>Ga0315339_1000054_pt1 | contig 197172 bp, 190 predicted proteins | sample ASW17metaG_FD_204514 | JGI IMG/M metagenome (GOLD analysis project Ga0315339, IMG submission 204514) | Ammonia-oxidizing marine archaeal communities from Pacific Ocean, United States - ASW #17 | ecosystem: Environmental > Aquatic > Marine > Oceanic | place: USA: California | collected 2016-12-05
CGAATCCCATTCCCTCCACCAATTATAGTTCTCACTAAGATTCTATCAGTCGATCATTGGCAAGAGTTTGTCGAGAGATTCTTTAGCATGCCCATAGAACATTCTTGTATTCTCCTTAAAGAATAATGGATTTTCAATGCCAGAATAGCCTGTTCCCTGACCCCGTTTGGATACAAGCACATGTTTGGCCTTCCAGCATTCCAAGATAGGCATTCCAGCAATTGGACTGTTTGGATCATCTTGAGCAGCAGGATTCACAATATCATTTGATCCAATCACAATAGCCACATCAGTATCTGGGAAATCATCATTAATCTCATCCATCTCCATAACGATGTTGTATGGCACTCTCGCCTCCGCCAGAAGAACATTCATATGACCAGGCAAGCGTCCAGCCACCGGATGGATGGCAAAGCGTACACTTTTACCCTGAGCGCGCAACTTACGAGCTAATTCAGAGACCGATTGTTGAGCTTGCGCGACAGCCATGCCATAGCCTGGGATTATTATAATGCTGTCAGCAACATTCAACACCGAAGCCACACCTTCAGCTTCAATAGCTACTTGTTCACCCTTAATCTCCATTTGTGGGCCAGATGTACCTCCAAATCCACCGAGAATAACACTTACAAAAGACCGGTTCATGGCTTTGCACATGATATAGGATAAGATAGCACCTGATGATCCTACTAACGCTCCAACAACGATCAAAAGGTCATTGCCGAGGCTAAATCCAATCGCAGCAGCTGCCCAGCCAGAATAGGAGTTCAGCATCGATACAACAACTGGCATGTCTGCTCCACCAATACCCATGATGAGGTGATACCCGATGAATAAAGCCATCGCCGTCAAAATGATCATCGGCAATAGCTCACCGGTATTTAAATACCAAAACACTGACAATAATGACAAAATGGCCGCAGTTATATTGAGAAAGTGCCCTCCTGGCAACTTAGTTGCTACCGATGTTATTTTACCTGCCAATTTACTATAAGCTATCACTGAGCCCGTAAATGTAACAGCGCCGATCCAGATACCCAGAGTTGTCTCAACACGAAGTATATTAATCTCAACATTTGATTTTTTAGCGAGTAATGCTGAAAATCCTTCAAGCATTTTCTTGGCGATATCATCCATTGATGCAATATTGACGAGTTCAAAATGCGTATTGAAACCCACAAACACAGCGGCAAGACCAACCAATGCATGCATACCAGCAACTAACTCTGGCATTTGAGTCATTTCAACTTTCGAAGCTAACTGGTAACCTATCAAGCCACCAGCTGCAATTAGAATAAGCGAGAGCCACCATAGTCCAAATCCAGGCACTAATAGGGTAGCGGAAACAGCCAAGGCCATCCCAGTAATGCCATACCAAACGGCGCGTTTTGCACTTTCCTGCCCAGAAAGGCCGCCAAGCGATAGTATAAACAACACGGCCGAAACAACATAAACAGTGAAAGTAAAACCCATTTCCATGATACCGACCCCTTAAGATTTATGGAACATGGTAAGCATGCGCCTTGTTACGAGGAAGCCGCCAAATATATTTATGCTAGCAAAAAACACCGAAATCGCAGCAAGTAGAATTACTAGAAAGCTGGTTGAGCCTATCTGTAGTAATGCTCCCAATATAATAATCGACGAGATAGCATTGGTCACAGCCATCAGCGGAGTGTGCAGCGAGTGACTGACATTCCAAATCACTTGAAATCCAACAAAAACAGACAAGACAAACACAATAAAGTGCTGCATAAAACTAGGCGGCGCATAGCTTCCAACTAAGAGTATTAATGCAGCCCCAAATGCCAGTAACATAACTTGATTTTTAGTTTGTTTTTTAAATGCTGTAATTTCACCAGCACGTATTTCTTCTGGTGTTTTATCCGGGGCCTTTTCTTTTGGCTTAGCTGCAATGGCTTGAATCTTTGGAGGAGGGGGTGGGAAAGTGATTTCACCTGCATTTACAACCGTTGCTCCACGAATAACATCATCTTCCATGTCATGAACGATTACTCCATCTTTTTCCGGGGTCAAATCCGCAATCATGTGACGAATATTGCTGGCGTACATTGTGCTAGCCTGCGCAGCCATTCGGCTTGGAAAATCCGTATAGCCAATTATTACAACGCCATTGTCTGTCACAATGCGTTCATCGATAACAGTGAGCTTACAATTTCCACCTTTTTCAGCTGCCAGATCAACTATCACTGAGCCTGGCTTCATACTGGCAACCATATCCGAGGTCCAAAGCTCAGGTGCTTCACGGTTGGGGATCAAGGCAGTAGTGATCACAATATCCATCTCTGGTGCAATCTCACGAAACTTGGTCAGTTGAGCGGCAGTAAATTCAGGCGAAGATACTAAAGCATATCCGCCAGTTGATGCCCCGTCAGTCTGATCATCCGCAAAATCAAGGAAGACAAATTCAGCGCCCATAGACTCGACCTGCTCTGCCACCTCTGGGCGCACGTCGAACGCATAGGTTATCGCACCAAGGGAGGTAGAGGTGCCAATCGCAGCAAGTCCAGCAACACCGGCGCCAACGATCAAGACCTTAGCAGGCGGCACTTTGCCGGCGGCGGTCATTTGGCCAGTAAAAAAGCGGCCAAAGTTATTACCAGCCTCAATCACGGCTCGATAGCCTGCAATATTGGCCATAGAGGATAGGGCGTCCATTTTTTGAGCGCGACTAATCCGTGGCACCATATCCATTGCGATCACACTAGCCTCTTTAGACTCGGCCAGTTCCATCAGCGCTTCATTGGCACCTGGATAAAAGAAGGAGATAAGCGTCTTGGATGAGGAAAGCCTATTGATCTCAGCTACGCTTGGTGGACGGACCTTAACGATTATATCACTTGCCTCAGTAAGGGCTTCGGAGGTAGTGGAAATTTCAACGCCTACAGCTATATATTGCGCATCACTAAAGCCAGCCGCTAGACCTGCATCTTTCTCGACCAGGCATTCATGACCAAGCTTTTGTAAATGAGTGGCGCTATCTGGTGTTAGAGCGACGCGCTGTTCACCAGAGGTAATCTCTTTGAGTGCTCCAATTTTCATAATAGTCCGTTAGGCTCAACCCAACCCATGCAACTCGCAAGCATTCAGAGTACAAATATAAGAAAAGAGTTTTATAGTAAAATGTTATATATTTATATTAATTTATAAGAAAAAAAATATTTCTCAAAAATATATATTTATAAAAAAATTGAATTTAACTAAATTGAAGTATACATGAATTCAATCGACACTATATTATTTTATATAAAAATTTAAGAATTATATTATATTATTTAATTTAAACTGTTGCTTAAAGTGTTTTAAGCGTTGGGCTTTATGGAAAGTTATGATTATGTAATAGTTGGCGCCGGCTCAGCAGGGTGTGTACTTGCGAATAAGCTTGGTGAAGATAAGAAATATAAAATCTTAGTATTAGAGGCAGGTCCAATGGATTACAATTTGATGATCCATATACCTGCTGGTGTTTATAAAGCTTACCGAAACCCAAAGATTAATTGGAATTATTTAACCGAGAATGAGTCAGAGCTGTTTGATCGAAATGTTCCAATGCCTCGAGGTAAAGTTGTTGGAGGCTCTTCGTCTATTAACTCAATGGTTTATATGCGAGGTCACCCATTAGATTATGATCGCTGGCAATCTGAATGTGGATTAAAGGATTGGTCTTACGATCAATGCTTGCCTTATTTTAAAGAAGGTGAGAATTCAGATCGTGGTGAAGACGAGTGGCGAGGTGGTAGCGGTAATCTTGGCGTCACAAAAGGGTCTTTTGATAATCCTCTTTTTGATGCTCTTGAAGAAGCAGGGAGACAATCTGGCCAAGGCTATTCTGAAGATCTTAATGGTTTTAACCCCGAAGGTATAGCAAGGTTTGATGCAACCCGAAAACATGGACGTCGATGTAGTGCTGCTGGAGCGCATCTAAGGCCAGCCCTTGCTCGAGGAAATGTAACGCTCCTCACAAAAGCACAGGTTGAGAAAATAAATATTAGTGGTAATTCAGTAAACGGGGTTACCTTTAAGCACAAGGGAAAGCTTCATTCAGTAGAGGCTAATAAAGAGGTAATACTATCAGGTGGGGCAATAAACTCCCCACACTTACTGATGCTCTCTGGTATCGGCCCATCAAAACATCTGAAAGAGCATGGAATAGACGTTCATGTAGATCTTCCTGGTGTTGGACAAAACCTTCAAGACCATTCGTGTGTCATATTACAATACGCATGCAAAAAAAGTTTTCCAATACATAAAGTCAATCAACCTCATCGAAAATTAGTAACCGGCATAAGATGGGTCTTTACTAGAAAGGGAATCGCAACTTCAAATATTTGGGAAGCGGGTGGACTCATAAAAAGCAGTCCAAATGTAGCATACCCTGACATTCAGTATCACTTTGGCCCAGTAGGACTTAAATATAATGATGATAAAATATCGTTACTACAAGCCTTTACAATACACGTAGATCAGCTGCGACCTCGAAGTAGGGGGGAAGTAACTCTAAAGTCTGCAAATCCGCTTGAAAAACCATTAATGACATTTAATTACTTCCAAGACCCAGAAGATTTAGCTGATATGGTAAATGGATTTAAAAAAGCCCGTGAACTCATTTCACAGCCTGCATTTGATAAATTCAGGGGAGTCGAGTTAATACCAGGCCCACAAGTGCAATCTGAGGCTGATATTGAACAGTTTATAAGAGACGCTGCGGAGACAGATTATCACCCCAGCTGTACTTGTGCTATGGGCGATGGTGAAATGGCAGTTGTTGATGACCAAATGAAAGTCCACGGAGTCAAAAATCTTCGCGTTGTCGATGCCTCTGTTATGCCACAAATAATTTCAGGAAATTTAAATGCACCAACTCTAATGATAGCTGCTCGTGCAGCAGATATGATTTTAGGAAAGGCACAATTAAATCCTATAAAAGCAACTTTTGCGTTTGATACTTGAGTTAGTAAAAAAACAAGTGTATTATTTAATCTGATCTAATTTCTTAGTTCAGTTTTATTAAATTATAAAGGAGAATAATTTTGAAACAAATTAATAACATGCAATCGTTAAGTTTGCAAAAAATAGTCCCTATTCATGTGGCTATACTTTTGAGTTGTGTTCTTTTATTGGGGCTATTTAGTCAGCCTTCAATAGCCTCTCATGATAAAGTCTACGAAATAACAATACTTCATACTAACGACTTTCACGCTCGTTTTAGACCAATCAGTAAGTACGATAATAATTGTTCTGAGAAGAATAATGCTAAGGGAAAGTGCTTTGGTGGTACAGCGCGTTTAATTTCAGCAATTGAAGATGCTCGTTCAAGACACTCTAATACGATACTTTTGGATGGTGGTGATCAATTTCAAGGAACACTTTTCTACAACCTTTACAAAGGAAAAGTAGCCGCAGAAATGATGAATAAGCTTGGATATGATGGAATGGCTGTGGGTAACCATGAGTTTGATGATGGCCCTGAAACTCTTAGAGCATTTATGGATTCAGTAAATTTCCCTGTTCTTATGGCAAATGCTAACGTAGATATGGAGCCAGAGCTTAAAGGTAAATTAGATAAATCAACAACCTTATTAAAAAACCATAGAAAAATTGGACTGATAGGCGTTGTTACTGAGGAAGTAGTAGATATATCGAGTCCGGGTGATAACATTATATTCACCGACGCTGTTGCTGCTGTTCAAGCTGAGGTCGATTTTTTGACCGAAGCTGGAGTCAATATAATCATACTCCTGTCGCACTCATCATACGAAATAGACAAAATGATTGCAGCCAACACCACGGGCGTAGACGTTATTGTTGGTGGGCATGATAATACCTATTTATCAAACGTTAGCGATAGGGCAAAAGGACCTTACCCAACGGTGGTCAATGGAACTCAGATCGTTCAGGCATATGCCTATGGTAAATTTCTAGGCGAACTTTCAGTTCTCTTTGATGAAGATGGTAATGTCATCTATGCAACAGGTGAACCAATCACAATCGATGGTTCGGTCAATGAAAATGCTCAAATTGTTGCGCGTCTAGATGTACTCGAAGAGCCAATCAATGAGCTTAAGGAGACAATTATAGGGAACGTCTCTAGCGTATTAACTGGTGACAGGACAGTTTGTCGCGTTCAAGAATGCGATATGGGTAATATGATAGCGGATGCAATGAGAGATTCTGTTATTGATAAGGGATACACTATCGCATTGCAGAACTCAGGTGGAATCCGTGCTTCACTTGATGCAGGTGATGTCACACTGGGTGAAATCATGACGATACTTCCGTTTCAAAACACACTGTCAACTTTCAAGGTAACTGGTCAACAGTTGCTTACAGCGATTGAAAATGGTGTCAGTCAGGTTGAAGATGAGAAGGGACGGTTTCCTCAAGTTTCTGGAATGCGATTTACGTTTAATTTAGCTAAACCACCTAATGAAGGAAGAGTCACATCAATTGAAATTGATGAGGATGGTGCTTGGAGCGCTTTAGACTTAAATAAAACCTATGGTATGGTTTCTAACAACTTTATTCGTGGAGGTGGAGATGGATATAAAGTATTCAGATCTGCATCTGAAATCTATGACTTTGGTCCAGATTTAGCGGATGTTGTTGCGGATTATATTAAAGCAAATCCTGGATATTCTGGTTACACTGATAACCGGATTACTCAGGAGTAATAAAAGCTTAAATTAAAGTATTTAAGGGCTGGCATCTGTCAGCCCTTACTTTTTATGCTTTGCTCCCATTCTCTATACAACCTTTAGATCTCACTAATTCATATATAGATTCATTAAGTGTATATAATAAACAAAAGTTTATATTATAAATATTTATTTATATGAAAATCACTAAAAGGGAAAGGGAATTACTAAGATTAATTAACTCTAACCCTATGATAAGTCAAGATCAACTTGCTCAAAAGTTAGATATAACTCGTTCTTCTGTTGGTGTTCATATTTCGAATATGGTGAGAAAAAACCTAATTAAAGGTAGGGGTTATGTAACACACTCAGAGTCATATGTTTCTGTTATAGGTGGCTCAAATATAGATCTTCAAGGCTCTACTGACAATCCTCTTGCTCTAAATGATTCAAATCCAGGCGAAATTTCTATGTCGACTGGAGGTGTTGGAAGAAACATTGCTGAAAATCTATCTCGAATCTCTATCCCCTCAAAAATGTTTTCTTATGTTGGTTCAGATGCCTTAGGGGAGTTTTTAATTGAAAAAACTCAAAACGCTAATGTCGACACTTCTTATATTAAAAAACACAACACATTACCAACAAGTCAATATTTGTCAGTACTAGACGACAATAATGATATGTTGGTATCGATATCTGATATGAGAATTATTAATGAAATGAGTATCGAAGATATAAAAAGTTGGAATAACACTCTCAACCAAAGCTCTGTTATAGTGATTGACACAAATATTCCTACCAAAGTAATCCAATACATTACAGATGAATATAGCCATATACCATTATTTTTGGATCCAGTATCGATCGCTAAAGCTTCAAAAATAATTGATATTATTGGTAAATTTCATACAGTTAAGCCGAATAGACTGGAAGCCGAGCTTATTACTGGAATCAAAATTACAGACAAGCAAAGCATGCTTAAAGCTGCACAAAACTTATTTGAAAGAGGGTGTAAGCAAATATTTATGACATTAGGGAGTGAGGGTGTGTTTTATTACGACGGAATTGAGTATGGAGAATATTGCCAACTAAATACTGAAGTTAATAGCGCAAATGGTGCGGGAGATGCTTTTACAGCTGGAATAGTCTATGGATATTTAAAATTAGATAGTATTAAGAAAACTGCAAAATATGCAACAGCCGCTGCATCAATAGCGTTAAAAAGTAGAAACACGATTAGTGATGATATGTCATCAAAAAATATTGAACTTATATTAAAGGAAAATAAAATTGAAACTAAATGATTACTTAGATATCCATCCAGATGTAGAAGATGCTATAAAAAACAAATTACCGATTGTAGCACTTGAATCTACTATTATCTCTCACGGTATGCCTTACCCTAAAAATATAGAAACAGCACTAATGGTTGAAGATACAGTGCGCTACAATAATGCAATTCCAGCAACGATTGCAATAATTAACGGGCGCTTAAAGGTAGGCCTTACCAACAAAGAAATTGAATTTTTAGCAACGAATAATAAAGTTAGAAAAATTTCAAGGAGAGACCTTGCTATTGCTGTCTCTAAAAAACTATCTGGCTCGACAACTGTAGCATCAACTATGGTCATTGCCAAGTTAGCAAAAATAGCTGTATTTGCAACCGGTGGGATAGGTGGTGTCCATAGAGGTGCAGAAACAACATTTGATATCTCTGCAGACCTTGAGGAACTTTCAAAAACTAACGTGTGCGTTGTTTGTGCTGGACCAAAGGCGATACTTGATATTGGATTAACGCTTGAGTACCTTGAAACCAAAGGTGTGCCAGTGATCGGCTATAAAACTTCAGAATTGCCAGCTTTTTACTCATCAAAGTCAGGATTTAATGTTGACTATAGAGTTGACGCAGCACTAGATATCGCAGAAATATTAAGGACAAAGTGGGACCTTTCAATTAAAGGGGGTGTATTGGTAACAAACCCTATACCAATAGCATTTGAACTGGAGTTAGTGATGATGAATGAAGCAATAAATGAGGCGATTATTGAGGCCGATAAAGAAAAAATTATTGGCAAAGAGATAACACCCTATTTATTATCAAAAGTCAATGAATTAACTGAGGGTAAAAGCCTAGATGCAAATATCAAGTTGATAGAAAATAATGCAGCCTTAGCAGCAAAAATTGCGACCCATTACATGAAAATAACATAGAAAAGCCCTAATATTTAATATCTTGCTTTTTTTAAAAAAAAGGTTAAAAAATAAGATATTAAAATAACAAAAATTTCTTACAAATTTCTATGAAGTTTTGCCAACAATTGTCAGCCTATTTAAGAGTCAAAGAGTACACCGGTCGTCAACTATATAAGGACATGTTTGAACAGGCAATCCTTTGTGATCAAGGTGGTTATGATAGTGTCGGTTTAACTGAGCATCATTTAATCAATATCTTAATGATGCCTGCCCCCCTTCAGTTTGCTGTGAAAATTGCAGAAGCTACAAAAAATATTAATATAATAACCGCTGTAGCTGTTTTACCGATTCATGATATGAGGATTTTTGCTGGCGAAGTCATTGCCTCTCAAATGTTTACTGATGATCGATTAATTTTAGGTGTTGGAAGGGGTGCATTTGCTTATGAAATGACACACCTAAATACCCCTCTAGAGGATAGTCGAGACAAGTTTAATGAATCCCTTGATGTATTAAGAGCACTCCTTTCAAAGGAAGAGGTGTCATGGAAAGGTAAGTACTATAATTTTGAATCTTTGACGGTAATGCCTCGCCCGATGACAACAAATGGACCTCCTATTATGATGGCCGTTCTTAACCCACAAGGAATTTATGCTTGCACCAAAAGAGGCTTTCATATTATGACAACTCCTCTTTCAGGAGACCATCAGCTAATGCTCGATCAAGTGGACGGTTTTGTTCGAGCTAAAGCTGAACTTGGAGAGGAAGGTAAGGATTTAACTTTGTCTCTTTCTAGAGTTGCCTATGTCGCTAAAAATGATTCAGACAGAAATGAAAAACTTGAGATGGCTTATGAATACTATTCTAGGTTTGATAATGTTTTTACAGGCCCAGGTATAGTTAATAATGGCATGATTGAAATCTTACCTAGAAAGCAAAGTATCGAAGAGTTAGATCAAAGTATATTAATCTGTTCAGCTGATGAAATGATCGATAAGCTCTCACCATACAAAGAGGCGGGAATTGACCGCGTAATTCTTAATATGAATTTTGGAGCCAACCACAAAGATACGATGGATTCAATTCAAAGCTTTTCTGAGAAAGTCATACCTCATTTTGCAACAGATGTAAAACTAACGTGAACAGTAAATGACTAGTATTGATTGTAGTTACTCTATTAAAGGCTCTGGTCCAGCGGTTATTTTTGTTCACGGTATTGGGGCACGAAAAACGTCATGGAATAAAGTCTGTAAATACTTGGAGAAAGACTTTACTTGTGTTTGCTATGACCTAAGAGGGCATGGTGATTCATCTAAAGGAACACTTCCATACAGCCTTGAAGAGCTAGTTGACGATGTCGAAGCACTTAGACAAAAACTTGGTATTCAAAAGATTCATATTGTTGGTCATTCTCTCGGCGGAATGATTGGTCCTGCATACGCCTTATCTTTTCCTGAAAATGTAGTTTCCATTTCCATACTTAGTAGTGCAGCATTTCGAACTATGGATGATAAAAGTAAAGTTAATGCCGTTTTACAAAGTATGAGAGATAAAGGAATTAGCCCAATCTTAAGTACGCTTACTGATAGATGGTTTACTGATGATTTTATAGAGAAAAGATCTATCGACGTTGAGTTACGATTGCAGCAAGTTATTGATACAGACCCCGATGTTTTTTTAGAGGTATTTCGAATCTACGCTGAAACAGAAATGTCACCCTGGCTCAGTGAAATAAATCAGCCATGCCTTGTCCTTACCGGTGAAAATGATGGCGGCTGTAGTCCAAGTCTTAACCAACTCATTGCAGATAGTTTGCCAAATTCTGAGCTCTGTATTTTGAAAAACTTTAAGCACTCACTGTTAATAGAGGCACCCGATAAGGTCGGAGAAAGAGTTCGTGAATTTCTTTTAAAGCAGACAGTATTTTGATAATTATAAGCACTATAATTATTTAAAGAATCAATCAAGATGATACTAAAGATTCCAATAAGCGATCCAAAAAGTTACCACCTTTTTGTAATTGATCAAGGCTAATATATTCGTTTGCTTGGTGTGCTTGATCAATATTGCCAGGACCACAGACTAGGGTAGGGGTACCGAGCCTTTTTTGAAATAGTCCTCCTTCGCTACCAAATATAACTTTACTGTGAGCATCATTATCAAGTAGCCCCTTTATATAAGTAACAAGCTCTATACCTGGATCGGTTAGTAGGCCTGGATAAGTTGCTAGCGTTTCAAAATCAAAACCTGTATCAGTATCAATTAAGTGCATCTCGGTTTCTAGATGGTCTCTGGCAAAGTCCTTAATTTGATCTAATAAATGTTGTGGATCCTCCTCGTAAAGGTGTCGAATTTCAAAATCAAACTGACAAAAATTGGGCACAATATTAAGTGCTGTCCCGCCTTTTACGACACCAGTATGAATGGTTGTATAGGGCACCTCATAGTCCTTATCAAAGGGTCCATGTTGTGATTTTTCATGGGCTAATTTTCGAATGTATACGATTAACTCTGATGCGAAATCTATTGCATTAACACCGAAAGGCGATTGCCCAGAGTGACAGGCAAGGCCCCTTATTTTTACTCTAGTTGCGTGCTTACCTTTGTGGCCAATAACAACCTCCATACCGGTTGGCTCACCGATAATGCAGCAGCTTGGCTTGATGGGTTGATGTTCTAATAAATCAAGCATTCTCTTAACGCCAACGCATCCTATCTCCTCATCATAAGAGAACGCTAAATGGATGGGTTTTTTGAGTTCAACAGATGTCATCTCAGGAACGCGACTTAATACTAGAGCAATAAAACTCTTCATATCAGCGCTACCACGTCCATAAAACTTATCATCAGACTCTATCAATGAAAATGGATTAGTACCCCAGTCTTGTCCTTCGACAGGCACAACATCGGTGTGCCCTGAGAGCATCACTCCGCCAATATCTGTTCTTCCAATGGTTGCATAGAGGTTGGCCTTTTTGCCACTCTCATCATGTATCAACGTTGATTCAACGTTATAACTTGATAAATAGGACTGAATGAATTCAATTAATCCAAGGTTAGAGTTATAGCTGGTGGTGTCAAACCCAACCAATGTTTTTAAAAGTTCAATCGCTTTAGTGTCCTTCTCTAATGATGAACTAGTTTGCATACTAGAGGTCCCCAGAGACACCATAACTTGGGGCGCTTCTAGGGTCTATAGCGCGTGTATTGTAATCCATCATTTGTTCTTCGTATTTTCGCCACAGGTCAATGAGCTTATCAATTGGCTTCTCATCAGCCCAATCCACCCTCAAATCAACCAGTGGCCAAGAGTGCTCATGTGCAACCTTTAATCCTGCCGAGTGAATAGGGCCTTCTTCACCGCCAGCATCGAGACCCGCATTTAATGCTAGAAGTAATCGCTCAGCAAGGTGAAGGTCTGAGTGTTTAGAAAAATTATCAACTATAGCCTGAGGTATTTCAGTACTGTTCAGTAAATTTCCTGCAGCAATACAATCATTACCTTGGGCTACTGTGTGCGTACCGAGCGTTTTTGTACCAGAAAAGCTTGAGCTTTGCCCTTTGATGTCAATAACAGTTAATTGCCGATAATCGATGAATTTGCGATCCTTAGTAACTATTTCTATTGCTAGTTCGGAGCTTGAGCCCTTAGCAATTAAATCAAGCATCGCATTACCCAAACTTGGGTCAGTAATATTTTGAGTGCTTGCAGCACCAACCCCAGCTCGAACCCAGGGGCAACGGCTCGCTACAGATATACTCGAGGAAGTTATAGCTACTCCCACCATACCTGTTCTTTCGCAAAAGCCTGCAACAGAAAAAGTCATAACAATATCTCCTTTTAGTTGTCTTTATTTAGTGATTATTCAGACTCTGGAATCATTGCCTCAACATCAATTTCCATCATCATTTCTGGTACCGCTAACCCTTTAACAATTAATCCAGTTGAGCAGACATGAATACCCTTAAGCCAACGCCCAACAACCTCGTATACCTCTTCACGATATTCACGCTCAGTGATATAAATGGTCACTTTGCAGATATGCTCCAACTTAGATCCCGACTCTTCAAGCAGAACCTTGACACAACTCATCGCATTTTCTGTTTGCGCTCTAGCATCACCGACACCGGTAATATTGCCATCCAAGTCAAAACAGGTTTGTCCTCTTAAAAATACTCGGTTTCCAGCCCTAACAGCCATACAAAGGTCGTTGTCCATCCCCTTTCCTGGGTACATTTGAGCGGTGTTAAATTTTCTAATTCTTTGGTGTGCCATTGTCTCTCCATTATAAATCTATTTAGTTCTATGTGTTTTATAGCTTTGAAGTACTTTCTGAAGGATCAAAGTCTAGATAATTGCGTCGCAAGGTTATCTGGTCAGCTAGAAACTTAGCATCCTGCCAGACCCCCCAGATAAACGATGAGCCTCGACGTGACTGCCAGGGAAGGCCAAGAAAATAAACCCCCGATTCGGCTGAAATACCGCGCTCATGTTTCGGCTTACCGTTTTCATCTAACGCGTCAACCTTTAACCAACTGTAATCAACATCAAAACCTGTTGCCCAGACAATTGACTTTATTCCAGCTTCTTCAAGATTCAGCTCAAGAATAGGATCAGTTACACACTTTGGGTCAGGTAGAGCTTTGCGTGCTTCAGGCTCTTCTGGAAAGTCGAGACCATTGCGAATCACATAAGCATCAGCTTGGTCAAGTAGAGATAGGGTGTATGCATTTCCGCTGGCAATATTTTTTGTGAGATCAGAGGCAAAACCCATCACATTATTTTTAAACGACTGTGTTCTTCCTAGTAGAGTAATTCCCTGACCAGCGAGACGACGAAAATCAACCGTATGTCCTCCATGAGCACCACTCACAGCTATAGTGACATGCTCCATTGTTGGGTCTTTGGTTATGGCCTCCCATTTACCGAGAACGCCTAACCACCATACGAAATCACGTCCACGATAGCGTCGTGGAGGAAGATCGTGTGGGCCGACAGAGAGATAAACAGATTTTCCTGCAAGTAATAGTTCATCAGCGATCTGTGCACCTGATGATCCTGCTCCTACAACCAGAACTGCACCTTCAGGTAACTGCTCAGGGTTGTGGTAGTTTTTTGAATGGATTTGTGTTATTGCTTCATTTTCTGGTACAAGTTCTGGAATCAAAGGGCTCTGAAATGGCCCGGTAGCGGCAATGACATTGATTGCTTCGATCACACCATCTGAGGTTTCAACACGAAATCCTGGGCGACCATCAATCCTTTTAACCTCTAAAACCTCTATACCGCAATGGATAGGAGCATTAATCATATCAGCATAGGCAACAAAATAATCCACAACCTGCTCCTTAGTAGGAAATCCATTAGGATCAAAATCGGGGAACTCCATATTCGGAAATCGATCATGCCAGGCTGGTCCATTAGCAACAAGAGAGTCCCACCTCTCTGAACGCCAGCGCTCTACAATTCTACTCCTCTCAAGAACGAGATGAGGTATGTTTGAGTTGCTTAGGTGCTCACTCATGGCAATTCCAGCTTGCCCTGCACCGACCACAACTGTATCCACCTTTTCAGTCAACATTGTTTATTCCTTTTCTAACTTTCCAAAAGTGCTGAGAATTTAATAGTAATTATAAATAGCCGTCATTCGATAAATCACTAATGGTTTCAGTAATACTTTCTCGCAAAATATTTACCATTTTATCAACATCTTTTCGAGTCATCACGAGTGGCGGTGACATAACATTCATATGAGCTAAAGGTCTCACTATGAGGCCACGATTTTGACAATGATTAGCGATACGCGTTCCAACTTCAGCATCTTCATGAAGAAGCTCTTTTGTTTGTTTATTGGCAACATTTTCGATACACATCATAAATTTTCTGCCACGTACCTCACCAACAATATCGAGGTCCTCTAGAGTTTTTAGTTGCTTCTCAAAGTAATCACCAACATCATTTACGTGTTCACAAAGATTCTCTCTTTCCATAATTTCAATATTCTTTAACCCCGCCGCACAACAAACAGGATGACCAGAATAAGTGAATCCGTGAGTAAATAATGCACCTTTGGCTTGAGGAATACTAATGACATCATAAATATCATCCGATAGTATTGTTGCGCTTAGTGGTAGATAGCCAGAGGTCAATCCTTTAGCGCAAGTGATGATATCTGGTTGTAAATCAAACTCATCTTTTGAGGCAAACATATAACCTAATCTTCCAAATCCGGTAACAACTTCGTCGGAGACATAAAGTACGTCATACTTATTACAAACCTCTTGGGTTTTGCGGTGATAGCCTGGTGGAGGAACAATAACACCTCCTGCACCAAAAATTGGCTCAGCAAAAAAAGCGGCAACATTATCAGCACCAAGTTCTAATATTTTGTCCTCTAGCTCTAATACCTTAGAGTCACAAAAATTCTCTAAACTCATACCCTCTGTTCGTCGATAGGGGTTTGGACAACTAATATGATGCACCATTTGATTGTCAACATCAAAGCCAACATGATCGAACTCAACACCAGTAATTGACATTGCCATATAAGTACTACCGTGATAGCCATCAATTCGACTTATAATTTTCTTCTTACTGGTTTGTCCTAATTGGTTAAAGTAAAAGTGAATAATGCGAACAGCAGTATCATTGGCGACAGAACCACCACAACCATAAAACACATGATTTAAATTACCGGGCGCTAATTCCGCTAGCTTTGAAGCTAAGGCAGCAGCTGGTGGCGTAGTGTGATGGCCAAAGGTAGAAAAGTATGGAATTCGTTTTGCTTGCTCAGCAATAGCATCTGCCATCTCTTCACGGCCATAGCCAATGTTTACACACCAAAGACCGCCAATACCATCCATATATTGTCTTCCTTCACTATCAGTCAGAGTTATTCCAGATCCATCAGTAAGGACCAGAGAACCCTCATCTTTAAACGTTGAAAAGTCGGTCCATGGATGAATAAAATGATCTTTATCTTGTTGCCAGGTAGTCTTTTGCTCAACACTCATAGTAAATTCTCCACATTTTTTTAAATCAATATAATTATCTTTAACGCCACAGTTTACGGCATTATTATTTAATATTTAAACGTTCCATACCATTCAGGATAAAAGACAATAGAGGCTAATACAAGTACCTGTATAAATATAAAAGGTATAACACCTTTATAGATATCTGTTGTTTTAATACCACTTGGAGCGACTCCTTTTAAATAAAACAAGCTGAAACCAAATGGAGGTGTTAAAAATGAAGTTTGAAGATTCATAGCTATTAAAATAGCAAACCAGATAGGGTTAATACCTATAACTTCTGAAATTGGCACTAATATTGGAACAATAATATAAGAAATTTCAACAAAATCAATAAAAAATCCTAAGACCAAAATAACAAGCATTGAAATTATAATAAAGCCCCATTTTTCACCCGGAAAGCTGAGCATAAAGTTCTCTATTAATAAGTCACCCCCAGTATAGGTAAAGACCATAGAAAATGCAGTAGCACCAATCAAAATAGCAAAAACCATTGCGGTTATTTTTACCGTTTCCTTGGAAGATTCCATCAACATTGAAAATGAAAATTTTCTATACAAAAAAGCTAATATTACGGCACCAACACAGCCAATAGCGGATGATTCTGTAGGAGTTGCTATTCCTGCAAAAATAGAACCTAAAACAATAACAATTAATGATAATGGTGGAATAATTGAAAATAATGCTGAAATGACTTGGCTTTTTTTACTCTCGCCTTCTTGTCTTTGAATTCTAACTGCTGGGGCGATTTGTGGGTTCAAATAGGCTACTATTAAAATATAGATTGTATAGGCTGCAACTAGAACTAGACCAGGAAAAAGTGCAGCTTTAAAGAGGTCTCCAACAGGCACATTAAAGACGTCTCCGAGGATAATAAGAACAATAGAGGGTGGTATGATTTGACCTAAGGTTCCTGCTGCACATATAGTTCCAGTTGCTAATCCTTTTGAATAGTTATGCTTCAACATAACCGGCAAAGAAATAACACCCATAGCTACAACACTGGCACCAACCACCCCTGTAGATGCTGCCAACAAAGATCCGACTAAAACGGTACTAATAGCCAGTCCACCTCTAATTTCGCCAAATAGATAACCCATAGATTCAAGTAGGCGTTCTGCTAATTTAGTTTTTTGCAGAATCAAGCCCATCAATATAAATAAGGGAATTGCCATCAAAATGGTGTTATTCATAATGCTCCATATCCGATGAGGCATCATCGCAAACATCATTAAACCATTATCTATCCCGTCAACTAATAACTCGCCATCACTAAAAGCTTCAATGATTCCAGCAGCGATTCCAAAGAATACCGCAACAGCTCCAAAAGTAAACGCAACAGGAAAGCCAATAAAAAGCATCCCAAGTCCAGTAAAAAACATTATTAAACCTATCATGAGTCAGAACTTGAATTGAGTTTTTTTAGGAGGTTATAGTTGCGAGCAAAATAGCCAATTGACATCACAATCAAAATAACAAATGAGGTTGGAATTAATCCCTTAATGATAAAGCGAAAAGGTAGGCCTCCTGGATCTCCGCTCTGCTCCATAAATATAAAAGACTTTTCAACAAAGTTAATTGATCCGTATGCAATTAATAAGCTTAGTGGCAGAATAAAAAGAATAACACCAGTCATATTTACAATTGCTTTCTTTTTTTCACTAAAGCCTGTATATAAAATATCGACTCTAACATGACCTTCTTCATTCAGTGAATAAGAGAGTCCTAATAAGATAATGACGGAAAATAAATGCCATTCCATCTCCTGTAAGGCGACAGAGTTAGAGTTCATTATGTAGCGGTTTAGTGCATCAAAGGCAACATTAATCATCATTAAAATAAGCAGGAATGAAATAATCACACCTATATATTTAGCAAATTTATCGCAAAATGATTCAATCCATTGCACAGAAATAACCTTTAAAAGTAAAAAAAATGCCCGCGTCTATAGCGGGCATTATAAAACACATAAGATTTAAATTATTCGATATTGTCTTTCAAGTACAAATAATCTGACATCTTTGTCCATTCTCGAGCCTTCGCCATAAATTCCGCTTGAGAATCCATAATCTTTTTGAACATTGGATCCTTAGCAGAAGTTTCAGCGATAAGTCGAGCATTTACAGCCTTCATCTCAGCAATTACTTCTGGCGGGAATGATTTAACTTTAATATTAGGATAATCCACTCCCATCTTAGACCAAGCTTCGGCACTCATGGCAAAGTTTTCCCAATACATACGCGCCTTGGAATCAACCATAGCTATCTCGACAATAGCCTGTAAATCAGCCGGTAACTCATTCCAAGCATCTTGGTTAATTAAGAACTGTAAGTCTGTTGCAGGTTCATGCCAACCAGTATAGTAATATGGTGCAACCTTATGAAAGCCCATATTAATATCCATACCTGGACCAACCCACTCAAGTGCATCAATCGTTCCACGCTCTAGTGCTGTATATAACTCACCCGCAGGCAGGTTAGTTACCGCAACACCAAGTTCAGCCAAAACTTCTCCGGCAAAACCAGGAATTCGCATCTTCAGACCTTTAAGGTCGTCAACAGAATTGATTTCTTTACGGAACCATCCACCCATCTGATTGCCTGTGCTACCACCTTGATACTGGTTAACTCCATGTTTATCAAACACTTCTTTTGCGAGTGCTTCACCACCACCATAGTAGTACCAAGCGTCTTGCTCAGATGTTGTCATACCGAAAGGCATTGTTGTGAATGGCATAGTATTAATGTCTTTACCTTTCCAGTAATAAGATGCTGAATGGCCCATTTCATATTGACCAGCTTCGACCATATCAAGTATGCCCAAGGCAGCTTTATGTTTATTTTTATCATCAACACGAATTGTCATTCGACCACCACTCATCGCCTCTACATTTTCAGCAAAACGATCAACAGTCCATGCGAAAGGTGGCAGGCCAGCAGGCCAGGTCATCGCTAGTTTCCACTTGATGACTTTTTCATCTGCAGCAATTGAACTCGAACCACTAAAAACGAGTAGTGTTGCTACCATCATAAGTATCAATTTATTTCTAATCATAAGTAATCTCCTTAAATAAATACATCAAAATAAAAAAGCACACGGGATGATGGCAACTGATTATTCCAACTGAAAAACGGATTATGAAATTAGTAAAACATCTAAAAAACTAGTTAAAGAGCTGAACACTTAATCAGTTTATTTACCCCTTGAGCAATTCGATTGTATACCTTTTTTTGATTTCAAGCAACCATTAGATTGGTGTGGTTTATTAGTTTTCATATGGCAATAATTTAAATAAATATATTATTTGTAAGATTTAGTACTATTGTTAATTGATAAATCACTTCCTTGAAAAAAACATACTAAAGATAAGTATAAAAAACAGTAAAAGGACGAAAACTCCAAGCAATATAAAGCGCCCTGAATATGAATCTATATAGTTTTCTTTAAAGATTTCAATGTAGCCCTTATCCTGTTCTTGATCAAGCTCTGTTGAGTCATTAAGGTCTTTTTCAATTTCTTTAAGGAGTTGTTCTAAATCAGCAGTATTAGCATCTGAAGCTTGTTTATTTTGATCGGATTCTGACAGTAATGAGGTATCGTCAACTACCGTATTGAGTGAATTTAATGGCAATTCCTGATCTCTATCATCTCCTCCAGCAAAGGACAAGCTTATAAATCCAAGAGTTAAAAGTGAGATTAGTATTAGTTTTTTCATATATGTATTTATATCATACAGGTATTATAATATATCCAAAAATTGTACTTACTTTTAAAGCAATTGGTAATTTAATTCTGTTAATATAATGCTTAATTTAATCGGAGAAAATTATGGCAACATACGAATGTGATAATTGTGGAATGGCAGTTAACGCAACCTGCGCTAAATGTGACGAGCCCTTAGTAGATGGCATACTTAAATTGGATGATGGAACTGAAGTCCAGATTTCAAAATGCCCTAACGATCATGGTAAAATTAAATCACCTATGTGCTGTGGCCAAGATATGGGCTGCGCTATCTAATTAATTTTCAATCTAACCATTAGGTTTTAACGATTGACTCAGTCAATCGTTATTTATCTTATTATTCCAAATAACTTAAAATGCTATCTCAATCTGAAATTAATCAATTTAATAAGGATGGTGCTGTTTTAATAAAAGGTAAGTTTGAAAAGAAATGGATTGAAAAGCTTAGAAATGGCATCAATGAGGATATAAATAACCCTAGTCCACGGTTTGAAAGACATACAAAGGATAAAGATGTACCCGGTTACTTCGAAGACTTTTGGACATGGGATCTTTATAAAGACTTTAAAGACTTTGTTTTTAATTCACCTACTGCTCAAATTGCCTCAGAGCTTTTAGAGGCCAAAAAAATTAATTTAGTCATGGATAATTGGTTTTATAGAGAGGCGGGGTCTAAATTAGGCGCTCCTTTTCATCACGACATCTCATACTTTGATTTTGAAGGTTCAATGTGTGTTCTCTGGCTTCCATTAGAACCGGTTTCAAAAGAAGAAGGAATAGCCTGGATTAAAGGCTCTCACCTTTGGGATAAGTTATTTATCAGAACTCGATTTCAAGAAGGGCATCCAGTTGATGGTCAAGCTGGAATAGTAAATGGCAAAACTTATGATATAACGCCAGATATACTTAATAATAAAGATGATTATGAGTTTCTAGAATGGGACCTTGAGCTTGGCGATTGTATCTTTTTTGATATGCGTACCTTGCACGGAAATTTAAATCAGGTGACACCAAAGAGTGATATTCATAGATACACCCTAAGAATGGCAAAAGAGGGTTCTAGAGTTGAGTATCGAGGTGATTGGGCCCAAGTTGAAAGAGCGATGATGGAAGCAAATGGCTATCAAAATGGAGATGATTTAGGTGGCAAAATGTTTCCAACTTTATATGAAAGGTCCGATTAAATCTTTTTTAATGCATTAATTAGATTATCGACATCTTCATGAGTATTGTAGTGAACCATGCTTGTTCTTACAACACCATCATCAACATCTATTCCTAAAGCTTTTAAGCATCGCCAGGCATAGAAGTTGTCATTTCTTGTTGCAATGCCATGTTTAACAAGATCACTACTGAGTTCCTTTGATGACTTATTGTCCATAGTAAAGGCAATCGTTGGCGCTCTGTTTTTATTCTCTATTCTGTTTTTTCCAATCAGCTTAATATCATCTCTAGAGTTAATATAATCGAGAAGTGGGTTTGCTATTTCTTGTTCATGCTTATTAATCAATTCATTGACTTTTTCAATTTTTTCGCGAACAGTGCCGTCTTCTCTAGGAAAGTGGTGCTGAAACAAATTGTTAAAGTACTCATAAACTCCTATTAGGCAAGATAATTCTTCATGATTAGGCCCACCTGGATTAAGAGTGTAGGGCACATCTCCCTCTAAAAATTCATGATTTTGATTCGGTAGCTTGTTAAGAATCTCTTTTTTGCCATAAAGAAGGCCTAAGTGAGGACCGTAAGTCTTATAGAGGCTAAAAGCGTAAAAATCAACATCTAGGTCCTTTACATCTGGAAATCCATGAGGTGCATAAGAAACCCCATCACCAACTATATAGGCATCATACTCATGAACTAATTTTGCAATTGATTTAAGGTCATTTATTGAACCAACAATGTTAGAGCAATGGGTGACCGCAACAATTTTAGTTTTATCTGATAATAGAGACTTTAAATCATCAATTTCAAGTTCAGCAGTATCTAAATTAATTTGCCATTCTTTGATAACGATTCCGTGCTCAGCAAGTCTTCTCCATGCCCCAATATTAGCCTCATGATCCTGATTAGTTACAATGACCTCATCACCAGGGCTTAAAAGACTTCTCATTGCATTTGAGAGAACGTACATATTCATTGTTGTAGAGCCACCAATAATAATTTCATCGGTTTTTGCATTAATCATTTCAGCAAACAGAGCTGTTGCTTGATCCATATTGTCACCAGCTATTGCAGACGTATCAAACTCTGCATAAGGTTGAACTTTAGTGGAGGTCATGAAATGATTCAAATGATCGATAACATTGACAGGGACGTAGCTTCCACCAGCATTTTCAAAGAATGACCATTTGGAACTCTTAGGGTCACTAAACGCTGGAAATTGGGATTTGACATAGTTCAAGTCTAATGAAATAGTATTGTTTGACATTGATGCTCCTTATCAATTAATTTTTAAAATTTGAAGAACTAATTTTTATAGTCTGGCTCTTCTTTGTCTAAAATTCTTTTTAATGCATCAAAGTGAAGATCTGAGGCGTCAAAGTCTTGCCACTGTTGAGCTGTTTTTTTGGCAATCTTATGACTTACTAGGTGTAATTCTTCACCAGTTTGATAAGCTCCAATTAGGGTTTCACAGGAACGTTCAAAGTAAAAAAGATCGTCAAATGCTTGTGCCACAGTTCTAGCAGCAGTCAGAACACCATGATTGCCCATCAAAAGCACAGAATTATCGCCCAAGATAGTACTTAATCTCTCTGCTTCTTTGCCAAGACCCATCCCGCTATACTCATAATCAATTGAAACTCTTTCGTAAAAGCGCATTGTATTTTGATCTATAGGCTTCATGGTCTTATCATCAAGACAGGCAAGTATAGTTGCATATTTAGGATGAACATGAAGGATACATCGAGCCTGAGGATTATTTCTGTGCATTGCTCCATGAATTGACCAGGCCGTTGGATCTGGAGCATTGGGTTGTGACATTGTTGTTGGGTCATTAGAATCTAGAAGAATAAGGTCGCTTGCACAAATCTCAGAAAAATGCATTCCAATTGGATTTAATAGGAATTGCGAACCATCATCTGAGACTGCTAAGCTAAAGTGATTAGCAACAGCTTCATGCATATTTAACCTAGCAGCCCACCTAAAGGCTGCAGCAAGGTCAGAGCGTTCTTTTTGGAAGTTATTTTTCATTAATGCCAAGTTTACCTTAACCGCTTAAGATGGCTAAAAATATTATGCTTAGGTTTCTGGGTTACCAATTGTAGTGGTGTAGCTAAACATATCAGCTCTACCTGTAGTTATTCGAAACTCAACTAAACCTTTGTCTTTGGCGAAAGAGTGTCGATTCAAAATAACAACTGGATCACCTTTTTTGATATGCAGAATTTCAGCTGTTTCTTTATCCGCTATTCCTGCAGTTAAGACTTCTTGTGAGGATGTTATTTGAGTATCAAACTTTTTATAAATTAGTGCATATAGTAGGTCAGGAATATGTAAATTTGGTTGCTGAAGTCCTTCCACAACACCACCAACCCACCAAGATTTTTCAATAATGATGGGACTTTTTTTGTCAATATAGCCGCGCCTTTCAAGATAAACAACCTCATCACCTTGATTAATACCTAACTGAAATGCAGTATCTGAGGTTGCCGCTATTTTTTTTCTTATAGGGGTAGTTTTGTAGATTCGTATTGATGAGCCGCTTTGGTTGCCATAACTAAAAAAATTAAAAATACTGTTGTCAAAACCGTAATCTGAAATATAGGTTCCTTTACCGTGATGACGGTACAAAATCTTGCTATTTTCGAGGACATCAATCGCTTTTCGTACAGTTCCTACACTGACATTTAATAGCTTTGAGAGTTGCGATTCAGAAGGGACTAGATCACCAATTATGAGATCTCCACTACTAATTTGATTATTAATATAATCAATCACTGTTTGGTATAACTTCTTATTCATTTACTTAGACTATCTTCTAGGAATTATTCGACAATTAAGTGTTAAAGTATACTCATATAGATGAGTCTTTTAAACCATTAAATTATTTATTTGACAATTATATATTCGCCGTGTAGCATGTTTTACTCATATATATGAGTTTCGATAGACATATATATGAATTTTTCAATTTAAATTTCTGCTCAGGCTTGCAATGGAATTCTTAAATTATTTTGATAATGTATTCACCGTTTATCACATAGCGCTACTTGTAGGTGGAACCTTTGCAGGTATTATTCTTGGAGCACTTCCTGGCCTAAGCCCAACGATGTCTGTAGCATTACTGATTCCTTTTACGTTTCATATGAAGCCTGAAAGTGGACTCATTTTACTGGGTGCGATGTATACAGCAACGGTTGCTGGTGGGGCTATAAGTGCAATATTAGTTAATGTCCCTGGTGCGCCGGCCAATATTGCAACAGCGATGGATGGTCATCAAATGGCTAAAAAAGGATTGTCTAGGGAAGCCCTACATTATTGCTTTATAAGTTCCTTTGTAGGTGGTATTTTTGGCGTCTTTATTCTTATATTTTTTACCCCTCCACTAGCTCGCTTGTCGTTGGAATTTGGTACTACAGAGTTGTTTTGGATTGCTATTTTGGGTATCACTATTATTGCGACTATAGATTCCAAATCTGTTGTCAAAGGACTACTATCAGGTTTATTTGGTTTAATGTTGGCAACAATTGGAGATAACCCTGTTTTGGGTGTGGAGAGATTTGTGTTTACTGACCATTTAGAGGGTGGAGTTAACATTGTTGTTGGCTTGATAGGTTTGTTTGCAATGCCTCAAGTGTTGAACTTAATGGAGAAGTATTACAGTGAAAAAAACGCAGTTCTTTCATCAAAGGGTCATTCCAGTTTGATGCAATCATTTAGATTTGTGTTTGGCAAATTGAAAGCACTTTCAATTGGTTCATTTATAGGTTCTCTTATTGGAATTATTCCTGGAGCAGGAGGCCAAATAGCAGGACTTGTTGCCTACGATCAAACCAAAAAAGTAAGCAGTAATCAATCAAATTATGGAAAGGGTGAGCCTGAAGGGATTATTGCCGCAGAGAGTGCAAACAATTCAATGGTTGGACCTTCTCTAATTCCGTTATTAACTTTAAGTATTCCGGGTAGTCCAACTGCCGCAGTATTGTTGGGGGGTTTATTGATTCATGGAATTTTTCCAGGTCATGAGATTTTTATATCAGAAAATACTGCACCAGTTGTTTGGACGTTTATTGACTCACTAATAATTGCGCAAATCTTTATGTTAATTATTGGTTTGTTTTTGAGTAGACATAGCGGTTGGATTATGAAAGTTCCAGATAACTATATGGCGGTAAGTATTTTAGTTCTGGCGGTATTTGGTACATACAGTATTGGTAACTCATACTCTGACGTCATCATTATGGTGGTTTTGGGAACCATAATGTTTTTTGCCAGTAAGGCAGGTTTTAGTGCGGTACCGGTTGTTTTGGGAATTATATTAGGCCCAATAGCTGAAAACAATTTTCTTCTTGGCAAGTTAATTGGAGGTGCTCGATATGGCGATGATTGGGTGATTTATTTTACAACAGGAACAATCAATATAACTCTCATTGCTATCTGCATAATCTCTATTACTTATGGCCTTTATTCAAATCGAAAATCAAAGAGAAGTACCTAATATGAAGCAATATTTCAAAATTTCGACCTTAATTGTAACTGTACTAGCGATGTTGTTGTTATTTACCTCTTTTGATGAGGTTTTCAATCCCAGTCCCTGGGGTGAAAATGAGGACTACTTATTCCCAAGATTTATAGCTGGTGGTATTGCAGTGCTAGCATTACTTTTGTGGTTCGAGCGTGACGATAAAGGGAAACCAACTAATTTTATGGATTTGTTGCCAGGACTAGGCCTTATTCTTGCTTATCTTATAAGTATGAATACTATCGGCTTTTATATGGCATCGATGATTATGTTCTTCGCGGTAATAATGATTTATAAAAAACCCGAAGAAACCAAGGACTTTTGGCGAGTGTTACTTATAAAGCTGAGTATCTCAGCAGTATTTACATTAATACTGTATGGATTATTCACATTAATGTTACAAGTACGTTTACCAAGAGGGTTGTTTTTTTAATAAACTAAACAAAAAGGAGAAATAATGAAAATAGTAAATATAACTAAATTAGCCTTGCTTGCGATCGCATCTGTGATGTTTTTGCCTGCACAGGCTGATTATCCAGATAAGCCAATTGGTGTAATGGTTGCCTATGGACCTGGTGGAGCGACAGATTTTCAGGCAAGAATTGCAACACTAGCTTCAGGCAAAGAAGCTCTTATTGGTCAGCCAATATATATTCTTAATAAGCCTGGTGCAGGTGGAAGGACAGGCTGGAACTGGTTTGCTAGTGAAGCACCAAAAGATGGCTCTATGTTGGCAGCATACAATGTGCCTCACTTTATAGCGCAGTCAATTGTGTTTGATACTGCTTACAATATCAATACCCTTGAACCTTTAGGTAACTGGGGTGCTGACCCAGCAGTATTGATTGTTGGCAAAGACAGTCCTTTTAATACTGTAGCTGACTTGCTTGCTCATGCTGATGCTAATCCAGGCGCTGTAACTATTAGTGGAGCTGGTAAATTTGTGGGTCACCATATTGCATTTTTGCAGTTTGCAAAAGCTTCTGGAAGAGACTTGACATATATTCCTGCAAAAGGTGGTGTTGATGCATTGAGATTGGTTAAAGCCGGTGAAGTTAGTGCTGGTTTTAATAACTTGTCTGACTCAGCGAGAAGTGCTGCTGACCTTAAGATCTTAGCAGTTGCAGACCTTGAAAGACATGCATACCTTCCAGATGTTCCTACACTCATGGAAAGTGGTGTCGATGTCGATGACTCAAGTGTCAATTTCCGCGGATTGATGGTACCTGCCGGTACTCCTCAAAGCGTAATTGACTTCCTAGCTAGTAAGACTCCTGATATGTTCAACGACAAAAAAACTCAGGGCAAGATGAAGTCTACTAACTCTCCAGCGAGAGTAATGACTAGAGATCAAGTTATTTCAATGTGGAACGAAAGACAGGCATATTTGACTGATCTATTAGCAGGTCTTCAATAAAGTAACATTTGTTGAAAACTTTTTCTACTGGAAGGCTGATTAAGCCTTCCAGTGGGTTCCTTTTTAACTAAATTAATTAAGCAATGATCATCAAAAATAAAACACCTATTAGTCAACTTGTTGCAGATGCAAGAGAGGCTCAATCTATTATTAATGGGTATTCTCAAGAGCAAGTAGATGAGTTAATTCTTGCAGTTGCTTGGGAAGTAATAAAACCAGAGAACAATCAAGAATTATCAGAGATGGCAGTTCAGCAAACTGGACTAGGAAATGTCGAAGACAAAAAAAGAAAAAACAAACGGAAAACTATTGGTTTGTTAAGAGATCTAAAGAATACTAAAACAGTCGGAATAATTAACCAAGATAAAGAAAGAGGGATTACTGAAATAGCTCGACCAGTTGGAGTTGTTGGTGCTATTGTTCCTTCAACAAATCCGATTGCTACGCCTCTAAATAAAGTCATCAATGCCCTAAAATGCAAAAATGCAGTGATATTAGCTCCCTCTCCGAAAGGTGCGCTAGTGTGCACTAAAATTGTTAAATTAATGCAAATAGCTATTGAGCGAGTTGATGCACCAAAAAACATAGTGCAGTCGCTTCCTGAGCCAATCAGCAAAGATGATACCAATGAATTATCAAACCTTGTCGATTTAATTGTTGCTACTGGCTCTCAAAATAATATTAAGCGCGCAATCCAAAGTGGCACCCCAACTTTAGGTGTTGGTGTCGGTAATGTTCCAGTTATTATTGATGAGAGCGCAGATTTATCAGATGCTGCTCATAAAGTAATGATTTCTAAGACTTTTGATAACGCTACAAGCTGCTCATCTGAAAATAGTATTGTTATTCTAGATAGTGTTTACAAAAGGTTTATGGAATCCCTACAGAAAGAGGGTGGTACATTATTAACTAATAGTGAGAAGGAGATACTTGCTAGTCATATGTGGGATGAAAAAGGCGTAATTAATCGAAATGTTATCGCCAAGAAAGCAACTGAGATTGCCTCACTTTCAGGTTTAAATGCTGAAAAATTCTCGAATTCAGCATTCTTAATGGTTACGGAAGAGGATATTGGTAAACAGCATCTTTTTTCTATGGAAAAGCTCTCACCTGTTTTAGCAGTTTATAGGGCGAGTGACTTTGATCATGCGATAGAGATTGCATGCAATATTCTTGAAAATCAGGGGAAAGGGCATTCCTGTAGTATTCACACTCAAGATAAAGACAATATATTAAAGTTAGGGTTCGAGTTGCCTGTATGTAGAGTGATTGTGAACCAGGCTCACTGCTTTGCCACAGGAGGAAACTTCGATAATGCTCTTCCTTTTTCGCTTTCTATGGGTTGTGGAACTTGGGGTAACAATTTAACAGATGAGAATCTCAACTATAAACATTACTTAAATATTACAAAAGTTGTCGAAACAATCAAGTCTTTTGAGCCTTCTGAGGATTATATTTTTTCTAGTTATTGGAAGAAGTACTCTTTGACACCTTTGACTATTACTGAACTTATTGATGAGCATGCCAAAAACACTCCAGATAAGACTTTTCTAATTGACGCTGATTTAGATCTTAATGTGTCATATCGACAGCTTAAAAAAGACATCGCTGTATTGGGTGTTTATTTTTATCAAAATGATATCCAATTTCAAGACAAAGTTGGTTTTCTACTTGATAACAGTTATGCTTCAACGTTGTTGTTTATTGGTGCTATGTACCACGGAATAACCATTGTTCCAATCAACGTTCTAGCAGGAAATAAACAAATAAAGTATACGATTAATCACTCAGGCTGTAAGTTACTATTTTCTTCTAAATTATATTTAAATGAATTTAAAACTATTTTGCAAGATTCAGATGCCGTCATCGTGCCTTATGACAACACTCAAGATTTAAAAGTTTCAATTGAAAAAAATTTCAATCCTCTTGCTGGAGGTTTGAATTCTGAAACCCCGGCAGTGTTGATTTATACTTCAGGAACGACTGGAGTACCTAAAGGAGCGTTGCTTTCTCATAGAAATGTTATTGCTGGCGGTAAAAATACCGCGCTTGCTCATGAAATCACTAAAGATGATATTTCATTTTGCGTTTTACCGCTTTACCACATTAATGCTGAAATGGTCTCTATCTCTAGTGCCCTAGTAAGTAATAGTTGTGTCGTTATAGTGAGTAAATTCAGCGTTTCTAATTTTTGGCAAATAATTGATAAATACCAATGCACATGGTTTAGTGTTGTGCCTACAATCATAAATTACCTTTTAAATGAAAACTTTGATATTACTAGTCTTGATTTAAAGAATCTTCGATTTGGACGATCTGCTTCAGCACCACTCTCACCAGAGGTTCATAAAAAGTTTGAAAAAATATTTAACATTAAAATTATTGAGACTATGGGTCTTACAGAGACTTCTGCGCAAATTCTATCAAATCCTGTTAACAAATGTAAGCACGGATCTGCGGGGATTGCATATGGCAATGAGATCCGAATTATTGATGCAGAAGGGAATTACGTTAATCAAGGAGAATCTGGTGAATTAGTGATTAAGGGCGACAACGTGTTACTTGAATATTACAAGAATGAGGAAGCCACAAAATCAGCCTTTAACGAAGACGGCTACTTTTTGACTGGGGATTTAGGGGTCGAAGATGAGGATGGATTCTTTTTTATTACTGGAAGAAAAAAAGAGCTTATCATTAAGGGTGGTGAAAACATATCACCACGAGAAATTGATGACACGCTATACAAGCATAATGCTGTCCTGGAAGCTTGCACATTTGGTATTGTCGATGATAATTACGGTGAAGAAATATCGGCTTGTGTTTTCCTTAAAGAAAACCTTGACACTAATGAGAAAGAATTAAAAGACCTTTGTACAGCTGACTTAGGAGAATACAAAACTCCAAGTCAAATTATTTTTGTTGATAAACCTTTACCAAAAGGACCTTCAGGAAAAATTCAGAGACTTAAGATTGCAAGTTTATACAATCGAGCTTAGCTAAACCTTATCTATTGGGTGAAGCAGGGCATGTCGAATTAATGCTTTTTTCGGGTAAACTGTCATCTTGTTTATTTAAGGCATAATAATGGCGTTATTAGAAGATTTAACGAATAGAGCAAAAATCACTTATCCACGTATTTTATTGCCCGAATCTAATGATGCACGTGTTCTAGAGGCGGCTAAACTTCTTTCAAGCCAAAAAATTTCCCAAATCATTTTACTTGGTGCAAAAACTAACACAACTCATGGTATTGAATTCATTAATCCTGAAGATGATGATTTGAAGCTTGAGTATGCTAAAACTCTTTATGAAAGAAGAAAACATAAGGGTATTGATCTTAATGAAGCTTTAGAGCTAGTTTCAAATCCAAGTGTATTTGCAATGGTTGCTCTATATAGGGGCGATGTGGATGGCGTTGTTACAGGCGCCATAACACCAAGTCAGGAAGTATTAAGTAATGCACTACGAATTATAGGTGTTTCAAAAGGTAGCAAGCTTGTATCAAGTTTATTCCTAATGGTATTTGATCAGAATCATCAAATGTATGGTGAGAATATGATCTTTTCAGACTGCGCTATGAATATAGACCCTAGTTCTGAAGATTTAGCTGAAATTGCACATAGTGCTTATAAAACAGCCCAATCTCTACTTGAAAGTGAGCCAAAAATGGCTATGCTTTCATTTTCTACAAATCAAAGTGCTAAGCATCTTCAAGTAGACAAAGTAAGACTAGCAACCGATATTCTTAAATCTAGACTAACAACCGCTCATATTGTTGGTAATATTCAGCTTGATGCTGCTTTGGATAAAGATGTGTTAAAGATTAAATATCCAGAAACCTCCTTTATTCCACCTGCAAATGTATTAATTTTTCCTAATCTTGATGCAGCTAACATTGGTTATAAGCTTGTTCAGCGTTTCTCAGGTGCAAAAGCTATTGGACCAATTCTTCAGGGGCTAGCGAAGCCAGTTAATGATTTATCAAGAGGATGTAGCGTCGATGAGATTGTTAATACTGTAGTTATTACTGCTAATCAGTGTTAATAAGTTACATACCGATATAGTTCGGGCCACCACCACCTTCAGGAGGTATCCAATTGATATTCTGTGAGGGATCTTTAATGTCACATGTCTTGCAATGAAGGCAGTTCTGAGCATTGATTTGAAAATAATCTTCACCTTCCTTTTCAATAATTTCATAAACACCTGCTGGGCAATATCTTTGAGCTGGTTCGTCAAAAATTTTGTTATTGTAATCGAGTGGAATGGAAGGGTCAGTAAGCTTTAGATGAACGGGCTGGTCTTCTTCATGATTAGTTCCAGATAGGAATAAAGAAGAAGAAATATCAAAGCTTAATAAATTATCAGGGGCAGGGTATGTCTTTATTTTTGAGGCTAGAGATGTCTTTAAGGAATCACAATCTCTCTTTTCATCTTTAATAGTAATCGGTAATTTATTACGAAAAACGTTCGATTCAATAAAGTTATAGGCTGCACCAGCATAAAAACCAAATTTATGCATAGCACCACTGAAGTTTCTTGATTTATAGAGCTCTTTGTATAGGGCGCTATTTATGAATAAATCATCAAAATCACAGATTTCTTCTAAAAGCAGTTTATTGATATACTCGGCTGCTAAAATACCGGACTGAAGAGCACAATGGCTACCTTTTATTTTGCTAGGGTTAAGTGTTCCAGCGTCACATCCAATAATCATTCCACCATCAAACTCCATTTTTACAAGAGAGTTGATGCCACCTTTTGTAATTGCTCTTGCGCCATATGAGACACGCTTTCCTGATTCTAAAAACTGTTTTATTGAAGGATGCTGCTTGTATTGCTGAAATTCTTGAAAAGGACTGTGATGAGTATTAGAATAGTTTAGGTCGACAATCAGTCCAACTGCAATTCGGTTGTTATCAAAATGATAAAGGAAGCCTCCACCTGACGTTCCACCCTGGAGTGGCCATCCCATAGTATGTAGAACGTTTCCAGGACTATGCTTATCATTGTCAACTTCCCAGATTTCTTTAAAGCCAATAGCAAAATGTTGGGCTGTTTTCCCCTCGTCTAAGCCAAATTCTTTTATCAATTTCTTTCCTAAATGGCCCCTTGCACCTTCTGCAAAAATTGTTTGCTTTGCAAGTATATGCATTCCAGGTGTATAGGTTCCTTTTTGGTTGCCATCTTTGTCAATTCCCATATCACCAGTGGCAATTCCAATAACTCTTCCATTTGTATCTGAGAGGTATTGTTGTGCAGGGAAACCTGGAAAGATATCAACTCCTAGATCCATCGCTCTTTCCGCAATCCATTGACAAAGCTCTCCTAGTGAGATAATGTAATTACCTTTGTTATGAAGGCTTTTTGGCATTAACCAAGAGGGTACTTTTATACTTTTATTGCTACTAGTAAGCCAGTAAAGATCATCCTGGACTACAGAGGTTTTAAGAGTAGGGCAATTTTTTGCCTCTTCTGGAAAAAGATCAAACAGTGTTTGAGGTTCAAAGACAGCGCCAGAAATAATGTGTGAGCCTATTTCAGAGCCTTTTTCTAGTAAACAAACAGAGAGTTCAGGGTTAAGCTGTTTTAGTTTACACGCTGAAGCTAAGCCAGAAGGGCCTCCTCCAACAACTACAACATCATATTCAATAGACTCTCTTTCCATTAACTCTAATCCTAAAGGGTGTAATCATTCAACTCTTTTAAAGCCCCAAACAAATCAGTCTGCCATACTAAATCAGCCATTCTAGACATAGGCGCATCAGGGTCACTATTTATCACTACAATGACCTGAGAATCCTTCATACCAGCAAGGTGTTGAATAGCACCAGAAATACCAACAGCTAAATACAATTTAGGTGCAACAACTTTACCTGTTTGTCCAACTTGGTAGTCATTCGAAATAAAACCTGCATCGACCGCAGCTCTTGAGGCGCCAACTGCTGCGTCTAACTTGTCAGCTAATTGCTCAATTAAGGCAAAGTTCTCTTTTGATGCAAGCCCACGTCCACCAGAGACAATTCTCTCGGCTGTTGTTAATTCAGGTCGCTCTGATTGAGATTCCTGAAGAGAAACAAAGATAGAGTTTGACTCGGGGATAGAAGGTGACAAATTCTCAACTGTAGCAGAGCCACCATCACCACTATGTTCAAAAGAAGTAGATCTAACAGTTAACAACATAGTCTCATCATTTGACTCAACTGTTGCCATAATGTTTCCTGCATATAATGGACGTACAAAAGTGTTATTTGATTTGATTGCACAAACGTCAGATATAGGCTGAACATCAAGATGAGCGCCGACTCTTGGTAAAATATTTTTACTAAAGGTTGACGATCCAGAAACTAAATATTTATAACCACTCATAGCCTCTGCTACTAGCTTACTGGCAACTTCGACACTGGGATTTACCAATTCAGGGCTGACGATCATTTTTACTATATTGATGCTACTTAAAGCAGCAACTGGAGCGGAATTGGTTGCATCATTTGTAAGGACTAAAGCATCTATACTATCAGTAAGTTCAGAAGCTGCTGTTATTGCAGCTCTACTATTAGCACTAACTTCAGAGCCGTTGAGTTCAATTAGAATAAGTGCAGACATTATAGGACTCCCAATTGAGTTAACTCGGAGAAAAATTCTTCAGCAGAACTAATCTGTTTAGAGGCTCTATCTTTTGTTCCAGACTCTTCAACACTAATAACTTTAATTCTCGGTGTGATATCAATACTAAGACTTTCTATTTCAATTGTATCTAATGGCTTAGACCTCGCTTTCATAATGTTTGGTAATGAAGCATATCTAGGCTCATTTAACCTTAAATCAACAGTAACGATTGAAGGTAGATTAAGTTTCCTAGTTTCTATTCCAGAGTCAATTTCACGGCAAACCTCAACACTCTTAGCATCACTACTTAAATCAAATTTAGAAATAAATGTTCCAAGTGAGTAATCCAGAAGACCTGAGAGAATCTGACCTGTTTGGTTATTGTCATTATCAACAGCTTGCTTACCCATAATTATAAGTCCAGCCTCTTCACGCTTAATAATATTGGCAAGAATTTTGCCAACATGTAATGGTTGCAAATCAAGTTCAGATTCGGTTTTAATAAAAATTGCACGGTCCACGCCCATAGCAAGAGCTGTCCTTAAAGTATCTACAGTTTTAATAGTACCTATACTGACCGCTATAGTTTCTGATGCAGCGCCACTCTCTTTTAAAGTTAGAGCTTCTTCAACCGCAATTTCACAAAATGGGTTCATAGCCATCTTTGCATTTGCCAGATCTACTTGCTGGGTTTGCTTGTTAACTCTAGCCTGTGTATAGGGGTCAAGAACGCGCTTTATTGGAATAATTATTTTCATGGTTGATTAAAATTTCATTACAAAACTCGCGAATAATACCATATAAATATGCTTTGTCTAGAGTGTCAAATATTAAATAATATTGTTATATCTAAAAAATTTCTATAATACCGTCAATTGACGGTCATACTATATAATAATTATATGTTTTTTTTATAAGACATTGAAGTATTATTTAATAGGAAATCTTAACTTTGCTTCAGCCCCTTGTTGCAATAAACGATTTTTCAAAGTAATTTCACCTTCATGGAGTTGCATTATTTTTCTAACAAACCTTAATCCTAAACCGTTACCTCTATTTCCAGAGTCAGGCCTTGAAACTGAGAAGAATCGAGTAAATAAATTTCTTAGAACGTGAGGTGGCATTCCTGGTCCATCATCAAGCACTATAATTGAGACAGCTGTATTAGTTTCAGAAGCCTTGATTGTTATAGTCCCTTCTTTAGGACTGAATTCAAGAGCATTGTTCAAAATATTACTAATTGCTTGCTCTAGTAGTATTTTTTCAGCAAATATGGTGATTTTTTTATCAATTTCTAGAGCTATATTTATATTTTTACTTGAAATTGTGCGAGTTCGAGATGGTGCTTTTATGGCATTTTCTATAATTGGTAATATTTTTAATGTTTTGGGTTTCATTAAGGATTGACGTCTTTCAATTCTTGAAAGGTCTAGCAATCTAGTTACTAGCTTATCCATTTGTTTATTAGAGACGAGAATATTTTTAATGAATCGCTTTCTTTCCTTATCGCTCATAGGAGTCAATAATGTTTCTGCTGTTAACTGTATGCCAGTTATAGGAGTTCTTAATTCATGTGCAAGTGTATCAATATACTGCTCAACAACATCCTTAAGCTCAACATTATCTCTAGCATTTTGTATGGTTAAAGCAAGGTTATTAAATTGGGTATTTAAATCGGGAGGTGTGACATCTTCTCCACTGAATAGGCTTGAGATATATTTATCTAAACGTTTAATATTTCTAGAAATTCTATAGCTGCCTAACGCACCAAAAATCAGCGAAATAAGAAAAACATAAAAAATAAATTCAAATAAATAATCTCTATTCATTAAATCAATCATTGGAGCCACAACAACTACAGCTCCTAAAATTTCACCATTTTTGCCATGAATTGGGTTTGATGCATGCAAAAATTCAGGTTTGTAAAAATAATCAATTGCAACGCCTCTGGCTTTTCTAGGGCCTAATACAGGTTCAGCAACAACTCTAGTGATGCCTCTATCTCCTTGAAGTGCTGAGTCAACTTCGCTTAGATATCTCATATTTTTTCCAAGCTTAAGATCTCTTGAATCTAAGATAAGAAGACCATCTTTGTCTGTTAAATAGATTGCTAAATTTTCTAAGCGTTGACTATTAGAATGATGAAAAGTATTTTTTTGAGATCGAAAGTAACTTCCAATAAGGCTCTCGAAGGCTACTATGTCAATTTCACTATTAATTGTATTCTCTGAGGCAATTCTACTCATGAGTTCAGATACTTCAATCATTACTTCTTTTGCAGAATCTATACTTGTTCGATGAACAAAAACAAAAACCAAAGCACTGCTTATAAAAAAGTAAAGAATAAAAAGCTTAGTTCCAATATTTAGCTTGAAGTGTTTCATTCAATAAGACTATAACCAATACCCCTATGAGTCTCTATATAGTCGTTTTCTGAATCAATCTCGTTAAGACGTTTACGAATAGATTTAATATGTGTATTGATGGTTTTAAGGTCTGATCCATGAGGTCTATCCCAGACAATACTCATTAAATATTCTCTAGAATGAACTCTATTAGGTTTTTTGATTAGTAGTGACAAGATTTTAAATTCAGCAGGCGTTAATGTGAGCTCTTGATCATGAAAAATAACTCTCTGAAGTGCTTGATTGATACCAAATTTCGATTCACCAGTTTTCTTATCTGAGCGAAGGTGTCTAAGTTGTGAGCGAACATGCGCCACAACTAGTCTTGGACTCAAAGGTTTTGTTACATATGCATTAGCACCTAATCCCTCAAGACCGAGCACTTGGTCTGATTCATCATCTCTAGCTGAGATAATAATTACTGGTATGTTTGATTTAAGTCGAACTTTGCGAAGTACATCAAAGCCACTCATATCTGGCAAGCCTACATCAAGAAGTATAAGATCAACTTTGTTGTTATCAAGGTAATTAAGAGATTCGCTACCATTATCAAACCACTGACAACTGAACGAGTCTTTTTCAAGGATAAACTCAATGCTTTCAGCAATGATTCTATCGTCTTCAATGATTAGTATGTGCTGCATTGAGGTCAGATTTAAAGAGAAAAGATAATATTGTAGTTTAAAAACAAATTAAAAAGAGATTCTTCATTAAATCTCCATCAAAAATTCATCTATAAAACATTTGATATTTACATTTAGTGCCTATGATAATCATATTGTTTTTAGTTTATCGGAGAAATTGCAACGAAAACCCCTTTACGTTGTAATTTGAGTTTAGTAATTATTTATAAAAAATTAATTATTCTCTGATAGCTAAAAACAATGTTACTAAAGATTGTTAACTAAAGTATGTAAAAAGTTTTTAAAAAAACCTCGAGAATTTTTGTCATTCTCTCTCCGTTTGGCAATGAGGTTCCTGCTTTAGTTGTTAGGTCACTCCTACCTTTCAGCTAAAGCATTTTCTTACTGGAATTATATATGAATTATATATTAGATCAAAGCACAGATAAAAATTTAAGAGAAAGCAAAGCAAGTGCATATTGCAGAAGAAATAATATCAAAGAATATCAATTTGAAAAAGCTATAGCTTGGTACCGTAGTGCAATTGAAAATTCAAGAAAGGTTGAAAAAATTGATACAAATTAAGAACTACAAATAGCAATTTTTAAAGTTAAATATAGATTTTAATAAGGTATTATTTTTTTAAATATGTGTCATAGATCAGTTAAAGTTATACCGTTAATCGTATTTTTTTTGATTACCTCTTCTTCTTTAGCTGCATTAAAAGTTGGTGATAGGGCGCCAAATTTCAGCCTAAGAGATCAAAATAACCTTACTCATAAGCTAAATGATTACAAGGGTAATTGGGTTGTTTTATATTTTTATCCAAAAGATGGCACTCCAGGATGTACAACTCAGGCATGTGACTTTAGAGATGCAGTCAAACGCATTATTGCAAGTAAATCTGTTGTTTTTGGAGTGAGTCTTGATAGCGTTGAATCGCACAAGCTTTTTTCAGATAAAAACAAACTACCATTTTCGCTATTGTCTGATGAAACAGGAGAGGTAGCAAAATTATATGACTCATTAAGAAATTTGCTTGTTTATAAAACTGCAAAGAGAAATACTTTTATCATTGATCCTAAAGGATTAGTTGCTAAAATTTATCTATCTGTAGATCCTAAAACTCACTCGGAAATGGTTTTAAACGATCTAGGTAATTTACAAAACTAACTACTAACTTTTAAAACCTCCTTTTTCCTATAATTTAATTAGCGCTAGTTTGGCTTCTTTTGTCATTTTTTTAATTACAGCTTCTCTCTGAAGAGCATTACCCCTTGACAAAGACTCTTCTTGATAAACTAATCTGCACGGATGATGTGACCTTGTATATTTAGCCCCACCTTTAGTCTCTCCTCTGTGCTGTTTAAGGCGTCTTTCAAGATCGTTAGTAATCCCACAATAAAGGCTTTTATCACCACATTCAAGTAAATAAATTATCCAATTATTTTTAGAAATAACGACCATAAAAAATCTTTTTACCATGTTTGTTAAATAAAGTATTAAATTATATTAAAATGCGCGTTCTTTCAAAAAAAATGTCTTAATAAGTTGCTTTTTATTTATCGATTATTTTGATTATTTAATAGGTTTGAAATTATTATGTTGACTGTTGTTATGCGCTCTATATGGCCCTTGTTTTTAGGCATATTATTTATTAGTCTTGGTAATGGCCTTCAAGGTACTTTAAGTAGTTGGCGTGCAGATTATGAAGGCTTTTCTGTAATAACTACTGGATTAGTAATGTCAGGTTATTTCATTGGTGCTTTTGTAAGCTCACTTCTGTCACCAAATCAAATAAAGAGAACTGGTCAAATTAGAACATATGCTGCATATGCCTCAATAGCATCAACTGCAATCCTAATTCAATTATTATTTATTGAGCCTCCTGTATGGTTTGTTGCTAGGTTTTTATCAGGTTTTTGTGTTGCAGGCATCATGATAATAGTTGAAGGCTGGTTAAACTCAATATCTTCAAACGAAAATCGTGGTCAACTTTTCTCAATTCATATGATGGTTGTCTGGGCAGGGCTTGCAATGGGCCAGGGTTTGTTTGTTGTTGATAGTCCGGCAGGAGTAAATTTGTTCTTACTTGCCTCTATTTTGCTTTCAATTTCACTAATCCCTATTCTTTTAACTGAAATTAAGGCTCCTGAAGAAGAACTGCAGGAATCCTTAGGCTTTAAAGCTCTATGGAAAGCTTCACCCTCAGGTGTTGTAACTATAGGTATTTCTGGACTTGCTTCTGCTGGCTTCTTTGGAGTTGGAACTATTTATGCAATTAAGTCTGGTTTAAGCATTTCAGAGACTGCTCTTTTTATGACTCTTTTTATTGGTTTTGGAGCTTTATCACAATGGCCACTTGGCTGGCTATCCGATAGGATTGATCGAAGAAAGGTAATTTTATTATGCTGTTCAATAGTTGTAGGGATCTGTGTACTTCTTGCATTATTTGATTTTTCTAAGACTATTTTTTTAACCTTAAATGGATTAATTGGCGCAAGTACTTTGCCTTTATATTCACTTGGCGTTGCTCAAACTAATGATCGTCTAAAGCCAAGTCAAATGGTTAGTGCTAGTGGGACAATTGTTTTTGTTTTTAGTATTTTTGCAGCATTAGGGCCATTCACGATGAGTTATTTTCTTAAACTATTTGATAGCTTTGGCTTTTTGTTATATTTAAGTCTAGTACATTTAGTTATTGCAGTAATAGTATTTGTGATGATGTTTATTAATGAGGATGTTGATGAATCTGATCAATCAGACTTCCAAGTTATGGCACAGAGACCAAGCTTAGTAGCAATGGAGGTTATTGCTGAAGAGGCGATAGAGTCACAAGCTGAATCTGATAGTTAATTATTTATTATGAATATAAACTACACTTCTACTGTTGGCTTATTAAGACCTCTTTGAAAAACCATAATTAAGGCACCTTTACTTGAGAAAGAAGAATGTTTACTTCCTGGTTCAAAAGATACAAAATCACCTTTTTTGAAAACCATACCATCTGAATCAATTAATTCACCTTCTACAATTAAAAACTCCTCAAAGCCTAAATGAGTATGTGGAACGGTTCGCGCTCCAGCATCCATCTTTAATACATAACTTCCATAACCTGAAGATTTATCATAGCTGATAATGTGCCAGCTCATCTTTGGAACTGGAGAGCCATAGCGATCAAAGGGTTTAAATTCAACATTATGAATGTCTGTTATTATTCGGTCATGCATAGTGTTATTACATGTTATTAGAGTATTGGTTGTAGCCAGTTATCTTCAGCATAGTGACAATTTTGATCTATCAAATGAAGAGAAAATGCTTGTCGAGACCTGTTTGAAGTGTTTGCAGAACTATAATGAGGTAGTTGGCCGTGTAATACAATAAGTGTGCCTGCCTTGACTTCTAGTAGGTCAAGTGCATTGTCAGGCCAAGGACTATCATCTAATATCTCAAATTCTGTGCCACCATTTAAAGATAATTTAAAGCGTTTTTTAAGTGGTATTGAATGACCACCAGTTATGGCTTGCAAACAACCGTTTTCTTTGTGTGCATCTTCTAGAGCAACCCAAAAACCGATGCAGCTCATTGGGGTTGTGTATAAGAAGCTTGAATCTTGATGAAGACCTACTTCACCACCAATACTTGGCTGCTTGAAAATATGCATAGATTGCAATTGTTGAGGGTCTTTAATACCTAATTGTATCCCTAATACTGGAAAGTTTAATTCATTAATTACTTCCTTATAAACTGGGTCTAATACATGTTGTGCATGACCTATTTTATTGATTGATTTTTGCTTTGGTACCGTAAAATTACCGTCTTCATCAATCGCTTTCTCTTCAAAAAAAAATCGAATTTTATCACCAGAACTTAAAAAATATTCATCGCTCGTTCTTTCCTGTTCATTAGTAGTAAATACTGAATGTGAAGAGGGTGGTTCAAATTCATCTATTAATTCTTCAGCTCTCTTCATTAAAAGATTTCTTTGTCTTTGATTCATATAGTTTTCTAGAACTAGATAGCCATTTTTTTTAAAAGATTCTATTTGATTTAATGTAAGCATGAGTTTAGTGAAAAATAAATCAAGAATTAATTAAATGTATTATATTAGTATTACTATAAATTAGACGTAGGATTTGTAAACTCTGTTTGTGATTTTAGTAAAGATCTCATAAGAGATAGTACTGCAATGTTCAGCAACTTCATCTATAGAAATATTTTCACCAAAGAGTTCAACGCAATCACCTATTTGAGGGTTTGGTACGCCAGTTAAGTCAATGGTTATCATGTCCATTGAAACTCTTCCAGCAATTTTACTATTAACTCCATTAATGTATACAGGCGTCCCATCTTCTGCACTTCGTGGGTATCCATCCGCATAACCAATAGCAACAACACCAATTAATGTGTTCTGTTTACAAATATAGCGGCAACCATAGCCAATTGATTGTCCTACTTTAAAGCTTTTAATTGATATAAGGACTGAGGACAGCGTCATTGATGGTGTTAGTTTATTTAGAAAGGTTTTTTCTGGAAATGGTGAAGACCCATAAAGCATAATGCCTGGTCGGGTATATTCTCTATGAGATTTACTCCACGACATAATTCCTGCTGAATTTGCTAATGAAGCAGAATATTTCTTTGAGTATAGAGTTTTATCAAAATTGCTGATTTGTTCATTAGTTGACGTGCTATTTAAATCATCAGCACTGGAAAAATGAGTCATCAGAGTTATTTGGCCAATTTTTTCACTTTCTTCTAGTAGATTAATTGCATTGATAAATTCTTCATCCTGAAAACCTAGTCGACCCATACCAGAATCATATTTAACAAAAACATCAACTGGTTTATTAAATATATTATCAAGAAGCCATTGAAGCTGCTTTGAATTACATACTGTAACAATTAGATTATATTTTTCAATAAGTTTAAGTTCAGATACTTCAAAAATACCTTCCATTAATAATATAGGAGTTTTATCAATTCCAGAGTTTCTTAGTTCAACAGCCTCTTCAATGCATGCAACTCCATAGCAATCAGCACAATCTTCTAGGTGACTTGCAACTTTAATTGCTCCATGACCATAAGCATTAGCTTTAACAATCGCTATCGCTTTAGTATTAGGCGATAGCGATTTTGCATATAAGTAGTTTTTCTTAATTGCATTAAGATTTATAGAAGCGGTGCATCTTCTAGCCATAATTCAAAGATGTTTTGTTAGCATAGTTATAGCGACTCATATCAATACCCTCCATAGATATTTCAGACTCACTGCCCGAAACTAAGTTTGCTAATAGTTTGCCAGAGCCTAGAGACATTGTCCATCCAAGAGTCCCATGTCCAGTATTTAAATACAAATTTGAGTAAGGCGTTGCGCCAATAATAGGAGTCGAATCAGGAGTACTTGGTCTAAAGCCTGTCCAAAAATCTAAATCATGTGTTGATTCATATGAATTAGGAAATAGTCTCTGTATGCCATGCTTTAGTGACTCGAGTGATTTAGCTCTTAAGTCTTTATTAAAATCAGTTAAGTGGGCTATTCCAGCGACTCTTATTTTATCTCCTAATCTGGTAACGGCAATTTTATGTCTTTCATCTATTACTGTTGATTGAGGGGCGTCTTCATCAGCTAAAACAGGCAAGGTAATTGAATAACCCTTCACAGGATAAATAGGAGTTTGAATGCCTATTTGAGAAAGGATTTTAGTAGAGTAGCTTCCCAGAGAAACAGAATAACAATCAGCTTTAAATTCTGCTTTACTGGTTAAAACTGAAGAGATTTCATTATTATTTGTTTCTATAGATTTAATTTCAGTATTGAACTCAAAATTTACGCCCATTTCAACACATTTTTTATAGACTTCATTTGAAAACAAGTAACAATTCCCAGTGAAGTCGTCCATAAATTGGATTCCCCCAGCAAGTTGGTTTTTTATATATTTAAGACCAGGCTCAACATTGACACAGCTCTCAGAATCAAGAAGTTCAGCTTTAATATTGAATTTTTCTAAAATTGAAATATCTCTTTTCGCCTTATCAATCTCCTTTGTATTCCAAAAAAGTTGAAGAGAGCCCTGTTTTCTCTGTGAATAATTAATATCAAAATCTGCTTCAATTTCTAAGAGTGCTTTTTGAGAGTAATTAGCAATTCTAAGCATACGACTTTTATTGATTTCATAGCTTTTTGGATTGCAGTTTTTATACAATCGATACATAAACTTTATAGTATCTATGCTCATGTTTGGATTGATAACAAGAGGCGATCGACCAGTCAAAGTCCATTTTAAAATGTTAAAGGGAAGTCCAGGTCCAGCTAAAGGTGATGTAAAACCATAGGACAAGCAACCAGCATTAGCATAACTTGTTTCCATAGCGACACTCTCCTGTCTATCTATAACAGTAACATCATGACCTTGTTTGGCAAGGAAGTAGGCGGAGGTTGTGCCAATAACTCCGGCTCCTAAAACAAGCACTTTCATTCTTTTAAAAGATTAAATAAAAAAGGTAATTTTACCACTGAGAAATCATCAAAAACTCGCGAACAATGGAGTCAAACCAAGGATCGTTTTTTATATTATAAAAAAGTAGTATTAAGTTCTTAAATGATTAAAAAAAAGTCGGTACAATTAGAGATTAATCTCTAATTTGGAACCCTTTATGTTTGATAAAAATCTATCATTAAATGATGTTGACCCTGACATCGCTAATGCAATAAATGGCGAGGTCGAAAGGCAAGAAGTACATATTGAATTAATTGCATCAGAAAACTATACTTCTCCAGCTGTTATGAGTGCTCAGGGGTCACAGCTTACCAATAAATATGCTGAAGGCTACCCTTATAAGCGATATTATGGCGGTTGTGAACATGTTGATCGCGTTGAAGAGTTAGCTATAAATCGCGCTAAAAAATTATTTGGTGCTGCATATGCAAACGTTCAACCTCATTCTGGATCTACTGCAAACGCTGCAGTTTTTCAAGCATTATTAGTCCCAGGAGATACAATTCTAGGAATGAGCTTAGCGCATGGTGGTCACTTGACTCATGGCGCTGCACCATCATTCTCAGGAAAAAATTTTAACGCAATACAATATGGCTTAAATGAAGCAACTGGTGAGATTGATTATGATGAAGTTGAGCGCTTAGCGCTTGAACACAAACCAAAGATGATTATTGCTGGATTTTCAGCATATTCTCGTGTCATCGATTGGAATCGTTTTAGATCAATTTCTGATATGGTTGGTGCATACTTATTTGTTGACATGGCTCATGTGGCTGGTTTAATTGTAACGGGAGACTATCCTTCACCAATAGATATTGCTGATGTTTGTACAACGACTACTCATAAGACTTTGAGAGGACCTCGTGGAGGATTAATTGTAGCAAGAGCTAATGAAGAGATCGAGAAGAAGCTTAATTCGGCAATTTTCCCTGGAATTCAGGGCGGCCCATTGATGCATATTATTGCTGCTAAGGCTGTTGCTTTTAAGGAAGCGATGAGTGACGAATTTAAAACCTACCAGAAGCAAGTTGTAATAAATGCTAGAGCTATGGCTAACATATTCATTGAGAGAGGCTATGATGTTGTTTCAGGTGGAACGGATGATCATTTATTTTTAGTAAGCTTTATTGAGCAAGGCTTAACCGGCAAAGCTGTTGATGCAGCGCTTGGTTCTGCGCACATTACGGTTAATAAAAATTCAGTACCTCATGACCCTCAATCTCCTTTCGTAACAAGTGGAATCCGTGTTGGAACTCCAGCTGCAACGACTCGTGGTTTTGGTGAGAAAGAGTGTATAGATATTACCCACTGGATTTGTGATATTTGTGATGATATTGAAAATACCTCGGTTGTAGATGAGGTTAGAGCAAAAGTTGAGTCTCTTTGCTCAAAATTTCCTGTTTATCAGTAGTAAAGATGCGATGTCCTTTTTGTCAATCAGATGACACCAAGGTACTAGATACAAGGCTACTTGATGATGGGTCACAGGTTCGTCGTCGTCGCGAGTGTGTAGCTTGTGGGGAAAGGCATTCTACTCGTGAAACAGTAGATTTAAACCTTCCAAGGCTTATAAAAAGTGATGAATCAAGACAAACTTTTAGCGAAGATAAGTTACGCTCAGGTCTATTAAAAGCACTTGAAAAGAGGCCTGTTTCAACTTCAAAAATTGAAACAGCTATCCAAAAAATTCAGCGCAAACTGATGGCTCAAAATGAAAGAGAAGTACCTTCTTCTATTCTTGGTGAATGGGTTATGGATGAATTAAGAGCATTAGATGAGGTTGCTTATATAAGGTTTGCTTCAGTTTATAGGCAATTTCAAGATATTGAAGCCTTCAAGAGTGAAATTGATAAATTGATGAAAAAATAACATTTCAAGTTAATACAGCAAATGGCTAAAACTAAAATCGAGTTCGTTTGTAGAGAGTGTGGAGCATCTCACCACCAGTGGGTAGGGCAGTGTCTAGACTGTAAAGAATGGAACACACTCGAAGAGATAGTTATTTCAAAGACAACATCATCTAAGCCAGAAATATTGAAAGACTTACCCGCATCAAAAGTTCAAAATTTATCTGAAATAACAACACAAAACAAAGAGAGATTGTCAACAGGCTTGAGTGAGCTTGACCGCACTTTAGGTGGTGGCTTGATTGATGGCTCAGTGGTTCTTATTGGTGGTGACCCTGGTATTGGTAAGTCAACTTTAATTTTGCAAGCACTCGCAGTTATTAATACTACAAATACTACGTTATATGTTAGTGGTGAAGAGTCAGCAGAACAGGTTAGCGAAAGAGCTATCAGACTAGAAATCAAAGAAGATATATTATTTATAAGTGAAACTCATTTAGAGAAAATTTTAAAGCTTTCGAAAGACGTTCATCCTAAAGTTATTGTTATTGATTCTATTCAAACAATGGTTACTGATATCTCTTCTTCTGCCCCTGGTTCAGTGTCGCAAGTGCGTGATTGTGCAGCACAGCTTACACAATATGCAAAACAAACCAACACTGTGCTTTTACTGATTGGTCATGTCACAAAAGGTGGTGCACTTGCTGGTCCTAGAATCTTAGAACATATGGTTGATGCAGTTCTTTATTTTGAAGGTGATCCAGGTGGTCGCTATAGAATTATTAGAGCAGTAAAAAATCGCTTTGGTGCTGTTAATGAAATTAGTGTCTTTGCTATGGGTGAAAAAGGCCTTCAACAAATCAGCAACCCTTCTTCTATTTTTCTTTCAAATCAAGAAAATCCATCATCTGGATCGATGGTTATGGTTACTAGAGAAGCCACAAGACCTTTACTGGTAGAGATACAAGCACTAGTTGATCAAGCCAATGGCAGTCCAAAAAGAGTAAGTGTTGGTCTAGATCAAAACCGATTGTCTCTTCAACTTGCAATACTACATAAACATTCTGGGATATCAACTTTTGATCAGGATGTTTTTATTAATGTAGTTGGCGGAATAAAAGTTAGCGAGACTGCTTCAGATCTTGTGGTAATGTTAGCAATAGTTTCTAGCCTTAGAGATAAAGTGATTCCAAATAATTGGATAGCTTTTGGTGAGGTTGGACTTACTGGCGAGGTGCGCCCAGTTTACAATGCCATGGAAAGGCTATCAGAAGCACAAAAGCAAGGATTTGAAGTGGCAATCATTCCGAAAGGGAATGCACCTAAAAAATCGATCAAAGGCCTTAAAATAGTTTCAGTTGGATACCTATATCAAGCAATTCAATACTTACTAGAGAATAGTTAATATATTTAAAGATCGATACCTTTTTGAGCTCTGATATTTGCCCTAAAAGCGTGCTTTATATCTTTAACCTCACTTACAGTGTCGGAAGCTTTAATAATGCCTTCACTTGCCGCTCTTCCAGTAATTACTACGTGTTGGTCTTTTGGCCTACTAGATAAGACTTTAAGAATTACTTTTTCATCGAGATAGTTGTAATTAATCATGTAGGTAATCTCATCAAGAACTACAAGGTCAATCTCTGGATTAGCTAGAAATTTTTCAGCCTCATTCCAGGTTTCAATTGCCTTTTGTTTGTCGAGCTCTTGATCTTGGGTGTCCCAAGTAAATCCGCTCTGCATATGAGAAGATACAACATTTGGATTATTGTCTAGAAAAAGGTCTTCACCAGTCTCCTGTTCGCCCTTTAAAAATCTTACTAAAGCAACTTTCATGTCGTATCCAAGGGCTCTACAAATCATTCCCATGGCAGATGAAGATTTGCCCTTTCCATTTCCAGTTAAGAGGACAATGATTCCTTTATCAATATTTGCTTCTTCGATTCTAGAATCAATAAATTCTTTTTTACGTTGCATTCTTTTTTTGTATGTTGTTTTCATATCTTATCACAATCGAAAATACTTACTATATTAAGACTATCTTGCGAACATATTAATTTTAGAATGTATATGTTAAACCTACAATAGCTATAAGAAAATATATTTAATTAAACTTAATAATTCAAAAAAACAATGCTTAGAAGTAATTACTTGCCTTAGGTAAAATAATGGTTATCTAATAAAATAACACCTTTCTTATGAGTCAAATATATAACTTTAGTGCTGGACCATCAGCTCTACCAAGCTCTGTATTAAAAAAAATTCAAAGTGAACTTCTCGAGTTTGGAGATGCCAAAGCATCGGTTATGGAAATCTCTCATCGTGGCGTTGATTTTATGGAATTAACTAAAAAAGCCAAAAAAAACTTAAGAAATATAATGGATATTCCAAGTAACTACAAAGTTTTGTTTTTGCAGGGTGGTGCTTCTCAGCAATTTTCTATGGTTCCTATAAATCTATTGAAAAATAAAAAAAGTGCTAACTATGTCAATACGGGACTTTGGTCAGAGAAAGCAATCCTTGAAGGTTCGCGCTACTGTAAGGTTAATGTCTGTAGTGAAAGCAAATCTAATGGCTTTACCGATATTGAGGATTTCGCTGATTGGAGTATAGATCCAGATGCTGCGTATTTACACTTTACTCCTAATGAAACTATTGCTGGACTAGAGTTTGACTATGTCCCTGAAGTAGATATGCCAGTTGTAGCAGATATGTCATCTTCGATACTTTCTAGGCCTATAGATGTATCTAAGTTCGGAGTGATTTATGCTGGAGCACAGAAAAATATGGGAATATCTGGTTTGACAATTGTGATTGTAAGAGAAGATTTGTTGGGCCAAGCTTTGAGTAACCAGCCCATTCTCTTTGATTATTCTATTCAAGCACAAAATGATTCAATGTTTAATACCCCTTGCACCTTTGCTTGGTATGTTGCGTCCCTTGTTTTTGAATGGATAAATGATTTTGGTGGGCTTGAGGCTATCGAAGGCCATAACAAGAGAAAATCTGAGTTACTTTATAAAGCCATAGACTCATCTAATCTTTATTCCAATAAAGTATCCAAAAAATATCGCTCTCGAATGAATGTGCCTTTTTTATTGTCTGATCCAACTCTCGATCAATTATTTGTAAAAAAAGCCCTAGAATCTAATTTATTAGGCCTTAAAGGTCATAAAACTGTTGGCGGTATCCGTGCAAGCATCTATAATTCAATGGAATTTAAGGGTGTTGAAGCTTTAGTTGCATTTATGGGTAAGTTTGAAAAGACTTGCGCTTAGATAACAGCAAATACTAAAGAGTAACCAAAGTACACTTAAATCTAATAAAATTTACAACTAGAATGAAACACAAGTCACTTGAAAATTTAAGATCAGAAATCGATGCTTTGGATCAGAAGATTCAATTGCTCATTGCTAATCGTGCTGATCTTGCAGCCAAGGTTGCTTTAGTAAAAAAGGAATCTAATAAGCAAAGTGCTTTTTATCGTCCCGAAAGAGAAGCCCAGGTTCTTAATAAAGTTATTAAAAGAAATCAAAGCTTACTTAAAGATAAAGATATTGCATTAATTTTTAGAGAAATAATGTCTGCCTGTCTCGCACTTGAGCAACCCCTTAAGATAGCTTTTCTGGGCCCTGAAGGAACTTTTACACAAGAAGCTGCATTAAAGCATTTTGGTCACGGAGTCTCAACGCTGGATTGTGGAACTATTGACGAAATTTTTCATCAAGTAGAGACTGATAATGCCCAATATGGTGTTGTTCCTATTGAAAATTCATCTAATGGTGTTATTGGGACATCGCTTGATATGTTGTATAGTCATGACCTTAATATTTGTGGTGAAGTTGAAATTGCTGTTGCTCATCATTTGATGATGCAGGATCAATCCCAAGAAATTGAAATAATTTATGCTCATCAGCAAGCCCTTGATCAATGCCATCGATGGCTATCTAACCACTACCCTAAAACTGAATTAAGGCCTGTAGCGTCTAATGCTCTAGCTGCACGTATGGTTAAAGATGAACCAAATGCAGCTGCTATTGCATCTATAGCTGCGCTTAATATTTACGGACTTCAAAGAGTTGAAAAAAACATTGAAGATAAAGCTGGAAACGTTACTCGCTTTATTGTTATTGGTAAAGATGAGGTTCCTCATGGTGATAATGATAAAACTTCATTACTGGTTGTTACTAAACATGAGTCTGGTGCTTTGTTTGATTTATTAGAGCCATTTAAATCCAACAATATAAACCTACTGCAACTTGCTAGACATCCAATTCCAGGGGTTAAATGGGAGTACTTATTCTTTATTGATATCGAAGGACATCAAAGCGAAAAAAATGTTCAAAGTGCAATTTTAAAAGTTAAACAGAACGCTTCAAAACTAAACATCCTGGGATCTTATCCGATCGCAATTTTATGAATGCATGTGAATCTATTCTTGGCTTGAATCCATATCAAGGAGGAAAGCCAATTGAAGAGCTTGAGCGAGAGCTAGGTATTACTAATATTACTAAGCTTGCCTCAAATGAAAACCCTTTAGGAGTTAGCTCAAAGGTTATCGAAGCAATCAAAAGCTCATTATCAGGTATAAATCGCTATCCTGATGGCAATGCTTTCGAATTAAAGAAGGCTATAAGTGATCACTTAATGGTTGACTCTGAAATGATTTCTCTTGGTAATGGTTCAAACGAATTGTTGGAATTAATAGCTCGAGTTTTTGTTTGTGAAAAGACTGATGAGGTGATATTTTCTCAGTATGCATTTGTTGTATACCCTCTAGTGACTCAAGCGCTTGGTGCGACACCAAAAATTTCACCCGCAAAGAACTATGGCCATGATTTAAATGCAATGTTAGACTTGATCAATGAAAATACTAAGCTTATTTTTGTTGCAAACCCCAATAACCCAACAGGAACCTTCATAAGCGATGAAGAGGTTTATAGCTTTTTGAATAAAGTCCCTAAACATATTCCAGTTGTTTTAGATCAAGCTTATTTTGAATATCTAAATATCAATGATGAAGCTATTAGCTGGCTTGAAATCTTTGAAAATTTAATAATTACTCGTACATTTTCGAAAGCTTATGGGCTAGCGGGACTTAGAGTAGGGTATTCAATATGTAATATCAAAATCTCTGACTACATTAACCGTGTTAGAGAGCCTTTTAATGTAAACAATACGGCACAAGTTGCTGCAATTGCAGCGCTGTCTGATATAGATTTTTTACAAGAATCAGTAAATATAAACAATGATGGATCTAAGCAATTAGTAGATGGCTTCAAGCTTTTAGATTTAAAATATATACCTTCATTTGCAAACTTTATAGCAGTTAAATTTAATGATGCATTACAAACATATAATGATCTTCTTAGAGAGGGGGTTATTGTGCGCCCAGTAGAGATGAGTAATTATTTAAGAATTTCGATTGGAACTGCTAAAGAAAATGAACATCTACTTAGCGCTTTAAAAAAGATACTATGATTAAAAAAATCACAATAATTGGTGTTGGATTGATAGGTGGATCTCTTGCAAAGGCTATAAAGAACAACAACTTAGCTGAAGTTGTATTTGGATTTGGAAGAAACTTATCTCGACTTAAGGATGCTCAAAAGAACAATATTATTGATCAATATTCAATAGATATAAGTGAAGCCCTGGATGGTGCAAGTATTGTAGTCATAGCAACTCCAGTTGGCACCTTTGAGTCGATACTTAGAGAATTAAAACCTTACATTATAGAAGGCATGATCATTACTGATGTAGGTAGCACTAAAACGGGTATCGCTAAGTCAGCAAGAGAAATATTAGTAGAGATGGCGAGTTGCTTTGTTCCAGCTCACCCTATTGCTGGTAAAGAGAAGAGCGGATTTGAATCAAGTGATGCAGAACTATTCTTAAATAAAAAAGTTATCATAACACCGCTTGAAATAAATACTGATAAGGCAATCAATAGTCTCAAAAAAGTGTGGGAAGATGTTGGTGCTGACGTTGATTTTATGAGCGCTGAATCTCACGATGAATTATTAGGGATGACTTCACATTTACCCCACATGCTGGCTTTTTCATTGGTTAACTATCTTATCACTCAAAATCCAAGTGCGTCTATTTATGCGGCAGGAGGATTTAAAGATTTTTCTAGAATTGCCTCTGGTGACGCGGTAATGTGGAGAGATATTTGCCTGAACAACCGAGATCAAATTATCGTTCACATTAAGAGCTACCAAGAGACTTTAAGCTCTTTAGTAGATGCAATTGATAGTCAAGATAAAGATAAACTTGAATCTTTCTTTCGTGATGCAAAAACTACACGTGACTCATGGGTAGGATAGGGCGATTAAATGGCTAATTTTATAGCCTCACCAGGTGATTTTTTAAGGGGCTCTATCAAAGTTCCGGGAGATAAATCTATCTCTCATCGCTCAATTATGCTTGGCTCTATTGCAAATGGGGTCACAAATGTGTCAGGCTTTTTAGAGGGTGAGGATACTCTTGCAACCTTGAATGCGTTTAAAGATATGGGGGTTAAGATAGAAAGAGAAGGCTCCAACGTAACTATTAATGGTGTTGGTATAAATGGTTTAAGACCCTCTTTAAAGCCCCTAAATTTAGGCAATTCAGGTACCTCAATACGACTAATGACTGGGCTTTTAAGCGCACAAAGCTTCGATTCTATGCTTTGTGGCGATGAATCACTCTCTAAGCGGCCTATGGCAAGAATTATTGATCCTCTTAGTGAAATGGGTGCAATAATTAAAAGTTCTAACTCAATGCCTCCTTTATCGATCAGTGGCAACCAAAAACTTTCTGCTTTAAAGTACACACTCCCTGTAGCCTCAGCGCAAATCAAATCTTGTCTACTGTTGGCAGGACTTTACGCTGATGGAGAGACTTACATTACTGAAAAAGCAACTACAAGAGATCATACGGAAAGAATGCTTAAAGGCTTTGGATACAAAGTAACTTCATCTAGCGGTCAGGTTTCTTTGACTGGTGGAGGACAATTACAAGCCTGTGATATAGAGGTTCCAAGCGATATCTCATCTGCTGCGTTTTTTATTGTTGCTGCTAGCATCGCTAACAATGCAGATATTACACTAGAAACAGTCAGCATCAACCCAACCAGGACTGGTGTAATTGAGATTCTTAAACTTATGGGCGCAAATATTGAGCTAAACAATCAAAGAGAGGAGGCTGGTGAATTAGTTGCTGATATCAGAGTTTGTTCTTCTAGTCTTATAGGAATTACTGTTCCTGAGAAGCTTGTTCCACTTGCAATAGATGAATTTCCAGCTATCTTTATTGCTGCAAGTTGTGCTCAGGGAGAGACTCTTTTGACTGGCGCAAGAGAATTAAGAGTGAAAGAGTCTGATCGTATCCAAGTTATGTCTGATGGCTTATCATCTCTAGGGATAAAAAATGAAGTTTTGGAGGATGGAATTAGAATTAAAGGCGGTGAATTTCAAAAACAAACGTCTATTATTAAGTCCCACCATGACCATCGTATCTCCATGGCATTTGCAATTGCATCCGTTAGGTCGAATTATGAGCTTGATATTGAAGGCGTTGACAATGTAAAAACATCTTTTCCAAACTTTGTTGAACTAGCAAATCAGGTCGGATTGAATCTCATTGAAACTCAATAACTTGATGTTACTGATGTTAATTCGAGTAAATTCTTAATGATCAGCTTGTTATAATACTTTTTTTAAAAAATAAACCAATTTATGACTATCAATAACGCAGAATCTTTCTTTGCATGGGATGTCCTTTCATGGCTTTTTATAGCAATACTTGTGGCAATTATTATTGTATTGATTGATCTCTTTTTTAACCCTAAATCTAAAAATCAAGGATCCATAGAGAGTGACAATAGTAAATCAAAGATTGGTAAGTTTTTTTACTTTTTAATCTTTTTAAAATTTACAAAATCTGAAAAATACGCTCACAGACCTAAAGTTGTACAGTGGTCGATTGAACTTTTTCCTGTTCTATTATTGGTCTTAATTTTTCGTGGCTTTATTTTTGAGCCATTTCGAGTGCCATCAAATTCCATGATGCCTACGCTTTTAACGGGTGATTTTATCCTTGTTAATAAGTTTGACTATGGCCTTAGACTACCTATAACTAATAGTAAAATCATTGATTTCTCAAAACCAGAGAGGGGTGATATTATTGTTTTTCGCTACCCAAACTATGAGCGCAATCCTGGCTACTCTGGTGTAGATTTTATTAAACGAGTTGTTGCACTTCCAGGTGATGTTATTTCTTATGAAAAAGATCAGCTAATAATTAATGGTAAAACCATTGCTTACAATAAAGTTGGTCCTTATATTGGTGTTGATTCAGGCAAGCCTATGAATCGTTATCGCTTAGTTAGGGAGCTTATCGAATCCGCCAATCATGATATTTTGTTGCACCCTTCAGGGTACTCAAAAGATTTACCTGAGATAACAATTCCTGATGGGCATTATTTTGTAATGGGTGATAACAGATCTCATAGTAGTGACTCACGATTCTGGGGATTTGTTCCTGAAGAGTTTATACTTGGAAAGGCGATTGGTATATGGATGCACTGGGACTGGAATTACAACACAATGCAGTTTAGTCGAATAGGTGGGTTTGATTAGTCAATCTGAGTCTAATTAAATGTAAAAGCCTTTCATGAAGAATACTTATGAAAGGCTTTTTTATTGTTTGACTACCTGTAGACTTTTAAAGCCTTCAAAACATTGATAGCTTCATGAACATAGTAATCCTCTAATAAAAGATCAATATATTCTTGATCGCGTGCATCTGAAATATCATCTTGAGATTTAAGAATCTCTTCAGCAGAGAGTTCAGTTGGATCCTCAGAAGGAGCTTCAACTTCATCATCAGCAGAAAGGGCATTTTTTAAGTCTTTTTCTTGTGATCTAAAGTCTATAGAATCCTCATCTTCATCATTATTAAGAGAGATATTTTCTAGTTCAATATCAGGCGTAATTCCTTTAGATTGTATAGAACGACCTGAAGGTGTATAGTACCTTGCAGTTGTAAGTTTAAGGCCGTATCCATCCTGCAAACTTAGCATAGATTGGACAGAACCTTTACCGAAAGACTCTTCACCCATAATAATGGCTCGTTTGTGATCTTGAAGGGCCCCTGCAACGATCTCAGATGCTGAAGCAGAGCCTTTGTTCATTAGAATAACTATCGGAACACCATTAATGATATCACCCGGCTTTGTCGGGAAAGAGATATTAGCGCTTGGCGTTCTGCCTTCTGTATAGACCACGATACCAGGTTCATCAATAAAAAGATTAGAGATATCAATTGCAGAGTCCAGTAAGCCTCCAGGATTATTTCTTAGATCAATAATTAAAGAATCAAGATTTCCTTCATTCTTTTTAACTAAATTAGAGATGATTTTTTCAACAACTTCAGCTGTAGGTCTTTGAAATTGAGCAATCCTCAGGTAGCCCATACCTTCTTCTATAAGAAGTCCTTTAGCAGATGTAATTGTAATAATTTCGCGAGTAATTTTAACTTCAAATGGGGCTATATCAGGTCGTCCAATTGTTAGTATTATTGAAGTACCCGGCGCTCCTCGCATAAGCTTTACACCTTCCTCTAAATTAATTTGGCTTACATTTTGGTCATCAATTTTTAAAATGATATCTCCAGCCTTAAGCCCAGCCCGATAGGCAGGAGTATCGTCTATTGGTGAGATAATTTCAATATAATTACCTTCTGCTCCAATAACAATGCCTAGGCCTCCAAATTTACCCATAGTGCTCTCACTTAACTCAGACTGATCTTTTGGTTCTAGGAGACTAGAATGAGGATCTAAACCCTCGATTAAGCCTTTAATAGCATTATTAAACAATGTTTCATCATCAATCTCATCAACATAGAGCTGTTTAATTTGTGAAAAAACAGATGTAAAGGTATTTAGACCTTCAAAAAAGGATGGTGAGTCAAGAGGGGAGTAGTTTTCATCATCAGCAAATGAGTTACTTGAAGTAACAAAAAAAAGAAAAGAAGAAAGAATAATAGATTTTATTAAAGCTTTTAAGTTTGTCATAATTAAATTAATATGTATTAAAAAAGGCTGTCAAATTCATTTTAAGGAATTGTACTTGTTTTTTATTTATTTTAGATGAAGAAATAATATAGTTTTAATAAGAAATTTATACCAATCTTTATAAGTTTTATTTCTGAGTGCAAGCACTCGACTAAAATTATCAATTACATATTGCGCCCGTAGCTCAGCTGGATAGAGTGTCGGCCTCCGAAGCCGAATGTCGGGTGTTCAAATCACCTCGGGCGCACCAATTTTCATTGATAAATCAATTGGTAAAGTAATCTTCATCTAAACAACTTCCAATCTTCATCTAGCCTTTATATCTGTTACTTAGAATATACGAAAATGAAAAAATTACTACTACTTCTATTTTCTCTAATCCTTTCCATAAACTCTTATGGTGAGTGGACAAATGTACTTCCAGGTAATAATGCCTCTTTATACATTGACTTTAAAACATTGAAAGAGCGAGATGGATATATCTATTGGTGGTATATGGATTCCTGGAGAGAAGGGAGTCAACAATCATATGCTCAAGGTGATTGTAATTTAAAGGGATTTAAAGTTAATAAACGAGTTAATTTTTCTCTGCCCATGGGTGAGGGAGAGGGTATCGAAAAAGATATAACAAGCTCTTGGGAATACTATCAACCAAACAGTGGTTATGAAATCTTATTAAATTTTATATGTCAAATGTCAAAGCTTACTCCCGAAGGACAAAAAATACGTATTGACGCATTAACAAAAAGAAATGAAGAGTTTGAAAGAGAAAGAATGGAATTTCTTAACAAGCTTGAAGAAGAAAGCTCACCTCAACTAAATATCTTAAAATCATCTTATATTGATAGTATCGAAGCAAAAATTAAATCATTTTGGCGTTATCAAGGCGCAGAAGATAATTGGAGCTGTGATGTTCTAATTAATCAAGCTGGGAATGGTGCAATAGAGGCTGTAAAAATTCTAGAGTGTGATACAGGCAATAATGAAAATCCTGCAATGTCAAAAAGCAAAGCCCAAGCATTTGGCAACTCTATCAGAAGAGCAGCCTTCAAATCATCGCCTCTTCCACTTCCTCTAGATGAAGCTGTATTTGATAGAAAGCTAATTATTAAATTTAGCGTTAATTAATAGAACTATAATAGTACTAACTCTACAGCCCCGCCTAGAAAAGTGATGGTGGGGTGTTCGAATCACCTCGGAGGCACCAACTACACCTAAGTAATTTATGGAATTTATACTATGAAGCCTACAGATGTTGTTGCTGCAATCATCAAAAAAGAAAACACCTATTTAATTGTTCAAAGAAATAGAAATAGATATTTAGGCTTTAAGTGGGAATTTCCAGGGGGAAAGGTTGAGCCTAATGAAACCTTTCAAGAGGCACTTTCAAGAGAAATTCATGAGGAATTAAATATAGATATTAATATCCATGAAAAACTTGCAGAAGAAAAATATAAAGACAGTGAAATAAACATTGTATTACATTATTTTCTTTGTTCAATAAAAGATGGAGCCATCAAGCTTAATGAACATGAAGAAATGGCATGGGTTGATAAAAAAGACTTTGGTAAATATGACTTTATTGAGGGTGATAAAAATATTACCTCACTAATTTAATTGTTATGCTATTAATACTTTATCATCTCATATTATGAATCATTTGTCTTACAAAAGAATAGGAGAAGGCTACCCACTAGTATTAGTACATGGCTATTTAGGTGGTCAAGATATGTGGCAATTTCAGGAGGTTTTAGGAGACAACTTTGAATTAATTATGCCTTCACTTGCTGGATATGGTGAGAGCTCTAAAATAACCGCTCCTTCGACAATTAGAGAAAATGCGATCCAAGTATTTGAACTTTTAGATCATTTAAAAATTGATACCTTTAATTTGCTTGGCCACTCTATGGGAGGGATGATCGTTCAAGAAATGGCGGCTTTGTTTCCAGAACGTGTTAATAAGTTAATTTGTTTTGGAACAGGATCAATAGGTGTTTTACCAAGCAGATTCGAAACAATTGATGAGTCTAGAGCAAAGATCAAAAAATTTGGCATAGACAAAGCACGAAAAGATATTGCAAAAACTTGGTTTGTTGACCACTCAATTGGGGGTGGTTATAAATTATGCTTAGATGAAGGGTCAAAAGCGACTACACAGGCAGCACTGGCAAGTCTTGATGCTTGGGAATCTTGGGATGGAAGGATGCAGTTAAGTCAGATCTTGTCGCCAACACTAATACTATGGGCAAATAAAGATCGATCTTATGACTGGAGCCAACAAGAGATTCTAAATCAAGGTATTGCAAACTCAAAAGTAGAGATCATCGATGGCTGTGCCCATAACTCCCACATGGAAAAACCTGATTTAATTAATACAATTATTAAAAATTTCTTTTTTATATAGTATTTTGTATAAAAATTTTATTTATATTTCAATTTGGAACATAAATATTTTTTATTGTAAACAAGCCTTGAAAGATATATATTTAATAATGTATACTGGATTTTTCCACACAACTAAACCGTGGGAAAAATCAATAAAAAACAATAGGAGAAATAAATGAAATTAATTAATAAAACAGCTATAGCTGCTGTAGTAGCTTTATCTGCTTCAATGGCAACTTATGCAGAAAAAGTAAATATTGGCGATCCAGGTTGGACTGGTGCAACAGCAATTGCTAACTTACTTTCTGCTGTTATTACAGACAAAATGGGTGGTGAAGTTGAGCTTGTTCCTGGAAACAATACAGCAATATATGGAGCCATTGATAGAAGTAAAGGTGAAATCGAAGTTCACCCTGATGTCTGGTTACCTAACCAACAGGCTTACACAAATGACCTAGTTCCTAAAGGAACACTTAGGTTAAGTTCTTTGAGTTACGAAGGAAACCAAGGTTACTGTGTATCTCAAGCATTTGCTAAAGAGATGAATATAACGTCAATTTTTGATCTTGGAAGACCTGAAGTTGTTGCCGCTATGGATAGTGATGGCAACGGTAAAGGTGAATTTTGGATTGGTGCTGATGGATGGGCATCTGCAAACGTAAACGAGGTTAAGGTTAGAGATTACCAACTACTTGATGCTGGTATAGAGCCAATTAGAGCTGCTGAAGCAGTAAAAAATGCTCGAGTATTAGACTCAATTAAGAAAGGCGAAGGTTACGCATTCTATTGCTATAAGCCACACGCTATTTGGGGAATGGCCGATGTTGTTATGTTAACTGAGCCTACTCATGACCCAGATAAATACAACATGATTCAACCAAAAACTGATGCAGATTGGTATGAAAAATCATATGTAGCTTCAAAGGATGCATTAAAGAACATTCAAATTGGTTGGGGCACTTCTTTAGAAGGAAAGTCACCAGCAATTGTTGAATTTTTCAATAACTTCCAACTTACATCTGATGATGTTTCATGGCTAGCATATGAAGTTTCTGTTAATAAAAGAGATCCAGCAGATGTTGCTAGAGACTGGATGTCTCAAAACGAAGGTACTGTTGATGGTTGGTTAGGTCTATAATCTAACTAGTCCGACTTAAAACCGGCGTTTAAGGCGCCGGTTTTTTTTCATTAAGATAAATATTATGTCGTCTCAAAACTCTGGAAGCTTCATTGAAATTAAAAATATCTCAAAGATATTTGGAAATACATCTGCAGAAGCTCTAGAAGCAATAACTAAAAAGAATATTTCTAAGCAAGACGCTTTAGAGAATTACAACTCAGTAATTGGCGTTTCTGACGTCTCATTTGATATTAATCCTGGTGAAATATTCTGTGTAATGGGATTGTCTGGAAGTGGTAAATCTACGCTTGTTAGGCATATTAATAGGCTGCTTGAGCCTACACTTGGAAAAATCTTAATTGATGGCCAAGATGTAATGGCTCTTGAAAAGCAAGAACTACAAGAGTTTAGAAACAAAAAAATAGGTATGGTTTTTCAAAATTTTGCTCTTATGCCTCACAGATCTGTAATAGATAACATTGCAATGCCTCTAGAAATAAGAGGGGTTAATAAAAATAAGAGATATGGTAAAGCAAATGAAATCCTTAACACAGTCGAATTAAAAGGGTGGGGTAATAAATATGCTCATGAGCTCTCTGGAGGAATGCAGCAAAGGGTTGGTCTTGCAAGAGCGCTTGCAGCGGATCCTGAAATACTTTTAATGGATGAACCTTTCAGTGCGTTAGACCCATTAATTAGAAGACAACTTCAAAAAGAGTTTATTAAATTATCAAAAAAATTAAAGAAAACAACAGTTTTCATTACTCATGATTTAGATGAGGCTGTCAAAGTTGGTCACCGAATTGCTATTATGAGAGATGGTAAGGTTATTCAAATTGGCACTCCAGAAGAGATTGTTATGAACCCAGAGGATGACTATGTTGCAGACTTTGTCAAAGGAATTTCAAGACTTGAAGTTGTTAAAGCAAAATCAATAATGAAGCCAATTGATGAGTTTAGTAAAAATTATGGTACATTACCAAAAGACGCGATCAGAATGGCAGAGAATGATGATTTAAGCGCTCTAATTGAGAACTCTGTTGCAAGTGACAAGCCAATCGTTATAAGCAACAAAAATGGCCAGGATGTTGGTGTGGTATCTCAAAAAGACCTTCTTGTATCTATTGTTGAGAGTCAGGATGAGTAAAGATAATCTAATACCTAACGATGATTACGCAAATACTGATCAAATTCCAGATTTTGTAAAAACTAATCCTGAATACTATATTCATGAATTTGAGCGAATTAATAACAGCTCAAAGTTTGTCATATCCTTTAATTTGTTTGCATTTCTGTTTGGTTCAGCATGGTTTGGGGTTAGAAACATATGGAACTGGTCTTTAGCCTTTTTACTTATTGAAACGTTCGCAATTGTCCAAATTATTAGAGGTTTTTTTGGCAATATTAGTGCCGAAGCATACAGCAAGATTGACAAGGTTCAATCGACAATAGATTTTCGAGAAAAGCAATTACAAGCCGCTATAGAGAAAAATTCAGATAAAGTTGAAATGTTTAAAAGAACCATTAAGTCACTTGAAGACTCTATACAAGGCTATCTTCAAGAAGCCCAAAACATTGAAGCTTCAGGAGTTACAATTGCTATTAGTGGTATTTTTCTATTTATTTTAATAAGAATAGTTCAAGGTGTACTGGCAAACTCTATCTTAGAGAAAAAGTTTTCAGAGTGGCTTTCTAATAAGCAATTAAGCCCAGGAATGGCATTTAAAAACTATCTTTTAAGTATTTCATTTGCCTTGATAATCATTATTTTTTCAACAATACACTATAGCTTTCCAAATCTTGTTACTTTATTTGCTGATTTTCCAACACACCCTGATATAAGACTTACTTCAATAGATGGAGTAGAAAAGACCTTTGATTATGCTGTTATCAAAGGCGATGTTCTTTTTAGTGCTATTACCTTTGGAATAAGATCAGTTCTTGACTCTTTGGAAATGTTATTTGTAACCACTCCTTGGATTGTAGTTATTAGTGCAATAGTATTAATGACTGGTTTATCGGCTGGACCAAGAGCCGCCATATATTCACTAGCATTTTTAGCATACATGGGCTTTCTAGGTTTTTGGATAAAGGCGATGACAACTTTAGCTTTACTAGGAACTGCCGCAATTCTAAGTATATCTATTGGAATTCCATTAGGAATATATTGCGCAACTAGGCCTCGTTTTTATGCCTTTATTAGACCTATTATGGACTTTATGCAAACAATGCCAGCGTTTGTCTTTATGATTCCTGTTATTGCATTTTTTGGAACTGGAAAGGTCTCAGCAGTCATTATTACCATGATTTTTGGTGGAACCCCTGTAGTTAGGCTAACTGTATTGGGGTTAAAGGGCGTTCCAGAAAGTATTAGAGAGGCCGCTATTGCTTATGGTGCATCAAAATGGTATCTCTTAACTAAGGTTGATTTACCTCTTGCAATGCCAACTATTCTTGCTGGTGTTAATCAGACTGTAATGTTGAGTTTAGCAATGGTTGTAGTTGCATCTCTGATTGGCGCTAAAGGTTTAGGTCAAGATGTTTTAGAGGCATTGCAATATGCAAATGTTGGACAGGGCATATTAGCTGGTATTGCTATCTTATTCTGTGCACTAATACTAGACAGAATAATACAAGGTAAAAAAAGAGTGTGAAGATCTTATAAAAATAAAATTAGGTTGAATAAATATGAATGATAAATTTAAGAGAATGAATTTAGGACATTTTCCTACTCCAATAGAGCAGCTAAATAATCTTTCTGATTATTTAAAAGGTCCTGATATATATATAAAAAGGGATGATTGTACTGGTCTAGCAACAGGGGGAAATAAGACAAGAAAACTAGAATTTTTAATGCCTGATGCTATTAATAATCAGGCAGACCTTGTTGTAACAGTTGGCGCCGTTCAATCTAACCATACAAGACAAACTGCAGCAGCGTGTGCAAAGCTAGGATTGAAATGTCTCATAGTTTTAGAACAAAGACTAGCAGATGCTCCAGATGCCTACATGTCATCAGGCAATGTTTTTTTGGAAAAGCTTTTCGGTGCTGAAATAATAATCTGCCCTAAAGGCAAGAATGTAAAAGAGCATGCTGAAGAAATAATGAACGAAAGAAAAAATAAAGGGGCCAACCCTTACTATATTCCTGTTGGTGGCAGTAATCATATTGGTCAACTTGGATACGTTGAATGTATGAGGGAAATTGTTGATTACGACAAAGAAAACTTATTTACTCATATTGTTCTAGCAAGTGGAAGTGGAGGGACTCATTCAGGCATTGTTACAGGAAAAACATATTACAAAAGCAATATAAATATTATTGGTATAAGTGTCAAAGACAACAAGCATGACCAAGAAGAAAAAATTTACAAAATGGCACAAGATGGTTGTAAATATATTCAATGTAATAAACCAAAACGAGAAGACGTTGAAGTCTTTGATGGTTATGTAGGTGGAGGTTATGGTGTTCCAACTAAAGGCATGACTGATGCTGTTAATTTATTGGCATCAACAGAAGCTATCCTTCTAGATCCTGTCTACTCTGGAAAAGGTTTTGCTGGTTTAATTGATTTAATACAAAAAAAGCATTTTAAAGACTCAGATAAAATCTTATTTATTCATACTGGTGGTGCCGCTGCATTGCATGCTTATGAATGGGCATTTTAGTTAATAAAAATGCAACTTTTTCGGATTGTCGGAAATACAGGTATGTACTTTCTCGTACTTGGGATAGCAAAAAGAAAACTATTTTGTTTATTGGCTTAAACCCGTCAACTGCAGATGAAAAGATAGACGATCCAACCATACGTAGATGTATTAATTATGCACAAAATTGGGGTTATGGCAGTCTTCTAATGGTCAATCTATTTGCTTACAGAGCAACAATACCTACTGAACTCAAAAATGTAAAAAATCCAATTGGCAATGATAATGATCTACATATTATAGAACTTTTTAAAAAGGCGGATTTAGCTGTTGCTGCCTGGGGTAATGAAGGCTCTCATTTAAATAGAGACAAAGAAGTAAGAAAAAAAATTCCGAATCTAATGTGCTTAAAAATAAACAAATCTGGTCAACCTGCTCACCCTTTATATCAAAAAAAAGATCTAAAATTAATTAAGTACTCTTGATTTCTATTTATAACAAACTACAACCAGTTTGATACACTGAAACATTAATATTGCCTATAATTCTATATGGATAAAAAAAAGAACATTTCCATTTAAAAAAACTACTGATTAATGACTACATTTGATCTATGAAATATGTCGTAATTGATCCAGTAATCTTAGACTTAGGTTTTGTAAAGATTTACTGGTATGGTGTTATGTATTTGTTGGCTTTTTTAGCCGCTTATTTTCTTGCTAAATATCGAGTAAAACACAATCAAAACTGGAATATTCGGCAAGTTGACGATCTAATTTTTTATGGAGCTTTAGGCGCTGTTTTAGGTGGAAGACTAGGCTATTTAGTTTTTTATAACTTTTCAATTTTTATCTCGAACCCTTTGACTTTTTTTAATTTCCAAAATGGAGGAATGTCTTTTCATGGAGGCTTTATAGGTGTCTTGCTTGCTATGTTATTTTTTAATAGAAAGTCAAATCATAGTTTTTTTCAAACCACAGATTTTATTGCTCCATTAGTGCCATTAGGATTAGCATTTGGGCGAATAGGTAACTACATAAACGGAGAGCTTTGGGGAAAGATTACTACTAGCCCTTGGGGTCTATATGCACCTGACCAGAGCGGTCAATGGGCCCATCGATATCCAACGCAGCTCTATGAGGCTTTTCTGGAAGGTTTTGTTTTGTTTGTTATATTATGGATTTTTAGTAAAAAAGATCGACCAGTTATGGCGATATCGTCTTTATTTTTGATTTTCTATGGAACCTTTAGATTTATAATTGAGTTTATTAGGGCTCCAGATTCTCATTTGGGTTATATGGCCTTAGACTGGCTAACAATGGGACAACTATTAAGTTTCCCAATGATTTTGGTTGGATTATATATGTTTTATAAATCATATTTTTTAAAGGGGCGTTCATGAAGCAGTATCTAGATTTTTTAAAGCTTGTAAGGGATACAGGAGCAGAAAAGACTGATAGAACTGGAACTGGAACGAAAAGCCTTTTCGGTTACCAAATGCGCTTTAATTTAGAAGATGGCTTCCCTATAGTGACAACTAAGAGGGTTCATATTCCTTCAGTTGTTCATGAGTTGTTGTGGTTTTTAAAGGGTGACACTAATATTCAATATTTACAAGAAAACAAGGTTAATATTTGGAATGAATGGGCAGATGAGAATGGTGATTTAGGGCCGGTCTATGGCGCTCAATGGCGAAAATGGAAGAGTGATGATGGTCAAATAATTGATCAAATTAAAGAGGCAGTAAGACTGATAAAAACCTCGCCTGACTCGAGGCGAATTATAGTTTCGAGCTGGAATGTTGGTGAGATCAACAAGATGGCTCTTGCACCATGTCATGCACTATTTCAGTTTTATGTCGTAAACGGCAAGTTATCGTGCCTACTGTATCAACGAAGTGCTGACATTTTTTTAGGCGTTCCATTCAATATTGCTTCATATGCCTTATTAACACATATGGTTGCTCAGCAATGTGACCTAGAGGTGGGTGATTTTGTTTGGAGTGGCGGTGATTGCCATGTTTATTCAAATCATTTCGAGCAAGTTAATATTCAACTCAATCGAACCCCTAAAGCACTGCCAAGGCTAATTATCAAAAGAAGGCCAAGTACCATTTTTGATTATGAATATGAAGACTTTGAGTTTGATAATTACATTCATGACGACCCAATTAAGGCGCCAGTAGCGATTTAGCTTTTTTTTATGGAAAAACTACAAAAAAATATTTATTATCATTTCAGTGATACTAGACTTCTAAAGCAGGCATTAACTCATCGAAGCGTTAACAAAAATAACAATGAAAGACTGGAGTTCCTTGGTGATAGTATCCTTGGCTGTGTTATTTCTCATGAGCTTTATCATCGATTTCCTTTGGTTGATGAAGGTCAACTATCAAGACTTCGCTCATCTTTAGTGAGAGGTCAAACTTTGGCTAAACTGGCAAAAACCCTTAATTTATCTGAAACCCTCGTATTGGGCCAGGGAGAGCTTAAAAGTGGCGGATTTAGGCGTGAATCAATCCAGGCAGATGCCTTCGAGGCAATCTTGGGAGCAATATTTCTCGATTCTGATTATTTAACTGTTAGTGATGTTATTTTAAAACTTTATGATGAACTATTAAATGATGCTAGTCCGGATGAATCATTAAAGGATTTTAAAACTCAACTTCAAGAGCTATTACAAAAAAAAGGGCACTCTCTTCCTATCTATGAGTTAATCAAAACAAAAGGGCAAGATCACAATGCAGTTTTTTACGTGAGCTGCAATATTAAAGAATTTAATCTTACAGTAGAGGAAAATGCAAAAAGTATCAAAAGGGCTGAGCAGGCTTGTGCCGAATCAATTCTTGGGAGTCTTTCCTCTTTATGAGCTTTCAATCAGGATTTATTGCAGTAGTAGGACGTCCTAACGTAGGCAAATCAACACTCATAAACGAACTGATTGGACAAAAGCTCTCAATTACTTCCCATAGACCGCAAACTACAAGACACCGAATTAATGCAATAGACACTCAATCAAACTACCAGATGATTTTTGTTGACACGCCTGGCATACATATTGGTAACAAAAAAGCAATTAATTCCTATATGAATAAAGCCGCTAGCTCAAGCTTTGCAGATGTAGATATGATTATTTGGATTGTTGAAGTGTTTAAGTGGACAAAAGAAGATGGGCGAGTTTTAGAGCATTTAAATAAAATTGAAATCCCAGTAATTCTCTGTGTAAATAAAGTCGATAAACTCAATTCAAAAGATCAAGTACTTCCTTATCTAGAAACAATAGGTGATAAGTTTAAGGCTAATGAGGTTTTTCCTTTATCAGCATTCAATCGAACTGATACAAAAGAATTAAGAGAGTTAATCCTTAAGTATCTTCCTCAGCAGAAAGCTCTATTTGACTCTGATTACATAACTGATCGCTCTCACAAGTTTGTTGTATCAGAATTTATTCGAGAAAAATTAATGCGAAACCTTTCCAAAGAGCTTCCTTATGACATAACAGTGGAGATTGAAAAGTTTGATTTAGATGGTCAAATGTATAGGATATCTGCAAGAATTTTTGTTGATAAACCTTCACAAAAAAGTATTGTAATTGGCAGTAAAGGGGAGATGCTTAAAAAAATTGGTCAGGAGTCCCGAATAAGTATTGAAGGCTTTTTAGAGAAAAAAGTTTTTTTGGAATTGTGGGTTAAGGTTAGGCAAGGATGGTCTGATGATAAAAGAGCTCTAGCTTCATTGGGCTATGACTAGAATAGAGAATACGCCAGCTTTTTTAATTCATCGAAGAATGTACCAAGGCAACTCTCTTCTGCTGGATTTTTTTACCGAGCATTATGGTAAGATTCGCTTAATAGCTCGTGGAGCAAGAAGTAAAAAAACATCGCTCCAAATGTTCCAGTGCTTAAAAATTTCATATACGGGTAAAAGTGATTTAAAAAGCCTTACTCAATGGGAGTCTAATGATGAGCCTCGTCGACTAATGGGTGATGACCTTATAATTGCTATTTATGCCAATGAACTCCTTTCTAGACTCTTACCTCAGGATGATGAATATAAAGCGTTATTTGACTCATATTGGAGCTATATTAAGCAAATTAATAAGCAATCAGGCTCTGAGAAAGAATATTCTCTTAGATTGTTTGAAAATCAACTTCTACAAGAGCTCGGCTATGGTCTAGATTTCAGTGCAGACTATGAAGGTAACCCTATTAACTCTAGTATCAATTATGAATTTCATGAGCAACAGGGGTTTTTTGCTAATGCTGATGGTAAAATATTCGGTGACATTCTTTTAAATATTGCCAGTGCTAATGAGAATTGTCCTAGTGCTGAGCAATTGTCTATCTTAAAGATATTGAACCGAAAGAGACTGAAATTACTTTTGGGTGAAAAACCACTTAAAAGTAGAGAGTTATTTTTTGTTAATTAAGTGTAAATTATGAGTATTTTTTTGGGTGTTAATATAGATCATATTGCTACGTTGAGGCAAGCAAGAGGTACCAAATACCCTAGCCTAATAGAGGCGGCTCGAATCTGTGAAGATTCTGGAGCTGATAGTATTACTTTGCACTTAAGAGAGGATAGGCGTCATATTCAAGATAGAGATGTAGAGGATTTAAAATCAAAAATCAAAACTAAAATGAATCTGGAAATGGCTGCAACCGATGAGATGCTTAAGATTGCCTCTGAAATTTCCCCCGAAGATTGTTGTTTGGTGCCAGAAAAGCGCCAAGAACTTACAACTGAAGGTGGTTTAGATGTTGCATCCCAGTTATCACGTATGAAAGATGTATGTGACCAACTCCGATCTAATAGTATTAAAGCTTCTCTTTTTATTGATGCAGACATGAGACAGATTGATGCTGCTGCAGAATGCCAAGCACCTATAATTGAAATCCACACAGGTCATTACGCTGATGCTACAAACCAAAAGAATGCTGAGTTGGAGCTTAAAAAGATAATAGAATCTTGTGAATATGCACATAGCTTGGGTATTCAAGTAAATGCAGGTCACGGTCTGACCCTTGAAAATACTAGTGACATAGCAAAAATTGACTCAATTGTAGAATTAAATATAGGTCACTCTATTATTTCTAGAGCTTTGTTTGTAGGCTTAGCCAATGCAACTTTTGAAATGAAAGCATTACTACTGGAGGCAAGAGGGCAATGATTTATGGTGTTGGTACCGATATTGTAAGTATTGATCGTATTCAGAAAATCATATTAAAAAATAGAGAAGGCTTCATTAAAAAGGTTTTAACAGAGCATGAACAGGCTTTGTTTACTAATAAGGCTGATAGTGCAGCATTTTTCGCCAAACGATTTGCCGCTAAAGAGGCATTTTCAAAAGCATTAGGAACAGGCATTGGAAGGGTTGTTAGTTTTCAAGATTTAACTGTTAGAAATAACGACAATGGTAAGCCACACTTTATTCCTAGTGAAAAATTACGATTGTATTTGTTAGAGAAGGGGGTTAAACAAGCTCACTTAAGCATTTCTGATGAAAGCCAATATGCGGTTGCATTTGTAATTTTAGAGGCAACTGATAAGAACTAATCTGACAAACTATTTAACTCTAAAAGGGTATATCATCCTCGAACTCGTCTTTCGCTACAGGAGTTATCTTTGGTGCTGATTGTACATTTTGTTTAGGTGCTTCCATTGTTGAATTAGAGGATTCACTTGGAGTATTCATATTTGAATCATCACGACGATCAAGCATTTGAAAAACACCATTGAATCCTCCTACAACAACACTTGTTGAGTATTTTTCAATCCCAGCATTATCAGTATATTTTGTTGTTTGCAATTTGCCTTCGACATACACCTTAGAGCCTTTATCTGTATATTGAGCAGCAACTTCAGCAAGCTTGCCAAACAAACTTACACGATGCCATTCTGTTCTCTCTTGTTTTTGACCGGTACTTTTATCAGTCCAAGAATCACTAGTAGCAACAGATAAATTGGTTACTGCATTTCCAGAGGCACCATATTTTAATTCAGGTTTTGCACCTAGATTTCCAACCAAAATAACTTTATTTATGCCCGCCATTTTTTACTCCTCTAATGTTATCGTTTTAAGTGGTAAAGTAAGTATCAAAAACCACCAAATAATTGCTACAAATATGGTGAATAAGAATACACTATTTAAGTCGAAAATGTTATAAATAAGACCTCCAATTGCTCCACCAAAAAAAGTTCCTAAAAACTGAGAAGTAGAAAAAATACCCATCGCAAGACCGCGTTTTGAAGTACTTGCATTTTTAGCTAAAAGCGAAGGAAGTATTGCCTCAATTGAGTTAAAGGCAATAAAGAAAACCGTTAATATGAATAGAAAAACTGAAAAACTTAATTCAAGAGAAAAAAACAAAACCTGACTAATAATCAAAAGGCTTATACTGAACAACAAAATTAATTTCGTTTTTTTATATTTTTCAGAAATAATAATTAAAGGTAGTATACCTATAAAAGAAAGAAGAACTGCTGGAAGGTATAGCTGCCAATTATCAATCATAGTAATAATTTGATTATTCATTATCAGTAAAGGCATTACTATAAAACCACTTGAAAGAATCAAATGAAGAGAAAAAATACTAAAATCTAACCGTAATAGTTGCCCATTCAAAACCTCCTTGAATGCGCTAAAAGATAGGCGGTAATAATTGATTGGCTTTGAATTAGGAAGAGTAAAGACTATAAACATAGCAATAACTGAAAGAACAGCGATAATCCAGAAAAGTCCCTCAAGGCCAATCCTTGAAGTTATTATTGGACCAATAATTAAAGATAACATAAAAGCAACTCCAATTTGAAATCCGACAAAAGCGTTTGCTTTTGTTCTATTATCTTCAGAGATCGAGTCAGCTAAAAATGCCATTAATACAGCTGAAATAGCGCCACCACCCTGGAAAGCTCTGCCAATTACAACAAATAAAATATTTGAAGTATTGGCAGCTATCAAACTCCCAATAAAGAAAATTATTAATCCTAAAATTAATAACGGCTTGCGCCCATATCTATCTGAGAGGTAACCAAAAGGAATTTGAAATATCGCTTGAGTTAGGCCGTATATACCAATTGCTAAGCCAATCAAAAATGGTGTAGAGTTGGTGTATTCATTAGCATATACACTCATTACTGGGAAAAGCATAAATAAGCCCAGCATTCTAACTACCATTATTAAGGAAACCTTAAAGGCAAAAATTCTTTCAGATGAGCTCATGGCTGAGTTATTTTTTCTTTCTACTAATCTATTGTGTAATTAGGAGAGTAGCTAGGAAAACTAGATACAAGAACGGTTCTTACATCAGCAGCTAATTTTTCTGCACGAATAGCATCATAATTGTATGCCATTAAGTGAAGACTATCTCCAACAGAAGAACTATTAGGAAAGTTCTCAATAATATATTTAGAGCGGTTAATTGCAGCTATATGAGAGCCATTATTTGTGTAATATAATGCGATATAGAATTCATGCTTAGCAATGGTATTTTTAAATATAAAAAGCTTTTCTCTTGCTTCTTCTGAGTATTTTGAATTTGGAAATTTCTCTATCAATAAGGAGAAGTAATCATACGCATCACGAACACTTTGAACATCCCTTTGGGCGCTCTCGGTAATAATATCATCAAGGATAGAGCTAGATTTATCTTCTGCAATTACACCTCTAAGATAATATGCATATGGAGTTGACTCAAGATCAGGATACCTTTCAATAAAGTCATCCAATTGGAGTATTGCTCGATTATGTTTTTTGCGCTTAAAGAGGTTATATGCAATATCTAATCTTGCTTGAAGGGCATATTTTGAAGATGGGTAAGCAGATATTACGACTTCAAATTGTTCGATAGCCTGATCTATAGAGCCTGCATCAATTTTATCTTCTGCTAACTCGTACAAAGCTTTTGGTGAAAGTCCATCCCCAATAGGCTTTCGGACATCCTTATCTGAGCCAAATGGTGAACAGCCACTCAATAACACTATTAATGAAAAAACTAATATAAGTGGCTTAAACATACAGAGATATCTTGTTAATAATAATGCAAGATAATTATACTTAGGAGTTTAAACAATAGAAACCTTTGTATAAAGAACTTTGTCCTAATAGCAACATGCTTATAATTATAAGACTTGAATTAATTCAATAACTAAATGCCGGTTTCTTTCTTTAACAAAAAAACACAAATTACAGATTTATGGGTTGTTTTAGAGACTTATCTTTCTAATGAAGAAGTTAGTCTCATTCAAAAAGCATATAAACTTGCTGAAAAGGCCCATTCTGGTCAGTTAAGGCGCTCTGGTGAATCCTATATTTATCACCCATTAGCTGTCGCTTTAATTCTTGCAGAATTAAAGTTAGATTATTACTGTATTGTTGCTGCAATACTTCATGATTGTATTGAAGATACCTCTATAACTAAAGATGATGTTAAAAAGAAATTTGGAAGTCAAGTTGCGCATATTGTTGAGGGTGTTTCTAAATTAACAAACTTAGAATTTAATTCAAGCTCTCAAAAACAGGCAAAAAATTTTCAAAAACTTGTTTTTGCAATGTCAAAAGATATGAGGGTAATGATTATAAAGCTTGCTGATAGGCTTCATAATATGCGCACTATAGACTCTATGAGTGATGAAAAAAAAATACAAAAAGCAAAAGAAACTTCTGAAATTCATGCTCCAATTGCAAGGCGCCTTGGACTACACAGTATAAGAGTGGAGCTAGATGATTTATGTTTTAAAACACTTTATCCTAGAAGACACTTAATACTTAAAAGAAAAATAAGTAAGAAGTATGGAAACCAAAAAAAAGCAATCTCTCGTATTCAAACTGAAATCGAAAAAAGATTAAAATTTGAAGGCATTAATGCTTCTATCGAAGGACGTCAAAAGCAGCCAAGTAGTGTTTACAACAAGATGAAGCTTAAATCTAGAAAATTCACTGAAATACTTGATATGCATGCCTTTAGAATAATTGTTGATAATACCAATGCCTGCTATCAAGCAATGGGCCATATTCATAGCCTATATAAGCCTTTACCCCTAAAGTTTAAAGATTACATTGCAGCACCTAAATCAAATGGCTACCAATCTATCCATACAGTGTTAATAGGACCAAGAAAAATGTTTATGGAGGTCCAGATCCGTTCACAAGAAATGCATTTTATTTCTGAGTATGGTATCGCTGCACATTGGCATTATAAAAATACTGACAAACCAACTGAAAAGTTAGCTCAAAATTGGCTTGGATCTTTATTAGACATCCAACAAAGCTCAGACTCATCTATTGACTTCCTAGAGAGCACCAAGGCTGATTTATTCTCAGAGGAGGTGTTTGTTTTTACTCCTGAGGGAAAAATAATTCCTCTGCCTTTAAGAGCGACTGTACTTGATTTTTCTTATGCGGTGCATACAAGCGTAGGAAAAAGATCCCAAAAGGCAACAATCAATGGCATTGAGGCTGAACTATCAACACAGCTCAAGTCTGGTCAAACTGTAGAAGTAATTACAAGCCGATTTGTAAAGCCTCAGCCAAGTTGGTTAGATATTGTAGTCACCTCTAAAGCTAAAAGTGCAATTAAAGCCCATCTAAAAGAAAACTCCAAAACTGAACTCGCAAAACTTGGTAAGCATTTAATTTCTGATGCATTGAATTATCAAAAAATTAAAATTAATGATGTTCCAAAGGATAAATGGGAGAAGTGTTTAAGTGACCTTCATTGTTCTAATTACCAAGATCTATATATTAAAGTTGGGTTATCAGAAATATTTGTTGCAGCTGTAGTTAATAATCTTTTAAAAGATATAAATAATGAAACAATAAACACAATAACAATAAATAAAACAAAAGGAATGGCAATTAACTTTGCTCATTGTTGCTTTCCAATTCCTGGCGATCAAGTTACTGGCGTTTTAACAACCACAAAAGGCTTAGTAATGCATCGCTCAAATTGCTCAAACTTAGTGCACATCAAAGAAAAGAATTCCCAATGGATGGAAATTGATTGGAAATCTGATGAAAAAGAACTCTTTGAAGTTTGTATCAGCTGTCTAGTAGAAAATCGAAGCGGGAGATTAGCTGCAATTGCAAATACGTTGGCTAACCTTGGTGTTAATATTGAAAATATTGAACAACAAGACAAGCCAGACTCTACAAGACTATTTCTTATTAATGTAGTTATAACTAATATCATTCAACTTAACAATGTATTAGATCAGCTGAATAAATTACCTCACCTTATTTCTGCAGAAAGGATTTAATATTAAAAAATGTTTAAAGCAAGCAACCGAATTGATTAAAATTACATTTTTATTAATTATTGTCCCTATCACATCATGATTTGTTGGACCGATTCTCTAGAAATAGCTATTTCACTCGAAGAAAGCCATCCAAACATTGACCCTCAAACTATAAATTTTGTTGATCTACGTCAACTTGTGATGAGCCTTGATGATTTTGAAGAAGGTAATAGTCAATGCGGTGAAAGAGTTTTAGAGGCTATACAAATGGCCTGGATTGAGGAAAATGAATGAAATACATTAAGTATTTTATATTATTTGGCTTCCTAGCCTCTTTCTCAGCTAATGCACTTTTAGAAGTTAGCATTATTAAATCTAAAGATGATTCGTTTCCTATAGTTATAGCTCCTTTTGAAATGATTGGCAAATTTCAAGAGGATGTTGATCTAGCAAAAATTATAAGAGATAACTTAAATAGATCAGGCCAATTTGATGCTAAAAGCACAAATCAACTAACGACCGGCCCAATTGACTTTGATTTTTATCTAAAACATAAAAAAGATGCTATTGTTTTTGGAAAGATTCGACAAATTAGTTCTAATGTTAACCATGCAGAAATTTATATTTATGATGTATTAACTCAAAAACCTCTTTATGTTAATAAAATAGCATTTACAAATGGAGCTCTACGAAAAACTGCACACGCTTTAAGTGATGTTATTTATTATGCCCTCCTAGGTCAAAAAGGTTCTTTTAATACAAGATTATCATTTGTTACTGTTAGTAAAAGTAAAAAGAATGCTAAACGAATATATCGTCTTAAAATTTCAGATTGGGATGGTAAGAATGAACAAACTATTATTAAAGATGATGATCCAATTTTGTCTCCAGCCTGGTCAGCTGATCAAAGAAAAATAGCCTATGTTTCTTTTAAAAACAATCGATCTGATGTTTTTGTTAAGTATGTTTTTCAAGAAACATTACCACAAAAATTGCCTAAATTTAATGGTATCGCTTCTTCTCCAGCCTGGCATCCAGATGGTAAAAATATAGCGTTAACTCTTTCTAAAAATGGCAATAAAGATATTTACTTATACAATTTTGAATCTCGAAAACTTAAAAGATTGACTACAAATGTTGCTATTGATACTGAGGCTAATTTTTCACCAGATGGAAAAAGTATTGCCTTTACCTCTAATAGAACTGGGCAGGTTCAAGTGTATATCAAAAACCTCAAATCTGGAAAGATTTCTCGCGCAACCTTTGAAGGTCGTTACAATGCAAAACCTGTGTACTCTCCTAATGGCAAAGATCTTGCATTAATTCATCGTGTTGGTAAAGATTATAGGCTAGCTTTGCTTGATATAGCCTCAAGAGATTTAACAGTATTGACCCAAAATAAATCAGATGAGTCACCATATTTTTCTCCAAATGGTGGTATGATTATTTATTCAACTAATAGAGATAACAAGGGAATATTGTCTATAATTTCTCTTCATAACAATCAGACTGTTGAACTTATGCAAAAAGAAGGCGAAGTCCGAGAACCAAGTTGGTCAAATTATTCTAATTAAGGAAGTAAAAAATGTCAAAAAAAATTCTATTATTATCAAGTGTTATTTTTTTAAGTTCTTGTGCTTCCACTAGCATTTCTGAGCTAGGTGATAAGTTTCTAGATCTAATTAACCCATCTGATACGCCAACAGAGGTCACTGACCTAAGCGAGGAAATTTTTGTTGCGTATGATGATAGTGCTGGCTTTACATTTGAAGAGTTAGAAGTTTTGAGTAATGATGAGCTCATTGAAATTGCTAAAGAAAAAGGCTTGGAAGACATACTAAAGATTGATGCTGATGGAAATCTTCAGAACAGAGATGAAATAATAAATGCGCTCCTTGAAGCTGAAGCTTTATTAGACAATGCCACTCAAGAACTCCAATCATTATCTAACGATGCTCTAATTGAAAGAGCTGAAGAGAAAGGAATGGATAGTGTAGTAGTTTCAGGAGAACTTAAGTCGTTATCTAATGATGAGTTAATCGAAATAGCAAAAGAAAAAGGTATGGAAGATACTTTAGTTCTAGATGCTGATGGCAACCTTCAAAATAGAGATGAAGTGATTAAAGCACTAACAGATAATCTAATAATTTTGGACGAAGACGGTAATATTCAAAATAAAGATGAAGTCATAGAAGCCCTACGAGAGGGTGCTGAGGAAACTAAGCTGGCTGCTTTGTTACTTGAGAATGCTGGAATTACGTCCACTCTTTATTTTTCTTATGATGATTCTGAAATAGACGAGGTAGCAACCAGAATAATTATTCAACATGCCAATTTTATGCAAAGCAACCCATCTTTTAACCTTCGATTAGAGGGACACGCAGATGAAAGGGGTACTCGTGAATATAATCTAGCACTTGGTGAAAATCGTGCACTTAACGTTAAAGAAGTTTTAGGGCTTTACAATCTTGAAGATAGGATTGTAGTAGTAAGTTATGGAGAAGAAAAGCCTATCTTAACTGGTAGCAACGAAGAAGCCTGGGAAAAGAATCGTCGAGTAGAATTCTCTTATTACTAGAGATAAATTACGTTAAATTCTTTTTTTATTAATAAGCTGTTTCGTCTGATGAAAAAGACTCTGCTTAAATTTATTTTATCAATATTCTGCATGTTTTCTGCGCTTGAAATAAATGCAGATGAAGGCTTAGACCTTGAAATGGCATTCTTTAAAATTAATAAAGAAGTCAAATCCATTAATAACGAGATTCTTTCTCTAAAAGAAAAGAATGAAATTCTTAAGGAGACACTAAGGAAAAATTCTGAAAAAATAGCTCAATTGTTTGAAATAATCGAATTAAACTCTACTGAAAACAAAAAAGAAGAAGTAATACTTAAAACAGATATAGAAAAAAATGCATTGAAACTATATTCTGATGGAAAAAGTCAGTTTGTACTTGGAGACTATGAAAAAGCTATTGAGTTATTCATAAGCTACTTGGAGAATTTTCCAGACCTAGAAAACGTAGCTGATTCAAAATTATGGCTCGGAAGGGCGTACTCTCGAAGTGAAGCATACTTAGATTCTAAAAAATCCTATCTAGACTTTCAATCTAGTCACATCAATCACCCAAAATATTCTGACTCTTTATATGAATTGACACGAGTCCTTATTGAGCTTAAAGAAATTAATGAAGCAAAACTATTGTTATCAAAGATGATTGAAGAGTATCCAAAACACGCTCTAATTAAAAAAGCTATTCAATTGCTAGAAGATCTTTAAATAAGTGAAAATTCTAGAAATACAAAAAGTTGATCTAGTTTCTTTTTGTTATCTTGATAGTGAGAGATATCCTTTTTTACTTGAAAGTGTAAATCATAACGATATTAATAGATACTCTATATTGTTTGCTTTTCCAGGTGAAAGTATTATTCTTAATAGCTTTTCTGACTTTGACTTTTTAAATGAACTTAAAAATCAATTTAAACCAAATAATTTAAATTCTGATCTGCCGTTTATTGGCGGGTGGTTTGTCTATCTTTCGTATGAATTAATAGGGCAAATTGAGCCTTCCTTATCTTATGAGGTTTATAAATCAAATCTTCCAATTGCTTATGCAGTAAAAATACCCTCTGCCATCATTATCGATCATCAGCTAGACAAAACATATCTTATTGATCAAGATGGCAATGAAGATCGCATTAATTCAATATTATCAGATATTAAACTTACCAAACCAATACCTAAAAAAGCCATAGAAGGAAAGTTATCAGAAGAAAATCAAGAAAAATTTACCGATGGAATAAAGACCTGCTTAGATTATATTGTTGCAGGTGACGTTTTTCAGGTTAACCTATCGAGACAATGGCAATATAAACTTAGTGAAAAAATAAATTCAACAACAATCTATTCCGCCTTAAAAAATGCTAATCCAGCTCCATTTTCAGCGCTAATTCAATATGAAAATTTCAGCATAATTTCATCATCTCCAGAAAGGCTTTTTAGTGTCAATGATAGCGTCTTACAAACAAGACCTATTGCGGGTACCCATCCTAGAGGAAAAGGCTCTGAAGATGACACTCAAAAGGAGAATCTAATAAGTCATCCAAAAGAAATAGCTGAACACGTAATGCTACTTGATCTTGAAAGAAATGATATGGGTAGGGTATGTGAGTATGGAAGCGTCTTTGTTAACGAAGTTATGACACTAGAAACTTATCCTTATGTACATCATATTGTGTCTAACATCAAAGGTAAACTAAGAAAAGGTGTAGGTATAAGTGAAATTGTTAGAGCTCTTTTTCCTGGAGGAACAATCACTGGCTGTCCCAAGATACGATGCATGCAAATAATTAGCGAACTAGAACAGATGCCAAGATCAGCCTATACAGGCTCAGTAGGGTATTTAAGTCAAAATGGAAAAATGGACTTTAACATCCTCATTCGTAGCTTTATTCATCAGGAAAATACTTTAACTTTTCGGGCAGGTGCCGGAATTGTATACGACTCAATCCCAGACAATGAACTAGCTGAGACTATGCATAAAGCTGAAGGTTTGGTCAAAGTCTTTAAAGATTAAGCCTTAAGGTTGAAATTTTGAGGTCATAGGATAGCGTCGCTCTTTTCCAAAAGCATTACTACTTATCTTAGGTCCTGGAGCTGATTGGCGTCTTTTATACTCATTTCTAAGGATCATTGAGGTTACTTTGTTAACGACCTCTAGGTCATGTCCTTGCTCAGTAATTTTACCAATAGATTCCTTAAGCTCAACAAATCTCATCAAAATATCATCTAAAACATCGTAAGAAGGCAGCGTATCTTGATCTTCTTGATTAGGTGCAAGTTCCGCAGAAGGAGGGCGGGTAATAACACGCTCTGGAATAACGGTTGATATTGAGTTTCTATAGATTGAAAGCTTATATACCATAGTTTTCGAAATATCCTTAAGTGGCGCAAACCCTCCACACATATCACCATACAGTGTGGCATAACCAACAGCCATTTCAGATTTATTTCCTGTTGCTAGGACAATTTTATGATATTTATTAGATAACGCCATAAGTAATATTCCTCTAACTCTGGCTTGAATGTTTTCTTCAGTTGAATCCAAAGAAGTATTCACAAAAAGATCTTTTAATGATAAATTGAAAGAATCGACCATAGTATGAATGTCAATACTTGAAAATTGTACTCCTTGGCTTTGAGCTTGTAATTTAGAATCTTCAAGACTCATATTAGATGTAAACTCATAGGGCATCATCACTGCATGAACATTATCAGCGCCAATTGCATCCACTGCTACTGCAAGCGTTAAAGCAGAGTCAATTCCACCTGATAAACCAATTAGAGCGCCATTAAAAGAGTTTTTTTGAATGTAATCACGTGTAGCTAAGACAAGTGCAGAGTAAATAGATTTCTCTTCACTAGGTGATTCCAGTGCATAAATAGAATCAGTATGGAGACAATTAAGTTCTTCAAACTCAGGTAGTTGCAGGGTAATCTCCCCATTTTCGTTAACTACAAAAGAGTTTCCATCAAAAACAACTTCGTCTTGACCTCCTACCATATTGACGTAAATAAACGAAATATCGAATGTTGAGGCGTAATTCTTACATATCTCTAATCGATCATTATGCTTTTCAGATTGAAAAGGTGATGCATTAATTGATATAACTATATCAATATTGTATTGACAAAGCTGTGAAATAGGTCCATCAACCCATTGATCTTCACAAATTAAAACACCAATTTTAGTTTTTTGACATTCAAATACAAAAGATTCATCTCCAGGTGAGAAATATCGTTTTTCATCAAATACACCATAATTAGGCAGTTCTTGTTTATTGTAAATGTGAATAATTTGATTTTTTTGAATACAGTAAGCACTATTAAAAAGAGAATCATTAGTTTTATTCGGAGCTCCAAACAAAACACTAATATAAGAAGGTATTGATTTACAAAGAAAATCAATCTGTTCATTAACCTGGTTAATAAATCCATCACGAAATAAAAGATCTTCAGGTGGATAACCAGTAAGCGCTAATTCAGGAAAAACTATTAAATGTGCTCCTAAATCAGCAGCATCATGAATCAAATCAAACATTCTTTGAGCATTTGATTCAATATCGCCAACAATAGCATTAAATTGAGCTATTTGAATTTTGATAGGTTCTATATCAGAAAATATCTTATTAAGCTGTTCTTGCCAAAATATAGCCTTCGTATTATTACCAGTATTAATTGCGTGCTCGTATTTAGTATTAGCAACTACTTCAGCTGGGTCAATATCTAGGATATTAGCGAATAACCAAGCATGCGTTTCACTTAAAGCGGACTTACCAGAGCTATATTTACTAAGATTTGATTGATTAATATCGTATTTTTGAGCAATTTTATAGTCAGAAAAACCCGTTTTTTGGCGCACTAGAGCAAGGTATTCAGTTGTTTTTTTATTCATCATGTATTGTTAATTTAAGTATATATTAGTTATTTTATACCACTATAGGTAATTAATAACTATAGTTATTTTATACCATTAATAAAAACAGAGGTAATTAATAACTATTAAACTCATAACTAGTTGATTTATATTGTTTTTTATAAATTTATTTTTTTAGAAAATTAATCAGATGATCTTGTTTTATTGAGTAAATTAATCTAAATATCTAAACAAGGATGAATTGTATTAGTTGAATTTAATTCAATTTTTATTTATCAAAAAATACAGTTTAAACCTCTTTATTTTTGTATAAAAAACTGTATTTACTAAGTGATAGAAGGGTGAATTGATTTCTATTTTTATTTAAATATAAGCATCAAGTCACCAAAGTAGTGATAAAATTTCTGTAATCCTCATTCATTTGTGAAGGATTGTTATACTTTGAAACTCATTAAGGAGATATATATGAAACAATTACTAAAATTGTCTGCTGCTTCATTGTTAGTTGTAGGTGCACTAGGTGTACAGGCTTCTACTTTGAGCGATGTTCAGGCAAAAGGTCACCTATCATGTGGTGTATCTAAAGGATTAGCTGGATTTTCATCAGCTGACTCTGCTGGTACATGGACTGGTATTGACGTTGACGTATGTCGTGCTGTTGCTGCTGCAACACTTGGCGATGCAACAAAAGTTAAGTTTGTACCATTAACTGCTAAAGAAAGATTCACTGCGCTTCAATCAGGTGAAATTGATATGTTGTCTAGAAACACTACTTGGACAATAACTCGTGACGCTTCACTAGGTCTTAACTTTGCTGGTGTTAACTACTATGATGGACAAGGCTTTATGGTTAAGTCTTCTCTAGGTATTTCTAGCGCTATGGAGTTAGGTGGTGCGGCTGTTTGTATTCAGGCTGGTACAACTACTGAATTGAACTTAGCTGACTGGGGTAAATCAAATGGTATCGACTACAACTCAGTTGTTTCTGATACTAATGCTCAAACTCTATCTAACTATGAAGCAGGCCGTTGTGACGTTCTTACAACTGATGCATCTGGATTATATTCAATGCGTGCAGGTTCTAACGATCCTTCTGAGCACGTTGTATTGCCAGAAATCATTTCTAAAGAGCCTCTAGGTCCTGTTGTTCGTCAAGGTGACGATGCATGGTTTAACATCGTAAGATGGTCTCTTAACGCAATGATTACTGCTGAAGAGATTGGTGTTACTAGTGCAACTGTTGATGATGTTTCTAATAACCCTGAGCGTGAGCGCTTAATGGGTCGTTCTGGAAGCACTCATGAATATGTTGGTTTGAATTCAGACTGGACTTACCAGATCATCAAGCAAGTAGGTAACTACTCTGAAAGCTTTGAGCGTAACATTGGTCTTAATACGCCAATTGGTATTGCTCGTGGTGTTAACGCACTATGGTCAGATGGTGGTATTCTATACTCAGCTCCATTTAGATAAGCAATTATCTAGTTAAAACCTAAACCAGCCTGATATACTTTATCAGGCTGGTTTTTTTTTGTTTTTTTTCAGACCCCTATACTCTATATTCATTAAAATATTCATATTCAAATTTAAAGACCTTACATGAAAAAAATTATCCTTGATTCCTTAGGCCAGTCTCAGCACAGAGGATTTAACTTTCGCAATCTACTTTATAACAATGAAGCGAGAGCTTTTTTCTTTCAAATTGCTACTTTATTAATTGTAATAGGACTTTTTTATACAGCAATTGGTAACCTATTTGAAAATATTGAAGCAAGAGGAATACAAACAGGATTTACTTTTCTAAAAAATAGGGCTGGCTTTGATATCTTGCCTTTTCTTGGAAACTATGTAGTTGACTACACCCCAGAGTCCCCAAATTTAAGTGTTTTTTATGTAGGACTCATTAATACTCTAGTTGTTGCCTTTATTGGCATAATATTGTCAACATTAATAGGTCTCTTAATAGGTATTGCTAGACTTTCTAATAATTATCTGATTTCAAAATTAGCAGGCGGATATATTGAACTCTTTAGGAATGTTCCTATTCTTTTACAAATTCTATTTTGGTACAACTTATTTATCAACGTTTTCCCGCATCCAAAGCAAAGCTTTTCATTTTTTGATCTTGCTTTCCTTAATCAGAGAGGTCTATATCTTCCAAAACCTATACCTGAAGAAGGTTTTTTATTTGTAGGTATAGCATTTATTATTGGAATCATTGCTGCTTATTTTATTAAGAAGTTCTATAAAAAGAAACATGAACTGACTGGTATTCATACAAGCACATGGCCATATACTGCTGTATTAATTATTGGACTACCAATTATTGTTTATTTATTGTTTGGCTCACCACTTCAATTTGACTATGCAATTCTAGGTAAATTTAATCTGAAAGGGGGTATGGCTGTTGTTCCAGAATTTTTAGCATTAACTTTTGCTTTGAGTGTCTACACTGCAACTTATATTGCTGAAGCTATAAGGTCTGGAATAGAGGCAGTTGATAAAGGCCAAAAAGAAGCTGCTGCTGCAATTGGCTTAACTCAAATACAATCTCTTAAACTTATTGTTTTGCCTCAAGCATTGAGAGTAGCAATTCCACCCACTATTAATCAATACCTTAACTTAACAAAAAACTCTTCATTAGCTACAGTAATTGGCTACCCAGAGTTAATGAGTACATTTGGAGGTACTGTTCTAAACCAGGTAGGACAAGCAGTTGAAATTCTTGGAATGGCAATGTTGGTTTATCTAGTAATCTCACTGTTTATTTCTTTGCTGCTCAATTATGTCAATAAAAAGATGGCTATTCAAGGGCGATAATTATGTCAGTATACGACCAACAAGTAACCAGAAAGCCACCAATATCTCAAATTGGAGCAATACTGTGGTTAAGGACAAATCTCTTCTCATCTTGGATTAATGCTGTCCTTACAGCTGCCTCAATATATTTACTTTATATTATGATTCCACCATTACTGGATTGGATGTTTTTTAATGCAAGCTTTAGCTTTGGCACTATCAACTTTTTTGGCTTTGACATTAAATTTAGTGAAGCCATGGCTACCAATACAAATTGTGGACGTGAAGGTGCTTGCTGGCCATATATCTATGAAAAACTCTATATGTATACCTATGGATTTTATCCGCGTACAGAAACTTGGAGACCTAATATAGTATTTGGATTGACGGCGTCACTATTTGTTATCTTTCCATTAGTCAAAAACTATAAATACAAAAATAGAGTGACTTTATCTTTAATAGTTTTTTACCCAATTATTTCATACATTTTAATTTCTGGTGGATTTGGGTTATTACCTGTAGTTGAAACCCATCAATGGGGTGGATTACTCCTAACATTAATAATTGCTTCAGTTGGTATTATTGTCTCTTTTCCAATAGGAGTTGTACTAGCCCTTGGAAGGCAATCAGAATTAAGAGTAATTAAACTTTTCTCGACACTTTTTATTGAGTTTATTCGCGCAGTTCCACTTATAACAATTCTATTTATGGCTTCTTTTGTACTCCCACTATTTTTAGAGCCAGGTAATAATAGCGTTGACAAACTTCTAAGAGCTTTAATTGGTATTGCACTGTTTCAAGCAGCATACTTTGCAGAAGTTGTTAGAGGAGGGCTACAAGCAATACCAAGAGGGCAATATGAGGCTGCTGATGCTATTGGGCTAAGTTATTTTCAAAAAAATGCATTAATTGTTCTGCCTCAAGCATTAAAAATTTCAATTCCTAATATTGTAGGCTCTTCAATATCATTATTTAAAGACACTACACTAGTCTTAATAATTGGGTTATTGGACATGTTAGCAATGGTCGGATTGACAACTGCTGATCCTTATTGGCTGGGAAGGGAAACTGAAGGATATGTATTTGTTACTATAGTTATGTGGGTTATGCTATATTCGATGTCTAGATATTCAAGAAAGTTAGAGTTACGTTTCAACACTGAAAATGCAAATTAATAAGGGCTAATAAAGATGAGTATTGATAAAAGCAAAACTAATAAAACAAACATCATAGAGATATCAAAATTGAACAAATGGTATGGTGACTTCCATGCATTAAAAAATATTGATTTAGAGGTTAAAGAAGGTGAAATAATTGTAGTATGTGGTCCTTCAGGTAGTGGTAAATCAACATTAATTCGATGTGTTAATTTCCTTGAAAAGTTTCAAGAAGGAACTGTAGTGGTATCAGGAATAGAGCTAACTGACGATGCACAAAAAATACGAAAAATTAGAAGTGAAGTAGCCATGGTTTTTCAGCATTTCAACCTATTTCCACATTTAACAATTGTAGATAATCTTACATTAGCGCCTATATGGGTTCATAACGAGACAAAGCAAGAGGCAAGAGAAAAGGCCTTAAAGCTTTTAGATAGGGTAGGAATTAAGGACCAGGCTGAAAAGTATCCTAATCAACTTAGTGGAGGCCAGCAGCAACGTGTTGCTATAGCCAGATCATTATGTACTTCACCAAAAATAATGCTCTTTGATGAACCTACTTCAGCGCTAGATCCAGAAATGATTTCAGAAGTGCTAGATGTAATGGTAGAACTAGCAAGTGAAGGTATAACTATGATCTGTGTAACTCACGAAATGGGCTTTGCAAGAAAGGTTGCTAATAGAATAATCTTTATGGATGAAGGTCAGATTGTGGAAGAAAATGATCCAGATAAGTTCTTTAATAATGCTGAATCAGAGAGGTTAAAACTGTTTTTAAGCCAAATACTTACCCATTAAATTTAAAAGGAACTAGCCTCCTGCTGAGGCTAACAGTTAATATTAAAAGGGCAATCATATTAGGATTTATAGCTATATCAAGCATGACTTATGCTGATACAAACTCCTTTTCTATAGAGGGATTAGATACCATTAAACTAAATTTTTCAGACGGTAGCAAGTATGAAGGGCAAGTTGTAGAGTGTTTGCTTAATAAAAAGAAATCAAGATGCATGCAAGGGCTAGGTATTTACTCAACTCATACTGGTCACAAGTATAAAGGTTACTTCGAAAATCATAAACCAGATGGATACGGTTTATTCTCCTCAACAGATGGTCAAAGCTATGAAGGCAGCTTTAAAAAGGGTGAACTTAGCGGCAAAGGCATTATGAATTACTCGGATGGAAGGAAGTATGAAGGTAATTTTGAGAAAAATAAACTTGAAGGCTATGGAGAAATGACATATCCAAGTGGTCGTATATATGGGGAAGGTAGTCGTTATGAAGGCGAATGGAAGAATGATAAAAGAGATGGTAAAGGAAGAATGATCTATTTAGATGATGGAAGAGAACTGAAAGGGTGGTATAAAAACAATGTATTTATCAAAAAAAAATTATACAATAATACAAATCAATAACTATTCAATTATATAATTTAATAGAAACCATTAATAAAATACCAATGTTTAAAAAAATATTTAAGAAAGAAGAAGTTCAATACACGCCAGAAATAACTCAAACTGAGGATTGGACTAAGGACATTAGGAGAAGTAAAAAAATTGGGAATGAGGTAGAGCAACTAACATTTTTTAATGATAATAAAGGTATTAATGAGACTAATGGGACTAAGCAGGGACTAAGTAAGGATCATCTTAAAATATTAAAGAATTGCAATGATGAAAGTAGCGCAAATGAATTAATGACAATTCTAAAAAGATCGAACAAATCAAAATTTAAAATTGCAATTATTAACCCATTAGTAAATAATGGTTATTTAGAATTAACAATTCCTGAAAGTCCAAGAAGTCCGATTCAAAAATATAGACTTACAAACAAATTTGTTAGGCGAAGAAATAAATAATAGCCACTAATCCACCCTTTTGCTTGAATAAAACTTTATTTTTTAGTGTTTTTAACGTAAACGTCTAAATTTGCTGTAATTCAAGTCTTAATGTATTTTGTAAATCTTTTTATACATTACCTTTAAATATGCGCTATATTGTTAAATTTCGAGCTCTATATATAACCCTATGATTTTCCTTGTTTTTATACCTTTTTTACTAGTTTTCTTTAGTATTAAGTTCGTATAATTTATATTATGTTAAATAAAATAGTTTATTATCTATTTATCAATATTATTGTAATTTAAAAATTTATATACAGAATATAATGCTTAGTCCCCTGCTATATTAATAATTTATATCAATTTTATTCTTAGTCCCAAATGATTGTTTATGTACACAAATAAAAGAAATTATCAACTTTTAGGATTATTAATTATCGTCTGGGGATCTTCATTCCTTTTAATTGATAGAAGTTTATTATTTTTTTCACCTGAACAGATTGTTGGTTATAGATTAATCATTGGTGCTGTTGTTATGCTTGGTGTTTCTTTCTTATACGGTAAACAACTACCAAGATCTATCACTCCCTGGCTACATTTTGTTGTTTATGCAGTCATTGGAAATATTTTGCCTTATTTACTTATTGCTACTGGACAATTAACTATTACTTCAGGCATGGCTGGTCTTTTGATGGCATTTATGCCTCTATTAACCTTAATTCTTGCACATATTTTTCTTCCTAATGATCGATTAAATCGTTTTAAAGTTTTAGGATTTATTTTAGGTTTTTCTGGAGTTATGTTTATATTATGGCCCTCTGTTAACGATGGCAGTAATACTATTTTTGGTATATTATTGGTATTAGGAGCTGCTTGCGCATACTCTATTAATACAATTATTGCTTCACGACTTCCTTCATACGACCCTCTTGTTTCCAGTACTTGTGTATTAATAATTGCTAGTCTTATATCTTTTCTAATTTGGCCAAATATTTTTTATCTTGACTTAAATAATATTCCTTTCATTAGTGGCTTTAGTATATTACTACTTGGCGCTCTTCCTACTGGATATGCTGCCTTAATTTATTTCACTATCATTAATAATGCCGGCGCCACTTTTCTATCTAATATTAATTATTTAATACCAGTTGTTGCTTTTTTTCTTGGAGCAGTAGTTTTGGGTGAGCCAATTCTTTGGTACAATATTTTAGCTCTTTTGTTAATCATTTCTGGTATTTTTATTTCTAGATTTAAATCATAATTATTTAATTTATTATATGTTTCTTTTTTCTTAATTTTCAATATCTTAGATCTTTACTCTTCTCGTGTATTTAATTTTTACCTAATCTAATTTAAATATATTCTCTATTTAGTGTATATTTATTTGCGGAGACACTAAATGTAGTACCTAAAAAGGAGAGAGGTTTGAATCAAGATATTCAAGCAGTTAAAGTTAAAGCTGCTGATCAAGACATTAAGGTAGTTAAGAGAGATGGTACTAAGGAGTCTATTGATCTTGAAAAAATTCATCGAGTAGTTCATTGGGCCTCTCAAGATTTGCAAAATATCTCGGTTTCTCAAGTTGAAATTAACGCACAATTGGCTTTCTTTGATGGCATTAAAACTGAGGATATTCATGAAACTATTATCAAATCTGCTGCTGATTTAATTTCGACTGATGTACCTGATTATCAATATTTAGCTGCTAGATTATCTATTTTTCATTTACGTAAAAAAGCATTTAAGTCTTTTACACCTCCACCCCTTGAAAAACACGTCAAAAAACTCACTGGTTTAGGTATTTACGATAATGATATCTTAATAAAATATAATTCTAAAGAGTTTAAGGAACTAAATGATTACATCGATCATTGGCGTGATATGAACTTTTCATATGCTGCTGTGAAGCAACTTGAGGGAAAATATCTTGTTCAAAATCGCGTAACTGGCGACATTTATGAATCACCTCAAATACTCTACATGTTAGTTGGCATGTGCTTGTTCCAAGAGTACAAAGGATCTATAAGAATGGATTTTGTTAAGCGTTTTTATGATGCCGCATCTAACTTTAAAATTTCCCTACCTACGCCAATTATGGCTGGAGTTAGAACTCCTACTCGCCAATTTTCATCATGCGTTTTAATTGAAACTGATGATGATTTAGACTCTATCAGTGCTGCTTCAGGTGCTATTGTGAAATACGTATCTCAACGTGCTGGAATTGGTATTAATGCAGGTAAAATTCGTGCACTAGGAAGCCCCATAAGAGGTGGCGAGGCTACTCATACTGGCTGTATTCCTTTCTTTAAACATTTTCATACTGCTGTTAAATCATGCTCTCAAGGTGGTGTTAGAGGTGGTGCTGCTACCCTTTTCTATCCATTATGGCATTTAGAGGTTGATGGATTATTGGTTCTCAAGAATAATACTGGAACTGATGAAAATCGAATTCGTCATTTAGATTATGGTGTTCAATTTAATGGCCTAATGTATGAGCGATTCTTAAAAGATGATGACATTACACTATTTTCACCAAATGATGTTCCAGGTTTATATGATTCATTCTTTGCTGATCAAAAAGAATTTAAAAAATTGTATCTTAAATACGAAAAAGATGACTCGATTCGTAAAGAAAAAATTAATGCTCGTGAGTTGTTTGCAAAATTTATGAAAGAGAGAGCTAATACTGGTCGAATATACTTACAAAACGTTGATCATTGTAATACTCATGGTGCCTTTAACCCTTCTCTAGCACCAATTAAGCAATCAAATCTTTGCATGGAAATCACACTTCCAACAAAACCTCTTTACTCTGTTCAGGATGAAAATGGAGAAGTTGCGCTTTGTACTCTGTCTGCTGTTAATCTTGGTGCATTAAACTCCTTAGACGAACTTGAAGATATTACTGAAATCATCGTTCGCTCTTTAGATTGTTTATTAGACTATCAAGACTATCCATTAAAGTCTGCAGAGCTAACAAGTAATAATCGACGAACATTAGGCATCGGTGTGACAAATTTAGCTTATTACTTGGCTAAAAATGATGCAAAGTACTCTGATGGCTCAGGTAACGAGTTGATTCATAAAACCTTTGAAGCATTGCAATTTTATTCTTTAAAGGCTTCAAATAAACTTGCAATAGAATTTGGTGCATGCCCTCTTTTCTCGGAAACGCAATACGCCCAAGGCATTCTTCCTGTGGATAGCTATAAAAAAGATATTGATTTTTTTTGTAACACTAAACTTGAACTTGACTGGGATTCTCTTCGGAAAGATATCAAAGCTTCTGGCCTAAGAAACTCTACCTTAACAGCTCTTATGCCTTGTGAAAGCTCATCTCAAATCTCTAATTCTACAAATGGAATTGAACCACCAAGAGGCTTTGTTTCCGTTAAACAATCTAAGGATGGAATCTTAAAACAAGTGGTTCCAGAGTATGAAAAATTGCATAAAAAATATGAACTTTTGTGGGACATCAAGGATAACGAGGGTTACTTACAACTTTGTGCCATTATGCAGAAATTTGTCGACCAATCTATCTCTACAAATACTCACTATGATCCCTCAAAATTTGAAGGAAACAGGGTTCCAATGAAGCTCTTCTTAATGGACCTTCTAAAAGCCTATAAATACGGCATAAAAACACTTTATTACCATACAACAAGAGATGGAGCGAGTGATGATCAGAGTATTAATAATCCGAGCGATGATGATTGTGAAGACGGTGTATGCAAACTCTAATAACTGATTATGTCTTATAGTATTTTCAATCAAACAATAAATAACACTCTAACTGAGCCAATGTTTTTTGGTGACTCCATTAATGTTGCTCGCTTTGATCAACAAAAATTTGAAATGTTTGAAAAGCTAACAGAAAAACAGCTTTCTTTCTTTTGGCGACCTGAAGAAATAGATGTATCAAAGGACAAGATTGATTTTGCAAAGCTACTTCCTAATGAAAAGCATATTTTTATTTCCAATTTACAATATCAAATCTTACTTGACTCTGTGCAAGGCAGATCTCCAAACATAGCTTTTTTGCCAATTGTTTCGTTGCCAGAACTTGAAAATTGGATTGAAACTTGGTCCTTTTCAGAAACAATACACTCGCGCTCCTATACTCATATCATTCGTGCCATTGTGAATGAGCCTAGTGTGGTTTTTGATGAAATAATGAAAACTGATGAAATTATTCAGCGAGCCACAAGTGTGTCAAAGCATTATGATAAATTAATCAAGCATTCGCAAGCCTTTTTACTTCATGGTGAAGGTAAACACAAAGTAGACGGTGAAATAATTGATATAAATCTATATTCTTTAAAGCGCCTACTTTATTTAACTATTATTTCGGTTAATATCCTAGAGGCAATCCGGTTTTATGTGAGTTTTGCCTGCTCTTTTGCCTTTGCTGAAAGAAAAGTTATGGAAGGTAATGCAAAAATTATTAAATTAATTGCACGTGATGAAGCTCTACACCTAACTGGTACTCAACATATGATCAATTTAATGCGTGATGGAAAAGATGATCTAGATATGAAAGCAATTGCTATTGAGTGCGACTCTGAAGTTATACAGATGTTTAAAGATGCAGCAAATCAAGAAAAAGAGTGGGCTGAATACCTATTTCGAGATGGATCAATGATTGGTCTAAATGCTGAAATTCTTAAACAGTACTTAGAATATATTACTAATATTCGTATGTCAGCTTTAAATATGGAGCCTATTTTTAAACAAACGACTAACCCACTACCCTGGCTAAACCATTGGTTAGATTCAGACAATGTCCAAGTAGCGCCTCAAGAAACTGAAATTACATCCTATCTTGTAAGTGCCATTGACAACACTATAGATGCTGGTGACCAAGACTTTAATGACTTTAAGTTATAAGTAATGGCATTGATTAAATGTTTAGAATTGATGTTGACAATATTAACGGAAAAACAGAGTCTCTTTACGTATATGGCGATGAGTCAATATTAACTGAGCTAGAGGCTAATAATGTCCTTGTAAACTATAGTTGCAGACAAGGTCACTGCGGAAGTTGCATCTTAAAACTAGTTTCTGGTGATGTCATTCATCAAGAATGTCTAGTACCACTTTCTAAAGGCGAAATACTTGCCTGTCAATCAAAACCAGTTACAGATATAAAGATTACTGCTAAATATTAATTACAATCCAAGTAAGCTAAAACATCTTGTGAATTACCTTGAAAAACAATTCTTTGTTTCTTTTTACTTATCTGGTAGTCATACATTGGATCATAATAATCAACCAAAAGCGACTCAATAAGAGGATGATAATTTTGTAAATCATTGTTTTCTTTATGACTTTTAAGCGCTAAATTTAGTTGACTTAGGAGTGATTTATATCTTAAACCACCCAATCTTTTTTGAATTTTGAAAAGACTATTTTTCCAATAATCTGAATAATTGTTAAAGCCTGAGACATTATTTATTAAGCAAAAATTTTCAGCCATATCAACGACATATGTCTTTAAACTTATATCTAAACGCTCTTGAAGATTCGCAGTTAGAATGACAATACTTGACTGAAAAGCTTTATTTTTAAGTGAATCAGGTAAATGTATCATTCCAATATTTTTTCCTTCATCTTCAATTATAAGGGTGTTATTAATTTCTTTTTTAATGAGCTCAATTGCAAAGGCATTTTCAAAATCAATCTGTTTAGGTTGTGGAGTCACATTATTACCAAAAGCAGAACCTCTGTGATTAGCGAGACCTTCAAGATCTATACTATTTTCAAGTTTATTTAATAATAAAGTTTTTCCGCAACCGGTTTGGCCACCGACAACCAAAAATATTTTCTCATTTACAATTCGACTCATTTCATCAATAAGAAAAGACCTTAAAGCTTTATAGCCACCTTTAATTCGAGGATAAGAAATGCCTGATTGCTGATAAATCCAATCTTGGACTATTTTTGAGCGTAATCCACCTCTAAAACAATAAAGTGCGCCTGAAGGATGTTTATTAACAAAATCCAGCCAATTACCTACTCTTTGCTCTTTTAAATGCCCATTTACTAACTTACGGCCTAGTTTAATTGCTGATTCTTGACCTTTTTCTTTATAGCGTATACCTATTAGATGCCTTTCATCATCGGTCACTAGTGGAACATTCAGTACACCCGGAAATGAGCCATTAGCAAACTCAATAGGTGCTCTAATATCTAGTAATGGAGTATTCCCTTGAAAAATTAGAGAGAAATCGTCAATTTCTTCGCGGTCACTCATCTTAAAAAGATGGTTTCAGAGCTTTGGATAGGTGTAATAATTTTTCCAATAGGATTAAGACTTATATTATTGGCAATAAGTAGTTTATCAAATTCTGGCAAAGCCTCTTTTGAAACTGTTACTAAAAGACCACCACTAGTCTGTGGATCACAGATAATAGCCTTTTCAAATGATGATAACTTGCTAATTGAACTTCCATAGCTATCGTAATTCCTAATAGTACCACCTGGAATGCAGTCATCATCTATATATTTTTGAATATTTGGTAATAGTGGTAGATCATTAAAATAAATATCTGCAGATACATTACTACCTCTACAAACCTCCAAAAGGTGCCCTGCTATACCAAATCCAGTAACATCAGTTATCGCATTTACACCAGAAATTTGTGCAATTTCTAAACCTATATCATTCAACATACACATTTGCTTAACTGCCATATTATGGTCATCTGGAGTTACTAATTTCTTTTTTTGAGCCGTTGATAAAATCCCTATACCAATGGGTTTCGTTAAAAAAATAGTATCACCAATTTTTGCACTTGAATTTCTTTTAAGTTTGTCAATTTCGACAATCCCAGAGACTGATAAACCAAATATAGGTTCAGGAGAATCAATACTGTGACCACCAGCCAGACTAATACCAGCTCTTCTACATATCTCTCTTCCGCCTTCAATAACTTGTGAGCCTAATTCTGCAGGCAGTAGATTTATAGGCCAACCAAATATTGCTATTGCCATTAATGGTTTTCCACCCATAGCATAAACATCACTCAATGCATTGCTTCCAGCGATCATTCCAAAGGTGAAAGGATCATCAACGATTGGCATAAAAAAGTCTGTAGTACTTATAAGCGCCCTTCCATCTCCTAGATCATAAACTGCAGCATCGTCATTTGACTCGTTTCCAACAATCAAGTTAGAGTTAATTAGCTTGTCATGACCACTTCCTAGTATTTCTTTTAACAACTTTGGGGAGATTTTACAGCCACATCCAGCGCCATGACTGAACTCAGTTAGTTTAATGGGTGAAGTAATTGAATTGGAATTCAAGATTATTAAAGTTGAGAGTATTCAAAATCTAACTTTTTATAGAGTTCAATTGGCGTTATTGTGGGGTTTTTATCCATAATTTTAAATGCAATGATGTTATCTTCAACACCATCCCAAAGTTTGATATAACTACCATCTTTGTATCCATTTTTTTGTCTAAAGGCATTCAATTGATTTTTAATAACATATCGCTTATATAAATCCTCTATATTGATATCTAAGCGAGATATTATTGTAAAAAATAAATCAGTAATTTCTCGAATATTATTAGTTTCTGGCTTAATACTTGATGTGACTGAGAGGCTTAACATACTTTCTAAAGAATTAACCAAAACATCAACATCAAAGTCACCTTTTGGTTGTAGCTCTAGGAATTTATTTGCATACTTCTCATCATTAATACGAATTGATTCAGACATTATAAAATGCCAAATATCTACTAGCTCTACTCTAATATTAGCCCAGTCTGGTTCGTTATCAATATTTTTCCAATGCTTCCAATTAAAGGAATCAATTGCCTCTGCAACTTCCATGTAAATGCATTGATACCAAGATATTTTTCTATTTTCTTTAGTGACTCCAGTTAGCCATATTTCACCATTTGTATCATCATTTAATTGCTTTTGAAGGTTAAACATTTGTTCAATTAGGTTCATAATCAATGGATTATTTTAGATTAATTAAATTATAGACAGTTAAACTCTAAAAATAGAGATTAAGAGATATTTAATATCTCTCTAGTGATGTATCAATTTCTCTAGACCAGGCATCAATACCACCCTGAAGATTAACAATAGATTTAAACCCTTTAGAAAGTAAAAAATTAGCAACCTGCATTGAACGCATACCGTGATGACAATAAATAGCAAGGTTATGATCAGGTTTTAGCTCTATAAATGTTTCTTCAATTTGACTCATAGGGGTATTTATAGCGCCAGTTATTTTACAAATATCTAACTCCCATTTCTCTCTTACATCAACTAAATCAACCTCGTTCTCTGCTAGATAGTTTTTAAATTCTCTTGGTGTTAAATCATCAATCATTTTGGCACTCCCTTTTGAGTTTTATTTACAAATTATATTTTATTCTTTTCGTTTATGTATGAGTAACTTTAATGGGTAAAATTTCTATCGTGAACATGAATAATGAAGATTTTTTTAATTTCCCTTGTAACTATCCAATTAAGATATTTGGCTTAAGTCAGCCCGAGTTTAAAAAAACTGTTTGTAAAATTATTGAGAGTCACATTGGTAAACTTCACACAAATCAAATTACCATTAAAAATAGCTCTAAAGGAAAATACTCTTCAATAACAATAAGAATTATTGCTACAAGTCGTAAGCAGCTTGATGCTATCAACCATGACCTCCAAACATGCCCATTAGTTTCATATCTTCTATGAATTCTTATGATTAAAATTAGAGAAAAAGGTCTACAGGACTACGTTAAAACTTGGGAAGAAATGAAATCTTTTACTGAAAATAGAAATTCTAATACTCCCGATGAGCTTTGGACTCTTGAGCATAATAGTGTTTTCACGCAAGGTCTATCTGGAAAACCAGAACACCTGCTCAAAGTAACTAAAATTCCTATTATTCAATCTGATCGAGGCGGTCAAATTACCTATCATGCTCCAGGTCAATTAATAATCTACTGTCTCATAGATATAAAAAGACTCGGTATAGGTGTCAAAAAAATGGTCACTATAATCGAGCAATCATTAATTGAATTATTATCAAGTTATGGCATTACAGCACATACCTTAAAGGGTGCTCCAGGAGTTTATGTAAATGACTCTAAAATTGCAGCATTAGGGCTCAAAGTGAAACAAGGCAGAACTTATCATGGATTAAGTCTCAATATTGATATTAATCTTTCTCCTTATAAGTCAATAAACCCTTGTGGATATAGTGATTTAAAGGTTACAAAAATGTGTAATCTAACAAATAATACTCTTAGAATTTCTGATATCCAACATGAGCTATCACAGCACTTAATTCACTATATTACAAGAACTCAAAATTAAAGCTTAAAAAGGCTAAACTAAAACAATTATATTAATGGTATGATTGAATTTTATTAACGTTAATGCTGCAACTATCAGGGTATAAATACACTTGGATAAAAAGATAGATATCACATTATGGTTTCACTAAAACCATTCAAAGGAACTAGACCATATAATGAGGATGCTATAAACATAATAGCGCCCTCAACAGATCACTTGTCTGAAGAAAATATTGATTTAATATCTAATCAAAATTACTGGAATTATTTAAAAATATTAAATCCTGTTGGACAACTTAAAGAATCTGAAACTTTACTTGCTGCTAAAAATCATTTCAATGAAATGAAAAAAAATGATGTTATAAAACAAGATGATATGTTGTCTTTTTATATTTATCAAATCTCCCAAGGAGAACATACTCAATTAGGATTTCTAGCTTTAGCCAATATTAATGATTTTTTAAGCCATAAGATTAAAGGTCATGAGAATACGTTTGTAAATAGAATGAATGAAAGAGCTGACCAAATGATTAATATTGAAACTCAAATCGGTCCTATTTATATGTCTTACCCCGATGATAATAAAATTAATAAATTATTAGAAAGTTTTACTTCACTAGTACCAGATTATGACTTTGAATCTTTCGATCATTCTTTTCATAAACTATGGTGTATAAGTGATTCTAAAGATATTGAAATAATTTCTAAACAACTAAAATCCATCAACTCTTTATATATTGCAGATGGCCATCATAGGATGGGGGCCATGAATATAATCTCTCAAAATTATAAAAAATATGGCTCTCAAAGTGGGCGAAACAGAAACTGTGATGGTGTTATGGTAGCTGCCTTTCCAGCAGAACAGTCAAAAATATATGATTACAATAGAGTAATTAAAAACCTGAATGGCCTTTCAGAACATGATTTTTTAGATAAGCTCAAAGAAGATTTTAAAATTACAATCAGTGATGTTCCTTTTAAGCCTAAAAGCAATAAACAATTCGGCATGTACCATCATGGCAAATGGTATTCACTGGAGTTTATCGGCAATATTCCTGATGAAAATGATATTTTATCTTTATTGGATATTAATATAATCAATAATTTTTGCTTAATACCTATATTAGGCATCAAGAATGTTAATAATGATGAGAGGATTAGATTTATTGCAGGCTGTCATGGATTAAGTGCTCTAGAAAAAAAAGTAAATGAAAATTATGATAGTGTAGCATTCTCAATCTTTCCTTCACACATTGATGAAGTTATGAGAGTGGCGGACAATAACTTAACTATGCCACCTAAATCAACATGGTTCGACCCCAAACCTTTGGACGGCTTAGTTGTATATGAATTTAACCAGGAGAATTAACGAATGAATTTACCAGATATCAAACCAGATAACCCCAATTTTTCAAGTGGCCCATGCTCAAAAAGGCCTAATTGGTCAATAAATAATCTAGAGGGGGCTTTATTAGGTAGATCTCATAGGACACCAAAATGCAAAGACAAATTAAAAGAAGTAATTAATAAATCTAAGTCAATACTTGGCCTTCCTGATGACTATCACGTCGGAATTATGCCTGGTTCCGACACCGGGGCACTAGAGGCAGCCATGTGGTGTTTACTCGGTAATAGAGGAGTTGATATTCTTGCTTGGGAAAATTTTGGTAGAGATTGGATTTCAGATGTAGTTAATGAATTGAAAATTGAAGATAAAAATATTCATTTATCGCCTTATGGTGAATTACCAGATCTAAGTAAGGTTGACTTTTCTAGAGATGTGATTTTTACATGGAATGGAACTACGTCAGGAATTAAAGTTCCTAATGGTGACTGGATACCTGACGATAGAGAGGGTCTTACAATATGTGATGCCACTTCTGCAGTTTTTGCAATGCCTATCGATTATAAAAAATGTGACGTTATAACTTGGTCATGGCAAAAAGCTCTTGGCGGAGAAGCTGCACATGGAATGATTGCATTGTCTCCAAGAGCAGTTGAAAGATTAGAAAATCACCAGCCAACATGGCCTGTCCCAAAAGTCTTTCGAATGGCATCTAAAAAGAAATTCATATCCGGAATTTTTGAAGGTAGTACTATTAACACCCCTTCAATGCTGTGCGTTGAAGATGCCATTGATGTATTAAATTGGGCTGAAGATATTGGCGGTCTCGATGCTTTAATTAAGAGGTCGGAAGAATCATTCAGCAATATAGATAGCTGGATAAATGAAACAAGTTGGGTAGAATTTTTATCCAAAGACCCTGATTTAAGATCCAATACAAGTATTACCTTTAAAATTAGTGAAAATTGGTTTATTGAAAAGGATGAAAAACAACAAAAGGAAGTAATGAAAGAGATAATTGGTTTATTAATGGATGAAGAAGTAGCTTACGATATTAATTCTTATGCAAAAGCACCCCCATCCTTTAGGGTTTGGGGAGGTAGTACAGTAGAGCCAGATGATATAAAGAAACTACTTCCATGGATAGATTGGGCGTACCAACAAGTGAGGTTAAATTATGTTTAAAGTTCTTATTTCAGATGCAATGAGTAGTGTTGCGGAACAAATATTTGAGGAAAAAAATATTTCAGTTGATGTAATAACAGGTTTATCTGAAGAGGAATTGATCAAAATCATTCCTGAATATGACGGCCTACTTGTTAGATCAGCCACTACAGTAACAAAAAATATTCTTACAGCTGCAACAAAACTCAAAGCCATCGCTAGAGCTGGTGCAGGTGTAGATAATATCGATCTAGTGACATCAAAAGAGAATGGTGTGGTGGTAATGAACACACCGGGTGGTAACACTAATGCAACAGCAGAACATGCATTTGCTTTAATCATGGCGGCATTAAGAAAAATCCCTTTTGCAGATAAAACAACTCATAGAGGTGAGTGGCAGAAAAAAGCTATTAAAGGTAATGAGCTTTCTAAAAAAACCCTTGGTATCGTTGGTTTTGGAAATGTGGGAGCCAGACTAAGTAATTTGGTTAAAGGTTTTGATGTGAATGTTTTGGTTTTTTCTAAATCATTAGAGTCGAGACAAGCAGATTTTCCAGATGTAAAAAATGTTAGCTTTGATGAACTAATTAGCACAAGTGACATTATTAGTTTCCATGGTAAAGCAACTGCTGATGGTAAACCTTTGCTTAGTAAAGAGCACTACGTAAAGATTAAACCTTCAGCTTTAATCATCAATGCATCACGTGGTAATATTGTTGATGAAAGTGACTTAAATGACGCCTTAAATAAAGGCTTGATTGCTGGTGCGGCATTAGACGTATACTCATCGGAGCCTGCTAAAGAAAATGTTTTATTTAGTAACCCTAAAGTAATACTAACCCCCCATATTGCTGCTTCGACTGCTGAAGCATCAATTGTAGTTGCTGAAATGGCAGCTAACCAGGTTAGTGATTACTTATTAGACGGAACTTCAATTCATACTGTGTAGTATTTTTTTATTTTTTTTACAATTAAGTTTTTAAAGTCATCTAAAGCTCACAAAAATACTTAATCTAATGGATAATGCCATCAGTACTTCTTGCATTCAACATTAACTATTACAATATTTGATTAACTATGTTACAAGAGCTTGAAATCAAAGCATTGAAAGGTGAGTCTAAAACCAGTCGACTCAAAATCAAACCAGACTCCGAACGTAAGCCATTAAAAAAACCAGAATGGATAAGAATTAGGCATACTAACTCAAATAAAGTTAACGAACTAAAAAAAACACTTAGAAGTCAAGAACTATTTACTGTATGCGAAGAAGCTCAATGCCCAAATCTTAGTGAATGTTTTAATCATGGTACTGCAACCTTTATGATTATGGGGCAAATATGCACTAGAAGGTGTCCTTTCTGTGATGTTGCTCACGGAAGACCAAAATCCTTAGATGTAAATGAACCTTTTCATTTGGCCGATACAATTTCAAAAATGTCATTAAAGTATGTTGTCATAACTTCTGTTGACCGTGATGATTTGAGAGATGGCGGTGCTGGCCACTTTAAAGAATGTATAGATGCGATTAGAATTAAAACTCCTAAAGTAAAAATTGAAATCCTTACCCCTGATTTCAGAGGTAGGGTTGAAAAAGCACTTGAAACCTTTAGCGACTGCCCTCCTGATGTTTTTAATCACAACCTTGAGACTGTTCCAAGCTTATACCCCAAGGTTCGACCTGGCTCTGACTATGAGCAATCTCTTACTCTTCTTAAAAGCTTTAAAGAAAAACATCCAAAAGTTACAACTAAATCAGGTCTAATGCTTGGTGTTGGTGAAACAAAGAAGCAGGTTATCGACGTTCTTAAGGATCTTAGAACTCATGACGTTGATATGCTAACCTTGGGTCAGTATTTACAGCCAAGCAGGTATCATCTTGCAGTTGAAGAGTATATTACTCCCGAACAGTTTTATGAGTATAAGGACATTGCAAATGAGCTAGGATTCTCTCAAGTTGCGAGTGGTCCAATGGTTAGATCCTCATACCATGCAGATCTTCAAGCTAAAGGAGAGCTTGTTAATTAATAATAATACAAATATATAGTTTGTATAATTCCTCTTTATGACAATTTCTAGATATTAAACTTATACTAATATTATGATTAAAACTTTTTTTATAGCCCTTTTATTTTTTTGCATCATCGATGTCTTTTGGATATATTTTATTGCAACACCAATGTATAAACAAGAAGTAGCATCACTTATGCAGCTTAAGATTCCTCCTGCAATTTTGTTTTATATTATCTTCTTGCTGGGTTTAATTTTCTTCGTTATAAATCCTAATCATGGTAATACACTTGTTAATGTATTTATGATTGGTGCCTTTTATGGTTTAGTTACTTATGGAACATACGACCTTACCGTATATGCCACGATGAATATTTTTAGTCTTAAACTTGTAGTTGCTGATATTCTCTGGGGAATGATCCTTTCAGGATCAGTTGCTACACTTACTGTCTTTACAACGGCTAAATTAAATTAAATTACTTCTATTATGCCTATAGCATTCACTTCTGGCGAGCCTTCTGGAATCGGTCCTGATATTGCAATAATTCATGCCCAGAAAGAGAGAGAAGAGAATTTATTGGTTTATTGTGACCCAGACGTTCTAATTAATAGAGCAAAACAACTTAACTTACCTATTACATTAAAGGAGAATGAAACCAGTAAAGCCACTGAATTGAGTATTTTTCCAATCGAAACAGACGTAGGAGTTGAACCTGGAGTTTTAAACCCTAAAAATGCAAATTACGTATTAGAAACGATTAGAATGGCAACTCTTGATTGCCTTGAGGGCCAGTGTAGTGGCATTTTGACAGGTCCTATCAATAAAGCAGTAATCAATCAATCAGGTATAGAATTTAGTGGTCACACTGAATATCTTGCAGAACTTACAAATACCCCAAAGACTGTAATGCTTCTTGCTACGGATCAACTTCGAGTCGCACTTGCGACAACACATCTTGCTCTAAATGAAGTCTCTAACAATATTACTCAAGAATCACTTTCAAAGGTGATAACTATAATTAACAATGACTTTAAGTATTTTGGAATAAAGAAACCACGAATACTTGTTTGTGGGTTAAATCCTCATGCAGGTGAAAACGGATATCTTGGAGATGAAGAAATTACCACTATAATCCCAGTCATTAATAAGCTTAAAAAAGCTGGCTTCAATTTAACAGGCCCAGTTCCTGCAGATACAGCATTCACTCCTGACTCATTAAAAGATATTGACGTTGTTCTTGCAATGTATCATGATCAGGGCCTACCAGTACTTAAAGCGAAGGGTTTCAAAAATGCAGCCAATATCACCCTTGGCCTTCCATTTATTAGAACCTCTGTAGACCACGGTACAGCTCTTGATCTAGCTGGTACTGGTAATATAAGCCTTGGAAGCTTTGAAACAGCCCTTGCTTACTTTAATACTCTGTCATGTAATGTCTCACAATCCTAGAAAGAGATTTGGACAAAATTTCTTAGTTGATGATCAAATTATCAACAGAATTATTTCAATAATCAATCCAAAAAATAATGAAATTATTGTTGAAATTGGCCCAGGAAAAGGAGCTCTAACGCTCCCCATATTAGGTCATTTAGATCATTTAAACGTCATTGAAATAGATAGAGATTTGGTGTCACTTTTAAATTCAGTGCAACAAGATAAATTAACTATTTTTGAAGCTGACGCACTTCAATTTGATTTTAACCAATTTCCTCAAAAAATTAGAGTTATAGGAAATCTCCCATACAATATTTCTTCCCCATTATTGTTCCATTTATTAGATTTCAGAGAACAAATTATAGATATGACATTTATGCTGCAAAAAGAGGTAGTTGATCGAATTGTCGCAACTAATGGAAATAAGACTTATGGAAGAATTAGCGTAATGATGCAAGCATTTTTTGAAGTTGAATCAATGTTCGTTGTTCCTAAAGAATCTTTTGATCCGCAACCAAAAATTGAATCTGCTATACTTTATTTGAAAACTAGAACTGAGCCACTTGTTAAAAACCTAAAACCACTTGAAGAGATTGTTAAAATTGCCTTTTCTCAAAGAAGAAAAACACTAAAAAACTGCTTAAAGTCAATAATCAATCAATCACAAACAGAGATTGATTTATCACAAAGAGCTGAAATGCTGAGTATAGAAAACTTTATAACATTAATGAATGACTATGAAAAACAAAATTGAAGTTAGCGTAAAAGTAACCTACCTGCCTGGCCAGTCTAATATTTCTGGAAGTCAATATGCTTATGCCTATACAATAACTATTGTTAACAACGGCGAGTCTGGCGCCCAACTTAGGACAAGGCATTGGCTAATTCAAGATGAATCAGGAGAGGTGGAGGAAGTTATAGGTGAAGGAGTTATAGGACAACAACCCCACCTATCACCTGGCGAAAGTTTTGAATATAGTTCTGGAGCAATAATTAGTACTGTAACGGGCTCAATGAAGGGCTCTTACGGAATGATTAATGATCAAGGCCAACGATTTGATGCTATCATCCCCGAATTCACGCTAAGTGAGCCATATACCCTACATTAGGCTTATTTATGGACTACGTCATTGGCGACGTTCAAGGTTGTTTCGATAGCCTTCAAGCGCTTCTAAAAAAAATCCATTTTAATGAAGATAGAGATCGACTTCATTTTTTAGGAGATGTTGTTAATCGAGGAAATAAATCTCTTGAAACTCTTCGCTTTATCTATTCACTTAAAGATAATGCAAATATGGTTTTAGGTAATCACGACTTTCATCTATTAGTATGCGCATTAACATCACAAAAACCAAATAAGAAAGATACTTTTTTAGATATATTGAATTCTAGAGATAAATCCTCTTTACTTGACTATTTACTTACTAGGCCTTTGTTTATTGAGTATAAAGATGCACTTTTTGTTCATGCAGGAATACCTCCTCAATGGAATGAGTTTGATGTCATTGAAAATTCTGAACTAGTTCATCGTAGCCTTCGTGGAAATAATCCAGGTGATTTTCTATCCAAAATGTATAAAAACGAACCAATACTCTTTAAAAATGAACTAACTAAAGAAGAAAAGTGCCGTTATACAATAAATGCCTTAATGAGAATAAGATTCTGTAAGCAAAACGGCGAACTTGAATTCAACCATAAACTAAATACCAATATGAATCCTACTGGATTTAAAGCTTGGTTTTTGCATTCAAATCGGGCTTTGAAAGACAAAGAGATCTTTTTTGGACATTGGTCAACCTTGAAAGGTGTAGATGTTAATAATATTTTTGCACTAGACCATGGTTGTGTATGGGGTGAGCGACTTACCGCCTATAATTTATCAAATAAAACCTTCACTTCCCAAAAATCCTTGGAAAGAAGTTAGGTTGCTCCACTTCGAAGATTAACTGAGCCTTCGTAAACAAACTCTCCTGGCCCACTAAGGTATACATTATTTCCATCGTATTCAACAATTGCATCACCACCATTTAGATGTACATCAACTTTTGAATCAAGTAACCCAAGCTTTACTCCATGAATCACAGCTGCACAAGCACCTGACCCACAAGCCAAAGTTTCTCCAACACCTCGCTCAATAACTCTTAATCTAATTTCACACCTATTTAGAATCTGCATAAAACCAACATTAACGCCTTCAGGGAAGTAGTCAGAGCTTTGTAACTTTGAGCCAATAGTTTCTATATTACACAAGTCTAAATCATCTACAACCAAAACCGCATGAGGATTTCCAATAGATAAAACACCCAACCTAAACTCTTCTAATAAATATTTTGTTGATAACTTATTGATATCAAGTGGAATATCGAAAGAATTAAATTTTGGCACACCCATTTCCACTCGAACGGAGTTATCTCTATTAATATTTAGTATCATTATTCCTGCACTTGTTTCTACAGATATAGGGTTCTTATTGGTAAGATTATTTTTTCTGATATAAAGCGCAAAACACCTTGCACCATTTCCACATTGACTTACTTCTGAGCCATCAGAATTAAATATAACATAGCGAAAATCAGCTTCTTTTTTAATTGGGCTTTCAACCATCAATAATTGATCAAACCCTATTCCAAAGCGACGATCTGATAGTTTACGAATCTCTTCAACTGATAGACTGACATCACCATCGATATTGTCAATAACAATAAAATCATTTCCTAGGCCTTGCATTTTTGTAAAATTTATCATGGTGCTATTTTAACCTTATGTCTAATGGGTTTTACTTAAATACTGCTATGCTAAAATTAACATATTATAATTATTAATTAAACTCCAATGATTACTCCAAGCAAGATTAATTTAAGTAAAAATAAAAAGTTATTAACAGTAACTTTTGATGAAACTGAGTACTCAATGACTAGTGAGTATTTAAGAGTATATTCACCTTCTGCTGAAGTCCAAGGCCACGGCCCTGGACAAGAAACCTTACAGCTAAACAAACAAGATGTTGAAATAGAAAAGCTCAATCCAATGGGGAACTACGCTATTTCTATTCATTTCAGTGATGGTCACACTACGGGTATATACTCTTGGAGCTACTTACACCACCTAGGTATTAGCAAGAATGAATTATGGCTAGATTATTGCAATAGAGTTACAAATAGCAGCAAAAACAATTATCATAAAATTGAGATTTAATGGATTAGATATATCAAACTATAAACAAAAAATTAAATTGCAGTTATTGAGTGTTAGTTTGACAATATGATTGCTAATTTTGTTAAAATTAAACCTATTCTTGTTTCGGTGATAAATTTATCACTTTTATAGTTTAGAATTTATCAACTAATAAAGGGCACTAAAAATGAAAAATAAATTAATTAAATTTACATTTCTATTAACTTTATTTTTTTCAATTCAAGTATCTGCCAACCCAATCAATAAAATTAATTTTATAGGGTTAAACTTTAACTCTGAAAGCACTTTACTCAAAATTCTTCCATTCAAAATAGGTCAAGATTTCTCTTCTTCTGTAAGTGACCAAATTATTGAAGTGCTTTTTAAAACTGGCTATTTTTTTGATATTAAGATTGTTAAGGGTGATAACGACCTTACGATTACTTTAAAAGAAAACCCTTACATAAAGTACTTTGATATCAATATTAATACCGGATCTGGTTTCTCTGCTTGGCTCAAAAATGAAAAAGCATTTCTTACTGCTGATGCAATTAAAGAATACACTGAGGACAATAAACTTTCTACTGGAAATATCTACACAAAAACAAAGTTAGCTGATTTTGTTACTTTTCTAGAGGGTAAGTTTTTAGAATCTGGTTATTACAATGTTGAAATAAACTCCACCCTTGACCTTGACCAGCAAAACAAAATAGGTGTAGAGCTCGAAATAACCCAAGGCAACAAGGCAACTATAGGTTCACTTAAAATTTCTGGTGCTAGTGAATTCTCAGAAAAAGAATTACTAAAATTATTTAAAATTGGCGAGGCTGACATGTCTCTAATCAATTTCTTCACAAACAAAGATCGTTACTCAGATGCTGAATTAACTCAAAGCCTTGATATAATTTCGAATACATATTTTGATTCAGGTTATTTAGACTTTAAAGTTGTTAATGTAGAAACAAACTTAAGTGAAGATAAAGAAAAAATATTTATTGACATCGAAGTATCGGAAGGCATTCAATATAAACTTGGGCTAGTTTCTTTCGAAGGAGAGCTAGGAAATTTTAGTCTAGATGACCTTAATGGTGCTATTAACATGAATAAAGGTGATGTTTTTAACCGTAATTCAATAATTAATGACATCCAAACACTTACTGATTTGTTCGCTGACCAGGGTTATGCTTTTGTTGACATAAACCCAATTACTTCAGATTTTTTAGACACTGTTAATGTCAACTTCAATATATCACTAAATAAAAAAGTTTATGTTAATAGAATATCAATATCAGGAAATACTCGAACACAAGATGAAGTAATTCGAAGAGAAATAGGTGTTTCTGAGGGTGGGTTATATTCTAGATCTGCATTGAGGGACTCAATATTAAAGCTAAGACGTCTTGGGTACTTTTCAGATGTTCAATTTTCAACATCAAAGGTTGAAGATATGCCAGATAAAATTGACCTTAGTTTTATCGTAGAAGAGACAAAGACTGGAGCTATAAGTTTTTCAGTATCCCACAGTAATAATTATGGTATATCTGTTGGCGCCGGAATACAAGAAAAAAATATTTTTGGCTCTGGCAATACACTTAATGCTGATTTAAAAATCTCCGAATCATTTAACAAAGTTAGCCTTTATTTTATGAATCCTAACTTTAATAACGAGGGGCATAGTGTAAGTATTGGCGTCTTCAAGAGTGAAATAAATGATGATGATGTTACTGACAATTCTTATCAGATTGATACTACAGGGCTCACCCTTGGTTATGGTATTCCACTTGCTAAAGATACTAGAATGAATACTCAACTAGAGTACTCTAAAAATAAAATAAAATGTGGAACGCTTTTTTCAGGTTCAGATTATGAATCAAGTCAATGCGCCACTGCCAATAAAGATGAGTTCAAACTTAATGTCAACTGGAATGAAAGCACATTGAATGCTTTCATGTATCCAACTGAAGGAAGAGCAAATGCTCTTGCTGTAGGCATCTCATTGCCTTTGGGTGACTACAGATACTATAACATAAGTGCAAATCACTCAAGCTACACTCCTATTAATGAAAACGTTACTTTAAAACTTACAGGTAGTCTTGATTTAGCCAAAGGCTATAGCGGAAAGGAACTTCCTTTTTATAAACGCTATTTTGGAGGAGGCAGTGGATCGGTTAGAGGCTTTGGAAATAAAACACTAGGTCCTCTCTACCCCAATGGAAAAGCCAAAGGTGGAGAGTTATCACTCCTGGGAAGTGCAAACCTTATAACTCCAGCGTTTTTCTTTGATAACAATGAAAATATGAGACTTAGTGCTTTCATTGATGCTGGAAATATATATGAGAAATCTTCCAGCCTTAAGCTTGGTGATTTACGTATGTCAGCTGGACTTGGCTTTGCATATCTTAGCCCTATTGGTTCAATAGGATTTTATGTAGCAACACCTATTCTGAAAGAATCTGGTGACACTATTGAAGACTTTGGCTTCTCTCTAGGTACTGGCTTCTAAAAGTTTTATGAGAGTTTTTGCTCTAATTTTCTTAGCTTTTTTAGCTTTCTCTGCTACTGCTGAGTCAATCAAAATTGGCTATATTGATACTGAAAAAGTAGTTAATAGCTTGTCCCAGTATCAACAAGAAAATGATGGTATTATTCAAGAGTTTGAAACAAAAAAACAAGAATTACTTGACTTGTTCAATCATATTGAACTAGTTAGAGCTAACTTAAATAAAATTGATAAATCTTTAAACGAGAATGATTTCCAGATAGAATTAAATAAAGTTTTAGAGCTAGAGTCAAGTTTCCAACAAGAAACTGAGTATTGGCAAGAAAAAATTAACCAGAAAAAAATTGATTTACTTCAAAAAATAGAAATAGTTATTAATAAAGCTATTAAAGAATTCGCTATAAATGAAGGCTATGATTTGATTTTGTATGAAAATGCAGCATTTGTAAGTAAGAATATCAATATTACTAATAAAATTATCTCAATAATTGAAGACATGTAATTATGAAACTCTCACTTAAAGAAATTTCAAAAATCATTGGAGCCTCATTAGAGGGAGATCTTTCAAAAACAATTGTAGGAATTAATACTTTAGAGGATGCAACAAGTAAACAAATATCTTATGCTGTGAGCAAGAAGTATTTAGAGTCTTTAGCTAATACTAATGCTGGTGCAGTAATAGTAGATAGTAGTTTAAAAAAATATTGCACTTCGAATATCCTTCTTGTTGATGATGCTTATTTAGCTTTCGCTAAATTAACTCATCACTTTAAAGAATATCAATCAAAAATTAGCATTAATGCTATTCAATCAAACATTGATAAAATAAGCTTAATAGAGGGTGTTTTAATCGAGCCTGGATGCTTTATAGGTAAAAATGTTATTATTGGTAAAAATACAACTATTGAGGCAAACTGCGTTATTGAGGATGGAGTTCATATAGGAGAATATTCACATATTTTTGCCAATGTTGTTATTCAAAAAAACTGTCAAATTGGCAAGAATTGTATTATTTCACCTGGCTCAATAATTGGCTCTGAAGGCTTTGGTAATGCTCTCACAAATGACAAGAATTGGTTTGCTATTGCACATCTAGGAAATGTTCAAATCGGAAATAATGTTTCTATTGGTGCCAACACAACAATTGATAGAGGTACTATTAAAGATACTGAAATTCATAATGGCGTTAAAATTGACAATCTTGTTCACATTGCTCACAATGTCATAATTGGTGAAAATACTGCTATTGCTGCAAAAACAGGAATTGCAGGAACCACAATCATTGGAAAGAGATGTATGATAGGCGGAATGGTAGGAATTGTTGGTCACTTAAAAATTACTGATGATGTCGTTATAAATGCCACTAGCACAGTTAACAGAAGTATCAATAAACCAGGTGTTTATACAGGTTTTGTCCCCTTAATGTATCACTCAGAGTGGAAAAAGGTAGGAATATGGATAACAAAACTTGATAAAATCGCAACTTCATTAAAAATTAAATTAAAAAATATTAAATAGCCTTATGGAAATGAACATTAACGAGGTTAAGAATTTTCTACCTCATCGCTACCCATTTTTATTAATTGACAGAGTAGTCGACTTTGAGGTAGGGAAAAACCTAACAGCAATTAAGAATGTCTCTATTAATGAACCACATTTTACTGGTCACTTTCCTGACCAACCGATTATGCCTGGAGTTTTAATTATTGAGGCAATGGCTCAAGCAACTGGAATCTTGGCATTTAAATCAGAGGTTGGTCGCCCTGTAACTGGTCAAATTTATATGCTAGTTGGAGTTGATAAGGTTCGCTTTAAAAGAATTGTTGAGCCCGGTGATCAGCTTCAAGTTTATGCAGAAGTCATGACAGTTAAGCGTGGTATTTGGAAATTTAACTGTAAAGCTTCAGTTGAAGGAGAGATGGTTACCTCAGCTGAAATTATTTGTACTCAAAAAACTGCAAAATAGTTAGTTATGTCTATCAATCCCTCAGCCATTATTCATGAAAGCGCTAAAATTCACAAAAGTGTAATAATTTCAGCTTACGCGGTAATAGGTGCGAATGTAGAAATTGGATCAGGCACAGTTATTGACTCTCATGCTGTAATTGATGGTCCAACAAAAATTGGAAAAAATAATCATATATATTCATTTGCTTCTATCGGCGGTGATCCACAAGATATAACCTACCAAGAAGGCCAAGAAAGTAACCTTGTTATTGGTGATGACAATATGATTAGAGAGTTTTGTACAATTAATCGTGGTACTGAAAAAGAAAATTCATTAACAAGAGTTGGCTCTAACAATATGTTGATGTCATACGTACATATAGCTCATGACTGCCAACTTGGTGATCACATCATTATGTCTAATAACGCTTCTCTTGCTGGCCATGTTAGAATTTCAGATTGGGCTATATTGGGCGGGTTTGTTTTAGTTAAACAATTCTGTAACATAGGCAGACACACTTATGCTGGTATGGGTAGTCAAGTTAATAAGGATATCCCTGACTATATGGTTGCAGCAGGTATTCATCCAAAAATCAGGAGTATTAATACAGTTGGTATGAAACGTAGGGGCTTCAGTGTGAGTTCTATATCTTCAATTAAGCGAGCCTTTAAGGTTGTTTATCGTGACTCTCAAGGCAGACTTCTGGACCAAGCTCTTAACGAGCTAGAATCATCAGAGTCTGATAGCCGTGAAGTAATGCAGTTTGTAGATTGCATTCGAAACTCACGCGTAGGTATCATGCGTGGCCCAGCGGATGAATAAATAACTCTTTCTTATTATGTCCAAGTCCTTTATAAGGTCAAGTAGTGTTGTAGCTGTAATGACCTTTTTGTCTCGTATTTTAGGACTAATAAGAGATTTTGTTATTGCTCGCTACTTTGGGGCAAATGGTCTAACAGATGCATTTTTAGTTGCATTTCGTATACCTAACTTTTTTAGACGTTTATTTGCTGAAGGTGCGTTTTCTCAAGCTTTTTTACCAATCTTAGCTGATGTAAAAGCTAATCAATCAGACCAAGAAGTTCAATTAGTAATAAATCACATTGCTACTAAATTACTTAGTGTTCTTATGCTTATTACCTTAATTGCAGTTTTACTAGCACCTGTAATAATATTCTTGTTTGCATGGGGCTTTTATTTCAACGCAGATATGACCCAATTTCATCTAGCTTCAAATATGCTAAGAATAACTTTTCCATATTTACTCTTAATCTCTCTTACAGCTTTATCTGGCTCAATACTTAATACTTATGACAACTTTAGCATTCCAGCATTCACTCCGGTACTACTAAATATCTCATTAATACTTAGCGCCATTTTTTTATCGAAATTTTTATCAACTCCAATTATGGCCTTGGCTTGGGGTGTATTAATTGGGGGGGTAGCTCAGCTTGCATTCCAAATTCCTTTTTTATTAAAAATTAAAAGACTTCCAAAAATACAGTTTGGTCATCATAAAGCTCTTACAATATTAAAGAAAAGAATGCTACCTGCTCTCTTTGGAGTTTCAGTCTCTCAAATCAACCTATTAGTTGATACAATGATTGCATCAACGCTTATAGCAGGAAGTGTTTCTTGGTTATATTATTCTGATCGACTCTTAGAGCTCCCATTAGCATTAATTGGAATTGCATTAGCAACAGTTGCATTAGCAAAATTGAGTAATTACCATTCCAAAAAAGACAACAAAAACTTTATAGACACAATTGATAAAGCGCTTCTATATGCTCTCATATTGGGTTTTCCAGCATGCATTGGTTTAGTTCTTTTATCAGAAGAGCTTATTGTGACTCTTTTTCAGTACGAATTATTTGATGTAAATGCTGCTAAACAAACATCATTCAGTCTTCAAGCATATGGAACAGGCTTGATGGCTTTCATTGCAATTAAAATATTTGCACCAATTTTTCTTTCAAGAGGAGATACAAAGACTCCAGTCAAAGCAGGAGTTGTTGCAATGACCTCGAATGTAATTCTGAATTTAATATTGGTTCAATTCTATGGTCATATTGGTTTAGCCGCAGCAACATCAATTTCAGCTCTAATTAATGCAGCATTACTTTATTTTTTCTTAATCCAGCAATCTATCTTTAAATTCAACATTTCATTTTATAAAATGCTAATTAAAGTGATATTTGCAGTTACTATAATGGCAATGTATATTTATTACTTTGAAACACCTATTGAATACTACTTAGATTCTTCACTTTCAGAAAGGGCTTTATCAATATCTAGAACAATTATCATTTCGGCAGTTATATATTTTTCAACCCTTTACATACTAGGAGTTAGATTAAAACAATTATGACTACACTTTATTGCATTAAATTAAATAAAGAACTCGAGGGCTTAGAAAGAGCTCCTTACCCAGGCGAGCTCGGTAAAAAAATCTTAAGCTCAGTTTCTAAGGAAGGTTGGCAAATGTGGCTTGATCACCAAACAATGCTAATTAATGAAAATAATTTAAATTTATTTGAAGAATCCTCACAAAAATATTTAAAAGACCAAATGGAGAAATATTTTTTTTCGGATGATGATTTAGATAAGATTCAAGGATATATTCCAACATAACTATGAAAATTTTGAATCAAAATGGCTAATCTATTTATTATAGCTGCTCCTTCTGGATGTGGCAAAACCTCTCTAGTTGATGCATTATTAAAAAAATCTAGAAATGTATGCGTGTCTGTATCTCATACAACCCGTAAACCAAGACCTGAAGAAGTTAATGGCACTAATTATCACTTCATATCAATTGTTGAGTTTCAAGAAATGATTAAAGATAACAAATTTGTTGAGTTTGCTGAAGTCTTTGAAAATCTTTATGGTAGCTCTAGACAATTAATTGAAGATAACCTTAATAATAATATAGATGTGATTTTAGAAATTGATTGGCAAGGAGCTCGCCAAGTAAAAATTAACATGCCAAAAGCAATAAGTATATTTGTATTACCTCCCTCAAAGGAGGCTTTACTAGAAAGACTAAAAAATAGGGCCCAAGATGACGAATTAACGATTAATAAAAGAATGTCTGATTCCAAAAATCAAATGAGGCACTTTAATGAATTTGATTACCTAATCATTAATAATGATTTTAATGAAGCTTTATCAGATCTAGAAAGCATAATAATCCCATCAAACAAAGCTTCTGAGCGATTTAACCTCTCCCTTGAAGAACAGTCAAATAAACACAAAAATCTACTTAAAAAATTGCTATAACTTAAATTTTTGGTATAATTTACCTCTAAATTATCCTTTTAAAGAAAATTTATGAGTGAATTTGCATTATCGATAAACAACACATCTAGGGATCTAGAGGTACAAAAGTACCCCCCGATATTAACCCCAGAACAAGAATATGACTTAGCTATTGAGTTATATGAGAATGGCAGTTTATCTGCAGCCAAAAAGCTTGTTTTAGCTCACATGCGCTTTGTCGCTTTTATTGCTCACGGCTACAAGGGCTACGGACTTGAGAATGCCGACCTAATACAAGAAGGAACAATCGGATTAATGAAAGCAGTCAAGCGCTTCAATCCTCACAAAAAAGTTAGATTGTCATCCTTTGCTGTTTACTGGATTCGTGCAGAGATTCATGAATACATTTTCAAGAACTGGAAAATTGTTAAGGTAGCTACTACTAAGGCACAGAGAAAGCTATTCTTTAAACTCAGAAAAGCAAAATCAAATATCTTCCAATCACTTACAAGTGAGCAGGCTCAAGTAATTGCAAATGATTTGGGTGTTAGAAAAAAAGATGTAATAGAAATGGAATCTCGTCTCGAACTAAGTGATGTCGCTTTTGAAGTACATGATGACGATGACTCCTATATGCCTGAACAATACATCTCAGATCCTGGAGCAACGCCGGAACAATTAGCTTTAAACGATAATCACCAAGAAGACCAACACAATAAGCTTTATCAAGCGCTTTCTTCTTTAGATGAAAGAAGTATCGATATTTTACAATCAAGGTACTTGAAAGATGAAAAATCGACCCTACATACTTTAGCAGACAAGTATGGCGTTTCTGCAGAAAGGGTTCGTCAGCTTGAAAACAAAGCTATTAAAAAGCTTAAAGAACGTCTAGAAGGTTAGTCCTTCAACGACAATTTTTTTGTCCAACACCAGGAGAAAACATGGAAATCCGTCCCTTACACGATCGTGTTATCGTTCGAAGAGTAGAAGAAAAGAAAACAACAGCCAGTGGTTTAATTATCCCTGATACATCAACTGAAAAGCCCTCTAGAGGTGAAGTTGTTGCAGCTGGAAAAGGTAGAATAAGCACCCAAGGCGACTTAATTCCTTTGGATGTTAAGGTTGGTGATACAGTTATGTTTGGCCAATTTTCTGGCGCTGAAATCACAGTAGGAGAAGAAAAACTTCTAGTGATGAGCGAAGATGAAATTGTTGCAGTAATTGAAGATTAAAGGAGATATAAAATGTCAGCAAAAGACGTAAAATTTGGCTCAGAAGCTAGAGATTTAATGATGTCGGGCGTTAATACGCTTGCCAATGCAGTAAAAGTTACACTCGGCCCTAAAGGTAGAAATGTTGTTATTGATAAATCATTTGGTGCTCCATCAATTACTAAGGATGGTGTGTCAGTTGCACAAGAAATTGAGCTTGATGGAAAATTTGAAAATATGGGCGCTCAAATGGTTAAAGAGGTAGCATCAAAAACTAATGATATCGCAGGTGATGGAACAACAACAGCGACGGTTTTAGCTCAATCTTTAATATCAGAAGGTGTTAAATCTGTTGCAGCTGGAATGAATCCAATGGACCTTAAAAGAGGTATTGATAAGGCGACTGAGGTTGTAGTTTCAGCCTTACAAAAATCATCTCAGCCTTGTAAAAATAGCGAAGCAATTTCACAGGTTGCATCAATTTCTGCAAATTCAGATGAGTCTGTAGGTGAAATTATTGCCAGAGCTATGGAGAAAGTTGGAAAAGAAGGCGTCATTACAGTAGAAGAGGGTTCAACACTTGAAAATGAGCTTGACGTTGTTGAAGGGATGCAGTTTGATCGTGGTTATCTTTCTCCGTACTTTATTAATAACCAAGAATCTATGACTGCTGATCTAGAGCAACCTTATATCTTGTTACATGACTCTAAAATTGCAAATATTCGTGATTTATTGCCAGCACTTGAGGCAGTCCAAAAGGCCGGTAAACCTCTACTAATTATTGCAGAAGATATTGAAGGTGAAGCGTTGGCAACTCTAGTTGTAAATAATATGCGTGGTATTGTAAAAGTTGCTGCAGTGAAAGCGCCAGGATTTGGTGATCGTCGTAAAGCTATTTTAGAAGATATAGCTGCTCTTACTGGTGGTACAGTTATTTCTGAAGAGGTTGGGTTATCACTTGAAGGTATTACTGAAGAACATCTAGGAACTGCGAAACGAGTAGAGATTGGTAAAGATAATACAACTGTTATCGATGGATCAGGTGCGAAAAAGAATATTACATCACGCATTGGTCAAATCAAAACACAAATTGAAGCAACAAGCTCTGATTATGATAAAGAAAAACTCCAAGAGCGTTTGGCAAAACTTTCTGGGGGTGTTGCAGTTATTAAGGTTGGAGCTGCAACCGAAGTTGAAATGAAAGAGAAAAAAGACCGCGTCGATGATGCACTTCATGCTACGCGTGCTGCTGTTGAAGAGGGTGTTGTCCCTGGAGGTGGTGTTGCGTTTGTTCGTGCTATCTCTTCGCTTAACTCACTTAAAGGTGACAATAGCGACCAAAACGTTGGTATTAACATATGCAAACGTGCCCTAGAGGAGCCTTTAAGGCAAATTATTAGTAATGGCGGCGGTGAAGCCTCTGTTGTTCTAAATGAAGTCTTAAAAAATAAGGGTAACTTTGGCTATAATGCGGCTACAGAAGAGTATGGCGATATGCTTAAAATGGGTATCTTAGATCCCACTAAGGTAACTCGTGCAGCGCTTCAGCATGCAGCAAGTATTTCAGGCCTTATGATTACTACTGAAGCAATGGTGACTGATCAGCCACAAGATTCTGCTCCTGCAATGCCTGATATGGGCGGTATGGGTGGTGGAATGCCAGGCATGATGTAAAACTAAATGTCAATCTAATAAAAAGCCCCATTTTTTGGGGCTTTTTTTTGGTATTATAATTGCCAATTATTACCAATACCACCTATGTCTAATTACGACGCATCTTCAATAGAAGTTCTAACTGGCTTGGATCCAGTCAAAAAACGTCCAGGAATGTATACAGATACTGAAAACCCTAACCATCTAGCTCAAGAAGTGATTGATAATAGTGTCGACGAAGCTGTATCTGGTTATGCAACTCAAATTAATGTGATACTTCATACAGATAACTCTTTATCAGTCGAAGATAATGGTAGAGGAATTCCTATTGATATTCACCCTAAAGAAGGGACACCTGCTGTAGAAGTTATTCTTACAAAACTTCATGCGGGTGGTAAATTTTCTAATGACTCGTATCAATTTGCTGGCGGACTTCATGGCGTTGGAATTTCAGTAGTAAATGCTCTCTCAAAATCTATTGAAGTTTGGATTAAAAGAGATGCTAAGCATTACTATATGAAATTTAAATCAAGTAAAAAATCTAAAGATTTAGAAGAAATAGCTACTATTGGAAAACGCAACACGGGAACCTTAATAAAATTTGTACCTGACCCTCAATATTTTGATACTGTAAAATTTTCCATCAAAGGGTTACGCCACAATCTTCGTTCTAAAGCGGTTCTTTGTCCAGGATTAGAGATTACCTTTAATAATGAGATAGACGAAACCAAAGATAGATGGATTTATAAAGACGGAATTAACAACTACCTTCAAGCCTCCTTGGATGGATTAGACTGTATACCTACAACTCCCTTTGTTATATCATTTAAAACCCAAGAAGAACAACTTAATTGTGCACTAACTTGGACTGAACAAACAAACAATACTATTGCTGAAAGTTTTGTAAATTTAATTCCAACAATTGGAGGTGGAACTCATGTTAATGGTCTCAGATCTGGCCTTACAGATGCACTGAAAGAGTTTTGTGAATTCAGAAATTTAATACCAAAAAATATTAAGCTAACACCTGATGATGTTTGGCAAAAAATTGCCTTTGTTTTATCAATTAAAATTTTAGATCCACAATTCTCAGGTCAAACCAAAGAAAGGCTTTCTTCGAGAGAATGCGCTTCATTTGTATCCGGCGTTGTTAAAGACTCTTTTAGTCTTTGGCTTAATCAGCATACTGATATAGCCGAAAAAATTGCTGAATTAGCTATTCTTAATGCACAATCTAGACTTAAAACTGCAAAAAAAGTTATACGAAAAAAAATTGTCAGTGGCCCTGCCCTTCCTGGCAAACTTTCTGACTGCACTAGTACTGACCTCGAACAGACAGAAGTTTTTTTAGTTGAAGGAGACTCTGCTGGAGGTTCAGCAAAGCAGGCAAGAGATAAAGACTACCAAGCAATTCTACCTCTTAGAGGTAAAATTCTTAATACGTGGGAGGTTGACTCATCTCAAGTTCTTGATTCAAATGAAATTCATGACATTAGCGTTGCAATTGGTTTAGAGCCTGATAGCCATGACCTTTCTGGTTTACGCTATGGAAAAATTTGTATTCTAGCTGATGCAGATTCTGATGGCGCCCATATTGCTACTTTGATATGTGCTTTGTTTGTTAAACACTTTCCTAAACTTGTTACTCAAGGTCATGTTTATGTTGCTATGCCTCCTCTTTATCGAATTGATGCAGGAAAACAAGTTTTTTATGCTCTAGATGATAAAGAAAAGAATGCATTTACAGTGAAACTTTTAAAGGAAAACAAACGTCAGAAAGTTCAAGTACAAAGGTTTAAAGGTTTGGGTGAAATGAATCCTAAACAATTAAGAGAAACAACGATGCAGCCTGATACTAGGCGATTAATACAGTTAACACTTGACCACCCATTACAGGTAGGCGAAATGATGGACAAACTGCTCTCAAAAAAACGTGCTGCAGATCGTAAATCTTGGCTAGAAGAAAAAGGCAATCTGGCTAATGTCTAAAGCCATCGTTCTTTTATCTGGTGGCTTAGATTCAACCACAGTCTTGGCAATTGCAAAAGCAGAGAATTTTGACTGCTATTCATTAAGCTTTGATTATGGACAAAAGCAACGCTCAGAACTTGATTCTGCAAGAATTATTGCTCAAAGATTTGGTGTTTGTGAGCACCGAATCATGAAAATATCCTTAGCGGATATTGGGGGTTCAGCTCTAACCGATAAAGACATTGAAGTCCCGAAGTATACTGTAAGTGATGAAATTCCAATTACCTATGTACCTGCAAGAAATACAATTTTTTTATCATTTGCACTTGCCTGGGCAGAGGTTCTCGATAGTCAGTCTATTTTTATTGGAGTTAACGCATTAGATTATTCTGGTTATCCAGACTGTAGGCCAGAATATATTAAGGCTTACGAAGAGATGGCAAATCTTGCAACCAAACAATCTGTTGAAGGTAGTAAATTAAAAATTCATACACCTCTAATTGACCTAACCAAAGCTCAAATTATTCAAAAAGGAATAAGCCTTGGTGTTGATTATTCGAAAACCATTAGCTGTTATCAAGCTAATTCAAATGGAGAGGCTTGTGGTGAATGTGATGCATGCGTACTTAGACGAAACGGCTTTTCTCATGCAAACGTAAAAGATCCAACAAACTATCAATAAATATTTAAAATTTAGCACTATTTAAATGTTTTTTGAAGATAAAATATAATCTTTTAAATTATTTAAGGATTAAACTCAAAATGAGTATTGAAGATAGAGTACGTAAAGTTGTTAGTGAGCAGTTAGATGTTAGTGGTGAAATTGACAATAATGCCTCATTTATTGATGATTTAGGGGCTGACTCACTGGATACTGTTGAGTTAGTAATGTCTCTTGAAGAAGAGTTTGATTGTGAAATCGCTGATGAAGAAGCAGAAAACATTACTACCATCCAACAAGCAATAAACTACATCAACGCAAATACGTAATAATACTTCATAAATAATCCATCGAGGCGTTTACTTTAATAGGTAAGACGCCTTTTTTATATATAAAATAAAGTCAAAATTCAATGCCCAAACAACACTATTAATAATTATTTAGTTTCGTTATAAAAATTAATTTAATCTAATATGAAAAAAAGAAGAGTTGTAATAACCGGCTTAGGAGTTGTCTCTCCACTAGGAAACAATGTCAACGACTCATGGAGCAATATTATCAATGGAGTCTCTGGCATTGCTTTAATTGAAAATATTAACACTGAAGATCAAACTGTTAAGTTTGGTGGGGCCATAAAAAACCTTGATATTAGTCAATACCTCAGCCCGAAAGAAGCGAAAAAAATGGATATTTTTATTCATTATGGTATGGCTGCTGGAATACAGGCTTTTGAAGACAGCGGAATAGAAGTTACCGAGTCAAATGCAGAAAGGATTGGTGTAGCTATTGGTGCCGGTATTGGCGGATTAACAACTATTGAAAAAACTGCAGACCTTTTTAGAGAAAAAGGACCAAGAAGAATATCACCTTTTTTTGTACCCTCTTCTATCATTAATATGGTCTCAGGCAATCTATCAATTAAATATGGCCTTAAAGGGCCAAATTTTGCTATTGTGACTGCTTGTACTACTGGTACTCATAATATTGGTGATGCGTCAAGAATTATTGAGTATGGTGACGCAGATATTATGATTGCAGGTGGTACCGAAATGTCTACAACGAATTGTGGTCTTGGTGGCTTTGCAGCCGCTCGCGCCCTTTCAACTAGAAATAATGACCCACAGACCGCTTCCAGGCCATGGGATGTCGATAGAGATGGATTTGTGCTTGGTGATGGTGCAGGAGTTATAGTGTTAGAAGAGTATGAGCATGCAAAGAAGCGTGGTGCTAAAATTTATGGTGAGCTTTCTGGTTACGGTATGAGCAGCGATGCTTATCATATGACCCTGCCTTCTGAAGGGGGTGAAGGTGCAGCAAGATGTATGAGAAATGCCATTAATAATGCAAGCATCAATGCTGAGCAAATAAATTATATCAATGCTCATGGAACTTCGACTCTAGCAGGTGATATTGCGGAGACAGATGCTGCTAAATTAGCGCTTGGAGATCACTCTAGAAATATGGTAATGAGCTCAACAAAATCAATGACAGGTCACTTATTGGGTGCCGCAGGGGGAGTAGAGGCAGTTTTCACCACCCTTGCGATAAGAGATCAAATCGCTCCACCAACGATTAATATATTTAATCAAGACCCTCTATGCGATTTAGATTATGCTGCAAATGAAGCCAGGGAAATGAAGATTAATCATGCGATTTCCAATTCGTTTGGATTTGGTGGAACGAATGGCTCGCTTGTAATATCTAAGATATCTTAGAAGGAGCCTAACCCTCTTCTATGATTATTGATGCTGAATCAGCTAAATCTGTATCTGAGATCATCCTTGTAATCTGTTTATAAATACGTTTAGTTCCATTAGTGACACTATTAAGGGCTTCTTTTTTATTAATTATAAGTTGCCAACTCTCGTTATTTGATTTATAGTCAAAGGCTCCTCCAATTACTGCCAAAGCAAGAATTGCTAGTAATAAATATTTAATCATTGACTAGTATCACAATTAATAAATAAAAATATATTTTACCCAGTTTATAAAAACTTATATGTAATTCCAGATGCTTTTAAAAGTCCTTCTATTTTTGGTTTTCCACCCCTGAACTTAACATACTGTTGCATAAAATCAAGGCTTCCCCCAACTTCAAGAATACATTCTCTAAAGTCATTTGCAGCCTTAGAGTCGATACCTCCACTAGACTTTACATATTCATAAGCATCAGCTGCTAAGACTTCAGCCCATTTATAGCTAAAGTATCCAGCAGCATAACCACCACTAAAAATATGGGAAAAAGAGTTAAGAAAACGATTCTCATCAATAATAGGCATTAATGAAGTTTTTAGCCTAACTGTATCAAGAATTTTATAAGTATCTTGGTCTGAAATATGGGTATTTATATCCCATAATGAAAATTCACATTGACGCAACATTTGCAAGCCAGATTGGAAATTTTTAGAAGCAATCACTTTGTTAAACAGATCATCAGGTAACTTTTTTCCAGTTTCCCAATGGCCTGATATCAAATCAATAACCTCTCGTTCATAGCAAAAGTTTTCCATATATTGACTAGGAAGCTCAACACCGTCCCAAGGAACACCACTAATGCCAGCAGCGCAAGGGAAAGTAACTTTAGTTAGTAAATGATGAAGTGCATGACCAAATTCATGAAAAAGTGTAACTATCTCATCAAAATCAAATAGTGCAGGCTTTCCACCTTTAGGAGAATTTAGATTACAAACCACAAAAGCAACAGGCAAAGAATCATTATAAAGCCCCTGAAAATTTGACATCCAAGCACCACCACGTTTATTTTCTCTTGCATAGACATCAAGATATATACGCCCTATTGAACCCCTCTTATCTTTAATTTCTATCACTCTAACGTCATTGTGGTAGCACTCCTGCTCAATCTCAGTAAGGGTGACACTGTAAAGTCGCTGAATAGTTGAAAATAAACCACTCAGGACATAACTTTCAGGAAAAAAAGGTTTTAAATCAGATTTCTTAAAATCAAACATTTTTTGCTTCAATTTTTCTGAGTAAAACATTAAGTCCCATGGCATTAAGGTATGACCCGCAAAAACCTCTAAATCTATTAATTCTTTTTTAGCTTGTGACATTGAAAGGTCAACTAGATTCTCTAGAAATCTAATTACTTCTTCAGGAGATTCCACCATTTTTGATTTAACTGAATATTCTGCATAGTTTGACAAACCCAAGAGCTTTGATAACTCCAATCTCAACTCTAAAATTTCATTCATAATCTTGCAGTTATCAAACTCCTTTGGAGTAATACCAATATCAGATGCTCTAGAAATATATGCTCGATAAATTTCTTCCCTTAGTTCCCTATTTTCCGCATAGGTCATTAGATCAATATAAACTGGTATTTGCAGATTAATAACATACTCATCACCGACCTTTACCTTTGATATTTCAGCCTCCCCATAACCTTTAAGGTCATCAATAGAGACTGTTTTTTTCCAGGAATTTGTTGCCTGAAGAACGTTTTTTGAAAACTGATTACTTAAAACACTGAGCTGCTCTTGGATTGCTTTAAATCGATCTGAGTGCTCACTCTCAAGCCCAACTCCAGAAAGCTCAAAACTTTTAAGAGAATCTTTAACAATATGTTTTTGTTGCTCATTAAGATTTGATTTTTTTAACCTTTTAAACGCCTCATATAAAGATTTATTAGCGCCTATCTCACTGTAATAATTAGAAATTATTGGTAATGTTTTTTCATACTCTTTATTAAATGACTCAGAAAACATAACCGCATTAAGATGAGAATTTACACTCATCTCTCTTCCTATTTCGTGCTCAGATTCATCTAGCAAAGCAACCACACTATCCCAATCATTTCCGTTAGTTGCAATTAGTGATTTTTTTAAACCATTCTCTGTCAACTTAGTAATATTATTTACAATATTTTTTGGATTAAAATTTGGTGTTTGTTTACTTTTCATAAATTCAATATTTTAAATTCAAATAAATTAATAATCTTGGCGCCCATTAATAATCACCTCATAACCATCTTCTTCAGGCTCATCGTCAATCATCTCAGGTGGAAATCCATTTCCCAAAACTTCAACATCTGCCCTTTCCTCAAGCCTTTTAATGATATTAGGTGAAAGTTCGCGTGATCCATATCGCTTTTCACCATCTTTAAAAATATCAACTATAAGTGGTGCAATTTCAAGCTCTAAACCTTTTCGCTGAGCTAACTGATTAAAAATTCCAATATCTTTAGAGACTAGATCCATTGTAAAGCTTATATCCCTACTACCATTTAGAATAACTTGAGACTCAGTTTCATGAACAAACGAGTTCCCTGAAGATGCTTTAATTGCTTCATAGGTAACATTCATATCCATACCAAGAGATTTCATTGTTGTTAGTGCTTCAGCAATTGAAGTTAAATTAACTGTTGCTAAATAATTCGTCATTACTTTTAGCGTAGAAGCTGTCCCTAAACCACCAGTATGTAATACACGGCGACCCATAGTTGTTAATATTGGTAAAGCAAGCTCAAATGCCTCTCGTTTACAACCAGCAAAAATTGAAATATTGCCAGTATCAGCTCTATGACACCCCCCTGAAACAGGACAATCAATTGGCAAAGCACCTACCTCATCTACTAAAGCACCAATACGACGAATTTCAGCTTCATCAGTTGTACTCATTTCTAGCCATATTTTTCCTTTACTAAGTCCAGCTAAGATCCCGTCCTTAGATTCCATTACTTCTGAGCATGCTTTAGGTGATGGCAAACAAGTAATAATTACATCGCAATACTCTGCCATTTCTTTTGGTGAGCTAATACTCTTAGCACCTCGCTCTACAAATTCATCAACAAATTTTTTATTTAAATCTCTCACTGTAAGATCAAATCCATTTCTTAATAAACTACCGGCAAGCTTGCCACCTGCATTTCCTAAACCAATAAAACCTACTTTCATTGATATCTCCTAATAACTATATAAATTTAATCATCTTCAACATAATAAGGTTTTGAATCCATAGAAAGATGAAGCTTTTTCCCCTTATAGGGTGAATTTGACCTTACAACTTCAAGATTAAGTTCAACGCCTAAACCAGGTTTATCTGAAGGAATAATGTTTCCATTACTCCAATTTAATGGTTCCATTAAAACCCTCTCATGAAACCCATCCAAAGTCTTGATGCTTTCCATAATTAAGAAATTAGGTGTTGCAGTTGCAAGCTGAATACTTGCAGCAGCACCTATAGGACCGTTATATAAATGGGGAGCAATCTGGGTATAGAAAACTTCAGCAAGGCTAGCAATTTTTTTTGCTTCTAAAATTCCACCAACTCGCCCTAAATTCATTTGAATAATAGAAGCAGAGCTATTTTTCAAAATATCATAAAATTCATACTTTGAAGTTAATCGTTCGCCAGTTGCTACAGGAATACTAGTGTTTTTTGCAACTTCTGCCATTGCACCAGACTGACCTGGAGGCACAGGCTCTTCAAACCACAAAGGGTCAAACTTTTCTAAACGTTTTGCCAATCGAATTGCAGATGCTGGAGTTAATTGACCATGAGTCCCTATTAAAATATCACATCTATCTCCTACGGCCTCTCTAACTTCTCTACAGTAATTTTCGCAATGATTTAAACGACTCAATGATATTTGATGTCCAGAATAGATAGAGTAAGGCCCAGCAGGATCAAACTTCAGGGCAGTGAAGCCTTGCTCCATAAACTTAATAGCAGACTTTGCGCCAAGCTCTGGATCTTCATAGTTAAGAACGCCATTTTTATCTTCTGGATATAAATAAGTATACGAACGAAGTTTGTCATGCACTTTACCGCCTATAAGCTCATAAATTGGCTTATTTGCAGCTTTTCCGATAACATCCCAACATGCGATCTCTAAGCCACTTAATACACCCATCATCGTCAAATCTGGCCTCTGGGTAAAGCCACTTGAAAAGCATTCTCTATAAAAGCGCTCTATATGGTGAGGGTCATGTCCTTTTAAATAGCGTTCAAACACATCTTCTATTGCCTTAACAACAACCTCTGGATAAAAAGAAGCTGAATAGACTTCACCAATACCTGTGATTCCACATCTAGTTTCGATAGACAAAAAAATCCAATACATTCCACCGATATGTGGTTTAGGTGTAGCAACTATATAGGTATTTAATTTAACTACTTCCATGACAGTAAAATAAAATTTAATGATGTTGGTGTCATTTTTATACTTATATAGTCTAGGATGCAAATAATCATTTCATTGATTAATTAAGAATTCTGGATAGATCTTTTAGGTCTATCTTTACGCTGAGAATTTTGCCAATTTGGGTCAATCCATACATCGGCATTACTAGCCTGAAGAGGTTTATTTCCTAATATAGAATCAGCCATTTTTTCAGCCAACATTATAGTAGGAGCGTTAAGGTTTCCGTTAGGTATGCTTGGAAATACAGATGAATCAATTACCCTTAATTTTTCAACACCATTTACTTGACCTTTATTATTTACAACAGCCAAAGGATCATCTATATCACCCATTTTGCAAGAACATGATGCGTGATAGGCGCTTTCAACATTTGCCCTAACCCATTCATCTATCTCATCATCACTACTAACCTCTATACCCGGACTGGCTTCACCTGCATTATATTCATCAAAAGATGGTTGACTTAATATCTCTCTTGTTAGCCTAATACAATCGCGCCAGTCTTGTCTATCTTGCTCACTTTCTAAATAATTAAACAAGATAGTTGGCTTAGCTTGTGGATCTGAACTGTTTATTTTAATACTGCCACGACTAGTTGTTTTATTGACCCCAGCATGGACTTGATAGCCATGACCATTCATTACTGCATTGCCGTCGTATCGCATTGCAGCAGGAAGGAAATGGTACTGAATATTAGGCCATTCAATACCCGCTCGTGAGCGAATGAAGCCACAAGATTCAAAGTGGTTAGTGGAGCCTAATCCAGTGTTAAATAGCATCCAGCGGACACCAATAAGACCCTTACTAAATAAATTTAACTTACTATTAAGTGTGATTGGTTTTTTGCAATGATATTGAATATAAACTTCAAGATGATCTTGAAGATTTTCTCCAACGCCTAGTAATTCATGATGCAGTTCAACGCCAGCTTTCTCTATAACATCTCTTGGACCTATTCCTGATAATTGAAGGAGCTGAGGTGAGCCAATAGAGCCAGCACAAAGTATTACCTCTTTATTGGCATTAACTGTTTCATTTTTTCCTTTTATTTTGTATTCAACTCCTGTTGCAATTTTATTTTTGAGCAATACTCTTTGAACAAATACTCCAGTTAATATTGTAAGGTTTGGTCTATTTTTTGCTGGTTTAATATAGGCATTTGATGTAGAAGAACGTATACCTTTACCGACAGTCATATGCATAGGCCCAAAACCTTCTTGTTGTTCAGCGTTATAGTCACTAGTTTTTGGATACCCTGCTTCTTGACCAGCTTCAATAAATGCTTCATAGAGAGGGTTTAACTTCATATTATTTCCATTCGAAGTAGCAATAGGGCCGTTACCTCCTCGATAATCGTCTTCTCCCTTATGCCAAGTCTCAGAGCGCTTAAAGTAAGGCAGGCAGTCTCTATATGACCATCCCTTTGCTCCTTGCTCTTCCCATTGATCAAAATCTCGGGCATGTCCTCGAACATAAACCATTCCATTAATTGAAGAAGAGCCACCCATTACTTTTCCTCTCGGGCAATGCATCTTTCGGTTATCGAGGAAGGGTTCTGGCTCAGTATGAAATTGCCACGCATATTTTTCAGTATTCATTGGATAAGATAAAGCAGTAGGCATCTGAATCATTATATTTTTATCACTACCACCAATCTCTAATAGTAATACCTCATTGATTCCAGATTCGGTCAAGCGATTAGCTAAAACGCATCCTGCGGATCCTGCTCCAACAATAATATAATCAAATTGTTTACTCATATTAATAAGGACTTTCAATATTATCTAATCGAACAAAAACACTTTTAATTTGAGTATAGCTTTTTAAAGTCTCAGGGCCATTTTCCCGCCCTATTCCTGACTCTTTATAACCCCCAACAGGCATTTCAGCAGGGGAGTCCCCCCAACTATTAATCCAACAAATTCCAGCCTCTAATTGGTTAATAACTCGATGAGCACGATTAATATCTTTTGTGAATATTCCTGCAGCTAATCCAAACTTAGTATTATTTGCTCTTTTGATCACTTCAGCCTCATTATCAAATCTCAAAACTGACATTACCGGACCAAAAATTTCATCAATAACATGGTCTGAATCATCTTTGCAATCAGCAAATATTGTTGGTTCAACAAAAAAGCCATTAGCAGTTTCTTTTGATTTATAACGATTACCACCTATTACTAATCTTGCTCCTGATGCCTTTGCTTTATCTATATAACCCATCACTTTATTAAGATGTTTCGAACTAATTAATGCTCCCATCTGTGTATCTAGGTTCATAGGGTCACCAAGTTTTATTTTTTTACTACGTAAAGATGCTTTTTCTAAAAACTGATCATAAACTTTGGAGTGAACATAGACACGTGTACCGTTGGTGCAAACTTCTCCCTGTGTATAAAAATTAGCCAATAATGCTCCTGAAACTGCATTATCTATATCAGCATCATCAAAAATGATTAATGGTGATTTACCTCCCAACTCTAGAGTTACTTCTTTGAGCGTTCCTGAAGCATCTGTCATGACTTTTTTCCCGGTTCCACTTTCACCAGTAAAAGAAACTTTAGCAATTTTTGGGTGCCTTGTTAAATATTGTCCAACACGATAATCTCCTTGCACTACATTAAAAACACCGGGCGGTATTCCTGCCTCTGTATATATCTCAGCAAGCTTCATAACACTCAGGGGAGTTTCTTCAGATGGTTTAAAAACCATAGAATTGCCTGCTGCTAAGCAAGCCGCAGACTTCCAGCAAGCAATTTGTATAGGATAGTTCCAAGCACCAATACCTGCACAAACACCTAAAGGTTCTCTTTTTGACATATAAAAAGTATTGGAGTCTAAATCTTGCTGAGTTCCCTGCAAAGCAGGCGCAAGTCCAGCATAATATTCTATTACATCTGCACCAGAATGGATATCCACACAATTAGCTTCTTGCAAAGGCTTTCCAGAATCCATAACCTCTAAAGATGCAAGCTCATGATTTCTTTCACGAAGTAAAGCAACAGCCTTTAATAGAATACGACCTCTCTCAACAGCTGACATTGAGCTCCAAATAGCAAAACCTTTCTCTGCAGATTTAATAGCTCTCTCAACATCATCTTCACTTGCCTGATCTACCTTTGCAATAACTTTCCCATTTGCAGGATTTTTGGTTTCAAAAGATTCGCCAGAATTGGATTCAAAATAGGCGCCATGAATATATAAATGTTCTTTCATAAGCTTTCAATAAAAAACAGATAAAACACTAGGGTGGTTTAAATCTAAAAAACTAATGATACATACTAAGTGAGCATTAAAAGTAATATTATTGTTGAATATGGAGACTATATTAAATAAAAAAAATAGATCAAATTATTTGTTAATAACTTAAATTAAATTAGAAAATAATTAAGTTTAAATTCTATTTAAATCTAAACTAATAGCTTAGTCCCTTAAGCTAAAAATATTAAGGCATAACAATGTTTTTAAGCTGATCTATAAGTAAGTTTAAGAGAGTAATTTTTTGCTTATCATCAAAGCGACTTATAGGCCCTGAGACAACAATAGCTCCTACAAATTTATCACTATTTGAAACAACTGGAACAGCAAGCGCAAAGAGCGCTGCGTTATGTTCATTTATTGAGAGGTAGTAGCCCTTATCTCTGATATCTTTATAAAAGCCTTGCTTATCATTTTTACGCTTACCATAGGCCAAGATAATTCGACCTGAAGCCCCTTGATTGAGCTCTAAGCGAGAGCCTTGTTCAATGTTGTGTCTTATTTCGTCTCTTGAGTGAGCTCTATAGAGGCAAATACGTTTATCTTCTTCTTCTACAAAGAAGGAGGCTGTCTCTCCAGACATATCTCTTATTCTATCTACTATAGGACGTATCTGCTCTAAATGGTTACTTTGCGTGTAAATAGCGCTTAAATAGAGTGCCTGGGTTCCAACAACATATTCCTTATTCTTCAGTCTAGAGACATATCCATACTCTTCTAGTGTTGTTAGAATTCGATAGGTTGTTGATAAATTAAAGTTAAGTTGCTCACAGATCTCTTTTATTGAAAATTGAGCCTTATCTAGTGAAAATATTGATAAGATCTGTAAACACTTTTGAATTGCGTTATAACTTTTATCAATGGATCTTGGTTTCATTTAATTTCATATTATGAAAAAAAAATATTATATCGTAAAATTATGTTACCTTAAAAAAAAATTATTGGTATTATAAAAATTCCAGTAAATATTAGTTTTATCAAAAGTTTATGTACTTAAGGATAAACATAAATACTGTTAATATACTGTCTGAAATATATATAAATAAAATGGAGTAATCAATGAACAGAAAAGAACAAATTCAAGCCCTAGAAAAAGACTGGCAAGAAAACCCTAGATGGGAAAATGTTAAACGTACATATTCTGCAGAAGATGTCGTCAGATTACGTGGTTCTGTTCAACCTGAATGTACTTATGCTCGAAGAGGTGCTGAAAAGCTCTGGGATCTTGTAAATGGCTCATCTAAAAAAGGTTATGTAAACTGTATGGGTGCAATTACTGCAGGTCAAGCAATGCAACAAGCAAAGGCAGGTATTGAAGCTATCTATCTATCTGGATGGCAAGTTGCAGCAGATGGAAATACATCCGAGACGATGTATCCAGATCAATCTCTATATGCATATGACTCTGTTCCTACAATGGTAAGAAGAATTAACAATACATTTAAAAGAGCAGATGAAATTCAGTGGGCACAAGGTATTGATGAAAGTGATGATAAATATATTGATTTCTTTTTGCCTATTGTGGCAGATGCTGAAGCTGGCTTTGGTGGTGTATTGAATTCTTTTGAGTTAATGAAAAATATGATTACTAATGGAGCTGCAGGAGCTCACTTTGAAGATCAGTTGGCAGCTGTTAAAAAGTGTGGACATATGGGAGGTAAGGTACTTGTTCCAACTCAGGAGGCAGTTCAAAAATTGATCTCTGCACGCTTAGCATCTGATGTTATGGGTGTCCCTACTCTTCTATTAGCAAGGACTGATTCTGAAGCAGCCAACCTGCTTACCTCAGATGTTGATCCTTATGATGCACCTTTTGTAACTGGCAAGAGAACTGTAGAGGGTTTTTATGTTGTTAAAAATGGACTCGAGCAATCTATATCGAGAGGTCTTGCATATGCTCCATATGCTGACTTAGTATGGTGTGAAACAGGTAAACCAGACCTCGGCTTTGCAAAAGAGTTTGCAGATGCGGTTCTTGCTGAAAATCCTAACCAACTTCTAGCCTATAACTGTTCACCTTCTTTCAACTGGAAAAAGCATCTAAATGATTCCGAAATTGCTTCTTTTCAAGAAAAAATTGCTGCAATGGGTTATAAGTATCAATTCATCACTTTAGCTGGTATACACAATATGTGGTATAACATGTTCGACCTTGCTTATGATTATGCACAAGGTGAAGGTATGAAGCATTATGTCAACAAGGTTCAAGAGCCTGAATTTGAAGCAGCTAAAAAAGGTTATACTTTTGCTTCTCATCAACAAGAAGTTGGCGCAGGTTACTTCGACGATGTTACTACTGTTATTCAGGGTGGCGAGTCTTCAGTAACTGCATTAAAAGGCTCTACTGAGGAAGAGCAGTTTAATTAAGAAGTAAACTGTTAAAAATAAGACTTGCCTTTTTACTAGTAAGGCTTGTTTTTAGTGACTTTATTCTTATGGTTAATAACTCATCACAAAAAATTTCATCATCGATCGCAAAGAAGTTTCTTAGTGGAGTTAATAACTCATCACACAGAATTTCAGCATCGATCGCAAAGAAGATTCTTAGTGGATTTGAACAGCATTATCAAAACATAAAAAGTGCTTCGATAGAAGCAAAAAGATGCTTTGAGGAAAGGGAATGGGAGAAAATTGAGAGTGACTCAAAACTAAGGCTCAACTTCTATGATAAGCAAGTAGATAATTTTTGCAAAAAACTCTCTTCTGAGCTAAGAAAGCAAACTCTTTATGGGGCAAGAGCTGAATTTATTGCTAAGATTCCTTACGAGCCAACCCACATGGAAAAATTTAACTCAGAATTCTGGCAAAAAACTAAGCTTATGTATGTTGAGCTCATTACTGAGCACAAGCAGCCTGAACTTGCTGAAACCTTTTATAACTCGGTCTTTTGTAGGCTATTTTCTAGAAGTTTCTATAACACTCAATTTATCTTTACAAAGCCTTGTGTGTCTCTTAATTATATTGACATGGATGAGCCAGTAACTGATAGCTACTTTATTGAAAAAGATCAACTTAAAAATTCTTTTACTAGTATTCTAAATAGCTACTTTAACAAGTCTTCATTTGGTAGTCTTGAACAAGACATACGGAGACTGGAAGAGCAGCTATATATTCAACTTCCCAGTCTAGAGTCAGATGTGTTCGAAATTCAAGTTATTGGTACTCCTTTTATTAGAGGTAAAGCTGCCTACATAACTGGAAAAATTGTATCCCAACTTCATGCTGATCAACCTTTATTAATTGTCCTATTAAATAATAAGGAAAAAGGAATTTATGTTGACAGCCTACTGACCGATGTTGGAAGTATATCAATAGTGTTCAGTTTTTCAAGATCATATTTCTTTATTACTACTGACTATCCATCAGCCATTGTTGAATTTCTAAAAGAGATTCTTCCAGGAAAAACTAGAGCTGTCCTTTATAGCGCTATTGGTCTTCATAAACATGGCAAAACACTTCTCTATAGACACTTCTTAAAATACTCAAAAGTTACTAGCGAAAAATTGATTATTGCTCCTGGAATTAAAGGAATGGTCATGTCAGTTTTCACTTTCCCTATGTACCCTTATGTTTTTAAAATTATTAATGACCAATTTGCCCCACCAAAGATGGGAACAAAAGAGATGGTAAAAGACCGTTACTACTTTGTTAAAAACCATGTAAGAGTCGGCAGGCTTGCCGATACATGGGAGTTTTCTAATGTCGCATTCTCAATGAAGGATATCGATAAAGCTCTTTTAACTGAATTGAAGAAAAAAGCAGGTTCAAATATAGAAATAGAGGGAGACTTACTAATTATTAAACACATGTATATTGAAAACAAAATGACTCCACTTAATATGTACCTTGAAACTGCTAACAAAGAACAGCAAACCCATATTATTAATGACTACGGTAAGGCCATTGATGAGTTAATTAATTCAAATATATTCCCTGGAGATATGCTGACTAAAAATTTCGGTGTAACACGTCAAAATCGAGTTGTATTTTATGACTATGATGAGATTACTTTAATGAGCACTCCAATTTTTAAAAAAATCCCTAAGTCCAGAACTTATGAAGAGGAAATGGCTTCTGAGCCTTGGTATTATGTAGGACAAAATGATGTCTTCCCAGAAGAGTTTAAATATTTTATGCTACCAAATAAATTCATGAAAGAAACCTTTAATAAGCACTATAAAAAACTCCTTGATGCTAAATATTGGGTCTCAATCCAAGAAAAAATTCAAAAAAATGGTGTAATGGATTACTATCCTTATGGAACAGAAAAACGAATGTGTGAAATTTATGGGGAGAATAATGACTAAATCAACCTGTGATATATCAGACAAACTCCATCCAAATGTAGAGTATTTAGAGCCAATATACAAAAGTTACGGTGCAAAAACTGCCTTTTCAGGTCGTATTGTTACTATTAAGTGCTTTGAAGATAACTCTCTTATTGAAGAAGCTCTAAAAACTAATGGCAAAGATTCAGTATTGGTGATTGATGCAGGTGGATCTATGAATTGTGCAATGCTAGGAGATAAGAGAGTTACTGATGCTATTAATAATAAATGGGAAGGAATTATTGTTAATGGAGTAATTAGAGACTCAGCAGTAATAAATACAATGCCAATTGGAATTCGTGCTCTTGGAGTTTGCCCCCTCAAAAGTGTCAAAAAAGGTGCCGGAAAAAATAATTTAATTATAAATTTTTCGAATGTAGAATTTACTCCAAATCAGTATCTATATGCCGATGAAGATGGCGTAATTGTGACCCAAAATAAGGTAAATCTATGAATAAAGATAAACATATTTTTTCGAATATTAGCGTTGAAAAATCACTATTTGACTTCATTAATAATGAGGTATGTATTGGTTTAAATATTACTGCAGAAGGTTTCTTTGAATCACTTTCAGAGACTCTAAATGAACTACAAAAAGAAAATATTCATTTACTTAAAAAGCGTGATAATCTTCAATCTAAAATTGATAAATGGCACACTGAAAATAAAAGAATTGATCCTAAAAGTTATAAAGCCTTCTTGACAGATATAGGATACATTGTCCCTAATCCTGAGAGCTTCTCAATTCATGTTGATGAAGTTGATCCTGAAATTTCTCAAATTGCTGGACCACAATTGGTTGTTCCAATAACTAATCAACGATTTGTACTTAATGCAGTAAATGCAAGATGGGGAAGTCTATTTGATTCTCTTTATGGTACAAATGTAATACCAAATAAAGGCAGCATGAGAACTTCATTTGCTCATAACCTTCAAAGAGTTAATAGGACAGCTGAATTAGCGTGCGATTTTCTAGATGAAATTGCTCCACTTAAAGGCGCCTCATATAGACAAATCACGTCGCAAGTTAAATATACTAGGGCTCTAATTTTTAATTTGAATAATGGAGAAGTAACTACGCTAATTAATCCTGAACAGTTTAGAGGATTAAGCAAAGACGGAAGTATATTACTTCAGAATAATAATCTTCATATTGAGATTGTATGTGACCAAGAAAAAAGTCTACATAAAAGTGGTATTTTTGATGTGATGCTAGAGTCTGCTATAACAACTATTGTTGACTTTGAGGACTCCGCATCTACTGTTACTGATTATGAAAAAATACACGCCTACCGAAACTACTTAGGTCTAATTAAACGTGAGTTAAATACAACATTTACCAAAGGTGGTGAAACACTAACTCGCTCATTAAATAAAGATAAAGAATATACAGACTCTAACGGAAAAATATTTAGTCTTCCTGGTACTAGTCTTACCTTAGTTCGTAATGTTGGCATCCATATGATGACTGAACTAGTAACCAATCTAGATGGATCTCCAATTCCTGAAGGTATCTTAGATGCAATGATTACCTCATTGATAGCGCTTCACGATTTAAAAATCAAAGCAAATTCAAAAAAAGGTAGTTTTTATATAGTAAAACCCAAATTACATGGTCCAGAAGAAGTTGAATTTACTATGAAATTATTTTCATTGGTAGAAAAAGCACTTTCACTAAAAGAAAATACTTTAAAAATTGGCGTTATGGATGAAGAAAGGCGTACTACACTTAACCTAATGGCCTGTATTCATGCAGCAAGAAATAGAATTATTTTTATCAATACAGGCTTCTTAGACCGAACTGGTGATGAAATTCACACATCAATGATGGCCGGTGCAATGAGATGTAAAAATCTTATAAAGGAAGAAGTGTGGTATTCAGTTTATGAATCAAACAATGTGAATATTGGATTAGAGTGTGGCTTATTTAAAAAAGCACAAATAGGAAAAGGCATGTGGGCGCAGCCTGACAAAATGCGACAGATGCTAGATAACAAAATGATACACTTAGAAGCTGGTGCAAACTGCTCATGGGTACCCTCTCCAACAGCAGCTACTCTCCATGCAACTCATTATCATCGTTTTGATGTCTTTGAACGTCAAAAAGAGCTTCTTTCAAAGCAACAACAAGTAAATCAAGAAGATCTTCTTGTTATTCCTTTCTTAAAGCTCCCAGAGCAAATGTCTGAAGATAAGATTATTAATGAAATTAATAACAATGCACAAAGTATTTTAGGTTACGTTGTAAAGTGGATTAACCAAGGAATTGGTTGCTCTAAAGTGCAAGATATAAACCATGTTGGGCTTATGGAAGATCGTGCAACTCTTAGGATATCGTCACAACATATGGCTAACTGGCTTCATCATAAGATATGTTCAAAAGAGCAAGTTAATAAAGCATTTCAAGACATGGCTATTGTAGTTGATGAACAAAACAAATATGACCCAAATCATATACCTCTTGCCCCTGGTTATGACAGCTTTGCCTATCAAGCATCTCTTGCTTTAGCTATTAAAGGGTTGGACCAGCCTAATGGCTACACTGAAGGAATCTTAATAAGTTATAGACGTAAATTTCTTGAAGCTAAAGAAGTAAAATAGATAAATTGATAATTTTTCAGAGTTAAATTATGAAACAAGTACTTAAACTTACACTTGAAGATACAAAGAAAATGATGGATGGTGCCATTAATAAAGCCATTGAGATAGGTGTAGATATGGATATCGCTATTGTAGACGATGGTGGTCACCTCATGTTATTTACAAGAATGGATAATGCTAGAATTACAAGCATTAATATCTCCATCGATAAGGCATTTACTGCGGCGGCAGCTAGAAAAGCAACCTCAGATTATGGTAAATCTGTTCGTAATCACGGCCCAGCATTTGGTATCCAAACTTCACATCAAGGTCGTTTTTGTGTCGTTGGTGGTGGCTTGCCGCTTTTTGTCGATAGTCAGATTGTTGGTGGAATTGGTTGCAGTTCTGGCACTGCTGACCAAGATATAGTGGTTGCCCAGGCAGGGCTTGAAGCATTTCTTAAGGTTAAATAAAAAAAGTCAAGCTAGTTCTAGCCTTTAAAAGCATTATCAGAAAGAAGATAGTCGAGCTCCTCCATAGTGCTCATTCGGTCTAATATTTCATTCCTATGAGGAAAACGACCAAACTTTTTAACAAGATCCCTATGATGCTTAGAATACTCCAAGTTAAAGTTGTATTTTTCAAACAAATAAACTTGTAAGTTCTGATGATCAATGTTTTCACTATGCATTAAAGGCATAAATAAAAACAATAGCATTTCAGTACTAAGCTCTTCATCAAAGCCATTCTCAATTGCTTCTAAAGCTACTTCAACAGCTATTTTCTCTGTTTCAAAAGATCTAGGGCTTCCTCTAAACATATTTAAAGGAAATTGATCTAAAACTATGATCAATGCTACACAACCTTCTGGGCTATCTCTCCATTCATTAAGCTTACCTGAAGCAGCTAAATCCCATAGTTGTTCATAATTTTTCTTTATTTCATTATCTATTTCTGAAGTAGAAGCAAACCAGAATTGCTGACTTCTTTTAGAAAACCAATAGTTATTTACAGCTGAAGGTGTTGACATATTTTCACCAAAAAAATATTGAACAAGTTTTTCTTCAGAGAAAGATAATACCTCACTCTGAAGAAATTATATTAATATTTATCTGTGTGGTGACTTTTCACCAAAATCCTTATATTTTTCAAGATGTCTAACGGGTTTACTTAATGCATCTTTTCTGAACGGGTCACCCAATTCTCTAGAACACATAATTTCTATAATTGTAGTTTTTCTCTCATTCATTTGCATATCGATAGCTTTTTTCAATGCTGGTCCAACGTCTTCGAGTTTGTCTACACGAATTCCTTCAGCACCCATTGATTCTGCAATATTAACAAAGTGTTGATCTGTAAGCTCCGCTGCTATAAAACGTCTATCATAAAAATCTACTTGATTTTTCTTTTCAGCACCCCAATGACGGTTATGAAATACAACTGCTGTAACAGGAATATCATGCCTTACACATGTCATTGTCTCGACCATACTCATTGCCCAAGCTCCATCTCCCGCGTATGAAACCGCAGGCCTATGTTGTGCTGCAGCTTTAGCACCAATGATTGTTGGAAAGGCGTAACCACAATTTCCAAAACTCATTGCAGCAAAGAAGCTACGTGGTTTTTCAAAACGAAGGTAGCTGTTTGCAACTGAATTAATGTTACCAATATCAGTCGAAACCATAACATCTTCAGGCATTGCATTTTCAAGCTCACGTAAAACCTGTCTAGGGTGTAGCCAGCCTTCCTCTTTATCTGCAAGCATATCCATACTGTATGAATCAGTTTCATGAATCCATTCGTCAAGCTCTAACTCCCAAACAGCTTTCTCATCTGCAATGGTTATTGCTCTATCAGCTTTAGAGGAGTCACAGCTAAGGGATTCAGAAGCTAATTTCTCGCAAAGAACCTCAGCAACTGCCTTTGCATCCCCACAAATACCAACATTAATTGGCTTGACTAAACCAAGCATTTTATGATCTGCATCAATTTGGATAATTTGAGCATCTTTCGGCCAGTAGTCCATACCATGTTGAGGTAATGTTCCAAATGGACCTAAACGAGTACCTAGAGCAATAACTACATCAGCTTTTGAAATTAGTTTCATTGCAGCCTTTGAACCTTGATAGCCTAAAGGGCCACACCAAAGTTCATGGCTTGCAGGAAAAGAGTCATTATGAAGATAGCTATTAACAACTGGAGCACCAAGACGCTCAGCTAATGCTGCGCACTCTTGAACAGCATCAGCCATAACAACTCCTCCTCCAGAGACAATCACTGGAAATTGAGCTTTAGCAATCAAAGCAACAGCTTCATTTAATGTATCTTCTCCGCCTGAACCTCGATCAATTCGGCGAGGCGTAGGAATAGTAAATTCACCATCCGCATAAAAATAATCTCGAGGGATGTTTAGCTGTGCAGGTGCCATTTCACTCATTGCCCTATCAAAACAGCGACCCGTAAATTCTGCCATCCTCATTGGATTAACAACGTGACCCTGATATTTAGTAAATTCTTGGAACATCGGTAGTTGGTTAGCTTCCTGAAAACCGCCCAATCCCACACCCATAGTGCCTGCTTCTGGAGTTACGATTACAACCGGACTATGGGCCCAATAAGCAGCAGCAATAGCTGTAACGCAGTTAGAGATGCCTGGCCCATTTTGGCCAATAACGACTCCATGCCTGCCACTTACTCTTGAGTAACCATCAGCCATATGAGCAGCACCCTGTTCATGAACAACAGGAATAAATCTAATTCCTGCCGGTTCAAAAATATCCATTGCATCCATAAATGCAGAACCCATAATCCCAAAGATATCTGTTACATCATTAGCGACCATTGTTTCCACAAAAGCCTCACTAGAAGTCATTTTTGCCATTTTTTAACTCTCCTATTTAATTTATTTATTAAGCATGTCAAGGGCAGGGATATAATCATAGCCTAAGTCCTGAGCCACTTCAAGACAAGTTACTTTACCGCTATGGACATTTAATCCAGCTCTAAGGTGCTCATCATCTAATAGAGCCTGCTTTACCCCCTTATTGGCAATATTTAGTGCAAAAGGCAGTGTTACATTATTAAGTGCATAAGTCGAGGTTTTTGGAACCCCTCCCGGCATATTAGCAACACAGTAATGAACAACATCATCAACTATGTATGTTGGCTCTGCATGCGTAGTTGCCTTTGAAGTTTCAAAACAGCCACCTTGGTCGATTGCAACATCAACAATCACAGAGCCGGTCTTCATTGCCTTGATCATTTCTTTAGAAACTAATTTTGGAGCCTCAGCACCTGGTATTAAGACACCACCGATAACTAAGTCTGCTTGTAATACATATTCTTCTACTGAGCTTTTTGTTGAAAACACTGTATTTGTACTTCTTCCGAATTGCTGCCAGTGTTGCTCTAGTGTTTCAGGATTGTTATCAAGCACCCAAACATCCGCACCCATTCCAACTGCCATATGTGCAGCATGGGCACCTACAACGCCACCACCTAAAATAACAACATTCAGAGGATCAACACCTGGAACACCGCCTAGTAAAGCCCCCATACCACCATTAGGGTGCTCTAAAAAGTGAGCGCCGGCCTGAACTGCCATGCGCCCAGCAACTTTTGACATTGGAGCTAATAATGGGAGTCCTCCTCTAGGTGAAGTAACTGTTTCATAAGCGATACAAATAGCGCCACTTTCAACCAGTCCTTTTGTTTGTTCAGGATCTGGAGCTAGATGAAGATAAGTATATAAAATCTGTCCTTCTTTGAGCATTGCAATTTCTTCAGCTTGAGGCTCTTTAACTTTAACAATCATATCAGCCATTGCAAAAACCTCTTTAGCAGTCGGAATAATTTCAGCCCCACTAGCTGCATAATCTTCATCGCTCGCACCAATACCGACACCTGCATTTGCCTGAACTAAAACCTTGTGACCATGATTAGCGCACTCTTTAACACTTCTAGGTGTTAATCCAACTCTGTACTCATGGTTTTTAATTTCTTTTGGAACTCCGATTATCATCTCAATCTTCCTATATTAATTTTATAAATTTGTAAACTATTTGTTTGCTTCTAGGGCGTTATCTACAGATTCAATTATTAAATCTATGTCATTTTTAGAACAAATAAAGGCCGGACTAAATAATAAAACATTATTATTTGTCTCAAAACTTCTATTTGTTCTGCCAATCATTACCTTGTTTTGAAAACAATGTCCTGCTACTGCAATAGCAACCTTTTCATCTACTGGCTCTTTAGTTACTCTATCTTTTACTAGCTCTACCCCACAAAACAATCCTTTTCCTCTTACTTCACCTATCATTTCATGTTTATCTTGTAATTCTAGAAGCTTATTTTTTAGATAATCCCCAACCACGTTAATGTTTTCTATAAGCTTTTCTCTTTTAATAATCTTTAATACTTCAAGAGCAGCTGCAGGTCCAGCAGTGCTTCCACCAAATGTAGAAATATCTCTGAAGTAACTATCAATATTAGTTGGATCTTCTTTAAACATATCAAAGAGCCTCTCTGTAGTTACAGTAATAGATACAGCAGCGTAACCAGCAGCTAAACCTTTAGCTGTTGTTACGATATCAGGCTGAACATCATAGTGCTGATAACCAAACCATTTTCCTGTCCTTCCTATCCCACATACTACTTCATCGATATGGAGTAAAACATCATATTTTCTGCAAATTGATTCAATTATTGGAAAGTATTCAGGTACTGGTGGAATTACTCCGCCACCTGCTGTTATTGGCTCTAAAACTACTGATCCAACAGTATCAGGGCCTTCAGTTTTAATAATATCTTCAAGAGCTGTTGCACACTCAATATTGCACTCTCCATATTTTTTCCCAAATGGGCATCTATAGCAGCAGCAGTGAGGCATTTCAACGAAACCTGGCACAAATGGGCCATATTGTTTTTTTCTCTGAAGCTGACCAGATGAGCTCATAGCACCAATTGTAGTTCCGTGATAGTCTCGGTCACGGTAAATTATTTTATGTTTTTTTCCTTCGTTATGAAAATGAGCGAGTTGGCGAACCATCTTGTAGCCTTTTTCATTCGCTTCAGAGCCAGAATTTGAATAATATACACGGTCTAAGCCAGGCATAAGAGAAGTAACTTCTTTTGCGTATTCGGCAGCTGGCTCGTTACCAAAAGTGCCGGCAAAATATGGAATTTTTGATAATTGATTGCTTACAGCCTCAACCATATCATCCCTGCCAAAGCCCAAGTTTACAGTCCATACACCACCAGAGGTTCCATCAAGATATTCATTACCTTTGGTATCAGTAACAATCATCCCTTTTGCTTTCGAGACAATCATTGGATCGCTCGATTCAAAAGCCTTATGCTGCGTTAAATGATGCCAAATATGGTCCTTGTCATTTTGTATGATTGTGTTGTCAGACATAATCGCCCTTTTGTTAATTAAAATGCAAAATTATATAATATTGACTGCAATTCACAGGAATGAATTGTAAAATATAAGTGGTCCTAAATTAACATATATATAGAACCAGAAAACTTATAATTAATAGGCCAGTTAAATGAATGAAATGTGGAATCAGTTCTTTTCACTGAGGCATGATAAGCCTCGGACGCTTCAACTGCAAATTCGTCAGCAACTAATTGATGCCATTACTAATGGCTTAATTGGACCAAATGAGCCTCTTCCTTCCTCGAGAAACCTTGCTTTAGCGCTTAAAGTTGCAAGGAATACTGTGATTGCTTCCTATAAAGAACTTGAGTTTGATGGTTATATTACTGCCCAACAAAGGAAAGGTTATTATGTTAATGAGCAATTTTATGAGAATTACACCAACAGTAATGAAGTCCAACCTAATGATCCTACTCCCCCTTTATGGCTTAATAAATTAATTACAAAAAAACCATCGATCCAAACCAATATTCATAATCCAGAAAATTGGCAAAACCTTCCCTATTCATTCACAATTGGTCAAATAGATAAGAGTTTAATTCCCTACTATGAGTGGAGAGAGGTGGTTAGGCACTCTTCAACACTGCCTGAAATACAAAAATGGAATATTGACCATGTTGATAATGATGATCCCTCTTTAATAAAACAAATCCAATCTAAAGTTCTACCAAAGCGAGGCATTTGGGCAAATAAAGATCAAATTTTAATTACCTCTGGTAGTCAGAATGCAATCTATATTATTGCTAGTCTTATTGTTAAGCAAAACACCATTGTTGCTATAGAAAACCCAGGATACCCAGATGTTAGAAATATCTTTAGCTTTAGAACCGATAATATTATCCCAATTTCAGTCGATAAAGACGGAATCGTAGTCAAAGAGATAAAATCAGATTCAAATATAGTTTTCACTACTCCAAGTCATCAATACCCTACAGGTGTAACAATGAGTATGGAGAGAAGGCATGATCTTTTATCTGTTGCAAAAGAAAATAATATGGTCATCATTGAAGATGACTATGAAGCAGAAATTAATTTCCAAAAGAAACCCAACCCATCTCTGAAAAGTCTTGATAAAGATAATAATGTAATTTATGTTGGGAGTTTTTCGAAAGCCTTTGCGCCTGGCTTAAGACTAGGCTATATGGTTGCCCCAGAAAGCTTTATTAAAGAAGCAAGAGCCCTGAGAAGATTAATACTAAGGCACATACCTTCCAATAATCAGCGCTCAGTGGCACTATTTATTGGACTTGGTCATTATCATAATATGTTTACAAAGATACAAAAAACGAATAAAGAACGCTGGGGGTTGATTAATGAAAAAATTAATCAAGAACCTTTGTTATCTTGTACTCCTACTCATGGAGGTTCAACTTTTTGGGTTAAGATTCCAAAATCAGTAGATAGCGACAAGCTTTGCCAAAAACTTCTAGATAGAGGTGTTGCTGTAAGACCTGGACACGCCTCCTTCTTTGAGGAAAAACCTCCATCAAATTATTTACATCTTGGTTATTCTGCAATTGATACCAATAAAATCAATAAAGGAATAGATATTATTGTAGAAGAAGTAAAGACAATGTTGCCTTAAAGTATATTAAATTCTAATTTTCTTATTTAAAGGGTCATACATAGATTTTAGTGATGCGCTAGCTTTTTCAACGACGCCTTCGACCTCAATAGTATATTCAGCACTTAATATATCCTCATGATCCTCATTGGGTAAGCATGTAACATAACCAAGACCAACTGCACCCCCTAAAGTATGGCTATAAGTTCCACTAGTTAGGTGACCTACTATCTCTCCATTCTTTAGAATAGGTTCATTATGGTATAGCATTAGTTCAGGATTACTTAGCAAAAATTGCATCATACGTATTTCATATCCCGAGGTTTTTTTAGTTTCAACGGCATCATAACCAATAAACTTTCCAAACTTTGATGGCGTCTTGTTAAGTTTCACAGCAAATCCTAGACCAGCATCAATTACGTGATCTTCATCCGTGATATCGTGTCCAAAATGCCTATAAGCTTTTTCTATACGACAACTATCTACAGTATGCATTCCAATCTGCCTTAAATAGAACTCTTCTCCTTTTGAATCAATTAGCTCTGCAACATAACTCGAAAACTCTATTGGGAAGTACAATTCCCAGCCCAATTCTCCGACATATGTAATTCGATGCGCCCGAACATTCGCCATACCAACTTCAATATTGCGTACATTTGCAAATGGAAAACTTTCATTACTCATATCATTATCAGTTATAGACTGAAGGAGATCTCTCGAATTTGGACCCATAATGGCTATACAGCCCTCTGAACTTGTTGCATCAAAGATTGAACAATTTGCTCCTTTAGGCTTATTCTTTTTAAGCCAATGCATATCACGATTAAGACACATGGTGCCACTAACTACTAAGAAGTCATCAATATCTATGCGCGTAACAGTAACATCAGCCTCAATACCACCTTTATTATTAAGCCACTGTGTGTATACCATTCTTCCAGGTGCTACATCAACATCATTGGCGCAAATTAACTGAAGAAAATCCATAGCATCAGATCCTTTCACTCTAATTTTGGCATAAGAGGTCATTTCGTACATACCGACAGTCTCTCTAATAGCTTGCTGCTCTAATTTATGAAAATCAAACCAATTTTGCCTACCCCATGAATATTCATACTTAGCTTCAACTTTACCAATCAATTCCTTTGGTACAAACCAGTTAGCTCTCTCCCAACCAGCAACCTCACCAAAACATGCCCCACGATCTTTGAAAAAATCATAAAGTGGTGTTTTTCGCAAACCTCTAGCAGTTTCGTATTGATGGTATGGAAAATGATTTTCATACAAATAACCTAAGGTTTCTGTCACTCTATTTGCTAAATAAATTTTATTATTTTGAAATGGTTCATTTCTTCTTATATCAACATCCCATAAATCGCAAGGTGGCTCACCTCCAACAATCCATTCTGCTAAATATTTTCCAGCACCGCCAGCTGCCTGAATACCAATAGAATTAAACCCAGCAGCAACAAAAAAGTTTCCTAGCTCAGGTGACTCACCTATTTGAAAATTATCATCAGGTGTAAAACTCTCTGGGCCATTAAAAAAAGTTTCAATACCTAGACTTTCCATTATGGGTACTCGATTCATAGCCAACTCAAGATAAGGCATGCAGTGTTCTAGATCATCCTGTATTTGGTCGAAGCAAAAATCTTCAGGAATTCCATTTTGAGCCCATGGTTTGGCATTAGGTTCAAACAAACCAACCAATATTTTTCCAGCATCTTCTTTATAGTATGCAGATTCATCAGGAACCCTTACTACAGGCATATCTCCTAAATTTGGTACAGATGAGGTTAGAAAATAAAAATGCTCACAGGCATGAAGTGGTACAGAAACACCAGCCATTTTACCAACCTCTCTTGCCCACATCCCGCCGCAATTAACAACTACTTCCGATTGAATATCACCGTAATTGGTTTGAACACCACTAGCCTTCCCATCTTCTTTAAGAATTCCAGTAACTTTAACATCTTCAAAAATCTTAACGCCATTATTTTTAGCACCTTTTGCAAGAGCCATTGCGACATTTGCTGGATCGGCTTTTCCATCTTTTGGAATCCAGGCGCCACCTACAACATCGTCAAGGTTAAAAAGATCAATTTTATCTCTAAGTTCTGCTGTAGTTAATATTTGAACATCAACGCCATGAACCTTAGCAAGAGATGCATTTCTTTTATATTCCGTCAGTCTCTCTTTATTCGTTGCAAGACTTACAGAGCCTGTACGACGATATCCAGTAGCCATCCCTGTCTCTGCTTCCAATGTTTCGTAAAGGTTGCCTGAGTACTTAACCATTTGAGTAAGGTTTAATGATGAACGCATTTGACCTACAAGCCCTGCAGCGTGCCATGTGGTTCCAGAAGTAAGCTTTTTACGTTCAAGAAGAATAACATCGGTATAACCAAGCTTTGCGAGGTGATAGGCAACTGAGCAGCCTACAACGCCGCCGCCAATAATTACTGCTTGGGCATTTTTAGGTAATACTACTGACATTATCAAATCCTAATCAAGAAGAAAAACAGAATTATAAATCTATTTACCTTTCCATGGGACAAGATAATTTTCTGAGATACGCATCAAGATATCTATTGCATAACCAATAACGCCAATAAGTACGATTCCCATAATTACAAGATCCGTCATCTGAAATTTTGAGGCGTTAATAATCATCATACCTGCACCCTTTTGAGCTGCAACAAGTTCAGCAGCAACAACAGTACCCCAGCAAACACCCATAGATACACGAGCACCTGTAAATATCTCTGGCAAACTGTTTGGAACAATTACTAGTCTCATGATTTGCCACTTAGAAGCACCTAAGGAGTATGCGGCATGAATTTTTGCTATTTTTACACCAGAGACTCCTGCCCTCGCTGAAATGGTCATGATCCAAAGTGAAGCCAGGAATAGTAAAATAATCTTGCCTTGCTCGCCGATTCCAAACCAGATAATAACTAATGGAATGAGTGCAAGAGGGGGAACAGGACGCATAAATTCAACTATCGGGTCGAACCAACCTCTGAACCAGCCAGAAAGACCCATTGCATAACCTAGTGGGATTCCAATAAGAGCTCCGGCTGCAAACCCTACAATCACTCTAAGAAGTGACCAACCTAAGTGCTCAAACAAAGAAAAGTTTTTATAGCCCTCAGAGCCTACTTTAATTAGCCTTGACCAAACAGTTTCTGGTGCTGGAAGCCATACTGGTTGCATTTGCCAACCTTTGCTTGGAGTAACACTAAGCGTACCTTTTGCAGTCATATAGATACGTGCATCATCTATAAAGAGTTCATTGTTGGGTGTGATTTCCTGACCATTTATTGCAACAACTTTATAACCACTTTGTTTTCCACCAATATCATTTCGCTTGACTTTAACTAAGGCGCTTCGCCATGCTACAATCTGATAGGTGTCATTAATTGCAAAACCTGTACCAGGCTTAATATCTAATTTATCAGGTATTTCACCGGTCTGAACATCATAGACGGTAATAGTTACCTCTGCATCATCCATTTCACCCAAAGAATTCATTGCAGTATATTCAAAAGAAAGTTCACCAATAAAAGGTCCAGGAACATGAAAAGGGATCAATTTAGAACCCGTAAATGCAGCCCATATAAGAAAGATGGAAAAAACTGAGATAATCGAAGCCGCTCTATTTGGAGATACTGCACTCTCGTCACCAAACGTTACAGTCTTAAGACTAGTAAAGTCTTCACTTGAAGTTCTCATTGAGTTGACTAATTTGACAACGTAAAAAGCTGCTATAAATATTAAAATATAAATTAATAAAATAGTCATCAGCCTTCTTCCGCTCTGCCCATAATTTCTTCTTCCATTTCCCAAATAATTGAGAGAATTTCATCTCGAGTCTCTGTATAGCCGTCTAACTTTTTCACATCTCTAAGATCCATACTAGAGCCCATTTCAGCAAAAGGTAATGTATATTCTTTATGAATTCTTCCTGGTCTTGGAGCAAGAACCAAGAGTCTTTCACCAAGAAGAACAGCCTCTTCTACGGAATGAGTGATTAATAGGATTGTTTTTCCTGTTTCTTTCCAAAGCTTTAAAACTAATCCTTGCATTTTTTCACGCGTCAACGCATCAAGTGCCCCTAGTGGCTCATCCATTAAAATAACATCAGGATCGTTTGCGAGACAACGAGCCAAGGCAACACGTTGCTGCATTCCACCAGACAATTCGTAAACTGCTTTATCTTCAAAATCTGCAAGACCAACAACTTCCAAAAGGTGTTTCACTTTTTCATTTTGCTCATCCTTTGGCATACCCTTCATTCGAGGACCAAAAGCTACATTAGAGCGAACGTTCATCCACTCAAACAAGGCGCCTTGCTGAAAAACCATTCCACGCTCTGCGCCTGGCCCTAAAACAATTTGATCATTAAGTACAACTTGCCCTTGTGTTGGCGCTAAAAAACCAGCAACGATATTCAATAGTGTTGTTTTCCCGCATCCTGAAGGGCCAAGTACTGTGATAATTTGACCTTCTTCTATTTCTAGAGATACATCTTTAAGAGCTTGAATTGAGTTACCATTAAGTAAGTCAAAACGCATTGATATATTTTCAATTGATAAACCTTTCAAACCAACTCCGAATTTATTTTCCATTAAAAAGGTGGCACACTGAGTGCGCCACCTTGAGTCTAACTAATATTTACATATCAGACTATTCATTAGCCTAATAAGTCAATATTTTATTGAGCTGCTATAGCCTCTAAGCCATCAGTGTTAATGGCATTTGCATATGAACCACGAGCGCTTGGGATATTTCCGCTATTAACGAATACATCTGCCACACCTTTAAGAAAATCTGCACCTGAACCACCAAGCCAGTTACTACCAAGCTGGTTGCTAACTGATGGGAATACAAATGTAGACATTGTATCAGCTGTAGCATCTTCATCCATACCAGCATCTCTTGCGATATGAGGAAGCATTAGTGAAGTAAATCCACCAGAATTCCACATAGCATTAGAAGCTGCAGTAACACCTAAGAATGTAGCTAATACTTCAGCGTTCTCATCAGCAAAACCTGCTGGAGTAGAAGTGACATCCCAAACTAGGATACCTAGAGCTGTCTTCTCTGCACCAGACAAAAGAACATTACCATGCTCTAAAGCACGACGAAGTGATCCACCCCATCCACAGAACATGTCAAGCTCGCCTTGAGCAAAAGCAGCTGCACCTTCAGGTGGAGCCATATCAACAACTTGCATTGAATCAACTGAAACACCAAAATGCTCCATCTGCTTTAAGTAACCGTAGTGAGCAGCAGTACCGATTGGTACAGAAACCTTTAAACCTGCTAATTCAGAAGCGTTGCTTGCATCAATCTCAAGAGCTGAAGCTACAACACAGTTATCATTGTCAGCATAGCTTACCGCAACGTCAACAATTTGAATGTCTTGACCTGTAGAAGCTGCAACAATAAACGGCGGAACACCCTGACTAACTGAGATATGAATATCTCCAGAAGCCATAGCGGCGGACATTGCAGTACCAGTTCCAAAAGATTTCCAGTTAACCGTCATACCCAAAGCCTCATCATAAGCACCAATTTGCTTTGCATATTCAAATGGCATTGGCCACTCTTCAAAATAGGCTACATTTAACTCATCAAGAGCCATAACGTTAACAGTAGCTACTGCACTGACAACTATTGCTCCAATTTTCTTATAAATACTTTTCATTGTTTCTCCTCAATTTTATAAATAATTAAACTTCCTATTCAGTAAAAAAAAATAATTCAAAAGCAGTCCAATAAGAACCGATTGAATAAATTACCCAAATTTTTTTGAAACTGAAATGAGATATTACCATGAAAAAAACAGGAAGTATCTCAATTTTCAAAAATCAGTTTAATTTATTTGAGCTCATTATTTAAAAAAAAATATAGAGCCAGAGTTAGATTAATTGATAGACCAGTTGAAATTAACTCAATTAAGTACAAATATAAATATAATTAAAACTTAGGAGTTTAGGGGATTTATTTTGCTAATTCAAGAGATCGAAGTTCTTGTGCAATTTTATCAAGTGAAGTGTTAATTAGCTTATAGGCGCCATCTGCCCCATAAAGTTTTGTTAATTCAACGGCTTCATTAATAACGACTTTATAAGGAACCTCAGTTTGAAACTTTAATTCATAAACTGCTAAGTACATTACAGCCTTTTCAGTTGGACCTAGTTCACTAAAATCTCTATTTAGAGATGGCTCTATGATTTCATCTAATACTGAAATATTTTTAGGAATATTTAAAATTAAGTTTGAAAAGAATACTTTAGATATCTTACCTTCCTTTTGATTAAGAAATTGTTGCTCAATTTGCGCAATTTCTCCCCCAGAAGTTAACCACTGATATAAAGCTTGAACTACCCTAGCTCGTGAACGTTGTTTTGGTGTCACAGCTTTTCGAGCAAATTTATCATTCTAATAACGCTCTCTGCTGCTTCAGCACCTTTATTCTCAGAGTTGGTGCCTGATCTCTCAATTGCTTGCTCCACAGTATCAACCGTTAAAACTCCGAAGGCAATTGGAATTTCTGATTCTAATGAAACTTGAGAAATGCCTTTCACGCACTCACCAGCTACATATTCAAAATGAGGAGTTCCACCTCGTATAACAGCTCCTAAAGCCACAATGGCATCATACCTACCAGTCGTAGCAGTCTTTTTAAGAGCCAAAGGGATTTCAAAAGCTCCAGGTACGTAAAAAAGTTCAATATCAGTCTCATCAGCTCCATGCTTTAATAAGGCTTCTTTGGCACCATTAATTAAATGTTCAACTACAAATGAATTAAAACGACCTGCAACAAGTGCAAATTTTTTATTCCTAATAGTTAAATCACCTTCAATAGTTTTCAATTTTTTTTACTCCTTTATATTTATATATTCAGTAATAGTTATCCCAAAACCTTCTAATCCAGGCCACTTTCTAGGTTTACCTAATGACTTCATATTTCTCACTCCTAAGTCAGCAAGTATTTGTGCACCTATTCCAAAGGTTTTTCCATCATCATTACTGCTATAGTCTTGATTATCAATATTTTCAAGGATAGCCTGGTTATCTTGCTTACGTAAAAGCAAGAAAACTCCATTCTCTACTTCGGAAATCATATCAAGAGCACTATTAATACTAAAGCCACGCTGAACCTCTTGTAACACATCCTTAAAAATATTTTCCATATGGACCCTAACATAAGGCTCATTTGACTCGTCAATAGTCCCCTTAACTAATGCAATATGAATATCATTATGAATAGTATCAAGATAAGAATAAAGCTTAAACTCACCATATTTAGTAATAAAAGGCCTCTGACTAATCCTTTCGATTGTCTTTTCATTTTCTACTCGATAATGAATTAAGTCAGCAATATTTCCAACCTTAATTTCATGTTTTTTCCCAAATTTCTCTAAATCAGAGCTTCTAGCCATTGATCCATCTTCATTTAAAATTTCTACAATGACAGAAGCTGCTTCAAAACCAGCTAATCGAGCCAAATCACAACCAGCCTCAGTATGACCTGCACGTATCAAGACCCCACCTTGTTGGGCCATTAATGGAAAGACATGTCCTGGCTGAACAATGTCAATTGGCTTTGCATCTTTGGCTACTGCATCTAGAATAGTTTTAGCTCTATCAGAAGCTGAAATTCCTGTTGTAACACCAGAAGCCGCCTCAATAGAGACAGTAAAATTTGTTGAATGAAGATCGCTATTTTGAGAAACCATTAAAGGAAGATTTAACTGTTGACAGCGCCCTTGTGTCAACGTTAAACAAATTAATCCACGGCCATGAGTAGCCATAAAATTAATATCCTCTTTAGTAACTTTCTCAGCTGCAATTAATAAGTCACCTTCATTTTCTCGACCCTCATCATCCATAAGGATAATCATCTTGCCTTGCTTATAGTCTTCTAAAAGTTCTTCAATTGATGCTTTCATAGCGCTCTATTGTTTGCAGTGATAAAATTAAAAGTATTCATTTTTTGCTTAAGGTAGACATATCGACTCCTGAACTAGAATCATGGCTAATTAATTGCTCAATATATCTAGCGATTATATCTATCTCTATATTAACTTTAGAGTTTTCAGTTAATTCCCCGAAGGTCGTAAATGACCAAGTATGGGGAATTATATTTACATCAAAAATATTACTCTCGATACTGTTAACAGTTAAGCTAACGCCATTAATACAAATTGCGCCTTTCTTAGCAATATACTTAGTAAGATCTTTATTAACTTTGATTTTTAAGCGAGTACTCGTACCTTCTTTGTCTATAGAGATTACCTCACCAACTCCATCAATATGGCCACTTACTAAATGACCATCAATTCCTTGGTTAAGCCGTAAAGACCTCTCTAAATTTACATTGTGTCCTTTCTTTACCTCTGAAAAGTTAGTACAGTTTAATGTTTCTTGAGATACATCAGATGTAAAAGAATTCTCTTGTAGCTCAGTTACAGTTAAACAAACCCCATTAACTGCAATACTATCGCCTATAGAATAATCAGAAAGATCCAAGTCATTGCAGCTAAAGACTAAAACAACACCTTTATCCGATGAATGCACCTCGACTACATTACCTTTAGATTGAATAATTCCTGTAAACATTTATAAAATAGATTTTTTAATTAAAGTAAATTTTATGCTTAAACATATTTAGTGACTTATTTAACCATTGAATTAAAGTCTATGTAGTCAATAGATTTCATATCAGCCTTTAATTAAATTCACACCTGGGTTAATAAATAATCTTCGTAGTTACCAGAATAATAATTAGCGCCATCCTCTTTAAGCTCAATGACCTTAGTGGACAAGGAAGAAACAAATTCCCTGTCATGACTTACAAATATCAATGTACCTTTATAGTTATCTAGAGCAAGATTTAATGCCTCAATAGATTCCATATCTAAGTGATTTGTAGGTTCATCCATTAATAAAATATTTGGCTTTTGAAGCATTAATCTTCCAAAAATCATCCTTCCTTTTTCGCCTCCAGATAGAGACTTTACAGATTTCTTGACATCCTCTTTTCCAAAAAGCATTTTTCCTAATACTGATCGCATCATCTGAATATCATCTTTTTCACTCTTGAACTGAGTCATCCAGTCCAAAACACTCATGTCTTTTTCAAATTCTTCATTATGGTCTTGAGCATAATATCCAATGTTTGCATTCTCACTCCATTTAGTTTTGCCACTATCAGAATCAATATCACCAAATAAAGTCCTCAAGAGGGTTGTTTTTCCAATTCCATTCTGACCAATGATTGCTACCCTTTGACCCGTTTCAATCATTAAATTAATATCCATAAAGACTTTCTTATCATCGAAACTTTTACTGAGATTTTGAACGTCTAAAATATTTCTAAAAAGCTCTTTAGATTGATTAAAAATAATATAAGGACTAACTCGAGATGAGGGTTTAATGTCATTGAGCTCAATTTTATTTAGCTGTTTAAGGCGTGAAGTTGCCTGTTTTGACTTAGATGCATTTGCAGAAAATCGAGATACAAAGTGCTTTAAATCTTTAATTTTTTCTTCTTTTTTAGCGTTATCGGAACGCATCCTTTCTTGTATAGCTGTTGCCGCTATCATAAAGTCATCATAGCTACCCGGAAAAACATTCAACGCACCATAATCAAGATCTGCCATATGCGTACAAACACCATTCAAAAAATGTCTATCATGAGAAATAATTACCATTGTTGATTTTCTAGCACTCAAAACACCTTCCAACCAACGAATTGAGTTAATATCTAGATTGTTAGTTGGCTCATCCAATAAGAGTACATCTGGATCAGAAAAAAGCGCTTGAGCCAATAACACTCTTAGCTTCCATCCTGGAGCAATTTCACTCATCAAACCATAGTGCTGCTCTAAAGGAATATCTAGGCCTAGCAACAACTCACTCGCTGAAGACTCTGCAGAATAACCATCCATTTCTGCAAATTCCATTTCCAATTCAGCAACTTTAATGCCTTCCTCTTCGCTCATCTCAGGGAGTGCGTAGATTCTATCTCTTTCTTCTTTTATCTTCCATAATGCCTTATGCCCCATTATTACTGCATCTACAACGCGGTATTTCTCAAAAGCAAACTGATCTTGCGATAAAATACCAAGTCTTTGACCATCGCCTACCATAACTGAGCCATGTGTAGCCTTTAACTCCCCAGTCATTATTTTCATTAATGTAGATTTACCACAACCGTTAGCGCCAATTAATCCATATCGATTGCCATTCTGAAATTTAACAGATATATTTTCAAACAAAGGTTTTTCACCAAATTGCATGGTGACATTAGCAGTAGAAATCATCGTCTTGTCTAAATTAATAAAATAAAATATTATCCCATATAGACTCGTAAATAGCATCACTTTTAAACATTAGGATATGCAGTGAAAGTCATCAATATTAAGTATAAAATATAATTCAAGATGAGAGTAAATCCCACCACTAGAACCAAACAGATGCCAGATAAGTCTTTATTGACGGCAATCTTGGCATTATTAATTTTTGGATGGATTATGTCATTTTCTGCATCTTTATCTTATTTTTCTAGTTACACCTTCTTTGCGAAACAAACCCTTTTCATAATAATGGGTTTATGCTCAGGTTTAATTATTCTGAACACACCAATCTCAGTTCTCCAAAAATACTCAATTCCATTGTTTATATTGACTCTATTGTTGCTAGTTGTTGTCTTCCTTCCAAGCCCCATTGGTCATGAAGTTAAAGGATCAACTCGTTGGATTAATTTTGTTTACTTTAAATTTCAACCTTCTGAGTTAATGAAGCTCTCAATGGTCTTGTTTATGGCAGGCTTCTTAATACGCCAAGAAAGTGATATTAGAAAACCTTGGATCGGATTTATTAAGACAATAGCTATTATTGGTATTACAGGTATCCTGCTACTTCTTGAAACCGACATTGGGGCCACGCTTATTATTTCATTAACTGCAATGGCAATGCTCTACGCTGCTGGCTCATATATTAAACAACTTACGATTGTCACTGTAGGATTATTTGCAATATTAGGGTTTGTTATTACTATTATTCCTAATAGATTTGAACGCTTTATGTCTTTTTGGACTGATGATTTCTGGGATAGCAGTGATCCAAGACTTGATCAAACAAAAGCTGCTTTAATTGGCATTGCTAGAGGTGATTGGTTTGGTACTGGATTAGGTGGGAGTATTCAAAAATTTAAAGCTTTACCAGAAAGACATACAGATATGATTTTTGCTGTAATTGGAGAAGAGCTTGGTTTTTTGGGAATGCTATTCGTTCTTTTATCATTTTTATATATCCTTCTAAAAGGTTTTTCAATTGCCAAACTTGCACTTCAAAAAGGGAGAAACTATAGTTCTTATGTTGCATTTGGAATTTGCACTTGGTTCGCGATGCAAATAACCGTTAATATTGCTATGAATCTTGGCCTTATACCACCCAAAGGATTTACATTACCTTTGTTAAGTTATGGAGGTACCTCTATGATTTTTTCTATCATCTCGTTAGCGATATTATTACGAGTTGATATGGAAAATAGAACTAAATATTTCAAGCAGCAAAATTATGTCTAAAAAAGTTTTGATTATGGCAGGAGGTACTGGTGGCCACATCTTTCCAGCTCTAGCTATAGCAAAAGAACTAAAAGCTCGTGGTGTAGTCGTTGAATGGCTTGGTGGAAAAATTGGTCTAGAAAACTCATTAGTACCAAAGCATGGATACCATTTGAATAGTGTATATAGCAGTGGATTAAGAGGTAAAAGCCCTACAACTATATTAAAAGCTGTTTTCTTACTTAGTCTAGGCCTTATTGAAACGATTCTAGTATTTATCAAATTTAGGCCAAATAGAGTTATTGGGATGGGTGGTTATGCATCCGGAATTGGCGGACTAGTTTCAAAAATATTTTTTATCCCTTTAATTATTCATGAACAAAATACGATTCCAGGAACAACAAATAAATTATTAAGTAAATTTGCCAAAAAAAGCTTTCAAGCCTTTGAAAACACTTTTGATAAAAAAGTAAACGCTATTACAACTGGAAATCCTATACTTTTTAAGCCAAAATCAAAAAATACCCCTAAATTGGTACAAAACTTACTTGTATTGGGAGGATCTCTTGGCGCCAGAAGAATCAATGAAACAGTAGTGAAAATTAAAACTCCTCTAAATATCTGGCACCAAACTGGCGCTAAGCATATTGAAGAAGTCAAAGTTATGTATGCTAAAGATATTCATCCTAATCTCAAGATTGAAGACTTTATAGAAGATATGGCAGAAGCCTATGCTTGGGCTGATATTGTAATTTGTAGATCTGGTGCCATGACAGTCTCAGAGCTAATCGCTACAAACACTCTTGCAATACTAGTGCCATTCCCTTATGCCGTTGATAATCATCAAACAATGAATGCTCAATACCTCTCAAAAAATGGTGCAGGAATACTTATTGAAGAGTCTATTTTTAACGCAGAAATAATCGACAAAGAGATTCTTGCATTAAACTCTGAGAAACTCCAAGAAATGACTAAGAATTTAGAGTTACTTTCAGTTCCAAATCCTGAGATGATAATTGCTGATTATCTTTTCGGTTAATCCCGAGTCGACTAAAAAGAAGCTGGTCATTTGCAGCAGTCGGATTATCAGTAGTTAATAACTGCTCTCCATAAAAAATAGAGTTAGCGCCTGCAAAGAAACAAAGTGCCTGCATACCCTCCCCCATCTCCAGCCTCCCAGCCGAGAGTCTAACTACTGAGTTTGGCATTAAAATCCTCGCAACAGCAATCGTACGAACAAACTCACTCTCACTTGGAGGTTCAACATTCTCAAATGGTGTACCTGGAATAGGGACCAACAGATTAATTGGTACACTACCAGGATGCGTCTCAAGATTAGCTAAAGATTGAAGCATTGAAGCTCGATCAGTCTCAGTCTCTCCCATTCCTAAAATACCACCACTACAAACATTAATATTTGCATTTTGGACTGCGTCTAAAGTGTCTAATCTGTCCTGAAAATGTCTCGTTGTAACAACATTAGAATAGTGCTCTTTTGAGGTATCAATATTATGATTATAGTAATCAAGACCTGCCTCCTTAAGAGTAGATGCTTGTTTTGGTGAAAGCATACCTAAAGTAACACAGGTTTCCATCCCCAAGGCCTTAACGCCTTTAATCATCGGAATAACCTTATCAAGACTTTTGTCAGTTGGATTTCTCCACGCAGCACCCATACAAAATCTAGAAGCACCTTTGTCTTTAGCAATTTTAGCTTGATGCAATACTTGATCAATCTCCATTAATTTTTCACGCTCAAGACCAGTATCATATTTAGAGCTTTGAGAACAATAAGAACAATCTTCAGGACAGGCACCAGTCTTAATATTAAGTAAAGAACTAACCTGAACTTTGTTTGGGTCAAAAACCACTCTATGAATACTGTGCGCCTTAAACAAAAGGTCGTTAAAGGGAAGCGTAAAGAGCGCTTTTATCTCATTTAATTCCCAATCATTTCTAACTTCAATCATTTGTATTTCTATATTTAAGATAATTAATTTTACCGCATACTAAAGAATCAAAAAGAACAATAAAAAGCCGCACATTGCGCGGCTTTTTTTAATTCATAAGAATTATTTAACAGCTATAGTATAAATCAAATTCTAGCGGCTGAGGTGAAGCTCTCATAGCAGTAACTTCCTGCATCTTAAGTGCAATAAAAGAATCAATAACTTCATCAGTAAAGACTCCACCCTGCTTAAGAAATTCACGGTCTGCATCTAACTCTTCAAGTGCTATGTGGAGCATACCACTAACCTTGGGTATACCTGTTGTATCAGACTCATATAGATCTTGGTCAACAGGTTCACCTGGATGAATCTTATTCTTAATGCCATCAAGACCTGCCATAAGCATCGCAGCAAAAGCTAGGTATGGATTTGAAGTTGAATCTGGGAAGCGCACCTCAACACGACGACCTTTTGGATTTGAAACATAAGGAATACGAATCGCAGCAGAACGATTTTTAGCCGAATAAGCCAACATTTCAGGTGCCTCGAACCCAGGAACTAGACGCTTGTATGAGTTTGTAGATGGATTAGTAAGGGCATTTAAGGCGCGAGCGTGCTTGATAATACCACCAATAAAAAATAGCGCTGTTTCACTGAGGTTGCCATAGCCATCTCCGTCAAACATGTTAACACCATCTTTAGCAATTGAAATGTGAACATGCATACCATTGCCATTATCAACCGCAATCGGTTTTGGCATGAATGTGGCTGTTTTGCCATATAGATGAGCTACATTATGGACACAATATTTAAGTATTTGAGTCTCGTCAGCCTTTTTTACTAGAGTATTAAATAATGCACCAATCTCGCACTGACCTGCGGTACCAACTTCGTGATGGTGAACCTCAGTAGTGACGCCCATCTCTTCAATCGCCAAACACATTTGAGATCGAAGATCATGCAACGAGTCGACTGGGGGAACTGGGAAGTATCCACCCTTGATGTGTGGACGGTGACCTTTATTACCACCCTCAATGTCTACACCAGAACTCCAGGCAGCTTCTTCAGAAGTGATTTCATAAAAAGCCTTACCCAAACCAAATCCTGCATCCCATTTAACACTATCAAAGACAAAAAATTCTGGCTCATTTCCAAAGTAAGCAGTGTCACCAATACCGGAATCTTTTAGATAAGCTTCTGCACGAGCTGCAATAGAGCGTGGATCCTTAACATAACCTTTCATATTTGAAGGGTCAACGATATTACAACGTATATTGAGTGTAACTTCTTCAGTAAAAGGATCGAGGATTGCTGTCTCCGTGACTGGAGATAGAATCATGTCAGAGTCATTAATATCTTTCCAGCCAGAGATTGAAGAGCCGTCAAACATTTGACCATCTTTTAGCTTCTCTATATCAATTGTATGAGCAGGAACACTGACATGTTGTTCTTTTCCTATCGTGTCAGTGAAGCGAAAATCTATAAACTTAACATCCTGATCTTCGATCATTTTCATTACATCTTTTGCAGACATAGCTATACTCCTAAATATATAAAATAAATAACAAAGTTGACAGGCATTGTCAGAAAGTCTGCGCCGTTGCAAACGATATTGTTGTCTCTTAAAGAGACTAACAAAGATTATTACAGAGCGAGATTATATCCTAATTCTTTTAGATTTACACTACAAAATTATTCAATTCAAGTTGAGATTATAAAACCCAATCTCTAGGTTTTAAAAAGTAACTTGTTAGTTTTTCTTCTTCACTACCTGGTTCAATTTTATATTGATAAGACCATTGGGCTTTTGGAGGTAATGACATTAGAATTGACTCTATCCTTCCTCCACTCTGAAGTCCGAATAAGGTTCCACGATCATATATCAAGTTAAATTCTACATATCGACCTCGACGGTAAAGCTGGAAATCTTTCTCTTTTTCACTGAAAGAAGTATTCATTCTCTTTTTAGCAATTGGGATGTATGCCTCAGTAAAATGACTTCCAACGCTCTTCATAAAGTCAAAGCACTTTTCAAAATCGCCATTAAGATCATCAAAAAACAATCCACCAATACCTCGCTGTTCATTTCTATGAATCAAGCAAAAATAGTCGTCACACCATTTTTTATATTTTGGATAAACGTCCTTCCCAAAAGCTATACAAGCCTTCTTAGCAGTTTCGTGCCAGTGCACTGCATCCTCATCAAAACCATAATATGGCGTTAAATCAAATCCACCTCCAAACCACCATATTGGATCTTTTCCTTGCACTTCCGCGACAAAAAATCGAACATTTGCATGAGCAGTGGGTATAAATGGATTGTTAGGATGCAATACCAGAGAAACACCAAGAGCAGTATATTGCCTTCCTTCAAGCTCAGGTTTAAGTGCAGTAGCAGATTCAGGCATTTTATCACCACGAATAATCGAAAAGTTTACGCCGCCCTTCTCAAAAATATTACCATTGGAAATAGTGCAGGTTATACCATTTCCTCTTTGATCATCTCTTGACCAATAATCTTGCTCAAATACAGCGCTCCCATCAAGCAGTTCAATTTCAGAACAAATAGTTTGCTGAAGGTCAATTAAATATTTTTTTACTTGCTCTATCATCGTTGGCGAATACCTGTTAATAAATTAATTATTCTTGAAGGCTCAGAATTATACTCATTTGGCGGTAATGCAAAATCAAGCTCATTGCCAAAATACGTTCTTAGCTCGAGTAAAGATCTTGCAACTTTGTTTCCTTGAGTATTAGCGCTCGTTGAAATCAGAGCAGAGCCCGTATTTTCACAGAAATAAGAAATCAGTGGATCCGAAGTAATTCGCACTGCAAGAAGTTCGTGATCACCAGTAATAAGGCTGGAAACATTTTCAGATTTTGGAACAAGGTAGGTTGTGGGTTTAACAACTGGCTTAGTAAGCTTTTGCAATAATTCAATATCTAGATTTGGATCAATGTATGGTAATAAAAAACCAATATCAGATGCTAGCAATATAAAGCCTTTGTTGATATCTCTTTGCTTTAAATCTGCCAATGTATGAATCGCACTTTGATTGTTAGCCAAACAAGCTAAGCCATAAATAGTATCTGTGGGGTGAGCTATAACGCCAGTCCTTAGATGGTTAAGTGCCAGTCGAATTTTCGCAGTTAATTTCATTTTTTGGCTCTAGGGTGAAATTCATCATAGACTTTGGAGAGTTCCAAAAAATCTAAATGAGTATAAATTTGAGTACTTTTAATACTTTTATGGCCCAAGAATTCTTGGACAGTTCTAAGGTCATGACTAGACTGAAGAAAATGAGTCGCTGCTGCATGTCTTAACATGTGGGGGTGAATATTGATTGAGACGCCTACATCAAGCGCCCTTTTTTTGACGATATTTTGTACAGATCGAGGACTAATTCTTATGTCTTTTTGATTCAAAAATAAGGCATTAGATTCAGATTCTGGTCTTTTAGTAAGATACCTCTCAAGAATATTTATTGCTGAACTACCAATTGGAGAGAAACGTGCCTTTCCGCCTTTACCCATTACTCTTACAAAGCCTTCATCCACATCTAAATCCTTAATATTTATTCCGACAAGTTCAGAAACCCTTAAGCCACATGAATATAATAACTCAATCATTAGTACTGATCTCAACTCTGAGTAATGACCTGTCTTTAAATTCATCATATTTCTAAGATCATCAAAATCGATTGTTTTAGGTAAAACTCGATCTATTTTAGGGGTTTGAATCGATAGTGCAGGATTTTTAACCATTACTCCATTATCAATTAAAAAGTTAAAAAAACCTCTAATTGAAGACAAATATCTCCTAATGGATTTACCTGAGATCTCACTATGCCTTAGTCCCATTACAAATAGATTAACTGTATCACTCTCTATTTCCAACCAATCAGCAATATTCCTATTAATTAAAAAAGATAGAAACTTTAATAAATCCCTCTCATACGATGCAATAGTGTTTAGGGCATAGTTTTTTTCAACACCCAAATAAGTCACAAATTCTTCAATTTGTTTAACTAATATTTTGCTTTGAGACTTGTTTTTTTCATGATTGACCATATTTACATTTTACGTTAAACGATTAAGGATTTTAGATGAGTCAAAAACAAACACACGCCTTTCAGACAGAAGTATCGCAACTACTCCATTTAATGGTCCACTCCCTATACTCCAATAAAGAGATATTCTTAAGGGAGCTGGTTTCAAATGCTTCAGATGCAATCGATAAACTTAAATTTGAGTCTTTATCTAATGAATCGCTTATTGAAGGAAAACAAGAGCCTAGTATTCATATTGATATTGATAAGGATGCAGGAACTATTACCATAAAAGATAACGGTATAGGAATGACTCAAGATGAGGTTATGGAAAATATAGGTACTATAGCTAACTCAGGTACTCGAAAATACCTTGAAAGTCTTGACAAGAGTCAAACACAAGATTCAAACCTTATTGGTCAATTTGGTGTGGGTTTTTATTCTTCTTTCATCGTTTCTAATACGGTAACACTTTTGAGTAGAAAGGCTGGTGATGATAAAGCTAACGGCACAAAATGGGTATCTAAAGGGAAAGGAGAGTACTCAATTGAAGCAGTTGAATTAGACGATTACGGTACTACAGTAATTCTCGACGTTAAGAAAGCTGAAAATGAATTCGTAAATGACTATCGAATCCGCGGCATCGTTTCAAAATATTCAGATCACATTACCATACCAATTATGATGCTGAAATCATCAGAAGAAGATAAAGATGTAATTGAATATGAAACCATCAATAAAGCGACTGCTTTTTGGATGCAAGACAAAAAAGAGCTGTCTCAAAGCGACTACGACGAGTTCTATAAATCATTAACCTATGACTTTGAAGGACCATTAACTCAAATTCATAATAGAGTTGAAGGAAAACTTGAGTACTCATCGTTGCTTTTTATACCTAAAAAAGCGCCTTTTGATATGTGGGAACCTAAAAGAAAAGGTGGTGTAAAACTTTATGCTAAAAGAGTCTTTATTATGGAGGGTAATGAAGAATTACTTCCTCAGTACCTTCGATTTGTAAAGGGTGTGATTGATACTGCTGATTTGTCACTCAACGTTTCAAGAGAAATACTACAAGGCAGCAAAGTTGTTGACACTATCAAAAAAGCCTCAGTAAAACGAATTTTATCTGTACTAGACAAAATGTCTAAAAACAAACCTGAGGATTATTCAGTATTTTGGAAAGAGTTTGGCATGGTAATCAAAGAGGGAGTGGTTGAAGATTTTGCAAATAAAGACAAAATTTCAAACCTTTTACGTTTTGCATCAACATCAAATGACACTGAAGAACAGACAGTTTCACTGAAAGATTATGTTGGTCGAATGAATAAGGACCAAAAAAATATATACTACGTCACTGCAGATAATTATGCAGCCGCAAAAGGATCACCTCATTTAGAAATTTTTAAAGAGAAAAATATTGAAGTACTTTTACTTTCTGATAGAGTCGATGAATGGCTAGTGGCTAATTTTGGTGAGTTTGAAGAAATGTCACTTAAATCTATTGCAAAAGGTGATTTAGAGGGCCTTGATTCAAAAGAAGACAAGAAAAAGAAAGAAAAAACAGTCAAGGACTATGAAAAAGTTATAACCAAGGTTCAAAAAATCCTTGAAAGCCAAGTTAAAGAAGTGAAAGTTTCTAGTCGCTTAAGTGAATCTCCTTCATGCCTAGTTGCAGATGAAAATGAGATGGGTGGGAATATGGAACGTATCATGAAGTCACTTGGTCAAGATGTTCCTGATACCAAGCCTATTCTTGAGATTAATCCTGATCATCCACTTGTAAAGAAGCTTAAGACTAAAGTTGATAAAGACCTTGTGAAGGTTTTATTTGATCAGGCAGTACTAAGTGAAGGAGGCCAAATCAAAGAACCAGCTGAGTTTGTCAAACGAATGAATAAGTTGATGCTTGGATAAGAGTCTTAATTTTAAAAAGCCCGAAATTCGGGCTTTTTTTTTCGTCTACTAAAAATCTAATTTTTATAGGGATTAATTTTATTAAGAATCCCTCTTAAAATTGCGATTTCTTCCTTTTCAGGGTGGCTTCTTCCAAACAACCTACGAAGTCGTCGCATTAACAGGCTTTTTGGTTTTTTCTTATCAAAATAATCGATATGTTTAAGTGTCTGCTCAAGGTGCTTATAAAAACTATCTAAGTCGTCAAAGTTAGCAAGTTCACCTCCAGAGTTATCAAAGCCACCTTCAACATTACTGACATAGTTTTGGTAAGCAAAGACCTGGATAGCCGAAGCAACATTTAGTGAGAAGTACTTTGGATTTCCAGCGATTGTCATTAGAATGGAGCATAAGTCTAGTTCTTCATTGGTTAACCCTGAATTTTCAGTGCCAAAAACAACTGCAACCTCTTGATTAGATTTTGTAATTGATGCTTGTATTTCACTGCAAGTATCAATCACATCTAGTTGCTTCCATTTAATATTGCGTTGACGAGCACTTGCACCAATAACCAAATGAGTACCTACCAATGCCTCTTCTAGTGAATGACATATTACTGCACTTGATAAGACGTCATCAGCACCGCTTGCTCTTGCGGTTGCTACCGCAGAAGGGTAATTACTAGGGTTGACCAAAAACAACCGCATAAGAGACATATTTTTCATTGCTCTTGCAGCTGCACCAATATTGCCTGGCTCAGTCGTATTCACCATGACAATCCTCACTTTATCAAAATTCGTCAAGGTATAATTCGTTTCTTTAATTATTTGACTCATTAATCATGCATCCTACCGTTAATATTGCAGTCCGTGCTGCTCGTGCAGCTGGTGATGTTATCCTAAGGTATCACAACCAGGTCGATTTATTGACCATTGAAAATAAGTCTATCAATGACTTTGTTTCTGAGGTTGATAAAACGGCTGAAAAAGCCATTATAAACGAGATTAAAAAAGCCTTCCCAAAACATTCAATTTTAGCTGAAGAGAGTGGTGAAATATTGGGTGACAGTGATTTTCAATGGATTATTGACCCTTTAGACGGAACAACGAACTATCTACATGGATTCCCTCAATACGCTGTTTCAATTGCATTACTTGAAAAGCAAGTCATAACTCATGGCGTAATCTATGACCCTTTTAAGGAAGAACTCTTCACCGCTTCAAAGGGAGATGGTGCCTATCTAAATAATGAAAGAATCAGAGTTACTATGTCAAACGGACTCCAGGACACCTTAATTGGAACTGGCTTTCCATTTAAACATCCTCAACACTTAGATTGCTACCTTGAAACCTTTAAAGCAATACATCCACATGTATCTGGAATTCGAAGAGCAGGTTCTGCTGCACTTGATTTAGCTTATCTAGCTGCTGGCCGATTGGATGGATTTTGGGAGATTGGCCTTAATTCATGGGATATAGCTGCTGGTTCCTTACTAGTAAAAGAGGCAGGCGGCTTTATAGGAGATTTCTCAGGTAGAGATCAGTACATGGAGACTGGTAATGTCGTTGCAGGGAATGCAGACGTATATAAAGCACTTTTAAAGAAAATACACCCTCACCTGAGTGAAGATTTACAACGTTAAAAAATCTATTCAACAATTGTTAATTGCTCGCCATTGATCTTAGAACCTTCATTTGATAAAAGGTAGACAATCACAGAGCTTTTCTCTTCTGGCCTTGGAACTTTAGAAGCATCTTCAGCGGGGTATGCTGTTCTTCTCATCTCTGTTCTTATTTTTCCAGGGTTGATTGTGTTTACAGTAATTTGAGTTTTCTCTAGTTCTTCAGAAAGCGTTTTTGCAAAACCTTCTATTCCAAATTTACTAACGCTATAAGCACCCCAGTAAGCTCTTGCTTCTCTTCCTACGGCAGATGATAGGAAAAGAATTCTAGCGTCATCTGACTTCATTAAAGCAGGTATAAGGAATTGCGTCAACATAAATGGGGCACTTAAGTTTATCTGTAAAGTTGAATACCAGAGCTTGATATCGTATTGATCGATAGGCATTTGCGTTCCAAGAATTGCAGCATTATGTATAAGCCCATCTAACTTTTTAAATTTATCAAGAATATTATCTTGCAGTTCTTGATAATTCTCAGGTGAAGCACCCTCAAGGTCTAGTGGGTAAATTATAGGCTCTTTGTAGCCAGCATCAACTACTGCATCATAGGCATACTCAAGTGAGCCCAAATCTCTTCCAAGCATAATAACAGTTGCTCTTGCCTTTGCAAGATCCATTGTTATTGCCAAACCAAACCCTCTATTAGCCCCAGTGACTAAAACAACCTTGCCCTCTAGCTCACCCTCTTGAACTTTGTAATTGACAGGAAGTTTCATTCACCAATTTCTTTATTTGATTTAACTCCAAGTGCTTTTAACTTCTCAGCACGACCAATTAAATTACCTGGGCCAGTTTGAAGTTTTTTGCGAACATCGGAAAAACCTTCTTTGGTTTTATCTAATTGACTCTCAATCTTATCCAAGTCATTGAAAAACCCCGCTAGTTTGTCATACATCTTTCCTGCCTGTCTGGCAATTTCATCAGCGTTTTTATTTTGTTTATCAGCTTGCCACATAAAGTTGACTGTCTTTAAACTCATACTAAGCATTGAAGGTGATACAAGCATAATATTTTTCTTTAAAGCATCATCAAACAAACTGTGCTTTTGCTGAAGAGCTAATAAAAGAGCACCTTCGATTGGAATAAACACAAAAATAAAATCAAGGCTCCTTACACCTTCAAGGTTTTCATACTCTTTTATACTTATATTTTTAATTTGTGTTTCTATTGAAGCAATATGTTTTTTTAAAGCCTCTTCGTTGGATTGATCGGCCATATAATCAACATAGTCTTTGAGAGATACTTTTGAATCGATAACTACGTCTTTTCCCTCAGGTAGGTGAAGTATGACATCAGGTTTGAATTTCTCACCGGCCTCATTCTTATGTTGCTTCTGTAAATCAAACTCAACTCCTTCTTTAAACCCATAACTTGACAAAAGAGAGCTTAAAATTTCTTCACCCCAGTCACCTTGTAATTTGTTGTCGTAAGTAAGAGCATTTGTAAGATTTTGAGCTGACTGTTGGGTATCGATGTTTGCCTCATGTAAAGATTTAATTTGTTCTTTTAGTGAGGTTCTTTCCTCAATTTGCTCTTTGGTGATGGTTTCAATTCTTTCTCTAAAGCTTTTAAGTTGAGTCTGAAGAGGTGTTAAAAGGTCAGAATTATCAATTTTTAGTTTGTGACGATCATTCTTTAAAATATCAGAAGCTAAAGTCTTGAAATCACTATTTACCTGTGTTTTAAGCTGATCCACAAATTCCAATTTTTCAGCATAATTTTTTTCTTTTTCTTCAAGTGTAGTTTTAAGTTGAATATTTTTTTCACTCAAAGATAACAGCTTTTTATTAAGAATATAATAACTAATAAAAACACCAATCAATAAAGACAAGACTGCTATTACAACATCCATAAAGCCTTTCCAAGATTAAAAAGTTTTAATAGTTTAATTACTCTCATGAAATATATGAACCTATTGTTGGTAATGTTAGTAAAATTTTAATTAGAATAACATTTAAATTATAACGTTAACCCTACTATAACCTATGCTGTTTTTAAGATCTTTATTGTACTTTGTTGGCTCAATAATAAGCATTATTGTTATAACTGTATGTGGTTTATTTCTTGTCATTTCACCATATCCGTATCGTCAAAAATTTCTTTCACAGTGGGCTATTTTTTGCATATGGTGGTTAAAAGTCACCCTAAATATTACAATAAATATTAAGGGCAAAGAAAACATTAATAACTCTCCCTGCGTCATTATTTCAAATCACCAGTCGACATGGGAATCATTAGCCTTTCAAACTATATTTCCTGCTCACACATGGGTTATAAAACAGGAACTATTATGGTTGCCAATATTTGGTTGGAGTCTTGCTCTGCTTAAGCCAATTGTAATAAATCGTGGTGAAAAGTTAAATGCTATTAAAAAAATAATTAAACAAGGCGCTGATAGATTAAGTGACGGTATTTCAGTTGTTGTTTTTCCTGAGGGCACTCGCCAACCATATAATCAATTAGGTGAGTATCAAAATGGCGGCGCTGCTATTGCAAAAAAATCTGGCTATGACATAATCCCTGTATATCATAATGCTGGAAAAATTTGGCCCAAGGGAAGTTTTATTAAAAAGCCTGGTGTTATAACGATTGTTATTGGAGAGGCTGTTTCAAGCTCAAGTATGACGTCTTCTGGAATAACAGAAAAGATTAGAAATTGGACACTAGAGCAAGCAAATAAATACGGATAATTAAAAAATAATGATTGAAGTTCACTACAAACTATTTAGTCAAAGGACTGCAGAAAATATAAGGACTGAAGTTAGTCGCCTCCGAGATGCATTGCTTTTTGGAAGCAAGAATAAAGTTCATAAATTTGGAAAAGTAGATATTAAATGTGATATTGCTACACTTGAGATACTTCTTTCCGACTATATACTTGATTATGAAAGTCATGAGGCTTCAGAAAGACAATTGACTACCAGGCAAGAATGGCATGATTTTTTAATAAAGACAAAACATCTAAGTTATAACGAAAGCCTTTTAATTCTCCTTGGAATTAGTCCTACTCTTGCTGATCTTGTAGAGCCTAAATTATATAAAATGAAATTAAATGATATTGGAATACTTAAGGGTAAACATTTAAGCTTAATATTTTTTCAAAGAGTAGAAAACCATCTTCTGAGAGAAAGATTTAGAAGTAATAAAATAAATACAAAGGACTTTATTAAATGGGCAATGGATTATAAGTTTCTAAGACGAATAGAAAAAGAAACTTAATTTAATAATATTTACCACTAATCTTTAATGATTTCAGGAAAATCTCTGTGAATTAAAGATGTGACAAAAAAGCTCAGCGGTCTTCTCAGTATCATAAAGAGCAGAGTGAGCCTCGTGGTTGTCCCATTCAATTCCGGACCTAGTTACTGCTTTAGCTAGAACAGTTTCGCCACAGTAAAGAGCAGATAAACTAACAGTATCGATCGTAGAGAACTGATGAAATGGACTCTTAAGCTTCACTCTATTTGTTGCGGCTTTAACAAATCCAAGGTCAAAAAATGCATTATGTCCTACAAGAATTGATCTAGTACATTGTTCCTCTAATAAGCATTTATTAATACAGGAAAAAATCTCATTAAGTGCTTCTTTTTCGCTAACAGCGAGACGGAATGGGTTATCAACATCAATACCATTAAACTTTAATGCTGATGGTTCTATATTAGCACCCTTAAAAGGAGTAATATGAAAATGAAGTGTGGTCTTTGGAACAAAAGAATCATTATCATCAAGACCAATAATAATTGCACAGATTTCCAATAATGCGTCACTATTTTCATTAAAACCAGCGGTTTCAACATCTACCACAACTGGAAGATAACCGCGAATTCTGTCTTTAAGCTTCATTAATCTTTAGTGGGTAAATAAAAAGTGATTAGTAATTCAAAAAAATATTTACAGAACCCTTAAGTAAATAATTGAATTTCTTTGATAATCATAACTCTTTTGCCTTAATAAAGGAAGAGAACTTACACTAACCTCAGCAAAATCATGTCGAAAAAAGAATCTACCGCCATATTTCGAGAGAGCGAAAATACTATCTAGATCCAAATCAGATGCTTTTTTTATTAATTTTTTCATCAATTTTAATGAAGTGCCAGTATTATGAAAACTCTTGTTAACAGTTAAAGCATATATTTCACCCATATTTTCAGGTTTGTATAACCTTAAGCCCGCACATGCGATAATTTGGCCAGCATCTTCTATAAATACAAACTCATCGATCGCCTCACTAAGCTGTTCATAACTCCTACTTAACAACTTACCATCATCAACAAATGGTTGCATTAATTCAATTAATTGTTTGACTTTACTCAATCTCTAGCCTTAAATTGACAATAGAACCGCACTATTTTAGTCTAAAATTTGTAATTTTTTGCTGATTTAAAAGAGATGTCAAACACTAGAAAATTTTCCTCAGTTGTTGTAGATGGTTATCAACGTGCTGCATCAAGAGCGATGCTTTATCCTGTTGGATTCAAGAAAGAAGATTTCAATAAACCTCAGGTTGGTATTGCCTCAACTTGGTCAATGGTGACACCTTGTAATATGCATATTAATGATTTAGCTGATGAGGCTGAAAAAGGAGTTAATGGTGCTGGTGGAAAAGCAGTGATATTCAACACAATAACTGTTTCAGATGGCATTTCAATGGGCTCTGAAGGTATGAAGTACTCTTTAGTTTCTAGAGAGGTTATTGCTGACTCTATCGAAACTGTTGCTGGTTGCCAAGGGTTTGATGGGGTGGTTGCTATTGGCGGCTGCGATAAAAATATGCCGGGGTGTGTTATGGGATTAGCAAGACTTAACCGCCCTTCTGTCTTTGTTTATGGAGGAACCATTCAACCTGGTGAAAATCATACCGATATTGTCAGCGTCTTTGAAGCAGTTGGTAAACGAGCGAACAATGATATCAGTGACATTGAGCTAGAACAAATTGAGTCAACTGCCATTCCAGGTCCAGGCTCTTGTGGTGGCATGTACACTGCAAATACGATGGCTTCAGCTATTGAAGCTCTAGGTATGAGCCTTCCTAACTCTTCATCACAGGATGCTATATCTGATGACAAAAATAGTGACTGCTTTCGTGCGGGTGAAGCAGTACTTAACTTGCTAAATAAGGATATTAAACCTAGTAATATTATGACCAAAAAGGCGTTTGAGAATGCCATAACTGTAATCATTACTCTTGGAGGATCTACTAATGCAGTATTACACTTAATTGCTATGGCTGATGCAATTAATGTCGATTTGACAATCGATGACTTTACTCGAATTGGTTCTAAAGTTCCTGTCCTTGCAGATCTAAAACCTTCTGGTAAATACATGATGAGTGAGCTTGTCCAAATTGGCGGTACATTGCCATTAATGAAGATGCTTTTAGATGCTGGTATGCTTCATGGCGATTGCATCACAGTAACAGGCAAGACTTTAGCTGAGAATTTAAGAAATATTAAGCCTTACGCGGATGGGCAAAAAATCATAATGCCTCTTGATAATCCTATTAAAAAGGACTCACATTTAAGGATTTTACGAGGAAACCTTGCAACTGAAGGTGCTGTAGCAAAAATAACTGGAAAAGAAGGGCTTACCTTCCATGGCAGTGCAAAAACATTTGCATGCGAAGAGGATGCACTTCAGGCTATTTTGAATGATCAAATAGTTAAGGGTGACATAATTGTAATTCGTTATGAAGGACCCAAGGGTGGTCCTGGAATGAGGGAGATGCTAGCACCTACTTCTGCAGTTATGGGTAAAGGCTTAGGTGGTAAAGTTGCACTAATTACCGATGGAAGGTTTTCTGGGGGTACTCATGGATTTGTAGTTGGCCATATAACGCCTGAAGCTTTTAGTGGGGGTGTTCTTGCAATTGTTGAAGATGGAGATCAGATTTTGATTGATGCTGAAAACAATCTCCTAGAGCTTCAAGTTGATAAATCAGTCATTGAACAAAGATTATCAAACTGGAAGAAACCTTCTCCACTTTATACCAAAGGGGTACTAGCAAAGTATGCAAAACTGGCTCAGTCTGCTTCTCGTGGAGCAATAACTGAGTAATCTATTGTTACTAGTTGCGTTTTTTACGTGGCTTTTTTTGTGACGAGCCAGAAGGAATGAAATCAATTTTTCTGTCATCTAGATTCACTGAAGCAACCTTGACTTTAATCATATCACCTAGGCGATATATTTTTCCACTACTCTGTCCTTTTAGCTGATGATGAATGTCATCAAAAATAAAGTAATCGTTCTTTAAATCACGAATAGAAATCATACCCTCCACAAAGACTTCAGATAGCTCAACAAATAGACCAAAACCTGCCACCCCTGAAATAACACCGTTAAAGTTTTCGCCAACCTTTTCGCGCATATATTCACATTTAAGCCATTGTTCTACATCGCGAGAGGCGTCATCAGCCCTTCTTTCAGTCATTGAAAGGTGAGCACCAAGTTCAATCATTTTCTTTGATGGTATCCTTGGCTTGCCCTTCAATACTCTCTTTATAGCACGGTGCACTAGAAGGTCTGGGTATCGACGAATTGGTGAAGTAAAGTGAGTATAGTCTTCAAAGGCTAAACCAAAGTGTCCATCATTTATTGGCGTATAAGTCGCTTGCTTCATTGTACGGAGGACCACAGTTTTTATTATATTTTCATCATCCCTGCCCTTTGCATTTCTTAAAACTTTCGAAAAATCTTTCGACTCTGGCTCAATACCACCCTCTAACGATAGTCCGACAGCTGATAAAAACTGTCTAGTAACCTCAACCTTTTCAGACGTAGGTTTGGGATGATTTCTGTAAAGAAAATCTTCGTTATTTTTTTGTAAAAACTTAGCAGCCGCTTGGTTTGCCATCAACATGCACTCTTCTATAAGTTTGTGTGCATCATTTCTTTTCCTAGCAACTATATTTTCAATTTTGCCCTTACCATCAAAGAGGATCTGACTTTCAATTCTATCAAAATCCATTACTCCTCGTTTTTGACGAGAAATTCTAAGGGTTTTGTATAAGCCATACAAAAAATCAATATTTGCCACTACATTGCTAAACTTTTTTCTTAAAGGGCTTTTTTTACTCTCCAGCATATCATTAACCTGAGTATAAGTTAAACGTGCATGTGACAACATAACAGCCGGATAAAACTTATAGCCTAAGAGCTCACCTAGTGAGTCAATACTCATCTCACAGGCCATACATAACCTTTCAATTTTAGGATTTAATGAACACAAGCCATTCGATATTGTCTCAGGGAGCATCGGCACAACTCGGTGTGGAAAGTAAACTGAGTTACCTCGCTCAAATGACTCATTATCTAGGTTTGAGCCCTCATTCACATAATGAGATACATCTGCAATAGCTACAATGAGTTTCCAGCCATTATTTGATGGCTTGGCATATACAGCATCATCAAAGTCTCTTGAGTCATCACCATCGATAGTTACTAACTCAAGGTTTGTAATATCAACTCTATCCTTTTTGTCTATTGCAAGAACCTTGGTTGGTAATTTTGCTGATTCAGTAAGCGCTGCCTCACTAAAAATAGATGGTATTTGGTGACGATAAATTGCTGAGTCGACCTCAACCCCTTCGTCAAGATAATTTCCAATAATAGTAGCAACCTTTCCTGTTGCATCAGACTCTAGGGTTGGTGAAGATAAAATCTCAACAATAACTACTTGGTTATCAATACAGCCATCTAATAGCTCAGTAATTTGAATGTTGTGTTTAATTCTTTTATCATCCACCACAACGTAACAGTGTCCTTTTTCAATATGGAGTCTACCAACAAGAGTTTTAACGGTTTCCAGTACTTCTACTACTTCTGCATCTAAATTTCGACTAAGGAGGCGAACCTTAATCTTGTCCCCATGAAAAACTAGCTTCATTTGCTGAGAAGATAGCCTTAAATCTTTGCCACCTTTATCAAGAGAAACAAAACCAAAGCCTTTTGGGTTAGCAATAACTGTTCCAGTAAGAAGTCCTCGATTCGAATATGGTCTATAAAGACCATTTTTATTGCAGCTAAGCTGCTTATCTCTGACCATAGCTCTTAATCGTCTTTCAAAGCCTTTTTTTTGCTCGTCAATCAATGACAGTAAGTCAAAAAGTTGGTTTTTTGTTCTAGATTTTTGTTGAATAAAACTTAAAATATGTTCGCGAGATGGAATCGGGCTTTCATATTTTTCTGCTTCACGATCATAGTGAGGGTCAGACATAATGTGCTAAGTATAAAGTAAGCTTAGCAATGTTGACACTTAATCAAAAGGATTGTTTAGAATTAAGGTCTCTTTTCGGTCTGGTCCAGTAGACAAAATGTCAACTGGGAGTTGGCTTAATTCTTCAATTTTTCTAATATAGCTTTGTGCCTCTGGTGGCAACATATCAAATGAATGTGTACCAATAGTAGAACACTTCCATCCAGGCATTTCAATATAAACTGGCTTAGCAGTAGAATAACCCTCAGCAGAAAATGGCGGAGTTGTAGTTCTTTGCCCATCAACCTCATAGGCTACGCATATCCTTATCAAATCCAAATCATCTAAGACGTCCAACTTTGTAAGGCAAATTCCGCTGACAGAGTTCAGTTTAAAAGAGCGATTTAAAATTACTAAATCCAGCCATCCGCAGCGCCTTTGTCGACCAGTAGTCGCACCAAATTCATACCCTCTTGAGCAAAGCTCTCTGCCAACAGGGTCTCCTTCATCGGAAGTAACGTCATAGTCTAGTTCTGTAGGAAATGGACCTCCACCTACTCTTGTGGTGTAGGCCTTAACAATCCCCAAAACATAATCTATATCTCTCACGCCGATTCCTGACCCCGTTATTGCGCCACCAGAAGTTGTATTTGAAGAAGTAACAAAGGGGTAGGTCCCCTGATCGATATCAAGTAATGCACCTTGTGCGCCTTCAAACAGGATATTCTCATCACGTGACATTTGTTGATGTAACTCCTCAGCAACATCAACAATCATTGGTCTAACTATATTTGCTTGACTTAAGGCTTCATCAAGAGTTTTTTGATAGTCAACGATAGGCTGATTGTAATAATTTTTTAAACTGAAATTATGATAATCCACTACCTCTTTAAGTTTTTCAGCAAACAACTTTTCATCTAGTAGATCTCCTACTCGAAGACCTCTACGAGCAACCTTATCCTCATACGCAGGACCAATACCATTCCCAGTGGTTCCGATTGCAGCTTTCCCTCTGTTAACTTCACGTGCTATATCAAGCTCAATGTGATAAGGCAGAATTAAAGGACAGCCGGGGCTTATTTTTAATCGAGATTTAACGTCAACACCTGAACTCTCTAACTCATCCATCTCTTTTAGTAGGGCAGTCATAGATAAGACAACTCCGTGTCCTATTAAGCACTGAACGTTACCTCTAAGAATGCCTGAAGGAATTAAGTGTAGCACTGTTTTTTTGCCATCTATAACCAATGTATGGCCGGCATTATGTCCACCTTGAAAACGAACTACTGAGCTTACTTTATCTGTAATTAAATCAACTATTTTTCCTTTTCCTTCATCACCCCATTGGGTACCTATAATGACTACATTTTTTCCCATTTTAGTACCTGAGTATTGATTTAAAAATTTTGTTGTTGTTGAATTAAAAACTTTAGATCAAAAGAAAAGCCTGTAGCATCTCTTGATGAGCCAAATGATTCACTTAGGCTATTGTATCTTCCACCCTGAGCTAATGCCTTTGAGAAGTTTAAATGATAGGCTGCAAACACAAGACCATTATGATATTCATAGGCCTTAACTTCACCCAAGTCATACATTAAGCTAAGATTACTATCCTTAAAAAATCTATGTAGTTTTTTTAGGTCTTTTATTGCTTCTATAACTATTGGAAATTCTTTAAAAATCTTTGCCGCTTTATCAAGAATTCTTTCATCACCATCAAGAGAAATTAAAGAATGAAACTTATCTGCATGGTTAATTTCCTTTCTATCAAAAAAATCAGCTAAATCAGGAATCGATTTACGCCTAAAGATATCTCTTAAAGATGCTATATCTTGATTATTAAGTTCTGCAGATTCACAAAGAGCGTTAAATATTGCTGTATTACCGAAACTAAGAGTTATGTCTTCGATACCAATCAAGGAAAGAGAGGCGGCCATAAGTTCTATAACTTCAATGTCACCTTCTATACCTTGATATCCATAAAGTTCAGCACCTGCCTGAATAGGTGAGCGAGAAGCATAAAAATCATCAGCTTTTGTCTGTAAGATAGAATTAATATAGCAGTATCTATTGCCTTTATCAGCTATAGAGCGCTTAGAATCAATTCTTGCAATTTGAGGGGTTATATCGGAATGAACTCCAAGCATTCGACCACTCATTGAATCAAGAAACTTAAAGGTCTTTTGGTCGATTGATTTTGAATTTAAAACCAATGTTTCGGCGTATTCAATCATTGGCGGCACAACGAATTCATAGCCCCGCCCTTGATACAAATCTAATAAACCCCTTCTTCTGGTCTCGAAAGCCACTGCTTGATCACCAGTGAGCTCATCAATGCCCTCAGGTAATTGCCAATTACTCATTACCTATAATTATTCCGATGGATTAAAGTAACGGAAAAATTCTGAATCCGGATTAAGTATTAAGACATCACCTTGCTGATTAAAGGACTTTTTATAAGACTCAAGAGAGCGATAAAAAGAATAAAAATCAACATCTTGGTTGTAAGCCTCAGCATAATTACTAGCTGAGATTGCATCTCCGTTTCCTCGAACCTTTTCAGAGTCTCTATAAGCATTTGCCAAAATAATTGTACGCTCTTTATCAGCAAAAGCTTGTATCTTTTCAGCTTCCTCTGCACCTTCTGAGCGGTACTTATTAGCAAGACCTTTTCTTTCTGTCTCCATACGACTATATACGGAATTTCTAACCTCTTGTGAAAGTTCAATTCGCTTAATACGGACATCTATAACTTCGATACCATACTCATCTTCGGCAATTGATTTAAGCTTTCCTTTAACGCTAGCCATAATAGCCTCACGTTCATCAGAAACTACCTCAATAATAGTTCGCTTAGAAAACTCACTTCTAAGTGCGTCCTGATTATTTTGAGCCAACCTTAGGTTGGCAGATGACATAGCACCGCCCGTTGATATATAAAACTTCTGAGTATCAACAATACGCCATTTCACATAAGAGTCCACAACAACATTCTTCTTTTCAACAGTTAGAAATGATTCTGCAGCAGAATCTAGTGTCTGGATGCGCTTATCAAAAGTGACCACATTATTGACAAAAGGGGTTTTAAATTTTAGTCCTGGTTCATTTTCTACAGCAACGATTTCACCCAATCTCAACTTAATAGCTACTTGCGTTTCATTAACAGTATACAAACTAGAGCTTAATAAAATTACAACCAATATAGCTAAAATAATAATAATTCTATACATTATCTGTTCTCCCTAGAGCGTAATACACTTTCATCATTATTTTGTCCTGATGGCGTTTGTTGGAAAGTATTTACATTTGAAGAGGACTTTGAGGTTCTATTAGAGTTAATCAGCTGATCAATAGGTAGATACATCAGAGAATTAGAACTTGAGTCTACGATGACCTTATTAGTCGAGCTCAGGACATCCTCAAGCGTTTCACGATAGAGTCGCTCTTTAGTTACTTCTGGTGCTTTTAAATACTCTGTTAGAATTTGAGTAAAGCGGTAAGCCTCACCCTCTGATTTAGAAACTACTTGTGATTTATAAGCCTCCGCCTCTGCCATAATTCTTTGACTTGCACCGCGAGCCTTTGGAACAATATCATTGGCATAAGCTCTGGCTTCATTTATATATCTTTGCTCATCTTCTCTTGCCTTTACTACATCATCAAATGCGGCTTTAACTTGAATAGGGGGTTGCGCATCTTGCATAGTAACTGCAGTAATCATTAAGCCAGTGTTATAATCATTAAGAAGAGCTTGAGAGGCAGTTTTAACCTCTTGTGCAACTTGATCACGACCCGTTGTTAAAACGTGGTCCATAGTATTATCACCAACCACCTGTCTAATCACACTCTGTACTACATGACTAAGAGTCAATTCAGGCTGATAGACATTAAATAAGTATGCTTTGGCGTCAACAATTTTATATTGAACAGCTAAATTAACATCAACCATATTCTCATCCTTAGTAAGCATTAAAGATTCAGAACTAACACCTCCACTATAAGAGTTTTGAGTATTTCTAAAGCCAATTTCAGTTGCACGAACCTGTTCAACATTTACTTTATAAACTGACTCAATCGGATAAGGAATGTGCCAGTGTGGGCCCTGAGTTGTTGATGTTTGAAAAGCTCCAAAGCGAAGAACTACACCTCTTTCAGCAGGATCAACAATATAAATACCGCTCAATAACCAAACTAAAACAGCAAGTATTAGGACGTATTTAAAACTGCCTTTTGCCAGCTTACTTGCTCCAGTATTATTTGAAGAACCACCACCAAATGTATTGCTGAATTTATTTTTGAAATCTTTAATAACTTCATCAAGCTCAGGAGGTGTTTGATTATTATTGTCATTCCAAGCCATTTCGGCTCCATTTTGTTTTTGACTCACGTAGATTCCTTAAATTTATATAGGTTAAAGTTAAGATATGGCCAAAGTACAAAAAAACAAGCACTTTGCATATCTAATTAGATCAAACTAAATATTAGTTTTAATCATAAAATAAATAAATATACTTTTTCATTTTAAATCATGGATTATTTTACCCAATAAAAAAAATATTAGAGTCATATTTAATCTATCGAACGTTTCTAAATGTGTCTAGATTCTTGCTTAGTTATAATGATAAAATATCATCTTTTGTTTATACAATGACATTCATGAAAAAACACTTGATTTTTTTCGTTCTACTGTTAAGTGCTTTTTCAATTCATGCAGAGGGGGTTAAACTCACTTGCAGTCCATATCAACCTACTTGCACTAACTGCCCTGAATATCAAACGCTTTTCCCAATTGAAGAATTTTCAAAAGACTCAGATAGTCTCGATATTGAAGCTGATCAAAGTGAGATATTAAATGAAACATACCATCTTACTGGCGATGTTAAAGTTAAATCTACATCCCTTGTTCTTGCTGCTGATGATGTACTAGTTAATTCAGTAGATGAATCTACTATAGCCACCGGCAATGTTAGGTTTCAAGATCAAACCTACTTAATTACTAGCGATTCATTGTCAGCGAAGAGAGTTGGTGACACACTTATAGCAACTGCAACTAAGGCAAATTACCAAGACTTTGGGTTCGGTCCAGGAGGGGCCAACGGCTATACTGAAATTATCTCTAAGACTCCCACATCTGTCTTACTTACCAACTCAACATATAGTCTTTGTCCTGTTAACAAAAATGACTGGCTAATTGATGCAGACCAAATAGAACTGAATTTAGAAAAAAATAGAGGTGTTGCTGATAACGCAACTGTTGTATTTTACGGGGTCCCAATTTTTTATTTACCGAAGTATAGCTGGGTGCTTGAAGGGCGAGGGTCTGGCTTTTTAACGCCTGACTATACTAAATATAGAGAAACTGGACAAACTGAATCTTCATATCGATTAAGAGTCCCTTACTATTTTAATATCGCCCCAGACCGAGACTTACTTGTTGCTTTGACTTATATGTCGAGTAGAAGATTTATTTATGAGGGCAAATATCGACAACTTATTGCTCCAAAACTAACTGCTGAAAGTGATGACTCGATATACCAAATTGAAGCGCACTACCTTCCTGAAGATAAAATGACTAGCTTAAAGCGCTGGCTTGTTAACTTTAATGCAGAGCTTGATTTAAATACAAAAACTCATCTAAGCGCAAATTACTATCGTATTTCTGATATAAATTACTTCAAAGATATTGCTCAAACTAATACAAATGTAAAGACCCTAGCATCTAATCTTACGCTAACCTATGATGATGAGGAAAATCACTTTTCATCTTCACTATTAACTGAAAATGAGCAAGTTGTTAATGCTGGTGTTCCGGTATACACAAGAGCGCTTGAAGGCTCCATTTCTAAAACCTTTAATGTAGATAAAAAAATGCCTATTCAGGTAAATCTTGTTAGAACTAATTTTGCTCACGACACAGCTAGTAATGAGACTGGAATTAGAACTCATGGAGATATAGGAGTTTCAAGGAAACTTAATACTAAATTTCCAGTAATTACACCACGAGCTAGTGTAGCAATAACAAATTATTCACTAAAAAATAGTCCCAATATTAATCGAACAATCCTAGGTTCTGGAGTTGATATAGATTTTACTGTTAACAGGAAAGGAAATTTATTTGGTAGAGAGATAAACCATCTTATATCTCCTATAATTTCATATAACTACAGAGCAAAAAAAGTTCAAGGGAATATTCCAATTTTCGATTCTACAGATAAATATGATGACATTATTACCTTTGCCGACCTTACTTCTGGTGAAAGGTATACAGGTCTTGATAGAATAACTAACGCTAATGATATTACAATTAGTATTGAGTCAAGCTATAGAGATGTAGATGCTTTAATTGAAGATAAAGATCTCTTAAATATGAAAATTGCTCAGAGTTTTTTTACTGATGATGAGGTTGTTAGTGATTCAGCCAATACTAACTATGAAACTAGAAAATCATACTCTGATATTGCTGCCTCGATAGATATTGCACTTGGCAAGTACGTTATAACAAATTCTGCTCAATTCAACCCCGATTCATCGAAAATAGTTAAAAAAGAAAATAGTTTATCTTATACCTCAAATTCTAGAAAATTTATTACCTTAAGTCTTAGTAAATTAGGAGTAGATGGAGTAGTAAAAGAAACAAAAAAGCTTTATGGAGCTTATCCACTAACTGATTCAATTCACTTTTTTGGTGGCCTTGATAAAACTACCTCTACCGGAGTTACCAACTCTGAAACTACTGGTATAGCCTATGAATCATGTTGCTGGGCCTTCCGTATTGCACATTTTAAAGAAGATGACTCCTCTGGTGGTTACAACTATAGTACAGGTGTTGAGTTAGTACTTACTGGACTTGGCTCAACTTCATCGCCATTGAATGGTCGAATAGAAAATAACATTCCAGGGTATACAGCCAGTCTCAGATAATGAGGAGCCTTTTAGCTCTTATTTTTTTCTTAAATTTTAGCACTTGTTTTGCAGAAAATACCATTTTAGCTATAGTTAATAATGAAGTTGTTACTCTAAATTCTGTTGAACAAAAACTAAATATTGCTAACTCTAATGAAGAGAAAATAGCCATAATTAAAAATAGGATTGACACAATTCTTCAGTTAACAAAAGTGAGTGAATTTGACATTTCTCCAACACAGTCAGATATTAATCAGGCTCTAATTCAATTAGCAAATATCAATGAAATTACTATAGAACAACTTAACTCTTATCCTGAAATTTCTTTGCTAACTCGAGAAGTTATAGAAAAATTATCAATACTCAATTTGCAACGATTTATAACAAAAGATTTGATATTTAATTTGTCGAATAATGAATTGATAGTTAATTGCCCAGCCATTGATAATGATATAAAAATCAAGCAAATTAAAATAGCTCAAATCATCGTTTCTGAAATTTATGATTCTGATATTTCACCCAATAGCAAGGACGAAGCTATCAAAGAATTTCTAATAAAACTCTCAAAACACATTACTAAAGGTGCATCTTTCGAATCTTTTGCTAAACTACACTCTCAGCATCCAAGCTATGCAAATGGGGGTATTTCAGACTGGATAACAGTTAATAACCCAACTGTTGAAATGTTAGATTTACTTAAAGATGGTGAGGTTTCAAAGATTTACTCCAACAATATAGGCTTTGCAATAGCAATGAAAGTTGACGAACGCTTCATAAGTAATAATCTAGAAAAATGCAAAGAAAAATTAACTTATCTCAATGCTGAACAATTTTATTTGAATTGGCTTAAAGAACTCAGAGATAATGCTGATATTGAAATTTACATTAATAATCTTTGATAATTATTTAATTTATGTCTAAATCAATTCATATCTTTGGCTTTCATAGTATTGAAGGCCTTTTAAATACTAATCCTGAATCTATACTTAGGGTATTTATCCAAACTGGAAGGGATGATATCAGAGTGAGGAATATAGTTACTGCTCTCACTGACCAGAAAATAAGTTTTTTACACATTGATAAAAACAAGCTGGAGAATATTGCTAAAGGAGAACTCCATCAAGGAATTATTGCTGAGGCTATATTACCTCCTTTGCCAGGTGAAGATTCTTTAATAGCAGTTATTAAGAAAATCCAAGGCAGCCCTTTAGTATTAATCCTAGATTCCATTCAGGATCCTAGAAACCTTGGTGCATGTCTAAGAAGTGCAAATGCTTCAGGAGTAGATTGTGTTGTTATTAATAAAGATGGATCATCTCCAATTAACGCTGTTGTTCATAAAACCTCAGCTGGGGCAATCAATACTCTTAAAATTTTTCAAGTAACAAACTTAACTCGAACAATTAAAGCTTTGCAAAAGAATGGGATATGGGTGATTGGTCTGGATGGAGGTGCTTCAACAACAATTTATGATATCAATTTATCTGATGCAACAGCAATTGTAATGGGCGCTGAAGGTAAAGGGATTAGGCAATTAATTAAAAAAACTTGTGACCAACTAGTCAGTATTCCGATGACTGGAAGTGTTAAGAGTCTCAACGTTTCTGTTGCTACCAGCATTACACTTTTTGAAAGTAAAAGACAGAGAGAAAGTAGTTAAAAAGTTAAATAGAATCAGGTAAAATGTTCTGGCTTTAGAATTTTGATAATGGAAACAACTAAACTCCTACCTAGCGAACTAAAAATATTTAACTTTGCTAAAAAAGAAGTTAGCTTGTTTGGCGAATACTTAATCTCTAGCTTACCTAGAATAAGTGAGATAGCAATAAATAAGGAAGACAGTGTAAAGGTTGATTTGTCGTTTTATCTAGAAAATGATAAAACCCCATGCATTAAGGGGATAATTGAATTGAATATTGTATTGGAGTGCCAACGCTGTTTAGAAGCCCTTCAAAAACACTTAAAAGTTAATTTTAACTTAGCATTTGTAAGAAATGAACAACAAGCTGAAGGACTCGGCTCGCAATATGAGATATATGTAATTGAGAGAGATGAATTAGCTACAATTGATCTAATTACCGATGAGATTCTTTTATCACTTCCAATGGCTTCCTCTCATAATTATGAATGCAATTTAAATAAAGATAAACAAGAAATAGTTAAAGAAAAGCGTGATAATCCTTTTACTATTTTAAAAAATATTAAAATAGCCGATGTCGGCAAGGAGTAAAAAATGGCAGTACAAAAAAGTAGAAAAACACCTTCAAAAAGAGGTATGCGTCGCTCTCATAATGCACTAAAAAATCCAGCATTAGCTGAAGACCAAGAGACTGGTGAAATACACTTAAGGCATCACATTACTGCAGATGGTTACTATCGTGGTAAGCAAGTTATTAAGTCATCTGTTGAAGACATCGAAGAAGTAGAAGCCAACTAACCTTTATGTCAATTAAGGTATCAATCGATGCCTCTGGTGGTGATTTTGGTTTTCCTGTCACTATTAGTGCCGGAATTAATGCATTAATATCTTTTAGTGATCTTCACATCAATTTCGTTGGTGATGAGAAAGAAATAAAAAAAGAACTAGAGAAAAAATCAATACATAAATCTTTTTTAGATCGTATTAAGATTACTCATGCGTCTGAAATCATTAATATGGATGATTCCCCTTCTACAGCATTAAGACATAAAAAAGACTCATCTATGAGGGTGGCGATTAATCTCGTTCAAAGCGGCATTTGTGATGCTTGCGTAAGCGCTGGCAATACAGGCGCTTTGATGTCAATTGCAAGATTTGTCCTTAAAACTATTAAAGGTGTAGATCGACCTGCGATTATGTCGGCAGTTCCAACACTCACAGGACCTACCCATGTTCTTGACCTTGGAGCTAATGTAGATTCTAAACCAGAAACCTTGTTACAATTTGCAATCATGGGATCTATCGCAGTTCAAAATACTGAAAGCATTAGCAACCCTTCAGTTGGATTATTAAATGTTGGTTCAGAAGAATTCAAGGGCCATGGAAAAATTCAAGAAACAGCCGAGCTACTAAAAAATTCCTCTCTTAACTATATTGGTTTTGTCGAGGGTAATGACATTTATAAAGGCGACGTTGATGTTATTGTATGCGATGGTTTTGAAGGAAATATTGCTCTAAAGGCAAGTGAAGGAGTTGCACATATGTTTTCACACTTCATAGAAAAATCATTTTCTAAAAATATATATACAAAGATGGTTGCCATTATCACTAAGCCAGTTATGAAAGACTTTAAGTCTCGAGTTGACCCAGGAAAGTACAATGGTGCAAGCTTATTAGGACTAAAAGGCGTTGTTATAAAAAGCCATGGTGACGCTGATATAGACGCCTTCTTTCAAGCAATTAAAGAGGCTTACCTTGAGGCTCATGCTAAAATTACTGAAAAGATTTCTGTGCAGCTCACTCACGAATTAGAAGAGCATAAATAACTATCATCTCATGAAAAAATTTGCAAGAATTATCGGTACTGGTAGTTATTTACCTTCTAAAGTTATTACTAATGTTGACCTTGAAAAAACACTAGATACTTCTGATGAGTGGATAACGGCTAGAACAGGCATTAAAGAACGACGAATAGTAACAAATGAAAGTACTTGTGACCTTGCACTAGAGGCTAGTAAAAAAGCCCTTGAAATGTCTGAAATAAGTCCTTCTGAAATTGATCTTATTATTCTTGCTACAACAACACCAGATAAAATTTTTCCAGCAACAGCAACAATGCTTCAAGATCGTCTTGGTGCAACTTGCCCCGCATTTGATCTTCAGGCTGTTTGTGCTGGCTTTGTTTTTGCTCTAACTACTGCTCAGCAATATATTGAAAATGGAACTGCAAAAAATATATTAGTTGTTGGTAGTGAAATAATGTCAAAAATTGTAGACTGGAATGATCGTTCTACTGCGATCATATTTGGTGATGGTGCTGGTGCAGTTGTAGTTAGCTCTGATAACTCTACAGGAATAAAGCATTCAAAACTTTATAGTGATGGTAGTTACATGTCATCACTTCACGTTAATAATGATAGAATCAATGAATTAGGTACTATAGAGATGGCTGGAAATGAAGTTTATAAAATTGCAGTTAAAAGACTTTCTGAGCTTGCCGAAGAAACCCTAAATGATTGCAATATGACCTCAGATGATCTCACATGGATGGTCCCCCATCAAGCCAATATTAGAATTATTAGTGCTGTTGCAAAAAGAATTGATTTACCAATGAGTAAAGTAATATTGACATTAGATAATCATGGAAATACTTCTGCTGCATCAATTCCGCTAGCGCTTGACGTTGCAGTTCGTGATGGACGAATAAAAAAAGGGGATTCACTTCTTTTCGAAGGTATTGGTGGTGGATTTAGCTGGGGAAGTGTCCTAGTTGAATATTAAACCTTAGAAAGAGCGCCCCATCAATTTCTCAGTCAGCTCTCTTAAAGGTTGGTTTTTAATACTAAGACTGGTTATTACTTCGAGAGCCTCTTTATAAAGATTTTTATAGACTTTAATAGACTCATCAACCCCCAAAAGAGCAGGATAAGTTGGCTTTGCTTTATTAAGATCGGAATTTTGACGTTTACCTAAAACTTCTTCAGTACTCGTTAAATCTAAAACATCATCTTGAACCTGATAAGCTAAGCCTATATGATTTGAATAAGAATCCAAAATATCAATATCTTTTGAACTAATATTAGGATTTAAAAGCGCTCCAAATTTAACAGCACAACTTATCAACGAAGCGGTTTTCTTTTGGTGCATTTGATTCAATAAAGCAATATTAACTTCTTTTGATACTACAGAAAGGTCAATAGACTGGCCATCTGCCATTTCATAAGCCGAAACTGCTAATAATTTTAATAAATCAACTCTAATGCTATGACTAATTAATTCATCACTTGAAATAACTTTAAAAGCTAAGGCTTGCAACCCATCACCCGCCAGAATTGCTTGAGCCTCACCAAATTTTTTATGACAAGAAGGTTGATTATGCCTCATATCATCATCGTCCATCGCCGGTAAATCATCATGAATCAAAGAATAAATATGAATTAATTCTACAGCGCATGCACTTGAATCAACTTTTGAAATATCAACACCATACATATCAGCAACTGTGTATGTCAATATAGGCCTAAAACGCTTCCCACCTGCCAATACACTGTAACTCATAACACCCTTAAGTTCACTCTTATAAGATCCATCAGAGCAAATTAAGGTAAGATAATATTCTAGTCGAGAGTTAACGCGCTCTCGAAAAACGTCAAGAATCTCCAAAGGGCTTTTCTTCATTGTAATTGTCTTCTTCGCTTAGAATATTGATGCGCTGTTCTGCATCCTTTAAAGCAGTGTGACACTGCCTATGAATCTTTACACCTTTCTCAAAATACTTAAGTGATTCTTCTAAGCTTATATCGCCCGACTCCATCTTATTGATAATTACTTCAAGCTCATCCAAACCCTTATTAAAATTAAACTTATCTGTCATAGGTTTTTACCTCAGCTACCTGCTTTACTTAAAATATTATCCATCCACGAGCTAGGTAATATTCTACCTAAAAATTTAAATAATTTTGTAGGAAAGGTTACTCGATAATAATTCTTAGGTTTTTTGGATTCTAAAGCATGAATTGCACACTTTAATACAGCTTCAGGTTGCAATGTGAATTGAACATTTGCGTCAGAGTTCAATCTTTTAATCATTACTTTATAATTCTCCTGATAATTAGTATTAGTGATATCGACGTTTTCTTTAAAAGCTAAAAATGCGTTTTGTCTAAATTTGGATTCGATTGGCCCTGGTTGAATAACTGAAAATTTTATGCTGGTATTTTTTAATTCAAGCCTCAAAGTATTGACCAACCCCTCTATAGCAAACTTTGAGGACACATAAGGTCCTCTTAAAGGCATTGCAACAAAGCCTAATACTGAGCTTATATATAAAATCCTACCTACATTTAATTCTCTCATTCTAGGTAAAACTAGATTTGTAAGTTCATGCCAACCAAAGACATTTGCTTGAAATTGTTTTTCTAGGGCATTTCTTGAAATATCTTCAAGAGCACCAGTTTGCGCATAAGCGCCGTTATTAATTAATGCATAAAGTGAATCAGTCTTCTTGTAAAGTTCATTAATAGCGGCATTTACTGAGCCTGAAGAGGATAAATCTAGTAATAAAGTCTCAAATCCTAATTCCTTAAGTTTTAATACGTCATCCATCTTTCTTGAGCTAGCAAAAACCCGATACCCATCTGAGCGCAGACCATTTGCAAGGCAAAGACCTATCCCGCTTGAGCATCCAGTAATTAGAATTGATTTTATTTTTGAAGAGTCGTCCAAAACTCTGCTCTCTCCTTTAAGTTTGGATCTACACTCTGTGAACGCAACACTAGAAAATCATAGGCCATTCGAAAACGAGGATTGTTAATTAGTTCTTTAGCTTTTTTAAGATTACAGTTCTCTAGTTGATACTGCATCATCCAAATATCTTTAACTCTAGATGAGAGCCATCTAGGCATCATAACCTGTTGAGTTTGTCTTTTGATTATCTCTTCTGATGCTTTTATCATAAGATCAATATGGGATTTATTTTTTTTATTAAGCTCTTTATAGCGCTTATTTTGTGCAGCCCAAAGAAAAACAGCAAACAAGAATACAGGAGTTACAGAATTACCACTCTGTATCCTCCTTGATGTATTAATTAGAGTTACATCAATAAATAAACTTTCATTAGCTTGAGAGAATAAAAATTTCAGTAAACCAAATTTTAATAACCCTTTATATACTTCAATAGATTTTTCATTATGAAACAATTTAATGATTTCCTCATAAAGTCTAGCCGGAGGAATATTAGCTAATAGATGAGCTTGTTTAGAAATAGATTTAGAAATTTCTGGAGATAGACTTGCGTTTAATTTAACTTTAAATCTTATTGCTCTTATCATTCTTACAGGATCTTCTTCAAAGCGCTCTGTCGGGTTACCAATCATTTTAATTACAGAAGATTTAAGATCCTCAAGCCCTCCTACATAATCAATAACCTCAGATTTAGAAATATCATAATAAAGTCCATTAATACTAAAGTCACGACGGAAAACGTCTTCATAAAGAGTACCGTAATAGTTATCTCTAATAATAACGCCATTGTAAGAGGTCTGTACCTTGCCCGCACGAAAAGTAGCAACTTCAATATATTTTCGTGCTGAAAACATAATATGCACCAATCTAAAACGCCTTCCAATAATTCTTGAGCGTTTAAATATTTTGGTAACTTGTTCTGGAGTGGCGCCAGTAGCTATATCAAAGTCTTTAGGCTTGCATCCTAAGAGTAGATCTCTAATACAACCACCTACTAAATAAACCTCAAAGCCAGCTTTAGCTATTGTATTAACAACCTTAAGGGCATCTTTATCAATTAAATTTTTATCAAAGTAAATAGTTTGACGAACAGGGTTCATAAACTCACAACTTCTCTTGGTAGCCAGCCGTCTTGCCTGTGTTCACACTCTATATTAGTATAAACTCCACCCCTAACATTAAAAATAGCTTTTAGTCTTATGAATCGAGGGTCAAGAACACCTACTAAATCATCCAAAATCTTATTAGTTACAGCTTCATGAAATGCCCCCTCATTACGATAAGACCAAAAATAGTTTTTAAGAGCTTTAAGCTCAACGCAACGCTTATCAGCAATATATTCAATATGAATATCTGCAAAATCCGGTTGACCAGTTAACGGACACAAGCAAGTGAACTCTGACGAATCAATACGAATTACAAAATCCCTTTCTATATTAGGATTATCAAAAACTTCTAAAATCTTACTTGGGGAACTAGACATGACTTTTCTTTTTATTATTAAAAATGGTTATTTTATCAATAAAATACATTATTTTTCCTTGTCTAAACTGATAAAGGAGTATTAAGAACAATATTGCTATAAGATGAATACTCCACATTCCTATTATTGGACTTAATAAACCATTTTCTATTGAACTTTTTGCTACCAATAATCCATTGTTATAAAGCATAAATACGAGAATCCCAATTAAAATATTAATCCCCTTACCACCTCTCGGCAAGGTTTTTCCAAGGTAAACTGCAAACACTACAAGAATCAATATAGATAAGGGCAAGGAAAGTCTCCATTGTAATTCTGCAATAGCTAATAAGCCACCTTGTTTTAACAAGTCTAGAGTTGTCTTTTCCTCAATTTCTGTAAAAATAGCTATTGATTTTTGCACCTCACCAGAAACTATCTCTAAATTATATGAATCAAAATTTAAGATATTTATATTTTCACTACTTGGTAAGCCCTGGTATCGAACTCCATTTTTTAATCGAAGGTATATGCTTTTGCTTTCAGGATCAATATATTTTGTTGCGTCAGAAGCTAATACAATAACTGGATTATCATTATCAGAAGAATATATAAATATCTCCTGCATATTTTGCTCTCCATCGACATCAATTGAAGTTGAGTCAGATGCATAAAACACAATATCACCCTTCTTAAAACTTTCAAACTTGCCCTCAGTAATAAAAGAAAACTCTGAGGCATTATTGGTTTTTTCTTCAGCCACACTTTTTTGCTGTTTTGCCCATGGAACAGCATAAGCAGTCAGAAATAAAACAAACAAAAATAAAATTATTGCAAGAGGCTTTATAACTGATAGAAAGGCCTTATCCCCCAACCCTATTGAGTTCATTACGATTGCCTCAGAATTTTTGTATAGCTGAGAAATTGTAATAATTACAGCTAAAAAAATTGATAAAACTAATATTACAGGAACATCTCTTATCATATTAAAACTTATAAGTGGCATAAGTTCTTGAAAAGGTATTCCTCGATCAATACTCTCTTGGACTGTCAAAACAAACTGATTACCAAAAACAACTAGCCCAATAATAAAAGTAATCGAAAAAAAGTAGGTAACTAAATTGCGCATTATATATTTGGCAATTTTGGTTGTTTTATAGCTAAATAATTCAAGAAGCATCGATATCATTATAAATTCGCTTCAATCGTAAACAATGGTTTTTATTTTTTTTGTTTCATGGAGTCAAAAAACTCATCATTAGTTTTAGTAAAACGAAGTCTTTCAATCAAAAATTCGGCCGCTTCAACTGTATCCATAGGATGCAGGATTTTTCTTAAAATCCACATTTTTTGAAGTTCTTGCTCATCCGTAATTAGCTCTTCTCGACGAGTTCCTGATGCATTTATATTGATGGCAGGGAAAATACGCTTTTCAGATAGCCTTCTCTCAAGATGCAGTTCCATATTACCAGTGCCTTTGAACTCTTGATAAATAACTTCATCCATCTTTGAGCCAGTATCAACAAGCGCAGTAGCAATAATTGTAATACTTCCACCATTCTCAATGTTTCTTGCTGCACCAAAAAAACGCTTTGGCCTTTGTAAAGCATTAGCATCAACACCTCCAGTTAAAACTTTTCCTGATGAAGGTGCTACTGTATTGTAGGCTCTTGCTAGTCGAGTTATAGAATCTAACAAAATAATAACATCCTTGCCTTGTTCAGCTCGTCTTCTAGCTTTTTGAATGACAATCTCAGCAACCTGAACATGTCTCTTTGCGGGCTCATCAAATGTTGAAGAGATAACTTCTCCTCTTACTGATCGCACCATTTCTGTTACCTCTTCAGGTCGCTCATCTATTAGTAGAACAATTAATTCACATTCTGGATGATTAACCGCTATTGATGATGCAATGTTTTGCATAATCATTGTCTTTCCAGCCTTAGGTGGTGCTACTAATAAACCTCTTTGCCCTTTACCAAAAGGAGCAACTAAATCAATAACTCTTGCAGTAATATCTTCAGTACCTCCATTACCAAGCTCAAGCTTTAATCTTTCATTTGGATGCAGTGGAGTTAAAGAAGAAAATGGTATTCGGTTTCTTACATTTTCAGGAGAATCTTCGTTCACTTCTGAAACTTTGACTAGTGCAAAATACTTTTCACCTTTCTTCGGCGCTCTAATCTTGCCAGTAACCACGTCACCAGTAGATAAGTTAAAGCGTTTTATTTGGTTAGGGGAGACATAAATATCGTCTGGTCCTGAAACATAAGAGTCATTCGAAGATCTTAGAAAGCCATAACCTTCCTGCAAAATATCCAATACTCCATCACCAAGTACTTCTTCATCATTGTCAGCTTTATACTTAAGTATCGCAAAAATTAACGTTTGTTTTTTTGCTCTTGAGATGTTTTCAATGCCTAAAGATTGAGCTAACTCAAGAAGTCCAGCGGGTGTTTGAATTTTAAGTTCTGATAGTTTCATATAAGATTATTAAGTAAAAATAGAGATTAGCCAGAAGCCAAGTTGGAAATTAATAGTTTTTTAGTTGAGTTTTTTTAGTTGAAGGAGTTTTTGTTATTAGTAAGATTAGAATAAATAATGATTATATATTTGAGTCCAAAAAAGCATTTAAGTTCGCCTTAGAAAGAGCACCGACTTTGGTTGCATGAACTGCACCATCTTGAAATAGTAGCATAGTTGGAATGCCTCTAATACCATATTTTAGTGGTAACTGAACGTTTTCATCTACATTAACCTTCACTATAGTTATTCGGCCATCATACTCATCAGCAATTTCATCAAGGACGGGAGCTAGAGCCTTGCATGGGCCACACCATTCGGCCCAAAAATCAACTAAAACAGGTTGTGAGGAACTTATTACGTCAGCTTCAAAAGAAGTATCACTGACTACTTTAATTTTGTCGTTCATGTATTAAAAAGTTGGAAACAGAAAAAGAATATAAATATTTCTTAACTACCATTATAACACTTATCGTCTTTAAATCTATTTTTTTAAAAAAATTGTTTAATAATTATTCTTAGTTACAATTAGCTAATAACAGCCAAAATAACAGGTATTGTAATAAATGATAATGCAACCTGTGTTGTAATAATACTTGTCATCAGCTGTGCATCACCACCAAATTGCTTTGCCAATGCATGGGACGAGGCGGCAGTTGGGACTGAGGCAAATATAACCGCTACAATGACTTCTAACTGACTAAGACCCATAAATTTCGCAACAAAATAGGCGATTACAGGAAAAGCAATCAATTTGAGAGAATTAGAAATAAGGATTGGTGTGATTTTTAAAGCAAGATCCCTAACTTTTATTTTAGCTCCTATAGTTAAAAGCATTATTGGCAATGCTGCCGAACCTAATAAACCTGAAGTTTCATTGATAATTACTATTTTTTCTGAATCAATCAATGAAAAAATAATCCCTACAATCATTGCAAGAATAAAGGGATTTTTTATAAGCTCAACAAATATATTAGCTATGCCTTTTTTAGAATTAGTTTGACCAGGTTGATTCAAACTAGAGACCATAATAGATATTACAACGATATTTATACTAGGGACATATAAAAGCATAAACACAGCGCCAATTGCCAAACCCGCATCTCCAAATAAACTTCCTGCTATTGCAAGTGCGATAAATGCATTATGTCTAGCAGCGCCCTGCAAGATTGATGACCAAGTTTCTGGAGAATATCTAAGAAGCTTACCAAAGATGATAGCTATTATTGTAACAATAAATAATCCACTTAATATAACTACACCATAACTGTAAAACATTGATGAAGACAAATTAATTTGAGATATATGATGAAATAACAAAGCGGGTATTAAAACCCAGTATACAAGCTTATCATTTACATCCCAAAAAGATAGATCAGGGACACCAATTCTCCTAAGAATGTTACCCAGAATAATGAGTATAAATACTGGTGAGATAAGTAAGAAAATTTCAAAAAAGTTTGATAGCACTTTAGCTCTTTGTTATTTATAAGTTATGAAGAAACTTAAGAATCTAAATTATTAATCCAATTAATTGCCATTTTTAATCTTGATATAGTTCTTTTTTTACCAACAAATTGTGCACTTATATCAATGCTTCCAGCTTTACCATCGCCACTAAGAGCAAGTCTGAATGGTTGGCCCACTTTGCCAAATCCTACACCTTGAATTTCACAAATATTATTAATAATAGAATGAATATTTTCAGCATTCCAATGCTCTAAGGCTTTAAGTTGCATATATAAGTCATCAAGAATTAACTTTGATTCGAGATTAAAGACTTTGCTTGCTTGACCTGATTCAAAATCAGTAAAATCATTATAAAACATAACACAACTTTGAGCCATATCAACCAGAGACTTAGATCGCTCTCTGAGAAATTCAACAACCTCATTAATGTCGGGGCCATTAACTAAATCAATTGAGAGTTGATTTAAGTGCCACTTTAGATTATCAACTAACTCTTCAATACTGGTAGTTTTTATGTATGACTGATTAATCCATTCAAGTTTCTCTTGATTAAAGCTTGCAGGTGAATTATTTATGTTTTTAAGCTCAAACAGTTTAATCATATCATCGATTGAAAAAATTTCTTGATCACCATGTGACCAGCCCAATCTTACAATGTAATTAAGTAATGCTTTAGGCAAAAAACCATCATCTCTATATGACAACAAATTAAGCGCACCATGCCTTTTTGAAAGACGTGAGCCATCTGCACCCAAAATCATTGGAACATGAGCAAATTTAGGAATAGGCCAGCCCATAGCTTCATATAGATTAATCTGCTTAGGCGTGTTGTTTATGTGATCATCACCCCTAATAACACACTCAATTTCCATATCATGATCATCAACTACAACCGTTAAATTATATGTAGGTGAGCCATCTGATCTCGCAATAATCAAATCATCTAATTCGGAGTTTGAAATTTCAATTTGCTCCTTAACATAATCATTGAAACATACAGTACCTAAATCTGGATTAAGAAATCTAATAACACCTTTTTTTAAATTCTTTTTGCGACAACAACCATCATATTTAGGTTTTTCACCTCTTGCGATCAGTGTTTCGCGCATCTCCTCTAATCGCTCAATTGAACAATCGCAATAATATGCCTTTCCCTGAGAAAGTAAATCACTTATTGCTTCATTGTATCGATCAATTCTTTCGCTTTGAAAAATTGGCCCTTCATCGTAGTTTAAGCCAAGCCAATCCATACCATCCAAAATAGCATCGACGGAGTCTTGAGTTGAACGATCTCTATCAGTATCTTCAATTCGAAGTACAAATTTGCTATTATTTTTTTTAGCCCATAACCAAGCAAAAAGTGCCGTTCTAGCACCACCAATATGCAAATATCCTGTCGGTGAGGGTGCGAATCTTGATTTCATTAGTTAAGTATTTTTTTTATAAAAAATAATAGGTTTCAATATAAAAAATAAAATATATTTATTGAGTCAAATTGATAGCTTTAAAGAATGATTTCCAGTTCAATAAATAAATCAAATCATAAGCTAATTTTACACTGTTATAATAATATTCCAACATCCAAATAAGCAAGTAAATTGATGGAGTTTACCCAGCAAAATGCTAATCAAAATTCAGTTCTTTCGTTAGATGATTTATCAGTTTCACTTTCTCATACTAAATTAAAGACACCATGTTTTATATCTGCCAATAGATCTGATGAACTTTCAATCTCTACTATATCTGAAATTGACAAAGAGTTTCTATTTGAACTCTCTACAAAAGACCCGATAGATTTATTAATAATTGGTACTGGCAAAATACCCATCTTTCTCTCGCCAAAACAACAAGTTGCAATATCTGAATTTGGATTAGGGGTTGAATGCATGAATAACTCTTCTGCATGCAGCAGCTTTAACTTACTTCTTGGCGATCTTAGGAAAGTTGGTTTGTTAGTTCTATGATCAGTTTACTTTTTAAAAGAGTTTATACTTTTTATAAGTTTTTTAAAATTGATACTCCTTTATTAATTTTCATTATCCTTCTTTCCTCTTTGGGTTTAATGATTTTATATAGTAGCTCCGGAGGCTCTTTAAGTTTAGTATATCGGCAGCTAATTCATCTTGGTTTAGCAACATCAGTGATGTTAATTATTGCGCAAATACCGCCATTTTTTTTACTGCGCTCAGCTCCAATATTAATGATTATAGGTACTATATTATTAATACTAGTATTGTTTTTTGGAAGCTCAGGAGGTGGAGCACAAAGATGGTTAGACTTAGGCTTTATTAGGTTTCAACCCTCAGAGATAATGAAAATTATTGTTCCAATAACAATTGCTGCAATCTTAAGTGAGAAAACATTACCACCTAGAGCCATTTCAGTAATAATTTCTTTGATTACTATAGCTATCGTTGTTTTTTTGATAGCTAAACAACCAGATCTTGGAACCTCTTTATTAATAGGAGCCTCGGGTATATATGTTTTATTTTTTTCAGGATTTAGAATACGTCTTGTTAAAACAATCTGGACAAACCTTTTGATTCTATCTACTTTATTAATGGGATCTCTTTATATTGCTTGGAATTATTTGCTAATTACCTATCAGAAAAATCGAATTCTCACCTTATTTAATCCTGAATCAGATCCCTTAGGCTCAGGCTATCATATTATTCAATCAAAAATTGCAATTGGTTCAGGTGGCTTAACTGGCAAAGGACTAACTAATGGTTCTCAATCACAGCTTGATTTTGTACCAGAACAGTCTACTGACTTTATTTTTTCAGTTTTAGCTGAAGAAATGGGATTTCTTGGATTTATATTATTAATAACTATCTACTCACTGATTATTTATCGATGCTTTAGCTTGTCACTTAGATGTGAAGATAATTTTTCTAGATTATTAGGTTCAAGCCTTACCTTTGTTTTCTTTACTTATGTTTTTGTAAATATAGGAATGGTCTCAGGACTAGTGCCAGTAGTTGGAGTGCCTCTTCCTTTGATAAGTTATGGTGGCTCATCTCTTATAACTTTAATGGCTAGCTTTGGTATTATTATGTCAATACATAAACACAAAAGTCCGCGTTATTTACAGTAACTCGTTATAATCAACTTAATAGCTATTATTCACAATTTTTTTATACTACAAATCGAATAATTAATTAACTAATAAACACTATTCTATGAAATCAAATCCCTTTTTTAAACTTTTAAAAACTGTTCTAATAACCCCTTTTGTTTTCAGTGTTTACGCTGAAGAGCCACGCTTTTACATTCCTCAAGCCCCTTCCATTGCTGCAAAAGCCTATATCCTGATGGATCATAACTCTGGAAAAATCCTTGCTGCAAATAATGAAAATGAAAAGAGAGCTCCCGCTAGCCTGACAAAGCTGATGACTTCATATGTTGTCTTTAAGCGACTCAAAGAAGAATTTATTACTCTAGATGACGAAGTAAAAATCAGTGAAAAAGCTTGGAGAACTGGCGGCTCAAAAAGCTTCATTGAAGTTGGAAAAATGATAAGACTAGAAGATTTATTAAGAGGAATGATAGTTCAATCTGGAAATGATGCCTCTGTAGCTTTAGCTGAACATGTTGCTGGCTCTGAAGGTACATTTATTCTATTTATGAATGATTACGCCCAACAAATAGGTATGAAAAACACTCGTTTTGAGAATTCTTCAGGTTTGCCTCATGATGATCAATACACTACTGCAAAAGATATGGCGCTTCTTTCATCTGCGATGATTAGAGAATTTCCAGTTTATTACGAGTGGTACAGTGAGAAAGAGTTTACATATAACAACATAACTCAGATTAATAGAAACAAGCTTCTTTTTACCGATAGCACTGTAGATGGACTCAAAACTGGCTGGACTCAGAAAGCTGGCTATTGCCTAGTGACAAGTGCAAATCGAGTAGATATGAGACTTATTTCAGTAGTCCTTGGCTCAGTTAGCCCTGCAATTCGTAACTCTGAAACAGAAAAATTATTAGATTATGGTTTTCGCTTTTTTGAAACGCAATCTGTAAATGATATATCTCACCAAGTGCGTGTCTATAAATCTGAAAAGGCAAATATTAAAGTTGGTGTAGCAGACTCAAGCTTTTTAACTTTGCCTCGAAATCAGTTTAGGTACACCACTCAAACTATTAATCTTAACCAAGACTTGATTGCCCCAATAAACCAAGGTCAGCAAGTAGGAGAACTTGTTGTGAGTTTTAATAACCAAAATATAGCTACTCTTCCACTAATTGCTCTTGAAAATGCTGCTGAAGCTGGCTTCATTTCTAAGATGATTGATACTATTAAGCTCCTATTTAGATAAACTGTGGTTTATCTAAACGGAAACTTTATTCAAAAAAATAAAGCATATATTTCCGTAATGGATCGAGGCTTCCTTTTTGGAGATGGAGTTTATGAGATTTTTCCAATCTACAATAGGCATATATTCGGCTTAGATCCTCACCTAAATCGTCTTCAAGATGGCTTAGATGCAATTAATATTAAAAATCCACACACTAAAGATGAATGGATAAGCTTAATTAACAAGCTAATTTCATTCAATAATGGTAGCGATAATCAGGCAATCTACTTACAAGTTTCTCGTGGTTGTGATAAGGAAAGAAATCATACCCATGGCGACCTTAAACCGACTGTTTATATCCAATCAACTAGGTTAAATTCTCGCTCTAAAGAAATTTTATTAAGGGGAGGTTCTGCAATATCTCGTAATGATATTAGATGGTCGCAGTGTAATACAAAAGCTACTTCTCTTTTAGCAAACACAATGTATGCACAAGAAGCTAAAGAAAACGATGCCGAGGAAGCAATTCTTTGCCGTGATGGAGTAATTACTGAAGGATCAAGTTCAAATGTATTTATTGTAAAAAATAATTGTATTTATACACATCCTAAAGGGCCACTTATATTGCCAGGCATTACGAGAGAAATTATTATTGATTGTGCCAATCATTGTGGTATTGACCTGAAAGAAATTGCTTTTGATAAAGAAGCATTAATGAATGCTGATGAGGTATGGATTAGTAGTTCGACACGTGAAGTATTGCCGATTACTAACATTGATGCTCAGCAGATTAATGATGGCCAGGTGGGGCCAATTTGGTCGTTAATATATAACCAATATCAAGCCTTAAAAGGAATAAAAGCCTGACTTTGTAATTTAAACTGACTATAAAAAAAGCCACTTTAAAGACCAATAATAATTAACCAGAATAATCATTTCAAGTAAAATAATGGTGTAGTGTCGAGGGTATACCGACAATGAATGGTTATGAACCCCGCCAGGCCTGGAAGGGAGCAACGGTAATAATTTTTTTATGTGTTGGAACTTATTCTTGGCACTACACTTTTCACAATAACACAAACTTTAATGAGTGAACATTACCAAGTTTTAGCTAGAAAATATAGACCACATAATTTTCAAGAGTTGGTCGGTCAAACGCATACAATTAGAACACTTGTTAACGCACTTGACAATAATAATCTTCACCATGGTTTTTTGTTTACAGGCACTCGAGGTGTTGGCAAAACTACAATTGCGAGAATATTTGCAAAGTCAGTTAATTGTGAAAAAGGTATTAGCTCTAATCCTTGTGGTAAATGTGAGACTTGTCTAGAAATTGATAGAGGGCAATCTATTGATCTTATTGAACTTGATGCTGCTTCTCATACAGGCGTTGATCATATGCGAGAGATTCTAGAAAATGCACAGTATACTCCCACAAAAAACCTATATAAAATTTATCTTATTGATGAAGTTCATATGCTATCTAAGAGCAGCTTTAATGCATTACTAAAGACACTTGAAGAGCCACCAGGACATATTAAATTTTTGCTAGCAACTACAGATCCAAAAAAATTACCTATTACTATTCTCTCACGTTGTCTTCAATTTAACTTGAACAAGCTATCTCATGATGAAATTTTTAATCATCTAAAGTTTATTATGGACTCAGAAGGTTTGAAATTTGAAGATGATGCCTTATCAAAAATTGCAGAATTTGGAAACGGCTCTATGCGTGATGCTCTAAGTCTCCTAGACCAATCTATATCTTTTGGTAATGGAAGTGTAAAAGATAAAGATATAAAAGCAATGCTAGGACTCGTTAACCATAATGATATTTTAAAGCTTGCCTCTTTGGTTATTCAAAGAAAAGCCGATGAAGTTTTATTATTTGTAAGAGAGCTTGCTCACAAAGGCGAAAACCTTTCAAATGCACTTAAAGATTTAACGTCTCTTTTTCATAAGATATCTACTGCTCAATTGATTATTGATGACAAACAAATATCTAATGAAATTAAATCTTTAGCAACACTTATTTCTGTACAAGAATTACAACTTTTTTATCAAATTGCGATTAACGGACAAAAAGATATCAATTACTCCCCAAGTGAGCAAATCGGCCTCGAAATGACCCTTCTCAGAATGATTGCTTTTCATTCAAATAGCATTGATGATGAAAAAAAAAATCTGAAATCACCAAAAAAAGAAACTATAACACCTAAAGCCGATAAAAAAAAACCTGAAGGTGAGCCATTAGTTGACATAAAAGATAGGAGTGTTGAAAAAAAGATAGAAAATAAAAACCAACCTAGCATTAAAAATCAAGGGGATTGGGAAAAAATAATTTATAAACTTTCTTTCTCTGGTGCTGCAAAAACAGTTGTAAAAAATACACTCTTCAGTTCTTATAGTGCTGGAACAATAACACTCACTCTTAATAAAGATTTCAATAACTTACTAACCAGCGCTACTCAAAAATCAATCGAAAAGAAACTAGGAAGTATTGTTGATGAAATAAGCTTAGTTATTGAACTTGGAGAAACTAATGGAAGCACTCTCTCCAATAAAGAAGCCAATAAATTAGAGCAAGAACAAAAACAAACTGAAGACCAATTTCTTAGCAATGATGGCCTCAAAGAACTAGAAAATGCATTCAACTCAAAGGTTGACAAAAAATCAATTAAATCTTTAAAGGAGTCTAATAATGTTTAAAGGTGGTATGGTCGAAATGATGAAAAAAGCAAAACAAATGCAAGAAGATATGAAATCGGTACAAGATGAAATTAAATCAATCTCTTGTAGGGGTGAGTCAGCTTCAGGTGCTGTTAAAATTGACTTAAATGGAGATTATAAAGTTACAAATATTGAGCTTGATAATTCTTTATTGTCTGATAAAGAAATGCTTGGTGACTTAATTATGATGGCAATCAATGATGCGTCCTCTCAAGTCAACACAATATCCAAAGAAAAAATGAAAAACGTAACTGGTGGACTAAACTTACCATTTTAAAAATTCACTAGAGAATTACTATGATCGAAAAACTTAATAAAGCCTTTAGTAAGCTTCCAGGTGTCGGCTCTAAGACTGCACAAAGGTTTATTTATCATCTCTTAGAGAGAGATAGGCCTGGAGGTTTAGAGCTTGCTGTAGCCTTATCAGAAGCCATGGAAAACGTTAAAAACTGTGAAAAATGCAGAACTCTGACTGAAAAAACAGTGTGCGACATATGTTCAAATTATTCTCGTGATGACTCTCAACTATGCATTGTTGAAACGCCTTCAGACATTAATGTAATAGAGCAAAGTGGCGTCTATTCAGGGAAATACTTTGTTCTTAGTGGATACCTTTCACCTATCGATGGGATTGGCGCAGCCGAACTTGGTCTGGATGATCTTGAAGATCTACTCAGTATTAATGAAGTCAACGAAATAATTTTAGCAACTAATGCTACTATTGAGGGCGAAGTGACCGCTCACTACATTCATAACTTAGCCAAGAAATATCAAATCAAAACCACTAGAATAGCTCACGGCATCCCTCTTGGAGGGGAACTTGAATATACAGATATAAATACTATTGCTCATGCACTTTCTGGCCGAAAAGACTATGATTAAATAATAAATAAAGTCTTCAAATCACTTGTGATTTTGATTAAATTATTTGTTATTATGTATTGAGTTTTTTTAATATATTTAATATTCAGGCTTACTAAACTAAGCGTTAAATTATTGATAGATATTGTATAATGCTAAAGTTTTATCCGCCATATCACCTTTATGGAAAAAACATACAACCCAGAACTAATCGAAGCAAAATATCGTGATGTTTGGGAGCAAGGTGATCTCTTCTCTTCAAAATCAAATTCAAATAGTGAAAATGCGTACAGCATTGTCCTGCCTCCACCTAATGTAACAGGAAATCTACATATGGGGCATGCTTTCCAGCACACTATTATGGATGTTTATACTCGTTACCATCGCAGTAAAGGAGATCAAACTTTATGGCAGCCGGGTACAGATCACGCTGGTATCGCAACCCAAATGGTTGTTGAAAGGCAGCTTAGTCGTGAAAATATTTCTCGCCATGACCTTGGCCGTGACCAATTTACTGAAAAAGTTTGGGACTGGAAGCAAAAATCTGGAGGTACCATTACTACTCAAATGAGAAGGCTTGGGGCTTCTGTTGACTGGGAAAGAGAACGCTTCACAATGGACAAGCAGCTTTCTAAAGCAGTTCAAAAGGTTTTTATAGATCTTTACAATGAAGATTTAATCTATCGAGGCAAAAGACTAGTTAACTGGGACCCTGTTCTTTTAACTGCAGTTTCTGACTTAGAAGTAATCAGCACTGAAGAGCAAGGATTTTTATGGCATATTAAATATCATGTTGCTGACTCTGATGAGATTTTAGTTGTTGCCACGACCAGGCCTGAAACAATGCTTGGAGATACTGCTGTAGCGGTTCATCCGGATGATTCTCGCTATCATCATCTAATTGGAAAAGTGATAAACTTACCTCTCTCTAATAGGCAAATCCCAATTATTGCAGATGACTATGTCGATATGGAGTTTGGAACAGGATGTGTAAAAATTACTCCAGCGCATGATTTCAATGACTATGAAATTGGACAAAGACATAACCTTGAAATTATTAACATACTAACTGATGATGCTAGAATTAATAAGAATGCGCCGAAAGTTTATCAAGACCTTGATCGTTTTGAGGCGCGCAAAATCATTGTTAATGACCTAGAAAATCAAAATTTAGTAGATAAAATTGATAGTCATACCCTTATGGTTCCTAGAGGAGACAGGACCAACAGTATTATTGAGCCCTACATGACAGATCAATGGTTTGTTAAAGTACAGCCTTTAGCAAAACCTGCAATTGATGCAGTTAAAAATGGAGATATTCGTTTTGTTCCTGAGAACTGGAGCAAAACCTATTTTAATTGGATGGAAAACATTGAAGATTGGTGTATTTCGCGTCAAATTTGGTGGGGACATCGAATACCAGCCTGGTATGACAAAAATGGAAAAATCTATGTAGCAAAAAATCTCAAAGAGGCTCAAATGCAAGCTGGAAATGGGGTAGAGTTAATTCAAGATGAAGACGTTCTAGATACATGGTTCTCTTCAGCATTATGGCCTTTTTCAACCCTTGGTTGGCCAGAAAAGACACCTGAACTGTCTCGCTTTTATCCTACAAGTGTCTTAGTCACTGGATTTGATATTATATTTTTCTGGGTCGCTAGAATGATAATGTTTGGACTAAAGTTTGCTGGAGACGTTCCTTTTAAGGATATCTATATTACTGGCTTAATAAAAGATGGGCATGGTGAAAAAATGAGCAAATCTAAGGGTAATGTTCTAGACCCAATTGACCTAATAGACGGTATTAG
>Ga0315339_1000055_pt1 | contig 195084 bp, 183 predicted proteins | sample ASW17metaG_FD_204514 | JGI IMG/M metagenome (GOLD analysis project Ga0315339, IMG submission 204514) | Ammonia-oxidizing marine archaeal communities from Pacific Ocean, United States - ASW #17 | ecosystem: Environmental > Aquatic > Marine > Oceanic | place: USA: California | collected 2016-12-05
GTGGCAAACACCGTTGCGAGAAAGGTCAGCAAGCCGGTTTCCAGCAGCATGGAGTTCCGGATGGCCTGGTGCCTGGCACCGAGACAATGCAGCAGGTTGGCCTCGTAGAGTTGGCGCCTGCGGCTGACGCTGACCACGCTGGACAACACCAACAGGCTTGCCAGCAGGCTGACGGACGCAACCGCCGCAAGGCCAGCGGCTGCCTTGTTGAGCAGATCTCCCGCCGTTTCAAGCCAGTCAGCCGTGCGCAGTGTGATGACGTTGGGGATGTTGCTGGCCAGCCATTGCTGCGATTCCTTGGCGGCGGGGTCGCTCTGGTAGACCGCGCCGACGTACAGGCTGATCAATCCATCCAGGGCGCCTTGCTGCAGAACGCCTTCAAACCAGAATCGGGTCTGTAGGCCTTTCTGGCGGTAGATGGCCCGAATTTCGACGACAATCGGCTGGTCCTGGGCCGTGAACTCAATCCGATCGCCCACCGTTAGCCCGAGTGCGTTGGCTTCGCGGTCTTCCATCGCCATGTAGGCGGGCTGCCCTTCCGGGGCCGGAGTGCTCCACCAATTGCCTTTTACCAGCTCAAGGCCTTCCGGATTTCCCGCCAGGTAGGTGAGCTTGTATTCGTCACCCATGGCTTCGCGCCTGGCTCGGGGGTCGTCAGCGAGCGCGTCTGCGATGGGCTCTTCATTGATGGCGGCCATTCGGGCGCGAACCAGTGGCAGAAGTTCCGTTCTGCTGGACGGGTCCAGCGACTCAAGGCCGGACGTGAGCGGCTCCATCTGGTCCGGGAACACTTCGTAGAGGATCAGCGCGGGGGATTCCGCCGGGATCGTGGTTTCCAGTGCTCTCAGAAGGGTGGTGACCATCAGGGTGCAAGCCACCACCAGGGTCAACGCGGTGCCGAGCGACAACAACGTTGCCCGCAGTGGCGAATCCGGCCGGTGGAGGTTGGCGAGCGCCAGCCGCCGGGCGAACTTGCGGTCAGCAAAGCCACTGTTTTCCAGCGCTTTGGCGCCTCGCCGCAGCCCTTTGATGATGCCCTCCAGCAAGGCCCAGAGTACGACCACCGCCAGCAGAAACAGGAATCCCAGTTGCGGCGACGGCAACCAGAACAGAGTGGCGCTGATATAGATCGCCAGCAGCACGTAGCTCGCGATCCGCCATGTGCGGGGTTCGTTACGGGCGGCCTGTACCTGCCCCCGGAACAGCCCAGCCGGTGACGCGGCAAGGGCCCTGGCCAGGGCCGGCAGCGCGAACACGTAGGCTGTGAGTACTGCAAACAGCCAGCTCAGCAGCAAGGGAACAAACCACAGGGATAACCAGCCCCCTGCCCCTTCGGGCCCGGACAGCGCGTAGGCGTCGCCCGCGAGGGATATCGCCACCGCGGAAAACCCCAATCCGATTCCGCCACCGATCAGGCCAGCCAGGCTGCCCAGCAGTCCGATCTGCAACAGGTAAATGGCCACCAAGGGTTTTCGGCGCAGGCCCAGCGTCTGCAGGGTGGCGATGGTACCCAGTTTTTCATCCAGGTAGGCGTGTATGCTGTTGGCGACACCGACGCCGCCAATAAACAGCGTGGTGAAGGCAATCAGGATGAGCGCTGTGGCAATCTGGTCCAGCCGTTCGGCGATGCGTTGGCTGCGCTCGGCGAAGGTGGTGGTATCCCAGTTTGGTTCCGGGAATGCCTGTTCGAAGTCCGCCAGCCACGTATCCAGGTTCTGGTCGGTCTTCACCCGGTATTCGTAGTCCACGCGGCTGCCTGGCCGGATCAGTTCCGTCGCCTCGACCGCCTGTTCGGAAATCATGATGGGCAGGCCACGCCAGTTGGCATTCAGGCGACGGTCCGGCTGTTTCTGGATCAGGCCGCTGATGCGAAAGGTGGCCGCGCCGATCTCGATCTGGTCCCCGATGGTCTGGCCCAGGCGCTCGGCCAGCAAGGGGTCGATCACGGCGCCCCATCGGCCATCCTTGCGTGCGGTTAGCTCGGCACGCGACTGATCCGGCGTTAGCTGCAACTCACCGTAGAGCGGATAGGCCGCATCCGGAATCAGGATCTCGGCGCGAAAGAAGCCGTCACCGCTTTCGCCACTGACAATCGTGTCGAACTCCCGAACCAGCGAAAGAGTCCCGGTGCGCCCTACCCAATCGATCACGTCACTTGGTAACGGCTCACTGGCATCGAGCTCCACATCGCCACCCAATAACATGCGGGTATCCGCCAGCAGGCTCTGCTCGATCACCCGGTAGAGGCTGGCCGTAGCGGCCACCAGGGTAACGCCGAGGATAAGGCAGGCGAGAAAGACCTTGAGCGCAGAGATGCGCGATCGCAGATCGGTGATCGCGAATTTGAGCATCCACAGCGGCTTTGTCTGAGCGTTACGCTTCATAAAGGCGCCCACCATCCATCCGGACCCGGTGCTGGCAGCGCTCCGCGACACGTTCGTCGTGGGTTACCAGCACCAGGGTGGATTTGCTCTCCTTGTGGAGGTCGAACAGCAGTGAGAGCACTTTTTCGCCGGTGGCATGGTCCAGGTTGCCGGTGGGCTCATCGCCCAGCAGCAGACTTGGCTGGTGCACCAGTGCCCGTGCGATCGCGACACGCTGTTGCTCGCCCCCGGAAAGCTGTCCTGGATAATGCTGCAGCCGGTGGGTAAGGCCGACCGCCTCCAGCATCGAAAGGGCCTGCTCGCGGGCATCCGCCTGCCCGGCGATTTCCAGCGGCAGACTAACGTTCCCAAGTGCCGTCAGGCCCGGCAACAAATGAAAGGACTGAAAGATGATGCCCAGGTGTTCGCTGCGCCAGTCGGCCAATGCGTTGGCATCCATCTCGCCCAGGCGCTGGTTGCCTACGAGGATCTCTCCACTGGTCGGGCGCTGGAGCCCGGATAGCAACAGAAGCAGCGAGGTTTTCCCGCTTCCGGAGGGGCCGGTAATCGCCAGTGTGTCGCCGGGCGGGATCGTGAGTGAAGCGTTGTTGAGCACCGCGACGGTGCCTGACTCAGTTGGGTAGGTAAGGTTAATGTCGCTTATCTGGACGCTGGTGGACACAAAGGCACCTTTCTTTTTAAATAACAGAATGTAGCTTGCACGGCGATTATGACGATAGCGGGCAACCGCGCAGAAGCTGAAAAATGATTGACAGTGATTCAACGTCATTGAGAGTACGAGCAGTTTTCCAGACTAGCGCACCGTACGAAACGGGTCAGACGCAGTTTTACACGACTTTTGCAAAGATGGGAGAGCGCTATGGCAGGTGGTTGGTCCCGGGATGGCGCCGTTCAGGATCAGATCGACGCGAGCGTAGACGACGAGGTGCAGCGCGCACGCAGCCAACTGGTGAGCGGCGAGAGTGCCACCCATTGCGAGGAGTGTGACAGTGCGATTCCGGAAGCGCGCCGCAAAGCGATTCCCGGGGTTCAACTTTGCGTTGCGTGTCAGTCTAGTCTTGAAAAACACGAAACGTCTCATGGTGGTATCAATCGCCGTGGCAGCAAGGACAGTCAGCTGCGCTAGTTCAAGAAATACGGCATCCGTAAACGTGAAGCTGGCGTGCTTTTCTCGCTTGAAAGGAACTCTTCAAAGAACCCGCATAGTGATGAAAAGTGGGCCTGTTTCCAGACAACGTGGTTACAGCACCAACGAGGTTGCAAGGAACAGCATCAGGCCCATACCGATAATATCGGTGAACGTTGTCAAAAAGATGCTGCTCGCAGTGGCTGGGTCGGCGCCGAACCGTTTGAGCACCAACGGCACCGCCACCCCGAAGATACCGCTGCCCATGCAGGCGCCGACCATGGCGATGAAGATAACGAGGCCGAGCATGGCCGGGTTAGCGGAATCGGTGGACAAGGCATAAGCAAACATCGCAATACCGGCAATGACGCCGACGGCAGCGCCATTGAGTGCGCCCAGTAGAACTTCCTTGCGCAGCAATCGCCGGATCGGATAGTCATTGATCTGCCCCAGGGTGATGCCCCTCAGGGTAATGGCCAGCGCCTGACAACCGGTGTTGCCGCTCTGTCCGGCAAGAACCGGCAGGAAGGCGGCCAAGGCAACAATCTGAGCGATAGTGCTCTCGAACATGCCGACTACGAAGGCAGCAGCGAACGCGGTAATCAGATTCACCTGCAGCCAGGGGTGGCGCATGCGAAACGCCGCCAGCACCGGTGTGTTGATCTGTTCTTCCTTTGCCACACCGTATTGGGAACCGGCCTGGGCACTGAGTTCCGATGCGATGCGTTCGTAGAGCTTCCAACCCCGCACCTCGCCCACTACGTGCTGCTGCTCGTCCACCACCGGGTACATGCGGTAGTGTCGGTAGAGCACTTCACTGACTGCATCCTTCACCAGCGTGCCTTCCTGGAACGCAAACGGCTCTCGCACCATGATGGCAGCCAGCGCCTCAGAGGGTTTGGCCAGGATCAGGTCCCGCATGCCGACCACACCCACCAGGCAGTCATTATCCGTCACGAAAATGTAGCTAATCTCCGAAACATCGGCGCTTTTCACCATGAAGGTCAGCGCCTCCGCCACGGTGTAGCTGTCCGGTAACGTTGCTGTTACCGGCGTCATCAGTTCGCCGACGGTTTCTTCCATGCCGGAAAGCACTGCGCGGGTCGCCGCTTCTTCCGGTGCGGACAGATCTCCCAGGTGTGAAGCGATGATCTGTGCCTGTTCCGCAGGCAATCGCGAAAGGATGAACTGAATATCGTCCACGGGTGACTGCATCAGCTCTTCAGCGGCATCCAGCGGATTGAGATCGCGCATACGCTCAATCCGCTCGATTAGTTCCATATTCTGGGTCATTTCGCGCTCCGACATCAGTGCCTGTTATATGACTATAGCAACACTGAACGATCAGCACCGGTTGGCGTGCCGCAGCCGGAGCGTTCTTCTAGTGCAGACGCAGCAGCCGGTTCAGGCCCCGGATCATCGCCCGCATGAGGTCTCGACGCGCCCTGCGCTGATCCCGCTTCACTTGCTCAAGATTGACGCCTCCCATCCCATCGCGATATCTGAGCGGTATGCTGCTCCGGTGCAACTCTTTTGCATTACCGTCTGCCGGCTCGCGGAAAGCCAGCGAATTGCCACCGCTAAGGTAGGTCTTTTCTGCTGAGATCAACATGTCTCTATCCTCCCTGGCGCCGCACCTTGTGGCGGATCGCACTGGTTGTCGTATGAGTTCAGGTACATGCTAAACTTGTTCTAAACTGCAAACTATTCCCTAGAACCGAGAACAGACTTTGCAAAAACGAACAGATAAACAACCCAATAAATCGCCCGCCGCCTCCGCGAGAACACGGAGCAATCTGGCGTGGAATGACTTTGAACTGGTGCTCGCCATTGCTACTTCTGGCTCGCTCTCAGGCGCGTCGCGGGCGTTGGGCGTGAGCCACGCTACGGTGTTCCGGCGGCTGGGCGATGTTGAGCAGCGCCTTGGGGTGATTCTCTTTGAGAGAGGCCGCACAGGTTATCGGCCAACTCTGGCAGGGGAAGAACTCGCAGACACGGCAAAGGTCATGGACGAGGCCGCCCTGGCCGCCGAGCGCAAGGTGGCCGGCCGTGACCTGGAGCCCAGTGGCGAAATCTGGACCACCACAACGGACTCTCTGCTGATGGGTGTGCTGGCACCGTTGTTCACGCAGTTCCGGCACAAATACCCAGGCATTGTGTTGGATGTTGCGGTGTCCAACCAGTTGTTCAATCTCACACGTCGGGAGGCGGACGTGGCTATACGTCCCTCCAACCGTCCACCGGAAAACCTGATTGGCCGGCCACTGACCACCCTCGGCCAGGCTGTCTATGCTCACAAAGACCTCGGCCTGACGCCGGGAACCTCCATAGAGGCCCTTGCCAGTGAGCCCTGGATTGGCGCCGGGCCGAGGCTTCAGGATTCCTCCGTGGACCAGTGGATGGATAACCACGCGCTGAAGCAGGCCTGTGTTTACCGTGTGGATACCCTGGTGAGCATCCTCAGCGCCATTCGCTCCCGCATGGGGCTGGCCGTGATGCCCTGCTATCTCGCGGACGAGGACCCGGACATCGTTCAACTCACCGACCCCATCCCAGAGTTGGAATACGGCCTGTGGTTTCTGATGCATCCGGACCTGCGAGGCGTGGTGAGGATTCATGCGCTGATGGATTTTCTGACTGAGGCCGTCCGCGCCCAGAAAAATCGCCTGGCCGGGCGTCGTTTGTAATAACCGGCTACGCTGATGTCATCCATGGAAAGAAGGCACAAAGACAATGCAATGCGCTCTGATCTATGACTTCGACGGCACCCTTGCCAAAGGCAACTGCGCCGAACACGGCCTGATGCCGGCCTTGGGTTTGAACGAGCATTCCGACTTCTGGCCGGAAGTGAATCGCAAGAACCGTGAGCGGGACGGCGATGAGATACTCACCTACCTCGGCGAACTGGCCAAGCGCGCCCGCGATGAGGGCAAGCAGGATGAGCTGAAACCGGAGAGACTACAGGCCTACGGAAAGTCCATCCCCCTGTTCCCCGGGGTCGTGGACTGGTTTGACGCCATCAACCGCTTCGCCAGCGACCAGGGTATTGCCCTGAGCCATTACATTGTCTCCAGCGGGCTGGAGGAGATGATTCGCGGCACGCCGGTGGCAAAGCATTTCAAGAAAATTTTCGGGTGCCGTTATCACTATGATGAAGCCACAGGGCATGCCAAGTGGCCCGCCGTGGCCATCGACTACACCACTAAAACCCAGTACCTTTTCCGCATCAACAAGGGCATCGAGAACAGCTGGGACAACGTCACCATTAACGAATACATTGAACCCGGTGAACGCCCCGTGCCCTTCGACCACATGATCTATTTCGGCGACGGTGACACCGATATCCCGGCAATGAAAATGGTGAAGGCGCAGGGCGGGTGCAGTCTTGCGGTGTTCGACGGTGACAAATGGGGCGACGGCAATACCCAGAATAAGATCGAAAAGCTTATCTCCGAAGAGCGGGCCAACTACGTGGTACGGGGCGATTACACATCCGGCAGCCAGCTGGATGTAACGGTTCGAGGTATACTCAGGCTGTACAAGCGGAAGCATGGCTAAATGAACGCGGAGAAAGCCGCCGACTGATACTGAACGGGAAACAGCAGCGTGATGCCAGAATTGAAAACCGTCGGCCTCTTTTTAGTGACCGCCCTGGCCGAGATCGTCGGCTGCTACCTGCCCTATCTGTGGCTGCGGGAAGGCAAGACCATCTGGCTGCTGATCCCCGGCGCCCTGAGCCTGGCCGCGTTCGCCTGGTTGTTATCGCTGCACCCGACGGCCGCTGGCCGGGTGTACGCAGCCTATGGTGGTGTTTATATCTTTATGGCGATACTTTGGTTATGGGCCGTGGATGGCGTTCGGCCAACGGTCTGGGATCTGGTGGGCACGGCTGTGGCTTTAACGGGCATGGCCATCATTATGTTTGCGCCCAGGGGCACGTAACGCACTGAGGATATGATGGCGGGCATGACCAACACCACCGTGAGTAAACCCATTTTCTGGCGCGATGCCCGACTGCCCCATGTGGAATTACGCAAGGTCAGCGACGGACGCCAAGTCTGTTATGCCCCTCACAGCCATACGCAATGGTCCATTGGCGCTATTACCGGCGGCGAAAGCACCTATCAGTATCGGGAGGATCTTTTCCATGTCCGCGCTGGTGATCTGGTACTGATGAACCCGGAGTGGGTTCATTCCTGCAATCCCATCGATAACCAGCCCTGGGCCTACCTGATGCTGTATGTGGATACCGGATGGTTGACAGATCTGCGGTTTCGGGCCGGGCTGCTGCCAACCCCACACTGGCAGGACATTGCCACTGCAACCCTCTCGGAGCCCATCTGGTATGAACGCTACTGCCGCATGGCAGAGTGTCTTCTGGATGCTCAGCGTGACCTTCTCGACAAGCAGACCGAAGTGGTGGAGTTCCTGTCAGACCTGATGCATGAGTTGGCCCGGCAACCGGTGGTTCAGCAACCAAAGGCGCCGGATACCCTGACTGAGCTGGCGCGCTATCTGGACAACCACATTGCAGAAGACGTATCGCTGGATACGCTCTGTGAAATTTCCGGTTACAGCGCTGGCCACCTGATCCGGGCGTTCCGGCAATATTTCGGGCTTACGCCCCACGCCTATCTTCTCAACCGCCGCATCCAGCTAGGGCGCCTTGAGCTCGCCAACGGCACCCCTATCGCCGAGGCGGCACTGAACGCAGGCTTCGCCGACCAGCCTCATTTCCAGCGCACGTTCAAACGGCTGATGGCGGCAACGCCGAATCAGTATCGACAGCCCTCAACCAGTCACCAGATACAGGCAACTGATCGCAAGCAATAAAGCCAGGGTCCGGTTGATGGTCACCAGCACCGCAGGCCGCTGCACGTATCGCCGCAGGAAAGCCCCCGCATACACCCAGCACGCCAGGGACAACCAACAAATCGGCAGGTAGAGCGACGCAAACAGCAGGATCTGGTTCAGGTCGTTGGCGCTGGTATAGGCGCCGATGCCAGACGCCGAGGCCAGCCAGGCTTTGGGGTTCAGCCACTGCATGATTGCCCCGGTACCGAAGCCCGGCGCCTTATCAACACCCGTTTCCGGTAACTGACCGCTGTCCATGGCCAGCTTTATACTCAGATAAAGCAGGAATGCGACACCGCCCCATCGCAACAACGTCTCCAGCATCGGCACCACGGTCAGCAGCGAATAGAGCCCCAGCCCCACGGCAACGAACAGTGCGATGAAGCCCAGGGTTGCCCCGGTTACGAAGATCAGCCCCCGGGAAACCGGATAGCGGGTGCCACTGCTCAGACAAACAAGGTTGACCGGCCCCGGGGAAATGGACGCCGCCAACGCAAACGCGGACATCGGCAGAATCAGGGAAAGGCTCATGGATGGTATTCTCCGTTCAGGTTATGAGCGGAGTTTGCCCCGAACACTGAAGCGGGTATTGAACAAAATTGCGGTTCGCGAAGAGGTTCCAGGCGATATTTCCCCTGGAACCTCATGCACCGAGTTCAGGCGCGCGCTTCCAGAACAATGTTGAACGGAGTTTCCGCCGCTCTGCGGACCTTGCGGAAACCGCCTTCTTTGATTACTTCTGTCAGCTTTCGCTCTCCCGCCTGAGCGCCGAGCGCGAGACCAGTCTTCTGTGCCAGGGCTGTGGGCACACAGATACTGGTGGATGCTGCGTAGAAAAGCCGCCCTACCGGGTTAAAGTTATCACTGAGTTCGTCGGCGGCCATTGGTTCAACCACCATCCAGGTGCCATCCGGCTTGAGTTTTTCGAACACGTGGGCGGCCGTACCCGCTGGGTCTCCCATGTCGTGCAGGGCATCAAAACAGGTTACCAGATCGAAATCGCCTTCCTCGAAATCACTCGCCGTCGCCTGCTCAAAGCGCACTCGGCCGGGGTCAAGGCCGTGTTCTTCACGATGTGCATTGGCAGCGTCAATGGAGCCCCCGTGAAAGTCAAACCCCACAAACGTCGAGTTTGGAAACGCCGCTGCCATCAACAGGGTGGAGTGTCCATGGCCGCAGCCAAGATCGGCAACTCTGGCTCCGCGCTGCAGCTTCTCTACCACACCGTCCAGGGCGGGCAACCAGCTCTGAACCAGGTTGTGCACGTAGCCTGGGCGAAAGAACTTGGCGACGGCGCAGAACATACATTGAGCCTGGTCACCCCAGGCAACGCCTTCACCTGTGCGGAACGCAGCGCGCACCTTTGGTTCGTTCTCGAACGTAGTAAAGGCATTTTCGAAGCCCCCAATCATATAAACCGGGCTGTTCTCATCTGCGAATACCATCGCCTGCTCCGGAGGCAATCGGAAACGCCTGGTTGCCTGGTTGTAGTCCAGGTAAGTCGAGGCCGCCTGATGGGCCAGCCATTCCCGTAGATAGCGCTCGGAATAGCCGGTTCTCTCGGCGAGTTCAGACGAGGTTGCCGGCCCGCCACTTTGTAGCTCCCGATACAGGCCTAGCCGATCACCCATCTTGACCAGGGCGGCGCTGTAGGCGCCACCAAGGTCTCCAAGAACCTGCCCGACAAAGGCATTGAGTTTGTTTTCATCAAAAACTTGAGTTGCTTCCATGATCGTTCTCCCGGATTTCGTGGAGGTATGAGGTTGTCGTGGCGACGAACCTGCTCTCTTCCCTGAGGAAAACCGGGCACGCAGCTCACATGACCATAGTGGAGGCATTCCGGTTCGGGCAAAATGATCATCCGCCCGGCAAGCATGACTGATCTACCGGAGTTCATGGAACGACCTCTCCCGGCGCCAGGTCGCCGGGGCTTGTCCAACGGCACGCTTGAACGAGCGACTGAACGCTTCTTCCGACTCGTAACCCACTTTATGGGCGATGGTGGCCAGCTTGGCGTTACTTTCAACCAATAGGTTGGACGCCACCTGCATCCGCCAGCATCGAAGATACTGCATGGGTGGCCGCCCAATCAGTTCAACGAAACGCTCCTGCAGCGCCGAACGCGAAAGGCCGGCATGACTCGAGAGCTTTTCCAGGGTCCAGGCTTCCGCCGGCTGGCTGTGCATCAGGCTGAGAACCCGGCTCAGGTGCCGATCCTTCAAGGCCGCGAGCCATCCGGTCTGCGTTTTCGGCATCGTGCTCAGGTAAAGCCGGATAAGATCCACAAACATCATTTCACTCATCCGTTCCAGAACGGCTTCACCACCAGGCCGTCTCGCGCCAGATTCGGCTTGCGCAAGCCTGGCCAACTGGCCGGTCCAGCTGTTTTCAGACAACTCGCTGGCCCGAGCATGGATAATCCGTGGTAATGACGTGAGCAAAGGATTGAAGGGGCCGAGATCGCATCCCAGAAAGCCGCACAACAGCGTGGCAACTGGCTGGGACATGTCGGTTTCGTCATGAGGAGTGGCCGGACGCACGCGTTTGTTGTCCTGCTGGTGCACCATAAACGGTAAGCCGGCACGCCGTTTGAGATTTGCAATCAGGAATGGAAGGTCGGGCTCCGCCCGGAGTCCGGGAGCACAGGACATCACATGGGCATCACCATGGGGAAAGAGAATGACATCCCCGGCGTTCATTTCAAACGATGTCTCCCCCGTTATGCCTGCCCAACAGGTGCCATGCAGCACAACATGGTATTCCATCAGGTGCTCAGAGGCCGGCAGGACGGCGCCAGAAATCAAGACCGAGGCGGGCGCCTCGATCACCCAGGTACCTGCACATTCAACGTGAAAGAACAGTGCTCCGCGCAGGCGAATACGACGAAGCAATCCGGAAAGCACATCCTCGCTCATGACAGTTGCTCCGACCGCAATCCTGTTTCACAGACACGCGACTGCCTATCTGATCAAATTCCATTCAACCATAACCCGAACAGGAAAGCGCTTTATTCGTAAGGAATGAACTCCGCCTCATCCCCAACCACCTTATCGAACCGCCCTGCCCGCCAATCGTCCTTGGCCTGCTCGATTCGTTCTTTCCGGGACGATACAAAGTTCCATTCGATAAACCGGCGGCCTACCGGTTCACCGCCGATCACCGCGATGCGGGTGTCTTCCGTAGCGGTGACGGATACACCCGGTTCACGAGCAAACACAGTCATACTGTGCGCTGGCAATTCGGAGCCGTGGGCCGTCAGGCCGCCCTGGGCCACGTAAACAGCACGTTCGGGGGCGTCGGGCAGCTCGAGTGTCTGCCCGGCCTTGAGGGAGGCTTCCAGATATAGGGTGTCGCTGAATTGTCGCACCGGCGAAACCACACCATAGGCGCTACCGATCATAACCCGTACCGGGACATCCTGGATGGTGATCGCCGGGATGTCGTCACTTGGATAATGATGGAAAGCTGGCTCTGTCTCCTCGTGGTCTTCCGGCAGCGCCAGCCAGAGCTGCAGGCCATGCAGCCGGTGATCCTCTACTGTGATGCTGGGGCGTTCACGTTCAGAATGGGTGATGCCACTGCCGGCCACCATCAGGTTAATGTCGCCGGGGCGGATGGGCTGGAGGCTGCCGATGGAATCCCGATGGAGAATCTCGCCCTCGAACAGGTAGGTCACGGTTGCTATGCCAATGTGCGGATGCGGGCGCACATTGATGCCCTGCCCCGCCGGAAAATCCGCCGGCCCCATTTCATCAAAAAAGATCCAGGGGCCAACCATTTTCTGTTTTGCAGTCGGTAGCAGGCGGCGCACGGAGAAACCACCCAGATCCGTGATGCGAGGGCTCAGTATGGTTTGAATTGCACTGCAGGGTGCCTCGATAGCGTCGCAACGTTGTTCGGCAGACTCCAATACATTACTCACGGCACCGCTCCTATGCGTATGTTCAGGAAGTTCCACATTGCCCCGAATACCTGAGATGTTCAACTATCCAATACAGCTACGGACGTATTTGTTAGTCTCATCGTGTCTACCATTGTTAGAACAGGGAGCGTTTTATGAAAACCATTGGCCTTCTTGGCGGCATGAGTTGGGAATCCACTCAAACCTATTACCGGCTGATCAATGAGGGCGTGAAATCACGTCTGGGCGGATTGCATTCCGCAAAGCTGGTGCTCTACAGCGTGGACTTCGCGGAAATTGAAGCGCTTCAACACCAGGGAGACTGGCCGGCAACCGCCAGAATTCTTTCCGGCGCAGCGCTTTCCCTGGAGAACGCCGGAGCGGATTTTCTGATGATCGGCACCAACACCATGCACAAAGTAGCGCCGGAGATTGAAGAGGCTATCAACATCCCCCTGCTTCACATTGCCGATGCCACAGCGAAGGTGCTGACACAGGACCACATCCAGCGCGTGGGGCTCTTGGGTACACGGTTTACCATGGAGCAGGCCTTCTACCGCGAGCGCCTGGAAGCGGCTGGCATTGAGGTGGTCACACCCGATGCCCCCCAGCGGGCGGAGGTTCATCGGGTCATCTACGAAGAACTCTGCCAGGGCGAGATCCAGGCGCCTTCCCGGGAGGCGTATCTGGCCGTCATCAACTCACTGGCCGAGCAAGGTGCGCAAGCGGTCATCCTGGGATGCACGGAAATCGGCCTGCTGATCAAGCAGACCGATACCCCCGTCCCGCTGTATGACACAACGGCGATCCATGCAGCGCAGGCCGTGAATCACGCCCTCACGGGGGACTGATTTCAGCAGGGGCCATGCTAGCGCTCGGTCAGCAAGGCAGCACGCTCAATCATTGGGCGCCAGTCCGGTTGCACCGGCAGTTGGAATGTATCCGCCAGCACCCGTTCTATACCATCTGCCTCCAGGACCTCCCGGTGAGTACGGCCATCGGAATAACGGACCGTATAGCGGCCGTTCAGCAGTGTGTAGCGGGCTTCCGTGGTGGTGCGAGCCACCATCAGGTTTTTCCGGAAGTGTGAATCCGGGTGCTCAGCGGTGTACCAGTTGGCAACCTCGTAGTCACCTTCCAGACGGGGTTCTCCAGACAACTCGTAGACGGGCTTCCATTGCTCGTCTATCCACATCTGTAGCAGCATTCCCGGCCCGAACGAGATCAGCCGGAATGTCTCGTGGGAAGTGGCCTGGGGTTCTATCGTGTCCATGCGGAGCGGCGTCGTGAGTACGCAGCCTCCAAAACCCACGTCCACCAGCCACGGCACGTTGTCCACAACAACCCTTAGCGCCATGTGAGAGTACGGCTGCGGGGCCGTGCCGGGTGCTGCATTCCAGCGTACGCGGGCAGAAAGGCCTTCCACGTGGAAACCGATGGCCTCAAGCACTCTCTTGAACAGGCCATTGTGCTCAAAGCAGTAACCACCGCGCCTGCCATGGACCAGCTTGTCTTCTACGGCATCCGGGGCGATATTCACGCCGCGCTCCAGCAGTACATCAATGGCCTCGAACGGGATGGCGTCCGGATGGCGCTCATGGAGTTCTTTGAGAGTCTCCAGGGTCGGTGCCACGGGCCCCTCACTACCGATGCGTGCCAGGTAAGGCTCCAGGTCCACATTCGGTGGGTACGAGCACTCCAGAGCCGTGGCAATCTCATAGACCGCAAAGGGGGCGTAGGTATCCAGGAAGCGCACATCGGCGTTGCGCTCCCGGAACTGTGCTTTGAGGGACTGGCCGGCTTCACCAAGAAGACCCCGCCCAAGAGCGATGAGATCATAATTCCGGGCGTCGTAACGCTCCGTTGCCTTCTCAGGCTCAGCCGTGCCCTGGGCATCGATACCCAGGGCCGTGAGTTCACCCAGCACCGCTTCCAGGACCGCCTCGGAACGCCCCAACACCAGAACACGTGCTCCGTTCAGGGAAATAGAGTCTTCCTTAATCGCTGTATTCATGCCGTTACCTCCCCATAAGGATTGTTACGCCGGGCCTCACGGATGCTGCCATAGATAACGCCCACCTCAATGTCCTGGCTCATGATATTGGTCTCCTCGCTGTATTGTGGATGTGGTTATGGACGATAAGACCTAAACCTTAGTTTAGGTCAAGCCCCCGATTCACCGATACCCGCGGCCGCATCGGTAATTACTGAACCGTATAGGAAACTCGGGGCTTTCCGCTGGCAGAATTCCGGATAAGAGCGCATCGTTAGGAATCTCGATTACCGCGAGGCCTTTACTTCACCACTCTCTTACTGAGTTACCTATGACCACTGCTACCTGGTTTCTATTACTGGGCGCCCTTCTTCTGTTAGTGGGCTTTACGGCGTCCTACATCAAAAACGGGCCTGCCACGTCAGCCATTGTGTACCTGCTGGTCGGTTTTGTTGTCGGCCCGATGGGCTTTGGACTGTTCCACTTCAACCCACTTGAAGAATCCGCACTGCTGGAACTACTGACCGAAATAGCCGTGTTGATTTCGCTGTATTGCGCGGGCGTGAAAATGCCTGCACCGGTGACCTTCAGGCGCTGGCGCAACCCCCTGAGACTGGCGGTTGTGTCGATGTCGCTGACCGTGGGTATTGTGGCGCTGTTTGGATACTTCTGGCTGGCCCTGCCCCTGGGTGCTGCCGTACTGCTTGGTGCCGTAGTGGCGCCCACCGATCCGGTGCTTGCCACCGAAGTACAGGTTCGGCATGCCGATGATCCTGACCGGCTGCGGTTTGCGCTAACCAGTGAAGCCGGAATGAACGACGGCAGCGCCTTTCCTTTCGTGATGCTGGGGCTCGGACTGTTAGGTTTGCATGATCTGGGAGACGTCGGGTGGCGATGGTTCGCGGTTGATGTTGTCTGGGCCAGCGGCGCGGGAATCGTCATCGGCATTGTGGCCGGCTGCCTGGTCGGCTGGCTGGTTCAGAAACTGCGCACCACGTTCACCCACTCCGAGTTTCTGGAAAGTTTCCTTGGGCTGGGCCTGATTGCGTTTGCCTATGGCATCAGTCTGCTGGTCAATGCCTGGGGATTTCTGGCGGTATTCAGCGCGGCAGTGGCATTGCGGCATACCGAACTGAAGCTGGCCGGTCTTAAGCAGTCCTATTCAGATGCAACGTCCGGAGAAACCTATCCGGGCGAGGCGCCGCTGGCCATCGCCCACGTGCATCAGAGCTCTCTGATATTCAACGAACATCTGGAGAGGCTGGCAGAAATCGTTCTGGTCCTGCTGATTGGCGGTTCCCTGTTCTGGGATTCATGGAGCTGGCGCGCGGTTGGTTTCGCCGCCTTTCTGTTCTTCGTCGCCCGCCCCATCAGTGTTCACCTTGGCCTGCTCGGCAGCAAGGCGCCGATCCGGTTGCGAAATCTCGCGGGTTGGTTCGGTGTGCGGGGCATTGGTTCTCTCTACTATCTGATGTACGCCATCCAACATGGGCTGCCGGAAAACATTGCCCTGGAGTTGATTCACCTGACCCTGGTGGTGGTCGCCCTGTCGATCCTGGTTCATGGCGTAAGCGTTAAACCGGCCATCGCTCGATTCTGGCGGGCGCGAAAATCGGCGCACTGAAGCGCCCGCCAGAGTGAACATTCCGCCCGATCAACGAAGCAGTGGCAGCAACGTGTTTTGCCAGATCGACGTTTCATATTGCTCGCGGAACCACCCAAGATGGCCAATGCGACTTTCGCCAACCTCCTTCGGATGAACTCGGTGCATGGTGACAGCCGCATGAGTGTAGAAACTGTGCAGTGAATCAACATTACGCCGGGACATCATTTCGTCATCAGAGAAGGCGACGGCGGAAATGGGTACCTTTACCGCAGCGAACTGATCGCGCAGTGCCCGGCCTTCTTTCCCCACCGCGTATTCGGGGTCGAGGCACCATTGCCGCCACTGGCGTATCACATTGGGCGGTAAGTCACCCACGATGTTCAGGCGCTTTCCGGGAAAATAGCCAAACATCCGCACACTGACAGGTGCCATGAAATACCACAGAAACCAGGCAATGCGTTTGGTGGGTGGTGAATTCTCACGCCAATAGCCGCTGCCACAGGCGACGGTAACCGCGTGATCCAGATCGTTTACGTTCGGAGTCATACCCAGCAACTGGCCGCCGACGCTGTGCCCAATCCATTGAAGACGCTGCCCCGGGTAATGCTGCCGGGCGAAGTCGATAACCGCCCGGCAGTCTTCACTCCCCCACTCCGTCACCTTGACCGGGCAATCCCGAAGATGGCTGTTCAGGGAGGCGCCCATACCGAAATAATCGAAGGTTATCGCGGTAAAGCCCTGGCTGCTCAGATAGCGTGCGAATTTCTCGTAGCAATGCTGCCCCACACCCATAGCGCCAGCTACGATGACGACCGAACTGGACTGAGCCGCAGGAAATACCCGAAGCTGGATTCGATGACCACCCGGCGTTGTGACGGGCACATCCTTTCTATTGGTTGGGGGTAATGAAGACTCCCTGGCACTCATGATAGTTCTCCTGATACTTGCCGAATACCTTGCCCTGGTGTCAGAAATCGTTGGCGAGATGATTGAGGAACTTAAGGATGACGGTCACTTCTTCGTCACTGAAACCCTCGGTCATACGATTGTTCAATTCCGTGATTAGCGGTTTGGCGCTCTCGATTTTCTCGCGCCCGACATCGGTGAGATACAGGCGGGATGCACGGCCATCCCTGTCACAGGTGCGTCTCTCCAACAGGCTCTTGTTCTCCATCCGCCCGGCCAGCCCCGTCAGCGCAGAACTGTTCAGGTGCAGGCTGTGGGCCAGGTCCTTCAGCAGACACCCCTCGTCACCCGCAACCAGCAACAGAGCCCCCACCTGGGTGACCGAAATACCCAGCGCTTCTTCGCTGCGCTGGTCAGCGTGTTTGTATACTCGATGGCGGGCCTTGTTCAGGAGATAGAAAAACCGTTTATCCATTAGTCATCCAGTTACTTCACATGTGAATCAAATATACTGCACATGTGAAATATCTGACAAGCCCGTCAACGCAGCGTTGGACATCCGGCGCAGTCAATTCCTATACTCGAAGTCCATTCCGCTGGAAGACTTTCTTTATGCGCGTTTTCGCCAACCCCGTCGGTTCCGGCTCTCTCTGGTTTGATAATCTTGCTACGGCTGACGGTACGCCTGTGGCCTACGACCCCCAGGCGCGAGCATTTCTACCGATGCCACCCTTCTGCGCCAACCGGGACGTGATTGGCTGCAACTGGATCGCACCGGAGCAAGGCGCTTTCTGTCGCGCCTGTGCAATGACGGCGCTGGCACCAGACCCATCGATTGCTAACGCCATCCCCAACTGGGCCCAAACCGAGGCCTCCAAACGCTGGGTGATCGATAATCTGGGTCGCTGGCACTGGTTTCGCCCGGAAGACCCCGGCGCAAGGCCGGTGTTCCATATGCTCGCCGAGGGCCCTACTCCGGTGCCAATGGGCCACGCCCAGGGCGTCGTCACCATCAGTGTCGCAGAAGCAGACCCGGTGCTGCGCACCACCCGCAGGGAGGCGCTGGAAGAGCCCTACAGAACGATGATTGGCCACATGCGCCATGAGATTGCCCACATGCTCTGGTGGCGTCTGAGCCTGCGTGAGGACTTCCTGGATGCCTTCCGCGCAATGTTTGGTGACGAGCGCATCAGCTACCCGGGCGCGCTTCAGCACCACTATGAGAACGGCCCGCCGCAGGACTGGAAAAAGTTCTACCTCACCAGCTATGCCTCGGCCCATCCCCATGAAGACTGGGCGGAAACCGCGGCGCATCTGTTACACCTGACGGACCTGACCGACAGCTTTGTGGCCTCCGGTTTAACCTCTCCGGAAGTGCCAGGTCCGAACTGGGATCCCTATTCAGAACCAGACGCCCAGCGTTTGATCCATATCGCCGCGTCCATCGCCATGGGCGTGAACCATGTAAACCGATCAATGGGTCTGTCTGACCTGTACCCCTTTGTTCTGTCGGATTTCGCGCGCCACAAGCTGGCGTTTGTGCATGACTGGCTTCGCAGGGGTGCCCAGGGGCTCTGAATAGCAGAACTTGCATAAAAAAACGGCGTTTCAACTTTCATTGAAACGCCGTTTTACTATCGAAATGCCCGCACTTTGGTGCGGGCATTCAATCACGACAGATCGAAGCGATCCGCGTTCATCACCTTGTTCCAGGCGGTGACAAAGTCCTTGACGAACTTCTCCTTCGCGTCTGCCTGGGCATACACCTCAGACACCGCGCGAAGCTGCGAGTTGGAACCGAAGATCAGGTCCACACGCGTACCGGTCCACTTCACGTCGCCGGTTTTGCGATCGCGCCCTTCAAACACGTCCGCGTCAGCCGATGTTGGCTTCCACTCGGTGTTAAGGTCGGTCAGGTTCACGAAGAAATCGTTCGTGAGTTTGCCCGGCGAGTTGGTCAATACACCGTGCTTCGATTGCTTGTAATTGGCACCCAGTACCCGCAAGCCACCTACCAGTACCGTCATCTGCGGTGCGCTCAGGTTCAGCAACTGCGCCTTGTCGATCAACATTTCCTCGTCGGAAACGGTGAACGCCGCGCGGCGATAGTTGCGGAAGCCGTCCGCTTCGGGCTTGAGCCAGTCAAAGGCTTCAACGTCCGTCTGGTCATCGGTTGCATCGGTGCGTCCCGGTGAGAACGGCACGTCGATGCTGTGGCCTGCATCCTTGGCGGCCTTCTCAACCGCGGCATTACCGCCGAGCACGATCAGGTCAGCCAGGGAAACCTTCTTGTTGCCCGACTGGGCATCGTTAAAGGACTTCTGGATGCCTTCAAGCGCCTGCAGCACCTTCGCCAGTTGCTGTGGCTCGTTTACTTCCCAGTCTTTCTGGGGAGCCAGGCGGATGCGGGCGCCGTTGGCCCCACCGCGCAGATCGGAGCCACGGAACGTCGACGCGGCAGACCATGCGGTGTAAACCAGCTCGGAGACCGACAGACCCGCTCCCAGGATCTTGCTCTTAAGGTCAGCAATGTCCTGGGCATTGATCAGTTCGTGATCGACCGCTGGCACCGGATCCTGCCAGATCAGGTCTTCTGCCGGCACTTCCGGGCCGAGATAGCGGGCTTTCGGGCCCATATCGCGGTGCGTCAGCTTGAACCAGGCGCGAGCAAAGGCGTCCGCAAACTCTTCCGGGTTCTTATGGAAGTGCTCGCAGATCTTGCGGTATTCCGGGTCCTGCTTCATCGCCATATCGGCGGTGGACATCATGATTCCCACGCGCTTGGACGGATCTTCCGCATCAGGCGCCATGTCTTTCTCGGTCAATCCTTTCGGCCGCCACTGCTGGGCGCCGGCCGGGCTCTTGGTCAGTTCCCACTCGTAGCCAAACAGCACGTCAAAATAGCTCATGTCCCACTGGGTGGGGCTGGGCGTCCAGGCGCCCTCGAGACCACTGGTGATAGCATCACGGCCCTTGCCGCTGCCATGGCTGCTCTTCCAGCCCAGCCCCATCTCTTCGATCGGCGCTGCTTCCGGTTCTGGACCAACTTTGTCGGGATCACCGGCCCCGTGGGTCTTACCAAAGGTGTGACCGCCAGCGGTCAGGGCTGCTGTTTCATAGTCATTCATCGCCATCCGAGCAAAGGTCTCGCGAATGTCACGAGCCGATGCCAGCGGGTCCGGGTTCCCATCCGGGCCTTCCGGATTCACGTAGATCAAACCCATCTGTACCGCAGCCAGGGGGTTTTCCAGATCGCGATCACCGGAATAACGGCTGTTCGGCTTGTCGCTGGTGGCAAGCCATTCCCTTTCCGCACCCCAGTAAATGTCTTCCTCGGGCTGGAAAATGTCCTCACGACCACCGGCAAAACCAAAGGTCTTGAAGCCCATGGACTCAAGGGACACGTTGCCAGTCAGGATAAACAGGTCGGCCCAGGACAGCTTGTTGCCATACTTCTGTTTGACAGGCCATAGCAGGCGGCGAGCCTTGTCCAGGTTGCCATTGTCAGGCCAGCTGTTGATGGGCGCGAAACGCTGGTTGCCGGTGCCGGCACCACCGCGGCCATCACCGGTTCGATAGGTACCGGCGCTGTGCCATGCCATACGGATCATGAACGGACCGTAATGGCCGTAATCTGCAGGCCACCAGTCCTGTGAATCTTTCAATACGGCTTCGATGTCTTTTTTGACCGCAGGCAGGTCAAGTTTCTTGAATTCTTCGGCGTAGTTGAAGTCTTCCCCCAACGGGTTCGACTTGGGGTTGTGCTGGTGCAAAATACCCAGGTTCAGCTGGTTCGGCCACCAATCGTTGACACCCGGCCCCTCGTCCTGCAGCTTTGTGCGGGCCCCGTGCATAACCGGGCATTTACCTTCGTTTCCGCTCATATCACTCTCTCCGTGGGTTGCTACCATCTATTTCACTGTTTCATTGATCGTTGTTGCACTGACAAACTGAACCAATCAGCTACCAATCTAGTCAATGTACTCCCATTTTTCACTATTAGTTCAGGTTGTTTTTTCGTACCAATGTAATAGTTTTTGTTTATCACTATATCTCCCGCGAGTTACCGGTTGATAACTGTGATCTGCTTGCTGAAGATCTATACTGAACACTCGGGGTTTGAAACCAGAGTTTTAAACGTTCACTGGCATAGCGACGGGAGTTTTGGATGAACACTCAGGAACAGCTTGAAAGCACCATCCGTGAACTGGTCTGCGAAGGTAAGGGCATTCTGGCGGCGGACGAGAGCAACCCAACCATCGCCAAACGGTTCAAGGCGGTTGGTGTGGAATCCACCGAAGAAAACCGACGACACTACCGCAACCTGATTCTCGCTGCGCCGGGGCTGGGAGAGTACGTCAGTGGTGTGATCCTGTTCGAGGAAACCCTGCGACAGCACGCGGACGATGGCGCCAGCCTACCCTCTGTGGCGGCAAAACAGGGCATTGTGCCCGGCATTAAGGTGGATAAGGGCAAGGGCCCGATGATTAATGCACCCGGTGATGAGATTACCGAGGGCCTGGATGGGCTAGCCCAACGGCTTGAAGACTACAAACAACTCGGTGCGCGGTTTGCCAAGTGGCGGAACGTTTACCACATCACCGATACCAACCCCAGTCGCGCTGCCATCGAGGCAAATGCCGAGGTCTTGGCACGCTATGCCGCCATCTGCCAGTCCTGCGGCGTGGTGCCCATTGTGGAACCGGAAGTGCTGATCGATGGCGACCATAGCATCGAGCGAAGCGCGGAGGTGAACGAGGCCGTTATCAACGAGGTATTTCAGGCCCTGCGACGCCATCGTGTTGAGCTTGAGACCATGATCCTCAAACCCAGCATGGTGACGCCTGGCAACGCCAATGGCCAGAAGGCAAGCCCAGAGGACGTGGCAAAACACACCTTGGGAGTGTTCCGGCGTGTGGTGCCGGCAGCGGTGCCTGGTATCAACTTCCTGTCCGGTGGCCAGACCCCGGCGGAAGCGACCCTGAACCTGAACGCCATGAACAGTGGCCCGGCCCTGCCCTGGACACTCAGCTTTTCCTACGGGCGGGCACTGCAGGAGACGGCCCAGAAAGCCTGGGCAGGTATTTCCTCCAACCGCGAAGCTGCCCAGGCCGCAATGGTTAAACGTGCCAAGTTGAACAGCCTGGCCACCCTGGGGCAATACTCATCAGAAATGGAAGGCTGACCGCTACGGCCAGCCTTCCATTCAACAACCGTCGGTGCAGTGGGCAGTACCATCAAAGCTCATGGTTTTGCCACTAAGAGGAACGTGAACGGGCATTGAGGACAGGCTGATGAACTGTTTGGTGCGCGTTCCGTCCCGGACCATGCCATCCTGTGTGGCGGCCTCATTGGCGTGGGACGCGATCACCGCGTTTGGCGTGATCAGGTCATTTACCACGTAGGCCGCCTCTTCCGGGCCCGTGGTGTAGGTGTCACCGATGTTGAGAACCACAAGGCTGGCGCCGTAGTGGTCTTTGACAACCAGTTTCTGCTCAGCGGTGATACCGGTATCGCCGGACAGGTACACCACCAGGCCATTGGTGAACGTGAGCACGTAGCCGGTGGGCGGTCCGACACTGGCGCCGACGCCCGCCGCTTTCAGGTATTCCGCCAGCGGGCCGGTGAGAAAGCTCGGCGACAGGCCGTTACTGTGCACGGCGGGCACGGTCGTGATGGCCACACCGCCCACCACCCGTTCAGCCCCGAACCTCACCAGCAGTGAATCCTCTGGATTACCCTCAACGCTTTTGAGCTTGCTGGCGAAAAACGCCGGCATTTCGCTACCCGTTACGATCTTTGCCTTCTTGGCGGCGGTGATGTTCACGGAATTGGACTCGGGAAGCACCACCACCGGAACCTCCGGCCCACCACAGCTACCCTGATTGACGTCGCGGATATGGCGATCCCCCACATGGTCGCCATGAACGTGGGAGACCAGCACCACATCAATGTTGCCTAATCGGGGATCATCGGCACCCGCAACGGTTCGACCGGCGTCATAGAGAATACGGGTGCCATTGGGGTCTTCAAAGATGAGCGCCCGGTCCATGGCGCAGAATTCGCCATCATGGCTCCCAAGCGGGGTGACCTTGACGGAGTCGGCGGCAGCCGACAGCGATACGGTGCTTGCCAGAAAGGCAGCAACCAGGCTCTTGCAGGCGTTGTTCATTTCTCCCTCTCCACGGTTTTTGGCGGTACCGTAACCAATACGATGGATGCGTCACTTCATAGCAGTGTAGCTGGAGAATGGAATTCCGGAGCAGTAAACGTGAACAGATCTATGCAGCTTCAGTCACCGGGACGGGCTGTCGCAGGCAAGCCAGCATGGGTGCCACGTCACGGATCTTTCTGGCTTCAGGCCACAGCCACTGGGCCTCCGCGTAGCCGCCACGCAGATAGTTCAGCCATTGTTTGATACGGCCGGTCACGAACCTGTCTTCAAGGCGTTCCTGCAGCGCAACGGCGTAGCCCTCTACCAGCCTGACCACCTCGGGCCAGGTCATATCCGCCACCGATTCCTTACGTTGACTGGCACGAATCCGCCGTGCCAGATCCGGTCGGGCGATCAGCCCACGACCGATCATCACATCGTCACAGCCAGAGACCTCCCGGCAGCGCCAGTAATCCGCCACGGTCCAGATCTCGCCATTGGCGATCACATGGGCATTAACCGCTTCCCTGACCCGGGCCACATCTTCCCAGTAAGCCGGCGGCTTGTAGCCATCCACCTTACTGCGGGCGTGAACCACGATTTCGGACGCGCCGGCCGCTTCCAGCGCCTGGCCACAGGCAACGCCCATGGAACGGTCATCGTACCCCAGGCGCATTTTCGCGGTCACCGGCACATGGGCAGGCACGGCGGCACGAACCGCTTCCGTAATCTGCTGCATCAATTCGGGCTCGCGCATGAGCACACAGCCACCCTTGTGCTTATTCACAGTCTTGGCGGGGCAACCGAAATTGATATCAACCTGTGTGGCGCCCAGCTCCACCGCCTTGGCGCCATGCCGGCCCATCTGGACGGGGTCCGAGCCCAACAGTTGAACGGCCACCGGCACGCCAACCTGGGTTTCGCAGCCGTTGTGCAGTTCCGGGGCGTATTTGTAGAAAATACGGGGCGGCAGCATGCCCTGAGTCACGCGAATAAATTCCGTTACGCACCGGTCGATGCCACCAACGGCTGTCAGTGTCTCTCGAATGGGTGCATCAACCAGCCCTTCCATTGGGGCAAGGATTATTCGCATTGGGGCTCCACGAATTGATCAAGGAATAAACGGGTGGGAATTGTAGAGAACTTTTAAGGGCGTTGGTAGGCCGGAATTACAAGCGTTCCACGCTGACGAACTTGCCCTGATCATCAAACAGGATACGGAAACTGCCCTGGACGCCGTCACGAAGGTAAAAGCGGGAGAGAATACGGGCCGGGAAGCGGACGGAACGCCCGTCCCGGGCCCTAGTGTGGACGTCCGTCGCCGAACCCTGATAGAGCTTGATCCACTCATCAGGGCTGATATCGACGTCCACGATAATCTGCTGCATCAGGCGGCCTTAGTTGGCAAGCTCAAGCAGCAGGCGGTTCAGGCGGCTTACATACGCGCCCGGGTCCTGCAGTTGTTCACCACTGGCCAATGTGGCCTGGTCCAGCAATACGGCAGACAGCTCCTTGAAGCGGTCCTCGCCCTGCTCGTTTTCAAGGCGCTGAACCAGCGGATGCTCAACGTTGATCTCGAAAATCGGCTTGCTGTCGGGCACTTTCTGGCCCGCCGCTTCCATGATTTTCTTCATCTGCGCGCCCATATCGAAGTCGCCAACCACCAGGCAGGCCGGTGAATCAGTCAGGCGGTTGGTTACCCGCACTTCCTGCACCCGGTCATCCAGTGCGGTCTTGATGCGCTCCAGCAGGTTCTTGTGTTCCTCGGCAGCCTCTTCCTTGTGCTTCTTGTCTTCCTCAGTTTCCACTTCGCCAAGGTCGAGATCACCACGGGCAACGTCCTGGAACTGTTTGCCGTCGTACTCGTTCAGGTAGCCCATCATCCACTCATCGATGCGGTCAGAGAGGATCAGCACCTCGATGCCTTTCTTGCGGAACACTTCCAGGTGCGGACTGCTCTTGGCGGCCATGAAGTTGTCGGCGGTGATGTAGTAAATCTTGCTCTGGCCTTCCTTCATACGGCCGATGTACTCATCCAGAGACACGGTCTGCGCCTGCTCACCGGTATGGGTGGACGCAAAGCGCAGCAGGCCGCCGATTTTCTCGCGGTTACTGAAGTCTTCCGCCGGGCCTTCCTTCAGCACAGTGCCAAATTCATTCCAGAACTTCTGGTACTGCTCCGGCTCTTTCTTGGACAGCTTGGACAGCATATCCAAAACCCGCTTGGTCACCGCTGTACGGATGCTTTCAACGGTGCTGTCGTTCTGCAGGATCTCACGGGAGACGTTCAGTGACAGGTCGTTGGAATCGATCACACCCTTGGTGAAGCGCAGGTACAACGGCAGGAACTGCTCTGCGTCGTCCATGATGAACACGCGCTGCACGTACAGCTTCAGGCCGCGGGGCGCTTCCCGGTTATACAGGTCAAACGGCGCACGTCCAGGCACATACAGCAGGCTGGTGTAATCGAGCTTGCCTTCCACCTTGTTGTGCGACCAGGTCAGCGGGTCTTCGAAATCGTGGGCAATGTGCTTGTAAAACTCTTTGTACTCCTCATCCTTGATCTCACTGCGAGACAGCGTCCACAGGGCGGTGGCGTCGTTGACCGTCTCATACTCGCCCTTTTCACCCTCTTCTTCAGATTCGGACTTCATCACCACCGGGAAAGAAATGTGGTCGGAGTACTTCTTCACCAGGTTGCGCAGACGGAAACCGTCGGCAAATTCCTTGGCGTCATCCTTCAGGTGCAGGACGATCTGCGTGCCGCGCTCGTTCAGGTCCACATTCTCAATGGTGAACTGGCCATCACCCGCAGACTGCCAATGAACGCCCTCTTCCACCGGTGCACCGGCGCGGCGGGTAAACACTTCCACGGAATCGGCCACGATGAATGAGGAATAGAAGCCGACACCAAACTGACCGATCAGCTTGCTGTCCTTCTTCTCATCACCGGAAAGCTGCTTGAGAAACTCCGCAGTGCCGGACTTGGCGATGGTGCCCAGGTTCTGGATAACATCGTCCCGGTTCATGCCGATACCGTTGTCGCTCAGCGTGACGGTGTTCTTTTCTGCATCGAAGTCGAGGCGGATTTTCAGTTCCGGGTCGCCCTCGAACAGGCTGTCGTCTTTCAATGCAGCGAAACGCAGTTTGTCTTCCGCATCCGACGCGTTGGAAATCAACTCACGAAGGAAAATTTCCTTGTTGGAGTACAGGGAGTGGATCATCAGGTTAAGCAGCTGCTTAACTTCGGTCTGAAAACCCAGGGTCTCTTTTTGCGATTCAACCGTCATGGCTTGTTTTGTCTCCTGCTGTGTTTGCTTCGGTGGAGCGGCGCGGGTTCGAAGCCCTGTCCAAAACACGCTGTGAATACGTCCATGTACGCTCGGCTCCGCCATCCATGGCTCCGCACGGTTTTGGACAGGGCTTCAAACCCACGCCACCCGACTATTGAGTAATACTGATTCTGGCACGGAGCACGGGCGAGCAGTTGAGGATGGGCTTACGAAACCGTGCGGAGCCATGGATGGCGGAGCCCGAGCCGCACAGGGACGTCTCGAGGCGTGTTTCGTAAGCCCATCCTCAACTGCTTGCCTGCACCAGTGCCTGAGTTGTTAGAACCAGAAATGGGGCTAGACCGGGGCATTTCAACCCCGATCCAACGAATTCAGTCTTCCAGAAGGAAGTGCGCCCGTGCGGTCGCGATGGGCTGGGAGCGGGACTTCTGCCAGGCGGTGATCATCACATTGGCTACGCGGTTGCCCTGGCGGGTGAGCTGACATTCCGCAAAGGTCTCGCGGTCGAGGCCGGCACGCAGGTAATCCAGGGAAAAATCCACAATGCGGGGCATGCGCAGGGTTTCCTGGGACATCATCAGGTAAATCAACGCCGAAAGCTCCATGAAGCCACCAATCACCCCGCCATGAATGGCCGGCAGTATCGGATTGCCCAGGTTTTCTTCCTTCTTCGGCAGGCGGAAGATCAGGTCATCGCCATAGCGATCACACTCCAGGCCGATAAACCGGGCGTAAGGGATGCTTTCCAGCATGCGGGAGAAGTCACCGGTTTCCTGGGTATAGCGGAGGATTTCCGGGTTGGTCATTCTTCGCCTCCGGTAATCAGATCGCGGAAGGATTTCGGGGTTGCTTCCCTGCCGATCCGCATGAAGGTGCCCACGCAGTTCGCGATGGTCTCACCGGGGTCCTGGAAGGCCTCGCAACGGGTAAAAATAATGTTGCGGGTAACCTTGTAGGCTTCCGCCCGAGCATATACCGGTTTACGGGGCTCGGCCGGGCGCATGTAGTCCACTCGCAGGTCCAGAGTCGGGCATAGCTCGAATTCGTCCAGGGCGCACAGGGTCGCGGAGCCAGACGCCGTATCCATCAACGTCGTGATGGCGCCACCGTGGATCACTCCCGTGTCCGGGTTACCGATGATACGGTCACTGTACGGCAGGCACAGCGTCAACTGCCCATTTTTTACCGCGGTTACCGTCAAACCCAGTTCTCGCCCCTGGTTCAGGGTGTCGATAAACCGGCGCACCCGATCCATCCCAATGGAGTCTTTCATAACGTTCGGCTCATCACGTCAGTGTTGGGTTTCTTTATCCGATTCTTTACCGGAGTCTTTCTCAGTGTCCGACTTTGGCAGCGGCTCCTCGAACACCTTGCCGTCTCGCAGCGCCGTCAGCGCGGTAGAACGGAACTCCCGACGGTACAAAACGATGACGATCAAGGTAGAAGCACCCATGAATACCAACGGGTGGATAAACCAGGAAACCACGGCCAATGCATAATAGTAAGAGCGCAACCCAAGGTTGAAGGCATCGCCCGCAAGATTGCAAACCCTTCCGGCGCTCTTTGCAAAGGCTTCCCGGGCAGCAGGACTTGCCTTGGTATCGGTTGTGAGCGGTGCACTGCCAATCAGCACGGAGACGAAATTGTACATCCGCATGGACCAGGTGAACTTGAAGAACGCGTAGATGAAAATCACCATCAACACGACCATCCGCATTTCCCAGATTTCCCGGCTGGGCAAGGTGCCGAACGGCATGGTACTGAACACTTCCATGACCTCTTGGGTGTATCCCAGTGCAGTAATGATACCGGCCAGGATCAACAGGCAGCTGGACGCAAAAAAGGCGCCGTTGCGCTCCAGATTGCCAACCACGGACGCGTCGGATATGCGGTTATCCCGGCGGAGCATCACGCGCATCCAGTCTTCACGGTATAGGTCGAGTGTGTTGGACAGGCAGGGTCGATCATTGGCCTTGCGCCTGGAATACTCGGAATAGCCCAGCCAGCAGATCAAAAACCAGACCAGGGCAATGAGTTCCAGATAGTTGCTCATGAAGTCGTTCCGGATGCGGTATAAAACGGGAATTGGAGTCTTTGATCATACCGCAAAGCCGACAAAGCCTCCACACAACAAGCTCTTACGGGTAGTATCACAGGCGCTCACAGGGATATGGTATAAACATCCCAATGCCCAGCAATGGCGACCGCGGATATCTGCCAGGGTCTGCCCAGGTATTCAAACAAGGAGTTTATCGTGAACGTTCGCAAAGGCTTTCGACATCTTTCCGTTTTTGTGCTGGTGGCCTTCCTCGCCGGTTGTTCAGTCAACCCGGTAACCGGCGAAAAGCAGCTGTCATTGATTCCCGAGAGCCAGGAACTCTCCATTGGCAGTGAGCAGTACAAGCCCACTCAGCAAACCCAGGGCGGCCAGTTCTATCTCGACCCGGAATTGAATCTGTACGTCAGCCAGGTAGGCCAGAAGCTGGCAAAGGTCAGTGATCGGCCCGACCTGCCCTACGAGTTCGTGGTGTTGAACAGCAGTGTGCCCAATGCCTGGGCGCTCCCGGGTGGCAAGATTGCCATCAACCGTGGCTTGCTGATGGAGCTGGAAGATGAAGCCCAGTTGGCATCAGTCCTTGGCCATGAAATTGTTCACGCCGCCGCTCGCCACAGTGTCCAGCGCATGCAGCAAGGCATGCTGATCAGCGCAGGCGTGGCGGGGTTGGGTTTTGCCCTCTCTGATAACGAATGGGCCGGCCTGATCATGGGCGGCGCGGCCATGGGAGCGCAACTCGCACTCGCCCAGTACAGCCAGGGTGATGAGCTGGAGTCCGACCACTACGGCATTCGTTACATGAAAGCCGCCGGATACGACCCACAGGCAGCGGTGGAGTTGCAGGAAGTGTTTGTGCGGCTCTCTGAGGACCGTGACACAAGCTTCATTGAAGGCATGTTCGCCACTCACCCGCCGTCACAGAAACGCGTTCGTGAAAACCAGGAACTGGTCAATAAAATTGGCGCGGGCGGCTATCGCGGCGAAGAAACCTACGAGAAGAAGCTGTCGTTCCTGCGCAGCCGCCAGCCTGCTTACGATGCCTATGACGAAGCCATGAAACTGGCCAGCAACGACAAGCTGGACGAAGCACTCGCCAAAGTGAATGAGGCCATCAAGGTAGAACCGGAAGAAGCCGCTTTCTACTCACTTCGTGGGCGCATCTACCGGGCCAAAGAAAACCTTGATAAAGCCGCCGCAGACTTCGACAAGGCCACTTCGTTGTATCCGGAGATGTTCACTTACCAGCTTCACAGCGGCCTGAATGCCCTGGAGCTGAACAATTATGACAAAGCCCGCGAACACCTGAGCCAGGCCAATCAGGTTGTGCCGACATCAATCGCCTACCTGCGGCTGGGTGATGTTGCTGTCAAGCAGGGTAAACGCCAGGAAGCCATCCAGTATTACAGCACCGCAGCAGAGGCCGGCGGTGAGGTGGCCGAGGAAGCAAAACGCAAGCTGGCCCAACTGACGCAGAACTGACGTCATCGTCCGCATTGACTTTTAGAGCAATAACTCTAAAAATCGATGTACTTAAACAACAATCGGACGATTGCCATGCTTGCGAAACGTATCCAGCCGATGGTGTTCCAGGCCCGGCGGCTTTATGTGGAGCTGATGTTCCAGGTGATGGGGCGCGCGCTCCAGGCTGTCAGTGAAATTGATTCCGCGGTGCAAAAGGAAGCCCGGGCCCTGCCCGATGGCTTCCTGTTTGAAATGATGGTGATGCCAGACGGGTCACGACTCATTGTTGAGCACACCGGGAATGGCCGCTTTCATTACCATGGGGACTCCGCACCTCGCCCGGTGGACCTGTCCATTCAGTTCAAGCACATCGCTCACGCCTTCCTGGTGCTCTCGTTCCAGGAGAAAACCTCGGTGGCGTTCGCCAATGACCGCATGCTGGTGGATGGCGATATCAGTTATGCCATTCGCATGACCCGCGTCCTCAATCGGCTTGAAACCTTCATCCTGCCCAAGCTGGTGGCGAAACGTGCGGTAAAGGAATACCCCTCAAACCTTCACCTGCCTGAGAAACTCCTCAGCGCAGCCCGTATCTACCTCAAGGTTGCAACCCATTTTGTCGAGACGGTAAGAGCATAATGACGAACCAATATTACGAGTTTTTCTGCCCGGTCAAAGTCATCGCCGGCAAAGCGGCTCTTGAGCATATTCCTTACGAGCTCACCGGCCTCGCCGCCAAGCGCCCGATGATCGTAACCGACAAGGGTGTCAGGGCCGCCGGCCTTCTGGACCCGGTAGTCGCGGCCTGCGAGGAAAGCGGGCTGGAAATTATCAGCATCTACGACGATGTACCGCCGGATTCGTCCACCGACGTGGTCAGGGACATTGCTGGCATCTATCGTAGCGAGAAATGCGACTCCATCATTGCGGTGGGTGGTGGCTCTGCCATCGATACCGCCAAGGCCGTGAACATTCTGGTGTCAGAAGGCGGAGATGACATCGCCGCCTACAGTGGCGCGGGGGTGATCAAACATCCCCTGAAACCGTTCCTGGTGGTTCCTACCACCGCCGGTACAGGCTCGGAGGTAACGTCGGTAGCCGTCATCACTGACACAACCAAATCAGTGAAACTCCCCTTCACTTCGTCATTCCTGCTGCCCAATGCGGCCGTGATCGACCCCAGGATGACACTGACACTGCCTCCCCACATCACGGCTGCCACCGCCATGGACGCCATGACCCATGCCACGGAAGCCTTTACCTGCATGGCCAAGAACCCGCTTAGTGATGCCTATGCCACAGCGGCGGTTAAAAAGATCAGCACCTCGCTGTTGCAGGTCATGGATAACCCGAAGGACAGCGATGGCCGACTGGAGCTGGCGCAGGCCTCGACCATGGCCGGGATCGCCTTCTCGAACTCCATGGTGGGACTGGTTCACGCCCTCGGGCACGCCACCGGCGCCATCTGCCACCTGCCCCATGGTTTGTGTATGAGCCTGTACCTGCCTTACGTACTGGAGTACAACCTTGAGTCGATCCGGGCACCGCTGGGCGAGTTACTGCTCTACCTCGAGGGGCCTGATGTCTATTCCGCCACACCGGCCAGCCGCCGCGCGGAAGCCAGCATATCAGCCCTGCGCAAGCTGCGAGACGAGCTCCACAAACGCTGCAAACTGCCCCGCACTCTCAAGGAAACAGGCAGCGTTGAGGAACACCAGCTTGATACCATCGCCGAAATGGCCATGGACGACGGCGCCATGATGTTCAATCCGAAAGAGGTTAGCCTCGAAGATGCTCGCGCGGTTCTGAAGCGCGCCTGGGCCTGATCGGGTAACGCCCGGCACCCGGTTCAGGCCGGGTGTTTCGGGCCCTTCAGGGAATACAGGCCGACACTCAACGCTACAAAAACATTCAAATCATGTCATTGAAATTGACAGGAGAAACAGTGACAATTCCGCAGTAGCTGGCAGGGATGTAGCCGGATTAGAATATCTCCTTGAAACAGAGCCTCGCATCTATGCGCAAAGACTCATCCAGTCGGCACATCCTGATCTCTTTTGCGTCACTGGCACTCTTGTTTACGTCCCTCTGCGGCGCAACCGCATTCGCTAACGAGGAAGCTCCCTCACAGGACGCAGAGCGCGTATTCCGATTTAACGTCTCGCCGAATGGCTACCCCCCTTACCTGATTACAGAAGGCGACAAACAGTCCGGCATCATGTGGGACGTGGTTGTCTTGGTGGCTAAGCAGTTGGATTATCGCGTTGTCGCCGAAAAAATTCCCCGCAAACGGGTCGATCAGATGCTGATGGACGGCTACGTAGACGGCACCACCCGGGCGAAGGAATGGACTGACAACCCCGAGGATTTTGTCTTCACAGATCCCGTGGTGAATATTGAAGAAGTCCTGTTTGTGCCGAAAGACTCAGCGTTTCAGTTTGAAGTGCCTGAGGATCTGCTTTCGAAAACCCTGGTAACCCACCTCGGTTACCATTACCCCGCATTGGAACCGTACTTTGAGTCAGGGGACATCAGGCGCTTTGACGTCTCCAAGGACCGGGACATGTTCCTGTACGTTCTCCATGGCGAAGATCTCGACGCCGCGATCGCAGATCGCCTGGTTGGCAACTGGATCCTGCGGAACGAGGGGCTCCAGAGAGAGTTCACCACTACCTCGACCAAGCTCAGCGAATACGGTTTCCGACTGATGCTCCGGAAGGAGTGGGCACCTTTTGCCAACGCGTTTAACCGGGAACTCCAAGCCCTCCGGGAGAACGGAAAACTGGATAAAATTCTCTCCAACTACCGTTAACTCCCGAATCGCCTCTGTTATTCAAGTCGCCTGAGCAGGAGCATCGGCGATACGCTCAATACGGGCTTCAATTGCCAGCGACCGAACAGCGCCAACACCAGGGCACTGAACAGTGGGATGGGCAGTATGGTCTGCCAGTGCCAACGGAACTCGCCTTCAAACATGCGGAACTGCAATGCCCAGACGGCGCCTTCCGCAGCCGCAACGCCGAGAATACCGGCAAAGAATCCCAGCAACGCGAATTCCAGCATGGTACTCCTTACCAGCAGTGTCTGTCGGCCGCCCAGAGTCCGCAGCAGCGCACCTTCCCGTTGCCGATCCTGCATGGTGGCACTGACTACCGCAGCCATCACAACCAGAGCGGCGGCCAGGATCAACGCCAATATCGCTTCGATAGCCTGGGTAACCTGCCGTACGATTTCCTGAATACGCTCAATCACATGGTCGATTTCAAGTACGGAAACCGTGGGAAACCGGCGTGAAAAATCGTTGAGCTGGGATTTCAGGTCCGCCGGCAGATAGAACGCCGTAATCCACGTGGCGGGCATGTCTTCCAGCCCACCTCCCGGAGGAAACGCCATGTAGAAATTGGGTTTCATGCTGTCCCACTGGACCGTACGAACACTGGTCACGGTTTCCGTGATCTTCTCTGAGCCAATGGTGAAGCCAAGCTCATCCCCCACCTCAACACCGAGCTTTCCAGCCAGCTCCGCTTCAATGGAGACACCGTCGGTCTGCCCGTTCGTGAACCATTGGCCAGCAACAATGCCGTTGTCCTCCGGCAATTCTTCCATCCAGGTCAGGTTTAACTCGCGGTTAAGGGCACCGACCCGCTCGTCCTTGGTCACGGCTTCCTTCACCGGCTTCCCATTCAACTCGGTAAGCCGGCCACGGACCATGGGATACAGCTTCTCCAGTGGGTGCCCGCGTTCCGCCCAGAATGCATCCACCTCATCCACCGCATCCGGGGCGATGTTGATCAGGAAGTGATTGGGCGTGTCTTCAGGCAATTGCGACTGCCAGTCGTCCAGCAGGGACGTTCTGACAAGGATCAGCGTAGCCGCCAGCATCAACGTCATGGCGAAGACCGCAATCTGGGACAGGCTGGCTCGGCGATGCCGGTACAGACCCACAAGTGCCAGCCGCCAGGCGTTCCCACCACCACTGATGCGACGCAGTGTAGTGACCATCAACCACCCAAGCAGGCCCAGAGTACCGAGCAGCAAGGCAAGCCCGCCAAGCAGGGACAACACCAGGGACACTTCCCTGGCGTACATCCATACCAAGCCAAAGATTGCGACGACTGCAATCACCAGGTCGGGAATCGCTTCGCGGCCGGATTCGCCAGGCTGGCTTCGCAACACCCGCATCGCCGGTACATTCCGCAGCCTTCGGATGGGCGGATACGCAAAGGCAAACAGCGACACCAGCGCTGTCAACAACGCCGGCGCCAACGCATTGGGATCAATCTGGTAGTCTATCTGCCGCTCCAGCACATCCCCCAACACGCTGGACAGCAGCCAATACAGAGGTAAGGCCACCAACAGGCCGCCAACGGCACCAACAATACCCCACAGAGCCAATCGACGCAGGTACAGGCGGCCTATTCCCTGGCTGCGAACCCCCAGGGTTTTCAACAGCGCGACGGTATCCCGTTGCGATAACGCGTACTGACGGCTGGCGACCGCCACGGCGACCGCCGCCAACATCACCGCCAGGCTGCCACCCAGCAACAGAAAACGCTCAGCCCGTTCCAGGGAGCGGGAGAAGGTCTCGCCGTCTCGCACACCCTCCCACTCGTGGCTGGGCTCCAGACGTGGCTGCAGCCAACCGTAGTAATCGTCGAGCAGCGCTTCTTCACCGGCAAACAGGTACACGTATTCAACCCGACTGCCCTCCTGAATCACACCGGTGGCGCCAACGTCATCCACGTGCATCATTACCCGCGGCGCCAGAGCGGACATATTGAAGCCGCCGTCCGGCTCACGCACCAGCAGGCCAGAAATGATCAGCCCCTGATTGCCAACCTCCAGGGTGTCTCCCAATTCGAGCTCCAAGAGTCGCAGCAAACGCGGGTTGATCCAGACCTCGCCCGGCGCAGGTCCATGGGCAACCGTTTGCCTCGGCGCCTCCGCACCCTCCTGGTATTCCACTTCGCCCCGCAGCGGGTATGCGTTGTTCACCGCTTTGACCGACACCAGCTGGAAATTCCCGGCACCAAAGACCATCGTGGAGAATTCGACCATACGGGCCGTTTCCAGCCCTCTTTGCTCGGCTTCCTGCATCCAACCCTCAGGAATCGGGCGGCCGTTTTCCGCTTCCAGTTGGCGATCCGCGGCAAGAAAAGAGCTGGCTGACGACACCAGGGTACGCTGCAACTGGCTGGCGAACAGGGCAATGGTTGCTACCGTGGCAACCGCGATGATCAGCGCCGAGAGCACCACACGAACATCCCGTTCGCGCCAGTCACGTTTGACCGACATGAGTTTCTTTGAAGCCGCCATCAGTTCACCGCTTCTGGCTGAGGGGCCGTCGAGGGCTCGGTCAATACACCGGCCTCGATATTGAATTGTCGGCCACAGCGTGCGGCAAGCCGTTCGTCGTGGGTCACCATGACCAATGTTGTGCCCTGCTCCCGATTCAGGGTCATCAACAGGTCGGATACGTCAGCGCCAGTGCGGTTGTCGAGATTGCCCGTGGGTTCGTCGGCAAACAGGATGGCCGGCTCGGAGGCAAAGGCGCGAGCAATGGCCACCCGCTGCTGTTCGCCACCGGAAAGCTGCCTCGGGGTGTGAGAGAGCCGTTCGCCAAGCCCGACCCGTTCCAGTAACTCCTTTGCTTTGGCTTTCGGAGAATCGAAACCGCCCAGCTCCAGCGGCAGCATAACGTTCTCCAGCGCGGTCAGGGCCGGCAATAACTGGAATGACTGGAACACGAAGCCAACACGGCGGGACCGGAGTTTCGCGCGTTCATCCTCACTGAGCTTGCTGATCACCGAACCATCAAGTTCAACAGTGCCATCAGATGGGGTATCCAATCCGGCCAACAGCCCCAACAACGTGGTTTTTCCGGAGCCGGAGCGCCCGACAATGGCGACGGATTCACCCCGGTTGATTTCCAGGCTGACCCCCTGCAAGATCGTCAACGTATCTGTCTCCAGGCTGACCTTGTGCGTCAGGTTACTGACTTTCAGCATGGGGCTAACATTATCCGGTTTGTGATCACTTAAGTCGCTCACGAGCTCTCCACAACGGTTGTCTTGAACACAGGACCTCTATGCATACGGTATTTTTACGCCTGAGATCAATAGTTTTTCTCGCTTTAATGTGTGTTGGTGCCCAGGCTCAGGCCAGCCAGAGCACACTGATGATCGTTGGCGACAGCCTCAGCGCAGCCTACGGCGTGCAAACCGGGGAATCCTGGGTGGCTCTGCTTCAGGAACGGCTCGAGGGCGAGGGCCTGGACCACTGGCAGGTGGTGAACGCTAGCATCAGCGGCGAAACCACCGACGGCGGTCTACGCCGCCTGCCGGATCTTCTGGATAAGAACGAACCCGCCGTTGTTGTCATCGAGCTCGGCGGTAACGATGGCTTGCGGGGATTTCCGCCCAACGTTATCCGCCAGAACCTGGCCCGGATGATTGAGCAGGTAAAGGAGGCGGGCGCCGAAACCCTGCTGGTGGGCATGCAGATTCCGCCCAATTACGGTCAGCGATATACCCGCGCCTTCGCGGACATTTACCCCGAACTTGCTGACCAATACGAGACCGAACTACTCCCCTTTTTCCTCGAAGGTATCTATGACCAGGAAGGCATGATGCAGGGCGATAGCATTCATCCAACGGCAGAAGCGCAGGGTCAGTTGCTCGATAACATCTGGCCAGTACTGGAACCCATGCTCAGGGAATAGCCCTGCTTTAAGCCACCAGCGTGCGGGCATGCGCTACAGCCCGCCGCTCCGACCAGTAATAGCCATCCTGAACGTGCTCAACAAAGCCGACATGGCCGCCCCAGCGGGGCGCTTCCAGCCGCACGTAAGCGCCCAGTTGCGCACGGGATTCCGGAAAACATTGCCGGGACAGGAACGGGTCATCGGCTGCGTTAATCATCAGCGCCGGCACACGGATGTCCTTTAAAGTCCACAAGGCAGAACAGTTGTCCCAATAGTCCTTGGCATCTCGGAAACCGTGTAACGGGGCGGTGTAGCGATCATCAAACTCATGGAAACTGCGAATCTTTTCGAACCCGGTAATATCGATCAGCCCCGGGAATCGTTTCGACTTCTCTTCCATCTTCGCGTGAAGGTCACGCAGAAAACGTTGCATATAGATACGCCGGCTGGGCCGGGCCAGCGTATCGGCACTGCCGGCCAGGTCACAGGGTACGGAGTAGGTGATAGCGCCGCAGATACGGCTATCCACCTGCTCTGACTTCTGCCCGAGGTATAGCAGAGTGAGGTTACCGCCCATGCTGAAGCCCGAGAGCATCACTTTTCCATATCCCTGAGCAAGTCCATGCTGCACGACCCTGTCCAGGTCGCCGGTTGCGCCGCTGTGGTAAAAGCGGGGCTGGTGGTTCATCACACCGCCGCACGAACGAAAGTTCCAGGCCAATACATCCCAGCCGTCGTTCAACAGCGCCCGCGCCAATCCCTGCATGTAAGGACGCTGACTGTGCCCTTCCAGGCCGTGGGATAACACTGCCAACCGGTCGTTCCCCTGGCGATACCAATCCAGATGTAACTCGTCATCGTCCTCTGTTGGCAGCGATTCCCTGACCGGCTCTGTCAGTGACACCTTGCGAAACAGAGTCGGCCAGACAGACTGGACGTGGCCATTGCGCAACCACAGCGGTGGCTTGTAATACAGATTGTGGTCGTACAAAATTTAACCTTTCAATTCATGGGGTTGACGCCGCCGGGCAAAGTCCCTATTATGCGCGCCATTCCGACTTTGTTCCCCGATAGCTCAGTTGGTAGAGCAACGGACTGTTAATCCGTTTGTCGCTGGTTCGAGCCCAGCTCGGGGAGCCATTTACAGCACCTCCTCTCGCTGCATGAACTCCCGCAGCACCCGGAACAACGTCACCCCATCTCTGGTTCCTGCCATTTCCCGGATTGAGTGCATGCCAAACTGTGGCACACCGATATCCAGCGTTGTCACCCCAAGATTACCGGCGGTGAGCGGGCCAATCGTGCTTCCACACCCCATGTCACTGCGCACCACAAAAGTTTGATATGGCAGGTCAAGCTCATCACTGATGTGGCGGTACAACGCTGCTGAGCGGCTATTGGTGGCGTAACGCTGGTTATGGTTGACCTTGATCACTGGCCCCTGGTTCAGAAGCGGGCCGTGGTTCTCGTCGTGCCTGTCCATGTAGTTGGGGTGGATACCATGAGCGTTGTCCGCCGAGATCATCATCGAGCGGGCAATCGCGCGCGCCCGACCCTTACCGCACCAACGATCCAGAACCGCTGACAGGAACGGCCCCTGAGCCCCTTCCGCCGACATGCTGCCCACTTCCTCGTGGTCGTTGCATACCAGCAGCGCCGGTTCGTCTCCGGAAGATTCGATCAAAGCCTGCAGCCCTATGTAACAGCTCAGCAGGTTATCCAGCCGTGCCGATGCAATGAAGTCCTCGCGCAGCCCCACCAGCGATGCTGGCTGGGCGTCGTAGAAGCCAAGCTCATAGCCCAGAATTTTACGAACGCGGACACCCGGGGCCTCCGTGGCCAATTGGTCGGTCAGCAGATCGGTGAAGCGGGTGGTGTCGTGCTCCGGCACTTGCATCAATACCGGCGGAAGATCGGTTTGTGGATTAACCGTGCGATTGCTGTTGGCTTCCCGGTCCAGATGAATGGCGAGGCTGGGTATATACGCCACGGCCTTGCGAAAATCGATCAGTGTGTCTTTCACCGACCCGGACTCATCCACGTAAGTGACCCGACCCGCCAGGGACAGGTCACGATCAAACCAGGGATTCAGCAACACGCCGCCGTACACTTCCACACCCAACTGGAAAAACCCCTTGCGGCGCAGTTCCGGGTTGGGTTTCACCTTCAGACAGGGGCTGTCGGTGTGGGCACCCACCATACGAATACCGGCTTCCGCGGGGTCGCGGCGACCAGTGCGGAACGCCACGATGGATGAGCCGTTACGGATGGCGTAATAGCCCTGCCCCGCTTCCAGTTCCCAGTCTTCTTTCTCATCCAGGGCCTTGAAACCCGCCTGATCAAGACGATGCTTCATACTGGCTACAGCGTGCCAGGGGGTCGGTGATGCGTTCAGAAATTCGAGCAGATTGGTGTTAAATTCAGCGTGTTCCATGATGTCCCTGATAAACTGATAATTGCGGCGCCAGTATGGCATGATGGCGCCCGACGTCATATCCGTACAAAACGGCTGCCCGCGCAGCCCGGCTACCCGGAGAGTGTACCTTGCCCGCACCGCGTTTTCTTGATATCGAATACTGCCAGACCGACGACGTTCTGTTCCCCGTGGCCATGGCCTGGTCACTGGAAGACGGTCAGATGAAAACCGTCGTCATCGCCCCGGCCGACGAATGGATACCGGAAGACGCCGACCTGGGCGATATCGACCTGCTCTACCTGGAAGAACAGGGCGTACCCCTGATCGAACTGGCCCAGGAGCTTCATCAGGACCTGCCCGACCAGACGGTTTACGTGGACGGCATGGACCCGGACGAAATCCTGGTGGATCTGATCTTCACCGCCGTCGCCATGGACGCGCCCTTCGAAATCGCGGGCATGGAAGAACTGGTCACGTCCCTGCCCCAGGAAGCGCTGGACGACCGACGCAGGCAACTGCTGTCCGACGAAGGCCTGGAACCTCAACTGCCCGAAAACGGGGTCTATGCACTGTTATTGATTGCACGTGAGGAAGGCTTCTTCGACTGAACCCCATCCTACAACGTCGCTGGCAATGCGAACTGTGACTTGTGTCGACGTAACAAACAGTTACAGAAGGCAGAATCTGTCGGAATCCGACAACGCCAGGAAGCCCAATAACAATGAACACGCTGTTGCGACACCTCTTCACGGCCGCCACGCTTTCCGCAGCATTGCTCACACCGGTCATGGCCAGCGCACAGGATAAAGTTCCCCGCGAAGGCATGACCTACGTCGGCATTCTGGCCACCGGACTCAACCACCGGTCTGTAGGCCAGAACACCCTCGAAACAGCCTGGTCAACCACAGGATCCATGGTGCTTGGAACGCATATTTCCGAGTATTTTCACGTGGAGATCCGCGCAGGTGCGGGTACCACCACCGCCGAAATCGACAACGAACTGGAATTGGACATCGAGTACTTCGCCAGTTGGTACATCGGCGGCCATTACCCGATCACCGATTACGCCAACGCCTATGCCCAGTTCGGGTTTTCCCACGTCCAGGGGGTTGCCACTCTGACTCCGCTGGGCAAGGCCCGGGAAGCCGATCCTGACGATGACTCGCCCTACGCCTCAATCGCGGACGAATATCCGGACAGTTCCTTCAGCGTGAGCTGGCTGCTTGGCCTGGATTTCGAGGTTATCGATAATGGTTTCATCGTCCTGGAAGGTGGCCGGTTATTTGAAGACACCGAAACCGGCGCGAACACCTTCCAGTTCTCAACCGGTTTTAAATACGAGTTCTGACCTGCCAGCACCGGTGAATTCGGGCATTGCGCTGAAAATCCCGGTCCAGGGTATCCCGGGTCACTTCTTCAATGGCGAACTCCTCTTCCAGGCTCTCATCCAGCTTGAAGCGCCGGAAGTTGGTCGAGAAAATCAGCAGGCCCTCTGAGGTCAACCGCTGCATCGCCTGGCGTATCAACCTGCCATGGTCTTTCTGAATATCCAGTACCCCGGCCATGCGGGCGGAATTCGAGAAGGTGGGCGGGTCCATAAAAATCAGGTCAAAACGCTGATCGCTGGTTGGCTTGCCCGCCAGCCACGCCAGGCAATCCGCCTGCTCCACCCGGTGATGGGATGCATCGGCACCGTTAAGCGCGAGATTCTCCTGAGCCCAGTTCACATAGGTTTTCGACATGTCCAGGCTCAGTGAACGGGTCGCGCCGCCGACCGCTGCGTGCACGGTGGCCGCTCCGGTATAACAGAAAAGATTCAGGAACCGCTTGCCCGCAGCATTCTGCTGAATCCAGTTGCGTACTGGTCGATGGTCCAGGAACAGGCCCGTATCCAGATAATCCTTGAGGTTCACCTTCAGAACACAACCATGTTCGTGAACGTTGAAAAACTCTCCGCTGGCTGCCTGCTTTTCGTACTGGCTGGTACCTGTCTGCCGCTGTCGTTGCTTGCAGACCATGTCTTCCCGCTCGACACCGATGGCGTCGGGAATCACCGCCAGAGCCTCGGCCAACCGTTCCCGTGCGGAACGCTCGTCGACTGACTTGGGAGCAGCGTACTCCTGAACGTGGACACGACCCTCGTAGACATCAATAGCGAGTGCAAACTCGGGCATATCGGCGTCATACAGGCGGTAACAGCCGATACCCTGCTTGCGGGCCCACTGGCCGACGGTCTTCATATTTTTCTTCAGGCGATTGCGCAGCATCGCAGCGCGCTCTTCATTGGCGATGCGAGGCGTCACCTCGCCAGGTACATCGGGCTCCCGCGGTGTCATGGCGCTGGCGTCATCCACGTTGAACAACAGCAACTGCGCCGGCAACTTGCCGTTGTAGAGACGGTACTGCTTGTAGCTGCGAAGGCCTATGGATTTGCCGTACTCGGGCGCACCGGTGAATACGCCAAACCGCCAGCCCGGCAACGCTTCCTTAACGGCTTCACCCAGGCTGCGATAAAGACCGCCCAGCTCCTTGCGTTCGCTCAGGCGCTCGCCGTAGGGAGGGTTAACCAACACCAGGCCAGTCTCGGCCCAGGCCTCTTCGCGGCTGAACTGGTCAACTCCTTGCTGCTTGATGGTTACGATGCCTTCCAGGCCAGCCCGTTGCAGGTTGTTCCCTGCGGTTTGTATCACCCCTCGATCCTGGTCAAAGCCCAGGAAGGCAGGAACGCGCCCCTCAATGCCCTGCTTGCCTGTATAGGCGCGCTTCTCGGCTTCCTGTCGCAGTGACAACCACAGGTCCGGCTGGTGGCCCAGCCAACGCTCAAAACCGAAACGTTCGCGCTTGCGGCCGGGCGCCAGATCCAGAGCCATCATGGCAGCCTCAATCACCAGCGTGCCGGAACCACACATAGGGTCGATGAAATCGCCGCCGGCTTTCGCCAGCTCCGGCCAACCGCACCTCGTCAGCAGAGCCGCCGCCAGATTTTCCTTCAGTGGCGCTGCCCCCTTTTCCGTGCGATAGCCCCGCTTATGGAGGCTGTCGCCGCTCAGGTCGATGCCTACCGACAGTTTGCCGCGATTCAGGCGTGCGGATACCGTTACATCCGGGTTTTTGGCGTCCACGGAAGGCCGCTGTCCACTGGCACTGCGCAGACGGTCCACAATGCCATCCTTGACTCGCTGGGCACCATATTGCGTGTTTCGGATGGCTTCGTTCTGACCGACAAAGTTGACGCGGAAACTGCCATTCATCGGAATATGCTGCTGCCACTCCAGATCCGTCACCCCCCCCAGCATCTGGTCACCGGAGGTGGCATCCACGTCCGCCAGATGAAGGATGACCCGGTTTGCGAGCCTCGACCACAGGCAGGCACGATAGCCACTTTCAAGGGTGCCGTTGGCCCAGACACCTGCCGGTGCGTTCCGGACCGGGTCCATGCCGAAGGTACGCAGTTCGTCCTCCAGCAAATACTCCAGGCCCTTGGGGCAGGTTACGAAAAAGTTAAGGTCTGACACGTTCGACTCCTGAGTCGTTTCTACGGTGGCTAAGGTCGTGGGATTAGCGCATTTTCCGAGGTTTTCACTGGCTTGTTATGTCACACAACTATAAGAGAAGCTTCATATAGATGAAATAAATAGTGTACAAGGGCGCTGGCTTAGTCTTACCTTGTAGGTGACGCGTCGTTCCGGGGAGCCAACAAAGGGCTCCCTGCTAACAGGATCCTGACTGCTCTGGCCATACCTGACAATAGTGGGTTACCCCGGAAGGGTTGCCCCAAGTCCCGGCCACGGCAGATGTGTACACGCTTGTTCTGTTAATCCATCAGTGAGGAACGGCATGAAAAGACAGAAAAGAGATATGTACGCTCGTGCATTCAAACGGGGTTACCTGGCCGGCGTGTCCGGTAAAGCAAAAGACAGTTGCCCGTTGGAACAGCCGGAAGTTCGCCAGGAATGGCTCAACGGGTGGCGAGAAGGCCGCACAGATCAATGGGAGGGCATGACCGGCGTATCCGGCATCCACAGACTGGCAAACGTAACGGCATAACGTTGTTTGTCAGCACCCCGAATCTTTAATCTGATCTTTCAACAACACACAATTTGGCGCAGTACCCAGAGCAACCCAAACGGGTCCTCCCGACCCGTACCATGCGATGAAACGCCACGGGGTTTATTCCCCGCACGGGCCCGCTAAGCGGGCCCACTTTATTTCTGGCATCACTATTTCTGGCCTCACTATTTCTGGCCTCACTTCCTGGCACACCTTATGGCACACCGTTCTCACCACCGCATCAAGTCAAACGCCGAATCGCGTCGACCGACTCCCGGATCAGCGCCGGACCGCGATAGATAAAACCGGTATAAATCTGCACTAACTTTGCGCCGGCACGAATTTTCTCAGCCGCGCTGTCACCGTCGGTAATGCCACCTACCCCGATAATCGGTAACGACTCTCCCAGTTCCGCATACAGTGCCTGAATCACCCGGGTGGAAGACGCCTTTACCGGCGCCCCGCTGAGCCCCCCAGCTTCTTCCGCGTACCGATGCCCGGCAACGGCCTCGCGGCTGATGGTGGTATTGGTGGCTATGACACCGTCCAGCCCCGACTCTTTCAGGGCGTTGGCCACAAAGCGTACTCCGTCGTCGTCCATATCCGGGGCGATCTTCACCGCCAACGGCACGTAGCGCCCATGTTCCTTCTCACAACGTGCCTGCTCCTCCTTGATGGCGTGCATCAGGCCCTTTAGAGAGTCGCCAAACTGAAGATCCCGCAAACCGGGCGTATTGGGGGATGATACGTTCACCGTGATGTAGTCAGCGCGGGAATACACCGCCGCAATACCTTTGCGATAATCTGACTCGGATTCCTCGTTGGGTGTGGCCTTGTTCTTGCCGACATTGATACCCAGTACGCCAGCGTAACGGCGCTTGTCCACCTGATCCAGCAGGTGCTCAAGGCCATGATTGTTAAAACCCATCCGATTGATAATGGCGCTGTGCTCAGGGAGCCGGAACATTCTCGGCTTCGGGTTGCCGGGCTGAGCCAGAGGCGTGACAGTGCCTACTTCGATAAACCCAAATCCCAATGCGCCCAGGGCATCCAGATGATCAGCGTTCTTGTCGAGCCCCGCAGCCAGCCCAACGGGATTGGGAAACTCCAGGCCCATCACCTTGGTTGGCAGCGGCTCCGGCTTGCTGACGAGCGCCTGGAGCAACCCGAGCTTTCCTGCCATATCGAGCCCCGACAACGTCAGGTTATGAGCAGTCTCCGGTGGCAGCCGGAACAGCAGTTCGCGCATAATGCCATACATACACAATCTCCCTGATCGAGAACGATGCGGAGTATACCGGAAGTTTTCCACAGCATCGCCCTACACCTTAAATATGACGGCTAAATGTCTGTAGCGTTAAGCTCTTGTGACCTTTTCCACGGAATCTGTGGATAACCCTGTTGAAAATCGCGGGGCAACGCGGCCGAACCCTTGATATTCGCGCCAGCCTACAGATTGATCATTTTTTGATCAGTTTATTTATTTATAAATATCAAATAGTTACGGAGCCTTTTCTGTCACGACAGGCAGTTCAGTCACAGAATGTTACGTCATTCAGCGATTCCGCCCATGTGCATAAAACATACAGTGGCAGGTTCGTTATACTGACGATCAGGCCCACGGAGAACCTCAATGACGGACCAGCAGACCTTTTCCTCCCAAGAACACAAGGGACTCCCTCAGGAGCGCAGGGCAGCATCGCGTGTAACCGTTATCGGAATGCTACTGGATGGTGTACTGGGCATTCTCAAGGTCATCGCCGGAACGCTGTTTCATTCCCAGGCGCTGTTGGTGGATGGCATTCATTCCTTTACGGATGTCGCATCGGACCTGGTCGTACTGGGCGTCATGCGGGTGTCCCGTCAAGCGCCAGACCAGGACCATCCTTATGGCCACCAACGCATAGAAACCATGGGCACCATGGTGCTCGGCAGCATCCTCATTGCCGTTGGCGCGGCCCTGGCCTGGGATAACACCCTGCGACTGCTTGATGGCGGCGCTGTGAACATTCCCGAATGGCCGGTGTTGGTGGCAGCCGTCATCTCCATTGCCAGCAAGGAATGGATCTATCGCTACACACGCCGGGTTGGCATAGCGATCCGTTCTGACCTGATCATCGCCAATGCCTGGCACAGCCGCACTGATGCCCTCTCCTCCGTGGTGGTGCTCTTCTCGACCATCGGCGCCATGCTGGGCTACCTGTGGCTGGACATTCTCGCGGCAGTGATTATCTCCGGGATCATCATTCACATCGGTTGGCGCTTCACCCGCGACAGCGTGAAAGAACTCGTCGATACAGGCCTGTCCCCGGAAGATACCGAAGCACTGAAACACATCGCCAGTAAGACCGACGGCGTGCGCAACGTGCATGAACTTCGCAGCCGACGCATGGGGCACGACATCCTGCTGGATGTGCACCTTGTGGTGTCGCCGGAGATCAGTGTCTCAGAAGGGCATCAGATAGGAATGCAGGTGGTAAAAGCCATGCGCAATGCCCTGGACAACATTCTCGACATCAATTTCCACATTGATGCCGAGAACGACGAAATCCACCCCCAGACCTCCGAGCAACTGCCCGCCCGAGCGGAAATCCGCGAGGTACTTCACCAACACATAGAAAACCTGCCGTCCAACAACCGGCTACGGCTTCATTACCTCCGCAACCGGGTCCATATGGAACTGTTTATGGAGATTCCTGAGTCTGAGGCACTTCCTGACGCCCGTCAGATCAGCGAGGACCTGGGCCGCTACGCGTGGTTCGGCAGCCTCAGGATATGGCACGCCCATACCGAGAACTGACAGGGCGTCTAGCGACGCCGCTTTTCCTCCATGCGGGACAGGAACTCCTGCATGATCAGGGTGTATAACTCCCCTCCCAGGAAGCGATCCTCAACCCCGGCATCAATGCTGGGGTTGTCGTTTACCTCAATGACTGCCACTCGGTTACCAGACTGTTTGATGTCCACACCGTAAAGGCCATTGCCGATCAGACGTGTGGCGTTGAGCGCTGCCTGGATGACGTTCCGGGGCACCTCGTACGTCGGCATAGTATCGAAACCACCGCTGTCCACTTCCGCGCCACCGTGTTGGTAGATCTGCCAGTGTCCCTCCACCATGTAGTATTTACAGGCATAGATGGCCCGGCCGCCAAGTACCCCGATACGCCAGTCATAATCGGTGTAAAGGTACTCCTGGGCCAGTACCAGTGCCGATTGTTTGAACAGCTCTTTCAGGCCCGCCCGCAGCGTTTTTTCATCCTCCGCCTTGGTGACTCCCCGCGAAAAGGCGCCGTCAGGAATCTTGATAACAGCAGGAAAGCCCAGATCACGAATCACCTGTTCAGCGCTGTCTTTCTGATCTTTCGACAGAATCAGGGTTTTTGGTGTCGGGATCTTGTTGTTCTTCAACAGATCCGCCAGATAGACCTTGTTGGTACAACGCAGGATCGACACCGGGTCGTCGATCACCACCATGCCCTCGGCCTCGGCCTTGCGGGCGAAACGATAGGTGTGATGATCGATGGCAGTAGTCTCGCGAATAAACAGGCCGTCGTATTCCGGCAGCCGCATATAATCACGGCGGCCGATCTGCTCCACGTTAATCCCCAGCTTACGGCCAGCCTTCTCGAATTTCTCCAGCGCCTCTTTGTCGCTGGGAGGCATTTCCTCGTCCTCGTTGACCAGCATCGCAAGATCAAACCGATAACGACGGCGGGTACGGGGCTTGCGCCAGACCATGCTACTGAAACGGTCAAACGCCGCCGCGAATGCATCCTGTTCTTTCCCTTTCAGGTCGGCGGGACAGCCTGGCTTCATGGACGCTATCTGCCAGGTTTTGCCACGGCGGAACACCACGTCCAGAACCGGGCACGGGAAACGATCAAACAACGCGCGTGCAACCGGCTTCAAATCCCCATGTTCCGCCTGCCCGAAGTACGTGCGGACACGTACTTCCCGCGTGGCGTGGTTATTGTCACCGGCGGGCTCGATCTCAGCCCCGGCTTCCTCAAGCCAATTGATCACGCTCGCATCCAGTTCATCCAACTGCAGCGAGAACAGCCCTTTGCGGCTGAGGTCGTTGAGCGTCATCACAGACGGCACCACATGATGGCCACGAGCCTCAGCCAGCAGTGAACAGTAATAGCCACGACTGAGGTACCGGGCGCTCTGGCACAGGTTGATCACCCGCACCCGACTGGAAGTGGGCGCGGAAAACTGTAGATACTGATCAAAAGTCAGCACGTCTTCACTGGGGTAATACGGTGCCCAGTCCTTGGCGCGGTCAACAACAATCAACAATCGTGACATCAGTGGCATTCCTCCATGAAGGCAGTGCCGGAAGCTTGGGGAACACAGGCCCACCATGCGTCGACGGTGCCTGTACAATCTCGCAACAATACGCCGGAACGCTTTAGCCTACAATTAGCACGAAATGCGTGCTTTTACGCATGATTGCATGCTATCGGCAACGTCAGCACTCACTCATAATAGCCGTCAAAGCTGAATCCGGCGAAGTCGCCACATTTGAGTTATCCAGAGTTCTTTCCCTATGACATCACTCGCTTTTCGTCACGCCACAAGCGATGACCTGGACGCACTGGTAAAGCTGGAGAACCGCTGCTTCGCTGAAGACCGGATCTCACGGCGCAGCTTCCGGCGCTTCCTGGATATGCCGCGGGATCGCCTGATTATCGCGTTGGCCGGCGACGAACTTGTGGGCTACTGCCTGGTGTTGATGAGCGCGGCCACCCGGCTGGCGCGAATCTATTCCATCGCGGTGTCGCCAGCCGAACGCGGCCGCAATATCGGCGAGCAATTGGTGCGTGAGGCAGAAGCTGCGGCGGTCGACGCCGGCCGCATTGTGATGAGACTCGAAGTGCGGGAAGACAATTCCCCGGCGATACGGCTCTACCAACGCCTGGGCTATCGCCAGTTCGGCACCTATCGGGACTACTACGAAGACCACGGCACCGCGCTGCGCTTCGAGCGTCGCATCCTGTTCTACGAACCTTCGCGGGAATTTCCGGCGGTACCCTATTACCCCCAGACCACAGAATTCTCCTGCGGCCCGGCAGCCCTGATCATGGCCATGGCGACCCTGGATGAACAGCAGCCAATGACCACCCTGGAAGAACTGAAACTCTGGCGTGAGGCCACCACCATCTTTATGCTCGCCGGCCACGGCGGCTGCGGCCCCCACGGCCTGGCACTGGCGGCCTGGCACCGCGGGTTCCACGCCAGCGCCTACATCAGCAAAGAAGGCGCCCTATTCAAGGATACGGTTCGCAACGACGACAAAAAGCGGGTTCTGGAGCTGGTGCACGAAGGCTTTCTCTACGACATCGGCCAGACCGGCATCGAACTCCATCACGACCCGCTCACCCTGGATGGTATGGAGGCTGCACTCCACGATGGCCGCGTGCCGGTGATCCTGATCAGCACCTGGCAACTGAATCGCAGCCGCGTGCCCCACTGGGTGACGGTGTGTGCGATGGATGATCAGTTTGTATACCTGCACGACCCGGAAATTGACACGGACGTTGGTGAGACCGTCGCTGACAAGCAATACCTGCCGGTAGACCGCCGGGTGTTCGACCGCATGTCCCGTTACGGCAAGAACCAGCCGTTGCAGGCAGCGGTCATAGTAGGACCAAGGCGTTAGCCGGTCCGCAAGGCAGCCTCTTTAAGCTCGGAAATATCATCACGTAACCTGGCAGCCGTCTCGAAGTCGAGATCCGCAGCGGCCTTGTACATATCGTCCTCCAGGCGGGTGATCTCCTTGAGAACCTCTTCCGGAGAGCGGTTACCCGCCTTGGCACGGTACTTCTCTGCCTCCTCGGCGGCCTTCTCGCCCGGACGCTCGGCCTTACGGCGACCGCGACCACCGCCACCACCGGCGCCTTCCATGATATCCGCGATCTTCTTGTTCAGACCCTGCGGCGTGATGCCATGCTCCTCGTTATGGGCCGCCTGCTTCGTTCGGCGGCGTTCGGTTTCGTCGATCGCCCGCTGCATGGAACCGGTGATCCGATCGCCATAGAGAATCGCCTTGCCGTGGAGGTTACGCGCAGCCCGCCCAATGGTCTGGATCAGCGAACGTTCCGAACGCAGGAAACCTTCCTTGTCGGCATCCAGGATAGCCACCAACGATACTTCTGGCATATCCAGACCTTCCCGCAGCAGGTTGATGCCTACCAGTACGTCAAACTCGCCCCGGCGCAGGTCACGGATGATCTCAACACGCTCTACGGTATCGATGTCCGAATGCAGGTAACGCACACGGATATCATGCTCCATCAGGAAGTCTGTCAGATCTTCGGCCATACGCTTGGTGAGCGTGGTCACCAGAACCCGCTCGTTGACGTCAGTGCGCAAGCGGATTTCCGAGAGCAGATCGTCCACCTGGGTAGAGGCCGGGCGAACTTCGATTTCCGGGTCCAGCAGGCCGGTTGGCCGCACCACCTGTTCAACCACCTGCCCTGCGTGCTCGGCTTCGTAGTTGCCGGGGGTGGCGGAGACGAACAGCATCTGCGGCGCAATCCGTTCCCATTCATCAAAGCGCATGGGCCGGTTATCCAACGCAGAAGGCAGTCGGAAGCCGTACTCCACGAGAGTTTCCTTACGGGACCGGTCGCCCTTGTACATGGCGCCGATCTGGGGAATGGTGACGTGGGATTCGTCCACCACCAGCATCGCATTGGCTGGCAGATAATCGAACAGCGTCGGAGGCGCCTCGCCCGGCTGGCGACCAGACAAGTACCGGGAGTAGTTCTCGATGCCGTTGCAGTAGCCCAGCTCCAACATCATTTCGATGTCGTAGCGGGTGCGCTCTTCCAGACGCTGCGCTTCCACCAGGCGATTGTTGTCCCTGAGTTGCTGCAGGCGCTCATCCAACTCGACCTTAATGCGCTCAACGGCATCCAGCACTTTCTGTCTTGGCGTGACATAGTGGGATTTCGGATAAATGGTGACACGGGGCACACGCCGGAGAACCTCACCGGTCAGGGGATCAAAGTAACTGAGGTTTTCCACCTCGTCATCGAACAACTCAATGCGGATGGCTTCTTTCTCGGATTCTGCCGGAAACACATCGATCACATCTCCCCGCACCCGATAATTGGCCCGGTGAAATTCGACATCGTTGCGGGTGTACTGGAGCTCGGCGAGGCGCCGGAGAATGTGACGCTGGTCAATCTGGTCGCCCCGGTCCAGGTGCAACATCATTTTCAGGTAGGACTGGGGATCACCCAGGCCGTAAATGGAGGATACGGTGGCAACGATGATGGCATCCGGCCGCTCCAGCAGGGCCTTGGTCGCCGACAGACGCATCTGCTCTATATGTTCGTTGATGGAGGCGTCTTTCTCGATAAAAGTATCGGAAGATGGCACATAGGCTTCCGGCTGATAGTAGTCGTAATAGGAAACGAAATACTCCACCGCGTTGTCCGGGAAGAACTCACGAAACTCGCCGTACAACTGGGCCGCCAGGGTTTTGTTGTGGGCCATGATGATAGTCGGCCGCTGCACCTGCTGAATGACGTTGGCAATGGTAAAGGTCTTGCCCGAGCCGGTCACACCCAGGAGCGTCTGGTGGGCCAGGCCGGAGTGGATACCGTCCACCAGCCCATCAATGGCTTTGGGCTGATCCCCAGCTGGCTCAAACGGGGAATCCACCTTGAAGGCGCCGTCTTTCATGAGCGCGCCGGTTTCTGAAGTGGCCATAGTCTGGAGACATCCTTCGTTCAATCAAAAGTGATCTGGGCAACGCATTGCACCGCGAATATCAAAAGGTGCAATCTGCAGAGAAACTTATCGTCACGCGGGCTTCATGATACCATCTGAATCGTCAAAGGCGGCCTGAACATGGTGGAAACCACTACCCCGACGCCGCCGGAGCCCTATCAGACGCAGCTTTAAGGAGCGCAAGTTTGGACCTTCAACTTTCCAGCCGAGTACAGGCAATCAAGCCCTCTCCCACCCTCGCAGTCACCAACAAGGCAGCGGAGCTACGCGCTGCTGGCCAGGACATTATTGGCCTGGGTGCCGGCGAGCCGGACTTCGATACCCCGGATCACATCAAACAGGCGGCCATCGAAGCCATCAACAACGGCCAGACCAAGTACACCGCCGTGGATGGTACGCCCGCTCTGAAAAAGGCGATCATTGCGAAGTTCAAACGGGACAACGGCCTGGAATACGAAGCCAACCAGATCCTGGTAAGTGGTGGTGGCAAGCAGAGCTTTTTCAACCTCGCGCTGGCCACACTGAACAAGGGCGACGAAGCCATTATTCCGGCTCCGTACTGGGTATCTTACCCGGATATGGTGCTGGTGGCTGAAGGCAAACCGGTTATCATCGAAACCAGCGCCGACACCCGCTTCAAGATCACCCCGGAGCAGCTGGAAAGCGCCATCACCGAGCGCACCCGCCTGTTCGTGATCAACAGCCCGTCCAACCCCAGTGGCATGGCTTACAGCCTGGACGAGCTGAAGGCCATTGGCGAAGTGCTGAAGAAGCACCCGCAAATCATGATCGCCACGGACGACATGTACGAGCCGATCCTGTGGACCGGTCAGCCGTTCTGCAACATCCTGAACGCCACGCCGGAGCTGTACGATCGCACTTTCGTTCTCAATGGCGTGTCCAAGGCTTACTCGATGACAGGCTGGCGCATCGGCTACGCCGCTGGCCCGGCAAAAATCATCGGCGCAATGAAGAAAATCCAGTCCCAAAGCACATCCAACCCGGCCTCGATTTCCCAGGCGGCCGCAACGGCAGCGCTGGATGGTCCTCAGGCCTGCGTGCAGGAAATGGTCACGGCGTTCAAGGAACGTCACGACTACCTGGTAGAAGCCCTGAATGCCCTGCCCGGCGTTGAATGCCTGCACGGTGACGGGACCTTCTATGTCTTCCCGAGTTTCCAGGCGGCCATTGACGCAGACTCGGGTGTCAGTAACGACGTAGAGTTTGCCGAGAAGCTGTTGAAGGAAGCCGGCGTGGCTCTGGTGCCGGGCTCCGCTTTCGGTGCACCGGGCCATATGCGCCTGAGCTTCGCCACTAGCCTGGATACGCTGAAGCAGGCCATTGAGCGTTTGCAGAAAGCGCTGGGCTAAAAATCCTGGCAAGGGGTTGACGAGGCGTTGGGGTAACCTTAATATACGCGCCTCGTCACACGACGACGTTCCCCGATAGCTCAGTTGGTAGAGCAACGGACTGTTAATCCGTTTGTCGCTGGTTCGAGCCCAGCTCGGGGAGCCACTATTCCGAAAAGCCGCTAGTCCTCTGGATTAGCGGCTTTTTTCGTTTTGGTTCTTTGGGTTTAGGTTCGGCCCTAGCCTGTTGGTGTGGTGCACTCTAGCCGGCTAGTAGCGGTGCCACGGCGAGGTAGGACTTCCTTCCCGAAAAACGCTACAAGCACGTCCATGTGCGCTTGGGCTCCGCCATCCATGGCTCCGCACATTTTCGGGAAGGAAGTCCTACCCCGCCTGATTCAGTCTCTGGAGTTATCGAAACAGATTACGCTGCGCCAGTGCCCCTATGCTTACAACTCCAACATCGATAACCACAGCTATCAATAAAAATCGCCTAACAGCGATATCTGAAAGTTCAAACCGGTGCGGTGGTGGCTCCCTCCCAAAAATGTGCGGAGCCATGGATGGCGGAGCCCAAGCGTACATGGATGTACTAGAAGCGGTTTTTGGGAGGGAGCCACCACCGCACCGAAGCACCATACTATCAGGCTAGAACAGAATCAGACCAAGAACCAAAGTTAAAGGCCAACCACCTCAGAGTGAATAGCCTCCAACGCAGCCAGAGGATCAGCAGCCTGCGTAATCGGGCGGCCGATGACCAGGTAGTCGGAACCGGCTTTGAGGGCATCTGTAGGCGTCATGATGCGTTGCTGGTCGCCCTTGTCGGCAGACAGCGGACGGATGCCCGGGGTGACCAACTTGAAATCCTTGCCTTGCTCCGCTTTCAACGCCGGCGCTTCCTGTGCGGAGCAGACGACGCCGTCCAGGCCGCAGTTGTGGGTCAGAGTTGCCAGGCGGGATACCTGGGCTTCCGGGGAATCCGTGATACCGATACCGGCAAGATCCTCCGGCCCCATGCTGGTCAGCACAGTAACGGCAATCAGCAGTGGCCGATCCTTGCCGAAGCTTTCCAGGCGGTCGCGGCAAGCGGTCATCATTTTCTCACCGCCGGAGGCATGTACGTTCACCATCCAGACACCCAGATCCGCCGCGGCCGCTACGGCTGCGGACGTTGTGTTCGGGATATCGTGAAACTTCAGATCCAGGAAAACGTCGAAGCCGCGGTTCTGCAGGTCACGAACCAGAGCCGGCCCTGAACGGGTAAACAGCTCCTTGCCGACTTTAAGGCGACACTTCGCAGGGTCCAGTTGATCAACCAGAGCCAACGCGGGCTGATCGGAGGGGAAATCCAGGGCAACGATGATTCGGGGATTATCGGGGGTTTGCACGGTCAGTTTCCTGCAGAATGTCGTGTTTTCGGGTTACTCAGCTTCCACGCCCTGTATTGGGCGAACGGTTTCCCACTGTTTGCAGCTGGGGCACAGCCAATGCAATTGCTGACCGGAGAAGCCGCAGTTTACACATCGGTATACCGGGCGGTTGGCGAGTATCAAGTGGCCGATGCGGCTGACCAGACGGCCTTCGTCCGTCGTCATGCCTTTTTCATAGCCCGCCAGTTCCACCAGGCGCAGCAGGCCGCGGACGCTGGGGCGGACTTCCAGTTCCCGGCGCAGTAACTCGATTGCAGCCATGCGGCCGGAGGTTCGCTCTACGGCTTCAACCAGCGCCAGCAGCAAGCTCGTGCTCGGCCAGGCTTCGTAGAACTTGCCAAGTTTTTTGACCAGACGCCCAACATCGCCGTGTTCGCGTTCAAGCTTCATCAGCCGGTCCACCGCTTCTGAGCCGAATTCAGGGTTCTGATCGAAGACTTTCAGGCTCTGGCTGGCCGCGTCCCGGTAGCTGCCCTGGCGAATGAGCAACTTCATCATGATAAACGTGGCCCGGACACAGGAACGATCGTACTCCAGTGCTTCCTTGGACAGCTTCTGAGCCATCCAGCGGTCGTCGTGCTTGAGGGCATCCTCAGCCTGCTCGCAGGTTATATAGGCCAGCATTTTGTACATGCGGGCATCGTGGTCGCCGGTCGTCAGTGTACGGGCGACCTGCCCTGCCTTACCCCATTCCTTTTCCTGCTGGTACAGCTCGATCAATTGCAATGAAGACTTACGGCCGTACTCCCTGTCGCCCATCAGTTGATGAAGCAACGCTTCCGCTCTGTCCAGAAGGCCTGCGTTCAGGTAATCAATGGCCAGTTCGTAGGTGACCTGTTGAGAGTAACGCGGCGGCAGTTCCGGACGGGCAAGGAGGTTCTGGTGAATCAGAATGGCCCGGTCGGTCTCGCCCTTGTGGCGGAAATGGGCGCCGATAGAGAGGTGCAGGCCCACCGTTTCCTTGTTCACAGCCAGAGACTGAACGAAGTTCTCAACCGCCTGATCGGAATAGTTGGTGAACAGAAATTGCAGACGATCCTTAACGGATTCCTCATCGGAGATCGGTGTTTTGGAGCGTTCCCTGGTGCTGCCCATTCGCCCCACAAACCAGCCAGCGGCCACCGCAACCGTTAACAGCAGCCATTGAAGCACTATATCCATTAAAGCGTCCGGTCGTTCTGGGCCCTGGATTTCTCCAATGCCTGCTCGGTACGAGCAAGTCGTTTTTCGAGGTTACGGCGGGAAACCGATGTGCGAACGGTTGCAAGCATGGTAATCAGAACTCCAATCAAAGCGCCGATCACAAAAGACAGGATAATCCAGAGGGCAACACCGTGAGGCTGAGTCTCAAAGAGCAGGAAATTGAGGGAGACTGCCATCTGATTATTCAGGGAGAAAACAAGTGCTACCAGAACCAGAAACAATACCAGCAGAATGAGAAGGACCTTCTGAAATCCGGCCATAGTCGCAATGCTCCACACGGACCTGGTTGTTTACCTCAGGACCTGGTTAACGTCTTTCCCCAAGAGGGTAATCAGAAGCCTTTTTTAAGGCTATCGTTTACCTGCTCACGCAACTCCTTGCCTGGCTTGAAGTGCGGAACAAACTTGGCCGGTAATTGCACGGCTTCGCCGGTTTTCGGGTTACGCCCGGTTCTGGCTGCGCGATGGTGTAATGAAAAGCTACCAAAACCCCGGATCTCGATTCGCTGGCCATCCGCCAGTGATTGGGACATGTGTTCAATAATCGTTTTCACAGCCAGTTCCACATCCTTCACTGAAAGCTGCGTCTGCTTGGACGCAATCAGCTCTACCAGTTCAGACTTCGTCATTGGGCTCATCCCTCTTCACATTATTATCGGATAGCCGGTTACCAGCTCCTTGCCTCTAGTTTAGCCAAACCAGAAAAAAACACAAAAAAAACGGGCTCTTAGAGCCCGTTTTTTTCATACCAACCGGAAATGTTATTCCTTGTTGGCGTTTTGCTGCTGCATCTGCTCCTTGATGAGATCACCGATGGTCGTCGCACCAGAGGAAGATTCAGCCGCTTTGGCGCGAACACCTTCCAGCGCCTGCTTGTCATCTTCAACGTCCTTGGACTTCACAGACAGGTTGATAACGCGGTTCTTGCGGTCGATGCTGATGATCTTCGCTTCAACTTCGTCGCCTTCGTTCAGCGCGTTGCGTGCGTCTTCAACACGGTCACGGCTGATTTCAGAGGCTTTCAGTACAGCTTCAACTTCGTCGTTCAGGGTGATGGTAGCGGCTTTTGCGTCAACCGCAGATACCGTGCCCTTCACGATGGAGCCCTTGTCGTTCAGCTGTACAAACTCGGCGAACGGATCGCTTTCCAGCTGCTTGATGCCCAGGGAGATGCGCTCACGCTCGGGATCAACAGACAGGATAACGGTTTCAACTTCGTCGCCCTTCTTGTATTCACGGACGGCTTCTTCGCCAGTCTCGTTCCAGCTGATGTCTGACAGGTGAACCAGACCATCGATGCCGCCGTCCAGGCCGATGAAGATACCAAAGTCAGTGATTGACTTGATCTTGCCGGAGATACGGTCGCCTTTGTTGAACTTGCTGGAGAAATCTTCCCACGGGTTAGCAACACACTGCTTGATACCCAGGGAGATACGACGACGCTCTTCGTCGATGTCCAGAATCATCACGCCCACTTCGTCGCCAACCTGAACGACTTTGGACGGATGGATGTTCTTGTTGGTCCAGTCCATTTCGGACACGTGAACCAGGCCTTCAACGCCTTCTTCCAGCTCAGCGAAGCAGCCGTAGTCGGTCAGGTTGGTTACACGTGCAGTAACCTTGGTACCTTCCGGATAACGACCCTTGATATCGACCCAGGGATCTTCGCCCAGCTGCTTCAGACCCAGTGATACGCGGTTGCGCTCACGGTCAAACTTCAGAACCTTGACGTTGATCTCGTCACCGACATTGACGATTTCGCTCGGATGCTTGATGCGCTTCCAGGCCATATCGGTAATGTGCAGCAGGCCGTCAACACCGCCCAGATCTACGAACGCGCCGTAGTCGGTCAGGTTCTTGACGATACCCTTGATTTCCAGACCTTCGGTCAGGGTTTCGAGCAGAGCTTCACGCTCAGCACTGTTTTCAGCTTCCAGAACGGCGCGGCGGGAAACAACCACGTTATTACGCTTCTGGTCGAGCTTGATAACCTTGAATTCGAGTTCTTTGTTCTCCAGGTGCGCGGTATCGCGAACCGGGCGAACATCTACCAGCGAACCAGGCAGGAAGGCACGGATGCCGGCCAGATCGACGGTGAAACCACCCTTGACCTTACCATTGATAACACCCTTAACCACTTCCTCAGCTTCGAAGGACTTCTCAAGTACCTTCCAGGCTTCTGCGCGCTTGGCTTTCTCACGGGACAGACGGGTTTCACCGAAGCCGTCTTCCACAGCGTCGAGAGCTACGTCAACAACGTCGCCGATAGCAACTTCCAACTCGCCTTTTTCATTGAGGAACTGGGAGGCGGGGATAACACCTTCGGACTTCAGTCCGGCGTTAACGGTGACCCAATCGTTATCGACGTCTACAACGGTTCCCTGGACGATGGAACCTGGTTGCATGTCAATTTCTTTTAGGCTTTCTTCAAAAAGATCCGCAAAGCTCTCGCTCATTATGTGTCCTATGTGATCAACGCAAGTTTACTCCGTGCTACCAGCAACACGGTCTGTTAGTTTCAATCCGGATCCAGCCAGTGGCTGGCCGATAACGCCGAATCCGGAATTTCAACAACAAAAAGGTGTAGTCAGGCCTGACCTGCTGCGGCCATAACCCTGACTAGCACCTCTTCTATACTCAACCCCGTCGAATCAATGACTTGCGCATCGTCTGCAGGCTTGAGCGGGGCGGCGGCGCGGTTCATATCCCGCTCATCGCGCACCCGTATCTCCTTTAAAAGGGCGTCAATATTAACATCGACCCCTGCGTCCTTCAACTGGCTGTAGCGTCTTTGCGCACGCTCTTCGGCACTGGCTGTCAGGAAGATCTTCACTGGCGCGTCCGGGAACACCACCGTTCCCATGTCACGACCGTCCGCGACCAGCCCGGGAGGCTTCTGGAAATCACGCTGGCGCTGCAGTAGCGCGTCGCGCACAGGCTGCATGACAGCCACCTTCGAGGCATTGTCGCCACAGGTCTCTGTACGTATATCTGCGGTGACGTCAACACCGGCCATCAGTACCTTTGCCGGCTCACCTGGTGGGGTTGGCTCAAACGCCACATCGAGGCTGGCGGCGACTTTTACCAGAGACGGCTCATCATCCAGGGACACGCCCTGCCGCTCCGCAGCCAATGCCGTGAGGCGATACAGCGCGCCACTGTCCAACAGGTGCCACCCCAACCGGCGGGCGAGCATCTGGGTAATGGTGCCTTTACCGGAACCGCCAGGGCCGTCCACGGTAATAACCGGTGCCTTGCTTTCAGCCATTACTCAGCCCCTTCGGCGGCGATATTGATGCCAGTCTGCTTTGCCAACTCCACAAAGCCCGGGAATGAGGTGGACACGTTGGCGCAATCGGTCACCTCGATATCCCCTTCAGCCCGCAGGGAGGCGACGGAGAACGCCATAGCTATGCGGTGATCCCCGTGGCTATTCACGGTTCCAGCGGTCATCGTCTGACCACCATCAATGACAATACCGTCTGGAGTCACGGTGGTTTCCACTCCAAGCGCGGTCAGGCCGTCTGCCATCACCTGGATGCGATCACTTTCCTTGACGCGAAGCTCTTCGGCGCCGCGCAGAACCGTTCTGCCCTCAGCGCAGACTGCGGCAATAAACAGCACGGGGAATTCGTCGATTGCCAGCGGAACCTGATCCTCAGGGATATCGATACCCTTGAGTTCGGCGGAACGAACGCGAAGATCAGCGACCGGCTCCCCGCCAATCACACGCTCTTCGAGGACTTCTATATTAGCCCCCATCATGCGCAGGATGTTAATCACGCCGACTCTCGTCGGGTTCATGCCAACGTGGCGGATGGTCAAGTCGGAATCCGGGGCAATACTCGCCGCAACGAGGAAAAACGCTGACGAAGAGATATCCGCCGGTACGTCTATGGCGGTGGCGGTCAACGAACCGCCACCGGTCACGCTGGCCGTCGCGGTATCGCGATGCACGTGATAGCCAAAGCCTTCCAACATGCGCTCAGTATGATCCCGGGTAGGAGCTGGCTCGGTAACGGAGGTTACGCCCTCGGCATAGAGACCGGCGAGTAACAGGCAGGATTTAACCTGGGCGCTGGCCACCGGCATCTCATAATGAATGCCGGTTAGCGCGTGCCCACCCCGGATTTTCAAAGGCGGCCGCCCGCCCTCGGCAGTGTCAATCACCGCACCCATTGCTCGCAACGGATCTGCCACACGCCCCATGGGACGCTTGGAGAGGCTTTCGTCGCCGGTGAGCTCGGAGTCAAACGGCTGCGCGGCCAGCAAGCCCGAGAACAGGCGCATGGCAGTACCGGAATTGCCCAGGTACAAAGGGCCGCGCGGCGCCTGGAGACCATTGATACCGACGCCGTGAATGCGGACAAACCCCGCGTCCGGCCCTTCAATGGTCACCCCCATGTCGCGGAACGCCTGCAAGGTTGCCAGGCTGTCCTCGCCTTCAAGGAAGCCTTTCACTTCCGTGATACCGTCGGCAAGAGCACCCAGCATGATGGATCGGTGGGAAATGGATTTGTCGCCCGGCACGCGTATCTCGCCGGAAATCCGGCCGCCGGGTTGAAGACGGAACGTTACCTGTTTCTGACTGTTGTTTGTCACGTAAGCCTGTCCTGAAAGCATCTTGGAAAAATGTTCCCGCGCCGCCTTGGCGCGACTGAAAACCCGCAACAGAGTTGCACTGTCCTGATCGGCGATGGCGGTACGGAGCTGATCCAGATCGTGGGTAAAATGATCAATGACCCGCAACACCGCATCCCGGTTGGAAAGAAAGATATCGTGCCACATCACCGGGTCGCTGGCTGCAATTCGGGTGAAGTCCCGGAAACCGCCCGCTGCGTAGCGGAAAATATCCAGATTTTCGTCCTCGCCTGCCAGGGTATCCACCAGTGAGAAAGCAATAAGATGAGGAAGATGACTGGTGGCTGCCAGCACCTCGTCGTGATAGGCCACAGACATGGTCAGAACCGTCGCACCACAGCCTTCCCACAATGCCCTGAGCTTCTCCAGGTCGGGCTGACCAACGTTCTCCGCCGGCGTGAGTATAACCTTGTGATTGGCAAACAACTCAGGGTTGGCCGCACGGATGCCGCTTTTTTCGGAACCGGCGATGGGGTGGCCGGGTATCACTTTCGCGGGCAGGTCACTAAACACCTCTCGTACATCGTTGACGAAACTCGACTTGGTGCTGCCGACGTCCGTCAACACGGCGTTTTCGCCAAGATGGGGCCTGATTTCCGCCAGCACTGCCCGCGTTGCCTTAACCGGTACCGCCAGCACCACAAGGTCGCTGCCGGCCACAGCCTCAGCAACCGACCCGGCAGCTTCATCAATAATGCCTAATTCAGTGCCAAGCGCCAATTCGTCCGCGCGCTTGTCAGCGCCCACAACGGTAACCGCGAGGCCATTGTCGCGGATCGCTTTGGCCAGAGAACCACCAATCAGCCCAAGACCAATAACAGCAACACGCTGGAACAGTGGCTGAATCTCGGACACGTTACTCTCCCCGTCCGCTGGACGTATCCAGTGCACGGGCCAAAGCTTCGATAAACCGTGCATTTTCTTCGGGCAAGCCAATCGACACCCGCAGATGCCTGGGTAGACCGTAGCCACCAATCGGCCTGACAATCACACCCTGCTCCAGTAGCGACTGATTGATGTCAGCCGCCTGATCGCCCACATCCACAGCAATAAAGTTGCCGGCAGACGGAACGTATTCCAGCCCCATTTCGTTAAAAGCGGACTCGAGCTGTTTCATCCCGGCTGCATTCACTTCACAGGATCGCCGCAGATAGTCTTCATCGCTCAACACAGCAGTCGCCGCTACCAGAGCCAGAGAATCTACATTAAAAGGCTGACGTACACGATTGAGAACATTGGCAATGTCCGGCGAGCTAACACTGTAGCCAGCTCGCAGCGATGCCAACCCCCAAGCCTTGGAGAATGTCCTGGTAACGATCAGGTTCGGATAGCGCTTGAGCAACGACAGGCCATCCACATAGCCCTCCCCCTGAAGGTATTCACAGTAGGCTTCATCCAGAACCACCAGAACCCTGGGGGGAATACGGGCCAGAAACGACTCGATCGCCTCAGCGCCATGAACCGTGCCCGTGGGGTTGTTGGGGTTGGCCACAAACACCAGCGCGGTGCGATCTGTTATCGCCTCCACCATGGCGTCGAGGTCATGGCCATAGTCCCTGGCAGGTACCGACACACCTTTGGCGCCGATTGCCTGGGTAACAAGCGGGTATACCGCAAAAGCATATTGGGAAAACACGACTTCCGAAGAGGCATCTGCAAAGCACCGTGTGATCACCTCCAGGACATCGTTGGAACCGTTGCCAAGGGTAATCTGAGCGGGCGCCACGCCGTATCGGGCCGACAATGCCTGCTTGAGATCAAACCCATTGCCATCGGGATAGCGACAGAGCTCGTCCAGGGCTCCCTTCACCGCAGCCAGCGCCTTTGGGCTGGGCCCAAGAGGGTTTTCGTTGCTGGCCAGCTTGATGATGTTACCGGGCTCCAGGCCCAACTCCCTGGCCAGCTCATCAATGGGCTTGCCCGGCTGGTAGGGGGATAGCGCCTGCACGCCTTTGACCGCCAGACTTTGGTAATCAATCGACATTTCGACCTTCCTCAGTCATTTGCGTTTCTGTCACAGGACCCCAATGGGATAGGACCCCAGGCGCTTCAGCTCGACCGCCTCTTCATCGATCTCTGACAGCACCTTGCTGACCTGCGCATCTTCCACATGGCCCTCAAAATCGATGTAGAACACGTAGGCCCAGGTACCGCTGGGCGATGGGCGGGTTTCGATACGGGTCAGGCTCAGACCATGTTTGTGGAACGGCTCAAGCAGTTGATACAACGCACCAGGCTTGTTGCGCATGGACACCAGAATGGACGACTTATCGTTACCACTGGCCGGCACTTCCTCACGGCCGATGATCAGGAAACGGGTGGTGTTGTCCGGACGGTCTTCGATACTGGTCGCCAGCATTTCCAGGCCGTAAAGTTCCGCCGCCATGTCGCCTGCGATCGCGGCCGTGCCCGGCTCTTCCGCTGCCCGCCTCGCGGCTTCGGCATTACTGCTGACCGTGACCCGCTCGATACCGTAACGATGGGTATCCAGCCACTGCCGGCACTGGGCGAACGACTGCTGATGGGAATAAATGCGGACAATGTCCTGCCCCTGGTGCTTTGGCGACACCATCAGGTGGTGATGTATCCGCAACTGCACTTCGCCGCAGATCTTCAGCGGAGAGGACATGAACATATCAAGGGTATGGTTGATCATGCCTTCCGTGGAATTTTCCACCGGGACCACACCATAGTGGGCCGCGCCGGATTCCACTTCACGGAACACTGCATCGATGGCGGGCAAAGGCACGCTGACCACGGAGTGCCCAAAATGCTTGAGCGCCGCCGCCTGGGTAAAGGTGCCAATCGGCCCGAGGAAAGCGATGTGCATCGGCTTTTCCAGTGCCAGGCACGCGGACATGATCTCCCGGAACAGTCGGGCCATCTCCTCGCCGGACAGCGGGCCGGGATTGCTCTCCTTTATACGCCTCAAAACCTGGGCTTCACGTTCCGGACGGTAGAAGAATACATCCTCACCCGGGTTGGCTTCCATCTTCACGCGAGCCACTTCCTGGGCGCATTCCGCGCGCTTGCTGATCAGGTCCATGATTTCCTGATCCAGGCGATCAATATCGACCCTCAACTGCCCGAGACGGGCCTGCTCATCACTCATGATCAGCCCCGCTCCTTCGCAAACACGGTCATGTAATCAATCAACGCATCGACACCGGCTTCTGGCATGGCGTTGTAGACGCTGGCCCGCATGCCACCCACGGAGCGATGGCCCTTGAGGTTCAGCAACCCTCTCTCATTCGCACCTTTCAGGAAAGTACTGTTGAGCGCGTCATCTGCAAGGGTGAACGGTATATTCATCCAGGATCGGAAGCGCGGGGATATCGGGTTGGCGTAGAAGTCGTTCTCATCAATAAAACCATACAGTTTGCTGGCTTTACGACGATTGACCTCACCCATAGCCGTAACACCGCCCTGCTCTTTCAGCCATTTGAATACCAGGCCTGCGAGGTACCAGGAGTATGTCGCCGGCGTGTTGTACATGGAGTCATTATCCGCAATGACCTGATAGTTCATCATCGTCGGCGTGATCTTGAGCGCCTTGCCCAACAGATCCTTGCGAATGATCACGACCACCAGGCCGGATGGACCGATGTTCTTCTGGGCCCCGGCGTAGATCAGGCCAAATTTCGAGATGTCCAGCGGGCGTGACAGCATGGTGGACGACATATCCGCCACCAACGGCACGGAACCGCTCTCCGGCACGAAGTCGAACTCCAATCCGCCAATGGTTTCATTAGGCGTGTAATGCAGGTAAGCCGCATCGGTGCTCGTAGTCCAGCTATCCTGATCGGGAATGCTGGCAAAGCCACTCGATTCGCTGCTTGCCACGACATTAACCTGACCATAACGGCTGGCCTCGGCGATGGCTTTCTTCGACCAGATACCCGTGTTCACATAGTCCGCAGACGTCTTGTCGCCCAACAGGTTCAGTGGAATGGTCGAGAACTGGCTGGACGCACCACCCTGCATGAAGAGTACGGCGTAATCATCTGAAACGCCGGCCAATTCCCGAAGGTCTTTCTCGGCAGTTTCGGCGATTTCCACGAACTCGTCACTGCGATGGCTCATCTCCATCACGGACATGCCGGTGCCGCGCCAATCCAGCATCTCTTCCCGTGCCTGTCGCAAAACAGGCTCCGGCAAGGTTGCCGGGCCTGCACAAAAATTATACGCCCTGCTCATCACTTCCTTCCTCACCGTCGACCTCTTCGGCATCGGTTTCGGCAATACGCTCAACACCCACGAGGCGTTCGTCTTCCTGGCTCAGTTTGATCAGGCGAACACCCTGGGTGTTCCGGCTCAGAACCGATACTTCGTCGGTGCGGGTACGCACAAGCGTGCCTTTGTCCGAGATCAGCATCATTTCGTCGCCTTCAAACAGCTGCAACGCCGTGACCAGGTTGCCGTTACGCTCGGAACACTGCATGGCGATAACGCCCTGGCTGCCCCGGCTGTAGGTCGGGAACTCGTCGAAGGTGGTGCGCTTACCGTAGCCGTTCTCACTGGCCGTCAGCAGAACCGCGTTTTCCTGCGGAATGATCAGTGACACAACATGATGTCCTTCCGGCATTCTAATGCCACGCACACCACGAGCCGTACGACTCATCGGACGTACCGCTTCCTCGTTGAAGCGAACGGCCTTGCCCGCCGAGGAGAACAGCATGACTTCCGCATCACCCTTGGTGATGGCCGTACCAATCAGGGTGTCACCCTCGTCAAGCGACAGAGCAATCAGACCATTGCTGCGCGGACGGGAGAAATTCGGCAACGGCGTTTTCTTGACCACACCCGCCGAAGTGGCCATCAGCACGTACTGGTCTTCCGGATAGTCACGAACCGGCAGGAAGGTGGTAATACGCTCCCCTTCTTCCAGCGGCAGGATGTTGACCATCGGACGACCGCGGGACGCGCGGCTGGCCCGGGGAATCTCGAACACCCGCAACCAGTACACCTTGCCCCGGTTGGAGAAGCACAGAATGGTGTCGTGGGAGTTCGCTACCAGCAGTTTCTCGACGAAATCTTCGTCTTTCATGGACGTAGCGGCCTTGCCACGACCACCACGGCGCTGGGCCTGATAATCTTCGACGGCCTGAGTCTTGGCATAACCACCGTGGGAGATGGTGACCACCAGATCTTCCTCGTCGATCAGATCGGCGATGGTCAGGTCACGCTTGGAGCTGGTGATTTCGGTCAGACGGGTATCGCCAAACTCGGTCACCACCGCTTCCAGTTCTTCACGGATAACCTGCATCAGGCGGTCCGGATCGCCCAGAATTTCCAGCAGGTCCGCAATTTTCTCGAGAATATCCTTGTACTCATTCTGGAGCTTTTCGGTCTCAAGACCGGTCAGGCGGTGCAGTCGCAGGTCCAGGATCGCCTGAGCCTGTTCTGGCGACAGGTGATAAAGACCATTACGCAGGCCAAAGATCTCCGGCAGATCATCGGGGCGACATGCGTCTTCGCCCGCCCGCTCAAGCATCGCCAGAACGTCACCCGGTGCCCAACCCTGAGCCATCAGCTTCTCTTTCGCCTCGGCCGCAGCCGGAGACGCCTTGATCAGCGCGATGATTTCATCGATGTTCGCCAGAGCAACCGTGAGGCCTTCCAGGATATGGCCACGTTCGCGGGCTTTACGCAGTTCGTAAATGGTACGGCGGGTAACCACTTCGCGGCGATGCCGGACAAATGCGTCCAGCATTTCCTTGAGGTTGAGGATTTTCGGCTCGCCGTTGATCAGGGCGACCATGTTGATGCCGAAAACCGTCTGCAACTGAGTGTGGGCAAAGAGGTTATTAATGACCACGTCCGGGTTTTCACCGCGACGCAGCTCAATCACTACCCGGATACCTTCCTTGTTGGACTCATCCCGCAGCTCGGAGATGCCTTCCAGTCGCTTCTCTTTTACCAGCTCCGCAATTTTCTCGATCAGCCGCGCTTTGTTCAGCTGGTACGGCAGCTCGGTAATAATGATGGCGTCGCGGTTGGTTTTCTTGTCGTGCTCGATTTCATGGCGGGCACGGATGTAGATGCGCCCACGGCCGGTGCGGTAGGCCTCAACAATGCCGGCGCGACCATTAATGATGCCCTGGGTGGGGAAGTCCGGCCCCGGAATATGCTCCATCAGGTCGTCGATGGTCATATCCGGATTATCAATCAATGCCAGGCAGCCGTTCACAATTTCCGTCAGGTTATGGGGCGGAATATTGGTGGCCATACCCACGGCAATGCCTGAGGAACCGTTTACCAGCAGGTTGGGAATCCGAGTGGGCAGTACGTCCGGAATCTGTTCGGTGCCATCATAGTTGGCCACGAAATCCACAGTTTCCTTGTCCAGATCCGCCAGCAGGGAGTGGGCAATCTTCTCCATGCGGATCTCGGTGTAACGCATGGCAGCCGCGTTGTCGCCGTCGATGGAACCAAAGTTACCCTGACCATCCACCAGCGGGTAGCGCAGGGAAAACGGCTGGGCCATACGAACAATGGTGTCGTAAACGGCCGAGTCACCATGGGGGTGATACTTACCGATGACGTCACCCACCACACGGGCGGATTTCTTGTAGGCCTTGTTCCAGTCGTTGTTGAGTTCGGACATGGCGAACAGTACGCGGCGATGCACCGGCTTGAGGCCGTCACGCACGTCTGGAAGTGCCCGCCCCACGATGACGCTCATGGCGTAATCGAGATAGGACTGTTTGAGCTCGTCTTCAATATTTACCGGCAGGATCTCTTTGGCTAACTCACCCATCGAGAAAGGTTCCTTTGCATTTGCTGGAAGTCGTTTCAGGGCCGTTCAGAGCGCCCCATAGTTATTCTTTAACAAGCGGCCAATACTACCACATTCAACCCCTTAGCGGGGGATATGGCGGTGGCCGTCAGTCAAAAACCACAGTCTTGTTTTCGTAGGTAATCACACGGTCTTCAATGTGTGCCCGCAAGCCCCGTGACAGCACGTTTTTCTCCACATCCTTGCCCAGCCGAACCATGTCTTCAATGGAGTCGCTGTGGCTGATGCGGACCACGTCCTGCTCGATGATGGGGCCTTCGTCCAGATCCTGGGTCACGTAGTGGCAGGTGGCGCCAATCAGCTTCACACCCCGGCTGTAGGCCTGGTGGTATGGGCGGGCACCCGCAAACGACGGCAGGAAGCTGTGATGAATGTTGATCACCTTGCCCGGGTACTTCTCGCACAGACTACCGGGCAGGATTTGCATATACCGGGCAAGCACCACTACATCGGCGTCATAGCCTTCTATCAGGCCATCCACTTCACCGAAAGCCTCGTCGCGGTTGTTCTGGTTCACCGGAATATGGTGATAGGGTATCTCATGCCACTCCACCATGCGCCGGAGGTCTTCATGATTGGAAATAACCGCCACGATTTCGGCATTGATCTCGCGGCTGTGCCAGCGATGGAGCAGATCCGCCACGCAATGGGATTCCTTGCTGCACATCAGGATCACTTTCTTGGGCTGGGCCGAATCAGCAATGTGCCAGTTCATATTGAACTCGCGGGCAATCGGCTCAAAGGCCGTGCGGAACTGGTCCAGGCCGAAAGGGATCGAGTTGGCCTTGATCTCATGCCGCATGAAGAACCACCCGGTCTGGGTGTCGGAGTGGTGGCTCGCCTCTGTAATCCAGCCATTGTAGGTCGACAGAAAGTTACTGACCTTGGCAACAATCCCCACCCGATCCGGGCAGGAAATCACAAGACGATAGGTATGCTCCATGGAAGCCTTTCCTTAATCTGATCCGGGATCACGGGCGCGCAATTTCACACCCTTAAAAATGACCGGCTATGATAGCTTATCTGAGCACCAGAAACGAGGCACAGAAACATGGATAGACACCCCCTACAGGTACGTACCCGAGAAGCCGTCGCGAGCCGCTCACTGGCCGCGAGAATGATGATCGCCCTGGCGCTGCTGCTACCTCTACAGCCGGTGACCGCAGAGGCCATTCTGGAAGGAGAACGCCACCACCCGGTGCAGGCCAGGAACGGCATGGTGGCCACCAGCCACACCCTGGCAACGGAAGTTGCATTGAACGTGCTGAAGAATGGCGGCAATGCGATGGATGCCGCCGTTACGGCGGGATTCGCCCTGGCGGTCACCCAGCCGCGCTCCGGCAACATCGGTGGCGGCGGGTTTATGCTCTACGCTCCGGGCAACGGCGAAGCGGTTGAGGCCATCGACTATCGGGAGAAAGCACCGGCCGCTGCCACCGAAACCATGTTCCAGGACGACGATGGTAACGTGGTCGAGAATCGCAGCCGCTTCACCCACAAGGCGTCCGGCGTGCCCGGCACCGTCGCCGGCCTGGCGATGGCCCTTGAACGCCACGGCACGCTGTCGCTGGAACAGGCCCTGGCCCCGGCGATCAAGCTCGCGCGGGAAGGCTTTATTGTACCCGCACGCTTCACCGAGGGCCTGGAACAGGCGCGGGAACGACTGCAGCGCTGGCCGGCAACTCTCGCAACCTTCTATAAAGAGGACGGTTCTCCGTGGCAACCAGGCGAGCGATTTCGGCAACCGGAGCTTGCCGACACCCTTCAGCGTATTGCCGATCAAGGCGTCGATGGCTTCTATCAGGGCAAGACCGCGCAACTCATCGTCCAGGAAATGGAACGCCACGACGGCCTGATCACACTTCAGGACCTGAAGAACTACCAGCCCACAATTCGCCAGCCGGTTCATGGCACCTACCGCGGACATGACATCTACTCCATGTCACCGCCCTCCTCTGGTGGCACTCACATTGTGCAGATTCTGAACATTCTTGAAGGCTACCCGCTGGCCGAGTTCGGTCTTAACTCCGCCGCCGGTATTCACCACATGGCCGAAGCCATGAAGCTCGCCTACGCTGACCGTGCGGAATACCTTGGAGATACCGACTTCGTGGAGGTACCACTAGAGGGCCTGACGAGCAAGGCCTACGCCGAAGCATTGCGTAAAACCATTGATCCGGCCGAAGCCCGGCCTTCGACCGAGATCAGTGCCGGTAACCCCGGGGCCTATGAAAGCCCGGAAACCACCCACTTCTCCGTTGTCGACCGCTGGGGCAACGCGGTTTCCAACACTTACACCATTAATTTCAGCTACGGGTCCGGTATCACCGTTGACGGGGCGGGGTTCCTTTTGAACAACGAAATGGACGACTTCAGTGCCAAACCCGGCGAACCCAACGCCTATGGACTGATTGGTGGCGAAGCCAATAAGGTGGAACCCGGCAAGCGTATGCTGAGCTCCATGTCGCCGACCATTGTCAGGCGCGATGGTCGCAACTATCTGGTTACGGGAAGCCCCGGCGGGTCCCGAATTATCACGACAACCTTGCAGGTGCTGCTGAATGTGATTGATCATGGCATGAACATTCAGTCTGCGGTGAGTGCCCCAAGGATTCACCACCAATGGTTGCCAGACGAGATCCGCATTGAACAGGGCATCAGCCCGGATACCGTGAGGCTGCTGGAGGAAAATGGGCACAAGGTGGTGACAAAAAGTGCCATGGGCGCCATCCAGAGCATACTGATCGATACTGAAGAAACCCTCTACGGCGGTGCAGACCCGCGCCGCAGCACATCTTCAGCCATGGGCTATTGAGGGGCACACAGCCCCGGGAGGCATTATGTTTTTATCCGTTCAACTGAGCTGCTACCCACTCACCGATGACTACAAGCCGCCCATTCGTGCCGTTATCGAGCGGCTTGAAAAAACAGGGCTGGAGATCTTTCCGGGCCGCATGAGCACCGAAATGTTCGGTGAGTACGACGAGGTAATGCGCGTGCTCTCAGACACCATGAAATGGTCGTTCGAGGAATACGGTAAAGCGGTGTTTGTGGCCAAGATCATGGAAGGTGATCGCAGGCCACGCTAGGGAGTTTTGGAGTCGGCCCCAGACACCCCCTCTAGTCTGGTGTAACTTTCAAAACACGTCCGTCGGCATTATCCGTTAGCAGGTAAACCGAACCCTCAGGGCCCGTTACGACGGCCCTGATGCGTTCGCCCAGCTCACCGAACAGGGTTTCCACTTCCGTTGCTTCGCCGTCCGCCAACCGGACACGATGCACCTGCCGGGTCACCAGCCCGCCAACCAACAGATCACCCTGCCACTGAGGAAACAGATCGCCGGTGTAAACGGTCATGCCCGATGGGGCGATGGATGGCGTCCAGTGCAGCAGCGGCGCCTCGACACCCTCACGCTCCTCGAACGGGGTTACCCGCGCACCGGTATAGTCCAGCCCATGGGTGGTGACCGGCCAACCGTAGTTGGCGCCCGGGCGAATGACGTTGATCTCATCACCACCCCGGGGCCCGTGTTCATGAGCAATCAGCCGGCCCTGTTCGCTGTTGTAGGCCAGCCCATGCACATTGCGATGACCATAGCTGTAGATTTCACCCTGGTAGGTGTCGTGCCCCGCAAAAGGGTTGTCGTCCGGCACGCTGCCATCCGGGTTAAGGCGCACAATACTGCCAATGTGGTTTCGACGGCGCTGGGCCTGCTCGCGGTAGTCGAAACCGTCTCCGAGGGTTAACACCAGCGTATCATCCGGCAGCCATACCATCCGCCCTCCATAATGAGCGCTGCCCTTCTTGGCCGGTTGTACCCGGAATAGTTCGCTCACATTCTCCAGGCCCTGCTCTCCCAGTTGCCCCCTGGCCAGGCAGGTGTGATTGGCATCCATGGTGCCACAGGCATAACTCAGGTAAGTCTGTCGGCTCTCCTCGAAGTCCCTGGCGGGAAGCACATCAAACAGCCCTGCCTGGCCGGATGCGAAAACCTCCGGCACACCATCCAGCGGTTCCGGCATCAGGTCGCCGTTAGCCGTCAGCATTCGCAAACGTCCCGGCCTTTCAGTAACCAGCATTCGCCCATCGGGCAGGAACGCCATTGACCAGGGATGTTCCAGGCCACTGGCCACGGTTTCAATCGTATAGTCTGTCGCCTCATCCGCTACGGCATCAGATTCAGGCAGCGCCAGCCCGGCAACCATCAGCAACATCGCAACAGGCGCTGCCGAGGCTTTGCCATTTTTACGGGGCAAACGGGAAACCAGAACGGCAAACAACAAACCAGAGAGAGCAGCCGTTACCAGCATGGCCAACAGTCCACCCATATCCCGTGTGGCAGCGATCAACGTAGGCATGGGCGCCAATGCATCCACAATCCGAAACGTCGCCCACAGCCCGACCGCCGCGGCAAGCGGGCACAACCACAAACGGCCTGAAGGACCAGCCAGCCGGGCCACAAGAGACGCGGCAACCTGGGAGAATAGAAAACTGAGCCCGAAGAGGATGGCGTACAAAGGAGCAAAGTTCAGCAGATCCTGGGCTGTGGTTTCCAGGCGGGCTCCCATACTGACTTCAACCCCCAGGCCTTCCAGCGCCTGGAGATTGAACTGGGTTTGCACAAGGCTGCCCAGCACTGAGCCCACAATCAACGCGACGATGAACGCCAGCACCACTCTGCCCCAGCCAACCGATGCTGCCATTACTTCTCTCCGGAAGGCTCCAGCTTGTCCTGGGTGCGCAACTCAAAGTCACTGGCGTCGTGCCGTTCATGCAACTGCCTGCTCTCCTCGCCCCAGGTGCGGTTTACCATCAACCCCCGCTTGACCGCCGGGCGTTCTGCGATGTCATCGGCCCAACGCACCACGTTCTTGTAAGTGTGCGCTTCCAGGAATTCTGCCGCTTCGTACACCTTGTTTTTCACTAGTGCGCCGTACCAGGGCCAGATCGCCATATCTGCGATGGTGTATTCGTCGCCCGCAATGTAGCGATTGTCGGCCAGTTGCCGATCCAGCACATCCAACTGGCGCTTCACTTCCATGGTGTAGCGGTTGATCGGGTACTCGTATTTTTCCGGTGCGTAGGCGTAGAAATGGCCAAACCCACCGCCCAGGAACGGCGCACTGCCCATTTGCCAGAACAACCAGTTCATGGTTTCCGTGCGCGCCACAATGTCCGTCGGCAGGAACTCGCCAAACTTCTCAGCGAGGTAAAGCAGGATGGAGCCGGATTCAAACACGCGGACAGCCGGCGTGTGGGTGTGGTCCATCATCGCCGGTATCTTGGAATTCGGGTTCGCGTTCACGAAACCACTGCCAAACTGTTCCCCCTCGGTGATGCGGATCAGCCAGGCATCGTATTCCGCTTCCTTGATGCCCTTGGCCAACAGTTCCTCGAACATGATCGTGGCCTTCACGCCATTCGGGGTCGCCAGTGAGTAGACCTGGAACGGGTGTTCCCCTACCGGCAATTCTTTCTCGTGAGTGGGTCCGGCAATCGGGCGATTGATCTGCGAGAAGGCTCCGCCGCTCTCGGCATCCCATTTCCAGACTCTCGGTGGCGTGTAGGTGTCATCGGTCATTCATTCTTCCTCAGTTTAGTGGATCTATTGGTAACAAGGCCTCACGCGGCCAGTTCCTGGCGCATCATGTTCAGCAGTCCGCCTTCGATAACCATACGGACCTGGCGCTCGCTAAGTTCATGCGTCAGTTCATAACGTTCGCCGTTCCGGGTATTTTTCGCAACAATCCTGTCCCCGGCTTTTAATGTTTCAACCAGCCCCTCAATCGATAACTCATCGCCCTGCTCGATGCTATCGAAGTTCTCCGGAGTGACAAAGCTCAAAGGCAACACACCAAAACTGGACAGATTCTGCCAGTGTATGCGCGAATAACTCTTGGCAATCACTGCCCGCACGCCCAGATAACGGGGCGCCAGCGCCGCATGTTCACGGCTTGAACCCTGGCCGTAATTGTCACCGCCAACGATCAGAGACCCGGTGTCCTGATACTCTTTTGCCCGTTCCGGATAGGTTGGGTCCAGCCGGGTATAAGTAAACTCGCTGATGGCCGGAATGTTACTGCGAAACGGCAGTATCCGGGAGCCGGCAGGCAGGATGTCGTCGGTGGAAACATCGTCACCAACCTTGAGCAGAACCGGCGCCTTCAACGAGTCAGGCAGCGCCTCAAACGTCGGCAGGGTGCTGATGTTCGGCCCCTTCTCAACCACCGTTAATTCCGGGTGCTTCGCCGGCGGGCGGATATTGCGATCCTCCACATAAAAGGTGCTGTGCTCGTCGAACACAGGATAGTTCATATCGAGATCACGAGGGTCTGTAATCACGCCGGTCAACGCAGACGCCGTGGCTGTTTCGGGGCTGCAGAGACAGACTTTGTCTTCATCAGTACCCGACCGACCCGCAAAGTTCCGTGGAACGGTGCGCAGGCTGATCTGATCCGTTGCCGGTGCCTGCCCCATGCCAATGCAGCCATTGCAGCCGGTCTGATGCAGGCGCGCCCCAGCGCTGAGCAGATCGGTAAGATGACCCAGTTCTACCAGGTTTTCCAGAACCTGACGCGACGTGGGGTTGATATCGAAAGATACTCCCTCGCGAACCTGACGGCCCTTCACCATCATCGCAGGAACTGCGAAATCCCTCAGGCCAGGATTCGCGGAGGACCCAATGTAGGCCTGGTAGATGGGCTCGCCAGCCACTTCCCGCACCGGGAACACCTTCCCTGGACTGCTGGGAAGTGCAATCAACGGCTCCAGCTTGCCCAGATCGATCTCGTCATGCAGATCGTAGGTGGCGCCGCGGTCGGCTTCCAGCCTCTGGAAGTCACCTTCCCGCTGTTGCTGCTTGAGAAAATCCCGCACCGCATCGTCCGCCGGGAACACCGTAGCGGTGTGTCCCATCTCCTGCCCCATGTTCGCGATCACATGGCGGTCCATCGCGGACAGCCCTTTCAGGCCCGGCCCATAGTACTCGATAATGTTCCCGGCACCGCCCTTCACTCCGTGGCGGCGAAGCATTTCCAGGATGACATCCTTGGCACTCACCCAATCCGGCAGTTTCCCGGTCAGCTTCACGCCCATGACCTTTGGCATGTTGAGATAGAACGGCTCTCCACACATGGCCATGGCCACAGCCAGACCGCCAGCCCCCATTGCCAGCATTCCCAGGGAACCGGCAGCGCAGGTATGGCTGTCGGAGCCAAGAAGGGTCTTACCAGGTTTTCCAAAGCGTTCCATGTGCACTGGATGGCTGACGCCGGACCCGGCCGGGCTGAACCACAGGCCGAACCTCTCGCAGGCACTGCGCAGGAACAGGTGATCATCGGGGTTGCGGTTGTCAGTCTGCAGCAGGTTGTGGTCAACGTACTGCGCGGACAACTCGGTTTTGACCTGGCCGAGCCCCATGGCCTCCAGCTCGAGCATAACCAGTGTACCGGTTGCATCCTGGGTCAGCGTTTGATCGATCTTCAGCCCGATTTCCTCGCCTGTCTTCATCGTTCCCGACACCAGGTGTGACTCGATCAGCTTCGTGGCAACATTGCGCGGTTGATTCTTCGTCTGTTTCGTCATCGGATGACCTCCATGCGAGCCAGATTTCAGACCTTCATACCGTTAACTATAGATCTCGCTGGCCAACCCTGTCGTCAGGACTGGGGGAAACACAGCTCCTTGCTTCGGGACGTCAGGCTGCTCCACTTCGGTTTGCTGGTGTTGCGTACTTTTTTCAGATAGGTGTTCACGTCGCTGAAGTGCTTTTCGGTGGCCCCCATCCCGGTTGCCTCGTCCCGGTGAACACCGGACATAAACATCAATGCCTTATATTCATCACCGCCATCATCAATCGTGCCGCTGAGTAACTTCAGATGTGAGGCGCAAAAGATGTGCAGGTTGCGTTTATCGTAATCGACCTCTTGGGCCCAGGCCCAGCTGTTAAAGCTGAGCGCCACCAGAAAGACAGAGGTGCATAAGGTTGGCTTCATGAGGTTTTACTCCCAAAGCACCAAGCGTTGTTGGTGCGTGAATTGCGTGGTCGTCCCGGACGGACTGGGCGTAAACAGCAGCCCAGATGGGACATGTCAGGAATCGGTGCAGCCCTATTGACTGGAAAGGTTAACGCCAATCAACAAGGCTAACCAGTAGATCAGGCAACTGTCTTGCGATTGCGGAATTTCAATGTGGCCAGTGGTAGCAGTAACAACAGCCAACTGGCTGCACCACCGCCACCGCTACTGCCACTGCTACCGTTTGGCGCCACCTCTTGTTCCAGAAACTCCAACTCATTTTCAGCCATGGTCATCAATGCTTCGATTTCATTCAACCGAATCTGTTGCGCCTGGAACAGTCCCTGATCCAGCTGCTCTTTGATTAACACATCGCTATTCGAAATCGCTCTGGCCACATGAGCCAGTCGACGCTTGAGCTCGGCGTTACCCAAGCGCACTTCACCATCCGCAATTTCCGCCCCTATACCCAGAGAAACTCCGCCGTTCAAGTTACCATTCATGGCCAGTACGTTTAGCTGTAAAAACTCACGATACGGCAAGCACTGTGATGGGTCTTCGGCAGGATCACCTTCTGGAATGGTTCCGATAACAGGCTTCGGGTCAGCAAAAGGATCAGAGCAGTCATAGTCAGGTGCACTCCCATCGCTGTAAACCGGGTAATCCACAACGCTCATCTGACTGATGTAAAGCCCGTTATCGCTCCCATTCGAAGACTGATTTGCGTCCAAACGCCAGGATTCGCCGACCTCACCGTCTACATAGGTGCCGTCGAAAGTTTGCCTAACCGGCCCGCCAGCCGTTGCTGTTGAATCGTGCCAGCGTATACGGAGGTTGTTTTCCTTGAGTACCAGAGCGCCATTGGAAAAGTCCTCGCCGTTAACAATACAATCCGTGCCGATGCACAGATTCCCCTGCACGACCGTATCATCCGCCCTAATCTGATCAGCATTAGACGATGAAGCCGCAGCGGCACACACTACAAAAAGACTGTATTTAAACAATTTCATGATTGATGGTTCCCAGCTGAGCAAGTGTTGTTAGTCAATCTGGGCCGCAACAGCCTCAAGCCGATCAACCAGGTCAGTCAGGCGGGATTCCAGGCCAGCCAGACGAACATCCAGGGCATCCACTTCATCAGACACCGAGGCCGTCGCCGTCGTTTTGAATGTGTTGAACTGCGCGAGTGTTATCGCATCGCTATCGTCGACAGCGTCCGCCACGAACGTTACCCGACGCTCGGAGCCCAAATCGCCGACCGAGATCGCATCCGCCACCACTTCCGCGCCGGCGCCCAAGGCTACGTCGCCTTCCGCAGAGATCACCACAGAATCAAGCTGGCTGGTTAAATTCCTGATAAAGAAGGTCGACGGCAATGCCGATCCACCATCCGTGATGCCCAGCAACCAGTCCTCGGTCGGGAAACTTGCAGAGACGCTAGTATCCCGCAACAGGATCTGCGGTGTTGGTGAATGCAGTCGGAGTGTGTCGAAACCAAATTCAGCATCAACCACACAGTGTTCGCCGGCACACAAAGACCCCTTCACGATCAGATCATCCTGAACGACCTCATCCGCGTGACTCAAGACAGGTAACGATACTGCAAGTGTAGACGCCAAAACGAAGAACTTTCGCATTCCATAATCCCTATTTGATGATACGCAGCCAATTGTGCGTAATTAGTCGCATTCCAAACTCAGGCGTCCGCCTCGCAACGAAGACCTATCCAATAAATAGACAAACAGCTGAAGCTTATGTCAGAAAATTAATAAATCAATGAAATACTTGCGACACGATAGATTTATGGCCGCTCAATTAGAGCTAGTATGGTGTGATTGCCTGTCACGTTTCTCGGGCCAGGCCAAACCCGAACGGAAATCGGGGCCATAATAAACAAGGGGAACAGCCATGAAACAAATTGTTCTCGTGTCTTCCATTGGTGTCCTCGCTGTAACGGCCAGTATTTCTTTTTGGCTGAGCCAGACTGACTCCTCTGTTGACACCGAAAAATCGATCAGCAACCCGCAAGCTACCCAGGCACTGACTCAAGAGCCGCAATCGACCAGCCAAAGCCAGAACAGCGGGCTTACAGGCGAACAACAGGCTTTACTGGACAACCCGCAAACGCTGGAACTGGCCAACCGGCTCGACTTTGAGGAAGAACTGCACACCTTCTTTGCGAACGCCAAGAGCCTGTCTTCGGAAGAGCGCGCAGCGGAGGCTGCAATACTGGAACAGCGCCTGGCTGAGTACGAACGCGTGGGACAGGTCAGCGCAGCAGAGAGCCTGATGGTTCGCATTGCCATGACAAAACTCACCATCGAAGACGAAGCCGCGCAGAAACGGGCGTTGCAAGGCCTGATTGACCAGCAGAATGCCGCTGCGCAGGCACGCAAAGAAGAATGGCTGGCCAAACCCAGGCCGGAGTTTGAAGCCTATAAGCAGCAGGAGAAACAAATCGTGCAAGAGGTGATGGCAATGGACAAAGTGCCTGCAGGAATGACCCGCAACGAGTACTTACGCCAGCGATTGCTGGAAGCCCGTGTGGCCGCCAACAAAAATGGCGATGCGCCTCAGTAACGCATCGCCATCCCTATCGGCGGGTTTCCCGATTCCGGAGAACCTTGATACCTAATGTTCTACAGAAGCTGATCAAGTGCCCAGTAGAGCGGATTGAACGGCTTGTTGTAGTCAGCCTGCTGATCGGTTTCAGAGGCCTGCATCACAGCACCGCTTCCGTTCAACACATTGGCCACAAAGTCATCCAGTTCCAGTCCCGCTTCCTGAATGTCTGAGTTGGCAAACTCAATAATTGTGGTGCAGTGACTCTCGTTCACATCGCGGAACCATGGCAGGTAATACCCAAAATTATTCAGGTTGGACAGGGTACCCTTCAGGCGCTCTGTATCCGTATACCAGCGTTCGTGGATCAACGCCTCTTTGGTAGCCTGATCCGGCGCATTCTCGATTTCCGGATAGAAACGCTCGTAAGAATAGGAGGAGTAATTCAGATCCTGCCAGAAATGCGTATGCCCCATCCGATCATTCGGTAGCTCCGCAGAAAGGGCCGTATACAGTGAGCCGAGATCGTTCAGGTTCATCAGTGGAAGCCCGTCACTGAGGTATTCCAGCGGACCATTGGGCTGATCCAACCCCCAGGCATCACGGATAAACGACTGCAACAACACCGAAGGATAAGCTTCTGGATCCGCTCCGGAAGGCGCACTGAAGGCAGGTCCAGAGTCGTTGATCATGTACCCCCGGTTGGGCTCCATATCTCGGCGAGTCGGGTGATAATTGGTCAAACTGCCCAGGCCGCCGGCACTGCATCCGGTCGTCAGCAATTGCTTCGGCCGTTGCAGATTATCCTTCACCCACGAAATCGCGGCGCGGGTGTTGCGAAGGCCATTGTGATGCCAGATCAAAGGCTCCGCTTCCCCTTCCGGATCTTCGTACACGGCCACCTTGTCACCGGAGTAGACGTCTCCCGTGCAGTACGGGATATAAACCATGTTCCAGTTCTGGGTCTTGACCGATGTCAGTGGATTCAGGCGCACCACAAACGGACTGACCAAGCTGGCACTGGGGTTTGTCAGGTTCATGTAGTCATCGGGAATACCGTCCGGGTTGCGGGCTCCCCGAATGCCCGTCTGGCCAGAGCAGCTCTCGTAATCCCAGCAAGCGCCGCCCCCTTCCAGGTAGATAATCGTATTACTGGTGTTCGGCACGCGGTTCACAAAGAACTTGTACTCAGAGCCGTTACCACAGACAGCGCCGGTTTCGGGTGCCAGGGGAATGGTTTGCCAGGCGTAGTAGTTGCCCGGCGAAAAACCATCGTTGAACCCCGGCGGGTTGGCAAGTAAGGGGTAGTCACCCTGACGCTGAGCTGCAGTAACCGGGTTATCCGCTGCCGGTGGATTAACCAGATTCCCGAGTGTTCGCCAGAAACCATAGTCACCCAGCTCAGCCATCGCCGGGCCTGTTACGCCCAGTAGAATAAGAACAACTAGCAGTTGGTTCTTGATGCTCGTTTTCACAGGCATCCCTCCTTGATTGTTGTTATTGGGGCGTAGTCAATCATTGAGCTCACCCCTGAATCGAAACTAGACGTGACACTCTGTCATTTCAATGAATCCCCCTAGAACAATTGGTCCTAAAAAATGAGAGGTAATAGCGTTATTGAAAAATGTAAAGGAAATGACTGAATTGGAGAGAACTACCTCCTCTACTGCCTACTTAATATTGGCCAATGGGACTAAGAGAATTTTCATCACGACATAAAACATAACAATTTGGCACTATTTAGAAACTAACTTTCTGAAATAAAATGGATATTTAGATCATCAACCAACAGGCAGCGTTCAACATCAGGCGGCTGTAATTCACTTTTAACAGCGATTACATAAGGGAATATTTGATGCTGGAAAGCAGTTACAACGAAGTTTTGGTCGCCTGTTCTATAATCATTGCCGTTCTTGCATCCTATACGGCCCTGAATATGGCCAGCCGTGTCTCCAGCGCATCGGGCCGCTCTGCGGTTCTATGGCTGATTGGCGGTTCCATCGCCATGGGCTTTGGCATCTGGTCCATGCACTTTATCGGCATGCTCGCCTTTAGCCTTCCCATCGAACTAGGCTACGACGTCCCCCTCACCCTGCTGTCATTAGTCATCGCCATAGCGTGTTCTGCATTCGCCCTTTATCTGGTGTGTCAGGACACGCTGCCCTGGGGCCGGCTGCTATCGGGTGGTTTACTGATGGGCCTGGGTGTAGCCAGCATGCACTACATCGGTATGGAGGCACTGCTCATGCATCCGTACATTTTCTATGTACCCTGGCTGGTTGGGCTATCCATTGTTATCGCCATTGTCGCGTCCACAGCCGCCCTTTGGCTGGCGTTCCGACTGCGAGAGGAGAGCAAGCGCGCCACCTTCGGCCGCATTGGCGCGTCCCTGGTTATGGGGTGCGCCATTATCGGCATGCACTATACCGGAATGGCGGCCTCCAAATTCCCGATCGACAGCTTTTGCGGCGCGGCCAACAGCGGGATCGATACAAAGTGGCTGGCTGTGCTGGTCATCATTGTCAGCCTTGCGGTGTTCGCCATTGCTCTAATTGTGTCAATGCTTGATGTACGCACCAGCCAACTGTCCAACTCACTCGATGACGCCAATAACGAACTCATCAAGCTCGCCCTGCAGGACAACCTGACCCGCATACCAAATCGTGTTCTATTGGGAGATCGGCTGGAGCAAGCGATACACCGAGCCGAGAGAAACAACGGTGAGTTTGCCGTACTGTTTTTGGACCTGGACGGCTTTAAGGCGATCAACGACATGCACGGGCACCATGTCGGAGATCAGTTGCTCAAAGAGGTGGCGCATCGCCTGCTTTCAAACAAACGTGAGGGAGACACAGCCGCGAGGCTTGGAGGGGATGAATTTGTACTATTATTAGAACCCTGCTCACCGGAAACTTCCGCCGTATTTGCGCAACGGTTAATTGATGCCATTGAGCAGCCCTACGAGACTTCGAATATCCCCCTTCACATTTCCACCAGTGTCGGCATCGCGATTTACCCCCAGGACGGTAAAACCGAACATGAGCTGATGGTGAATGCTGACGCCGCCATGTATCACGCCAAGAAACAGGGCCGCAACGGCTACTGCTTTTTCGAACACGGCATGAACGCCAATGTGCACCTGCAGATGCAAATGCAGCAAAATCTGCGGCAGGCCGTCAGCCGCAACGAGCTGGTACTGCATTATCAGCCCAAGTTTGTTGCACCAGACGGCCCCATGACTGGCCTCGAAGCCCTACTGCGATGGCAAAGCCCCGATCACGGATTCCTGTCACCCGATCGTTTTCTCCCGCTGGCAGAGAGCTCCGGGCTGATCGTGCCCATTGGCAACTGGGTCATCGAGGAAGCCTGCCGGCAAATGAAGGTCTGGTACGATCAGGGGCATCAGGAGTGGAGTGTAGCGGTAAACCTTTCAGCGGTTCAGCTGGAGCATCATAGCCTGGTTGACGTGGTTCGCGAGGCATTGAGAAAGCACTCCCTGGATCCCTCACACCTGGTGCTTGAAATCACCGAAACAACGGCCATGTGCAACGCAGAGACAAGCCTCACCGTATTGAACAAACTGTCGGATCTTGGCGTGTCCATTTCCATCGATGACTTTGGCACCGGCTATTCAAGCCTGCTCTATCTCAAACGTTTGCCAGCCAACGAACTGAAAATAGACCGCGGCTTTATTACCGAACTGGCCCAGGATAACGATGATGAAGCAATCATCCAGGCGATCATCGCTCTGGGCAAAACGCTGGATATGAGGATTGTCGCAGAAGGTGTTGAAACAGCCGAACAACAGGCACTGCTGACCCAGCTTGGCTGCAATACCCTGCAAGGGTATCTGTTGGCGAGGCCTGCCCCGCCCGAAGCGTTGCTCGAGAAAATTACTCACATGACCAAACGTACGGAATCGACTCTGGTTACTTAGGTGAGCGAAGCTGCGTGACGACTGTTGGCATCGCTGACAGAAGAATGCTGCTGCCAACTATGTTGAACTATGAAAACGACGGTGCAGATCACGCACCTGTTCGGCAAGACCGGGAACCGGACCTTCAACAGCCACGTTTGGAACGACTTCTCGGATTGGTAACGCTCGTACGGGAGGTGCTGGAGCTCCAAGATCGGTAAGCCATGTCGCCAACTGCTCGGAGGAGGCCACGTACACGATACGTCCCAGCCCCACCCAGCCATGGGCGGCGGCACACATCGGACAATGCTCACCAGACGTATAGACCGTTGCTTCTGCTCTGGCCTCCGGGGTCATATTCGCCGCAGCCCACCGCGCAATCTCAAACTCCGGATGGCGGGTTCGATCACCTGAGGCAACGTGGTTGTGATCTTCAAAAAGTACCTGCCCGTCCGCTGCTACAAGCACAGAGCCGAATGGCTCGTCACCCAGCTCTAGAGCCTCAGTTGCAAGTTCTATACACCGACGCAGGTGCTGTATCTCTCCATCGTTCACCATGACGTGCTCCTCGAATCCTGTGGCCAATATCGACGCAGAAATGCGGGTGCCGTCCATCGGCCGCGTACTGATGCGGTTGATTATATTTTGCTGGCTTCGGCTTCAGGCTCACGCCCACCGCGCAACACCAAATATAGCAGCGGGCCGGCAGACACAAACACTGCTGTCAGAATAAAAAACGGGATGAGATAGCCCAACCCTTTTCCGCGACTTTTGCCATCCCGGTACATCCAGACACAGGCCAAAGCAGCGAGAATGTAGAGATCAATAACAACCTGGGCTGTGTCCGGGCTGGACATGAGCTGAACGCCAAAAGCTAAAAGCGACTGCTCTGCTCCGGCCATTACCCAAAAGGTAAAACCCATGAACAGACAGAGAATGATTAGGGGCAAAGTCGATACTCTCATGATCTTCCTTGATTGAGGTTGAAGAAATATAACGCCTTGGCTTTGCGGCGTACCGGAGCACCAGCATAGGTGCGTTCGACAACAGCCCCTGGCTAAGCTGCTTCGAAGTCCAAGCGATGAATACCATCCAGATTGACTGTACCGCGAGCCACCCATAGGTCATACATATCTTGCATCGCCAACCAGCTCTCAGGAGTACGCCCGAGAACCTTGGACAGCCGCAACGACATTTCTGGGCTAATACCACTATCCCCTTTGAGCAGCCGAGACAAAGTAGAAGGTGAAACGCCCAGACTGGAAGCAAGCTGACGGGAACTGATACCGAAAGGCTCCAGGTACACCTCGCGAATGAATTCACCAGGATGCGGCGGATTATGCATAGTCATTAGTGATAATCCTCGTAATCAAGAATGTAGGCGTTGCCGTCCTGGAACTCGAACGTCATGCGCCAATTTCCGTTAACCCTAATCGACCAGCGGCCTTTGTCTTTGCTCTTCAATGGATGAAGCCGAAAACCAGGGATATCCATGTCTTCCATTGAAGTCGCCGTATCCAGAGCAGCCAGCTGCATACGCAGCCTCTTGGCATGGTCGGATTGTATGCCAGACGTGTGACCGGTCGAGTAGAACCGCTTCAGTCCTTTGTGACGGAATGATTTAATCATAATAGAATGCCAGCATGTTGCGCACCACGCAACAATGAAACTCAACGCTGAGCGCACCGGTGCCCTTGGCGTAGCGAAGCGAAGGCAAGGGCATCCGAGTGCCGCGCCTAGTTAGCCATTGTCTCGCCTAGCGATAAGGTCAAGACACTTTTGCCAAACGGGTTCTGGGCGAATTATCTTGGAGCAAACACTTTCAATTTCCGAAACGAACCCCTCGATTTTGTCATTGAAGTGATCCCTTTCTGACAACGTGCCCCAAAATACAGATTCATGCTCATGCATTTCCTTGAGATGACGCTCAAACTCCTCTTCTCCCATTTGGACACGCCCCTGGCGCAACCAGTAGGTAGGCAGCATATTTGCGGACACAAAAACCTCGTTCAGTGACTGCCTGAATTTCTCTAAAGGTTCTGCAGATTCTTGGCCGAACACGGCCATAAACCGATAGCGAAGCGCAAAAAGCTCTGCAAACACTTCTCTGTGCTGTTCGTATCGTTCAAAGACGATGTAGGCTCGGTTTAGCAATTCCGTCTGCTCGGGTGTTTCGTTGGGGTCGGCCTTCCGAGTTGAGCCCTCTCCCGTGTGTGAGAACGGGCTTCTGATAGACCGCAAGCGTTCTCTGCAGTCATACACCAAAGTAAGCACTTCCTCAGCCAGCTCATACTCTCGTCGCCCCTTCAATTGCCGCCGCCATTCATTAACCCCGTATATAGCGGTGAACGACGCGATTACGAGTCCGATATTTTCAAGCAAAAGAACGATCTCCCTTTAAATGGCTAACGCTCCGCTAATGTGCGCCGCCTGCGGCGTCACCATTGAGCGGCTTGTTAGCAGATTCTGCCTGAAGACGCTCCACCAGCCACACCTTGATGATCGATTGACGGGTAACTCCGTAGCGCGCAGCCTCACGGTCCAACGACTCCACAACCCAAGCCGGGAAGTCGACGTTGATTCGCTTTTGTTCCTGATTAACGCGACGAGCAGACGACAGGTCCAGGTCATCAACAATATCTTCTTGACCTTCCTCAAACTTTTTATCGAAGTCTTTAGCTTTCATAGAGCTCAACCTCCTTCTTGCGGGAACGTCTGACTGAAATCAGACGAATACGAGCATCCCTGTACGTGACGACAGCCGACCAGTGCTTTTCACCAATCTTGCCTATCAGCAAAAACCTCTGCTCATCCTCTGATTTTGCGCCGATCTCCAGCAGGTACGGATCTTTCCACAGCCCTTGGGCAGTAACGAAATCGATACCGTGTTTGTCCAGATTGGCCTGGCTTTTGGCTTCGTCGAATTCAAATTCATCCATGAGTACAAATTATTCCTTTTTTACTCATTCTGCAAGATTTGGGAGGAGTAGTGAAACTGCTAACGCCATGGCTTTGCGGCGCACCGAAGCGCCAGCGTAGGTACGTCCGGCAACAGCCACTTGTTATGTTTATGCATACCCACAATGGAGTTCTATTGGTTGTCTTCGACGCGAACCGCTGTCTTTTTGAGGATGACATAGAATAACGCCAAAGCGCAGACTTGCGGCCCAAAAGCGACCAGAATCGCAAAGTCGCATATCCCGCCAGTCCCACTCCCATGACCACAGCCCATAGCAATATAGAACAGGAGTGTGTGAAACCCGGCTACGGGAATCCAAACCAGCATTGAGGTCAAACCTACTTTGACACCCCTCAGAGCCACCAATACGAATGGAGACAATAAAACTGAGAGATCAAGTAGATAAAAAACGAACTCAAAGATACTCAATTAGCTCACAGCCCCCCAAAAACACATAACGCCTGCAGCATGCGCGCCCATGGAATGGAGCCGAAGGCGCAATGTAAAGGGCGTCGCCGTGCCTGTACTGGTTATAGTTTTTCATCGACCAACCGCGTGTAGCCCAGGGGAATACTGCCCCCTACAAAGGGCTCGTAACTTACCCAGTACATGCTGGGATCATCAGAGTCCTGCGCAATATTGGTGACGAAGCAGCCTCCTTTTGAGCAAGCCTTAAAAGCGTATGGCTGATCACTTGGATGTGTACCTGAAGAGCCTTTCCATTGATAAAGGTTTGACATGGCCTCTTTTAGAACAGGCTTTGGATCAGCAGTAATTGGCGGCAACACAGTCACTCCAGTTTCATTGTGGACAAGCTCAACATCTAACACTTTGACTATGGCTACTTGAGACAGGAGAAAGAAGATGAGCGGAACCATTAGAAAAGAAACTGAGATGTAGGGAATTTTCCGCCTTCCGCCCATGGCTCTCACAAGCGACACCACACACAGAACAATTCCAATTAACACAGCCAATGCCATGAAGGGCGATAAGATATCGATGGCGGAGAGCAGCTTCATGGGCACCTTTGAAAAATATAACGCTGATGGTAACCGGCGCCGGAGCGCAGCGGAGGGAACCAAAAGCGGCACGCTTTTGGCGTCCGGTTGACCGCCTGGTTATGCACTGTTTGGGCCCTGCTCATGATATTGAGTCACCGTGTCTGGCAAAACTTCCCACGTAGCCTTGGAGCCCACAAAGATGTGCATGCCAATCTCGATTTCCGGATCGCCGTTCACGCATCCCAAAGTCACACCATGAATGACTCCATTAAAAATGCCACAGAGCGTAGACCCGCATTTGCTACAAAACCGAAGCCCAAAGCCATGGCTGCCCACATAGGATGTAAGCAACTCCTCGCCGGACAACCAACTGAACTCAGATGGTTCAACCAATGCATATGCTGAAGCCTGGGAGTTGAAGGCTTTACGGCAGCGGGAGCAGTGGCAGGACCTGGCATCACGAAGCCTGCCATCGACTTGGTAGCTCACCTCACCACAGAAACACTCGCCGGTTATCGGCACTTCATTCTCCTCGGTGCATAACGCCTAGGCTCAGCGGCCTTTTTGGAGGCGCACCGCGCCGGAAAACCGGTCCGCTGAAGCCTTTGGTTAGCTGGAATGTTCATAACTTTACTCTTGGCTCCCTTTCAGCTTTCATGAGCTTTCGGAATTCTTCAATCAGGAGGTCTCTTAAATGCGAAAACTCCCCTTCAGAGGAGCTAGCTAGCTTCTTCCGCTCGTGCTCAATCAGCGGGAAAAGAGCATCGTATTTGGGGTCTTTGGACATATCTACTTTACCGAAGGTGTCGTCATAGAACTGGCAGCTAATTTTCGTCGCCGCCATGCCAAACCGCCCTATCACAATGGAGCTATCTTCTTGGAAAAAGATTGCAGAGTCTCTAACCTTGATCGATAGATCTTCAGCCGCATTTATAAGATTCGTGGACCAATTGTAGTAGTGTTGTAGTTTCATCTCTGCTGTTGGGAAATCTGGTTCTTCGGGTTGACATATTTCTAAGTAGATTTCGTGCCATTTCGTAGCCAATCCATAAATTTCTTGTATCGCATTGGAGCGTTGCTCATCTATTCGGGATAAACCAACGTTCTGTTCATGGGCATAAATAGAAAGTTCGGTTTTTAATGCGGCCGATTTTTGCTCTAGCTCGGTTTTGTATCGCGCCAAAGCTTTCGACACTTGAAGGTCGACAAACTTTCGAGCCAAAAAAGCTGCAAGAGCCAATGCAGCAGCGCCTCCTCCAAATGCTGTCAAGAACATTTCAAGCATCGTATGTTTGCCTTTTTAAAGCTAACGCTAGAGCGCACCGGCGCACTTTGGTGCGTCCCAGCGACGCGGTTTGTTATGTGACCTAAACACTAGAAATGGCACCTAAAAATACGACCGCTATCACTATACCAACAAGCAGAATCAACAAGATCTTTAGTTCGTGATATGACACTGGCTCCTTTTTAAAGCGCTTGGATAGGTATTTTTTGACCTTCCACCTAACTTCACCATCCCGAACTCTGTTCCACTCCTCTTTCAGAATATCGCGCATCAACTCTTCGATTACGTGGCGGCTGTCTTTGTAGGCGCGGGAGCCGCCTGATTTGCCGATATACTCATCAGGCATTTGTTCGATGATTTCGACCAATCTTTCCGATGGTGCTTCATTAAGGTTCAAGAAAACTTTAGTTTTGTAGATCGCGTTTAGCAGCTTTACCTTTTCTCTATAGGCCTCTTCATCATCCTTGTAAGCCACATCAGTGAAAACTTCAGCCTGGAGAAGGATGTCCGCAAAGACATTTCGCAACGAGTTAATCCAGTCTTGCCGAAAAGTAGATATTTTTTGCGCACGGCCCAGCAGGGAAGAAAAGAATATGCCAATAAAGGAACCTATTACGGTTCCAAAGCCCACATATAACGCGACATCATTTTCGCTCAATTACCATCCCCTCAAGACCCTTTTTCTTACACATAACGCCTGGGCTCAGCGGCCGATTTGAAGGCGCACCGCGCCGGAAAAACGGTCCGCAGTAGCCCCTGGTTAACTCTTTTTTGGACCAATTCGGAGGTTTAAAAATCCGAAGAGGCTCCCCTTGCCAGAGATAACTGGCTGACATACTGCTTCAATGCTTTCGATCAGTTCATCAAGCTTTGGGTTAATGGGATCATCTTCCTCCAGCCCTTCCCAGAAAACCGCTTCATGCTTTTCTATTCGGGCGCGATGCTCTTCCCATTGAGCCTCAGTACGGAAATGGTCTCGCGGCCACAGTCGCGCAAGCATCCTTGCCGAGACAATGATTCGGTTAACTATTCCATGCAACTCATTGAACGGCTCTGCCTCAGTCTTCCCAATCTGGGCCATAAATCGATACCTAGAGGCATGAATCTTGTTGAAGAGTTCTTGGTTTTTGTTGTAACGGTGAAACACAACTGATGCATTTTTTCTTGCCTCGAACTGTGCTTCCGATTCGCCTTCCACTCTCTTTATTTCTTCGGTTTCACTAGAGACGCTTACGGGATGTCTCATCATTCGAATTACATCTACGGCCTCATAGAACATAGCCAGCGTATCTTCGGCTAATTCTATTTGTCTCTTCCCAACATGCTCTCTTCGCCATGCATCAATGCCGTATATCGCCACCCAGATGGCTATAAGAATCGAAACTTGTTCCAGCAATTGCGGCGAATCCATCACTTTCCTTTTGAGTTAACGCCGAGCACAGCGGCGCCACGACAGTGGCGTCCGGCGGCCATCGGCCGCGTACTACAGCGACTTGTTAAATTTATCTCTTGCCGTAGTAGGCATTGGGCAATTTCGCATCACCCTCACAGAGATGTTCCCGCTTACGAACAATGAAACTCTCGTAGTCACGATCTTCTGCTTTTACCAATAGATAGCAAGACGAGCCGCCACTCCGGCCTATCGATATGGACCAGAAACGTTCTATTTGATCTGGAGTTAATGAGACTAACTGCCCGTTTTTTTGCTCCAGAGTTACCCCGCTCTCTTCGTATGCGATAGTCCCAAACTTACTGTTAAGCGAGTCATATTCCCAGTATAAAAGCGCCGAGGCCGCACACAGAGCCCAGAAAAGCTTCAGTAGAGACCCTCTACGCTTGTGGTAGCTGTAGACGAATGCGAAGGGAATGAGCCAAAAGTAAAAGCGCAGCATTCCTATGCCTGCATAAAAGACATTTTTCGAAAAGCTATATGCGTACTCGATTTCCATATCAATTTAACGCTGAGCTAAGCGGCGCCCTGACAAGGGCGTCCGGTGGACGGCCGTCAGGCCGGGAACAGACTTAAGCGGCTTGTTAAAAGTCTCCATCAGTTCCACCAGTAGAGTCAGTGCCGCCGCCATGGTTTGATTGATGATTTTGGTCTTGGGCCGATGAAAATACTGCCGCAAGGAAGATATAGCTTAGCAGCGGAATTCCAGGCTTCCTTTTCTGGCGGGCAAAGTCATCACCAAGCGCAGCAACGCTGATAGCTGGTCCGATTAGGGGAACTATCCAGACGAACAGATAGATTGCTCGTTTTTGACTAGGCTCCAGTGAGTCTGATCGCCAGACATGGTAAGTCACGAATCCTGACGAGTAGATAGCCATTATCACAAGGACAATGAGCAAAGTGAGCCCGAAATTTCCCATAGTCATCCCTAACTTTTAACGCTGAGCACAGCGGCGACCTTGGAATGGCGACGAAGGAGCCATGGAAAGGGCGTCCGGCGGCCATCGGCCGCGTACTGCTGCGACTTGTTATAAATCAGTGACTTTGGTGCTCATGAGAGCACTATTTCCAGAGAAGCCAAATTTCTCGTACAACCCCTGAGCATCGCGGGTTTGCAACACCATTTGAGTTCCCTTTATGGCTGGGTGCGAAACCAAACATTCCATGATCCACTGCCCCAGGCCAGCGCCGCGAAACTCCGGCTCAACCACAATGTCCGCTACCCAGGTAAACGTAGCACTATCGGTGACAGCACGCCCAAAACCAATCTGCGTGGCACCACGATAAAGACTGAAGCAGATGGAGCCAGCGACCATGCGCTCTACGGTTTCCCGGGGACGGCGGCTACCCCAATAGGTAGCAGCAAGCAAGCGGTGGACGACATCCAGTTGCACCTTGGATACGTCGTCAGTGATTAGGTAATCGTCCTTGTGCCATTCCATCGATGGCTACTCCCTGATTTATAACGCCTGCATAAACGGCGGCTTTTACGCAGCGAAGCGGAGAAAAAGCCGTCCGGTGGAGGCCCTTAGAGCCGGAACGAATTTGATGCACTGGTTAAGCATTGACGTACTCTGGGGCTATTTCCTCCAAAGACAGCAAGGTCTCATGCGCTATTTGTCTTATGCAGGCCAGTTCGGGTTTTCCTTTGAACTTTTCTTCAACATCGCCTTTAGAAAAGGTCCAACCTAACGAGTTGTTCCTTGATAAATCCATGTATGCTTCTTCCAGACTAGGGTCGACATGAGCGCCTCCATCTGTATTAGCTACGTGTTGGACAAGCTCACGTCTACAAAATTTCCGTCCCGCCTGGTCCTTTAAGACCGGCTGGTTCCACCAATCGACAAATTTGATTTTTTTGGGCTGAATTGGAGATCCACCGGCCTGACAAGCGGCTAAATATCTGGCCCCTTCACTACTGGCACGGGTAACAACCAAAGGCATTTCAGAAAGAAGGTTCTTGGGATTAAGCATGCCAGCAGAGTCAAAGAACCTCTTATTTCGCAAGCCGAGTTGCTCGAGGAGAGATCGAGATTGTCCGTGGTGATGAAAAAGAACTCTCAGAATTAAAGCGATATGTTTTCCTATTGCTTCCAGCCCGGAATCGTACGACTGACAAGAATTTTTGAGCAAGGCGATCTGATCGGTTAATTCTTGCTCAAGGTCGGCCCTATTTCTAGCCACCCGGTTTTGTTTCGCCATACCAACTCCGATGCAATTGTGCTTAACGCTTTGGTTTAGCGGCGCCCTGACAAGGGCGTCCGGTGTAGGCCGCAGGCCGTAACGAACTACAACCATTTGTTAGAACGGTCTAGTCTCCCTTCGCACCTATTAGCAAAGGACGGAATTTCCCGGTAAAGGCCCACCGAACGGAATAGAACAAGAAAATCACCGCCAGAGGAACAGCCCAAGAAACGTTCAGCCAGAATTTACTCGCATCCTGATATTCGTCCCTTCTCCCGACAGAACTCTCAAACGCCTCTCTTCGGTCTGGAATAAATTCGCAGGCCAACGAGCTTGGGTCCCCTTCGCAGTCAGAGTAACCCTTGTTCATGGCATCATGAGCTGTATCAACAACTTCTTGCCATCCGGAGGCTTGGACGTAACTGTATATCGACATCCCTGCGCCTCCCAATCCGGACACGAGAATCACCAAGATACTAAGTTTGTACAGGATTCGCTCGACTTTCATAGTTCCTTCTAACGTCTGGGCTCAGCGGCTGATTTGGAGGCGCGCCGCGCCGGAAAAGCAGTTCGCTGCAGCCCCTGGTCAGCTGTTTAGATTCTGTTCCCTTTCGATAGGTTACAGTGTTCACAAAGCAGCTGAAGGTTTCGGACGGTGTTACTTCCGCCTTTTGAAAAAGGCACTATATGGTCGAAACATAGCTTTGCTTTTGAATTACATTCGACGCACTGGCCACCATCTCTTTGCCAAACCTCTCTTTGGACTGCGCGAGGTATGGCTTCCCGCCTAGGTTTTTTCGGCTTAGGTTTTGGCATTGCCGCTGTATCGACACGAATCAAACTATCTTCTGAAACGGGCTCCGTTGATTCTTCAGGAGAAGGGCTAGCTTTAAACTCTGGAAGTGGACCAAAAGTTTTGAATGCCTTTATATAACTGATTAAATCATCGAGTTCTTCATCACTGGTTACGATCAGTTTTAATGCGGGTCTTCCCCTTTCAAGGCCCGGTGATGGGTATGTGTTGCTGTGGCGACCTGATTCAGCGGCATACTCGAGGGCGATTTCTGGTAGGGATTCTGAATCTGGCGGGTACGGTAACCATACAAATGCCTGATTTTCCTTGTTTGGCTGGTCTGTTTGTACCACCACACCCAGGTTGCCCCCTACATCCCAAGCTGTAACTTTCACAGTTTCTCTAGCTGGGCTTCCAAACTCTTTTGTTATTCTTTCGATAACCTGGTTCTTAAACATTTGTCTTCCTTTGACAACCTGATACAGCTAACGCCAATATTGAGTGGCGGCCTTTACGTAGCGAAGCGAAGGAAAGGCCGTCCGGTGGAGGCCCATCAGGGCCGGAACGAACTGGAATGACTGGTTAGAAATCACTTAAACCAGCGCTCATACAGAACGGCATGACATCTTGCAGCGATACATGCGTTAATCCAGGTTACGGCAGCTTGTGCGACCAATTCCAACCCTGCTATTGCCATAGCAACACTCGGGCCTTGTTGGTTTAACTCGGCTGCAAAGCCAGGCATCGTCGTAGAGAAAAACCACCCGAAATAAGCAGCCACCAAAAAAGTAGGCCCACCGAGCAGAACCAACAATACACTTGGGATTAACTCAAATTTGTTTGGTCGCTTTGCGTCTGCAGCCAATCCCTTGCCTCCGATACTCGTGAATTTCTAACGCCCGCAGCACAGGTAAAAATGTAGCGCAGCGGAATTTTTGTCCTTGTGCCTGCGTTTGTTAGACGCTATTCGTGTTGCAAATAGAACCATTCTATTTCATCCATTATTAGATCACCCGGGTCATCGCCCCTTTCCTTGATATAAAGCATCTCTTCCAGCTTATCTTTTGTTATGAAAAGAATCACTTTTCCCTCTTCAGAATAAATCGTATTTCTCTTGATGTGAGCCTGCCCTTCAGGCTCCTTATTCGAGCAAATTATTCCGAGGCGCCCCATAGCCCGATTGAGGTAATTCCTAGTCTGATTTACTTCTTCCTTTCCGATTTCCGTTTTGTCGTAGTTCTTGAACTCGAATAGTATTAACCTAGCTTCAAGTTCTCGATATATTTTTGCCCAAACGTTGTCTCCCAGATCCTGTCTATTCGGGAAAACAGCATCCCTTCTGTCGATTCCCGAATAAGATCTTGGTTGTATTTTTGGTTGTGACAAGGGGGGCACAAAAAGAAACGTCAATATTTCGATACAGATTTCCTCGAATTCAAACCAACCATCTCTACCTGGTGGAACACCATTTAACCTCGTTACCATGTCGGTGATCTGTGTCATTGATCACCTCTAGCACCAAAAAATCTTTCTACCAATTGGGGGTATTTCAATATAATCTGCTTTAACTTAACCCCATCAACAACAGTTATAGAAGTTCTCTTTTCTTTTTCATTATATTCCAACCACTCGCGAGCTGTTGACGTCAGCTGGCCATTAGTAATCAATACGCCATTAACATCCAAGCTTCTATCCTCTAGATAGTAACTTAGTTGTTTAAGAGAGCTAATGTCGGCACGTGAGCTTTTGTTGTATTTAACTTCTATTGCCCAGTAGATATAACTGACGCCACCGAAAGGGTTTCGCGTTTTGGTTTTTGCCGAGATATCAAAACCCATATCCCGACCTAAATGCTGATGCTCGATATCAAAGAACTTTAGCTTTTTTAATAGCTCTACTATTAGGAGCTCAAAGTCCATCGGATTTAGGAGCTCGAAATTTACTTTTGGCAGATATGAAAGATAGGTAACAAGCTTCTCAATGGATTTTTCTGAATACTCTTTGGTTGAGCTACTATAACTTTGGTTTTCGATAAAGAATGAAACCTGATCACTTAAGGAAGGCAAGAATCTACGTCTACCCAAGTAGACTGGAATCACTAGAATGTTCCGGCTTTTCAGCTTATATCTTATATTTTTATTTATCTCGCGATGGATCCATTTGCTCTCGTAATCGTGCTCAGGCATCAACAGCAACACAACGTCTGACGATTCCACGTTGTAAAGAACATGATGTAACCACTCTTCAGCAAGCTCAGCCTCAAAAACATCATATACAGGATTAAGTCCATGACTACGGAGCCTTCTTGCCAAATCATCGGCAAAATCCCTCTCGCTGTAAGTACTTGATATAAATATTCTATTCATTAGTTGCTCATTATGATGTATTGGTCTCGCCTAACTTAACGCCGCCAGCATGCGCGGCTACGGAATGGAGGCGAAGCCGCAATGTAGTAGACGTCGCCGTGACTGGCATGGTTATGGTTGGTGAAAAATACTCTCCCCCATATTAACCAGCTAGAGACTCCGATGCTGGTAAGTAAAGCCTGAAGTATTCTTGCTTACTCATGCCTTCAATCTCCTGCTTTGACTGTCTAAATTGGCGCTGCTGGTCCTCGGACAATCTGAAGAGGTGAGGATTGTTGACTGCATGCCAGCCGTTAAACACCTTTGCCAAAACCAATTGCTCGCCTGATAGTTGAAAATAGGCAGAGCAAGACTCCCAGATCATTAGCTCGGTCAAGACAGGACTGAATTCAAGAACTCCTTTGGGGTCTTTGTCGGCATGCTTGAAAAAGTTCTCTGCTTCGTTCAGCTTTCGCCTGACTTCTTTCTGGTATTCAGGCACCACCCTCTCAATCAACTCCTCCTTTATTATTAATTTGGTGCCTCCTGCCTCCCGATTAATATCTCTAAGGACGTTGTAAGCTGCAGCCGTCAGTGTATGAATGGACACAGGATCCGAATCGTTGAAGTAGAGGCGAATTGCCGTCTCTAACTGACGTCGTGCCGCATCTAGTTTAGAAACGTGAAGCATTTTCCTCACTCCTAGTACCATAACGCCTGCGTAAACGGCGGTTTTTGCGCAGCGAAGCGGAGCAAAAGCCGTCCGGTGGAGGGCCGTCAGGCCCGGAACGTATTTAACGCACTTGTTAAAAGGGGTCTGACTTATCCGGAGCGTCTACTAACAGGCGCTTGTCCCCGCAGACCCTACATGTGCCATGAATTCTGAGCTGATAGTTCACGAAGTAGCTCAAAATTTTTAGAAAGATTGGCATACCTTTGACTAACAAAACCAGAGCAACCAATAGCCCCGTTCCCTCTCGCGCACCGAAGTAAGTTCGACTGCCAATCTCTCCGGATTCTATCGATGCCCACAAACCTGCTGAAACTGCCCAGCCAATCAAAAGGTAGATGCCGCCAAAAAAACCACCCAGAAAAAGAATACCCAGGAGGTCGGCGGAGCTAGCCCTAAACAATACACTGGGCTTGAGAAACTTACCGCAGCACTTCAGATCAACTTTCCTTTTAACGCTGAAATAAGCGGCGGCCCGACAGGGGCGTCCGGTGGAGGCCGCAGGCCGGAACGTACTTAATTGACTGGTTAAATTCAGTTGCGGCTGACGGCACGGATTACCCCTGCAGCAATGAGCGCGACGATGGCAATAATGTCTGCGATGACGACCTTGCGGACAGACTCATTGTACCCTCCAACGGACCAAGCAATAGCGATGAAGGACACAACGCTGACCAAGCCCGCGATAATTGCCAATGTTTGTAGCGACGGCTGGAACGCTGCATACACCAAAAACAGGCCGAGAAGTCCAAACAAAATGGCCCGGTGACGCATCAGAATTTCGATGTTGGGCTCACCCAGGGAAATGCCATATAAAGCGGCAAGGCGCTCTATGCCCAGCACCCCTGAAACGGGCAAGAGATGAATGATGCCGACAAGCACCAGCAGGCCAGTGACAACTTTCTCCATGTTTGCGTTTCCTCCCTGAATTTAACGCCGCGCACACCGGCGCGAGCTTGCGAGCGTCCGGCAGCCGGAGGCTGCGTAGTGCTGCGCTTGGTTATGTGTTGATGCTGCCACCACCCTAGTTCGACAGATTGAGCTGCCACGACACGCCATATCTATCATTCAGCCATCCAAATTTTTGGCTAAAGCCGTAGTTATCCAAAGGCATTAGCTCTGAACCACCTTCGGCGAGGGCCCGAAATGCCTTCTCTATTTCGCTCATTGATTCACACTCAACGTACAATGACATGGAGGGTGTAAAGGTAAATTGGTGGTCAAGATGGCTGTCTAGCGCCATGAATTCGGTGCCGTTTATCGTAAACCTAGCCATCTTGGCAGAACCTTCTGGTTCATGCTCGTCAGCTTCGTAGCGCTGAAGATCAATGATCTCTGAACCAGGGAATAGAGAGGTATAGAACTTGATCGCCTCCTCTGCTTTCCCAGCCTGCTCTCCGACAAACATGAGCGAGGTCTTAATGGATTTCATCTGTTCCTCCGTTCTAGTTTGCACACATAACGCCAACAGCACGCGCGGCTACGGAATGGAGGCGAAGCCGCAATGCAGTAGCCGTCGCCGTGGCTGTATTGGTTAGAGAGGTCAGCCACCGATAGCCTCACGTACTTTCCGTATAGCCTTAAGTGTGTAAGCACCTGGAACCAGCACCGCCACACCGTAAATTAAGGAGAGAAGTGCAGATAGCCATGTAATATCTATAAGTATCATCAGTGGAAAAACTACCAACAGGCCTATTAACCCACCCACTAATGCTGCTCTGGGCTGTGGGACTCCAAACACTTGATTCTGCGGTGGACGAAATTTCAGCTTAACCCCTTTTATTGGAACATCGAGCCAAATGTGAGGCATTGCATCAGTTTTCCCAGAATTCAAGTAGGTTATTTGGACCCGCTGCCCTCTATTTAAAACGGGTAGAAAGTACTCTCGCTCGGAAGAATGTAAGTTTTTCTGGTAGTCCGAAGGCTGATCACCAGGCGCGACTGTTAATTTTCTTTGATATCTATCGCTCCAAAAAATCATGTTCGGAGTGTCCAGAATCTGAGTCCTCTCCGAAAGCAACGCAGTATCATTTGAGAAAGCTTTGACGAAAACCTCTTCGTAATCGTTCAAGCTTTCATTCTTTAGCTCAATGGTAGAAAGGTATAGATGCTGTATCGGGTTACCGTTCCACGTTACAGCTACTGAACCGAACACGGCGTCGTCGGCCGTCATGCCTAGCTTCTGATGATTTACGAAGTAGCTGAAAACTCCACGCTTGTTTAATACACGCTGTGTAAGCCAAGCAGTACCAACACCTGCCAGACCACCGAAAAGTATCGAAAGGTATTGATTCTGTACGATTTCCAAAAAACTCATAATACCTCTCTAACGCCTGCGTAAACGGCGGATTTTGCGTAGCGAAGCGGAGCAAAAGCCGTCCGGTGGAGGGCCTTTAGGCCCGGAACGTATTTGACGCACTTGTTATGTATGGCTGTATTCACGTATCGCTATAGCCCCTGGAGTATTGCGCGATTGAACGTTCTGATCATTTCTTCGGTGTTAGAAGTCAAGTCGCCCGGTTGTATTGCATCGGAGCCGTTCTCAATAAAAGAGTAGGTTTCGTGAAGCGGAGAGATTACGTGCTTCAAAACCTTGCCTAGAGCATCTATTCTGAGGTTCACCACATGCAGTGCTTCCCCACTGCTTTCGGAAGACTCCAATTCTTTCTTCTTGTCGACAAGAGCGTAAATAGCTTGTTCGATCTGAAACTGGACATGCTCAAGTGCAATCCTCTGGTCTTCAGTGCTTATTGCCATGCTCTAAACTCCTGTATCTACATAACGCCGCCAACAGCGGCCGAGCGTAGCGAGGTCCAGCGCACGTAGTGCGCGATGCTGCTTGGCCTTGTTAAGCGTGACCATCGACGCCAAACCTGCTTTTAATTAAATTGGAGATTAATTGTATATCGGCTTCTTTACTTTGAGACCGATACTGTTCCGTGTTTGAGTTTACCCAGCTAGAAACGACCCTGGCGCCCCCAGCTGGAGAACCGGATAGCTGGATACCAAAGATATGATGGCCAGTCCAGCTACGTACAAAGTAAACCCATCCATTTTCTGAATATATAAACCACTTATCGTCCATGTCCGTTGGCTTGTGACCGGACATTATTTTCTCAGCATCAGCATCCCAGAAGAACTTTGAATATCCCAAGTCTTCTCGTTCATCTGGTATCGGCTTAGTTTTCCAGTCTGACTTTTTTACCACGATGCTTCCTTGACGCTTAACGCTGAGCGAAGCGGCGGCCCGACAGGGACGTCCGCCTTACGCGGCTTGTTATCACTGCCTCAGTCATTCTCAATAAATTGAGGCAAATCGTCGGTAATCTCGAACCACGGAGCTTTACTGCCCACGAAAACATGGCGGTCTGCGCGTACACCTGGATCGGTGTCGAGGGTGCCCAATGGAAGAGCATAGACTTCCGGTTTTGAATCGAACTTTGTATGAATGCTTGAACCGCAGTTTGCGCAAAAAACCTTGAACTCTCCCGGCGAGGACTCGTAGGTTTTGAGCAGCTCCTGGCCTCTGACAGTCCGCCAGTCATCGACCCGTACCTTTGCACAGGTTCGGAAAGCCGCTGCATGAAGCTTGCGGCACATGGAGCAATGGCAGTTGTAAACGTCGCTAAGGTCACCCGCTACTTCATATTGGACGCCACCGCAAAGGCAGCTACCAGATTGAATCATTGACTCACCTCCCTGTGTGATAACGCCTGAGTTCAGGGGCGTTTGAGGCGACGCCCGTTTTTGCAGCAGCAAAAATGGGGGGCGGGTCAAACGTCCGCTGCAACGATTTGTTAGGCCTTTGGGCGCACCAAGGCCATGTCCATAATGAATTTCTCAAGATCGTTTCCATGCGGGGATACACCCGTCTTTCCACACAAAATTGCTAGGGTTCTTGCCATATCACTCCTTACTTTGAGAAGCACTTTGTAGGCTTTCATTTCAGCTGCCGGTGTTGATTGCGAATGTTGGTGCAGCTTATCGAGGCATTCCTGCAGTGACACGATGAGTTCACCCAGGAGGACACCTAACTCGACGTTGTTCGGATGTTTGGAGCGGAAAGCCCTTATCTCGCCCAGGATGTCTGAGAGACTAGCCAAGACCGCAGGCATACTCTCATATTGCCATTCGGCATATAGAACGCGTCGATGCTCCAAGCATGTCAGGAAAGATTCAAAGTCTTTTCTGAGCGGGGCGTTTGTGACCCAATCATGCACAGCCTTTCCAAGCTTCCACGTGGCAGCAACGGCAGATGAGAACGTGGAGAACGTGATCGGCATTTTGATGATCCCTCTGAAAAGGCCTAACGCTGAGCTTAGCGGCGCCCTTGCAATGGAGGCGAAGCCGCAATGAAAAGGGCGTCCGGCGGCCATCGGCCGCGTACTACAGCGACTGGTTAAGTGGCTGACAGCTCGCGGATTCATGATGGCGCCCATTGATCAATATCGTATTCGTACGCCCACCAATCACCGCCAAGCTCACCATCTACCTCCTCTATCCGAAGGTACTTTTCGGTAGGCATATACTTCTTCGCTGCCTTTTTTGCTGCGTCTAGGGACGAGTGAATTGTAATCTCTTCCCCTGCGTACAATTTGAACACTTCGTTGCTCATCCTCGAAGCCATTTAACGCCTCAATTTGCGGCGAGCGTCAGCGAGTCCGGGCGCGATAGCGCCGAACAACATTGACTTGTTAAATGTATTACTCTGATAAAAACTCATTTACTAATGTCCAATTTTCTCGATATTGCTCGAGATCAGAAATATCTTTGAGTAACACCTTGCTCCAACTTGTATTTGTGCGGCACACAGCCTCAACGACGGTGACAGGAATAACAAAGAATTCGGGTGGTAAAATCTCTTTTCTACCATCTTTAGATCCCCTATTTAGTAATACAACCACAACAAAATCACAGTCAAAGTTTTTGATTGGAAACCCGCCTGCTTTTGTAGCCCAGCGGCTCTTCACTTGTATTTTTGCAGAAGTGTTATTTTCTGGGTTAGTCGCTACAAGATCATAGCCAGGCATGTTTGTATATGTTTTATAGGCAGCTATTTTATGGATGAGGAATTGCCCTAAAACCAAAAATTCAGCTCCTTCTGATTCTAAACGTGTGTCTTGTCTGGCCATAGTTTTACATTTAACGCCCGGCTCACGCGCCGGTTTGGAGCTGCGAAGCAGCGGAAAACCGGTCGCCGTGCAGCCGATTGTTAAAGCATTTTCGCAGTGTAGTAAGGAGCATGGCCTCTTTCTCCGGAGTGCCAACCCCTGCACCAGTTGGATACTGTGACCACTCACCGGTCTTCGAGTACCCCTGGCGTAGGTAAAATTCCACGAGTTCTGTCCGGGCGGCGATAACAACCAATACGCCAGCCTGCGCATTAAATTTCTGAACCGCTAGCTCTTCCGCATGAGCGAGCAACAGCTTGCCGATACCCGACGTTTGGAGCGAAGGATCAACCGCAAGCATTCCAATATGGGCAACTCGATCAGTTACCTCAACCTGTACACAACCGACTAGGCCTCGTTCATTGTTTCCTACCAAGACAGTGCCGGACTGAATAGCCGTCGCTACCTTACCCTGGTCTATTCGATCTCCGCTAACCAGGGCTGCTTCATGTGTCCAACCTTCCGATCCAGCTTCTGGACGATAAGCTCGATTTACCAGCTTCGTCACTGCTTCGGCATCGGTTAACTCAGCTTTCATTATGTGAACTTGAGGCATGCTCGTCCTTTAGCTTTAACGCCTGCGTCACGGGTGGCGAAAAGCGCAGCTTTTTGACATCCCGTGCACGCACTTGTTAGAAGTTTTTTCGCTCATTATTTACCTACTGGAATATGGTAAGTTGTAAAATACCGACCTAATTGTTCTGTTTTATGAACTTTAGTGGCCATTTTATTTAGTGCCTTGTACTCAGGCCTACTTTCAAGTAAATGAAATAGTATTTCTTTATGCCCTAACTCATTTGCCCAACACATGAGCACTTTAAAAATTGGAATGCCAAAACCCCAGAATTTTTGTGAGATAACAACAGCTAATTCAAAACCATTATCATCTGGCTGAATTCCACACCAACCAGCTAAAACCCCACCTATATAAACTGCCCGAATACGACAACCCTCTATCGCATCCACTTTAATTTTATCTCCCATCCACTCTTGAAGGCTGGCTGCATTAAAATATGGATGATCGATTAAATGTGTTCTCAGAGAATCCTCATTGACGACTGCCATGAAGTCTTCTGGATTCACATGATTAAAACACAAAAATTCAATTTCACTCATATCTCAATACTTCTAACGCTTTTGGTTAGCGGCGCCCCGACAGGGGCGTCCGGTGGAGGCCGCAGGCCGGAACGAACTACAACTATTAGTTAGAGTTTTGCTCAGTGTGTTGGGTGTCGCTCTCAGCTGCCTGTAGCTCCGAATTAAACTCTCTCGCACTTTCAATGGTGTCACGAAGCAAGGTAACCCATTGAATAAGCTCTTTTCGAGCTTCGCGATCATTCTGTTCAGAAGCCATTTGCACAGAACGGTAGGAGAAGTAGGACGCAAAACAGGTTGCAACCGCTATGATTGCTGTGAGCAAGAGAGGCAAAATATTGAACATTATCTTGCGTCTGTATTCTAGTGATTCGTTATCCATAACACCTCAAACTCTAACGCTTGCAGCATGCGCGCCCATGGAACGGAGCCGAAGGCGCAATGTAATGGGCGTCGCCGTGCCTGCACTGGTTATGTGACATTCACAGCTCCATCCAATTTCCAGTCTTGAGGTTTAAAAATCCAGGCTCCCCCTGACGAGACACAAAGGCGTCGTTCTTCGCACCGATACCCAATGCTATGTCTCGTAACCAGAACGCTACTGCTTCCATTTCCAGCGAGACGGTATCGATACCCAGGTCGTCAAACCGTTCTTCCTCTGCCTCCGAAAACGAAATCAAGGAGCCAACCTTTTCAGTAATGAAGTAATCGGTGCCTCCCTCAACCTCATTGTAATCGGGCAACTGGTCAACCCACCGAACGACAACTGAAGAATTCGACCATAGAGAAGTTGGTTGGACTTCTAACAAAGCCAGTATTGCTCCGGCGGGAGGCTTACAGTAAAGAATATGCTTGAGGCGGTCTTCGGCGATTGGCGCAATTCTATCCAACTGGGCCGTGACAAAATCGCGATAATCTTCACCAGAATCAATCTTCACGCCTTCTCCACATAACAGCTAATTCAACGACAAATGACATCTACCAAAAACGCGCCTATTTCCATACACCCTAGATGTCACTGACCATAATTTTCTTTTATTTTCAATAAATTAAAATATTCAACAACTGACCAGTCTGAAAATAAGCGTCAATGGCCATATTTCACCCCTGTACGCCTGTTCGCTTATCTGAAATAGATCCTCAACGACTATTCCATATCTTTCATAGAGTTGTCAGCTCATTGGCACAAAATTTACGAAGTTTTGCGACAATTGTCGTATATCTCCGTTTTTCACCGTGAAATAACCCAAAAGCAGGCCTAAAATACTGTATAAATAAACAGCATGGAGGCTGAGCCGATGATTTTGGATGTCCCACCAAAGTTGCCAGACAACCCTACCCGCTTTATGGATCAGCTGCGCACACTGATTCGTAGCCGAAATATGGCCTACAAGACTGAACAGACGTACTGCCACTGGATCAAGCGCTTCATCCGTTTTCATGGTATGCAGCATCCTTCTGCGTGTTCGGCAAAAGAGGTGGAACAATTTCTATCGCACCTTGCGGTGCAGCGTAACAACAGTGTCAGTACCCAGCGGACTGCGCTGAATGCCCTCGTGTTTCTGTTCCGCGAGTTTCTGGAGCAGCCCCTGGATGAACTATCGTTTGAAATGGCACGAAAACCCAGACGCTTACCCACCGTTTTTACCCATGATGAAGCCAAAGCCGTTATCAACGGCCTGGAAGGCGCTCCTCAGTTGGTTGCGCGCCTGATGTATGGCTCCGGCCTGCGAATCAACGAAGCCTTGAGACTTAGAGTGAAAGATGTGGATTTCGGGATGCAGCAAATCATCGTGCGCAGTGGAAAAGGCAATAAGGACAGAACAACCTTGCTCCCGGACTCATTGGCAGAGCCATTAACCCTGCAAATTGACGCTTGCCTGGTTCAGCACAAGAAAGACCTGGCCGGCGGTCATGGCGAAGTCTATATGCCCTTTTCTCTGAATCAAAAATACCCCAGCGGAGGCAAAGAACCTGCCTGGCAATATCTGTTTCCAGCCGCCAAGTTATCCATGGATCCGCGTAGCGGCGTCTTACGCCGGCACCATCTTCTGGATCGCGGTGTTCAACGGGCCATCGGGTTAGCTATTCGTGAGGCGGGAGTATACAAGCAGGCAAACAGCCACGCGTTTCGCCATAGCTTTGCCACTCGCCTACTGGAAAACGGATACGATATTCGCACTATTCAGAAGCTGCTGGGCCACGCCGACGTGCGCACCACTGAAATCTACACACATGTGGTTCGTAAAGGAGGCTTTGGAGTACGCAGCCCGATAGACGACGCTTTCTAACTTTCCCAGCGGCTTTCCGGAATGCGCTGTACGTGGATATGCCCGATCAGGCGAATGGTGGGGCGAATCAGGAATTGGAAACTGCCAATAATGAACAGCCAGATGGCCGCCTTCTCGTGTTCGGGAAACAGAAACAGGACGCTGCCCACCAGAAACCAGATGGCGATCAGGAAATCATTGATGATGCTGAGCACTTCGTAACGGCGCCGTATAACCAGTTCTTCATGGCCTAACCGAAAGGTTAGTGGGTTATCTGTACGGTCTTCAGCCATTACACATCCTGTTTCCGGTGGGTTTGGTGAATTATTGCATGTCTTTGTAGGCTGCGTCGGTGCGCGCCGCCATGATGTAATCGTTTTTGTGCAGGCCGCCTATCTTGTGGGTCCACCAGCGTACGGTGACCTTGCCATATTCCAGAAGGATGGCGGGGTGGTGCCCTTCCTCTTCGGCCAGGTCACCCACCTTGTTGGTAAATGCCTGGGCCTGGGCGAAATTCTTGAGCTTGAACACTCGCTGTAACTGTTCCTCCCCGTCCAGCTCAATCTCCTGCCAGTCGGGTACATCTTTACCCAGGGCTTGCTTCTGATCGGCAGTGACTGTGGGAGCATCTGCGCTGCAGGCTTCACAGCTTTGTTTCGTCAGTTCACTCATTTCAACCTCCATGGTTGATGGCTGTACTACTAAGCGTGGGTTCGTTCCGCCACATTATCAACCCACTGCTTGAAATCCTGTCTTTTTCAGAATACTGTATATTTAAACAGTATATAGAGAACTTTCCATGAGCGAGATTCTGAATACGCTGATGCAGGACGACCGTGTGTGGCAGGGTCAGCACCATACCCGCACTGGTCGGCCAACGGAGCCAACCGGTTACCAGGTGCTGGACAACCAGCTCGGCGGTGTCGGCTGGCCCCGTGGGGCGTTGAGTGAGTGCCTGCTGGATGAGCCCGGCATTGGTGAGCTGCACCTGCTGCTACCCCTGATGCAACGGCTTTCTCAGGCAGGTAAGACCGTCTTCTGGCTGAACCCTCCCCATACACCCTACGCCCCTGCCCTGGCCCGTGAAGGGGTCAATCTGGATCAGATCATACTGATCAACACCGAAGACGATGGCGACTTCCTGTGGACACTGGAAAACTGCCTGCGCTCACCGGTCACCGGCCTGGTGATGGCCTGGCCCGGAAAACTGGCCGCCCGAGACATACGGCGCTTGCAACTGGCCGCGGAGGCCGGCAGCAATGTGTGCGTGCTGTTCCGCGAACGGCGCCATGCCGAACAAAACTCCCCGGCGGCGCTACGCCTGGATCTGACGGCAGGAAGTCAACAGGCGCTCAAGGTCAATGTTCTGAAACGTCGCGGCAGTTGGCCCGGCCAATGTTGCTCCGTAGCCATGTCTCACCGGGCGGATCTGGCCTTCCGGGAAGCCCCCCGGGTGGTCCAGGGTCCCTGGGCCGGCAAGACCGGGTAAGACGTATCATGCTCTGGCTGTACCTGCATTTTCCTCACCTGTTGCTGGACCATATTCGCCGCTCCCGCGAAAACCAGGGGGCGCTGGCTGTTGTGGAAGGCTCCGGCCAGAAGATTATCCAGGCCTGCCCGGAAGCTTATGCCCAGGGAGTACGCGCTGGCATGCGCCTGAAAACCGCTATCAGCCTGGTTCCGGAGCTGCGTATGCTCAGGGCGGACCACCAACAGGAAGCCCGGATACTGGAAGACCAGGCGCGCTGGCTATACCGGTACGCGGCTCATATCGTATTGGTACCCCCGAATGGCCTGTTGGCGGAAGTGGGCAGCCTGCAGCGGCTTTACGGTGGGCTGGCAGCCGTCTGGCAAACGGTGGAACAGGGGCTGGAGGAACGCCAGCTTAACGCCTGGACAGCCATCGGCCACACACCACTGGCCGCTCGACTGATTGCCCGGGCCGGCAAGGGCGAGTGCACGGCGGACAAAGGCCATATCCTGCGTACACTGGGGCAGATGCCCCTGCTGACGGCAGAGTTCGATGACAAAACCTATACCCGTCTGCAACGGCTCGGCCTGAACACCCTGGATGAGGTCTTCGCACTGCCTGCCAGTGAACTGGCCCGCCGTCTATCGCCGGAAACCCTCGCGTATGTGCAGAAAATCCAGGGTAACCGCGCGGACCCACAAACACCCTGGCAACCGCCCCACACCTTTCGCCAGCAGGCGGATTTTGTGCAGGAGATTGAGCAGTCCCAGGGCCTGCTGTTCCCCCTGCAGCGCATTCTGTCAGAACTCGAGGAAGACCTGTGCTGGCGACAGCAGGATACCGACAGCCTGCTGCTGGTCCTGCAGCACCGGCATGAGGAGCCTACCCGCATTCGGGTTCGCACCTCCGGCCCCGAGCATCGGGCCGAAGCATTTCTGAATCTTATCCGCCTACGGTTTGAGCAGCACCCGTTAAGGGCTCCGGTGGTCTCATTAGTGCTGTCCGTTAAACGCTTCCTGGGGCGGGAAGCGGCCTCTGGCCAGGATCTTCTGGGTGAAACGCAGGATCTGAACGAAGCCTGGCACACCCTGATCAGCCGTCTGCAGGCACGGCTTGGCGGACATTCATTACAGCAGTTATCGCCGCAGGCGGATCACCGGCCCGAACGGGCCTGGTCGGCCTCCGAAGTGCAGCGAAAAAATCATACCCGCCTCCCTTCTCCCGACCAGTTACCCCGTCGTCCTTTATGGTTACTCAAAGGGCCACAACCGCTGGCCGAAGCTCCGACCATGTGGTTTTCGGGCCCGGAACGGATCAGTGGAGGTTGGTGGGATGGCCAGCGGGTTCACCGGGATTATTACATTGCCGAGCTGTCCACCGGCCAGCTTGCCTGGGTGTTCCGGGATGTGCGGGATGGCTGGTTTGTGCATGGCTGGTTTGGCTGATGGACAACTTCAGCTATGCCGAACTCTTCTGCTTCAGCAATTTCACCTTCCTGACCGGGGCCTCACATCCCCATGAACTGGCCGAGCAAGCACTGGAGCTGGGTTACTCTGCACTGGCCATCACAGATGCCTGCTCAGTGGCTGGCATTCCTCGGGCCTGGGCCGCACTGAAAGACAGCCCGGTAAAGCTGATCACCGGCAGCTGGTTTGAACTTGACGATGCCCCACCCGGAGCGGTTACTCCCCGCTTCATCCTGCTGGCCCGCACCCGTAAGGGTTATGGTCAGCTTTGCCAGTTGATCACCACTGGCCGACGGCAAGCGGAGAAAGGCCAGTACCGGTTATTCTTCCGGGATATCGAGACCCATTCCCTGGACGATTGTGTGTGCCTGTGGCTGCCACCCTCACCCACTGTTGCAGATGCAGACCAGGCCCTGGCCTGTGGTGAGTGGCTTCAGCGCCTGTTTGAGCCGAATCTCTGGATAGCCGCAGCCCGCACTCTTGAATCCGGAGAGGAGCAGCAACTGGCCCGGGCACGCTGGCTGGCAGACCACCTGCGTTGTCCGATAGCCGCCACCGGAGAGGTGCATATGCACAGCCGCGAGCGGCAACCGTTGCAGGATGTGCTCACGGCCCTGCGCAACCACACCAACCTGGAGAACGCCGGCCATTGCCTGTTCCAGAACGGGGAGCGCTACCTTCGACCATTACCGGTTCTTGATCGCCTGTTTCCGGAAGCCTGGCTCAGGGAAACCCTGGTAATTGCTGAACAATGTACTTTCGAACCGGGTAGCTTGCGGTACGAATACCCACCGGACCTGGTGCCGGGCGGAACATCACCGGCGGCCTACCTGAAACAACTGACCCAAGACGGTGAACGCCGGCGATACCCAAACGGCACGCCACAAAGCGTTCAGAGGCTGATACGCAAGGAACTAAGCCTGATATCAGAGATGAAGTACGAGCACTACTTCCTCACTATCCAGGATATTGTCGCCTTCGCACGCAGCAAAGGCATCCTGTGCCAGGGCCGCGGGTCGGCTGCCAACTCTGCCGTGTGCTACTGCCTTGGCATCACCGAGGTCAACCCGGCTCGCGTGGAGTTGCTGTTCGAGCGCTTCATCTCCAAGGATCGTGGAGAGCCACCCGATATTGATGTGGATTTCGAGCATGAACGGCGGGAAGAGGTTATCCAGTACATCTACCGGCGTTACAGCCGGGAACGCGCAGCCCTGGCTGCCACGGTGATCCGCTACCGGCCGCGCAGCGCCATCCGGGATGTGGGCAAAGCCCTGGGTTTTGATCCCGCCATGGTGGAACAGCTTTTGGAAGGCATCGATTGGCGGGACAAGGCCAGCAACTGGCGCCAGCAGATTCTCGACAAACACCTCACCCGCAACCCGAAAGTGGCCGACCAGTTCTTTACTCTGGTGAATACCCTGTTGGGCTTCCCTCGCCACCTGTCCCAGCATGTCGGTGGTTTTGTCATCAGTGCCGGACCATTGGCCGAATTGGTACCAGTGGAGAACGCGGCCATGGCGGACCGTACCGTCATACAGTGGGACAAGGACGATCTGGAAAGCCTGGGCCTGATGAAAGTGGACGTGCTTGCCCTGGGCATGCTCACGGCCATCCGCAAGGCCTTGGACCTGATCAGTGAGGAAAAGGGTGCTCCTTTTTCCATGCAGGATATTCCCCTGGAAGATCCCGCCACCTATGCCATGTTGCAAAAAGGCGACAGCATCGGTGTTTTCCAGGTGGAATCCCGTGCCCAGATCAACATGTTGCCGCGTCTGAAACCGGAAAAGTACTACGATCTGGTGATCGAGGTGGCCATTGTTCGCCCCGGCCCTATCCAGGGTGACATGGTTCACCCTTATCTGCGTCGCAAGCATGGCCTGGAGCCAGTGGACTATCCCAACGACGCTGTACGGAACGTTCTGGAGCGCACCCTGGGTGTGCCTATTTTCCAGGAGCAGGTGATCAAGCTGGCCATGGTAGCCGCTGGCTTCTCTGCCGGTGAAGCCGACCAGCTCCGCCGTGCGATGGCTGCCTGGAAGTCTCACGGCGACCTGACGCCATTTCGGGACAAGTTGATCAACGGCATGCTGGAACGGGGCCACGATGCCGATTTCGCCGAACGGTTATACCTGCAAATCTGCGGTTTCGGCGGTTACGGTTTTCCCGAATCCCACGCCGCCAGTTTTGCGCTGCTGGTGTATGTGTCCTCCTGGATTAAACGCCACTATCCAGCCGCTTTCTACTGCGCCCTGCTCAACAGCCAACCCATGGGATTCTACTCACCGTCCCAACTGGTCCAGGACGCCCGTCGTCATGACGTCACTGTGCTACCACCGGATGTAAACCACAGCCAATGGAATCACACCCTGGAGTCGCCTAATCGTCATTTACGTCTGGGGCTCAGGCTCATACAGGGCCTCTCTGCCAGCGGCGCCGAGCGCCTTTACAACAATCGCCCGGCTGAAGGTTACCGGTCCACCGCCGAACTACGTCACCTGGCCGGCCTGAACCAACGCGACATGGAACTGCTCGCAGGCGCTAACGCCATGCCAGCGTTTACCACTAATCGCCATCAGGCTTACTGGCAACTGCTTGAGCACGAACAGCCCGCGGAGCTCTTTGCCAAAGAGACAGCGGCTCATTACCAGCCAGAACACTGTTACCAGTTGCCCGAACCTACGGAAGGACAGAATGTACTGGCCGACTACACCAGCCAGGGCCTGACCTTGCAGCGCCATCCCCTGGCCCTGCTCCGGGAACAGGGTCACCTGAAGTTCTGTCTCAGCGCTGAACAACTCAAGAATACCCAGCCTGGCCGACCGGTTCAGGTTGCTGGCCTTGTCACAGGCCGCCAACGCCCCGGCTCCGCCTCCGGCGTCACCTTCGTTACCCTGGAAGATGAAACTGGAAACGTAAACGTGGTGGTCTGGCTGGAAACCGCACGGCGGCAGCGCAAGCCGTTGATAACGGCCCGGTTGTTACATGTGAAAGGGATCCTGGAAAGAGAAGGCGATATTGTTCACGTGATGGCAGGAAGGCTGTCGGATTTGAGCCATCTGATTCAGACGTTACCGGTTAATTCCCGGGATTTTCATTGATGAAGCACCATTGCGGAGGCGACTAAAACAAGAAAGCCCCGCAAAAGCGGGGCCTTCTCTCAGGTGCTGAAGTGAAACAATCAGCTAAGCAGCTTGATCATCACACCTGCAGCCACCGCAGAGCCGATAACACCGGCCACGTTTGGCCCCATGGCGTGCATCAGCAGGAAGTTCTGCGGGTTGGCCTCAAGGCCGACCTTGTTGGATACCCTTGCAGCCATCGGCACCGCAGACACACCAGCGGAACCAATCAGCGGGTTGATAGCTTCCTTGGTGAAGCGGTTCATCAGCTTCGCCATCAGAACACCACACGCAGTACCCACAGCAAAGGCCACAATACCCAGGCCCAGGATACCCAGCGTCTGCGCATCCAGGAACTTGTCAGCCATCAGCTTGGAGCCAACCGACAGGCCCAGGAAAATCGTTGTGATATTGATCAGTGCGTTCTGGGCAGTATCGCTCAGGCGCTCGACCACGCCACACTCGCGCATCAGGTTACCAAAGCAGAACATACCCAGAAGTGGCGCAGCGTCAGGCAGGAACAGAACCACCGCAATCAGTACCACCAGCGGGAACACGATCTTCTCTTTCTTGCTCACCGGGCGGAGCTGGGACATCTTGATGGCCCGCTCTTTCTGGCTGGTCAGCGCCTTCATGATCGGCGGCTGAATCATCGGCACCATCGCCATATAAGCGTAAGCCGAAACTGCAATTGCCCCGAGCAAATGCGGTGCCAGAACACTGGACACGTAAATGGAGGTAGGACCGTCCGCACCACCGATAATACCGACTGCGGCGGCTTCAAGGATGGTGAAGTCCAGGATACCCAGCCAATCGAGCAATGCAGCACCCAAAACGGTTCCGAAGATACCGAACTGGGCTGCAGCGCCAAGCAGCATTGTCTTGGGGTTCGCCAATAGCGGGCCAAAGTCCGTCATTGCGCCGACACCCATGAAAATCACCAGCGGACCAATGGTGCTACCGATAACCACAGAATAGAAGTTATACAGCATGCCATTGCCATAGCCGAAGTCCTGGGCAATGGCATTTGCCATCGCCATGTCGGAGTAGCTGGCCTCTTTGACCGCCACCTTGAAGGCTTCTTTCAGCTCAGGGGTAATAGCCTGGCCGGCCTGATAAGCAACATCCAGCGGCGCAGCCAGTGCGGCCAGCACCTGCGTAGTGTCGCTCTTCAGGGCGAAATGAATCGCGTTCTCCGCCGCAGTCAGGGCAAGCCCTGCCTCCGGAATATTCGCCAGAATACCGCCGAACCCGATGGGTACCAGCAGCAGCGGCTCGAACCCCTTGCGAATCGCAAGGAACAGAAGAAGAAGGCCGATGGCGATCATGATCACCTGGCCAAGTTCCATATTGAACAGGCCACTACCTGTCCAGAGTGTCATTAATTTATCCATGGAATGCTGGCCCTTATGCGATTGTCAGCATTTCATCATCAGGGGAGACGGCATCACCGACCTTGATGAAGACTTCGCCGATGGTACCGGCTTTCGGTGCCCGAACCTCGGTTTCCATTTTCATGGCTTCGAGAATGATCAGCACATCGCCCTCTTCCACGGCGTCGCCGGGAGATACCAGAACCTTGAAGATATTGCCGCCCAGAGGCGCGACCAGAGGCTCGCCTTCACCCGCAGCCGGTGCAGGCGCGGAAGAGGAAGCAGCAGGTGCGGATGCAGCACCGCCTTCACCCTGAATCTGGCTGATTTCACCGCCTTCGGACACCGCAACAACATACTTCTTGCCATTAACATCGACAGTGTAGGTTTCCGGGCCTTCAGCTTTCTTGGCAGGTGCTGCGTCTTCAGCAGTCGGAACCGGCTCAAAGGCATCCGGGTTGTTACGGTTTTCCAGGAACTTCAGGCCGATCTGCGGGAACAGTGCGTAGGTCAGCACGTCGTCCTCAACATTGTCGGCCAGCTTGATGCCCTTCTCTTCCGCCAGCTTCTTCAGCTCGTCGGTCAGCTTGTCCATTTCCGGCTCAAGCACATCTGCCGGACGACAGGTCATCACTTCCTTGCCATCCAGAACGCGCTCCTGCAGCTCCTTATTCATGGCCGCCGGCGCAGCGCCGTACTCGCCCTTGAGGATGGCGGAGGTTTCCTTGGAGATGGACTTGTAACGCTCACCGGTCAGAACGTTCAGTACCGCCTGGGTACCCACGATCTGGGAAGTCGGAGTGACCAGCGGAATGAAGCCCAGGTCTTCGCGAACCTTGGGGATTTCATCCAGAACTTCGTCGAACTTGTCGCTCGCGTTCTGCTCTCGCAGCTGGTTTTCCATGTTGGTCAGCATGCCGCCCGGTACCTGAGCAATCAGGATGCGGGAATCGGTGCCACGCAGGCTGCCTTCAAATTTCGCGTACTTCTTACGCACCTGGCGGAAATAGCTGGCGATTTCCTCAAGCAGGGTCAAGTCCAGGCCGGTGTCACGATCTGTGCCTTCCAGGATGGCAACAACCGCCTCGGTGGGCGAGTGGCCGTAGGTCATGCTCATGGAGGAAATGGCGGTGTCCACGTTATCGATACCGGCTTCCGCGGCCTTGATGGCGGTGGCGGTAGACATGCCGGTGGTGGCGTGGCACTGCATATGGATGGGAATATCCAGCTCTTTCTTCAGACGGCTGACCAGATCAAAAGCTACGTAAGGCTTAAGGATACCGGCCATGTCCTTGATGGCGATGGAGTCCGCGCCCATGTCGGCCACTTCTTTCGCCATTTCAACCCACATTTCGATGGTGTGCACGGGGCTGGTGGTGTAGGCGATGGTGCCCTGGGCATGCTTGCCAGTCTTACGAACGGCCTTGATGGCACGGTCCAGGTTACGCGGATCGTTCATGGCGTCGAAAATCCGGAACACGTCTACGCCGTTCTCGGCAGCACGCTCACAGAAACGGTCGACCACATCATCGGCGTAATGACGGTAACCCAGCAGGTTCTGACCACGCAGCAGCATTTGCTGTTGGGTGTTAGGCATGGCCTTTTTCAGTTCACGGATGCGCTCCCAGGGATCTTCGCCCAGGTAACGGATGCAGGAGTCGAAGGTAGCTCCGCCCCAGGATTCCAAAGACCAGAAACCAACCTTGTCGAGTTTCTCGGCAATGGGCAGCATGTCGTCAAGCCGCATGCGGGTGGCAAGCAGGGACTGGTGGGCGTCACGCAGGATAACGTCCGTAATCCCCAGCGGTTTCTTTGTGTCAGTCATCGTGTCAGCCTTCTGTTTAAAGGTTCTAATCTATCTGCCAGGTCACTTCTTGTGGCGTGACCGGTATTGTGCAATCGCTTTTTTAATCGCTTCAGCGGTGTCAGGATCAACCGACGATGGCGCCGAAGGCCTTGCACGTGGAGTACGGGCCGGAGCAACGGGTTCAGGCGGGCCGAACCGATGGACCAGTTTTGACATGAGCAGGGTTGCAAACACCAATATGATCAGGAATACGAAGACAAACCCCATGCCTGCGACCATCAGATCGATGGCTTGTGACATTAGCTCACTCATAACAAATAGCTACCTGTATTGAGTTGTTGATTTTCCCGAGCCCTTGGCCAGGCCTCGCCAGGAGCGTGGTTTTACCAGCCATTCGGACAGTTCGGGGGGCAAAATCCCGCGTAATTTACCGTTTTCCGACTCACTGAGCAACCTAATTGGCGGTTTCAATAGGTGGTTTCCGAGCTCTCTGGCCCGTACTGACGGGCCTGGAGTGGGCAAAAATCATTCTCATTCATGCATACCGCACACGCATTTTCCGGCCCTTTATACGCCCCTGCTCCAACCTTTTCAGGGCCGTGGCGGCTGATGCCTTCTCCACTGCCACAAAACACTGAAAATCGAATAGATCGATCTTGCCTACAACGGCCCCGGGCAGCCCAGCCTCACCGGTCAGCGCACCAAGCACATCTCCTGGCCGGACTTTGTCTTTGCGCCCACCCGCTATACACAGGGTTCTCATCGCCGGCTCCAGCGGCTGCAACGCAGTTTTCAGCAGCTTGCCTGTATCCCCCCAGGTCACGGCTTGCTTACGCCCGGATTCCAGCCGGTTAATCTTATGGGCCTGCGACGGGGTGCAGAAGGTGACCGCCAGCCCCTGCTCCCCGGCCCGGCCGGTTCGACCGACTCGGTGAGTATGTACTTCCGGGTCCCTGGCCGGCTCCACATTAACCACTAACGGCAAAGATTTTATATCCAGACCGCGGGCCGCCACATCGGTCGCCACGAGCACGGAACAGCTCTGGTTGCCGAAACGAACCAGAACACTGTCACGATCCCTCTGCTCCAGATCACCGTGAAGCGGAAGCGCCGCAAACCCGAGGCCGTTCAGCTCATTGGCGACATCATCACATTGCTGTTTCGTGGTGCAGAAGGCAATGCAGGACGCTGGTTGGTGTAACGACAATAGCGCCGCGACGGCCTGGACTTGCTGTCCGGGCGCGATCTCGTAGAATCGCTCGGTAATATCGGATTCAACAGCCTGACTCTCAATCCTGACGTCAGCCGGCGTATGCTGATATTGCTCGCTCAACTTGCGGATATTCTCGGGCCACGTCGCCGAGAACATCAGGGTCTGCCGTTTTGCGGGCGCCTGGCTGATGATGTCTTCCACCGCGTCCTGGAATCCCATATCCAGCATCCGGTCCGCCTCATCCAGGATGAGGGTTGTGAGCTGGTCCAGCTTCAGAGTGCCCTTTCGTAAATGATCCTGAATGCGCCCTGGAGTACCCACCACAATATGAGCGCCGTGGCTGAGGGAGCCAATCTGGGGGCCGATAGCCACGCCACCACACAGTGACAGAATCTTTACGTTGTCACGGGCCCTTGCCAGCTCACGCAGCGACTTCGACACCTGGTCCGCCAGTTCACGTGTGGGACAAAGTACCAGCCCCTGCACCGAAAAGCGTCGCGGATTCAGCCTTTCCACCAGGCCAATGCCAAACGCCGCCGTCTTGCCGCTTCCGGTCTGCGCCATGGCGATCAAGTCCTTACCTGCCATAGCATGAGGCAAGGCGCCGGACTGAATCGGTGTCGGATTTTCAAAGCCAAGCCTCGACAGGTTCGCGAGCATTGGCTCGGAAAGGCCCAACTGACTGAATGACGGCATAAAAGAAATTCCCGGGGGCAAATGGATAAATAAAGGATGGGTTCGACCAGCAGCGCTGCGGGCGTATACTTGGGGCCAAGTTTACCAGAAATTGCAGACACTCACGGAGCCGTTCATGCCATCACTACAGGATCAGTTGTTGAAAGCCGGCCTGGCCGACGAGAAAAAGGCCAAAGCCATTCGCAACGAGAAACATAAAAAACGCAAACAACAGCCCAAGGGAGCGGTTGAGGTCAATGAAGCGGAAATTCGTGCCCGTCAGGCACGGGAAGAGAAAGCAGAACGGGATCGGCAATTAAACCTTGAGCGCCAGAAGCAGGCTGAGAAAAAGGCCATCCAGGCCCAGATCCGGCAACTGGTCGAAACCAATCGTCTTGATCGCTCGCGGGGTGAGACCTCTTATCAGTTTGTCCACGACAAGAAAATCAAGAAGCTCTTTGTGGACGACACCATGGTGGATCAACTGTCACGGGGAAGGCTGGCTATTGTCTTCGTGAACGACGCCTACGAAGTGGTAGCTGAGGGCGTAGCCCGCAAGATCATGGAGCGGGACGAAAGTGCCGTGGTGGTGTTGCATGACCGCAAGAGTGACGATCAGGGGGATGATGACCCTTATGCCGGATATGAGATCCCCGACGATCTAATGTGGTAAGGCAACAAAAAGCCCCGCTCTCGGCGGGGCTTTTTGTTTAATATGGCGCGGCTGGGAGGATTCGAACCTCCGACCGCCTGGTTCGTAGCCAGGTACTCTATCCAGCTGAGCTACAGCCGCTAAAAACAGTGCCTACTGAAAATGGCGAACTTGGTATAAGTGGCGCGGCTGGGAGGATTCGAACCTCCGACCGCCTGGTTCGTAGCCAGGTACTCTATCCAGCTGAGCTACAGCCGCGCATTCATACTTCCAGATTCAGCAATGTTCTCTTTCTTCTCCGAAAAGAAATGGCGGAGAGGGAGGGATTCGAACCCTCGATACGCGCAATGCGTATGGCTCCTTAGCAGGGAGCTGGTTTCAGCCACTCACCCACCTCTCCTTGAGAACGGGGCGTATACTACCATAATTTTTCTGATTTCATAGGGTTGACACGAGTTTTTTCGAACCGCGCTCCCATAGGTTCAGAAAAGCCGTTCGGGAGACACAAAAAAGCCGTTCGGGTTTCCCTCGAACGGCTTTTTGTCACTCTCAGCTGTTGCCGGGCTCCGGCTCTTCAGAGCCTTTCTCGCTCTGAATTCGCTGATAGATTTCTTCGCGGTGAACCGCCACTTCTTTGGGGGCGTTTACACCAATGCGAACCTGGTTCCCCTTCACCCCAAGGACGGTTACGGTGATTTCATCACCGACCATCAGGGTTTCGCCAACACGGCGGGTCAATATCAACATGTCCTTTACTCCCTTATCCAGAGCTACCTGTTCCGACAAATGTATACTGCTTACTTTTATAGTGGGATCACTTGCCAATCAAAAGCCGCACAATCACTTATACGTACTTATAAAAGCAAAAGCCTGCAAATGATGCCCTTTTTTCGGAAAACCAATGCGAACCGGCTTTTATGTTCGCGTATTTTCAGGCTTCCTCTACCCCGGGCTTGTCCAGTTCGAACGCACTATGCAGTGCCCGAACGGCCAGCTCAAGATATTTTTCGTCAATCACCACGGAGATTTTAATCTCAGACGTGGAGATCATCAGGATATTGATTCCTTCATTAGACAGTGCTGCAAACATTTTAGTTGCAACGCCGGCATGAGACCGCATACCCACACCCACAATACTGACCTTCGCAATCTTGCTGTCGCCGCTAACTTCACGGGCACCCAGTTCGTCGGACACCCGCTGCAGAATGGCCTGGCCACGCTTGAAGTCGTTGCGATGCACGGTGAAGGTGAAATCCGTGCGGTTATCCGCACCCACGTTCTGTACGATCATGTCGACTTCAATGTTGGCATCGCTGATCGGCTGAAGTATACGCAGGGCGCTGCCCGGGGTATCCGGCACACCGGCGATCGTCAGTTTGGCTTCATCACGGTTAAAGGCTATGCCGGAGACAACCGGTTGTTCCATGGCGTTTTCATCCTCAAGTGTAATCAGGGTACCTTCGCCTTCCTCAAAGCTGGAGAGCACCCTTAAAGGAACATTGTATTTGCCTGCAAATTCCACCGAGCGAATCTGAAGAATCTTGGAGCCCAGGCTGGCCATCTCAATCATTTCTTCAAACGTAATTCGCTCCAGCCGGCGCGCGCTGTCCACTACCCGTGGGTCAGTGGTATAGACACCGTCTACATCAGTGTAGATCTGACACTCGTCAGCCTTCAATGCCGCAGCGAGAGCAACAGCAGTAGTATCGGACCCGCCACGACCAAGGGTGGTAATGCTGCCGTTCTCGTCAATGCCCTGGAAACCGGCAACCACAACCACACGACCGGCGTTGAGGTCTTCCCGCATGCGCTGCTCGTCAATCTGCTTGATGCGCGCCTTGGTATGGCTGCTGTCGGTCAGAATTCGAACCTGGGCACCGGTATAAGAGCGCGCATCACAGCTGCGCTTTTGCAACGCCATGGACAACAGAGCAATGGTCACCTGCTCCCCGGTCGAGACCAGCACGTCCATTTCCCGGGGCGTGGGTTCTTCCATGATGTCGTTGGCCAGACCAATAAGACGGTTGGTTTCCCCACTCATGGCAGATACCACAACCACCACGTCATGACCTTCCTTGCGGAAGCGGCATACCTTTTCTGCAACCGCTTCAATCCGTTCTGTGGTGCCCACCGAAGTGCCACCGAATTTTTGAACCAAGAGCGCCATTTCTTTCCCGATACCAAACGTGGACAGACAGCGGGGCAGCGCCCCACCTCAGACGACCAAATGGGCGAGATTATATACACCTGCCCATTTTGGATACAGTTATCTATGCAATATTTTTCTCAACCCAGGCAGGAACACCTGCCAGGGCATCCGCCAGTTTTGATGGGTCGTTTCCGCCACCCTGGGCCATATCTGGACGACCGCCACCTTTACCGTCAACCTGAGCCGCCAGATGCTTCATCAAATCTCCGGCCTTGATCCTGCCAGTCACCGATTTGGTGACACCGGCCACCAGTGTCACTTTGCCGTCTTCAACACTGGCCAGCACCACAACACCCTCGCCCAGCTTGTTCTTGAGTTGGTCGGCGGTTTCCATCAGCGCTTTGCGATCCGCGCCTTCCATTTCAGAGGCCACCACTTTAAGGCCAGCCACATCCACGGCAGAACTGGCCAGATCGCTACCAGCAGAGCTTGCCAGCTTCGCCTGGAGAGCATTGATGTCTTTCTCCAGCTGTCGATTGCGATCCAGCGTCTGCTGAACTTTCTCGACCAGGGACTCACGCGAGCCTTTGACCAGCTTTGCAGCTTCCCGCAGGGTTTGCTCGGTTTCCTCAACCCATTCCAGAGCGCCAAACCCAGTGACGGCTTCGATACGGCGAACGCCCGATGAAATACCGCTCTCCGATGTAATACGGAACAGCCCGATGTCGCCGGTACGCGCCACATGGGTGCCACCGCACAGTTCCACGGAGTATGCGTCCGAGCCCATGCTCAGGACTCGGACGATATCGCCATACTTTTCACCGAACAGCGCCATGGCACCTTTGGCCTGGGCCTGTTCCATATCGGTGATTTCGGTCTCAACCGGGGTGTTACCCAATATTTGCTCATTAACCTGACGCTCGATTTCCCGCAACTGTTCCGGTGTTACCGCCTCAAAGTGGGAGAAGTCGAACCGCAGTTTGTCAGGATCTACCAGCGAGCCTTTCTGTGTAACGTGCTCGCCCAGCACATTACGGAGCGCGGCATGCATCAGGTGGGTTGCGGAGTGGTTTTTCTTGGTCCGCTCACGACGAGCGTGGTCGATGCGGGCATCCACTTCCAGACCCGGGAACAACTCGCCTTCAATCACGGTACCGATATGCAGGTGATTGCTGCCCTCTTTCTGGGTGTCGGTCACCTTGAAGCGGCCACCGCTCCAGGTCAGCAGGCCGGTATCGCCCACCTGACCGCCTGACTCCGCGTAAAACGGCGTGCGTTCCAGCACCAGAACCGCTTCATCGCCGGCTTGGGCCGTTTTCTCTTCACCACCCACTATCACGGTGCGAATGGTTTCGTGGCCGTCGATATGTTCGTAACCGGTAAACTCGGTAGACCCTTCAATGTTCAAACCGGCTGCATTGTAATCCATGCCGAATTTGCTCGCCGCGCGGGCACGCTCGCGCTGGCGCTCCATGGCTTTCTCGTAGCCATCGTAGTCCAGGGTCAGGCCACGCTCACGGGCAATGTCGTTGGTCAGGTCAACCGGGAAACCGTAGGTGTCGTACAGGGTAAAGATGGTTTCGCCCGGAATTTCGGAACTCTTGAGCGCCGCAATGTCCTGTTCAAGCAGGCGCAGGCCTTTGTCCAGAGTCTTGGCAAACTGTTCCTCTTCCTGCAGCAGCACCTTTTCAATCTGCTTGCGGCTGCTGACCAGTTGCGGGAAGGCACCGCCCATCAGCTCAACCAAAGCGCCAGTCAGCTTGTGGAAGAAAGGCTGCGTGGCACCCAGTTTGTTGCCATGACGCGCAGCCCGGCGAATGATACGGCGCAGTACGAAACCACGCCCTTCGTTGGACGGCATGACACCGTCAGAGATCAGGAAGGCACAGGAGCGGATGTGATCCGCCACTACGCGTAGCGACGCTTCTGTGGTTTCAACGCCGCCAAGGATGTCGGAGGCTGCATTGAGCAGGTCCTGCATCAGGTCAATTTCGTAGTTGCTGTGAACGCCCTGCAGCACCGCGGTGATGCGTTCCAGACCCATACCGGTATCCACCGAGGGCTTGGGCAGGGGCAGCATCTCACCGTCCGCCTGGCGGTTGTACTGCATGAACACCACGTTCCAGATTTCGATGTAGCGGTCACCGTCTTCTTCCGGGCTACCGGGAGGACCACCATCCACATCAGGACCGTGGTCGTAAAAGATTTCGGTACAGGGACCACAGGGACCGGTATCGCCCATTTGCCAGAAGTTGTCAGATGCGTATGGGGCGCCCTTGTTGTCGCCAATCCGCACGATTCGATCTGCCGGAACACCAACTTCCTGATTCCAGATATCAAAGGCTTCGTCGTCGGACGCGTAAACGGTGACCCACAGTTTTTCCTTTGGCAGCTTCAGCCAGTCGTCGCCAGTCAGGAAGGTCCAGGCAAAATTGATGGCTTCACGCTTGAAGTAGTCGCCAAAGCTGAAGTTACCCAACATTTCGAAAAAGGTATGGTGGCGCGCTGTATAGCCTACGTTCTCAAGGTCATTGTGTTTACCACCTGCACGCACGCACTTCTGCGTGGTTGTCGCCCGGCTGTAATCGCGGGCTTCGCGACCCAGGAACACGTCTTTGAACTGGTTCATTCCCGCGTTGGTAAACAACAAGGTCGGGTCGTCAGCCGGTACCAGTGAGCTGCTCGGCACAATGGTGTGGCCCTGCTGTTTGAAGTAATCGAGAAACGCCTGTCGCAACTCTGCGGTTTTCATAGCCCTTTGATACCCTTCTATAAACCCGTGCGGGTCCGCGTTTAAAGACACATACTTACATGCGCTTGCAAATCCGCTACTCTAGCACACGCCGAGAACAGGAAAAACGTGAAACATCACAGGAGAAGCCATGCCCCGCCGCTTTCATACCGCTGAGGAACTCCTTCCTCCCGCTGCATTCATCAAGCGACTGATGGCGGTGATTTACGATTCGTTGATCAGCATAGCGGTGCTACTGGTAACTACCTGGATGTACACCCTTGTAGCGGGTTGGGTCACCGGGTGGGACCAATATGAAGCCATGGCGGAAGCGGGGACTCTGAAGGCAGACCCACTGCTCACATTTGTGCTGTTCCTGGCGCTGTATCTGTTCTTTGGATACTTCTGGACCAAAAACGGCCAGACACTCGGCATGCAGGTGTGGCGTATTCGCATTGAAAACCTGGACGGCACGTCCGTGTCCTGGACACAGGCCCTGAAGCGATACGTGGCCGCGGCGGCTATCCTGTTCGTCGCGCTGCTGGGTGCCTATTACCTGAACGCAGCGACTCTCTTCGTGACTATCCCGGCGATCCTGGCGCTGTTCTACCCGATCAATGGGTTGTCGCTGACCGACCGTGCTTCTGGCAGTATCGTTGCCACTGTCCCCAAAGAGACTAAAAAGAAGTAGCTATCCGGCCCTTTTCATCAGTACCGCACCAACCACCGCATTAATCGCGATTGGCAGGACGATTGCCAGCACCGGGTTGAAGCCAAACACCAGGCTCATGGGGCCCAGCAGATCCTGCATGTACTTGAACAACAGCCCCACAATCAGGCCCGTAAAAACCCGGAACCCCATGGTAACGGACCGGAGCGGGCCGAAAACGAAAGAAATCGCGACCAGCACCATGACTGCGGTGCCCAGTGGCATAAGCACTTTTTTCCAGAACGCCAGCCAGTAGTTGGCGGCATTCAGGCCCTGCTCTCCCAGATAGCTCGCGTAGGTATAGAGACCGGAGATCGCAAGGTCCTCCGGCTTTACAATCAGCACACTGAGAACGCTGGGCGACAGGCCGGTTTCCCATCGCAGGGCCCGATGGGTTTCCTGGGTGGTTTTTTCATCGCTTAGCCTGGTAGTGGCCACGTTTTCCAACAGCCAGTGATCGCCCTGATAGATCCCTCTTTCAGCGAAACTGGCGGACACCAGCCAACGTTCCTCATCAAATCTGAACAGCGACACCCCGTGCAAGACGCCGTTGGGCTGAACCGCATTCAGATGCATGAACACATCACCCTCCCGGTGCCAAATGCCCGAGGCAGAAGCAATATTTTCACCCGCGCCCTGGGCCACGGTCTTCTGGCTTTGTGCCATCCGCTCAGCCGGTGGCGCGATGTACTCGCCAATCAGCACACCAAGAACCACCACCACCAAGGTCGGCTTCATGGCAGACCAGACAATCCGTTTGAGAGAAACGCCCGCGGCCCGGATAACCGTGAGCTCCGACGAACTCGCCATGGTGCCGAGGCCGACCAGGCACCCCATAAAGGCGCCAAGCGGGAGGTAGTCATAGATGCGCCGCGGCAATGTCATCAACACATAGAGCAACGCCTGGAGCGTCTGGTAATCGTTTTCCGCGTCGTCCAACTCGGCGATAAATGCGAAGATCAGGTCCAGGGAAAGCACCACCAGCATCACCAGGAACATGGCACCACCCACCGTGCTCATCACATAGCGATCGATCTTACGCATGTTGCCGAGCCTCCTTCAGCAGGCGCCGGCGGTAAAGCCAGGCAGGCCCGAACTGCAGCCATAACCCGAGGGCCAGAAACAGGGCATGCACCCATAGCAACCCGATCCATTCGGGCACCTTGCCGCCTTCAAGGGCATCACGGGCCACGATGAGCAAACCAAGGTAAGTGATATAGACCAGCATGGCCGGCAACAAGTGGAAGAATCGCCCCTGCCGGGGATTCACCCGGCTAAGGCGCACAGCCAGCAGGGTGACAATCGGCACGATGAGCGGCAGTGTGAACCGCCAGTGCAGCATGGCTCGGTGCTCCGGATCATCCGACGCCATCAAGGCGGAGGTCGCAAGCCCTTCCTCCAGCTCTTTCTCACCCGCACTGCCACTGCGGATCTTGAGCCCGTAGGCTTCGAACCCGGTGACGTCGTACGCCAGTTGCCCCGGCAAGCCTTCAAAACGGGCACCATCTTCGAGCACCAGGAAGCGGCTGCCGGTTTGCTCGTCAATAAACTGGGACCCTTCCCGGGCGGTAATGATGGTAAGCCCCTTGCCGTTTTCACTATGCTCGGCAATGAACACACCCTCAAGCCGACGCTTGTCTTCACTCAACGCTTCCGTGTAAGTCACACGTTCGCCAGACGACAACGACTGGAAGCGTCCCGGCGCCAACATCTCAAATTCCGTCGCCTGGCGTTGCTCGTTGAATATCCCCTCGACTTTCTTCATGCCCCAGGGAGACACATAGAGGCTCATGGCCCCCACCACCAACATCACCGGAATACTGCCAAGAAGTGTTTTCATCAACAGCTGCTTGTCGCTCACACCACAGGCAAACAGCACCGTCATTTCGCTTTCCAGGTACATGCGCCCGTACGCCAGCAGGATGCCAATGAAAAAGCCCAGGGGCAGGATCAGCTCCAGGAAACCGGGAAAACGGTAAGCCATAATCTGGAACAACACATCGCCCGCCAGCTCACCGGCAGCGGCTTCCGCCAGATACTTGATAAACCGGCCACTCATGAACACCAGCAACAGAATGCCGGATACGGCAAGCATGCTGATGATCACCTGGCGGGTAAGGTATCGGAAAACGATGCTCAAATCGGTCTCTCAGAGCCGGATGCGACCGGAGTCGATGGAAATCGGGATTCGCCGTATTCTAAGTAACCTTGGTGCCGAATGACAGAGCACAGGCGTTAACAACCTGTCAGTGCTTGATAATTTACCCCCAAACCCCAATGCTATAGGCATTCGGACATTCAAGCCCGAGGCCGGGCCTGTCCTCCATCAGAATAACCAACGGGAGTTGCTATGAATTTTACTCTGAGCAGTAAGCCCATTTCGGATACCAAAGCGGATTGCCTGGTTGTTGCCCTGCCGGAAAAAGGTGACTGGCCTGCCTCCACGACCCAAGCAAACGAAGCCCTGGGCGGACTGATCAAGACCCTGCAGAAGAACGGGGATGCTACCGGTAAAAATGCAACCACCCTGCTCGTTCCACTCGAAGGCCAGCCCTGGGCTCGCCTGCTGGTCGTTGGCACCGGCGCCGACAAGGATCGCTCCCCCGCCAACTACCGCAAGTCGCTGATCGCCATGGCCAGCCAGATCAAGGATGGCCCGTCCAAACACGTACTGGTCGGCCTGAGCGACACCCTTGTCACCGGTGACGACGCCACCAGTTCGGAAACGGCACGCCTGAACCTGATCGGCCGCACCCTGGAAGAGCAGTTCTACCGGTTCAGCGAATTCAAGAGCGAGAAACCATCACAACGCAAACTGACGAAGGTGACCGTTGCTGCCTCCTCCGCCGGAAAAGCCCTGAAGGACGCCTTCAATCTTGGCCTGGCAACCGGCCGCGGCATGAATTTCACCCGGGACTTGGGCAACACACCGCCGAATATCTGCCATCCCACCTGGCTGGCTGAGCAGGCTGAGAAACTGGCCAAAGACAACGACGTCATCAAGACCGACGTGCTGGACGAAAAGCAGATGCAAAAGCTGGGCATGCACAGCTTACTGTCCGTGTCTGCCGGCAGCGCCCAACCCGCCAAACTGATCGTAATGGAATACCGTGGCGGCAAGGCGAAAGACAAGCCTTACGTCCTCGTGGGCAAAGGCATTACCTTTGACACCGGCGGCATCAGCCTCAAGCCCGGCGAAGGCATGGATGAAATGAAGTACGACATGGGTGGCGCCGCCGCCGTGTTCGGCGCCATGAAAACCATTGCCGAGACCAAACCGAAAATCAACGTGGTTGCCGTAATCGCCGCCGCCGAGAACATGCCCAGCGGCACTGCGACACGCCCGGGTGACATTGTTACTTCCATGTCTGGCCAGACCATCGAAATCCTGAACACCGACGCAGAAGGCCGACTCGTACTGTGCGACGCCCTCACCTACGTCAAGAAATTCGACCCGGAAGTGGTCGTCGACATGGCCACACTGACTGGCGCCTGCATCATCGCCCTGGGCAGCCATGCCACCGGCCTGCTGAGCAACAACGACACCCTGGCCAACGAACTGCTGGCCGCTGGTGAACGCGCTGGTGACCGCGCCTGGCGCCTACCTCTGTGGGACGAATACCAGAGCCAGCTCGACAGCAACTTTGCTGACATGCAGAACATCGGTGGTCGCCCGGCCGGCACCATCACCGCTGCCTGCTTCCTGTCCCGGTTCACCAAGGACTACCCCTGGGCCCACCTGGACATTGCAGGTACTGCCTGGCTCTCCGGCAAAGCCAAAGGCTCGACTGGCCGCCCGGTACCCATGCTGGTCGACTACCTGATGTCACATGCAGGAAAGTAATCCAGGCTCACAGGATGAACGGAACCAGTCCTACTGGTTCCACATCCTCGCCCAGAACACCCCTGCGGCTCGCAATCTCCATACCGCCAAACTGGTGGACAAGGCGCGCCAGCAGAGAGACCGCGTGGGCGTCGTCTGTGACACCATGCAACAGGCTCAGGAACTGGACGACCTGCTCTGGAACTTCAGCCCCGAGGCTTTTATACCCCACAGCATCGTGCCGGACTCCGCCACGACCTGCACTGATCCCGTTGGGATATTGCTTTGCCAACCGGTCGCGGAAGACTGGGACACGGTGATCATCCTCTCATCCACCCTGCCTGCGGACGCAGACCGGTTTAAACGATTGGCGCTGATTGCCCATAACGACGAAACGGTGTTGAGTCAGGCACGATCGCATTTCAAGCAGTTACGGGCATTGGGAATTGAGCCTCGAGTGCATGACCAAAGGAAGCGGTGAGACGTAAAACAGGCTCACAATCAAACCCAGGCAAAACCATTGAACACAGCTGAGACAACTCGGACTCCATAAGGGTATGGGGGTAGTTTGAATTTCGGACAGCAAAAAGGTGTCTGAGCGCAGCGAGTTCTTTTTCTTTCCGAAATTCAAACTACCCCCATGCCCCTGCACCCCAAGGTTCGCCGCAACCCAAGTGAGCATGTATAATCAGACGCCTTGAATTTCCCTTGTGAATCAACCAAACGGTCACCAGCAGAAACCCATGGAAAAAACCTACCAGCCAGAAAACATCGAGCGCCAGTGGTACGAAAACTGGGAGTCCAAAGGGTACTTCCGCCCCCGTTCAGAAAAGGCGGAGGGGGGCGAAGGCGAATCCTTCAGCATCGCCATCCCACCGCCCAACGTCACCGGCAGCCTCCACATGGGCCATGCGTTCCAGCACACCATTATGGACACGCTCACCCGCTTCAAACGTATGCAGGGCCGCAATGCCCTTTGGCAGGTAGGCACCGACCACGCCGGTATCGCCACCCAGATGGTGGTTGAACGCAAGCTCGCGGCGGAAGAAGACAAAACCCGTCATGACCTTGGCCGGGAAGAATTCATCAAGCGCATCTGGGACTGGAAGGCACATTCCGGTGGCACTATCACCGGCCAAATCCGCCGTCTGGGTAACTCGGTGGACTGGGACCACGAACGTTTCACCATGGACGACGGTTTCTACAAAGCCGTGCAGGAAGTGTTCATCCGCCTGTACGACGAAGGCCTGGTCTACCGTGGCAAGCGCCTGGTCAACTGGGACCCGAAGCTGCATACAGCCATTTCCGACCTTGAGGTCGAGAACAAGGAAGAGAAAGGCTTTTTCTGGCACCTTCGCTACCCGCTGGCCGACGGCGAAAAGACGCAGGATGGCAAGAGCTATCTAGTGGTGGCGACCACTCGCCCGGAAACCATGCTTGGCGATACTGCCGTGGCCGTGCACCCGGACGATGAGCGCTACCAGCACCTGATTGGCAAATTCGTTGACCTCCCGCTGGTAGGCCGACGCATTCCCATTCTCGCCGACACCCACGCCGACCCTGAAAAAGGCAGTGGCTGCGTCAAGATCACCCCCGCCCACGACTTTAACGACTACGCCGTGGGCAAGCGCAACAACCTGGTAATGATCAACGTCATGACCCAGGACGCCTGCATCCGCGATGTAGCCGAAGTGGTTAACGCCGATGGCACTGAAAACACCGATGTGGACGGCAGCCTGCCGGCTGCGTACGCCGGCCTTACCCGCGAACAGGCCCGCAAGCAGATCGTGGCGGATATGGACGCCGAAGGCCTGGTACAGGAAGTGGAAGACCACGTGCTGAGCGTGCCCCGGGGCGACCGCTCCGGCCTGATCATCGAACCCATGCTGACCGACCAATGGTTTGCCGATGCCAAAACCCTGGCAAAGCCGGCGATCGAAGCGGTCGAAGACGGTCGTATCCAGTTCGTGCCCAAGCAGTACGAAAACATGTACTTCGCCTGGATGCGGGATATCCAGGACTGGTGCATCTCCCGCCAACTGTGGTGGGGCCACCGTATTCCCGCCTGGTACGACGCCGAGGGCAATATCTACGTCGGTCGTAGTGAAGAGGAAGTGCGCCAGAAACACAACCTTGCCGCCGACCTGCAGCTAAACCAGGACGACGACGTGCTCGACACCTGGTTCAGCTCCGCCCTGTGGACCTTCGGCACCCTGGGCTGGCCGGAAATCACCGAGCGGCTGAAAACCTTCCACCCCACCAACGTTCTCGTGACCGGTTTTGACATCATTTTCTTCTGGGTGGCCCGGATGATCATGATGACGATGCACTTCATGAAAAACGAGGACGGCACCCCACAGGTACCGTTCAAGACCGTGTATGTGACCGGCCTGATCCGCGACGAGCACGGCGACAAGATGTCCAAGTCCAAGGGCAACGTGATTGACCCACTGGACATGATCGACGGCATCGAGCTCGATGACCTGCTGGAGAAACGCACTGGCAACCTGATGCAGCCCAAACTGGCCGAGAAGATCGGGAAGCGCACCCGGAAGGAGTTCCCGGAAGGCATTACCGCTCATGGTACGGATGCCCTGCGCTTCACTCTCTCCGCTATGGCGACCACCGGCCGCGACATCAACTGGGACATGAAGCGCCTTGAAGGCTATCGTAACTTCTGCAACAAGCTGTGGAACGCTGCCCGTTACGTGCTGATGAACACCGAGGGCGAGGATTGCGGCGTCAACGGTGAGGCCGTGGAATTGTCGCTGGCAGACCGCTGGATCATCAGCGAGCTGCAAACCTGCGAGCAGGACGTGATCCGCCATCTTGACCAGTACCGGTTCGACCTGGCCGCGTACGCCCTGTATGAGTTCATCTGGAACGAATACTGCGACTGGTACCTGGAACTCTCCAAGCCGGCGTTGAACGACGACAACGCCAGTGCGGAAGCCAAACGTGGCACCCGCCGCACCCTGGTACGGGTGCTGGAAGCGGTCCTTCGCCTGGCGCACCCGATGATGCCGTTCATCACCGAAGAAATCTGGCAGCGCATCGCACCTCTGGCCGGTAAGAGTGGTGACAGCATTATGCTGCAACCCTTCCCCCAGCCAGATGCCAACAAGCAGGACTCTGCGGTTGCCGCCGATATTGAATGGCTGAAAGGCGTGATTGTCGCTGTTCGGAATATCCGCGGCGAGATGAACATCTCCCCGGCAAAAGCCATCCCGGTGCTTCTGCGTGGTAAAAACCCAGACGACAAACGCCGCTTGGACGAGAACCGACAGTTCCTATCATCACTGGCGCGCCTGGACAGCCTGGAATGGTTTACCGAAGGCGAAGCCCCCATGTCAGCCACCCAGTTGGTTGGCGAGATGGAAGTGCTGGTGCCCATGGCCGGTCTGATTGACAAGGATGCCGAACTCAAGCGACTGGACAAGGAATTGGAGCGACTGCAGAAAGAAGTTGGCCGACTGGAAGGAAAACTTGGCAACGAGAAATTCACTGCCAAGGCGCCCGCAGAGGTGGTAGAAAAAGAGAAGGAAAAGCTCAGCGATGCCCAGGGCAGCATGAGCCGGCTCAGCGAGCAACGGGCCGCCATCGAGGCCATGTAACCCATGGCCACGCCAGGGAATAATCAGGGGCTGTCCGGGAATGGCCGCATCGCCATTCTCGGAGCAGGCTCCATGGGCCAACTCTGGGCGGGCTACCTGCCCACCGGGACGGTAACGTTTATCTCTCGTCGCAAGGTTACCCCGGAAACAGGTAACCCCGCACTGACTTACACGTTCCGGCGGTTCGAAGGCCCGGAGGAAGTTGTCACAGTTCCCTACCTGCTCGCCACCGAGGCACCCCCCTCACTGTTGATGGTCACCACGAAGGCGGGCGATACGCTCGATGCCATTGAGTCCAACCTCCATTATGTTTCTCCGGACACCCCCATTGTCCTGTTCCAGAACGGCATGGGCTGCCAGCAAGCCGTCGCCGAGCGTTGGCCACAACGACCGATCCTGGCCGCCAGCACCACCGAAGGGGCGAACCGCCCAGCACCAGGCTGCACAGTCCACGCCGGCAAAGGCGAAACCTGGGTTGGCCCATTAACCAAGAGTGCGACGACGCATCTGACGCAGGTAGTAACGGCGCTTGGCACCAGCGGGTTGACGGTTCACGCAGAGCAAGACATTCAGAGGCGGCTGTGGGACAAACTGATCATCAATGCGGGTATCAATGCCTTTACGGCAATCCTCGACTGCCCGAACGGTGACATCCTCACGGACCCGTTCTACCGGGAACACATCGATGAGTTGTGCGACGAAATCTCGAAGGTGATGAAGGAGGATATCGGAAAAGCCCTGCCATCAATCACAATTCGCGAACGCATCGAAACGGTTGCCCGCAACACGGCGCGGAATACCTCATCCATGCGCAGCGACAGGCGGCGGGGCCGCCCTACCGAAATTGACTTTATCAATGGGTATATCGTCGGGCGCGGGCATGCGCTGGGCGTTGATGTTCCGACAAACCAGATGCTGACAAACCGTATTAAACAGCTATCGCCATAGATGTCAGGAGCATACCATTCAGATCCCGAATGTCAGACCCTGAACGCTTCCACGAGACGCTGCAGGGATGCAGTCAGTTGTGACATTTCCCGTGACGATGCCAGGGTTTCCTCGGCGTTATCTGCCGTTTTCTCACCCAGGACACTGATCTGTTCAACGTTGGTATTGACGTTCTTCGCCACGGCAGACTGCTCCTCGGCCGCCTGTGCGATCTGGTGGCTCATATCAACAATGGTCGAAATCCCCTGGGCAATCCGGTCCAGCGCTTCCGTCACTTCCGCCGATTTCTTCACCGTGGTTTCAGTCACGTCATGGCTGTTGGTCATGGCCGCAACGGCTTCCTTCACGCCGCTCTGCAACCGGGTGATCATACCCTCGATTTCTTCAGTCGATTTGTGGGTACGCTGTGACAGTGAACGTACTTCGTCTGCCACAACCGCAAAACCACGGCCCTGCTCACCGGCACGCGCAGCCTCGATGGCCGCATTCAATGCCAGGAGATTGGTCTGCTCCGCAATCGCCTTTATTTCGACCAGAACCTGGCTGATGTTATCGCTGTCGGCGTTTACCCGGTTGATGACATCAACCGCGCCGGAGATTTCGGTGGCAAGACGGTTGATGGTGGCGACGGTATCCGCAACCACTCCGCGACCTCTCTCGGTATCCTCTTCAGCCGCGCCAGCGCTATCAGACACGCGATGAGCACTCTCAGTGACCTCATTGACCGCTTCCACCATCTGGTTCATGGCTTCGTTGATCTGGCCAGACTCCTCCATCTGCCGCGCAACGGCCTCACTGTTCGCAGCCGCGGTATCGTTGACACGAGTGGCCTGCCGATCGACGTCCGATGTAGTGCTGCTCACTGAGCGGATCAATTCGGCAATCCGGTCCGTCATGTTGTTGAACTCGGTAGTCAGCTCACCCAATTCATCACGATTATCCAATTGGATGTGAGTCGTCATATCGCCCTCAGCCACGGACCTTGCTGCCGTGCTGAAACGATTAATAGCCGTGCGTACCGACATAAAGAAGCCGACGTAGAGGTAAACCACCACCAACAGGACAATTACCAATGCGGCAATAATCAACTGCCGTTGCTGCAGCTCGCCCTCCAGGCGTGAGTTCAGGTTTGCGCCAACGACGTCAAAAATTCCAGCCTTGAGCGCATCGTAATGGGCAAGCTGGTTTTCGATGGTGCGGTTGAAATCCCGCCAGGGTAACTCGAGGCGCATGGGCGTGATGATGCTGGCATCCAGCTCGTCACGCACAACCACCAGACTCTCGAGAATGCCCTCGACAGCATCACCTGTCGTTTTCTCCAGGGTCGGCGATGCATCCATCGATACGGTCAGTGCAGGCCCGAGCAGCGATGCGCGGTTGGTCAGTTCGTCATAGATTTCATTAAGAGCGTCACTGAGGTTGTAACCCACCTGCCCGTCGATGAGCGCAAAGGTCCCGAACGTCCTGGCCCTGCCAATGATGCTGCGGGCATCCGGCAGCGACTCACGCAAAAGCCCCAGAAGCAGCAGGTTTTCCCGGGATGCGTCCTGCCCCAGGCCGGAAATTTCAATGGTCGCGGACAAGAGCGCCCGCACTTTCTGGACGAACTCTTGATAATACTTGAACTGGGGGTCGATATTGCCCTGATAACTGTCAGTCGATTTGAGTGTTTGCCACTCTTCCACCAGCATCGCCACCTGCTGGGACCAGTTACCGGACTCATCAAAACGAGCCTCTGCGTTAACCAGTTCCTCAAGAATTCTATCAATCGTTTCTGACGACTCTGCGGACTGTGAGAGCAGTTCATTGTCATCCTTGATCTTGCCGGGGGCACGAAAATCCCGGTATGCCATGGACTCTGCCAGCAGCGTATCCACCTTTTCGAGCTGCTCCAATCCCTCCACGCCCCGGGTCATGGTATCAACCGACCGGTTCAGTTCACTGATAACCAACCAGGAAAGGGCAATAATGGGAAGCAGGAACAACACACTGATCAGGCTGAATTTGTAGAACATCGGCAGCCGATTCATCAGCGCTACTGCAGGCTTGATAAGCTGGTTCACGTGTACCCCCACAGAAAGCATCGAAAGGATGGAACTTTATTCTATTTGTTTATATTGTCGACTAAAGTACTACAAACTTGAGTGTTTTTCGGCGTAAAAATGTAATTTTTGTCAAAATGTCGTGATCAGCGCACACCGGCAATAACCAGCAGCGCAAGGATGCAGATCCAGACCAGCATGCTTCGGTTCAGCAAATCCCGGATGGCCTCCAGGCTGCGACCACCAAAGCCCGCCCATTCGTCCGGATGGATCTTTGAGAACCGTTCCGGGTCCAGTGCATAGCCCGTCAATGCCGCGCTCGCGGCGCCCATCAATAGCTGGTTGGTTCTGAGGCTAAAATCAAACAGTCTTCGTTTCCCTTCTTTCATCCAGCCGGCAAGATCACCTGCGACTCCAAACGTGAAGGACAGTAGTCGTGAGGGAAGCCAATTGAGTATCTCCGCCAGCGCGGCAAACCCTGGTCTCGCTGCCACCTGCGGCCAGTGATCCCTTAACGCGACAACTCCCCTCGCAAAGAAGGCAGCCGCAATACCGCCAACGGCATACCAGAAAGCGACCAGAAAAAAACGCTCGAAGACGCTGACCATCAGCGTTCGTGACAAAGCCAGATGCATCTCATCGGGCGACGTTGCCGCGCCCCGTTCCTCAGCCGGTAAAATATCCATAACGTGATGCCAAGCGGACTGCATGTCGCCCCTGGCCCAGGATTCACTGTAAACCTCCAGGCGCGCCCGCCAACCCGGCGCACCCATCAACAACACCATCAACAAAAACTCCAATGGATACGCGGCCATGCGCCAGCCAATGGTGTGCAGATAGTACTCCCCGGCAGCCAGAATCAGCGAGGGCACAAGAATAATAACCAGCCCCTTCCATAGGCCTGCCTCGTTACCAGACCTTTCAACACCTCCCCGGTTAAACGCGGAACGCCACAACGGCTCAGAAGACCAGGCGTTGGCCGCATCCAGCTTGCGTCTCACCAGGTAAGCGAGCAGAAACACCACCAATACCATCAGTTATCCGCTCCGTTGCCATGCCCTGTACCAAGCAGTTGCCGATATCGGGGCCAGTCAAAAGCCGGGCCTGGATCGGTTTTGCGACCGGGTGCGATATCGCTGTGCCCGGTGATCCTCTCTGGCGTGATGGCCGGCCACGATTTCATGATCAATGCTGACACGTCAGCAAGCACCTCATACTGAGCTGCGGTGTATGGAATGTCATCCACACCCTCCAGTTCAATGCCGATTGAATAATCGTTGCACTCTTCCAGGCCCTGAAAGCAGGACCGCCCGGCATGCCACGCGCGCTCCAACAAGCTGACGAACTGAAGGCATTCACCATCCCGGCGGATCAGCAGGTGTGACGAAACCTTCATATCGGCGATGGTCTCGAAATAGGGGTGCTCTGAGGGGGACAGTTGGTTGCAGAAAAACCGTTCGATGGCATCGCCTCCGAACTGCCCGGGAGGAAGGCTGATGTTATGAACAACCAACAGGGATATTGCCGCCCCTTCGGGGCGTTTGCCAAAATTTGGAGACGGGCACCAACGGGCGCCGGCTACCCGACCGGTCGTCCGTAATCCGGCGACAGCCGGTGGCGACAGGTCAATGGTGTTGCGCGAAGGGATGGTTTCAGACAATGTGGTTCCAACAGGCCGGGGCGAACAGACCGGACCACCGATGCGTTCGCCGTTGTTGCTTTGATGCCCCTGATTGAAGCACAAAGTCTCCGGTCTTGCTATACGATCAGTCCTTGCGGCTACTGCGAAGGTTGTCGATGATGGATTCCAGCGCCCGGTCGAATATCAGGCCGTCGTCCAACATGGAGATCTCATCCGCAGCGAGCGCCAGTGCGAGGTTTTCACGCTGATATTCCGCCACCTTGGCACCACTGCGATTAACGAAGATGTACTTGCCCGTCGCCTTGATAAACGCGGCCAGCTTGCAGCGTGTTTTGTTGCCATCACGGGTCAGCTCAACCCAGGAGCCAACACGAAGGCCATCAGCCCGTTCCAGCCATTGAAGCTCGACATTTGCCCCGGAGCTCTCGACCAATTCCTCTGCAGCCGGCTCTTCAGGGCTTGGCACGGGGCTAGCAGATACAGACGTGGTGGCGTCCGAGGGCTCGGAGGCGCCTGCCATTACGCGCTCAGTCGTTCGCTCCACTTTCTCTGGAGCTTTGGGCGCGGTATCCGACATATCCCTGGAGACCACAGACGGTTCCGCCTCCACCTTTTGGGTCGCAGCCTGAGGTTCAGGTTCGGGCGCCACAGCAGGGCGGGTTGTGGTGACAAGGCGCTGGAACACGTCCACGTGAGCCAGTTCAAGGTCTCTTATGGCGGCGTCGGTGGCAAACGGGTCCCACGAAATTTCCTGCAGGGCGTTTCTCAGACCGTCCACGATTCCCGGAATCGACCGCAGCAGCTCGCTGCGAGTGTTGTCGTTGATGGGCCTGGGATCAACACTCCATACGAGTTGCCGGGTAAGGTCACACGCCTCATCCCAGCGCTCACTGTCTTCACCCTCACGCAGCACGATCCACTGTAGATACTTTGCCCACGCCTCATTCAACAGTGTGACGACCGGAGGAGACAGATCCCGACCGGTAATCTGTTCGTTCAGCAGGTTCTCAGACGCTTTGGATGCCCGCTCCTGCTTGGCCCTGCCTTCCTCAGCATCACGCAGACGCTGCTCCACGAGCTCCCTGCGACGACGGTCCAAATCCATGAAATGGCCGAAATCGCTGAGCAACTCACTGAAAATATCGACGTTGTCGGTAAATTCGTTAAGCACGCGATCAACCACCGACTCGATCTTGTCTCGTAGCGGATCACGCTGGCCGGCCTTTTTCTCAGTCCAACCGATAGCAGACATGGCCAGTTCATTCAGCAGCTTCCGTACCGGATGTCCGCCCCGGTTAAAGAAATTGTTGTCGCTCAACGCCACCTTGAGTACGGGAATCTGAAGGCGCCCGATCACGGACTTCATCACCGGATGGAGCTGACGGTCTTCCAGGATAAAATCAAACAACATCGACACGAGATTGATAACGTCGCTGTCCACTTGGCCGACATCATGTTTCTTCCCGGTTTCCGACCGGAACACCTGCTGTAGTTGCTCTGACAGAGGCACAACCTCACCCTGCCCCCAATGGACTGACTGAGACTGGATTTCGTGAAGCCGTGTCATCAGTGTACGGGTATCGAGCGCGCCGGCGCTGGGCACACCACTGTTTTCTGTGCCGTACTCGCTCGAACTCTGCCCCTGGTGCAACAGAGCACTCAGTTCAGAAAACGTTGCCCGCACATCGTCGGACGGCGTCGTGAGCGGCCCCGACGCATCTGACTCCGAGCTCGCTGACAGCGTCCCAGCAGTCCGCCCCCCAGCCGGGGCGGATTTGCCAGACGCGCCCTGGCCACCGACCGGCGGGCGACGCATGTCGGGCAGCACCCCTTCGGCGATCAGGGTTTTGTTGGCATCCTTGTAGAAATCACCCAGAACCCCCACCAGTAAGCGGTCGAACAGTTTAAGCACCACCAGCTTGGCACGGATATCGATATCCAGATCGGAACAGGCTTCCGCAACCCCTCCGCAGATCACCTCCGGGCTCAGGGGCATCTGGCTATCTTCCAGACGCACCGAGGGCAGCAGGTGAGCAACCCGCACATTCAGCAGGCGTATAACCTCCGCGTGTTGGTTGCGCAGTTTGTTGATCAGGTTGTCGATGGCGACCTGCTGCTCCAGATCGGAATGGTCCAGCAACGCCAGCGAGTCCTGGTCCACCTCATCCAGGGTGCCACTGCCACCACCCGGCTTGAACGAGCCGATGTCATTGAACGCGCGGCTGACGTACTGCAGCACCGACACGGTCATGTTCTTGCGCCGCAGCCTCAACTCACGCATGGCGTCAAAGTACGCGGTCTGATCCTGGTTGGTTCCAGCCTTGTCCGCCAGCTCAAAAAGCGCGTCGTCCGCTTTGTCGAAAAAACCAGACAGTACAGACTTCAGTGACTGACCCGATACGTCACGCAGGCGCACCAGAGAGCCCGGCAGGGAAAACCTGTCAGGAAGCTTCTGGCCTTTGAGACTTACAACCTTGTTATCCTGCGCCATTCGGCTGCTCCGGGTGATAGCTGGAGAAATGTGTTATTGCACATCTTAGGCCTTACCCTCGTCACCTTGTGTCAGAATTTGTCACCTTTTGTGTCTAAGTGATGGTTGTCACAGTTTAGCACCCCCACCTTTCCACGTTTGGCGAATCTGGCTGTGGCCTATAGAATCACAACCGCACACCCAACGTGCCTCCAAACCGCCACTGAACAACCGGAAATTCTGCCATGATTCCAGCCGAACTGCTCCGCCAGTCCCGCATTGAAACCGTTGCACAAAGCCTGCGTGAAGACATTGGAGATGGCGACATTACTGCCATGCTGATTCCACAAGCGCGCATCAGTCGCGGACATGTCATTACCCGGGATGCCGCAACCATTGCCGGACGCGCATGGGTTGAGGAGGTGTTCCGGCAGGTGGACCCGGGGGTCACCCTGAGCTGGCAGGTGCAGGACGGAGACGAGGCAAGCCCCGGCCAATCGCTGTTTTCCATGGAAGGCCCGGCTCGCAGCCTGCTCACCGCCGAGCGCTCAGCCCTGAACTGGCTGCAGTTGCTGTCCGGCGTTGCCACCACATGTGCCGGCCATGCCCGCCGTGTCGCCCATACCGGTGTTCAGCTACTGGATACCCGCAAGACCTTGCCTGGCCTGCGACTGGCGCAGAAATACGCGGTCACCTGCGGTGGCTGCCATAACCATCGCATTGGTCTGTGGGATGCCTTCCTGATCAAGGAAAACCACATTGCCGCCTGTGGCTCCATTGCGGATGCCGTCAGAGAGGCCCGCCGACTTGCCCCTGGCCGGCCGGTGGAAGTGGAAACCGAAAATCTGGAAGAACTGGATCAGGCCCTGGCCGCAGGCGCGGACATCATCATGCTGGATGAATTCTCACTGGAGGATATGCGCCAGGCGGTTATTCACACGGCTGGCGCCGCAAAGCTGGAAGCGTCCGGCGGCGTCAACAGCGAGACACTGGTGCCGATTGCCGAGACCGGTGTCGACTATATCTCTATCGGAGCACTGACCAAGGATGTCAGGGCGGTGGATCTGTCCATGCGCCTGGACACTCACGACTGATTCGGCCGGAGGCCCGGTTCACACGCTCAGGGTTGATTATACGCTCAGGGCTAATTACACGCTCAGGGCTGTCCGGACAGCAGGCGGTCCATTTCTTCCAGCTTGCTAATCAGAGCGGCCCCGGACTCTTCCCTGCCCCGGAAGTGCTCTTCCGCCATCGGTGCCATACCTGACACCTGAGGCAGGGGCTGACCGCCCTCAATCAACACTTTCATGCGGCTGACAAAGACGAACTGCAGCCACTGGGTAAACTCCAGCGTGTCCACGGCAAATGGCTGGGCACTCTGCAGCGCCTCTGGCGATGGCGGCTCACTCTCCCACGCATCAATTCGCCGCAACTCAATCTCTATCTGAAGCAGGCTGTCCGCGACACGGGTGGTATGGTCGGACGAATTCGCCATAGATACGCTCACTCTCAATCTGCCAGGGGTTCCAGTTCAACGGTTTCGCCATGAAGCACTCGGTACAGGTCTTCATACTGCCGTGTCAGCGGATGTTTCGGTGCCATATGAATCAACGGTTGCCGGCTCTGGTGCGACTCCTTCATCTTCACCGAGCTGGACAACCTCACCGGCAATACGGGCAGGCCCTCGTCCATCAGCTCACGCACCAGCTTCTTTGGCAGGCTGGCGCGGGGCTGGAACTGGTTTGCGACAATACCTTCGACCACGAGGTCTTCGTTGTGGTCTTCCTGCAGCTCCTGAATCTCGTGAAGGATGCTGTAGAGAGCCTGACGGGAAAAATCATCGCAATCGAAAGGAATAAGGCATCGCTGCGCCGCAATCAATGCGGATCGAGTGTAGAAATTGAGCGCCGGCGCCGTATCAATGTAGATTTCGTCAAACGACTCACCGAGTTTCTTCAGCGCTTCTCTCAGCTTGTAAATCTTGTGCTTGGCTTCCAGTTTGCGCTCCAGAAAATCCAGTTCCGGGCTGGAAGGCATAACAAACAGGTTGTCGAAGGGAGAGGCGTGGACAAACTCGTCAGCGCGCCGATTAAACACGGTAAACGCCACCGTCTGCTCAAGGTAGTCGGCAATGGTATCCTTGAGCTCGCCCGCGGGCCTACCCAGCAGGTAGTGGGTGGAATTACCCTGGGGATCAAGATCGACAACCAGTGTTCGTTTGCCCCGGGCGGCGCTGATCGCGGCCAGGTTGCAGGTGATACTGGACTTGCCGACGCCACCTTTCTGGTTAAACACTACTCGTCTCATGCTGCTTCCTCTGACAGTTTCCCTGCGAATATAACGCCTTACCAGCCCAACACCGACTTAACGAACGGGATCGTCAGTCGTCGCTGGGCGCGTAATGAGTTTTCATCCAGGCGATCCAGAATGGCCAGCAGATCGGCCAGTTTCCGGGGTGCTCGCCTGAGTATGAATACGGCCACATCATCACTGAGGACAAGGCCGCGCTGCTCCGCCCTCGCCATCAGTATCCTCAGGCGATCATCGTCGCGATAGATGCCCAATTGAATGGTCAGGCCATGACTCAACCGGGACACCAGATCCTGCAACCCGAATGGCAACGACGCCGGCAGTTCCGACAGGCTGACGACCATCAGGTGCCCATGGTCATTCACCCGATTGTACAGATGGAAGATGGCCTCTTCCCAGTTTTCCTGGCCCGCAATGAGATCCAGGTCATCCAGGCAGATCACTGACTGTCCTTCCAGCCCTGAGAGCGAGTCGGGACCCAGAGGAAACAACTCCTCCATGCTGACACAAACCGCACTCTGTTGGTTTTGCTCCGCCAGATGACAGACCGCCTGCAACAGATGGCTTTTGCCAGTGTCTGCGTCGCCACAAACGGCGATGACGGGTACAACACCAACCTGCTCGCAGGCAGACTTAAGTCTTGCCGCGGCATCGGCATTCCGGCCACCATGAAAATTATCAAAACGGGCGTCGTCTCGAAGCTTGACCCCCAACACCAGCTGTGACGCACTCACTGCCTCTTTGCCCTCCATGCCCTCAGACTCCATACGCCGATATAGTGCGCACCGCTGAAAATGGCTGAGGCCGCCACCAGCAGAATGCCAACGTCCATAACCCACGGTTGCATCGGCAAATCCGCCAGCAGAATGATGATCGCGAGGGCGACCAGAATCTGGATCAGGGTGTTAAGTTTACCGGGCAGGCTCGGCTGCATTTCAAAGCGACCGACACCGTAATGAAACGCCAGCCCACCACACACGATCAGGAGATCCCGGCCCAGCACCAACCAGAACAGCCAGGCCGGGAGTACGCCAGTTATAGCCAGCATCAGATAGGTGGTGATCAGCAGTGCCTTGTCCGCCAATGGGTCGGCAATGGCGCCAAGCCGGGTTCGCCAGTTGTAGTGACGAGCCAGGAAACCATCAAAGGCATCCGTTGCGGATGCCAGAAAAAATATCACCAGGGCAAAACGATATTCCTTGGCCATAAGGGCTGCCGCAAAAGGAGCAATCAGCAAAATGCGCAAAAACGTCAGCGCATTTGGAATCCAGCGCCAGCGGTGCGTCATGACATGACTCCCCTAATACCGAACACCGCGATATTATTCCCCGTCTTCCGACTCGACGATGGAGGCAGGCTGCCAGCGGTAATGAAGCACCTGATAGAGTGACTCGAACGCCTGTTCTGACTCTTCCTCGTTTGCCAGTAGAGGCTGGTAAACGAACAGCGGGTTGGCGGAGGCCGCAGCGCTCTCCGTGCTCTGTTCCGCCAGTGCAATACCGCCTTGCGGGGCCTGCTGCACCGATTGGGCCTGCGCCTGACCACCGGGTTGACGCTCATCACCTGTGGGCATGCGTGAGACCTCGGCGTCTGAAAGCGGAACCAGCCGCGGATCCAGGGCAATGTACTGCTTCAGCTGCTCCATCTCCCCTGAAAAGGCAACCCTGAGCGTCAGTTGGTCCTTCCGCGCTCTGGTGGCACCCGCATCGACCACGGGCGACAGGTTTTTGAGAACCCCATTCACACGGGCGTAATCCTTCAGATTGCTGACTCCATGCACAACGATATCCACCTGTGGAGACTCGCCGACATCACTGCCCGCAACCGCATAACGATCGGCAAACATTTCCGCCCAGCGCCCGACCACGGCAGCAGCCAGAGCTTGCGGCGTGTCGGCGGTCACCGATTGCTCCGTACTATCCAGCCCCATACCGTCAAACACCCATCCGGCACGCCACTGTGATCCGGAACGGCTGACCCGTACCAGCGACATCAGGTCATGCTCCATATCCTCGGACGATCTGCGAACACTGGATGTAAACTGTCCCCATATGTCCGACAACAGTTCACGGTCGTCCCGGTATCTTGCGGGAGGAAGCCCCACCGGCAAACCCCGGTCAACCGCCGCGTCCTGAAAAACGCGACGCCACTGTTCGTCGGCGCCCGTCCCTGTACTGTCGCTTCCCTGATGAACCAAGGTACGGCGCCCGCCTTCTTCGACCGCGATCCAGGCCAGCGTCAGCGGCCGATTCGCGCCCCAGACCGGTGCATCCGCGGACGCCAGCGCACGGTTGACGCCGACCGCGCCGAAGCTCATCCGTAGCCTGTGATTTCCCGTATCGGAGCGTAAGAACTGGTAGGACTGAAGCAGCGATTCGGCGTTCGCCAGGAGTTCTTCAACGCCTTCGTTGCGCAGCACGTCGCGGGTGCCGGAAACGCGCACAAACACCCGGCTCAGGCCGTCCGCATAGCCCTGTTCAAGTTCCTGCGGCTGGGAGCCCGCGACGGGCACTTCCACCGAGTAAAGGCCGGTAACGGTAACAGCTGCCGCTGGCGCGGCCATCAGCGCCAATACTCCAAACAACCGGAGTGACTGACGGACTATCCGCACTGCCTGCATCGAGATTTTTCCTGAGTCTGGCATGAAACACCCTGCGATTCGTCTTAATGGCGCATAGGATACACCAAGCCCCCTGGTGTGAGTAGCTAACCGGGATTGCAGAAAGTCAATCCGGTGCCACACTGCCTTTAAGGGTGACAAACGGGGCAATTGCATTTGGAGCGCCGTTCCGCACCTGTTAAAATCCGCCGCCTGTCCCACTGTCCAAACGGTTAAACACACCATGAGCGAACAGAAGCCCTCCCTCACCTATCGTGATGCCGGCGTTGATATCGATGCTGGTAACGAACTCGTCGACCGCATCAAGAATACCGCGGCGCGCACACGTCGCCCGGAAGTCCTTGGCGGCCTCGGTGGCTTTGGCGCCATGGTGGCTATTCCCCCTGGCTACAATGAGCCGGTGCTGGTATCAGGCACCGACGGCGTCGGCACCAAGCTTCGACTTGCGATGCAACTCCAGAAGCACGACACCATTGGCATTGACCTTGTGGCCATGTGTGTCAACGACCTGGTGGTAGGCGGGGCCGAACCCCTGTTCTTCCTGGACTATTACGCTACCGGCAAGCTGAATGTCGACGTGGCCGCCCAGGTTGTCGACGGCATTGGCGCTGGCTGTGAACAGGCCGGCTGCTCCCTGGTGGGCGGCGAGACGGCGGAAATGCCGGGCATGTACGAAGGGGACGACTACGATCTGGCCGGTTTCTGTGTGGGTGTGGCAGAGCGCAGCGAGATCATTGATGGCAGCCGCGTGCAGGCTGGCGACGTTCTGCTCGCCCTGGGTTCTTCCGGCCCGCATTCCAATGGTTACTCCCTGATCCGCAAGATCCTGGAAGTCAGTAACGCTGACCTGAACCAGACGGTTGCCGACGTCACCCTCGCGGATGCCCTAATGGCGCCCACCCGCATTTATGTGAAAAACCTGCTCCAGCTCGTCCGCGAAGTGGACGTTCGTGCGCTGTCCCACATCACTGGCGGCGGCCTTCCGGAGAACATTCCCCGGGTTCTGCCTGATGGCATGGTTGCAGCCATCGATACGGACAGCTGGCAGCTACCCCCGGTGTTCCAATGGCTGAAGGATGCCGGCGGCGTTGCCAGCGAAGAAATGTACCGCACCTTCAACTGTGGCGTCGGTATGGTTGTATGCATCCCTGCAAACCAGCGCGAACTGGCCCTTGATACGCTGAACGCTCTGGGTGAAAAAGTCTGGCAGGTCGGCATCATTGAAGCCTCTGACGACGCCACGGCCTCTGCATCAGTACGTTATGCGCCAGGGCTGTTGTCGGCATGAAGGCAGATTCCGTAACCGCCCCACGCATCCTGGTCCTGGCTTCCGGCAGCGGCACCAACCTTCAGGCTCTCATCAACGCCAGCCGGGAGCGGGACTTTCCCGGCCAGATCGTTGCGGTAGGGTGCAACCGCCCTGGCGCCTTCGCTCTGGAGAGGGCAGCCCAGGCCAACATCGACACCTTCACCGTGGATCACACCCATTACGGTTCCCGCGAGGAGTTCGACGGCGCACTGATGGCGGAGATTCGCCGTCACAACCCGGACCTGATCATCCTGGCGGGCTTCATGCGCATCCTGACCACGGATTTCGTGCGGGCACTGCGTGGCACCATGCTGAACGTGCACCCTTCCCTTCTGCCCAAGTACACCGGGCTGAAGACCCATCAGCGTGCACTGGCCGCTGGCGAAACAACCCACGGCGTGTCCATTCATTTTGTCACCGAAGAACTGGATGGCGGGCCGGTGATTGCCCAGGCAGAAGTGAGCATATCCCCGGACGACACCCCGGAATCCCTGGCCGAGAAAGTCCAGGAGAAAGAACACGTGCTTTACCCGATCGTAGTGCGCTGGTTCTGTGAGGGGCGCATTCAACTGGGCACCGACTATGTAGTGTTCGACGGTCAGCCACTGAATCGACCGGTGGTACTTCCGGACGAGAACTCAGCAGCCTCGGCCTGAGTAAACTTATCGTCATCTCCGGAAGCAACCAGTCACGCTAGACTGTTCAGTGACAGATCTGCCATTGCAACCGGAGGAGTCGCATGCCCCTGAAATTCAGCCTCACAGCGTTGCCCGCCCTGTTAACCGGGGCGCTGCTTCTCGGAGCCTCGCTCGCACACGCCTCGGACGAGCAGGAGGACGTTACCCTCCAACCCATGAAGCTCAGCTACAACGCCTCCCTGGACAAGGGTATCTCCCTCAATGGTGATGCCCGCCGCATCCTGGAACAACGGGACGATGGCACCTGGCATTTCAGAACCGACGTGGATTCCTTTGTTGCAGACATTGACGAATCGCTGATCTTCCGCTGGGAAGACAATCAGGTGGTTCCCCTGCGTTACCGCTACAAGCTCTCCGGCCTCTTCATCCGGGACCGTGAGGAAGCGATCGATTTTGACTGGGAAAATAACGTGGTCAGTGGGCATCACGAAGGCGATAAGTTTTCGATGAAGCTGGAGAAAGGCGCCATGGACCCCATGGGCTATCAGCTGCAGCTAAGCCAGGACATCAAGGCCGGCAAGCGCGAGATGGAATACCGCGTCATCGACAAGGGCGACTACGACACCGACAAATTCGCCGTCGTTGACGAGGAAACCGTGCGCATCAACGGCGACGACATCCGCACACTTAAGGCCGAGAAAGTTCGCGACAGCGACAGCAAACGCGAATCCCTGATGTGGTTCGCGCCGGAGCGTGACTACCTGCTGATCCGCTTCCTCCAGGTGGAACCTGACGGCAGCGAGTACGAACTGACCATCAGCGACGCCAAGGTGGGCCGCTAGAGCGGTGAGTTACGGGCTGGCCGTCGCCCAGACAGCCTTCACTTCATCCGCGATGATTCGCAGCCCCTCCGCCACGCGCTCATCGTCCTGTGAGTAGGTCACCCGCAGGCATTCGTGGCGGTGCTTCCAGCCGTCTTCCGGCAAACCGGGGAAGAAGTAGTGCCCCGAGACCACCAGCACGCCCCGCGCTTTCAGCCGCTGATACAGCTCCAGACTGCTGATCGGCAGCCCCGGAAACCAGAGCCAGAGAAACATGGCGCCTTCGGGTTTATGGACGTACCAGCGACAGCTGTCCTCGCCCATGGCATCCCGGAACACCGCCACCGCCCGCTCCATTTTCGCCTTGTAGAACGGGCAGACCACATCCCGGCTGAGCGACAGAATCTCTCCTGAGCGCACCAGAGGCTCCGCCAGCATGGCGCCAAAGCTACCAGTGGCAAGGTTCATGATGGCATTGATGCCCGACAAGGCCTTGATCACCGGCTCCGCCGCAATAACGATGCCCGTACGCACGGCAGGCAGGCCAAACTTGGACAGGCTCAGGCACAGGATCACCTGGTCGTTCCAGTGGGGTTTCGCATCCACAAACAGCAGGCTTGGAAACGGTGTACCGTAGGCTCCATCCACAATCAGCGGGATGTCGTGCTGGCGGGCCATGGCTTCCAACCGGGCCAGCTCTTCGTCGGTGACCACATTTCCAGTGGGGTTCGTGGGCCGGGAAACGCAGATCGCGCCGGTTTCAGCCGTTACCTCAACCGCATCGAAATCCACCCGGTATTTGAACTCATGGGCGTCGGTGAATGAGATATCCGGCTGCACGGCGTGGAACAACCCGGGCTCAATACCGGCATCGGCATAGCCTATGTACTCTGGCGCCAGTGGCAACAGGACATGCTTGTGCACCCCATCACCATAGTTACCACCAAACATATTGAACAGCATGAAAAACGCGGCCTGACTGCCATTGGTCAGGGCAATATTTTCCGGCTTCAATCCCCAGCCATACTCACGATTCAGGAGCTCGGCCAAAGAGGCAATGAACTGCTTCTCACCCTGGGGCGGGTCATAAATACCAACCAGCCTGCGCGTATCACCATCACTTTGGGCCATGTCGGCCAGTATCTGCTGGACCCGAGCCTGGATCTTGGGAATATGGCCGGGATTGCCCCCACCCATCATGATCATGTCGTCGCCGGACGCCAGGGCGTTGCCAAGGTCATCCATCAGGGAGGTGATGCCCGCATCCGCGGTAAATTTCCGACCAAAGGAAGAGAGTTTCATGATGCTTTTCTGTACCGGATTAGAACGGATTGTCACCCAAGTGTAGGCCAGAGCCAGCAGCGCTGCCGGTCAGTCGCTCAGCGAGATGCCCAGGTTGCTCACACCGTCGTTGGCGGCATCGCCGTGGATGCGTTCAACAAACTGGCTGGTGGGCGTGCGCTGGCGTTTGAGGGCCAGGATCAGGTCGCGCTGGAATACCTTGTCTTCTTTCATCAGCGGGTGCTGGTCCAATAGCCTGACCAGCTCATCTTCTTCCAGATCTTCACCTTCAGAAAGCTCAACAAAGTTCATGACGGTCGCGGTGGCCATCTGGGAGGCGTCGGTTGCACGGTGCTTGCCCGGATTGAGCCGGTTCAGCAACGCCTGTTCCAGCAACTGGCAAAAATCAAAGGCGGGATAGACACCGTAAGCGTCATAGGCGCTCACATCTGGCGACAGCGATTCGAGTTTCGCCAGCAATTGGGGAATGGCCGCTTCGGAAACGTCCTTTTGCAGCATTTCCCAGCCAAGATCGAGCAAGTGGCGCATTTTCGCACCGGTTTTGAGCCCAACGGCGTCCGCAAACAGGGCGTAATTGGGGAAGGAGCGCTCAGCGAGGGCCATCAGGAAGGTAAATTCCCGCCAGCCCTGCAGTTGTGAGACAGCTTTCAGAAACTGATTGGCGTTCACTGTGGCTCTCTCCTGACGATGTCGCTTACCGGAATCGCCCCTGCGGCACTGCCACTCATGTTCGCGGCAGGGTCACGCCTGTTTGCCCCAGGTACTTTCCGCCCCGGTCTTTGTAGCTGGTGTCGCAGATTTCATCGGACTCAAAGAACAGCATCTGGGCGACGCCTTCGTTGGCGTAGATTTTGGCCGGCAAATTGGTGGTGTTGGAAAATTCCAGGGTGACCTGCCCTTCCCACTCGGGTTCCAGTGGTGTGACGTTGACGATGATGCCACACCGCGCGTAGGTGGATTTGCCCAGGCAGATGGTCAGCACACTGCGGGGGATACGGAAGTATTCCACGGTGCGCGCCAGGGCAAAGGAGTTGGGCGGGATGATGCAGACGTCGCCGGTGTAGTTGACGAAGCTGTTGTCGTCGAAGTTCTTCGGGTCCACGGTGGCGGAGTGGACGTTGGTGAAGATTTTGAATTCGTTGCTGCAACGGACATCGTAGCCGTAGCTGGATGTGCCGTAGGAGATTACGCGGCCTTTTTCGGTTTCGCGGACCTGATCGTATTCAAAGGGTTCGATCATGCCGTGATCCCGGGACATCCGGCGAATCCAGTGGTCGGATTTGATGCTCATGGGTGACGTCTCGTATCCATAAAAAAGAGAGGCGGTAGTTTACCTGTTCACTTAATGACTGTCGAAGGCTTGGGCTCTGAATTTGCTTCCTGGCTTCGGGGGCTGCCAGAACAGACGGGACCTTCCGAAACACGCCGTTGATACGTCCATGTAGGCTTGAGAAAAACATCCATGTTTTTCACAGTTTCGGAAGGCCCCGTCTGTTTTGGCGATCCAGCTTTCGTGGTGGTCTATAGCTCAGCCCACCTCTTGGTGTTGCGGGCTTTACTAGTGCTCAGTTACGGACACGCTGGAGATCGAACCGGTAAGATTTCGCTCTCGTGTGGACAACTCCGCACCTACCCGGCGGGCGATGTCCTTGTAGCGTCTTGCCACTTCCGAATCGGGTTCTGCCACCACAGAAGGGGTGCCGCCGTCGGTCTGTTCGCGGATGGTCAGGTGCAGCGGGAGTTGGCCCAACAGCGTGGTGTCGTATTCTTCGGCGATGCGTTCGCCGCCGCCGTGGCCGAAAAGGGGTTCTTCGTGGCCACAGTTGCTGCAGATGTGGACGCTCATGTTTTCCACCACGCCCAGCACGGATATGTCCACCTTGCGAAACATTTCGATGCCTTTTTTGCCGTCCAGCAGGGCGATGTCCTGGGGAGTGGTGACGATGACAGCACCGTTTACCGGGACTTTCTGGGCGATGGTGAGTTGGATATCACCCGTGCCCGGAGGCATGTCGAGGATGAGGTAGTCCAGTTCGTTCCACAGGGTCTGTTGCAGCAGTTGCATGACGGCGCCACTGACCATGGGGCCGCGCCAGACCATGGGGGTTTTATCGGTGACGACGAAGGCCATGGAGTTGGCCTGCAGGCCGTGAGCTTCCATGGGAACGAAGTACTTGTTTTCCCGGGTGTCGGGGCGTTTGCCTTCGGGGACGCCCAGCATCATGCCGATGCTGGGGCCGTAGATGTCCGCGTCGAGAATGCCGACACGGGCGCCTTCGGCTTGTAGCGCCAGGGCGAGGTTGACGGCGGTGGTGGATTTGCCCACGCCACCCTTGCCGGAGGCCACGGCAATGATGTTCTTGACGCCGGGAACGGACTGGATGTCTTTCTGGCCTTTGTGGGAGTGGATTTTCTGTCCCACGTGGACATCAACACTCTCAACGCCATCAACGTCGTCGAGGGCGTTGGTGAGCAGCTCTTTCAGGGCGCCGGCGATGCCTTTGGACGGGTATGGCAATTCGATCATCACGGTGACCTTGCCGCTGTCGTCCGCGGTCAGGGATTTCACCGCACCCAATTCATACAGGTCCTTGCCCAGGTAGGGGTCGCGGTACTGTTGTACGGCGGTTTCCAGTGCCTGCTGTGAAATCTGTGCCATCGGAATCTCCGGTCTAACGTCACGCGCATTTATTAGCGCGGAAACAGGTGTTTCGGGTGAAAATTATCTGCTCGGAAGGTATCATTTGTGCCCGTTTCTGGCCATAAGGGTTCTTTACCCGGAACAAGGCCGGTAAACGCGAACGCCCAACTCCTGACGAATGAAGGTTCGGACCACAACATGACGCAAGCGAGTTCAAAGCAACAGCGCGATATTCTGGTAACCAGCGCCCTGCCGTACGCCAATGGCCCCATCCACCTGGGCCATCTGCTGGAATACATTCAGACGGATATCTGGGTGCGCTATCAGAAAATGCGTGGCCAGAACTGCTACTACGTTTGCGCGGACGATGCTCACGGTACTGCTATTATGCTCCGTGCCGAACGGGAAGGCATCTCCTCCGAGAGCCTGATCGACCGTATCCGGGACGAGCACCAGCAGGATTTCGGCGGCTTCCACATCCGCTTTGACAACTATTACACCACTCATTCCGAGGAGAACCGCCAGTTCTCGGAATACATTTATCGCCAGTTGCAGGAAAACGGCCACATCGCCACCCGCAAGATTACCCAGGCGTTCGATCCTGAAAAGAACATGTTCCTGGCGGACCGGTTCATTAAGGGCACCTGCCCCAAGTGCAAGACCGAAGACCAGTACGGCGACAACTGCGAAGCCTGTGGCGCCACCTATACCCCGGCTGAGCTGATCAATCCCCGCTCGGCGGTCTCCGGTGCCACGCCGGTGGACAAGGAATCCGAGCACTACTTCTTCCGCCTGCCGGAATTTGCGGACTTCCTCGCGAACTGGACCCGCAGCGGTACGCTGCAACCCCAGGTGGCCAATAAACTGGCCGAGTGGCTGGATGCGGGTCTGCAGGAATGGGACATCAGCCGCGATGCGCCCTACTTCGGCTTCGAGATTCCGGATGCACCCGGCAAGTACTTCTACGTCTGGCTCGACGCGCCCATTGGTTACCTCGCCAGTTTCAAGAACCTGTGCAACCGGGAAGGCATTGATTTCGAGCATTTCTGGAAGGCGGATTCCACCGCCGAGGTGTACCACTTTATCGGCAAGGACATTATCAATTTCCACGCCCTGTTCTGGCCATCCATGCTGCACAGCGCCGGGTTCCGCACACCCAGTGCCGTCTGGGCCCATGGTTTCGTGACGGTAAATGGCAAGAAAATGTCCAAGTCCCGGGGCACGTTCATCATGGCCCGGACCTATCTGGACCATCTGAATCCGGAATACCTGCGCTACTACTTCGCCGCCAAACTCACCGGCAGCGTCGACGATATGGACCTGAACCTGGAAGACTTCGCCGCGCGGGTGAACTCGGACCTGGTGGGCAAGGTCGTCAACATTGCCAGTCGCAGCGCCGGGTTCATCACCAAGCGCTTTGATGGCCAGCTCGGTACCGTCACCGAACATGAAAAGCTGAAAGAGTTTATCGAGGCCGGCGATGAGATCGCGGACTTTTTCGAGGCCCGGGAGTTCGGCCGCGCCATGCGTAGAATCATGGAACTGGCTGACATCGCCAACCAGTACGTGAATGACGAGCAGCCCTGGGTCATTGCCAAGCAGGACGGCCAGGACGACAACCTGCAGGCCATCTGCACCAACGCCATCAACATGTTCCACCTGCTGATGACTTACCTGGCGCCGGTTCTGCCGGAAACCGCCAAGGCTTCCGAGGCGTTCCTGAATGCGCCGCTGGACTGGAACAAGCGCGAGCAACGGCTTGAGAATCACGGCATCAACAAGTTCAAGCCGCTGATGAACCGCGTGGATATGGCTCAGATCGAAAAAATGCTGGACGCGTCCAAGGAAGAAATGCCCGCAGCGACAGGACAGAAGGCCCCGGAAGCCAATCTCGAGCCGATTGCGGATGAAATAGAATTCGGGGATTTCGCGAAGGTGGATCTTCGGGTCGTCAGAATTGTCAAAGCCGAACACGTGGACGGCGCCGACAAGCTGCTTCGCCTTACCCTTGACGTTGGAGAGGGCGAGCGCAACGTTTTTGCCGGCATCAAATCGGCGTACAAACCTGAGGACCTCGAAGGACGCCTGACGGTGATGGTGGCCAACCTCAAGCCCCGAAAGATGAAATTCGGGATGTCAGAGGGCATGGTGCTGGCGGCCGGCCCCGGCGGAAAAGACATTTTCATCCTGTCACCGGATTCGGGCGCCACGCCCGGCATGCGGATTATGTAATGGCGCGCTCTGATGACTGAGTATCTGCTGATCCTGGTCAGCACCATACTGGTGAACAATTTTGTGCTGGTTCAGTTTCTTGGGCTGTGCCCGTTCATGGGCGTATCCGGGAAGCTGGAAACCGCCATGGGCATGTCATTGGCCACCACGTTTGTGCTGACCCTGGCCTCGGTGTGCAGCTACCTGGCGTATACCTACCTGCTGGAGCCGCTGGACCTGGCGTTCCTGAAAACCATCACGTTCATCCTGGTCATCGCCGTTGTGGTGCAGTTCACGGAGATGGTGGTGCGCAAGACCAGCCCCCTGCTCTATCGGGTATTGGGCATTTTCCTGCCGTTGATCACCACCAACTGTGCGGTTCTGGGTGTTGCCCTGCTCAACCTCAACAAGAACAATAACTTCGTGGAGTCTGTCCTGTACGGATTCGGCGCCGCCGCCGGCTTTTCGCTGGTGCTGGTGCTGTTTGCTGCCATGCGTGAACGCATCGCCGTGGCCGATGTTCCGGTTGCCTTCCGGGGCGCCGCCATTGGCATGGTCACCGCCGGGTTGATGTCTCTGGCTTTCCTGGGCTTTACTGGTCTGGTCAGCGTCTGACGGAGCGTTTGTATTATGTGGACGAGCATACTGATTGCCGTACTGGTTCTGCTCGCGCTGGCGGTTGTGTTCGGCGGCCTGCTGGGCTTTGCCGCAGAGCGCTTTCGGGTGGAAGGCAACCCGTTGGTGGACCAGATTGACTCCATGCTTCCCCAAACCCAGTGCGGCCAGTGTGGTTTTCCCGGCTGCCGTCCCTACGCCGAATCCATTGCCAACGGCGATGCCATCAACAAATGCCCTCCGGGCGGTGAAACCACCATCAAGGCACTGGCGGACCTGCTGGACGTGGAGCCACAACCGCTGGACGCGGAACACGGGGTGGAACAGGCCAAGCGCGTTGCGGTGATTCGCGAGGACGAGTGCATTGGTTGCACCAAGTGTATCCAGGCCTGCCCGGTGGACGCCATCCTCGGCGCCGCAAAACACATGCATACCGTAATCGAGAGCGAATGCACCGGCTGTGATCTGTGTGTGGAACCCTGCCCGGTGGACTGTATCGACATGATTACGGTAGAGCCCAACATTCGCTCCTGGACCTGGACACCGCCCAAATCCGGTGTGATTGCCACCGATCGTCAGGGGGCCAACGCCTGATGACACAGCTCTGGGACTTTTCCGGCGGCATCCATCCTGCCGAAAACAAACACCAGTCCACATCACGCCCGATCACTGGCGCCGGTCTGCCAGAAGTTCTGGTATTGCCGTTGCAGCAGCATATAGGCGAGCCGGCCGAAGCCTGTGTTGCAGTCGGCGATCGAGTTCTCAAAGGCCAGAAAGTTGCCGACGTGACCGGCGGCATGGGCGTACCCGTTCACGCGCCGACGTCCGGCACCATTGAATCCGTCAGCCTTCAGCCCGTTCCCCATCCCTCTGGAATGAGCGACTGGTGCATTACCCTCAAGCCCGACGGAAAAGATGAGTGGGCGCCTCTCAACCCGGTAACGAACTACCGGGATCTGGACCGGGAAACGGTGCTCGAACGAATCCGCGACGCCGGCATTTCCGGCATGGGAGGCGCCGGCTTCCCCACAAACATCAAGCTACGCCCACCGAGGGATCGGAAGGTAAACACGCTGATCCTGAATGGCGCGGAGTGTGAGCCCTACATCACGGCCGACGATATGTCGATGCGGGAGAACGCAGGCGAAATCATTGCCGGGTTGCGCATCATGGCGTGGATACTGCGCCCGGAGCGGGTTGTGATCGGCATTGAGGACAACAAGCCAGAGGCCATCTCAGCGCTCAGGAAAGCCGCGGAGGGCACCCAGACAGAGATCGCGGTCATCCCCACCAAATATCCCTCTGGCGGTGAAAAACAGCTGATACAGATCCTGACAGGCATGGAAGTGCCCAGTGGCGGGATTCCAGCGGATATTGGAGTGATGTGCCAGAACGTGGGCACAGCCATCGCCGTATCCGCCGCCATTCATCGGGGCGAGCCGTTGATTTCCCGTGTCACAACGGTCACTGGGTATGCAGTTACCGATCCCGGTAATTTCGAGGTCCTGATCGGCACACCTATCGACTACCTGCTCGCGCAGGCCGGGCAGGAAAACAGCAAGCTCCACCGCCTTGTTCTGGGTGGGCCGATGATGGGCTATACCCTGGAAACGCCAGCCGTACCGGTAGTCAAGACCACCAACTGCGTCATTGCCGCCACTGCCACGGAATTACCGGACCCGGCTCCGGAACAACCCTGTATTCGCTGCAGCATGTGCGCCGAAGCCTGCCCAATGGAGTTGCTGCCCCAGCAACTGTTCTGGTACTCCAAAGCCGGGGAGTTCGACAAAGCCGAGCACCTGAACCTGTTCGACTGCATCGAATGTGGTGCCTGTTCTTACGTCTGCCCCAGCTCCATTCCGCTGGTGCAGTATTACCGGGCGGCCAAAGGCGAGATACGGGTACAACAGGCTGAACAGCTGAAAGCGGATCGCGCCCGTGAACGTTTTGAAGCCCGTCAGGCGAGACTCGAACGGGAACAGCAGGAGAAAGAGCAGCGCCGCAAAGAACGAGCGAAGGCGGCTGCCGAAGCCCAGGCCAGGAAGCAGGCCGAGGCTGAAAAGGCGGAAGCAGAAGGCCAGCCCGCCGATGACCGTGCCGCCAAAGCCGCCCTGGTGCAGGAAGCCCTTGCCCGTAAAAAGGCCAAGGGCCAACAACAGGCCGAAACGAAAGCTGAGACATCTGAAACCAAAGCCGCCAGCGAACCGGCGCCCGATATTGACGCCCTGGAGAAGCAGCTTGCCCAGGCCACCGCAAAGCTGAACACCATGCAAAGCATGCTGGAGGATGCCAGGGCCGAGAATGCGGACAATGTCGAAAAACTCGAGAGAGCCGTCACCAAGAACCACGACCGGGTGAAGCGGGCGGAAGAAGCTCTGGCAGAGGCCCGGCAATCTGTGGCGGCCACCGATACCCAAACGACAGACTCATGATGAACAGGCTCCAACGCTAATGGCACTTGCGCAACAGTCCTCGCCCCACGCCCGTAACGCCCGCTCCACGTCACAGGTCATGCTGTGGGTGATTCTGGCGGCCCTGCCCGGCCTGCTGGTACTGACCCTGTTCTTTGGCTGGGGCAATCTGATCAACGTGGTCTGGTGCATCACGGTGGCACTCGCGGCCGAGGCTTCTATCCTCAAGCTTCGCAAGCGCCCGGTGGCTTTCTTCCTGAAAGACAACACTGCTGCGGTCACTGGCCTTTTGCTGGGCCTTTCCCTGCCACAGTTTGCGCCCTGGTGGGTGTCCGCGGTTGCCGTCATCGCCGCCATCGTCATGGCCAAGCAGCTCTATGGTGGTTTGGGCTCCAACCCGTTCAATCCTGCCATGGTGGGTTACGCTCTGGTGTTGATCTCGTTCCCCGTGGCCATGACCACGAATTGGGCGCAGCCCGGCCTCCTATGGGAGACCGCTCCGGGGTTTGGTGACACCCTGAGTATGATCGCCTCTGGCCAACAGACAGCGGTGGACGCCTTCACCATGGCCACGCCGCTGGATGAGTACAAACACAAGATTACCACCCACACCGCAGCGGAAGTGCTTGCTCACCCCACCTTCGGTGACGGTGTTGCCCGGGGCTGGGAATGGGTCAACGCCGCGTTCCTCGCCGGTGGTCTGGTTCTTGTCGGCCTGAAGATCATCACCTGGCACATTCCAGTCAGCATGCTGGCGGGCCTCGCACTTATGAGTCTTGCCTTTGGCAGCAACGCAGATCTGTATGCGCCGCTGTCCATGCACCTGCTGGCCGGTGGCACCATGTTGGGCGCGTTCTTCATTGCCACGGACCCGGTGTCCGCCGCGTCCAGTCATCAGGGCAAGCTTATCTACGGAGCGGGTATTGGTATCCTGATCTACCTGATCCGCACCTGGGGTGCCTACCCCGATGCCGTGGCCTTCAGCGTTCTGCTGATGAACTTCGCGGTGCCGTTTATCGACCATTACACGCCGCCCCGTACCTACGGGCATCATAAGCCCCGGCGCGGCATTCCCGGCAAGGGTCAGGGGTAAACCATGGCAGCACTCGCAAAGTCCATCCGTCGCAACGCCATTGGCCTGGGCCTGTTTGCCATCATTACCGGCGGCACCATCGCCATCACCCAGGTCATGACGGCCGAGCGCATACAGGAACAGGCCGCCAGGGCGGAAGCACAGGCGCTGTTTGAGATCATTCCGGAGAACCGGCATGACAATCATCTGCTGACCGACACGGTGCAGCTTCCGGCGGATAACGGGATGAATGCTAACGACCCCGTCACGGCCTGGGTGGCACGTCGCAATGGCCGCCCTACCGGATTGATCATGCCGGTAGTGGCCCCTGACGGTTATTCTGGCAACATTCACCTATTGGTGGGTCTGGATATGAAAGGCACGGTGCTGGGAGTTCGGGTGACCAGCCACCGGGAAACCCCTGGCCTGGGCGACCGCATTGAAACCAAGAAGTCAGACTGGATCCACTCGTTCACCGGCCGGTCCCTTGGCAACCCGGAACCAGAACGCTGGGCTGTCAGGAAGAATGGCGGGGCATTTGACCAGTTCACCGGTGCGACCATCACCCCGAAAGCCGTGGTTAATGCGGTGCAAAAAACACTCATCTATTTCCGAGAGCATCGCAGCGACATTCGCGACATCCTCGATGAACCCGCGTCACCCCGAAGCACGCCTCTGACGCCCGAGGAAATCGCTGGCCAGACACCAGAACGGGAGCATTCGTAGCATGGCGACCAAATCCAGCTCAGAGATCATCCGTGACGGGCTTTGGACCAATAACCCTGCCCTGGTTCAGGTGTTGGGGCTTTGCCCCCTTCTGGCGGTGACCAGTACCGTCGTTAACGCCATCGGCCTGGGCCTGGCAACGCTGATGGTGCTGATGGGCTCGAACCTGGCAGTGTCACTGATCCGCAACTTTGTTAGCGAGTCGGTGCGCCTGCCTGCCTTCGTGATGATCATCGCCTCTTTCGTCACCTGCGCTGAACTGTTGATGCAGGCCTATACCTATGAGCTCTACCAGATCCTGGGTATATTCATTCCGTTGATTGTGACCAACTGTGCCATTCTGGGCCGTGCGGACGCGTTTGCCTCCAAGAACCCACCCCTACCCGCCCTGCTGGACGGTGTCATGATGGGTATCGGTTTTCTGGTAGTGCTGATTGCACTCGGCGCCATGCGGGAACTCGTGGGACAGGGCACCCTGTTTACCGATATGGATCTCCTGCTGGGCCCCATGGCGGCAGACTGGAGAATCCGTCCGCTGGAGCAATACCCGGACGTGCTCTTCATGGTGCTGCCGCCAGGCGCCTTTGTGGGGCTGGGGCTGCTTATCGCGCTGAAGAATGGCATCGACAATCATCTCAAGGCCCGCCGTACGGCGGCGGAGCCCATCGTGGCCGGTAGCAAGCGAGTGCGGGTAACAGGCCATGTATCCTGAACATCCAATGACCATTACTTTCTCAGCCAGCGGATAACCCATGAACAAGGCAAAACGTACGGAAATCTTTACCCGTTTGCGGGAAGCCAATCCGACACCCACAACCGAGTTGAACTATACCAACCCGTTCGAACTTCTGATCGCGGTGATCCTCTCGGCCCAGGCCACAGACGTCGGTGTAAACAAGGCAACAGCAAAACTATACCCCGTAGCCAACACACCCGAAAAAATCCTCGCGCTGGGAGTGGATGGCCTGAAGGAATACATCAAGACCATCGGGCTGTTTAACAGCAAGGCCGAGAACGTGATCAAGACCTGTCGTGCGCTGATTGAAAAACACGGCGGGGAGGTTCCGGACAACCGGGAAGACCTGGAAGCCCTTCCGGGTGTGGGCCGCAAGACCGCCAACGTGGTTCTGAACACCGCGTTCGGGCAACCGGCAATGGCGGTGGATACCCACATCTTCCGGGTATCGAACAGAACGGGGATTGCGCCGGGCAAGAACGTGCTGGAAGTGGAGAAGCGCCTGATGCGGCTGGTGCCCAGGGAGTTCCTGCTGGATGCCCATCACTGGCTGATCCTTCATGGGCGCTACACCTGTACAGCCAGGAAGCCCAAATGCGGCGCCTGCATCATCGAAGATCTGTGCGAATTCAAGCAGAAACGAGATTACATGGACTGACACCGGCCCCGGACAACCGGAACCGGTGCCCTTACCAGGCGCTTACCGCTGGCCCAGCATCTTCTCTTTCAGATCTTCCTGGGCAGGCTCGTCTGACAACCAGATGCCGAACAGGGCCTTCTTGAACTCCAGGTCGCCAATGGTAGCGCGTTCCTTGCCATTCTTAAGAACGCGCACGCCTTCACCCGGCAGGTAAACAAGATCAAAAACGTCACCGTCCTTGATCTCTTCTGAAAACACATCCAGGAACGCATCCACATCGTCCTTGATCGCGGCCAGGTCTCCCCCTGTGGAATTTTCAAACCCTTCCATTGTGGCGGATTTCATTTTGTCGCTGGTGATCATCCCGGAAATGATGTGCAGGGTGATGGCCTGGGGCTCGTCGGCGTTGATAATGGCCTGACCATCGTCGATGGTCTCGGGCACATACAGACCACCGATATAAAGGTCCATGAACCACTTGGAACGGGTACCCGCACCATTGAGCTTGAGCTCGGTATCCATCGCCGAGTAGGTATCCGGCACGTCAACGCCCTCCACCGTCAGGGCGGCGGCTGGTGTTGTAAGGGCTGCTGTCAGCAGCAGTGATGCAAATCCTGTTGATAGGGCCTTCTTCATCGTCCTTTCCTTATTGATCGTTATTATTGAATGTCTGATTGCACCGGAGTTCGACACCCATATCCCCCTCCGGCCATCCAAGTTTAACAGGGAGCAAACGAACGCTTACGCCGGCTGGTTCTCATTTGGCAACGCAAAAAAAACCGGCCTGCAGACAGCGGGCCGGTTTTTGGTAGTACAGAAGCGATTACTTGAACAGCATGGTTCCCGACAGGCCTTCCTTCTCCAGGATTTCGCGAAGGCGACGTAGCGCCTCCACCTGGATCTGGCGAACCCGCTCACGAGTCAGACCAATCTCCTGGCCTACTTCCTCAAGCGTGCTGATGGGGTAACCCCTCAAGCCAAAGCGACGGGAGAGAACTTCCTGCTGCTTGTCGCTGAGCTGATCGATCCACTTTTCGACACAGGAGCACATGTTGTTGTCCTGCAGCAGGTCGGCGGGATCGGAGGCGCCTTCGTCGGCGACGGTATCCAGAAGGGATTTTTCGCCGCCGGTACCAATAGGCGTGTCCATGGACGCAACGCGCTCGTTCAGGCCCAGCATCCGCTTAACGTCTGCTACCGGCTTGTCGACCATCCGCGCAATTTCTTCCGCTGACGGCTCGTGGTCCAGCTTCTGGGTAAGCTCCCGTGCCGCGCGCAGGTACAGGTTGAGTTCCTTTACGACGTGGATGGGAAGGCGGATGGTGCGGGTCTGGTTCATGATGGCCCGCTCAATGGTCTGGCGGATCCACCAGGTCGCGTAGGTGGAGAAACGGAAGCCCCTCTCGGGGTCAAACTTCTCTACCGCACGGATAAGCCCAAGGTTACCCTCTTCTATCAGGTCCAACAGTGTCAGACCACGGTTCACGTAACGCCGGGCAATCTTGACCACCAGGCGTAGATTGCTCTCGATCATACGCTTGCGACCAGACTCCTCTCCTTTACGGGCGAGCCGTGCAAAGTACACTTCTTCTTCGGGTGTTAAAAGAGGAGAGAAACCGATTTCGTTGAGATAAAGCTGGGTGGCGTCCAGTTGTTTCTGGCTGGTGAAGTATCGACCCTGGGCCGGGATGTCTTCTTCTGTTTCAACGGCTTCCACTTCGGCCGTTTCTTTTTCTTCTACTTTGTCCTCTGCTAACAGCTGATCATCTGCGTCTTCAACATCTGATACACGATCAATGATGAGTTCTTCATGCTCTGCTGACATAACTCTTTGCCCCGCCTTTCAATGATCCTGGAAATTCGCTCACGTCTTTTTGTTATTGCGAGCGCCTGCTTTCTTCGTGTTCTTGTTCAGGACATTTATTGCTAGCTGTTGACGGTTGCCGGAACCGTCGTTTTTTTATTGTTTGTCTCGACTATTATCTTTCGTTGCCTCTGATTTTCGGTGCCGAACGCCAGGTTTTGTTCTGCCAATCCGTTTCATCGGGCCGGGAGGTAGTGGGCGGGGTCGACCGGGTTGCCATTTTTCCGGATTTCAAAATGCAACTTGGGCCTGTCCGTGCCGCTGTTTCCCAGTTCAGCGATGACCTGTCCGGCTTTAACGTCCTCCCCTTCCTGCACCAGAATCTTCCGGTTGTGAGCATAAGCACTCAAATAGTGCTCGTTGTGGTTCACTATGATCAAGTTGCCATAACCGAGCAACCCACTTCCAGCATAAACGACATTACCACTTGCCGCTGCCCTCACAGAGTCACCTGCTTTTCCAGCAATATCAATACCTTTATTGACTTTCCCGGATGTAGAATAACCTGCAATTACGGTGCCAACGTGGGGCCAGCGCCAGTTGACATTGGATACTGTCTGGCTTTGGCCCGTTAATGGTGACGACTTATCGGGCCGCCGCGAAACCGTCGGCTTTGGCTCCGGTTTGGGAGCAGGCTGTCGCGATGCGGTGCGGGTTGGTGGTCGCGAGACCGACGTTTTACTACTTCCGCCAGTCTGCGCTGTGGATGTTACATTTCCGCGAAGGTCCAGCCTGAGAACCTGCCCTGCCTTGATGTGGTAAGGCGGGCTTATACCATTGGCATTACCTAATTCCCGGTAGTCACGGCCGTACCGCCAGGCGATGCTATAGAGCGTTTCCCCGGATTTGACAACGTGGCGGCCCCAGTACACTGGCGGGTTGTAGAGGTCATCACGGTAGATTGCCTGCGTGTTGCAGCCAGTCAGCAGCATGGCGCCAAAAAGCACAAGCAGAAAGGTGTAGAGGCGCGTCCGTTTTTTTGAACACGGAGAGGCAGGGGCACCGGAGGGGAGCCGCGGGAAGACTGCCGTCGCAGCAATGATGGACCCACGCACTAATCTCAAAAGAATAAAAATACGCCCGTTATTAGTAATTCGTATAAAAAATTCGGCGGTTTATAAAGTGTTTTAAGTAACTTGCTAATTTATTGCACATTTTGGGCATGAAACCAAGTTACCCATCTGTTGCGTTTGTTACTGCCCGAAACAACCGTACGGATGAAAAAGTAACACTTAGTCTCGATACGCCCGTGAACGCCGTCACAACAGCGAGCAGAAAACCAGGCTAGCGGGCGGCGCCAGGCTGCTTTTTCCTGCCCACCCATTCCACCAGCAAAACCAGCAACAGACCGGCGAACGCACAGGTTATCGCCAGCAGTAATTGTGACTCGTCACCGGTCAACTCAGCATAGCCCATCGGACTGACGCTTGCTTCGTTCAGGGGCACCTGCTGGCCGGCACTGTTGGTGCGCCAGCTTAGTGTCTCTTTCCAGGGCCAGACCTTGTTCAGCGCCCCCACCATAAAGCCAGTCAACAACGCCAGCACAAGGTCATGGTAGCGATGGAACGCCCAGGTAATGAGCCGGGCAACCGACAGTAAACCGACCAGGCAACCAACAGCGAAAATCCCGAGGATGCCCAGATCCAGGGAACGTATGGCGTCCAGCACCGGGACGTACATACCCAGAATCACCAGGATAAAACTGCCGGAGATTCCTGGCAGGATCATGGCGCAAATGGCCAGGGCCCCGGCACCGAAGAACACCGGCATCGAGGGCGACAACGGGCTGCCAGACAAAGTCGTTACCCACCAGGCAAAAACGGTTCCCACCGAAAATGGCAACAGCAACAATGGCTCATAACGACGAACCTGACGGCCGACGTGCCACACTGACGCGACGATCAGGCCGAAGAAAAAACTCCAGATAAGGATCGGATAAGCTGCAAGGGCATGACTGATCACGGACGCGAGGGTGGCAATACTGCCCAGGATCCCCGCCAGCAGACACAGTAGGAAGGTGCCGTCACACGCCGCCCAGAATTGCCTCACCTGACCACGGATCAGATGCTGGAAGAAGGCTTGTGGAACGGCATTGATGGCTTCCAGCAACCGGAAGTAGATGCCGGTAATGAATGCAATGGTGCCACCCGACACGCCGGGGACGATATCAGCCGCCCCCATGGCCATGCCCCTCAGGAATACCGCAAAGGGATGATGGGAGTGAGGTACGTCGGCAGAAGACTCAGAGGGGCGTTCTGCGGTCACCGTACAACCCCACCCAACAGGGGCACAAAACGCACCGGTTCAATATCCCTGGTCTCGAAACGGTCGCCCTGGCGTACCATTTCCACCAACATCTGTGTGCCCTCGCCGATCGGCGCCACAATAACGCCTCCATCCGCCAGCTGATCTTTCAGTTCCGGCGGGATCTCACGGGGTGCCGCGGTGACGATGATGCCGTCAAACGGCCCCTGTTCTGGCCACCCCATACCTCCGTCTGCGTGCTTGAGCATCGTGTTACGGTAGCCAAGCTGTCGAAGCCGGTCACGGGCCCGGTCCTGGAGCGGTTTGATGCGCTCAACGCTGAAAACCTGATCCACCAACCCGGCAAGGATCGCGGTCTGGTAGCCCGACCCGGTTCCCAGTTCCAGCACTTTCCGGGGTTTGTGGTGCATCAGGGATTCTGTCATTCGCGCGACAATATAAGGCTGAGACAGGGTCTGACTGTAGCCAATGGGCAGCGCAGTATCTTCGTAGGCCCTATGGGAAAGCGCTTCATCAAGGAATATGTGACGCGGCACGTCCGCCATGGCCGTAAGCACCTGCTCATCGGCTATACCAGCCTCTCTGAGCCTTTGTATCAGTCGCATACGGGTTCGGCGGGACGTCATTCCAATACCGTCAATCGCTGCCACCATTAACGTCCCTCCCGTCCTGACAGCAACTCAACCCACTCTCGCAGTGGCGACAGTACCTCATGGCGCGTCATATCCACGTGGACGGGAGTGATCGAAACGTAATTCTCGCGCACTGCGTTGAAATCGGTCCCCGGTCCGGCGTCGCTGCCCTTGCCAGCGGCACCGATCCAGTAACGGGACTTGCCCCGGGGGCAGGTCATCGGCACCGCGCCTTCAGCCCGGTCGCGATGGCCAAGCCGGGTCACGCGGAAGCCGGCAATCTCTTCCCATGGCACATCGGGAACGTTCACATTGAGAATGCATCGAGGACCAAGAGTTAACGGCTGATCGCTTTCCAGCAACGCGCGAACAACCCTGGCCGCCGTTTCGTAGTGGAAACGGCCTTCGTTCACCAGCGATACCGCTATTGCTGGCAACCCCAGGTTTCTGCCCTCGGTGGCAGCGGCCACCGTACCCGAATAGATAATATCGTCGCCAAGGTTGGCGTGGGTATTGATGCCCGAGACCACTCGATCAAACGGCTCTTCAAACAGCCCGTTAACCGCAAGGTGAACGCAATCTGTCGGGGTCCCGTCCACGGACCGGAAGCCATTGGGATGGTCTTCCACCGTTAGCGGGCGGCTCAGCGTCAAGGCATTGCTGGCACCGCTATGGTCCCTATCCGGTGCCACAACTTCAAGATGGCCCAGCCCCTGGAGCCCGTCGTGTAGGGCCTGAAGACCAGGCGAATGAACGCCATCATCATTGGACAACAGAATTCGCACAATTTTCTCCAATAAACGTGGTTGCGTCCGTTATATCAAACACATCGTCCAGCAACGTTGTTGCGTATTGCCCCGGCGCAAGCCGGAACGACAACCGCAACTGGTCATTGCCGTCCCAATGCCACTCCAGACCTTCCGGTTTCAGGCTCAGCGGCCGACGCTCAGGCTTCATGCGGGTGGTTGAAAACACCGCTGCCAACTGCGGGTGCTCCGCAACCACGGAACGCTCGATTTCGCCCTGGACCGACACTGCCTCGGTGCCACCGTCGCCCCAGAGAGGACCTGTCACCATCAGGTTCTGATTTTCACACGCGCCAGGCTCTCCCTCCAGAGGTTCCAGCCAGGTGCCAGTCTCAACACGATGGGCGAGCACCTCGTTGAATAACCACGAACGTGCCGCCGAAAAGTACAATACGTTCTTACTGTCGCGACTGCCAGAGGTTGACCGCCCTCGCCCACGCTTTTTGACATTGCGACCACTCCGACGGTTCAGTGTTGTCGGGTCCATGGTCAGCGCCCTATCCAGATTGGCACCGCCATGGCCAAACCGTTGCGAACCGAAATAATTCGGGCATCCGAGGTCCCGCAACCGGGCCAGAGCCGCATCGATAGCAGATGTGTCGCCGACCACGTCCTTTAGCACCAGCTCAAACCGGTTGCCCTGATGATCGCCCCGCCTCAGTTTTCGAGCCTGGCGGTACTGAGCCAATACCGGCCAGTGTTCCTCCACCGCCTGGATGAACGCCCCATCGTCGTCTTCCTGTCCCGGCCGATAAAGGCTAAACCACTGACGCGTGACCGCATGACGGTCCTTCAGCCCGCAAAAACCCACGTCGAAATGCCGACAGCCGCAGATATTAGCAAGCTGCCGCGCCACGTAGTCGGTGTTGTCCCCGACTTTTTCCAGACGCAGGCACAGGTGCTCTCCCCCGCCGCCACTGTCATCGGGCATAGACAGATCTTCATCCACGAAAAAGTCGCCGGGGAGCGATTTGATACGCGCCGAAGCCACCCGAGAGCCCGAGGAGGTTGGCCAGTCGAGTCGCCAGCCGTTGGAAGCGTGCTGAGCATCCGTCATGATGAAACCGGCTCCAGCAGGCAAACCGCCTGGCACGCAATGCCCTCACCGCGGCCGGCAAAGCCCAGCTTTTCGGTGGTGGTCGCCTTGACGCTGACCCGGCTCGCCGGGATGGCAAGATCCTCAGCAATGGTCAACCGCATGGCCTCAATATGGGGCGCCATTTTCGGGGCCTGGGCAATAATGGTGGCATCCACGTTACCGACACCAAACCCTTCACCGGCAACACGCTCCATCACGCGGCGCAGCAAGTCCCGGCTGTCCGCTCCCGCCCACTCATCACTGGTATCGGGAAACAGATGACCGATGTCGCCCAGGGCCACGGCACCCAACAGGGCATCTGCAAGGGCGTGCAAAAGCACGTCCCCGTCGGAATGGGCCTTGAGGGCATGGGTGTGCGGAATGGTCACACCGCCAATAACGACTTGATTTCCCTCACAGAAAGCATGGACATCAAAGCCCTGCCCGATTCGCATAGTGCTGTTTCCTTTTCAATCAGTAACGATGCAGGCTTGCCGCTAGAGACGGCTGAGGATAAAACCGGCCAGTGCCAGATCAGCGGGTACCGTAATCTTTATATTATCCGGTCGCCCCTCAACGATACAGGGAACATTGCCTGCGTATTCCATGGCCGAGGCTTCATCGGTCACCGGGTAACCTGACGCAATGGCAGCTTTCAGAGCCATCCTCAAGGCGCCACAACGGAACATTTGAGGAGTCAGGGCGCGCCACAGATGACGACGGTCGATGGTTGTCTCCACCTGATTGCTGTCACTTGCCACAAGTTTGAGCGTATCGGCCACCGGCGTCGCCAGCAAGCCACCCACAGGGTGATCCTGAAGTTGGGTCAGCAATCGTTCGAGGTCATTGGGATGCAGGCAAGGCCGGGCGGCATCGTGTACCAGCACCCAATCGTCGTCATCCGCCCGAGAGGCCAGTGCCTCAAGCGCAGACAATACCGAATCCGCACGCTCAGCGCCCCCGGCACAGGACTCTATACGTGCGTTAGAACTGGCTGCAGTTTCCGGCCACCAGGGATCGTCCGCGCGAATAGCGACCACACAACCTGAAAAATCAGCATTGTCCAATAACCTGGAGAGAGTGATATCAAGGATATATTGATGGTCCAGCCTGAGATACTGCTTCGGGCAGTCTGCCTTCATTCGCTGGCCGGAACCGGCGGCGGGAACAATCAACCAATAGCGGGGTTTACTCATGGACGTGGTCAGCTTTGATCGGCCTGGCTTGCGGCTGGGTTACTGCTCGACCACCAGGAAGAAGGTTTCATCGTTGCGGATCAGCCCCAGGTTCATGCGGGCACGTTCTTCAACCGCACCTTTCTCGCCGCGGAGGTTACGAACTTCCGCATAGAGACGCTCATTGCGGGCTGAAAGCTCGGCGTTTTCCTCGCGCTGCTCGGCAATGGCGTTCTCCAGTCCCCATACCTGGGCAAAACTACCTTCCCCAACCCACAGGCGCACCTGCAGCAGGAGAATAAGAATAATCATGATGGACCAGAGTAACTTCATTGCGAATTCCGTTTACGATGCATCAACCGGACAGTAAGTATAGACCTTAGCGTAGTTTAGCAACAAGTTCTGCTAACCAGTTGTACAAAAAGGCCATCATGCCTCACATTTTGAGGATCACGATGGCCTTTCCGGATCGGTTACCTGTCAGCATCCCGCCGACAGGGTATCCTTCACAGGCGATTAGCCCTGGCCTTTGATCTCGCTCAGGCCACGATAGGGAGCCTTTCCATCCAACGCTTCCTCAATGCGAAGCAACTGGTTGTACTTGGCAACCCGGTCAGAGCGGCACAGGGAGCCGGTCTTGATCTGACCCGCACAGGTGGCCACGGCCAGATCGGCGATGGTGGTGTCTTCAGTTTCACCGGAACGGTGGGAAATCACCGCCGTGTAACCCGCATCCTGAGCCATCTTGATGGCGTCCAGAGTTTCGCTCAGGCTACCAATCTGGTTGAACTTGATCAGAATGGAGTTACCAATGCTCTTGTCGATACCCTGCTTGAGGATTTTGGTATTGGTCACGAACAGGTCGTCACCTACCAGCTGAACCTTGTCACCCAACTTCTCAGTCAGCACTTTCCAGCCGTCCCAGTCGCTCTCATCCATACCGTCTTCGATAGACACAATCGGATAACGCTCGCACAGGCCAGCGAGATAGTCGGCGAAACCGGCGGAATCAAAGGACTTGCCCTCACCGGAAAGCTGGTACTGACCATCCTTATAGAACTCGGAAGAGGCACAGTCCAGCGCCAGGGTCACATCAGTACCCAGCTTGTAGCCAGCCTTCTCCACCGCTTCCTGGATCACCGCCAGAGCGCCTTCGTTTGAAGGCAGATCCGGTGCAAAACCACCTTCGTCACCCACGGCGGTGTTAAGGCCTTTGCTGTTCAGCACTTTCTTCAGCGCGTGGAAAATTTCCGCACCAATGCGCAGCGCTTCGGCAAATGACTTCGCAGCCACCGGCTGGACCATGAATTCCTGGATATCAACGTTGTTGTCTGCGTGCTCGCCACCGTTGAGGATATTCATCATCGGCACCGGCATACTGTACTTGCCGGAGGTGCCGTTCAGGTCCGCAATGTGAGCATACAGCGGCTTGCCCAGTGAAGCGGCAGCGGCTTTGGCAGCGGCCAGGGAGACAGCCAGAATAGCGTTGGCGCCCAGGTTGGCTTTGTTCTCAGTGCCATCCAACTCAAGCATGATGTTGTCGAGAGCACGCTGATCAGCTGCGTCTTTACCAATCAGGGCATCGCGAATCTTGGCGTTTACCGCCTCAACAGCTTTCAGAACGCCCTTACCCAGATAGCGGCTCGTATCCTTGTCACGCAGCTCCAGAGCTTCGCGTGAACCCGTCGATGCACCAGAGGGGGCGCAAGCACTGCCGATGGTGCCGTCCTCAAGAATCACGTCCGCTTCAACCGTGGGGTTCCCGCGAGAATCCAGTACTTCACGGCCTTTAATGTTGGCAATCTTGGTCATTCTTCTCTGTCTCCAAGTTTGATTTCAAAATTGGGAGTAAGAGCGAGCGGGAACGGCCCTACGAAAAACGCTACAAGCACATCCCTGTGCGCTTGGGCTCCGCCATCCATGGCTCCGCACATTTTCGTAGGGCCGTTCCCGCTCACTCCCATAGTCCTTCTGGAACGCAAAAAAACCGCCAATCAGGCGGTATCAATAGGTTTGAAACTCTTCACAAGGTCATCAACGGCCTTCACCCGGGCAAGGAACGGCTCAAGCTGGCTCAGGCGGAGAGCACAGGGCCCGTCGCACTTGGCTTGATCCGGGTCGGGATGTGCCTCAAGGAACAGACCCGCAAGCCCCTGGGACATACCCGCCAGGGCCAGGTCGGTTACCTGGGCTCGGCGGCCACCGGCTGAATCCGCGCGACCACCGGGCATCTGCAAGGCGTGAGTGACGTCAAACATCACCGGCACATTCATGGACTTCATGATACCGAAGCCCAACATATCCACCACAAGGTTGTTGTACCCGAAGCTGGTGCCGCGCTCACACAGGATCACCTTGTCGTTACCGGCTTCCCCGCACTTCGCAATGATGTGCTTCATTTCCTGTGGCGCCAGGAACTGGGCCTTCTTGATGTTGATGACCGCTCCGGTTTCTGCCATGGCAACAACAAGATCCGTCTGTCGGCTCAGGAAAGCCGGCAATTGGATGATATCGCAAACTTCTGCGGCAGGTGCAGCCTGCTCAGGCTCGTGAACATCGGAAATGATAGGGACACCGAACTTGCTCTTGATGTCCGCCAGAATCTGCAGCCCCTTCTCAAGACCGGGGCCGCGGAAGGAATGCACGGACGAGCGGTTGGCCTTGTCGAATGACGCTTTGAATACGTAGGGAATCCCGAGCTTGCTGGTGGCCTCGACGTACGCCTCGGCCACTTCCATCGCCATTTCGGCAGATTCCAGCACGTTCATGCCACCGAACAACACGAACGGCTTATCGTTGGCAACCTCGATTCCCGAGACGTTCACCGTACTCTGCGCCATGATCAGGATTCCTTTTTACGGGCCAGGGCTGCCTCAACAAAACCCTTGAACAGCGGATGGCCGTCCCGCGGCGTGGAGGTAAATTCCGGGTGGAACTGGCAAGCCACAAACCAGGGGTGATCAGGCACTTCCACAACCTCAACCAGTTTGCCGTCGGTGGAGCGACCGGAAATTCTCAGGCCGGCGCCTTCCAGCTGTGGCAGGAAATGATTGTTCACTTCGAAACGATGACGGTGGCGCTCACGGATGGTCTTACGACCGTAACAGTTGGCGATGGTGGAACCTTCAGCGACCACGCAGTCCTGAGCGCCCAGGCGCATGGTGCCGCCCAGATCAGACTCTTCGGTGCGCTCCTCTTTCTCGCCGCTGGCATCCAGCCACTCCGTGATCAGCCCCACAACCGGCTCCGGGGTGTGTTCGCGGAATTCGGTGCTGTGGGCATCTTTCAGGCCCGCCACGTTGCGGGCGTATTCAATAACGGCCACCTGCATACCCAGGCAGATACCCAGGTACGGAACCTTGTTTTCGCGGGCGTACTGCACCGTGCGGATCTTGCCTTCGACACCGCGTTCACCAAAGCCACCTGGAACCAGAATGGCATCGGCACTGGCCAGCGCACCGGTACCATCGCGCTCGATGTCTTCGGAGTCAATGTAGTTCATACGGACTTTGGTGCGGGTCTTGATACCGGCATGCAGGAGCGACTCGATCAACGATTTGTAGGCGTCCAGCAACTCCATGTACTTGCCGACCATGGCGATAGTAACTTCACCTTCCGGATTCATCAGGGACTCAACGACCGCATCCCATTCGCCCAGGTTGGCCGGGCTGGCATCCAGACTGAAACGCTCAATAACCAGCTGGTCCAGACCAAATTCGTGCAGCATGCGCGGAATGGCGTAGATGGACTTGGCATCCTGCAACGGAATGACCGCCCGCTCTTCCACGTTGGTGAACAGTGCGATCTTGCGACGGGAACTGGCGTCCACTTCGTGCTCCGAACGACACAGCAGAATATCCGGCTGCAGGCCGATGGAACGCATTTCCTTTACCGAGTGCTGGGTAGGTTTGGTCTTGATCTCACCGGCCGTGGCGATGTAGGGAACCAGGGTCAGGTGCATGAACAACGCACGCTGCGAGCCAACTTCCACCTTCAACTGGCGGCAGGCCTCAAGGAATGGCAGCGATTCAATATCGCCCACCGTGCCGCCGATTTCGATCAGTGCCACATCGGCGCCGGAAGCGCCTTCAACCACACGACGCTTGATCTCGTCCGTGATGTGGGGAATCACCTGAACCGTACCACCGAGGTAATCACCCCGGCGCTCCTTACGAATCACTTCCTCGTAGACGCGACCGGTGGTGAAATTGTTCCGGCGTGACATCGGCGTGCGAATAAATCGCTCGTAGTGCCCCAGGTCCAGATCGGTTTCCGCGCCATCTTCGGTGACAAAAACTTCACCGTGCTGGAACGGACTCATGGTGCCGGGGTCCACGTTGATGTACGGGTCCAGCTTGAGAATAGTGACCTTCAGGCCGCGTGCCTCTAGGATCGCAGCCAGAGAGGCCGATGCGATACCTTTCCCCAAGGAGGACACGACACCGCCGGTGACGAAAATATAACGCGTCATGCAGATTCCGTGATTTGTCTGGTTCGGTGAAGGAGGGAGATTGTCATCTCAAGATGGGACGCCAGACTACCAGAAAGGCGCCACCTTCTCAATTACATTCCCGCTCCACAACAATCCGCCAGCCACTGGCCGGGGCCTCTCCACAGTATTTGCCGGAAACCCACAAGTCGCCAGCTCCGACCACTTCTTCATGGCCGTCCACCACCTCAAGAAGCAGCGGTAGCCGGGCTCTTTCCCAGGGTGGAACATTTTTTTCCTGAAGCCAGTTCTTCAATAATTTCGACGGGCCGCCAGGGGCTGGGCGGATGCGTTCGCCCCCTGCCCTCGTAGATACCCTTATTTCCGGCGCCGGTGTTTTAGGCTTACCTGACGCCGCCAGCGTCAATCGCCATCCACCCCACGATAGCGCCTGATCCGGAACCAGGGCAGGCTTTCCGGCAGGCAATTTCGTGAACTCGGGAACCAGGTACAGGCACCCCCGAAAACGTCGAATCACGAACCCCGTTCCCCGAAGCTCCGGCTCCCTGTCCGCCGGCGAGCTCAGAAAATCTTCCAGAACCTGCGGCCAGTCTGCAATGGCGGGGGGCTGATAACGAAAATACCTTGCCCACCAGCGCAGCAGGTTTTTCTGCTCCGCCAGAGACAGTGCACCGAGCGCACTCAAACAAAGCTCACCAGAAGGCCCGGCACATTGTTTAAAGTGGATTTCCGCCAGCTTTGCAGCCAACTCGTCCCCCTCTCGACACGAATGGGCGGTATGCCCCATACGACTGATCAGCGACGGCCAGCGTGACTTGAGGAGAGGAAAAATCGACGTACGGAGAAAGTTGCGATCAAAGCGCTCATCGATATTACTGGGATCTTCCATCCACTCGATACCGTGCTGAACTGCCCATCCGTGAAGCTCTGCGCGACTGAAATCAAGCAGTGGTCGATACAGCCGACCAGCACCCAGAGGGCGTGTCACCGGCATACCACCCAGCCCCGCCATGCCAGTCCCGCGCAACAACCGAAACAGCACTGTTTCAGCCTGATCATCACCATGATGGGCCATCAACAGTAACTCTCCCGGCGCCAGAACCTCCTCAAACACCTGGTAACGCGCATTCCGGGCGGCTTCCTCAACACCGCCGCCGCTAGCGCCAATATCCGAAGATTCGCGACCGCTGACGGTGACACGGTGACTGTCGAGTGGCACACCAAGCTGCCGGCAAATCGATCGACAGAAACGCTCGGTTTGATCGGCGTTAGGCTGCAACTGATGGTTGATATGAACCGCAGAAATCTGGCCGCTATGGGCGTACAGCCAGGTGGCAACATGAAGAAGCAGAACGGAGTCCATGCCACCGCTGAGGGCAATGCGAAGGCGTGAATGATCAGGCAGGTGCCTGACCGGAGTACATAGCGCCTCCGGCCAGTCTCTTCCGGAGCCGGGGTTACCGCCCGGTGTCATATCGGGTCAACCGCTCGTAGCGGCGGGACACCAGTTCGTCGGCCGGCAGGCGACTGAGTTCGGCAATGCCCTTACTCAGGGTCTCACGCAGGGATTCTGCCATTTCTTCCGGGCTGCGATGCGCCCCGCCCAGCGGTTCTGTAATAACGTTGTCCGCCAGCCCAAGATCCTTCAGTCGGTCGGCGGTCACGCCCATCGCTTCTGCCGCCTGGGAAGCGTATTCCGCACTCTTCCACAGGATTGACGCACAGCCTTCGGGTGAAATGACTGCATAGGTGGAATACTGAAGCATATTCAACTGATCGCACACGCCGATGGCCAAAGCACCGCCAGAGCCACCCTCGCCTACCACCGTGGAAATAATCGGCGTCTTCAGGCGGGACATGACGGCAAGGTTGAAGGCGATCGCTTCACTCTGGCCACGCTCTTCGGCTCCGATACCTGGATAGGCACCCGGGGTATCAATAAAGGTCAGGATCGGCATGCGAAAACGCTCAGCCATCTCCATCAGCCGCAAAGCCTTACGGTACCCTTCCGGGCGCGGCATACCGAAATTCCGCTTTACCTTGTCGCGTACTTCCCGGCCTTTCTGGTGACCAATCACCATGACTGGCTTGCCATCCAGGCGGGCAGTGCCACCGACGATGGCCTGATCATCCGCATAACGACGGTCACCGTGCAACTCGTCGAAGTCGTCAAAGATCATGTCAACGTAGTCGAGGGTATAGGGCCGGCGGGGATGACGAGCCAGGCGGGCCACGTCCCAGGGCTTCAGGTTCGAGAAGATGCTTTCAGTCAGGCTGACACTCTTCTTGCGCAGCCGGCTGATCTCATCGGTGATGTTGATATCGGTATCATTTCCCACCATGCGAAGCTCTTCAATCTTGGCTTCAAGGTCGGCAATCGGTTGTTCGAAATCCAGATAATTAGGGTTCATGATGTTCCATCATTTGCTTGCAAGGCGAGAATGTAAGTCGCCAAACCAGAATTTTGGACAAAGATAGCAGCGCCTGAGCATTGGCTAAAGCGGACCTTCGTATGAGTCCGCTTTCTGACAAAAACGTAATTATTCAACGTGTCCGCCATACCCGGGATGAACCTTGCCGGATAGTATCAATCATAGACCAGTTCTACCGACTGGTCGCCTACGAGGTATTTCAACTCCAATAACAGGTCGTCATCGGGCTGTACGCGCCACGATTCACCCAGTTCGATACGGGTACTGGCATTATCGCTACTGTATTCAATCCATACCGGGCTGCCCTCACAACGGAAGGGCCTGAGCGTGGAGTCCAGTTTATCCAGCAGGCCGTTCTGAAGCTGATCCGCGTGAATAGCGAGCTTGAGACCACGACTGAACTGTTGCCGGGCCGTACCAACGTCCATCACCGAGCTGACGCGCATCTTCATCTGGCCAGAATAATCATCATGGCTGACCTGGCCTTCCACCACAATGACCTGGTCGGACTGAAGCAACTCCCGATTCTCGAAAAAAGCCTCTGAAAACAAAGTGGCCTCAATGCGGGCACTGCGATCATCCAGGGTGATAAACGCCATGGTCGACCCTGTACGGGTCTTCATGGAACGTTGCGCAACGACAAGGCCGGCAACACGCTGGGGCTGGCGAGCCGGTTTGAGATCAGCAATGGATGAGCGCACGAACCGCCGCACTTCTTTCTCATATTCATCGAACGGATGGCCCGTCAGGTAAAGGCCCAAGGTGTCTTTTTCCCCCTTGAGGCGCTCTTTCTTGGGCCATTCCCGCACATTCGCCACGTCGGAATAAGGATCGCCATCTTCCCCGCCCATCAGCATGTCGCCAAACATGTCGGTCATGCCCACGGACTCGTTGCGGGATTGCTGGCCGGCCTGCTGAATGGCCTTATCTATGCTAGCCATCAACTGGGCGCGCCCTGCCCCCAGCTTATCCATGGCACCGGAGCGGATCAGGGCCTCCATGGCCCTCTTGTTTACTTTTTTCAGATCCACCCGGCGGCAGAAATCGAAAATATCCTGGTAGGGCTCGCCGTCGGCGCGGCCGGCCTGAATACTGCCAATCGGTCCCTCACCAAGCCCCTTGATGGCGCCGAGACCGTACACAATGGCGCCGTCATCGTTGACGGTAAAGGTGTATTCAGAGCGGCTGACGTCGGGCACCAGCAGCTCCAACCCCATGCTGCGGCACTCCTCCACCAGCGTGACCACCTTGTCGGTGTTCTGCATATCCGCCGTGAGTACCGCGGCCATAAACTCAGCGGGATAATGAGCCTTCAGCCACAGGGTCTGGTAGGAAACCAGCGCGTAGGCCGCCGAGTGGGATTTGTTGAAGCCATAGCCGGCAAACTTTTCAACCAGGTCGAAAATGTTCTCCGCCAGGGTTTTGTTGATGTCATTGTTTTCACAGCCGTCGAGAAAGAACTGCTTCTGCTTGGCCATTTCCTCGGGCTTTTTCTTACCCATGGCCCGGCGCAGCATGTCGGCGTTCCCAAGACTGTAGCCGGCCATCACCTGGGCAATCTGCATAACCTGTTCCTGATACAGGATAACGCCATAGGTGGGCTCGAGAACGGGCTTCAACCCCTCATACTGATAATCAGGATGCGGGAATGACATGGGCTGCCTGCCATGCTTCCGGTCGATGAAGTCATCCACCATGCCCGACTGCAGTGGCCCCGGACGGAACAAGGCGACCAGGGCGATCATATCCTCCAGGGAGTCCGGTTGCAGGCGGCGAATCAGGTCTTTCATGCCACGGGATTCAAGCTGGAACACCGCTGTGGTTTCCGCCTTCTTGAGCATGTCGAACGAAGGCACGTCGTCCAGCGGAATCTCGTTAATGTCCAGCGCCGGCTTGCCCTGTTTCTCCAGGCGCGGGTTAATCATCTTCAGGGCCCAGTCGATGATGGTCAGGGTCCGCAGCCCCAGGAAGTCAAACTTCACCAGGCCGGCGTCTTCCACATCGCCCTTGTCGAACTGGGTCACCAGACTGCCGCCCTCGTCATCACAGTACAGCGGCGAGAAATCGGTAATCTTGGTGGGTGCAATCACCACGCCGCCGGCGTGCTTACCGGCGTTTCGGCACACACCCTCGAGTTTCAGGGCCATTTCCCAGATTTCCTGGGCTTCCTCGTCATTTTCCAGGAACTCCACCAACTGTGGTTCCTGCTCCAGGGCCTTCTCCAGGGTCATACCCGGCTCAAAGGGAATCATCTTGGAGAGTTTGTCCGCCAGCCCGTACGACTTGCCCTGAACCCGGGCAACGTCCCGCACAACCGCCTTGGCAGCCATGGTGCCGAAGGTAATGATCTGGGATACCGCCTCGCGGCCGTATTTTTCCGCCACGTAGGCGATAACACGATCACGGCCTTCCATGCAGAAGTCGACGTCGAAGTCGGGCATCGAAACCCGTTCAGGGTTCAGGAAACGCTCGAACAGCAGGTCGTATTCCAAGGGATCAAGATCGGTAATCAACTGGGCGTAGGCCACCAGGGAGCCAGCACCGGAACCCCGGCCAGGGCCTACCGGCACGCCGTTATTCTTGGCCCACTTGATGAAGTCCATAACGATCAGGAAGTACCCCGGGAACCCCATCTGAATGATGATATCCAGCTCAAAGTTCAGGCGCTTGTAGTAGGCCTCACGCTTGGCGTCGTATTCCGGGTCGTCCTTGCTGAGGGTTTTCGCCAGCCGCTCTTCCAGGCCCTCCTCCGATACCTTGCGGAAGTAGTCATCCATGGTCATGCCATCGGGGATGGGATAGTTGGGCAGAAAATACTCTCCCATACGCACCGGGACTGAGCAGCGCCGGGCAATTTCCACCGTGTTCTCGACTGCCTCGGGGATATCAGAGAACAGCTCAATCATTTCATCGGCGCTGCGCAGGTACTGCTGGTCGCTGAAACGACGCTCCCGCCTGGGGTCGTCCAGGGTCCGGCTCTCGCCAATGCAGACCCTTGCCTCATGGGCCTCGAAATCCTCGGCATGGAGGAAGTGGACATCGTTTGTCGCCACCACCGGGCAGCCCAATGCCTCCGCCAACTCAACATTCAGGTGCAGGCAATCTTCATCCCCGGGGCGCCCGGTGCGTTGCAACTCCAGGTAAAACGACCCCGGGTAAAGGTTCATCCAGTATTCGGCACGCTGTCTGGCAAGGTCCAGCTTGCCCGACATCAGCGCTTTACCCACATCCCCCAGTCGCGCTCCAGACAGGGCAATCAGCCCTTCGGCGCGGCTTTCCAGCCACTTTCGCTGGATAATTGGCTTACCGAAACGCTGCCCCTCTGTGTACCCCAGCGAGACCACTTCGGTCAGATTCAGGTAGCCATCGTTGTTACGGGCCAGCAGAGTGATGCGAAACGGGTTGTCGGGCTCGTCCGGGTTTTCGACCCACAGGTCTGCGCCGATAATGGGCTTCACCCCAGCACCCATGGCCGCCTTGTAGAAACGCACCAGGGAGCACATATTGGACTGCTCCGTAAGCCCGACAGCGGGCATGCCCAGTTCTGCAACACGACCGATCAGGGGTTTCACGCGCACCAGGCCATCGACCATGGAATATTCGGAATGCACGCGGAGGTGGACAAAGGTCTGTGACATAGCGTCGGAAATTTCCTGCAGGTTAATGGCGGTTCGGGGCCAGGTCAGCGACCAATCAATTCTTTGATGTCTTCTTCAGTTTGCGGGCCGAAGCGGGCCTCGACGAGGTCTCCATCCGGATCCACAATAAACGTTGCGGGCAGAGCCACGGGTGTTTCCCAGCCAAATTGCGGCCCTGGATCCTCTGCCAGCATGCTGTATTCAATACCCATTCTTCGCCCCAGGTCGATCAGTTCCTGGCCACGAACATCATCAAAATTCACACCGAGGACCACCACGGCACTGGCGGTGTCGATACTGTTCAGCTCCGGAATTTCCTCCAGGCAGGGTTTGCACCACTCGGCCCAATAATTGACCAGCACCCAGTGGCCCCTCAGGCTCTCCCACTGCAGTACGGTTCCGTCCGACTTTTCAAACTCGTGGTTCTGGCAGCCTGCCAGCGGCAACAAGGCCAATAGTATACCGATCCTGCACAACCTGGTGGAATAACGCACCAGTGCAGAGTACTTTGCAGGATATCGCGCAGGGTATTGCAAAGGGTGGCCTCCTGTTAGACTACGGCGCTCAGACAAACTTGCGGTTAACCTGACCTGGGAAGAGGGAGAACCATGACAGAACCAACCCGAATTTTCCACAATCCGCGCTGTTCAAAATCCCGGCAAACCCTTGAACTCCTTCGCGAACAAGGTGTTGAACCGGACATTATACGTTACCTGGAAACGCCACCGACAGAGCAAATCCTGGAACAGATCCTTGCAGCCCTGGACATCACTCCCAGAGAGCTGATGAGAACCGGGGAAAAGGAATACAAGGAACAGGGCCTGGACGACCCCGAGCTTGGCCGTGAGACGCTAATCAAAGCGATGGTCGACACTCCGAAGCTGATCGAGCGGCCCATCGTAATCAGGGGTAACAAGGTAGCCCTGGGCCGACCGCCTGAAAATGTCCTGAATATTCTCTAACCGGAGATCTCCAATGGCGACCACCTCGCCCTATATCCTGGTGCTGTATTACAGCCGCACTGGGCAAACGGCCGAATTGGCCGCCCAGATTGCCCGGGGCGTATCCCGGGTGCAGGGTATGGATGCCAGAATTCGCAACGTGCCCAGCGTGTCGCCGGACACCGAGGCGTCCCTGCCTGCGGTACCGGACGACGGCGCGCCCTATGCCAGCAAGGATGATCTTGCGAACTGTGCGGGCCTGGCCATCGGCAGCCCGACCCGGTTCGGCAACATGGCAGCACCGCTGAAGTATTTCCTCGACAGCACCGGCGACCTGTGGCTGAACGGAACCCTCAGCGGAAAGCCCGCCGGCGCGTTTACGTCCACTGGCAGCCTGCATGGCGGTCAGGAGAGCACCCTGCTGACGATGATGGTGCCAATGCTGCATCATGGAATGGTGCTGTGCGGTGTGCCCTATTCGGAAAGCGCGCTCAACGAGACCTCCGCCGGGGGTACGCCCTACGGCCCTTCCCACTGGGCTGGCACCGGAGAGCCACAGTCCGTGAACGACCACGAAAAAGCCATATGCCAGACATTTGGCGAGCGCCTTGCGCGGCTTGCCATGAAATTGCGCTAACCCCGGCGCCACTCAACCACAACGGATCACCGAATGCTTCACAACCCCAAAGCCCGAATAACCGCCCGGCTGACCATTCTGCTTTATCTGGCCACCCTGGCGGCCCTGCTTGTCAGCACCTTTTACCCCGCGCAGGTCGAGGGCGTATCCGTCACGCTGATGCTCAGCGTAAAGCTGGTCCCGCTGCTGGCGTTTGCCGTACCAGTGTTCCGGGGCCACAACCGTGGTTACATCTGGCTCAGTTTCGTGGTGATTTTCTATTTTACCCAGTACGTCGTATCGTCCTGGCTCAGCGAAGGCGCTATCACCCCTCTGATCATCGCGGTGCTGACCTTCCTGCTGTTTACTGTGGCCATGGCCCACCTTAAGGTGAACCGTCCGCAGCCCGTTACCGAAACCTGACAGGGAACGCATCATGGCCGACAGCACTCATCCACCCGCGCCACATAGAAGTACCTTGACCCTGAGGGATATCTGCACGGCGCTGGTCACCGGTGGTGAGATTACCCAGGAGGATGCCGAACGGGTTCTCTCGGCCAACATTGGTATCCAGACAGGGGGCAGCGGGCCCGCTAGCCAGCGCCACCCACTGGAACTGGTCGCCAAGGCCGGGTTGGAGAGCCAGAAAACCGGCCGCACCCTGGATCTGGACAGACTGACCCAGTGGCTCGCGGAGTGGGCGGAACAGCCCTACTACCACATCGACCCCCTGAAGATAGATACACCCGCGATTGCCCGGGTGATGTCCTATGCCTTTGCCCAGCGACACGGCATTCTCGCGGTTGAAATAGGTGAGGATGAAGTTCTCATCGCCAGCACCGAACCCTTCAAGAATGACTGGGAAGGCAACCTGCGCCAGGCGGTGAGAAAAGACATCCGCCGCGTGGTCGCCAACCCCGAGGATATCCGCCGTTACACCGTTGAGTTCTATCAACTGGCGAGCTCCGTCAGCAAGGCAGGCGGCAACAACGCAGCCAACCCCGCCGGTACCCAGAATTTCGAGCAACTGCTGGACCTTGGGGCCAGCGAACACCCGGATGCCAACGACCAGCACGTGGTCAAGATTGTTGACTGGCTGCTGCAGTACGCCTTCGACCAACGCGCATCGGATATCCACATAGAACCACGGCGCAATGTCACCCAGGTGCGCTTTCGCATCGATGGGGTGCTGCACAACGTCTACGAATTCCCGGACCAGGTCGGCGTGGCCGTGACCAGCCGCCTGAAGATTCTCGGCAGGCTGAACGTGGCGGAAAAGCGCCGCCCCCAGGACGGCCGCATAAAAACCCGAAAGCCGGACAACAGCGAGGTGGAATTGCGGCTGGCCACCATGCCAACCGCGTTTGGCGAGAAAATGGTGTTGCGGATATTTGATCCGGAAGTGCTGTTGAAGTCCTACGAACAACTGGGGTTTTCCAAGGAAGACCGGGAACGCTGGCAGGCTATTACCGATCACCCCCACGGCATTGTTCTGGTCACCGGCCCTACCGGCTCTGGCAAGACCACCACCCTGTACTCAACCCTCAAGCAACTGGCCACTCCCGAGGTGAACATCTGCACCATCGAGGACCCGATTGAGATGGTGGAGCCGGCCTTCAACCAGATGCAGGTTCAGACCAACATCGAACTGACGTTTGCCTCGGGCGTGCGGGCGCTGCTGCGACAGGACCCGGACATCATCATGATTGGTGAGATCCGTGACCTGGAAACTGCAGAAATGGCGGTTCAGGCCGCTCTGACCGGGCACCTTGTGCTGTCCACCCTGCACACCAACGATGCCCCCAGCGCCATCACCCGCTTGATGGAACTGGGCATCCCCCCCTACCTGATTCGTGCCACGGTGCTGGGCGTAATGGCACAACGGCTAACCAGAACCCTGTGCCCCCACTGCAAGGCGCCAGGGCCGGTGGACGCGCAGGCCTGGCAAAGCCTGACCCGACCCTGGAAAGCCACCATGCCCAAGCAGGTCTACCACCCGGTTGGCTGCCTGGAGTGCCGAAACACCGGTTACTATGGTCGGGCCGGCGTGTATGAAATCATGCAACTGTCCGGCAACCTGATCCGGCAGATTACCGAGCAGTGCGAACTGGACCAACTGAGAGTGGATGCGTACAAGGATGGCATGAAATCCCTGCGGCTTAGCGGCGCGCAGAAAGTGGCCGCCGGCTCCACCACGGTCGAGGAAATCCTGCGGGTAACCCCCGAAAGCCAGCGTTGATGCGCTCCCGGTTATCATGCCAGACATGGTTGAGCGCTACTGGGGAAACGCTCCGCACTGGGTGAGCAACTGCTGCCAACGCTCTTTATGTGCCGTAATGGCGCGGGCCAGTTGTCCCCAGACACTGTCGGTATTGCCCGTTTCCAGATAGAGCCGATACCAATCGCGGAACGCAGACGGCATGGTCTCTGACTGCTGGGCGGCGAGCGTATCCAGCGGTTTGATCAGCGCCTCCCTCGCCTGCTCAATGCGGCCGAGATAGTCCTCAATATCAGCGCCGTAACCGTCGGTATAGATATCCACGAGCTCGTCGGGCGGCGCTTCAGGCTCCGACCCCGAGCAAAGTGGCGCCCCTTCCACTCTTCTGATCAACAGAGCCGTTGCGTCCTCAAGCCGCGCTGTGATCAGCCGAGCGCTGTTTAATAGCTGACCCGCACGATGTTCTGCCTGCCAGAGTTGATGCACACCACCCACATAATCCAACGGCTCATCTGTGTTGCCGTCCAGCAGACCTCTGACCGTCTGGTTGACTCGCTTTACGCCCGAAGACAACTCCGCCAGAACCTTGTCATCGCCGCTCCCGGGATAATATCCCTGCGACAGGGTAAACAGACGCTCAATCTCTTCCACCCCCCAGGTGGCGTTCCATATCGCAATGGGGAGCGACTCGGTTTTATGGGCGATGGCCTCTTCCAGTTCTTCCTGTATATCCTCGCCATCGGTCTCCGAAATACAGGTCTCAGCGGCACGGATAAACCGTGTTTCATAACGCAATCGATTCAACGGTTGCATTACCCGCCCCATGATCGAATTCCTTTCGCCGACCACGTATTGCAACTCACACCCGTAAAGAGACAGGAAATCGAGCATTCCCATGTCCAGATCCGGCATGTCGAGAACGCGCTCCCGTCGGCGCGGGATCTGGGGAACAGGGGCTATATCGGAGAGTTCGGGGCGCAGTTCCAGAGCATCGGCTACGCTCACAACGTACCCATCCATCATATCTGGAACACCGGAATCCGGCGCGCAGCCGGCAAGGTATAGGCACACCAAAGGCATTATCAGGCATCGAACGTCAGGCACCATGGAGGGTCAACCCTGCTGCAGAAACCTGTCGACCCCTGCAAAGTCCGTAGCCACCGCCCGCTTCGTGTCCGGCAGATCTCCCTCACGCACAAGCCAGACCGTGCGCATGCCAGCGTCCTCAGCGGCCTTCAGTTCGGCCTCAACATCGGAGAGGAACAGCACCGTTCTGGGTTCGACACCCAATTCGTCGATGATGTTGCTGTAGGAAGTTGATTCCTTCTTACCGCCGATACGGGTATCAAAGTAACCGGAAAAGAATGGCGTTAAATCCCCGGCTTCGCTGAAACCGAAAATCAGCTTCTGTGCCTTCACAGAACCGGAAGAATATACGAACAGCCGCAAACCTCGATCATGCCAGCGCTGCAGATACTCGGCGGCATCGTCGTAGATGTGCCCCCGGAAAGCACCCTGCTGGTAACCCTGCTCCCAGAGCATTCCCTGCAAGGCCTTCAACGGTGTTTCCTTGCGATCTTCCCGAATCCAGGTATCCAGCACCTCAACAAGCCCGTCGATATCCTCCCTGGCGGCACCTGATGTGTGGGCAACGGCATCCAACTGCTCACGGATTTCCGTGCTGTCCGCCGCACCTTCCCGTACAAACTCGGCCATATGCTTCGCCGAGTAGGGAAACAAAACCTCATGCACAAAGGAGATCGAACTGGTGGTACCCTCGATATCCGTCAGGATCACGCGGATCATCCAGCCACTCCCGCCAGGTGCTCATAGCGCGGCAGCCGGCTGGCGATGTCTTCACCCGTGAAGTCTGCCACCCAGCCTTCCGGGTTGGTAAACAGACGGATGCAGGTAAACGCAGGCTCCGGCCCCATATCAAACCAGTGGCGTGTGCCATCCGGCACGCTGATAAGGTCATTTTTCTGGCACAGAACAGCGTACACCTGGTCACCAAAATGCAGGTAAAACAGGCCCTGCCCGCGAACAAAGAAACGCACCTCGTCTTCACTGTGCACATGCTCATCCAGAAATTTCTGGCGGAAGGCCTCTTTCTGGGGGTTGTCCGGGTTCAGGCTGATGACATCCGCTGCCTGGAAGCCACATTCCTCCTTCAGCGCCTGGATCTCACCGGAATAGGCCTCAAGAATGTCATCAGATGACGCATCCGCAGGCAGATCCCGGGTAGCCCATTGCTCAAAACGAACGCCGTGCTCTGCCAGCAGGTTAGCGATTTTGCCCGCGTCTTCGGTCACGATGCGGGGGGATTCGGGCACACTCTGGTCAAAAATACTCAAGGTTGTCATCGGCGGACCCTCATGGTTTCAAGCTCACATTCGAAAAGGAATTCAAAGGCTTCGATGTGGCGCAGGCAGTCTGACATGGTCCTGCCCCAGGTATAAAGGCCGTGCCCACGAATCAGGTAACCCGGTTGTTCAGGATGCTGACGAAACCAATCTCTGGTTTGGTCCGCCAGCGCCGGAATATCCTGAGTATTGTCGAACACCGGCACGGTCAGTTGCGACTCGTGCGTATCAACCCCGGAAAACGCTTTCTGTAACTCGTACCCCTGTAACTTCAGCGGTTCTCCGGCGGGCAGCAGCCGGCTCAACACCGTTGCCTTGACAGAGTGGGTATGCAACACCGCACCAACGTCCGGAAAGGTCTGGTAAAGCACCGTATGCAAACGTGTTTCCGCCGACGATCGGGCATTGCTCTGGACGGGGGTGCCAGCAAGGTCCACCACCATGACATCACCTGCCACCAGCTGGCCTTTGTGTCGGCCGGACACAGTGACGGCGATATGCTCATCATCGATCCGCGCCGAATAGTTGCTGCTGGTAGCCGGCGACCAGCCCTGGCCGTAGAGAAACCGGCCGGCATCAATGATGGACTGCGCGGCAGTGGCGTAGCGGGTTACGTCAAACAAAAATCACCTCGGAACAGACACGCCGGATCAGCGCTTGATAATTACCATTATAAGGATGAGCGTGCCGCCCGCAAAGGCCGACGAACGCTCACCGGTCGGCTTGGAAAGCCATGGATCATACCGTGGCTTTCAGCGGAAGGCTGCGCTGGCGCTTCCCGCTCAGGGCAAATAACGCGTTACCCAAAGCGGGTATCACCGGAGGTACACCGGGCTCCCCCACACCGGTGGGCGATTCATCGCTATCGATGATATCCACCACCACCTCGGGCCGCTGATCATGACGCATGAGCGGGTAATCGTGGAAATTGCTTTGCTGGACCTGTCCGCCTTCCAGGGTAATGTTGCCGTAGAGCGCTGCCGTGAGGCCAAAGATAATACCGCCCTCGATCTGGTCGCGAACAATGTCCGGATTGACCACCTGGCCGCAATCCACAGCACAGTACACCCTGTGCACCCGGATTTCCCCGAACTCAACGCTGGCCTCAACCACCTGGGCCACGTAGGTGCCAAAACTGCGGAACAGGGCAACGCCACGGGCCCTCCCTTCGGGTGCGGCGCTGTCCCATTGGGCAAGTTGGGCAACCCTGTCCAGCACGCCCAGGTGTCTAGGTTCGTGGTCAATCAATGAGCGCCGGAACCGGTACGGGTCCTGGCCTTGCTCATGAGCCAGCTCATCCATAAAGGTTTCAACAGCAAAGCCGTTGTGAGAGAAACCCACGGACCGCCACCAGGACACCGGCACCCCCGGATCTGTATGGGTATGGCGTATGTCGATATTCGGCACCCGATACGGATATTCTATGGCACCTTCGATGGCGGAATGATCCTTCGGAGTCGCGACACCCTCGGCGAGCAGCCCAACGCGCCCCAGAGTGCCGTACAGGAATTTCGGAGCCCAGGGGTACTGGGCTGGTGCCGCATTGCGTACGTACCAGTCCAGTATCTGCGGGCCAACAATCTGATGGTGCCAGCCAGTGACGTTATCGCCGCTGACACTGGCCCGCATCCGGTGCAGCATGGCCGGACGATAAACATCGTGACGGGTATCTTCTTCCCGAGACCAGATCAGCTTGACCGGTTTGCGTACCCGGTAGGCGACAGACGCCGCTTCCTCGATGTAATCATTGGTCAGCCGGCGCCCAAAGCCACCGCCGAGGAAGGTGGTATGGATGGTCACCTCATCGGGCGAGAGGTCCGTCACCCTCGCAGCCGCGATCCGACCAAGATCGGGTGCCTGGGTCGGTGCCCAGACTTCAATGGCGCCGTCCCGATACCACGCCGTAGCGTTCATCGGTTCCAACGTCGCATGGGCAAGGTAAGGCTGCTCATAACTGGCCTCCACCACGCGCTCCGCACCTTGTTGTGCGTCGTCATAATCACCTTCGCTACGCTCGCTTTCCCCCGGGTCTTCATCGGCGGCTTTGTGGTACGAGGAGAACACCAGTTCGGAGGACACATCCAACGCGCCGTCGTTGTCCCATTCGATCGTCAGGGCGTCCTGGGCCTTACGGGCCCGCCAGTATTTATCTGCCACAACTGCCACGCCACGCTCGATCTCGAACACATCCAGAACGCCCGGCAACCGGCGAGCGGCGGTATCATCGTATGATTTTACCCGGGCGCCATAGCGCGCAGGGCGGGACACCACCGCGTAAACCATGCCCTCAAGTTCGACATCAATGCCGTAGATTGGCGCGCCGGTGGACTTGGCTTCGGCATCCAGGCGTCCCCGTTGCTTGCCTATGTACTTCCACTCCTCACGGGGTTTGAGTGACGGAGCCTCCGGCACCGGCTGCTTCGCCGCCAGTTCTACCAGCCGACCGTAAGCCAGGCTGTCGCGCCCGTTCGGATGGATGACCCTGCCTTCGACCGCCCGGCACTCAGCGGGGCTGACTTCCCAGACATTGGCTGCGGCAGCAACCAGCATCATACGGGCAGAGGCTCCCGCCACCCGTAACGGCTGCCAACTGGTCGCCAGACTGGTGCTGCCGCCGGTCAATTGCAGGTTGTAGAGGGGATTACGGTATTCCGGGGCCGCAGGGGCAAATCGCGGTTTGATGGAGGCTGGCGCCACCCCGAGCTCTTCCGCAATGAGGGTGGTCAGGCCAGTGTAAGTTCCCTGCCCCATCTCAACACGCGCCAAGGTGAAGTAGACCTGATCATCGGTCGTCAGCTCCAGCCAGGCATCCGGTTTCCAGCTACCATCCTGCTCATCATAACCATTCTGGATGCCAGCGCAGCCCGGAAGCGACAGGGACAAGACCAGCCCGCCGGAGGAGCCGGCGGTTACCTTCAGGAAGTCGCGTCGATTCATGGACATATTACGCTTCCCCCCGATCAGGTCGGGCAGCGTCGTCAACAACCACAGACTCAACCGCCGCGATGATGCGGGAATAGGTACCGCAACGGCAAAGGTTTCCGCTCAAGGCCGCGACGATATCATCGTGAGAGGGAGCGTCGTTGTGCTGCAAAAGGTGGGCGGCGCTCATGATCTGGCCGGACTGGCAGTAACCGCATTGGGGCACGCCATGTTCGACCCATGCCTTTTGCAAAGGATGCAGGTTTCCATCTTGCGACAGACCTTCGATGGTCGTCACATCCCCACCGTCGGCCAATTCTACCGGGGTGGAACAGGAACGCACCGGATGCCCGTTCAGGTGCACGGTACAGGCGCCGCAGAGCCCCATGCCGCATCCAAATTTGGTACCTTTCAGTCCGAGTTCATCGCGGATCACCCACAACAGCGGAGTATCGCTGTCTATGTCGAGCATCCGCTCCCGGCCATTAACGGTAAGGCTCACGGCCATGGTTGTTCTCTCCCCTGCTGCCCAGAGCACTGGCCCCGGCTGAGTTTTATTATTATGAACGCTGAGCGTTCTTATTTGATGACGTCGTTGCCGTCCTTATCCGTCCAGATCTTCCGTTCGCCGGTTTCCATTTTACCTTGGGAGTCCCAGACCTCGCGGTCGGTTGTTGCCTCTTCCACCTTGCCGTTGTCATTCCACATAACCCGGTCTTTACATCCGGCCAGTGCCGCTACTACAAAAAGTACCAACATCAGTTGCTTCACACTTACCTCCAAACCGATCTTATCGGCGTTGGTGAATAGTCAGGATCCGTGAATCTCACGGTTACGCTGTTTGTCGCGGTCGCCCTTGCGGACCATGACATAGACGGCGCCGGTGCCGCCATGGCGCTTCTGGGCCGAATGAAACGCCAGCACATCTTCCAACTCTGGCAGCCATTTGGCCAGATGGCTCTTGAGCTGGGCGATACCGTCGGGGTTACGCTCTCCCTTGCCGTGGAGAATAATGACGGATCGAAGTCCATAGCGCACGCAATCATTAATGAAGCCGAATACATCCCGACGCGCTTCTTCAACGGTCATCCGGTGCAGGTCCAGGCGCGCTTCGATCGGGTATTGCCCAAGACGGAGCTTACGGAATACGCCATGCTGAACTCCGGGCCGTTGCCAACAGAGAACATCGTGCGCTGTCAGAGGCTCAACCATATCCGCCGTCAGTGGATTGCAGTCTCTGTGCGGCTGATCTATGGCGGACCGCTGACGCTCAAGGTGCCCTGGGGTCAGATCCTTTGGGGCTTTAACATCGGCTTTGTTCGGCTTCCGGATACGGCGGACATCCTTCATTTCCTCCAGGAAGCTCAGGCGCTCATCTTTGGTTGTCATGGCGATATCATTTACGGTCGAAGTTGCATGGACTTTACCACCCGGCTCACCCATCATAAAGGAGGCCCCTCGCCCTACCCACTGCCGGGCCGGGGCTGGCCCGCGCTCAGACAACCATCGTAGGGCCGGTAGATAGACCGTTGGTCTACACTTCAGGCTCATAAGCACGACAACGGACCGCGATTATGACTGCCGCATCGCAAGACAGTGCACGCCCCCAGAATACCCGTGCCATCATGGCATTTCTGCGGGAGCATTCGCCTTTTTCAAACATGGACGATGCACATCTGGCCCATTATGCCGAGCATGCCTCGCTGAGATTCTACGCCGATGGCGATGTAGTGCTGTCACCGGACGATGGCCCGGTACAACGGTTCTACGTGGTCAAACAGGGCCGTATTCGCGGCGAACGGGAGCGAGACCGGGACGGAGAAACCGAAACCACCTTTGAGATCAGCCAGGGCGAATGTTTTCCATTGGCCGCGCTGATTGGAGAACGCCCCACCCGCACACTGCATCGCGCCTCCGGAGACACCTTCTGTCTGAGCATTGAACACGACACCTTTGTCATGCTGTTCTCGCAGAGTGATCCCTTTCGTGATTTCTGCCTTCGCGGCGTCAGCAGCCTGCTTGATCAGGTGAATCAGCGCATACAGACCGGCGCCATGGCTTCCATTGGTTCCAGTAACTCGCTGGACACCCCGCTGGAACGCTACGCTATTCGCAATCCCATCGTCTGCTCGCCGGACCTCCCGGTCCGAAAAGCGGTCGCGCGCATGCACGAAAACAGTGTCGGGAGCATCGTGATCACCGATGACGAACGGCATCCTACGGGTATATTCACCCTCAGGGACCTGCGCACCATGGTGGCAGAGGAGAAGGGCCCTCTGGACACGCCTATCGGCCAGGTCATGACCCGGAACCCCTGCTGCCTCACAGCCAACGCAGATGCTTTTGAAGCCGCCATGCTGATGGCAGAGCATCACTTTGCTCACATTTGCGTGGTGGATGACGAGCACCGACTGATTGGCATGGTATCCGAGCGTGATCTGTTCTCGCTTCAGCGGGTCGATCTGGTCAACCTTGCCAGGACCATTGGCACTGCCAGCCATCTCCGCACCCTGGTCAGCCTCCGTAAGGATGTGTCCCGGCTGGTGGACGCGATGCTCGCTCACGGGGCCGATTCCGGTCAGGTGGTAAAAATCATTACCACCTTGAACGATGTCACTGTAAGACGGGTCCTGGAACTGAACATCAAGAAGAACGACCCCGGCATCCCTTTCACCTGGCTGACATTCGGAAGCGAAGGTCGGCAGGAACAAACCCTGTTAACAGATCAGGACAACGGCATCCTGTTCCAGACACCGGAGGGGATGACCGAGGCACAGGTCAGGGAAAAACTGCTGCCCTTCGCGGAAACCGTCAACAAGGAGCTGGCGGAATGCGGCTTTACCCTGTGCAAGGGTAATATCATGGCCAGCAATCCCAAACTGTGCCTTAGCGGCAGGGAGTGGGATGACTGGTTTGCCCGTTTCATTGACGCCTCAACCCCGCAGAATCTGGTGTATTCGTCCATTTTTCTCGACATGCGGGCGGTATTCGGGCCAATGGAACCACTGGAACGATTGCTGGATAAAGTGCTTACGCGCATACGCAAGAACGACCTGTTCCAGAAGATGCTGGCGGGCAACGCCATTACCCGCAAACCTCCCCTGACCATGTTCCGCAACTTCCGTTATGCCCCGGATGGCAAGAAAAACACACTTGATCTGAAGCGCCAGGGGCTTGCTCCTTTCGTGGAAGCCGTTCGGGTATTTGCCCTCGCCAATAGCGTCGGCTCGGCCAACACATTGGAGCGCATGCAACAGCTCGCCATAAAAGGTGTCTTTGACACCAAAGACGCCAACGCATGGCAGGAGGCCTACAGCTTGATCCAGGCTATCCGGATGAGGGCACACCAGGAAATGCTGGACCGGGGCGAGCCCCTGTCCAATTATATAAACCCGGATGACCTTAACCCGCTGGACCGCCGGATTCTTCGCGAATCCTTCCGACAGGCACAACGCCTGCAACAGAAACTGGAAATCACCTACCAACTCTGAATACCGGGTCAACAGTTATGCTGGAGCAGATCAAAGACTGGATCGAACGGCGCAGGGCCGGCAGCACCGGTGGTCACGACCGAGAACACTTGCCAACGCCAAAAACCGCAGGAGACCAGCGCCTGTCAGACTGCCGGCTGATCGTACTTGATCTGGAAACGACCGGCCTCAACCCGGCAAAAGACAATGTCATCGCCATTGGCGCGGTGGCTATCCGGCACAACGCCATTGACCTGGGTGACCAGTTTGATCTGATCCTGCGTCGCCCGGAGCTGGACATCAGCGAGACGGTACTCATCCACGGCATTGGGCCGGAAGCCCTGACTCAGGGACATGAGACTGAAGACGCACTGCTCCATCTGCTGGAATGGATGAATGGCGACCCTATCCTTGCCTACCATTCCGCCTTTGACCAGAAATTCCTTGAAAAGGCTCTCAAGCAAACATTGGGCTACACCCAGCCCCACACCTGGCTCGATGTCGCCGAGATGCTTCCCGCCTACTTCCCCAATTCCAAAACCGGGGGCAAAGGACTGGACAACTGGGCCGATTTTTTCGACCTGGAAGTCAGCGCCCGCCACCATGCCGCTGCCGACGCCATGGTGACGGCTGAGTTAACCCTCGCTGTTATCAATAAGGCACAAAAAAGCGGTGTCACCAGCCTGCGTGACTTCAATGGCAAACTGAAGTACTACCGACAACTGAAGAATATCCATCGACAAGGCTAGAGCCCCGGAACTGTGTCGCGTTTGCAGACCTTTTGGCCCTCAAATAACTGAGAATTAGACCTTTTGCCAATATCTATCTATCGCTTGACGGGTAAAGTCGAATAGGACATCACGTCGGAGAAGAACTATATGAATAATAATTTCTCTACAACCAACACTTCACAGAAAACCCACCCAACCTCCACAACAACAATACAGGAGTGATCCTATGTCAGGTCATGACTACGATGCTGTGAACTACTGGAAGGCGAACCTACGCCTTATATTCGGGAGCCTTATTGTCTGGGCCCTCGTGTCTTATGGGTTTGCGATACTGCTTCGCCCCATGCTCGCCGGAATCCCCATTGGCGGAACCGACCTCGGCTTCTGGTTCGCCCAACAGGGTTCGATTCTTACTTTCATCGCGTTGATCTTCCATTACGCCTGGCGGATGAACAAGCTCGATGAAAAATTCGACGTGCATGAGGAGTAAGTTCGAATGAGTCAATTTGCCATTAACCTATTATTTGTGGGCGGCTCATTCGCCCTCTATATCGGTATCGCCATCTGGGCGAAGGCCGGTAGTACGAGTGATTTCTACGTTGCCGGCGGCGGCGTTCACCCGATCACCAACGGTGCGGCGATCGGTGCTGACTGGATGTCCGCAGCATCCTTTATCTCCATGGCGGGCCTGATTGCCGCTGGTGGTTATGCAAACTCGACGTTCCTGATGGGCTGGACAGGCGGCTACGTTCTGCTGGCCATGCTTCTGGCGCCTTACCTGCGTAAGTTTGGTAAGTTTACGGTTCCCGAGTTCATTGGTGACCGCTTCTACAGCAAAAATGCTCGCTTGGTGGCAGTTATCTGTCTGATCGTAGCTTCTGTAACCTACGTCATCGGCCAGATGGCGGGTGCCGGCGTAGCCTTCTCCCGCTTCCTTGAAGTCGAATCAACCATGGGTCTGATCATTGCGGCTGTGGTGGTATTTGTCTACGCCGTACTCGGCGGCATGAAGGGCATCACCTATACGCAGGTGGCTCAATACTGCGTACTGATCGTCGCCTATACCATCCCTGCGGTCTTCATCTCCCTACAGTTGACCGGTAACGCCCTGCCCCCGCTGGGTCTGTTCTCGACTCACGTGGATTCTGGCATGCCGATCCTGGACAAGCTGAACCAGGTCATCACGGATCTCGGCTTCAACGAGTACACCGCTGATGTGGACAACAAACTGAACATGGTTCTGTTTACCCTGTCCCTGATGATCGGTACCGCTGGTCTGCCTCACGTCATTATCCGGTTCTTCACTGTGCCAAAAGTAGCGGATGCTCGCTGGTCTGCAGGCTGGGCGCTTGTTTTCATCGCCCTGCTCTACCTCACAGCGCCGGCTGTTGCTTCCATGGCTCGCTTGAACCTGATGACCACCATCTACCCGGAAGGCACCCAAGCAGAGCCGATCCAGTATGATGAGCGTCCAAACTGGATCAAGGACTGGGAAGTCACTGGGCTGATCCAGTTCGAGGACAAAAACCAAGACGGCCGTATTCAGCTGTACAACGACTCACCTGAGTTTGAAAGCACAGCTCAGTCCCGTGGCTGGGAAGGAAACGAGCTGGTCGTTAACCGGGACATCCTGGTACTGGCCAACCCGGAAATCGCCAACCTGCCAGGATGGGTTATCGGCCTTATCGCCGCTGGTGGTCTGGCGGCAGCCCTGTCGACGGCAGCCGGTCTGTTGCTGGCAATATCGTCGGCGGTCAGTCACGACCTGATCAAAGGCTCGATAAATCCCAACATCACGGAGAAAGGCGAGCTGCTCGCAGCCCGAATATCGATGGCAGTCGCAATCTGTGTTGCCACCTATCTGGGCGCAAACCCACCGGGCTTCGCGGCACAAGTTGTTGCACTAGCCTTCGGCATCGCAGCAGCGTCCCTGTTCCCGGCACTGATGATGGGTATTTTCTCCAAGCGGGTTAACAATGTCGGTGCAATCGCCGGTATGCTGACCGGTCTGGGCTTCACCCTGGCGTACATCTTTGTGTACAAGGGCTGGCTGTTCATTCCGGGTACCAACAACCTGGCAGACACCCCAGAAAACTGGGTACTGGGCATTTCGCCCCTGTCTATCGGTGCAGTTGGTGCTGTCGTTAACTTTGCGGTAGCCTTCATTGTGTCCAACGCAACTGAAGAACCGCCCGTTGAGATTCAGGAACTGGTTGAAAGCGTCCGCTACCCACGTGGTGCGAGTCAGGCTCACGACCACTAAGCAACGAATCAGCCTAATTCACTGAATGAATTAGAAGGTTGATGACGAACGGGCTTCCTCTGTGAGGGAGCCCGTTCTTTTTTAAGGAAACCCGTTTTATGTTCTGGACGTTTGTCGCTACCGTTGTTTGCGGCCTGGGAGCCGCAGGTATTGCGCTCGGAATTCGGGCGATTACCCGAAACCTCGCTCCGAAGTGGATCATTCCGGTCTTTGCCGGGGCTGGTATGCTCGGGTACCTCATCTACACCGAATACACCTGGTTTGAACAGAAACAGTCCCTGATGCCCGAAGAGGCTGTCATCGTGGACACAGAGAGCAACGGCATTCTCTGGCGCCCGTGGACGTTTTTCTTCCCTTACGTCAATGCTTTCTCGACAGTCGATACCAAAAGCATCAGCGAAACCCCGTCAAACCCGGACGTTTTGCGCTTCACCCTGTATCGCTTTGAGCAGAAAATGGTCGATGCTGTTTCTCATCGGATTCATATTCTTAACTGCAATGCCCGCGAACTTGTACCACTGGGTTCAGACGGCGCCCCACGGCTTGATAACATGAAAAAACTGGACCCGCATGACAAACTGTTGATGACCGTTTGCGGCGAATGACGTTACCCCAAACCGCTCCCGAGAACCCCGGGTAGAATAAAAAGAGCGAACTATGATTAGTGCCTGGTTGCTGGTCTTAATTTCCATCACCTACATTTCGATTCTTTTTGTTATTGCCTGGGCCGGCGACAAGCATCCTGGTCTCTACCGTCGCCGACTGGCACGTACCCATATCTATGCTCTGTCACTGGCGGTCTACTTCACCTCCTGGACGTTTTACGGTGCCGTAGGCCGAGCCACTCAGGAGGGGCTCGGCTTTTTGCCAATCTATCTCGGCCCGTTACTCGTTTTTGTCTTTGGCGCTCCCCTGTTGCGCCGTATCATCTTCATCAGCAAGCGCAACAACACCACCTCGATTGCGGACTTCATAGCATCCCGTTATGGCAAATCCCAGTCACTCGCCGCCATGGTGGCAATCTTCGCGCTGATCGGCAGTGTTCCTTACATCGCCCTGCAGCTTAAAGCCATCTCCATGGGCTTTAGCGTCCTCTCGGACACTGGCGTGGAACCCAATGAACTCAGTACCGCTGCGTGGAACGATTCGGCCTGGTATATCACGCTGGTACTCGCAGTATTTACCGTCCTGTTCGGTACCCGACACCTCGAGTCAACCGAGCACCACCGGGGCATGATACAGGCAGTGGCCTTTGAGTCGTTGATAAAGCTCGTGGCCTTCGTGGCCGTTGGCCTGTTCGTTATCTATGGTCTTTATGGCGGCTTCGGTGATCTCTGGGGCAATGTCCGCAGCGCCGGGCTCGTCGGCACACTGACCACCGACAGCGTAGAGGCTCCGGCTTTTATTACCCAAACGCTGGTGGCCATGCTGGCAATCATCTGCCTACCCCGACAGTTCCATGTCATGGTGGTGGAAAACACCGACCACCGGGATTTTGAAACCGCCCGCTGGGCGATGCCGATTTACCTGATTATTGCCAGCGCCTTTGTTCTACCTATTGCGGCAGCAGGCTTGTTGTCCCCGGAAGCCAGCGCGTCCGATCCGGACATTCTGATTCTGAACCTGCCAATTCTGGCCGGAGAACAATGGCTCGCTATCCTGGCATTCCTGGGCGGTGGATCAGCGGCGGCAGCAATGGTCATCGTCTGTTCGGTCGCCATCGCAACCATGGTCAGCAACGAAATCATCATGCCGGCGCTGCTGAAGTTCTTCCGCCCCGGCATGAACAAACGTTCCGATCTCAGCTACCTGCTACTCAGCATTCGACGGGTTGCTATCTTCGTGGTGCTACTCACTGCCTACGGGTTCTATCGCATGGCAGGAGCGGATTACAGCCTGACGGCCTTCGGGCTGCTCTCATTCGCCGCAGCGGCCCAGTTCGGGCCTGCACTTGTCGGAGGTATCCTCTGGCGCAAGGGCAACCATACCGGCGCTGTCTGGGGCCTTGGTCTTGGTTTCCTGATGTGGTGCTATACCCTGTTGTTACCCGCCTTGGCATCCACTGGCTGGTTAAGCGATACCCTTATTGATCATGGGGTTTGGGGCATTAACTGGACAAGGCCCACGGCTCTTTTCGGTTCTGAACTTGATCAGACCAGCCACGGCATTATCTGGAGCCTGGGCATCAACACCGTTACCTACATCGTTCTCTCGATGCTGACCCGCCAACGGGTGCGGGAAAAGATCCAGATCGCCTCGTTCTTCCACGATCCCCAACCGAGAGCTGAGACGCCGCAGCAACAGAGCTGGCAGGGTGAAATCTTGACCTCTGATCTGCAGGCAATCTCCGACCGTTTCATGGGGGAAGAGCGAGCCGAAGCCATCTTCCGCAACTACGAGCGGCGCAACGCCATTCGCCTGCACCCTCATAGGCCAGCTTCGTCACACCTGATGAAGTTCATTGAGCGGCAACTGGCATCGGTTATCGGGGCGTCCACGGCACGCGTGGTACTGGAGTCCACGCTCACCGGGCGGGACATGCAGATCGAGGACGTCGTGAGCATCGTCGATGAAGCCTCGCAGGCCATGACCTTCAGCCGGGAATTACTGCAATCGGCAATTGAAAACATCAGCCTGGGTGTTTCCGTCGTGAACCACCAACAACAGCTGGTGGTATGGAACCACCGCTACCTGGAGCAATTCAGCTACCCGAAGGGCTTCGTCCGGGTCGGCCGTCCGGTGGAAGACCTGATGCGGTACAACCTGACCAGTGCCAACCTGCCAGCGAGACGAATCGACGAGGTCATTGCTGATCGCTGCGCCAGCATGCGCGAGGGTCGGCCGATGTCCTACGAGCGACAACGACCGGACGGCACCGTACTGAGGATTGATGGTAGCCCGATTCCCGGAGGTGGTTACGTAACCACCTTCCAGGACATCACCGCTATGCGAAGGACCGAGCAAGCGCTGAAGGAAACCAATATCTACCTGGAGCAGCGCGTCAAAGAACGCACCCAGGAACTCCAGGTGATCAATGAGCAGATGCTCAAGGCGAAATCCGTGGCTGAACAGGCCAACCAGAGCAAAACCCGCTTCCTGGCGTCAGCAAGTCATGACCTTCTCCAACCCCTGAATGCCGCGCGCCTGTTCACCTCGGCTCTGGCGGGTAAAGCCAGGGATCCTGAAATGACCGAACTGGTGGACCACATTGACAGCTCGCTGGGCGCCGCCGAAGAAATCATCAGCACCCTATTGGACATCTCAAAGCTGGACGCCGGTGCACTGGAACCGGATATCGGTGTGTTTCCGGTTAACGAGATCATGCGGCACCTGGCAACCGATTTCTCTGCCATCGCAAAAGACCAGGGCCTGGATCTTCATGTTGTCCCCAGCAGCGCCTGGGTACGATCAGACTCAAAACTGCTGCGGCGCGTTATCCAGAATTTTCTTTCCAACGCCATTCGTTACACCCCAAGTGGGAAAATCCTGCTGGGCTGTCGGCGTCTGAAAGGGTATATCCGCATTGAGGTATGGGATACCGGGCCGGGTATTCCGGAAGACCAGCTTACTCACATCTTCGAGGAATTCCGTCGTTTTCAGCAGGGCCGGGACAAAAAAGGCCTTGGTCTGGGGCTCGCGATTGTCGACCGCATCTGTGGCATGCTAAATCACCCGGTGAACGTACAGTCAGTTCAGGGACTCGGCAGCGTATTCAGCATCACCGTGCCAGTTGCGCCGGCCGAGCAAAGTGACCAGAGCACCACCAAATCTGCACCCGCGTCGCGGCGTGTATCGAGCCTGGGAGGCCTTCACGTGGTCTGTATCGATAATGACCCTGCTATCCTCCATGGCATGAGTGCCTTGCTGGATAACTGGCACTGTGACGTGACAACAGCCGAAAGTCTGGAGGATGCTCGGGACAAACTGAACGGCACGAAACCGGACATCATATTGGCCGACTACCAATTGGACGATAACCGGAATGGGCTCGACGCCATGGACTCATTGAGGGACGAGATCGGCAATGATATACCTGGCATACTCATTACCGGCTATATGGCTCCGGACGTGAGGGAGGATGCGATCAACAGGGGCTACCAGATCCTTTATAAACCGGTGAAACCAGCCGCATTGCGAGCACTGGTTAACAAGTTGCTGAAACAGAAACGGTCATGACCGAACCCACGAGCAATGCCATCGGCGCCAACTTCGGGAAACTCAGTTACCTGGTCGTCGACGACTTTGAGAACTTTCGATTGTCCATGCGGCAAATCTTGCGGAATTGCGGCGCCGACAAGATCGAGTCGGTCGCCAACGCATCCGCTGCCGTCCAGTATTGTGCCTATAACCACGTAGACGTGGTGCTTTGCGACTACAACCTGGGTGAGGGCAAGAACGGCCAGCATATACTCGAGGAGCTCCGGCACAAGAAACTCCTGAAACGCTCTTCGCTGTTTCTGATGGTGACCGCCGAAACCTCCAAGGAGATGGTGATGGGCGCCCGGGAATACCAACCTGACGGCTACCTCACCAAGCCCATCAACCGTGCCATGCTTGAAAAGCGACTGGGCGGCCTTATCGCGCAACGCAATGCCCTGCTTCCGATCAACCGGGAGATCGATCGGGAAAACTTCCCCGAGGCCATTTCTCTATGCCTGCAGACGCTACCCTCGCAACCTCGCTACAAGACCTGGCTAATGAAAACGCTGGCCGACCTCTATTATCAGGTTGGAGACTTCAGCCATGCCCTGAAAATCCATGACGATGTACTGAGCCAGCGCGATCTGTCCTGGGCACGGCTTGGTCGTGGCAAAATTCTGATTGCCAACCAGAATTATGATGAAGCGGCGGCAACCTTGAAAGCACTGGTGTCTCAGCATCCGGATTACATGGAAGCGTATGATCTTCTTGCCGAGGCTCTCGAAAAACAGGGCCGGCCCACCCAAGCCCAACAGATTCTTGAGAAGGCGGCAGAGCACTCCCCTAACGCGCTGTTGCGACACAAGCACCTGGCCGTACTTGCCTCGTCCAATCAAGACATGCCGACAGCGTCCAAAGCCTGGCGGCAGACCGTCAGCCTTGGCACCTACTCGATACACGACAACTCCGAACACTATCTTGCATTGGGCCAGTCACTGTCAGACCTCAGTGAAGGGGACTCGTCAAATGAGGGCACAGCCCATGCGGACGAAGCTCTGACCATACTCCGACGTATGGAAAAGCGGTTTGCCGGACAGGAAAACATTAAGCTGCGTAGCCGAATTGTCCAGTCCCGGGTTCATGCCGGCCAGGACCGAATGAATGAAGCCCAAAATGCTCTAGACAGCGTTGCGGACGAACTCGACCCTGATCTAATGCCTCCCGAAGCCTGCCTTGACTACGCCAAGACGCTGTTCCGTCTGGGCCGGGAGGCCGATGCCAAGGGCCTGCTCAATGCCCTTGCCCTTCGTTGCAGCGATAACCCTCCGCTATTGCAGAAAATCGAGAGCTTACTCGATGAACCGGTGGGCTTCCGACAAAAACTTCAAGCCCGGTCTCTGAATCGTGAAGGCATCAAGGCGTTCGAGGCAGGCAATCTGGAAGAGGCCGTGACCACATTCAACCGGGCACTGGATATCGTGCCCTCCCACGCCTCTCTCAATTTGAACCTGGTACAGGTATTGATGAAGCAATATCAGGGTACAGCAGGTGATCGAGAGCTTTTGAAGCGCTGTGAAAAATGCCTGGAAAAACTCGCTGATCTGCCAGAACAACATCGCCAGCACCGACGCCTGATCTCTTTGCGCAAGAAACTGGAGGGAATGATGTCATGACCACCAATGATCATGATGAGTTGACTCACCCCCGAGGTACACAGAGCATCGACTTTTCAATGGTGCTGGCCTCAGCCGTCCATGACATGAAGAATTCGCTGGGCATGTTGCTGAACTCCCTGGATGAGCTTCGCCAGGAGCAGACAGACACCATCGGCGATTCTCCCCGCTTCAACACCCTGCAGTATGAAGCCGAACGCATGCACAACGATCTGGTGCAGTTGCTGGGCATCTACAGGCTCGGCGAAAACAACCTGTCCGCACATGTTGAGGAGCACTTCGTTCCGGACTTCCTGGCCCAGCAAATGGCACGCCATACGCCGCTTCTTGAGGGCATGGGGATCGAGCTGGCGATCGAATCCGATGATATCAATGGCTTCTTCGATGAGGACCTGCTGACCGGTGTACTCAACAACACCATCAACAACGCCATCCGATACACCAAGAGTATGATCAAGCTGACAGCGGCGATGCATAATGATTTTCTGGTTATTGGCGTGGAAGATGACGGCGACGGATACCCGGAAAACATGCAGCACAATGGAACGCCCAGCTTCAAATCCCTGAACTTCAACAGTGGAAGTACCAGCCTTGGGTTGTTCTTCGCATCATCGGTTGCCCAGCTTCATAGCAATGGTGACCGCCATGGATATATCAAGCTGCACAATGATGGCCGCCTGGGCGGTGGCGTATTCGAGATCTGGCTGCCATGATGGAACACAGCCAACACTTCAGGAAGGGAACCAATGGCTCGAGGTCACGCTTTAATTGTCGATGATTCGTCGACGGCACGCATCATCCTGGCCCGCCTGCTGGAACGCGCCGACCTGACGACAAAAGGCGTCGCCAGCGCTGAGGAAGGCCTCACACAGTTACGTGAAGAGGCTTTCGACCTGGTTTTCCTGGACCACCTCTTGCCCGGAATGAATGGCTTGGAAGCCCTGGATGTGATCAAGGCGGACTCTGAGCTACGGCACATCCCGGTTTTCATGTACACATCGCAAAGCGCGGAACGTTATCGTCAGGATGCCAAGGCCCGTGGTGCCGCTGGTGTGATTGGCAAACAGGTTGATCGGGAACAACTCCTTACCACTATCGAGGCTATCCTGACAGATGCCTCCGCCTTGCCTAGTCTGTCGCCAATCGACAATACCACTGGCGAACTCATTGAACAAAGCTACACAAGACGACTGACAGGACGGCTCGCCACCCTGGAGATCGCCTATGAGGAAACGCACGACGAACTCAGGCAGCTGCGCAAAAGTGTTGCCCTATTGGAAGCCATGCATCAGGAAGGTCTTGACGGGCAGCGCAACCGACTGAAGTGGCTGGCGATTGGCAGTGTCGCCGGCCTCGCAGGTATCGTTCTCTTCTTCGGTCTGGAATTGAGAGACCTGTCGATCTTGCTTGAAAGCCTGAACGGACAACTGGCCGTTATGCAGGAAATCGTAGGTAGCCTGGTTGAACTCGAGGAAGTGAGCAGGCAATAAAAAACCCCCGTCGGCGAAGCCGCGGGGGTTTTTGGTATTAGGAGCCTGACGATGACCTACTCTCACATGGGCAGAAGCCACACTACCATCGGCGCTGGTCTGTTTCACGGCTGAGTT